>JRYF01000112.1_pt1 | contig 209601 bp, 166 predicted proteins | sample 235331 | NCBI WGS metagenome assembly JRYF01 (sample SAMN03074217, study PRJNA261475) | activated sludge metagenome | biome: Wastewater Treatment Plant; feature: Wastewater; material: Activated sludge; isolation source: activated biomass of a wastewater treatment plant treating hydrocarbon... ... | reverse complement strand
TCCCGGTGGCGCGACCTGCCTAGGGTGCATTGTTGCCGATTGCACGGCCATGGACCCCACGATCGACTGGGTGAACAACGACGATGATTGCGACGATACAGACCCGGCGATCGGTCTACCGCAAACATGGTACGAGGATCTGGACGGCGACGGTTTCGGTGATCCGACTGTGGATTGCTTCGGCTGCCCGGCCGATTGTCCTGGATTCGTGGATAATGATCAGGACAACTGCCCGGCAGATCCGGACAAGACGGACCCCGGTGTTTGCGGTTGCGGCGTGAGTGATGTCGATACCGACGGCGACGGGACACCGGACTGCAACGAAGGTTGACCGAATGATCCAAATAAGACGGCGCCGGGAACCGCTGGCTGCGGCAACCCCGAGCCGGGAGGCAACGGTGACGGTAACGGAGATGGTGATGGCAACGGCGATGGCGACGGTAATGGTACGCCCCCGCCCGGTCCCGGCCCTTCGCCGGATTGCGGTACTTGCGGTGCCGGTGGCGCGGCACTGATGCCGCTGATGCTGTTCGGGCTGGTCGGTCTGCGTCGGATTCGCCGGCGCTGATCACCGCCAATTGACGGCTTGAGACCCGGAGTTTTCCGGTTGCTCACGCCACATCGAATCATCTTCTTTAGGCCCGGAAGTTCATACTTCCGGGCCTTTTTTATTTCTCGTTTCGATCATTTCGTTGCTGGCAGCACGTTTATCCGCACTACCGCCCTGGTGCGAAATCACCCATTGCTCACTGCCCTTGGTGTACTGCAAAACGTTGGCGCAACCCGCAGAGAAGCAATCGGTCTGGATCATCCGCAGACAAGCGTGTTTCGCTGCCGGCTCATTCGAAGCCGCCTATACTTTCCTGAGCATTTTTGCTGCAGACTGCTGCATGGCGTGTGCGAGTTCGATAGCAATCGCTGTGAATAGCTCACTTAATAGACGGCTTGTATCGCATTCGCAGTATCTGCTATATGGGAATCGCAGAATTCGATGGAATGAACACTTAGCAAGGGCCAAGACATGTTGAAAACGGCGGGGGTATCAAGGATGTGCGGACAGCGCCGGCTTTTCGGCGTGTTGTTCCCGATTGTATTTGCACTGCCGCACGTCTCGCAGGCAGCGCCCATCAGCTTTCCGGATTCATTCGGCCTTCCGGGCACGCTGGTGATTCAAGCCAGCAGTTCGATGGGTAATTCTACGCTGCTCATCTCTGCATCCGAGGGGAAGTGGATCGGGGATTCCTGGGTTTACAATCTGGAGAATCCGCTAACTTTTGAAAATGAACATGGTGAATCGATCGGTCGGCTCGAGCGTCTCGTGCTGTTCACGACGATGGCACCACAGGTCAGTCTCAATTTCCTGGTGATCGCAGGCCAGGTGGAAACCGCCTTCAGCATCTCCTCGGATGTGTTGTCTTTTGATCCGATCCCCGGCGCGATGGGCCGCGCCAGCGCCGGAATCACGGTGACGGATCTGAGCGGCAACGGCGTCTCACTGACGGGTGGTCACGGGAATGCTACCAAGGCCTTTCGCGCCGTGGTGAATCCGATAGATGACACTAGACTTTTTTCCCACCTGGTCGATAACGTGACTCTCGGTTCCGGCGCGAGCATTACGAGCAGTGGCATCTTTCCGCTGCCGATCGGCACGTACAGTGCGGCCAGCCAGGAGAGCTTATTGCTCGGCACGGTTTCCAGCATGCAGTCGGATTTTTCGTTCCGCCTTTCGGCCTTCGACGTGGCCGCAGGGACGAGTGTTTTTGATTTTACCATCCCTGAGCCGTCGACGATTTTCCTCGTCGCAGGGCTTGCAGTGATGTTCCACTGTCGGCCTCGAGCGGTCAGACGGCGTCATGTAATCTCGAAGCAATGAGAACACAGGTGCAGGGCGGTCGGCTTGAATGACTGCCACTTCGCCGGTCCCGCAATAATCCCATGTCTTTCTTGGCAGCACTCGGGTTCGGGTTACAAAAACCCAATCGACTTCGAGTTCGCCGCGTGAATACGCCTAACCTTGTGTCCAAGAAAGCTGGTGAACGTCAAGATTCCAATGGTGATGGCTTGGTGATCGGGAACGACATCATCTCTTTCGTCGCCGACATCTTGAATGGGATGCCCACCTCATCGCATTACTGCGCTTCCGACATGAACGGCGACAGTATAGTTGACCTGGATGACCCGGGCGGCTTTGTCGCAATCCTGCTTATGCAGTGATTACCGGCAGGAAGTCGTTCCTGTGCCCCTCATGCACTGAGCCGGGCCGTAATGACGATGGAGGTTGCTGAAAAACCAGGCCTTCGTTCAAAGGCTTCAGATTTCGAACTGGCATGCAAGCCGAGGAATGGAGGCCTGGCCCTTGCAGCAATGGCCGTCAGTCAGTGCTAGAAGAGGCCGAATGCGGCAAAAGAAAAACCGCCATGACGGCCCGAAACACGCGGCTTCGAGTGCCATGGCGGTGTCATATGCTGGCCCCCAAGGATTCGAACCTTGACAAACAGATCCAGAGTCTGTCGTGCTACCGTTACACTAGGGGCCAATTCGATTTATGAGGGAGTCTAGCCCGATGATCGGGGCTGTCAAGTCGAGCGGCGGCGCGTCGCCCGATGCGCGCGGGCGCCGAACAGAAATGCAAACGTGACCAGACTCATCGGTGCAGCGCCGAGTCCGCAGACACGGCCGGCCAGTCCGCGCGCGATCTGCTCGAACAGACTCGGTGGCTCAGGCGGTTGGACGAGGCCGCTGATCGTCGTGGCATTGCCTTCGGCCTGGCTGCCGGCGTTTCCCCCGGCGAGCGTGACGTGACCAAGCACCGTGCCGCGCGGGCAACCCATCGGCGGCGTCAGGCGATACGTAAAAGTGGTGGTGCCTCGGAAGTCGAGCTGCGGCACGAAGACGAAATCCAGCGGTGTCGGGCCGGTCTGTTCGAGTATGCCGCCCTGCGGATACTGAAAGACGCTGATCGTTCCCACCCCCAGATCGCTGACGAGGATCCGAAACGCCACCGGCTGGTTGTGCGGAACAATCACAACTTGATCGGTCTGCCTCGGGCAATTGACCTGCGCTTCGGCGATGTTTGCCCCGGACAGAAAGACGTTCAGCGTCAGCAGGATGGCACCCGACGTAACTTGCCGTCTGTTCGGATGAATCCGATACATTTTCCCCCTCCCAAACTCAGAATGGGTGCAATGCTTCGTCGTTGCTCGTCAATGCAGGTCTGCCCAATCGCATTGCCAATGCGGTTGGCTTACCCTGCGGCGTGTTAAGGATGGCGTGACGACGAGTTCTCCCCCTTGTCTACTGTATGCCAGTCGCCGGGCGAATTGCGAGCGCGGAGGGTGGGTCAGGAAGCAGAAGGGCTGTCAGAGTGCGGCCTGGAGTACCGAAAGTTCCGAATAAACACGGCGAAGGTATGTTACCGGCCCGTTGCATGCCGCACGCACATCAACTGACTGCTTGTTGAGCGGGGCTTGGCTCGTCGGGCTCAAGGTCGATGTAGGTCAATGGAAACGTGCCGAGCAGCTTCGACTGGTAGACGATTTTCGCGGGGCCGGCGGGCGAGGCGGCTTTTCTCACCACCCATGTTCCGCTCCACTGATCGTGAAACGACTGTTTACGGGGGTTCTGGCGACAGAGGAGATACGTCACTCCGAAGAAACTCACGAACGGCAGGGCAATCAGAAACCGTCGTACAAGGGTCTTCCACTGCGGCGGGCGACCTGTTGCATCGACAATTCGGACACCTGCCAGTCGGTAGCCGAGCGTGCCGCCGTGAAGACGACGCAGGCCGATGTGATAGGCACCGATCGAGAGGAGCAGGCCGCCGAGCAGGGGCACCTGAATCGGCCGCATGTGTTCATTGATACGGGCTTGTCGCGTGGCTCGTTCCTTCGCAGTCGTGACGGGCAACCGCAGCACGTCGGCCGGAACATAGCGATAGGCAAATGCGTAGTTCACGATCAGGATCACGAGCAGGACCGCGACGAGGTCCGTCAGTGCGGCAATAAGTCTTCGCAGCGTCGTGGCGTAGTCATTTACGTCGTAATGAATTGCGGTAGTCGCCGTCATCAGTGGCCAGTATATCGAGCACCGCCGTGCTTCCAAACTGACTTATCGGGTCACCGGGGCGAATGGCTCCCGTCAGGAAAGAAGTCCGGGGCGAATCGAGCCGATTCTCCGGAAGCATCGTCGCTCGAGCCGGTTGCAGTGATTCGAGGAGATGATCTCGGAGTCTGTATGTGCGTTGGTTCGGGGCGGTTGAATCGAATCGGCGATGTATACTAGAATAATGCCGTACGCGGTGCGTGGCGCACGCCTGCGGCATGCCAGGATCGAGATACAACCGTGAAGCAAGCATTCTCTCGTACGGTGGTCTGCCTCGCGGCGATTCTGGTGCTCGCACTGGCCACGGATGCGCTGGCCTGGGGCCCGGCGACGCACGTCAAATTTGCTTCTGAAATCCTCCTTCAGCACCTGTGGATGCTTCCGGCTTCGCTGGCGGCGCTCATCGCACGGAATCGCAAGTTCTTCGTCTACGGAAACGTAGCGACGGATACCGTCTTTGCCAAGAAGATGAGTAAGGTCAAGCAGGTCTGCCATCGCTGGTCCACCGGCTTTTCCCTGCTGGAGAAAGCCGAGTCGGATGCGGGCCGCGCCTTTGCCTACGGATACCTCTCGCATCTTGCGGCCGACACCGTCGCGCACAACAAGTTCCTGCCTCGTCAGATGGCGGTCAGCCGGTCGACCGTTTCATTCGGACATCTCTACTGGGAGATCAGGGCTGACGCTCGTGTGGAAGGGCCATACTGGAACCAGCTTCGCCGCGCTCTGCGCGGGAGCTATCCGGAGTCGGAATCCTTGTTGCAGGCGCACCTCCAGCGTACGCTGCTTTCTTACAAGACCAATCGGGTGCTTTTCAAGCGGATGAATCTTCTGGCTTCTGAGAAATCCTGGCGGCGCAGCGTTGATTTCTGGGAGCGGCTGTCGCGCCATCCCCTCGACGCCGAGATCGTCGCGAGCTATCACGCAGAATCGATCGGCCGCATCCTCGATCTGCTCCGGAAAGGGCAGGAGTCGATGGTGGTCCACGAAGACCCCAACGGCAATTCAGCCCTGGCTTATGCACGCGCCCAGCGCCGACAGCTCCGACAAATGTCCCGTGCCGGAATCCCCTGCACTCACGTCATTCACGAGGCCACCTGTTGCCATGCGCCGATGCTTTTGGAGAAATACGTTGGCGCGGGCGACGGCGCGCCGGCCTGACGCCACCTGTTTCTTGCTGTCCATAGACGAAAAGGCGGCTCGCTCGATGGTAAGCGTAGTGACGTGAGCCCATCACGACATCGTGATACGGATGAACGTGCATCCTAATGTCGTGTGGCGGTCGTGCTGTGTTCAAAACCGTACTTGTTGACGGGCTCGGTCAGGGTCATCGGGTACTTGCCGGAGAAACACGCCGTGCAGTAGTCACCGGGTGCATGCGCGGCGCAGTCGAGCATGCCGTCGAGCGAGAGATAAGCCAGCGAATCCACTTCGAGATAGTCGCGGATGGCTTCGATGCTGCGATTCGTGGCCACCAGTTCCCGCTGATCGGGGAAGTCGATGCCGAAAAAACACGGGTGTCGGATCGGCGGGCTGGCGACGCGCAGGTGAATTTCTCTTGCGCCGGCCTTGCGAAGCGCGCCCATCTTGCCGCGCGTGGTTGTGCCGCGGACGACGGAATCTTCGACAACGACGAGCCGCTGGCCGCGCACCACTTCACGAATGACGTTCAGCTTCATCTTCACGGCCAGGTCGCGCTCGTATTGCGTCGGCATGATGAAGCTGCGTCCGCTGTAATGGCTCGTCGTGAATCCCCGTTCCCGAGGCAGACCGCTCTCCTCGCTGTAGCCGATCGCAGCGCAGCGGGCACAGTTCGGCACGGGGATGACCAGGTCGGCTCCGGCAGGGGCCTCACGGGCCAGTTGTCGCCCCAGAGCGACGCGAAAGGCGTGGGCATTCTGCCCGAAGACATCGCTGGAAGGATCCGCGAAATAGACCTGCTCGAAGATGCAATGCGCCCGCCGTACGGTTCCCGGTTCAGTGAACATGCGGCTCGACAGACCGTCTTCACTCAGCGTGACGATCTCGCCCGGTGCCACGTCCCGAAGATATTCGGCGTCGACGATATCGAGCGCGCAGGTTTCGCTGGCGACGACCATCGCGCCGTTTTCCAGCCGGCCGATGCAGAGCGGTCGCAGGCCGAGCGGATCGCGCGCCGCCTCGATTCGATCGGGGAAAATGAACAGCAGACAATACGCACCGCGGAGGGCGTGAAGGACCGCGCCGAGCGGGTCAGGCGTATCGGCGAATTGCGGGCTGGCCAACAGGTGGAGAATGACTTCGGTGTCGCTGGTCGTCTGGAAGATCGCGCCTTGCGATTCGCGTTCGCGACGAAGCTGGGCGGCGTTGATGAGGTTCCCGTTGTGCGCGACGGCGACCTGCCCGCCGCCGTACTGGACCAACAGGGGCTGACAGTTGGCATCGTTGCAGGAGCCGGTGGTGGAATAGCGGACATGGCCGATGGCGAATTCGCCTCGCAAGTCCTTCATTGTCTTCTTGTCGAAGACCTGCGTCACCAGACCAAGTGAAGCATGTCGACGGACGTGACCGTCGCGGACGCTGCAGATGCCGGCGGATTCCTGTCCGCGGTGTTGTTGGGCATAGATGCCGAGGTAGGTCAGTTCGGCGGCATCCGGGTGGCCGAAGATGCCGAAGAGGCCGCAGTAATGACCGACCTCCGGCGCCAACTGAAGACTGTGCGACACGCTGGACAAGAAAGACTCCCGCGGCGGGATTCTAGCAACGCTGCGAAGCGTTCTACGATAGAGATTTCGCGCTCCGGCCGCAAGCAGCGTAGCACGACAGTATGTGAATTCTATGAAGAAAAAAGGAACCGGATTCCGCCACGGGGCGAGAATCCGGTCCTCACATGGAGCTAAATCAGGCAGGAAGGAGCAATCGTTATTTGACGGTTCTTGCGCCGGCGGACTTGTCGGCGTTCTTGTTCTTCCACCACCAGTCGTCGTACCAGCCGCCGTCGTAGTAGCCCTCGTCATAGTAGAAGCCGGTATCAAAGTAGGTTTCCTGGTACCCGGCTTCGTAGTAGTCATAGCCGCCCCAGGACGGGAGGTAACCGAAGCCGAAATCAAAGCCGGTGTAATAGGAATCCCTGCGACAGCCGTTGGAGCCCATCAGGGGGATCAGCGAGACCATCAGGACGACGCTGAGCAGGACTTTCATCAGTTTTCCCGTTGTGAGCTTCATGGGACGGACCTCCGTTTCGGGGTAGTTTTGGCTGCTCATGCACGGTCGTGGCAGCCAGATAGGCAGACACGGCCGCATGCTGCTGGTTAGGCAGACGCCACTGGGAGGTCCGAAAGGCCGCCCGTCGAATAATCCGGCCGAACCGCCCAATACCAACCGGAAACAGCACCCGAACGACTCGGACGTGGAGTGGAAAAGTCGTGGTAGAATCGCAATGTCAATTCGGTACAAGTCACCTGACGGCAGGCAGTTGCCTTTCGAGCGGGCCCGCCGCGAAGCGGATTGCGGACCGGATGCGGGGCATCGTGACAGGAGTGCAGGCATGTTCGGCAGATCATCCGATGCCCTACTGAAGGCCGCGGAAGCCGCCCTTGCGAGTGGTCTGCTCGATGCGGCTTTTGAGGCCGTGATATCGTCGGATGCCGGTGACGGCCGCCGCCGACGCAAGCTCCTGACCCAGCTTTCGGATGCCCTGATGCGCCGTGGGCAGGATCATCTGCTCGGTCGTCGATTTGCGGAGGCCGTGGCGGACTTTGATCGCGCCGGCCGCTGCGGGCATCCAGCGGAGAAGGTTATCGAGTGGCAGCAGCGTGCCAGGGATGCACAACGACATCATCAAGACGTAGCCCGCCGACAGGATGCAGCCGTTGCACAAGCCCGAGATCGACTGGCCGCCGGAAGCATCGCCGGGGCCCACCAGGCCCGTGAAGCAGCGCCGATCGAAAACAGCGAGATTCACGCCCTGTCGGAGGCCATCCATTCGCAGGCCCAGCGAGCCGAGTCGGCGCTGGCCGACGCACGGTCGGCGCTGAGGGATGATGATGCTGCAACGGCCGTACAGCAGTACAGAATCGCCCGAACGCTTCATTCCAGACTCGATGGGCTTGCCGAGCTGGAGACCGCGATTTACGAGAAGGTGGTTCAGGAGGCGGCACAGGATTATCGCGCGGGCAGATTGTCGCGTGTCCGGCAGCGGCTTCGCATGCTGGACGATGTCGGGCGCGGTCGGACCGTGCGTGTGGAGCTGGAAGAAGCCGTGCGGCTGGCGGACGCGGCTGCAAAGGCCCTGGCAGCGGACCACTTCACGCAGGCAGGAGTTCTGCTGGGTCGATTGATGCAGCTGGGTCTCGATGCGGAATGGACCAACGACGTGCGCGAACGGCTGCGCCTGCTCGAAGAAAGTCGCCGGGCGCTGCTCGAAGGACCGCTGGGGCTTCTTTGTGAAGCCGCTGGTTCGGAAGCAGTGCGGCTGCGCGATCGGGCAGTTGCGGCGCATCGCGACGGCCGATACGACGAAACGCGATCGGTTAGGCCGGAGACAGCGGAGCGCGCAGCGTTTCAAAGGGTCGCGTCGTCGCAGGAGCTTGGAATCCTGCCGCGACGGATTCTGCTCCGGATCGACGGTGCGGGAAGTTTCCTGCTTTTGCGCGGAGATCGCATCGGCATCGGCCGCGCCGGCTCACAGAAGGCGGAGCTCGAACTGCTCAGCGATCTTTCCGATCGGCATGCGGAAATCATCCGCGCAGGAGAGGACTACTTTGTCGTCTGTTCACAGGGTGTCGAACTGGCGGGTCGGTCGGTTGATCACGCATTGTTGCAGGACGGCGACCGGATTCGCCTCGGAAATCGCGTGCGGCTTACGTTTCGTCGACCGAGCCGAAAGAGCGTGGCAGCGTTGCTGGAGCTGGGTGAGGGCGTCCGTGCCGCGGCCGGAGATTGCCGCCGTGTGCTGCTCTGGGACGGCCCCCTGCTGATGGGCAGTTCGCGTGAGTGCCACATCCCGCTGTCGGCCGCGATGGGCGGATTCGTGCTGCACGAGCGCGCGGGACAGCTCTTTGTGCGAACGATGGGACCGACCGGCGAAGCGTATCATCTGCCGCTTGGAACTCTGACGACCATCGGCGGGATGCGACTTAGTGCGAACGGCTACACCGGCGGATCGAGTGTTGGTCGAGTGATTGGGTAGTATTCTTCGGTTATTCTTGAACAAGTCGACGGATTGCGGTCTGTCGGCATCGGGACAGGGCGATGGCTTTTCAGTTCAACCAGGGTGATCGACCGCTCGACGGGTACACGATCCAGCGCGGCGTCGGCCGCGGCGGGTTCGGCGAGGTGTACTACGCCCTGAGTGACGGCGGCAAGGAAGTCGCGCTCAAGTTTCTTCGCGAGAATCCCGCTGTTGAACTGCGCGGCGTCTCGCACTGTCTGAATCTCAAGAGTCCCTATCTCGTCGGAATTCACGACATCCGCCAGAACGAGCACAACGACTGGTTCGTGGTGATGGAATACGTCAACGGCCCGTCGCTGCGTGATCTGATGAATGCCGAGCCCGGCGGTCTTGGCCCGCAGAAGGCGGCCTATTTCCTGCGCGAAGTCGCCAAGGGCATGGCCTATCTGCACGACCGCGGGATCGTCCATCGCGATCTGAAGCCGGGCAACATCTTCTATGAAGACGGTTACGTGAAGATCGGCGATTACGGCCTGGCCAAGCTCATGTCCGCCAGCCAGCATTCCGGCCAGACGGTCAGCGTGGGCACGGTGCATTACATGGCTCCCGAGGTCGGCAGCGGAAACTATGACCGCACGATCGACATCTATGCGTTGGGCGTGATGCTCTACGAAATGCTGCTGGGTCGCGTTCCGTTTTCCGGCGCGACGATGGGCGAAGTGCTGATGAAGCATCTGACCGCGCAGCCGGAGGTCGACGAACTCCCGCCCCCGTTTCCGCATGTGATCCGCAAGGCCCTGGCCAAGGATCCGAAGGACCGTTACCAGACGGTCCAAGAAATGGTCTCCGAACTGTTCGCAGTCAAGTCGCTCGATGACTCTGTTTCCGCCTTCGAGCCGGCCAGTCTGAGCACCATTGCCGCCAAGGCCGCGGCGCAGATGCACGCCCGCCACGCAGCAGAGTCGCCGGGCGGCGTCGCCACCCTCACCGGCGTCGGCGGCAGCAGCAACATCGGCCGGCTCGGCACGGAGAGTGACGACGCATTCACGCTCAAGGTGGATCGGCGTACGTCGCAGGGCCGCTTCGGGAGGTTGCAACAGCGGATCGGCGCGCGCGTCGACCGGGTCGCCGAACGTATCGACGGCACCTCCACCGCGCAGCAGATCAACCGGGCGGTCAGCGCCCCCGGCTCGACGTCGGCGAAAGTACTCATTGCGGTCATCCTCGCGGTTGGTGTTTCTTTCGGTGTGAGCATCCTCGCCGCCGGATCGGCCAGCCGCCTGCTCTTTGCCACGGTTGTCTTTCTGAATATCGCCGCCATCGTGCAGGGGGTCGCCGTCGGCACATGGCTGAGCTACGAGCGGCTCAGGATCGCCGGCATCTGGGTGCCGCGACTGATCATCGCCGCGCTGGCCGCCGCCGGCCTGCTTGGAGCAGGCGAATTCGCGTCGCTGCTTCGGACTACGGAAGCGGTCGAAATCAAGGAAGTCGCCTCCGCGAAAAGCAGTGATGGTGAATCCATCGTTTCCGTCGGGGTCGGTTCGAAAGACGGCGAAACAGTCGCAACTTCCGACGCACCCAAAAGCAAGAGTGCCGCGCCGAAGGCACGCCGATCCACCACGTCCCGCCGGGTCGAGACCTCCAAAGCCGAGCACTGGGCCGGCGCGCTGATCCTCTGTCTCATCTTCGGCGACTGGGCAGGGCGCTATTTCGCCGGTCGTCAGGGCGTCGTCTCCACCGGTTCCGCCTTCTCCATCGGTCTCTTCGGATTCGTAGCAGGCATTCCCTTTGCGCGCGGCGAAGGTTTCACGATCGCCATCATTGCCGCTGCGGCATCGTTGATTGTTCAGGCCGTCGGCAGCATGTGGCCGTTACCGCCTGGCGCCGTGATCCCGAAGACGTGCAACGACGACGAGGATGAGAAGGAAGAAGAGGACGATGAGGAAGCGTCCGACTCACCGGCACCTGTTGCCGTCGAGCCGCCGGGATTTGCACGGACCCCGGCCGGCGCACCCGGTTCGCGTCGTCCGAAGGACAAGTCAGCTGCGCAGGAGAGCGCGGTGAATCAGGCCGTGCTGGCGCCGGATCGGTCGGAGACGGACCCACGGTTGCGGCGCAGTTCCGCGGTGCGCGCATTCTGGCTGCTGGCGTCCGCCTTCACCCTGTGCGTCAGCATCATCCTCTACGCGACGCCTCACCTTGTCGATAAGCCGTTGCTCTTTCCGGATTGGAACAAGGAACGGGGATGGACGCAGGACTTTCAGATCGGGATCTTCACGATCTTCGGCTCGATCGTCGGCGCTCTATTTCTCTACTGCTTCACGCGCTCCTGGTCGGCCTATCGCCGGGGCATCTGGCGCGGACTGATCCGGCCGGCCATCTTCTTCGGCGGGGTCGCACTCTCCGCATGCAGCGGGATCGCCATGGGAATGCTGGACATTGAGAGGGAGTTCATGCCGCTCGCGCTCGGCGGCATCCTGCTGGGCGGCATCTTCAGCGTCTTCGTCTGGTTCGTCCCGGTGTCGGCGTACCGGCCCTATTTACCGCAGACCCCGGAGGAAGCGGCGCAGGAACGCGCCCGACAGGGTCGGCGGCAGGTCAAGGTCGGCGGCATCCTGTTCGGAATGACGGCAGCCCTCTGCGCGCTGCTGGCGGTCGCGCTCCCCCCGAACGATGTCGAGGAAATCGTTCCCGTCTTGGCGGTCCTGGGCGGCGTATTGTTCATCCCGATGATGACATATGGTGCCATCACCGCGCGCAGGGCCATGAAGAAGCCGCTGCTGCCGAAGCCCGAGAAGCTCTCGCTGCCGCTGCGCAAGGTGTTCGAGGTTGATCCGCATTCAAACATCGTGCGGCTCATTGAGCGGCACATGGGCGTCTTCGGCTACAAGCTGGCCTCCAAGAGCGACCTGCTCTGGTCCTTCGAACGCGGCAACTGGGCGGCGCAGTTCTGGCAGAGCGACATTCGTCAGTGGAAGGTGAAATTCAACATTGCCGCATATGAGTTGGACAACGGCGGATATCGCGTCACCTGCTACGTCGAGGCCGATGCCGGTTTCATCGATCCGGATCAGAAGCAGATCACCGCGCTGCTCGAGGAGATCATGGACCTGCAGGGTTTGCTCGGTGGCCGTGAAGTGCCCTCCGGCTCCGGTGAACTGAAGGCCTAAGGCAAGACCGATTTCGACCGACCTCAGATTCGGTTGTCGCATCTTAAATTGCCTGTTCGAGTTCATTGCCAAGTAATCGCATCGGTCAGGTTTCGTGGATGCTGACGGAAACGCCACGGCCGCTATACTGCAGGCCGTGAGATATACCGTCTCGGCTGCGTTTGCCTGATGGGTGCGCGTCTGTCTGCCGCGATTACCGAAAGGTGGGAGCTCTTGGCACACGTCGACGATGCGGACAGCTTCCTCGTGGCCGCCATCCGCAGGGGCGACCAACGAGCATGGCAGCAGCTTATCGAACGCTATCAAGGGCGATTGATGGCTTTTGCGCGGACACGGCTGCGCGAATCCGGCGATGCAGAAGATGCCGTACAGGAGGCCCTGCTGGGGTTCGTGACGAGTCTCAAGCACTACGACGAATCCAGACCACTGGAAACATATCTCTTTTCCATTCTTCGTTACAAGATCGGTGAGTCGCTCACGCGCAAGAAACGGCGGCCGGAGACCGCCATCGGCTTCGACATTGACGACGACTGCCCGCAGCTCATCGAACCGGCGGACTCGGAGACGCCCAGCAGCGTCGTCGCCGGCCGCGAGCGCGAGCAGGGTCAGGCCGACCTGCTGGCGACCATTCTGCGGCGGCTCATCGAGGAGTTGCGCGACCGCGGCAAGCTCGAAGACCTGCAGATCATCGAATCGCTCTTTTACGTGGGCATGCGCAACAAGGAAGCAGCCGCCGTGGTCGGCCGCGACGAAAAAGCCGTCGCCGGGGTAAAGTTCCGTGCCATGGCGCGGCTGCACGAATTTCTCTCCGAATTCAGCGACAAGGGCAGCAGCCCGCTGGAGGATTCGGAACTTTCCAATGAGGCCACCATCTCGCAGGTCTGGCGGCAGCGTCGGTTGAGCTGCCTGAAGCGCAGCACGATCGGTTCCTATCTGCTCGGCGTGCTTGAGGAACCGTGGCAGTCGTACACCCGATTCCACCTTGAGACTGTCCGCTGCCTTATGTGCCGTGCCAATCTCGATGACCTCTCGACAGAGAGCGAGGAGGCGGGCCCGACGCAGATGTCGGAGCAATTCTTCCAGTCCAGCGTGGGGTTCCTCTCCCGTCCGAGCGCGGTTTGAGCCGGATGGGGTCGGCGTCAGTACTGGCGATCGGTATGTTCCACCACGGCGCAGGCCCCGGGTTCGTGAAGGTCGCCGGACCGCTCCGTTCACCCCAGGGTGCGGTGTCTCTTACGAATGCGGCTGACAGCGGGCAGATCGTGCTGAGCGGGGGCTGCCGGATAGCCGATCAGGTTACATTTATGTGAGAATCGGGTCGCCGGGCGGCGACGCGGAGGGTGGCTATTCGCTATGATGTTATTACACCCTGCGAGACCTCGGGCAACCCGCAAGATGGTGTTGTAATGAAAAATTCCGCAATCGGGCGATCGTTCTCATTCGGAGGGTCCGAGATGTACCGACTGACGACGCGACCTGTCGTCCACACGTTTCTTGCCTGTCTGTTGATCGCTTCGATCTGCGCATTTTTCGGACGCATTCTGCCGGCCCATGCCGTGGATTTCGCAACAGGGACGGCGGCTGAATGCTTTCCTTCGACGACGGTCGACTCGTTCTCTCAGCTGCATAGCGAACCCCCTGAGGAAGACGACGCAGCCGAGGACGAAGATTCCAAAGCCGAGGAAGCGGAAGAATCGTCGCACAAAGACGCCCCCGAAAAAAAGGAGCGGGACAATACGAATCGGGTGAATGCGAAGGAATCTGCGGAAGCCGACAAGGCACCCGCGGCGACTCAGGCCTCAAAGAACGATAAGGAAGATAAGTCCAATTCACCGCAGGTGGAGATCTACATCCCGTCGGTGACAGACCTCATCGATGGATATCGTCGATCACGAAGCGCGAAGCTCGTCGAGGCATTTACCGGCATGATGCCCCGGCTGGAACGCGAGTCGGATGATGATTTCGACTTCGCAGCGATCTTTTCCATCCTCGAGAAAATTGCCTCCTGGCCGGATACCTCGATCGCACTGACGACCTACACGCAGGACCGTGAAGGTCGCCCGCGCTGGGCGATCCGTCTCGACTGGTCTCCGGCCGAATTGCACAAGCGCATGAGCGAACTCCTGGAACTCGACGAAACAAAGAAGCTGCTCAAGGACATCGCCCTTCGAGAGCAGAACGATGAAACATGGTCGCTCGAACTCCCAGAGATGCCGCTGGCAGTGCTCAAGCCGCAGGGCAGCAGCTCGATGATCGCTTCCAGCGATGAACTCGCGCCGCCGGAAAAACTCTTCGGCCAGAAGGATGATCCTGCTGCTGGTCACACTGCCCGGGTGCGCGGTACGGGCGCGCTGATCTATTGCCGACTCAACATGGAAGCGGGCGACGAAGGCGAAAAACGCCGGTCGATGCTCGCTCAGTTTTCCATCGTCAGCGACGTCCGCTATGTCGCGATGGTTGATGCCGACGGGCGGTGGCGCGAGCGGTTCAACGTGCGCTGGAATCCGCTGATCGGCCTGGGCATCAAGACGATGCTGAAGAAGTCGACAAAATCCTTCGACTGCCCGCGCGATGCTTATCTCACCGGTGTCATGCACCTGGCGATGGGCGAAGGGCTGGCCGACACCATCGCCGGTCTGGATGCTGGCACAATCGGCTCACGCGCCGGCGGAGACATGGCCTTTTCCGTTCTGGCCGGCGAGGGCTTCTTTCCGATTCCGGATGTCTTCTACCAGTTCAATGTCCGGCGGATCGATCGCATCAAGAAGGAGATCCGTGAGGCGATCCGCAAGGACACTGATCGCCGCAAGGACGACGATCTTCTGCCTGCCTGGCACGAATCGCAGATCGACGGCAAGGTCGTCTTCTGGCGTGACCCTTCGGCCGATCAGGGCGGGAGCTTCTCGTTTGCCACGTTCCGAACGATCATCTTCTTCGAGCTGGCGGGTCGCGATGATGACGGCGCACAGGATCGGCTCGTCATTGCATCTACCTCGATGCATGCCGAAGACACATTGCGTCGATGGCGCGAGCTGCGTCGCAAACCAGGCGACTGGATGTCCGTGCCCGATTCGTCGAAATCGCACTGGCAGGTCGTCGCGAACTGGCGTGCGGTCTATGAACTGGTGCAGCCCTACCTGAGCATGCTGGCATCGACTACGGAGACCGGCGGCGGCGCCCCGCGGACCGATGAACTGGCCGATGCCCTGTCGCCCTCTACGATAGACGTCAAGATCGAATTCGCCGGGCTCGACGTTCGCCATGCCGGTCCGCTGCCGTTTGGCGCGGCCTATGTCCCCGGCATCACGTTCGCTTCGCTTTCCGCCACGGTCGATCCCGGTTCGGAGGCCGCCCGGGAGCGCGAGGCCTGTCGACATCTTCGCGTGCTTCATCATCATGCCAAGCTTTTCAAGAAGGACTACGGCCGCTGGCCGGCCACCGTCGCGGAACTGGACGGCTACGTCGACTTCGCCTCGCACCCTTATCTGCTCAACATCCGCCCGAAGGACGACGGGCTGCTCAAGGGCTTCGTGTCGATGTTCACGGGTGACAAGCGTCGGCAGGCCCGCGAGGAGCAGGACTCCGACCAGATCGATGACACGCTCTACGAAATCGAATGGGAGGAGGATTCGTGGAAGCTCATGTTCCGCGAGGACGAGTTCATTCATCATCGGACGATCTACATTGATGCCGAGGGCCGGATCCACCGCGTCCCGCGTGAGCGCGCGAACGACGAAAAGACAGATGACCGCAAAGCCGGTGTGTCGGAGCATGCCGGTGAGAAGAATCTTCGCCACGAGGAACTGGCGCGCCATTGAGCGACGCCTCGAACGATTGATAGACGACCTGACCCAAGGAGCCATGCCATGCGACGCAGTCTGATCTCGATGCTGACGATGTTGTTTGCCCTATCGGCGATGGCCGCGATGACGCCGGCTGTCCGTGCGACCGACCGGGACGATGCGAAGAAAGAGAAGAAGTCCGCCGGAGAGGACAAGAAGAAGTCCACCGAGGACGACGGCAAGGCCGATCGTGCGGACAAGTCGTCCGACGAAGAGAAGCCGAAGAAGAATCCGATCAAGAAGCTCGTTGAGGTCAAGATCGACCAGAACGTCATCGCCGCGCGGATGCTCAACCTCCCGCTGCCGGGCAAGACGCGAACCGTCCGGGAGCTGTGCGACCGCTTCGACAAGTGGGCGAAGGATGAGGACGTCGGGGCGCTGCTGTTGAATCTCGACGGCACTTACCTGGCCGTGCCCGATGTGGAGGAACTGCGTGCGGCCGTCGGCCGGCTGCGCGGCTCCGGCAAGAAGGTGATTGCCTATCTGAGCGGCGGCGACCCGATGAGCTACCTGCTGGCCTGTGAGGCCGACGAGATCGGCTGTGCACCGACCGGCAGTCTTGGACTGCCCGGCATGGGGCGGATCTTCACGTTCATGCGCGGCTTTTACCAGATGCGCGGCATGGAATACGACGTCATCACCGCCGGACGCTACAAGTACCCCGGTTTCATGAATCGCCGCGAGCCGGACAAGTTCTTCACCGAGGAGTTCGGCGAGCTGCTCGATGGCTGGTTTGAGGACTACGTCGGCTTTATCGCCCGCGGTCGCAAGCTCGACGCGGAGAAGGTGCGTGAGATCATCGACATCGCCCTGTTTGATGCCGAGGATGCCAAGAATCGCGGACTGGTGGACACGATCGCCTATTACGACGACTTCGCAGATCGCGTCACGAAGAAGCTCAAGTATCGCAAGGTCGCGGAGTTTGACTCCCGATTTTCCAACATCACCTCGTTGCAGGACTTCCTCAGCGCCTGGGGCAAGGAGATCGAGCGGGCCCAGGACAAGTACAAGGAAGTCGGCCCGAAGATCGCCGTTCTTAATGCTCGCGGACCCATCGTGGACATCAGTCTCGGCGCGGGCTACTCATCGATGCTCATCATGCGCGACGATTTTGTGAAGACCATTGAGGAGATTCGCAAGAACAAGACCATTAAGGCCGTCGTTCTTCGCATCGACAGTCCCGGCGGGTCGGGGTACGCCTCTGACGTGATCTGGCAGAAGCTCAAGCAGCTCGACGAGGAAAAGCCCGTCGTCGTCAGCATGGGCACTGTGGCTGGCTCCGGCGGGTACTACATCGCCTGTCCGGGTCGGCTGATCTTCGCCGAGCCGACCACGTTGACCGGTTCGATCGGCGTGCTGGCGATCATGGGCAATCAGGCATCCCTGCTCAATCGGATGGATGTAAACGTTCACGAGATGAAGCGCGGCGCGCGATCGCTGCTGGGCGTCGGCCATCGCGATATGGCGCCGGAGGACCGCGACTTTATCCAGAAGTACATCCTCGATTTCTATGAGATCTTCCTGGATCGCGTCGCCGCGGGCCGGCGAATGCCGAAGGATCAGGTCCGCAAGATCGCCGAAGGTCGTATCTACACGGGGCGGCAGGCACTCGACATCGGCCTTGTCGACCGGCTGGGCGGGCTCAACGATGCCATCGCCGCCGCCCGCGAAATGGCAGACATTCCGCCGAGTGCTGAGATCAAGCTGGTGGACTATCCGCGGCCGGCCACGTTCGGTGAGTTCTTCGAAGGGCTGGCGGGAATCAGCATGATGACCGACGTGCTCACGCGGGCACAGTCCGCCGCGCCGGTCGTCACCTTCGACAGCCAGGTTCGCTTCTTCGCACAGCGCGTCCAGCCCCTTTGCTGGATGGGCATCCCCGATGCCGACCTGATTCTCGGATCGATGATCGACAGGGTGCCCGCGATGGATCTGATGAGCATCCCGGGTCTCTCGACGGCCAATGTGCCGAACCCGATGGGCATGGGCCAATGACGCATCGCGCCGTATGAATCGGCGCATGCATCCACGCGACACAAATGAGATGTCGAGAATAGCCCCGGAGTCCGCTCTGGGGCTTTTCATTTCTTACGGGTAACGATTGCGCTCAACTCGTAATCGGTCGATGGCCGTGCGACGCGCGGCATCGGTTAACGGCATCGAGCGCCTTTCCGTCACGGAGGATGAATCGCGTAAGCTGTGCCGTGGAGAGACCGAGCAGCTCCGCGGCATCACGTACCTGACCCCGACTTGCCGCGACCACGTCCAGCACGACCGCCAGCACCTGCGGATACGCCGTGTTGCGCAGCGAGATCTCCAGCCGCCCGCCGGCCGTCAGGTACTGTTGAAACACGTCTGGCGGCTTCCAGTTTTCGCCCGGCTCAATGCGGATGGAGATCGCGATGGCCAGACGCAGGCGGCGCAGGGCCTTGGCCTTGTTCTCATGTTGCGAGCGACTCTCTTCAGCGATGACCATCAGCCCGCTGGGACGATGGCGCAGTCGCACGGCGGAGCTGGTTTTGTTGCGCTTCTGCCCGCCCGGTCCGCTGGCCCGATAGGTGTCTACCTCGCAGTCGGCGAGAAGGGCCTCGTCCGTAGAGGCGAGCCAGCGATCTCGGGATGTCTGTTGCATCATGGCAGTCGCGCGTGATTCGATTGTCTTGACGGCGGTGGCGTCGGGACTAAAGCAACACGCCTGCGATGCAGCCGGTCATCCAGCAGGCCATGGCGCCGCCGAGCATGGCGCGCGGACCGAGCTGCACGAGGTCCGCGCGACGGTCCGGGGCCAGGCCGCCAATGCCGCCGATCTGAATGCCGATGCTGCTGATGTTGGCAAAGCCGCACAAGGAATAAGTGGCGATGAGGATCGACCGCTCACTCATGCCGCCGGTGCGAACCATCTCACCGAGCGAGGCGTAGGCGATCAGTTCATTGGTGGCCATCGCCTTACCGAGCAGTCCGCCGAAGCTTCGATAGTCGCCGCTGTCCACGCCGGCCAGAAATGCGACCGGCGCGAAGAGCAGGCCCAGTAACCCGTCGAGGTTCAGCTCCTTCAACCCCATCGAGGCGACGACCGGGGCCATGAACTCGAGTCGGCCGAACGCCGAGAGACCGATGTCGAGCACCTTGATCAGCGCGACGAAGGCGATGAGCATCGCCAGCACATTGATGGCCAGCTTCATGCCCTGCGCGGCTCCGGCAGTGGCGGCGTCGATGAAGCTGCGAGTTTCGCGCGACAGTTCGACGCGCACCCGTCCGGCCGTCTGCGGGACCTGCGTCTCCGGCACCATGACCTTGGCGAGCATAAAGGCGGCCGGCGCCGACATGAGCGATGCCGTCATGAGATGCCTCGCCGTTGACACCATCCGCCCGGGGTCTCCGCCGCCGAGCATGTCCACGTACACGGCCATCACGCCCGCGGCGACGGTGGCGAAACCGCCGGTCATTAGGGCCATGATTTCTGAGCGGGTCATGCGGGAGATGTACGGCCGCACGAGCAGCGGGGCTTCGGTCTGCCCGAAGAACACGTTGGCCGCGCCGGCGAGGGCTTCGGCGCCGGACACGCCGAGGGTGCGCGTCATCAGCCAGGCCATCGCCGAGACCAGTCGTTGCAAAAGACCGTAGTGATAGCCGATCGCTGAAAACGTGGCGACGATGATGATCGTCGACATGATTTTAATTCCTGCCACCGCCTTCCAGGCGACATCCGGGTGGCTGCCGGCCAGTGGCCCGAAGACGAAGTTCGCGCCGGCGTCGGCTCCCGCGAGAATCGCCGTCACCACGTGTGCGATGCCATCAAAAAATGCCCGGCCGGGTTCGGTCTTGAGCACGACGAGCGCCAGCAGCCATTGCAGGGTCATGCCGCCGAGGACGGTCTTGAACGGAAATCGACGACGATTCGTCGAGAGCAGCCAGGCGACGAAGAGAAGCGCGACGATCCCCAACAGACCCCGTGGCAGCGCCATGTCACCTCCTCTCCGGGGGACCGGGCAGCGGCGTGAAGTGGGCCGCGCAGCGCGGCTCGTAATCGTCCAGCCCGCCGACCATGTGGAGCGTGTCGACCGGAGACAATCGCTGCGTGTATGGCGATGGGGCACCGCACACGCGGCAGGGCGACTGCTTCGTCACCACTTCGTCAGCCATCTCAATCAACTGCGGCAGCGGTTCAAAGGGTCGGCCCCAGGCATCGTTGCTGATGCCCGCCACGATCACTTCGACCCCGCGATTCAGCAGCGTCTGCACCACGGGGATCAGCTCATGGCGGAAGAACTGCCCCTCATCGATAGCCACGACGTCCGCTCCGACGGCCTGCTCAAGCAGTGCCGCGGCACCGGAGACAGGGACCGCATCGAAGCGATCCTGCGTGTGTGTCACGAGGTGTGTCGGATCGTAGCGATTGTCGATGGCGTGTTTGAAGGCCTTGACGTGTCGGCCTTCGACTGCCGCCTGCCGCAGTCGGGCAATCAGGTATTCCGTCTTGCCGGCGAACATCGAGCCGTGCACGACGATGAGCTTCGCGGGATGAGTCGGATGGGTCACGATAGAGGATTGTCATCGCTGGCCGGGTAATGGCAAGTCGTCGCGGGCTGCCCGCGGAGCGAGGGTAAACGGCACGGGAAATGGACATCTTTTCACGGAAATATCGGGTAGTAGAATGTCTTCGACGGCCGACCGCACGGTGCGGCCGACCGACACAACCAACCTCGCACGGAGAGATTCCCATGAGACCTCGCAACAAATTGACGGCCTTGGCGGCGCCGATCTGTCTGGCACTGATCGCCGGCTGCCAGCAGCCGGCTCAGGACATGCAGTCGATGAAGCCGCCGCCGCGACCGGCTGAACTCGACCGGCTCAATCCGTGGATCGGCACATGGAACGGCACGGGCCAGATGACCATGTATACGAAGGAAGGCCCGCAGCAGATGAACGTCAGTTATTCGGAGCGGATCGAGTGGGTCGCCGGAAATCGCTTCGTCCAGGCACGTTCAGACATGAACATGGGCGAGGGTGAGACCATGCAGATGACCGCAATCTTCGGATGGGACAGCGACCGAAAGACTTTCAAGGTCTGGGAGTTCATGAGCAACGGCGATGTGAGCACCATGGAGATGGAGTACGACGAGGACGACGGCCACTGGGAAATGGAAGGCCGCGGCAAGCACTTCATGACGCGCGAGCCGACACAGTCCGAAGGTACTATGAAAATGGTGGACAACAACACCATCGAATGGCAATTCACGATGTGGGATGGCTGGAAGTTCAAGAAGCTGATGGAAGGCAAGGGTACGAGCAAGCGGCAGTAATCCGGGAATCCCCGGTCATCCGCACGCGCGTCTTCGAAGCCCATGGATTGCAATCCGTGGGCTTCGTTGTTTCAATGAAAACATGCCGAATCGCCCCAATGATCTGCACCGCCTCGAACAGCTTTTGCGGGCACGCTATCCGTTCATCTTCATGCCCACCCTCGAGGAAGACGAAGCCCTTGAACTGGTGCGCGACGTGGTCCTGCGCATGCCCTACGCACTGCGGCTCTGGTCGATCGTCGGCGGTGTGCGCGACGGTCTCGTTGCCGGCGTGGCGCCCGTGCCGGACACCGAGCACCCCGCCGCGGCGCTCTACTACATGACCCGACAGGCGGACATCTCCATCAACGTTCTTCTGGACCTGTCCGGGCATCTGCGTGACGAGCGCACGCTCCGCGCCTGCCGCGACCTCGTGCGACACTGCCGGGAATCCTCCAGCCACTTGATCCTGATAGATCATCAGGACGAGTTGCCGCCGGCGCTGGCCACGCAGGCCCTGCGACTGGACCTTTCTCTTCCCGATGAGAAGGAACTCGAGGTCGTCATTCGCGACACGCTCAAAGGGTTGCATCGCGAGGGGAGGATTGACGCGAATCTCAGCAAAGGCGCCTACCAGACGATCATTCGCAATCTGGCCGGACTCTCGCGCCGGCAGGTCCGGCAGATCATCACCGAGGCCGTCGTCGATGATCGCAAGTTCGACGAGGAAGATCTGAACACGGTCATGGCCCGTAAGCGGCAGATCATTCATCGCGGCGGTCTGCTTGAATACGTCGAGACGCTCGCGAACCTCGATCAGATCGGCGGCATGAAGCGGCTTAAATCGTGGCTGCTTTCGCGTCGGCATTCATTGTCGGAAGAGGCGGCAAAGTTCGGCATCACGGCACCGCGCGGCGTGCTGATGCTCGGTGTGCAGGGTGCCGGAAAGAGTTTCTGCGCCAAGGCCATCGCCACGGCCTGGCAGCGTCCCTTGCTTCGGATGGATGTCGGCGCCCTCTACGATCGCTACGTCGGTGAATCAGAGCGCCGCCTTCGCGACGCGCTCCAGCAGACCGAGATGATGGCTCCGGTGATCCTGTGGATCGACGAGATCGAGAAGGCCTTCGCCTCAGCCGCAAGCCGCAGCACCGACGGCGGACTCTCCCAACGCATGTTCGGAACATTGCTGACCTGGATGCAGGAACACACCGCACCGGTCTTTCTGGTCGCCACGGCCAACGACATTGAGGCCCTGCCGCCGGAGATGCTCCGCAAGGGACGCTTCGATGAAGTCTTCTTCGTGGACCTGCCATGCGCGGCCACCCGCAGGGAAATTCTCCGCATTCACATCGCCCGTCGCGGTCGCGGCCCGGCGACCTTCGATCTGGATCAACTCTCGAAGGCCTGCGAGGGTTTCAGCGGCGCCGAGATCGAACAGGCGATCATCTCTTCGCTTCACGACGCCTTCGCGGCGGGTGCGGACCTGACCACGGAGCGGCTGCTTTCAACCCTGAAACAGTCGCCTCCGCTGTCGGTCACTATGGCGGAGAAGATGCTCGCCCTTCGCGCCTGGGCCGAGGGACGATGCGTCCCGGCGGATTGATGGGAAGAAGGTGGATCGCGAGCTGCGGAATGCGGTCGGTCGGCGACATGGCCGCGGCTTGGCCCGGCTCCGATACCCGTCAGGCGGGTGGCATGGCAGCGACTTTGGGCGGCTTTGCCGAGCTTCAGGCGCTCGCTGGTCCCAATGGTCGAGCACCTGCAAATCGGATACGATGTTGCCATGACCCTGCGTGAACCGTCGCACCAGGCACCGGGCGATTAGCTCAATTGGCAGAGCACCTCGTTTACACCGAGGGGGTTACAGGTTCGAGTCCTGTATCGCCCAGTGAATCATTTTTTTGATCCGACATGATGCACACAATCGTTTTCGCATGGAATCAACTCCGCCGCGCTGTAAGTCAGGCAATGATGCGTCTGCAGCCGCTCGTATCTATCCGACCAGTGCCACGCTATTTACATCCATGATGCGTGTGTTGAGCATGCGACCCACCGTTTTCTGTCCTCAACTTTGAGCCAGTATGTCTTGAATCAGCCGCTCCCGGTCGGTAGCATGGTTCTTATCTTCAGTGCCGGTGTGTCTGGTTGATCGTCGCCCCGTGCCATTCAATAACGGCGACGTGAACACGGAAATCCGTCGAGGGTTTAGCGATGAACTCAGGGCCAGGACTTCGCCGCGGACTTGGTGCGCTGGCATACGTCCTGTGGCTTTGCGTTCCGGAGGCCTTCGCGGCCGGTTCACAGACACCCAACGAGCAACGCACGCACTATCAAAAGCCCGAAAAGCTCGAAGGTCGCTACCAGCGCCGCACAAACCTTGTTCACGTCAAGTTCAAGGATGACCTGCCCATCAAGGTCAAGGCCGACAAGCTGGTCGATGTCGGCACCGGGACACTCGCGCCGGCGCAGGCCGTGCTGGCGTCGGTCAAAAGCGGCAAGTGGGGACCACGCTTCAGCGCGACGGATGACAAACTGCGTCAGATGCGACAGCATGCAAAGGCGGTTTCGAATCGCGATCTGCCCGACCTGACCGTCTGGTTTACACTGACGCTTCCCGAAGAGGCAGATGTCTCAAATCTGGTCGACGCGCTGAATGCACTCGACATCGTGGAACTGGCGGAGCCCGCCGCCGTACCCGCGCCGCCGCCTTTTCCGCCGAGCTACCAACCGAATCAGGGCTATCTGCAACTTGCCGCCACCGGTGTCGATGCCGAATACATCTGGAATGTCATTGGCACTCGGGGGCTTGGCATCCAAATCGTCAACATCGAATACAGCTTCAATGCGAACCATCAGGATCTTCCCCCCGTCGGCAATGCCAACAACTGGCTCCCGCCGCCGCATCCGCCGCTGGCGGATCCCGCGCATGGCACGGCAGTCATGGGCCAGCTTGCGGCGATGAACAATGGTTGGGGCATCACCGGCATCGCGTCCGACGTCTCGCTGCACTTCGCCGGTGTGTATCATCAGCTACCGAACATGTCCTTTGGTTACGACCTGGCCAATGCGATCCTGCTGACGGCGGTCTATCCGGCACTTTCCCCAGGCGACATCGTGCTGCTCGAACAGCAGTCTTTCTACGATTACATCAACGGTACCGGCCCGTACGTGCCCTGCGAGTGGATGCCGGCGGTGCACGCGGCGATTCAATACGCCGTCTTCTCAAAACAGCTTGTGGTTATCGAAGCTGCCGGAAATGCGGACGCGGCCGGAGGTGTCAATCTGGATGATCCACAGTTCTTCGGCTGCAATGGTCCGTTTTATCCTCTGCCGATGCCCTACAACTCGTTCGACTCCGGCGCGATCATCGTCGGCGCCGGTGCCGCCGCGGCCGGTTTCGGCAATTCGCAGGCCCCGCGCTCGCGTATCAAGATGCCCGGCTTCTGGGGATCGAACTTCGGTTCACGGGTCAATGTTCAGGGCTGGGGCGAAGCGGTCTATACCACTGGTTACGGCAACTTGTACAACGATCCGGGTTTCGGAATCGATCTGGACTACACCCACAGCTTCAGCGGCACCTCCAGCGCCTCTCCGATTGCAGCCGGCGCAGCGGCACTGCTGCAGGCCACGTCAGTGCTGCAAACCGGCCAGCGTCTGGATCCTCTGGAAGTGCGCAGACTGCTCTCGGAGACCGCGACACCGCAACAGCGCGATAAGACGCCGATCTCGGAGAACATCGGCGGCCTGCCGGATCTGCGACAGATGATACGGGCCAGAGGGTGGAGCGGCTGTCAGCCCGCACCGGGCAACGACCTTTGTGAGTCTCCACCACAGTTCATGTCACAGGGCTCGAATTACTTTGAGAATTTCTGCGCCGCCAATGGCAGAGGTGGGATGGCCGGATGCGCGCGGGAAGCTGATGTCTGGTACCAGTACCTTCACGGCCCTGCGGGAAGTCTCGTGGAGGCCTACATCTGCGGCTCCAGTTTCGACACACAGCTTGCGGTCTATCGTGGCAACTGCCATGCGCTGGTCGAGCTGGCCTGCGACGACGATTCGAGCACGTGCGGGGGCACGGATTCACGAGTCGTCTTTCGGGCAGAGCCCAACACGACGTACTTCTTGCGCATTGGTGGTAAGAGCGGCGCGACAGGCAACGGCTCACTGATTCTCAATACGCTTTCGCAGCAGGCGCCCTGCGCGCCGGCCAGCGAATGGAAACTTCCGGAGCCGCCCTGCCCCTACACACATTTCAAACCCAGTGCCCGGGTGGATGCCGCCATGGCCTACGATGAGATTCGTCACCAGGTCGTCCTCTTCGGCGGCTTTGATGGCGAACTGCGAAACGACACCTGGCTGTGGGACGGCGAGAAATGGACACTGGTGGAGTTGCCCATCGGTGCGCCGCGGCCGTCGCCGCGTCGCGGGCACTGCATGACCTGGGCAGGTCCGCGCACCTTCACGCACACCATTCAGGGCGTCTATCTTTTTGGCGGTCGAGATAACTCCACGGTCTTCGGTGACACCTGGAAATGGGACGGTACAAGCTGGTCGCTTGCTTTTCCTGCCGGGCCGGGCATGCCACAGCCGCGCTACGATGCGGCCATGTGTTCCTCCAAAGGCATCGGACTCGGCCTCGTGCTCTTCGGCGGGCGGAATGCCGTGGGCAATCTGATCAGCAGCCCGTGGCAACTCGACTGGACTTCGTGGGGACCTCATACGTGGGCGCCGGCGACGTTACCGAACCTGCCCGGTCCGCGTGCAGGTCACACCATGGCGGCCACGGCCGGTACCGTCGTGGTCTTCGGCGGCGAGACGGCAGGCGGGTTGTCGAACGAGGCGCGTGACATTGTCTTCGGATCGGGTCCGATCGTGTGGCCGACGATGCCGCCCGCCCGCAAGGGTCATACGATGATCTATCGTCCCGATCGAAGGCGGTTCACCGTCTTCGGAGGCGACGGGCTGACGGGCCGGCTCAACGATGTGTACGAGCTGATTTTCAGTTTCCCGGGAACCTGGGAGTGGCATCTTTCCGCACACGATACACCGTCAGTTGATATGTTCAAGCCGCGGCCGTTGACGGATCACGCCATGGCCTATGACTTGTTGCGCGGCACGCATGTAGTCTTCGGTGGCGACGCCGGCGCGCAGGGCGACTATCGCAACGAGACCTGGGAGCTGCGGGCCAACGCGCCGCTCGCATTCAGAACCAATCTCTGCTGCTCGTATTCGCCAACGCCCGGCGCGCTCGCGGTGCTGCATTTCGAGTTGGAGGGTGGCGGGCCCTACCAGATGAACTGGTACCGAAACGGAAACATTCCCATCGTGGACGGACCGGCGCCCGGCGGGGGGAGTTACTCGATTGAAACACAGTCTTTGCTGGGCGAGGGTGCGACTCTGAACATCTCGAACATCGGGCCTGCGGACAGCGGCACGTATCATGTGGTGATCCAGAGTCCGTGCGGAGAGGTAAATACGTTCTCCACGATTTCTTCCACCGTTGTCACGCTTACGGTTGCTTGCAGTGGACCGCCGGATGGTGATCTGGTGTGGCCGACCGGAGCGGACGCGTTGGACATCAAGCCATTCATCCAGCTTGTCATGAGCGGTTCGACCGACAACTACTATCGCTGCAAGGTGGATTTTGACGACAGCGGCGTAATTGATGTCGGCGACATTCCCGGTTTCGTTGCGGCACTGATCGGCCCTTAATTCGCAGCGCCGGCGAAGAAATTGATCACCAGACTGTAATAGTACGCCTTCGCGTATGCTGCAAAACCGACATGGCCGCCGCCGGGGAGGACCATCGCCGCGACCATCGGGTTTGTCGTTCGCGCGATCAGGTCGGCCACGTCCTGGGATCGGGCCATCGGATCGTTGGCGCCGTGCACAATGAGCACAGGCACGCGGGCACTTTGCAGCTTGGCGTGGTCCGGTAGCCCGCGGTACGGCAGGAAGCGCAGCATCTGTAGACCGTCGTCGATCGCTTCGGCATAGATCAGCGGGGAACGGGCGAACTCCGCGCGGATGAGTTGCATCAGACTGCCGGATGGCTCGGGGTAGCCGCGTCGTTTCATGCGATTGAGGATCGTCGTTTGCAATCCTGCGAGCACCGGATGTCGGAAACGCGACCATCGCCGTTCAAGGAGTTCGAGCAGTTCCTCAAAACGCAACACCGGTGAGAAGGCGAGTATGCCCGCATTCCAGTGGCGCAGGGCTACTGTCGTTCCGTCGTGGTGGGCAGGTGGACCACTCTCCGCACGGTTATGCCAGACATGCGGCGCCAGTCTCGGGCTGATGCTGGGATGATCCCGCCGACAGCCGTCAAGCCAGGCCGCTGCGAGGGCGTGATTAGCCCCCCAGCAGAAACCGACAAGACCGGTCCTGCGGACGTGCGGTTGAGCTTCGAGCCAACGCGAGACCGCGAGCAGATCGAATGTTTCCAGGGTTCCGAAGTTGTAATGGATTTCCGGTCGGCCTCGTGCCGTTTCGCCGTGTCCACGAAGTTCGAGGGCCATTGCATGAAAGCCCGAGGCGACCAGCCCCTGCGCGAGGTCGCGTGTGCGCAGGACATTGTTATCGCCGAGGATGCCGGGGAGAATGACGATGCAGTCGGTATTGATCACCTCACCCTCGCGACGTGCATAACGGATCCGCCCGCACAACTCCACGTTGTCTCCGATCGGGATCCAGATATCTTCAAAGCCCGGCCATGGCGGCGTTGGCTTCTCCTCCTCGGAGTTCGCTCCGGAGGCCTGGGCGGTATGGGCCAGGCCCTGCCAGTTGTGACGAAGACTGGGTAGCTGCTCGGGACGGATGCCAAAATGCGCGAAGACATCGGCCGCCTCGCCGTTTGCATGGACAAGATCCTCCGTCAGCAAAGTCGCCGGTCCTTCCGGCAGGAGCGTTTGAAGCTGACCGTGGACCTCCCGCAGCCAGGCGCGCGTCGAGCATGTGATGCCTGGCAGACCAGCCGTCGGCACGCGGATGATCTCTTCCGGCAGCAAGGGAAAGGATCGTTCTGTGAACGGGCCACGGATCATGTGGGTGACATGATTCTCGCGGTACTTGATCGGCGTCAAGCGCCGTCTACTATCCTGCGGGCTGAAAGACGCCAAACCTCCGACGCCGCAACCATTAAGGCGAGATTGGGGCGGCGGCTTTTCGCTCGACAAATGCGAGAAAAAAACGCATAATTTGTCTCCGGCCAGTTCTCGGACGGTCGCCTAACTCTGTAGAGAAAAAGACTTGCGTAACCCCTGCCGACCCCGCAAGATGTTGCGTCCGCTGTCGCCCGGTTTTGGGACGACCGGTCCGATTCCGGCGTGGACGCACTCGCCGCAGCACCTGCAAGGTTTACAGATTGGATTTCCTGGCGCGAAGACGCCAGGGCGGCATCTATTGAGGAAGGAATGACACCACACCAACCGACGACACTGATGACCGGCGCGACGGGCTTTCTTGGGCAGTTTGTCCTTCGCGAGTTGCTCCAGCGTGGTCGGCGCGTGGTTGCCCTGCTCCGGTCACCCCTCCAGGATTCCCGGCGTCGCCTCGCCGGGCTGATGCGCCCGCTCGGAGTTGAACTCGATGAACATGTAACCGCCGGGCGTCTGATTCTTCGTGAGGGCGCCCTGCCGGAGAACCTTCCCGACGGCGAATGGGGACCGACGGATGACATCCTGGCCTGTGCGGCAAGTCTACAACTTTTCTCCAACGGCAATGGCGAACCCTACAAAACCAACGTCGAGGGTACGCGAACCCTGCTGGAGTGGGCCGATCGGCATCACGTCACGCGGATTCACTCGGTCAGCACGGCCTACGTCTGTGGATCGCATCGAGATGTCATCCGCGAAGTGCACCACCCGCGGCCTGCAAGTTTTCAGACCGAGTACGAGGAAACCAAATGGCAGGCGGAAGAAATGCTGGCGCAGTGGTCTCGTGCCAACGGCAACACCCTGACTGTGACCCGACCGAGTTTTATCATCGGAGACTCGACGACCGGCTACACGACCCAGTTTGGCGGCTTTTATCAGTTTGCCCGGTTTGTCAGCTTGATGAAGGCCGAATGCGGCAGTAACTCAAACGGCGACGGCACTTACATCCCGCTGCGGATCCCTGGTCGCCCGGACGAACAGATTCAGAATCTCGTACCCGTCGATTATGCGGCGCGAATGATCGCAGAAATCATCCTCAATCCCGATCTGCACGGCCGCATCTATCACCTGACCGACCCCAAACCTCCAACCTGGGATGCGTTTAAGCAGTTTCTGGAGGGGTACTTTCACATTCACGGCGGACACTTCGTCGATGCAGATTCTCTTCCCTCCGACAAGACCGAGGCCGAATCCCTCATGTGGGAAAAGTACGACCTGCTGATGCCCCGCATCCATCATCAGCCGCTTTTCGACGAGGCGAATACCCGCGCCGTGCGGCAGTCGCTTGGGCTTGAATACCCGTCTCTGACGCCGCAACGCCTGTCACTGCTCCTCGACTACGCTGTCAGCCAGCGTTGGGGCCAGCGGGCCAATCGCCGACATGCCCGAAACGACTGACGATTCCTTTGTACTCGCTGTGGATAACGGTACCCCCAGCTGCATAAGTTCCTGCCGCAGATCCTCCATCCGCACAATATCGGGCAGTTCGCCCATGGTGGTCATCACGAACCCGTAACTGGAGAGCCGTCCGAGGTTCCCGTGTGCCGCCTGAAGATCGCAGATCCAGCTCATCAGCGCGCTACCGCAATGCCAGCCATCCTTCACGCTGACCAGCACATCGGGCGTGTGCACCATCAACCCGTGAAAGGCCCGCCAGCTTCGATAGATTGCATCGGGGTAGATGTGTTTGCGGGTGGCCTCGAACAGGGCACGATCGTCGATAAAGCCATCGGCGTCGACCTGCCCGCTTCGGCGAAGCTCGTCGATGACAGGAAGCAATTTGAAGGGATCGCCGCGTTCACATTGATAACGCAATCGTGTTGCGATCGGTCGCTCGGAGGGTGTTGTTTCGGATTCGGCAGCCGATTCGACGATGGCACGGATACGCGCCACACCCTCGAGATCCTGCACGACCACATCACCGCTCGAATCGACGTACAGCGTCTGTTCAATTCCGTCGATACCGATCACGTCGCGGGCCACATCGGCGGCGCGTTGCGTGTAGATCGCCGCACAGGTCACAACACCGAACTCGGGCACGACCACATCCATCGGGCCTGAGATGCGACTGGTCACACGGTATCCGAAGCGGGCCAGCATTTTGCTCAGCGGGATGCGTCGGCTGTTGACGAGATTGTGTCCGTGATCCGAGAGCAGCGTGATCTGTACGCGCCCGCGAAGCCGGTGCATGACATGCTGGCAGAAGCGATCAAGGCGCACGAGCGCCGACTGATGTCCGTTGCGCCCTTCCCACGCACCCAGTCCTGAAGTGGTGACCACATAGCCGATGAAGTAGTCCTTGCCACTTCGGTAAAAGTGTCGCTGGATTTTACCTAACTCGTGTTCGTACCAGCGATGCGGATTGAGATAGGCCACGGAATGCGCGAGAAATTGCAGGTAGTAATCAACATGCATGATCCACGGCGCATTGCCTTCCCGGGCATAAGTGGCATATCCATCGGTCAGCGTGGTGCCGTCGTAATACTCCGATTCCACTCCCGGCGACGGGGAGATGCCGAAGAACTCGGCAAAGGACAGATCCGTCATAACCGGAAACGGACTGATCAATGCACTGGGCGGAGGGAAATATCGAAAGCGCCCCTGGTGCCAGAGTTCCTGCACCATGTGGTGGGGGATGCTGTCGAGCATGACCACCAGATGGCGATCCCGGCGATCGGCGACTTCATCTTTCGACAGAAGCCGATCGACTTGCTCCGCGTAATTGCCGTCCGCATTCGGATCGAAGCGCAGCAGAATGACGCGGCCGGCAGCCGATCGTCGTTCGCAGTAGTCAGGCCGACCATCGCCGTTCAGGTCGTAGTGCCAGTCTTCTGATCCGTCGCTCATCCGATCGACTGAAATTGGAGCGGGTGGGAAATAATGCGGCGCCGGTCTCGCGCACCCGGACGCCGAGAAAGGAAGCAGCAACAGGCAGATCAATACTCGGCGCACATATTCTGCGAGTGCATTCATCCCGGTGCCGGAGGCTGGATCCGGCAGGCAAAGTGAAAAAGAAGAGGTTGCCATGTGAGGGTGGAGGCGTCGGCCGTTGCCGCGCGTCTGTCAGTGGTTTGATCAGCGCCCACTTCGACCGAGAGCACGCTTGACCGCAGCGATCGCGGCCTTCTGATCCGCCGCCGAGGAGACGGCCAGATAGAAAAGCGCCTTCTTACCGACGGCCGCCGCGGAGGCGCCGCGCAGGTTGATGCCCTTGGCGGCGACGGCCCTTGTAATCTCCGCGCCGAGGCCCGCTCGGTCCGGTCCTTCAATCCGCACTGCATGAAGGCCGGCGGCCTTGACGAGGCCCACGTCCGTTGCCGCCTTTTTCTGTTTAGCGGTCGTAAGCGGAGCGACAAAGACGCGCGAAGTCCGGTCGGTCGCCTTCCTGGCGATCATGAATTCCAGTTGTGCTCCCGCGATGGTCAGGGCCTCCAGCACGCGGGCCAGCATTCCCGGCTTGTTCTGGATGTCAGCGGCCCAGACATCTACTTGTTTGACGGTGTAAGCCATGGCAGTACCTCCGTAGGGGGTCAGGACTGCTACGTGACCCATGGTTAGCATATCCCAATCCGGTGAGATCGGGCACCTGTTCGACGACTGCATCCTGAGAATAAGGCAGTTAAAGGGATTCAAAAAAGTTTTTCGCTACGGTTGACAATGGACATTGAACGTGCTATATTAGTTGAACGACTAACTAATACATCGTGGCTAGATGATGCCAGTGAAATCAGATACCAGGGAAAAGATCGTTGAGGCGGCAAGGGAGCTCTTTCATGTGCAGGGATTCCACGCCACCTCCCTTGCGGAAATCTTCCGGAAGGCCGGGGTCAACAGCGGCAGTCTCTATTACTTCTTCAAGTCCAAGGATGACCTGCTGCTCGCCGTGCTGGATGCGTATGTGGGACTTCTCTGGCCCGCGGTCATGGAGCCGGCCTTTCGCAAGACGGATGACCCGATCGAACGGGTCTTCAGTGTGCTCGCGGGATACCGGCAGATGCTGATGCAAACGGGCTGCAAGCTGGGATGTCCGATCGGGAATCTCGCTCTGGAACTTGGCGATACGAAACCCGAAGTGCGCGAGAAGATCGCGCTGAATTTCGCGAACTGGTGCAGGGCCATTGAATCATGCCTCGATGCTGCTGCGGATCGATTACCTGCGGACGTGGACCGCGCCCGGTTGTCGCGCTTTGTGCTGACGGTCATGGAGGGGGGGATCATGCAGGCCCGGGGACATCGTGACATCGGTCCATACGACGACGGTGTCGCGCAGCTTCGGGATTACTTCGATCGATTGCTGGCGCAGCGCCGCCGTGAGGCGGGGGGCGTTCGGCAGGATACACGGCCCGGCGATCTGCCGAGCCACAAGACTGGAGCAGAATCATGATGGGTCGATTGAGAAGGGCCGACTGGGCGGCGATGGTCTGCCTATTGGTGGCGAGCAGCGTCTTCGCAGCAGTGGACGAACAGACATCGAAGACTGCGAACGACGGTGCCGGGCGAATCCTGCGAAAACAAGTCATTGTCAAAGGTCCGCTCGAAGAAGTCTGGCGATGCTGGACGACGAGCGAGGGGATCGCCTCGTTCTTCTCGCCGGAGTCCAACATCAGACTTGAAATCGGCGGTCCGTATGAGCTTTTCATGCGGATGTCCGAGCCGGATGCCCAGGGTCGACGCGGCAGCGAGGGCTGCAAAGTGCTCTCCTACATTCCATATCGCATGCTTGCGTTCGAATGGAACTTCCCGCCGGCCGTGGAGCGTCTGCGCGCCAGTGGCGCAAAGACGCAGGTCGTGCTTCAGTTTGACGAGGCACAGGATGGCCATGTACGCGTGCGGTTCGCGCAGCTCGGCTGGCAGGAAGGTGAAGACTGGGACCGGGGCTACGAATACTTCGACAAGGCGTGGACGAAAGTCATGAGTCTCCTGCAGGAGCGGATGGAAAAATCTGCAACCATATCGGCCACGGTCGAGCCGAAGCGCCGGAGCTGGGAGGATGGTCATGTCAACGTGACGGCAACGGAGTCACCGTTCAAGCATCAGTCATTTGAAATGATCCTCCCGGCGACCGTGGAGGAAGTCTGGAAGCTCCTCTCGACGGCGGAGGGTTTTCAAAAGATCGGCAGCAAGGAACCGACCGTCGAATTGAAGCCCGGCGGGGCGTATTGCTTCTGGCTCGGTGCGCCGAATCGGGTGCTGGCCTTCGTTCCGAACGAAATGCTGTCGATGAGCGGCAGTGCGCCTGAGAAGTTTCCCAACGTCCGCAAGGGCGGCACATGGGGCGCCTACTTCTTCGAACCGACGGATGACGGCAAGACAAAGCTGCGACTTACCGTTCTCGGCTGGCGACCGGGCGAAAAAGAATGGGATGACGCATACGATTATTTTCTCAAGGCGAATCCACAGTTTCTGAATCACGTGCATGCCGTGTTGTCCGGCTCAGATCGTACGGCGGCCGCAGAAACGGCGAAGCGGGACAGCCAGTCGAAGGAGCGTCCATCAAAGACGGGCGACGTGCTTCGGCATGAGGGGGTCATCAGCGCTCCGGTCGCGGACGTGTGGGCGGCCTTCACCACCAAGGAAGGTATCGAGTCGTGGATGGTGCCGCATGCGGAGATCGACCTGCGTGTTGGTGGGCTGATGCGCACGCATTACGATCCCAAGGGAGTCCTCGGAGACGAAAACACGATCGAGAACACGATTCTTTCCTACGAGCCATTGCGGATGCTCTCGCTCAAGGCGACGAAGCCGCCGGCGAATTTTCCCTTCAAGACGGCGATCGAGAATACGTGGTCGGTCATCCATTTCGAGCCCATCGGCACGGACCGCACCCGGATCGTGACGATTGGTCTGGGTTACGGCGACGACGAGGAATCGCGGAAAATGCGGTCGTTCTTCGAGCAGGGGAATGATTGGACGCTCCGCCAGCTCGCCGAGAAGTTTGCGAAACAGGCGGCGGGTTCCCAGCGCAGGAAGCCGTCCGTCGAAGACGACGTCTATCGAACCGCCGTGGATGATGCCACCGATGTGACCCATCTCTCGCCGCTCGCGCGAGTGATCGGCACCTGGAAATCGGTCAGCAGGGAATCCGACGGCGGCGAGTTTCACGCAAAAGTCGTCTTTGAATGGGGCCTGCGCGGCAAGATCATCAAGTGCCGATCCTACGTGGTTAAAGAAGGCGATGAACAGCTCGTGTACGAGTCGTTTTTTGCCTGGCACCCGGGGAAGAAGCAGATCATCGGCTTGTGCTTTTCGGCTTGGGATGCGATGTACGATGGCGTTTTCGATGTCACAGGTAACATCGTCAAGTACACCTGGAAGTCCTACACGGGGGACAAAGTCGTTGAGCACTATCAGACAATGGACTTCACCGACCAGGACACATACGTCTGGACCGTCTTCACAAAGAAGGATTTCGAATGGGTCCAATCGAAGCAAGCGACCTACGAGCGAATCAAGGATGTGAGTGCCCGGACTGATACCGGGTGGAATCCCAAGCGTACTGAGGTTCGAGTTTCTGGATATTGATAAGCGAGCGCTTCGTTGCGCTCGGAATGGAGAATCATCGTGAATCAACAGAAGCACGCAGCGAATGCGTACCTTGCCATGGCCGCGCTGGGTACCGTGTTTCAGATAGCAATGGTGGTCGCGGGTCATTACAACGCCTTCATCCGGGAAAACGTCTTTGCCATCGGCGGCATGTCCATCTCGCTCGTTTTCGGGGCGCTGTGGGCAACGAAGGCGGCCCGCTCAAAGGGTGGCGGCTTTGTCGGCGGTGCGATGGTCGGCGGGCTCTGTGCCTTCCTCGGTATCGCTCTTTCCGTGGCGCTGGGCGACGTGCCGGCGGGGGTTCTGGCCTTCGGCACGGCGGGATCGGCGTTAGCCGGAGGCATCGGCGGCGTCGGCTTGTATGCCCTGGCCGGCAGCAACCCGGCTGCTGCCTAGAACGAAACGGCACATCGAAAATGGCCTGTGTTTGTGGTCGGTGAACCTGTTACAATAACGCTGTTTCGGGTCTGAATAGTCACTGATTCTGAAGGGAGTTCGACCATGTCGACGAAGTGGCGATGCGCTGTCGTGTTCCTGTGCGCTGCCTTGTTTCTTGCATCATCGCGTGCGTTGTCCGACGACAAGAAGGGCCAGCCGCCGGGCGGCATGGATGCCGACCAGATGAAGGCCATGATGGAGAGCATGCAGAAGTGGATGGATTCCATGAAGCCCGGCAAGCAACATCAGGCCCTCGAGCATTTCGTCGGCACATGGGAGACGACGATGAAGATCTGGATGGGTGGCCCCGGCACTCCACCGTCGGAGACCAAGGGCATAACGACCGTGAAGTGGGTCCTCGGCAAGCGTTTCCTCATGGAGGAGCACAAGGGTCAGATGCCGCTGCCCGACATGACCGGCCAGATGCAGCTCCAGCCGTACGAAGGCATCGGCATGACCGGGTACGACAAACATCGAAACATGTACCAGTCCTCGTGGACGTCGAACATGCAGACAAACATGCTGACCATGACGGGCAGCGCCGATCCGTCGGGCAAGGTGTTTCGCTATTACGGCGAGATGGACGAGGCGATGCTGAACGTCATCGGGCGGACGGTAAAGTATGTGACAACCATACAGGATGAGAACACGCATGTGTTCGAGATTTTCGACCTGCACGCGGGCGATAATTACAAGGTCATCGAGATCACGTACAAGCGAAAGAAGTAGCGACAGGAAGAAGAAGCGTCGGCATGGAAGCCCGGAACCGTAGTACAATGAGAAAACCAATCACACAAGGGAGACGACATGGCCGTTAAACCGATTCCAGAGGGCTTCAGCAGTGTCACGCCGCATCTCATCATCAAAGATGCCGCGAAAGCGATCGACTTCTACAAGAAGGCCTTCGGCGCCGAGGAAATCTGCCGAATGCCCGGCCCGGACGGCAAGACCGTTATGCACGCCGAGATCAAGATCGGCAATTCCCACGTCATGCTGGCGGATGAGTTTCCGGAGTACGGCTGCGTCGGGCCGCAGACACTCAAGGGTTCGTCCGTAACGATCCACCTTTATGTCAACGATGCGGACAAGGTCTACAACCAGGCCGTTGCGGCGGGTGCCAAGGCGACGATGCCGCCGACCGACATGTTTTGGGGTGACCGTTACGGCAAGCTTGAGGATCCATTCGGCCATAACTGGTCGGTTGCCACGCACATCGAGGATGTCTCGCCCGAGGAGTGCGCCAAGCGAGCGGCCAAGGCGTTTGCCGGCGGCTGTGGCGGCTGATCTGCTTCGTTGTGCTGCGCAGCACCAGGATGCAGCAGCGGCAAGATGCTGCGGAATCGCTCGGTTGAAGATCGTCGGCGATGAATGACACCGACGATCGACACCGATTCTCTTACCACCGTTTCACGTCGATGACTCGCACCAAAGCCCGGGGCAGGCCTGCTCCGGGCTTTTTCATGCGTGCGATGCGGTTTTGGCGATTTGAATTCCGCGCTCAGGAATCGGTGGCGGCCGCACCGGCCGGCTCGTAAGCTTTCCTGAAGATTTCGGGGAAGCAATAGATGAATGCGATCAGCACCACCCGCGGGAAGCGGCCATCGAATCGGGAAATGTATCACGCCGTCGAGCGGCGGGATGCCGCGTACGACGGCATTTTCGTGGTCGCCGTGCGCACGACCGGCGTCTTCTGCAGGCCGTCGTGCCCGGCGCGAAAACCGCTGGCCCGCAATGTGGAATACTATCGGGCTGGCCGTGACGCCCTGTTCGCCGGCTATCGGCCCTGCAAGCGGTGTCGCCCGCTGGACACCAATGGTCGACCTCCGGACTGGGTGCGCCGGCTGCTCGATCGAGTCGAACGATCTCCAGACGATCGCGTGTCGGACACCGAGCTTCGAAAGATGACCATCGATCCTGCGCGGGCACGTCGATACTTCCAGTCGCATTACGGCATGACATTTCAGGCCTACAGTCGGGCACGGCGTCTCGGCGAGGCGCTGGCGAACATCCGCGAAGGCGGCCGCTTGTCACATGTCGCCCTGGACACCGGCTATCAGTCGGAAAGCGGCTTCCGCGATGCCTTTGCACGGGTGTTCGGCAAGCCGCCCGGCAAGAGTCGCGCGGCGGAGCACGTGGTCACAGCGATGTTTGAAAGTCCGGTCGGCCCGCTTCTGGCCGGTGCGACGGACAAGGGTGTCTGCCTTCTGGAGTTCTGCGAGCGGCGCGCTCTTCAGAAGCAGATCGAAGCTGTTCAGCGGCGGCTTGGCTGCGCGGTGGTGCCGGGGCGGCATCGGCTGCTGGACCGACTGCGATCGGAGCTGGATCGCTATTTCGACCGTCGGCTCCGCAATTTCAGCGTGCCGCTGATCTATCCCGGGACGCCCTTTCAGATGCGCGTCTGGAGCGAGCTGCTGAAGATCCCCTACGGGCAAACGATTTCCTACGAAACCCTGGCACGGCGAGCAGGCAGGCCCGGCGCACAGCGAGCCGTGGGGACGGCCAACGGGGCCAACCGCATTGCCATCGTTATTCCTTGTCATCGCGTGGTGAACAAGGACGGCAAGCTGGGCGGCTACGGCGGCGGCCTCTGGCGAAAGCAGTACTTCCTGGAACTGGAACAGGCAACACGGGTCGGGTCCAATCCGCTGAGTTACCCGACGGATCGTGGCCGGGAGCCGGTCGGCTGACTACATTCCGAAGTTGTTTCTGAACCGGCGTATGCCGCGTTCGTAGTACATCGGAATCAGTCACCGCACCGCCTGTTGAGACTGTTCGCGTCTGTTGGACGCGCCAGACGGCGGCTGCCCGGGAAAGACGCCTGAATGGTCGGACAGCATTCGTCAAACGATCCTCCGCTCTACAAGATCATCCTTGCTTATCTCTCGGTTTACCTGATCTGGGGCTCGACGTATCTCGGCATCAAGTTCTGTCTTGAGACGCTGCCGACGGTCTTTCTGCTGCCCGGTGTGCGGTTCATTCTCGCCGGCACGGCGCTTTATGTGTGGGCGCGGCCGCGTGCGACGCGTCCGACCCTGCGTCAGTGGCGCGATGCGGCCATCGTCGGCGGCGCGTTGCTCTACATCGCCAACGGGTGCGTCGTCTGGGCCCAGACACGCGTGCCCAGTGGGCTGACCGCGCTGCTGGTCGCTGTCGTACCGATCTGCATGGTGTTGCTTGAATGGATCCGTCCGCGCGGCACGCGGCCGACGCCGATGGTCATCGCCGGTTTGGTGCTGGGTCTGATCGGCGTGGGCATTCTGACCGGCCCGGAAAATCTCGCGGGTGAATCGCGCGTCGATCTTACCGGGGCCGTGGTACTGATACTCGCGTGTTTCGTCTGGAGCGCCGGCTCGCTCTTTTCGCGTCGCGCGGCAAAGCCGTCATCGCCGTATCTCACGGCGTCGATGCAGATGATCTCCGCAGGCATTCTGCACCTGGTCAGCGGCACGATCGCCGGTGAGTGGGCGATGCTGAACCTGCCGGCGGTATCGATCAAGTCCGCGATGTCGCTTCTTTACCTGATCTTATTTGGTTCGATCATCGGCTTCACCGCATACATGTGGCTGATGCAGGTCAGCACGCCGTCGCGCGTGGCGACCTATGCCTACGTGAACCCGGTCGTCGCCGTCTTTCTCGGCTGGGCGTTTGGACGGGAAGGACTCAGCAGCCGGACCTTTCTCGCCACGGCGGTGATCGTTGCGGCGGTGGCGTTCATCACGTCGGCACAGTCTCGCGCCGAACCCGTTTCGCTTTCCGAGCAGGCAGTCGACACCGATCGCGAGCGCGGCGGGCCGCCGGATTCGGACACGCCCGATCAATTTGTCTGCGCCACTCCCTCGAAGGACCTCCTCGAAGCGCCCGCGCAGTCGTGCGGATGAATCGTCGGCGTGTCGGCGGTTTTTCATTGCCCGATCCGGTCTCCTGCGCTACAATTTGATTAAGCGAATCCAGATTCGCCGCGCACGGCAGTTCTTACGCCGGCGGCGGATGCCCGACACGATTCTTGCGGCACCATCATCACGTGGCGCACCCACAGGAGGCACGGACGTTTCGCCCTCGCGGCGGTTGGTAACTTTGGCCCGAACACCGGAGACGGACCATGAGCACCATCACCCTACCCCAGGTCGATCAGGCGGCCGGCGCGCCCCGGCGTGTCAAGTACGTCAAAGACCTCGACAAGATTCCAAACATTCCGCCCGACGAGCGCGAAAAGCTCAAGAAAGTCGCCGAGAAGTACGTCTTCCGGGCGAACGATTACTACCTCGGCCTCATCAACTGGGAGGACCCGGCCGATCCGATCAAGCAACTCATCATTCCCCGCGTGGAGGAGTTGAGTGACTGGGGCCAGCTCGATGCCAGCAATGAGGCCGCCGTCACCGTTGCAAAGGGCGTACAGCACAAGTATCCGGAGACCGTGCTCCTGCTGTGCAACGAGGTGTGCGGGGCCTACTGCCGCTACTGTTTCCGCAAGCGGCTTTTCATGGATGAGAACGACGAAGTGACGAACGACGTCTCTGAGGGTCTTCGCTACATCGCGGAGCATCCGGAAGTGACCAATGTCCTGCTCACCGGGGGCGACCCGCTCTTGATGAGTACGCGGCGAATTACGGAAATCCTGGAAAAGATTCGCGCCATCCCGCACGTGAAGATCATCCGCATCGGCTCAAAGATGCCGGCCTTCGATCCCTGGCGAATTCTGAACGACGAAGCATTGCAGGATGCCCTGCGAAAGTATTCCGAGCCGCGCCGGCGGATTTACCTCATGGCGCATTTTGACCATCCCCGGGAGCTGACCGATCCGGCCGTCGAAGGCATCGACTGTTTCATCAAAAGCGGCGTGATCTGCGTCAATCAATGCCCGCTCATCAAGGGCATCAACGACGATCCGAAGGTGCTGTCGACGATGTTCCGGCAACTCTCGTGGATGGGTTGTCCGCCGTACTACCTCTTTCAGGGGCGGCCGACGGCCGGCAACGAGCCGTACGAAGTGCCGATCGTGCGCGGCTGGGAGATTTTCCGTGAGGCCCTGCGCTACGGCTCCGGCCTGGCGCGGCGTCCGCGGTACTCCATGTCTCACGAAACGGGCAAGATCGAGATTCTCGGGGTCGACGCGAAGCACATCTACCTGCGCTATCATCGCGCCAAAGACGCTGCACTGCGCGGCCGCTTCATGGTTTACAAACGTAATGACGACGCCTTCTGGCTGGATCAGCTCGAGCCGGTAGACGTGGGCGAGTCGCCGAGGTTCTCACCGTCGGCGAAGTTCGATTACACCTACGGCCCGGATTGATGACGTAGGATGGTGGGAGGCATCCGACCTGCTTCAAGGAGCCGAGGGATTGCAGTCCATCGGTTTTAGTCGCGCACGATCATCGTTTTGCTGCAAGGAGGTGACGCATGTCCCCGCGCGAGATCGCACACTGGCTGTCGGAAGAGCACGCGATTGTACAGGAACAGGTTTACGCGCTGCGCAAGCTGCTTGCGGTCCCGCCGGTGGCCGGCCGCGCCGGCTGGCTGCCCGAGCTGCGCGAGCGCTTCAATGAACTCAAGCAGCATTTGAAGAAACACATGGCCCTCGAGGAGAGCGGCGGTTATATGAAAGGCGTGCTCAAGCGACGGCCGACGCTCGCCCCGCAGATCGATTCCCTGCATCATGAGCACAACGAAATGGAGCGGCTTGCCGACCAGATCGACGCCGCCCTCGCGGAACTCCAACCGGCAGACAGTCTGCTCATCCGCCATTCGATCGCTCGAATCGGGATGTTTCTCGCCTACGTCGAGCACCACAAGGAACAGGAGGAGCACCTCGTGCTCTACACCTTCACGGAGGACCTGGGGACCGGGGATTGATAGGAGATCAACAGCCATTAGTTGTTAACAAGTGGCTGTTCGTCAGTACCCGCAGGCCCTATTTAACGGCCACTGGCTAACAGCTCTCGGCACCGATATCATGTCCATCAAGACCCGGAATATGAACGCCCCCAAGCCCGTCAGTCTCAACCTCAACATCCGCGGCATGGGCCAGTCGCCGACGCTGGCCATCAAGGACAAATGTCGAGAGCTGCGCCGTCAGGGGCGCAGTGTCTACGACTTCGGTCTGGGGCAGTCGCCGTTTCCGGTGCCGACGACGATCGTCGAAGCCCTGCGGCTGGCGGCGCCAGAGAAAGACTATCTCCCTGTGAAGGGCCTTCCCGCATTGCGCGACGCCGTCGCGGAGTACCATCGCAAGAAGGATCAGATCGACACGCACTCCGACGGCGTTCTGGTCGGCCCCGGCTCGAAAGAGCTGATGTTCCTGCTGCAGATCGTCTACTACGGCGAAATCCTGCTCACGCCGCCGTGCTGGGTTTCCTACTGGCCGCAGGCCCGGATCATCGGCCGCCGCATCAGTCTGATTCATACCACTTACGAATCTGGCTGGAAGATCACCGCCGAGCAGTTTCAGCGCTCGCTCGACCTTGTCGGCGACGACCACCGCCCGCGCCTCATGGTGCTCAACTATCCCAGCAATCCGACGGGCACGACCTACAGCGTGGATGAACTCAAGCAGATCGCCGAAGTGGCACGCAAGTACGGCGTCATCCTTCTCTCCGACGAAATATACGGCCAACTGCACTTCAAAGGCGAGCACGTTTCCATCGCCCGCTTCTACCCCGAGGGGACGATCGTCAGTTCCGGCCTTTCCAAGTGGTGCGGCGCCGGCGGCTGGCGGCTGGGCACGTTTACCTTTCCGAAAGACCTCGACTGGCTGGTCGATGCCATGTCCGCCGTGGCCAGCGAGACGTACACGTCGGTCAGTGCGCCGATCCAGTACGCCGCGATTCAGGCGTTTCACTGCGGCGTCGAGATCGAGCGATATCTGTGGCATGCCCGCCGCGTGCTCGAGGCGATAGCGAAGCGCAGCGTGGCAATTCTGCGGCAGGGCGGCATCCGGCTGCACGATCCGGTCGGCAGCTTCTATCTGTTTCTTGATTTCACGCCGCTAAGAGATGCGATGGCCGCCCGCGGCATCAAGGACGGAAGGACGCTTTGTGACCGACTGCTCGCTGAAGCCGGCGTGGCCATCCTGCCGGGCGTGTCGTTCGGTCAGTCGCGCTCGGAGTTGACGGCGCGGCTGGCGTATGTTGACTTCGACGGCACGAAGGCCCTGGCCGCCAGCGAGACAATTCCGCTTGACCAGGAACTGCCGGAAGAGCTCATCCAGACCTGCTGCGGTAACGTACTCGAAGGCATGACGAGACTGGCTGAGTGGGCGCAGCGTGCAAAGTCGGGTCAGGCCTGATCGAGATGAAGGGGTATACCTAGTTGTAGCATCAACTCCGTGGGCGGCTTCCTGGCTGCCTCTTTGTGTCTCATGTCGCAGAGGGCCATGCGGTGCGATGAATCATCCGCCGCCGGGGTCGTCTGCCGGCTGTGAAGTCGCCTCTTCCAAGTGTCGCTGACATCGCTTCACCCTGATGCTCCACAGAGAATAAGCCTGCTTGATACAGTTACTAAAGTTCTTGCTCGCCTCTTGCATGCATTCCAGGAATGCAGGAGGATCGCCGGGGCCTTCGTTGCCGGGTCCATACATCTCATCACAAATGTCTTCGTGCTCGTTACGATTGTTCTTACATGTTTGTACGGCCAGTATGTACTCGGTCAAGTCGATCAAGTTACAAGGGTCGTAGACGATAATGAACTTGGGGGAGCCATTTGATGGGTCCGAAAGTGTAAATGACTTCCATGTGGTCAACGCAACGGTCTGAATGCCCTGAAATGCAGGAAACTGGAATCCATCGATCGTTGCTGCGCTCGCATGGTCGCCGCTGCCATGTCCCACAGACGCGTAGGCCGTAGTCGTTCTGCCGTGGCGCCAAGTGCACATCGCGGTCGTTCCGAGGACCGCCTTATCCGTGCCGTATTGCTCACCGTTGTCGTGCCAGAACCATAGGTTGATGGTTTTCTCGGAGTGTGCCTGAGCATAAGCGCTTAGCGCGCCCGCGTAAGCAGGGGTTTCTGACGAGTACTTCGCCAGGACGACAACTTGATTCCAGTTCCCGCCGCCCAGCTGTGTCGCAAAACTCTCAGCAGATAACGCAGTGTGCCATTCACTCGATTCCGCGCTGAGCGTGGCCTGCCATATTGCCGCGAACGCGGCTGCACCGGGTGAAGAATCACAGTAAATCAAAACGGTTTGGGCGGGCACGGGATCGGCGAAAAGTCGCTGAGAAACAGGCCATAAATGGATCAGTAGAGTGACCGCAATTAATCCTCGAACGGTCTTCGACATGACGTTCTCCAATTTCAGAATGATGTGATTGTAATCGAAGGCATCAGCCGATGACATCTCAATTAGGAGCTATGATACCCCCCCTCCGCTTTGTCAAATGACTAAACTCAGGAAATCTTAACTGACTGCCGACACAAGGAGCTGCGCCAGCCAATACCTGATAAGAAGAATCGCATAGTATCAAATTCGCGTCATGCGAGATTCTTGCGATGATACTTTTTATCGATGTGATTCAGGCGTTTGTTTTGTTGAGTCCGGCAGTGTGCCCGGAAGCGGATCAGGGGATGGGATCGGCATCGTGGGTTGTGTGTGCTCCGCAAGTGCCGTTTCAGAGGCATGTTGTCCCGGAAACGGGCTGATGAGCTTGGCCAGCGCCCACTCCGTCCACGTCTGCTTGCTGCTCGACATCTGCGCGCCGATGGCGTCGAGAAACGGCTTGCTCGCTTCTTCGAGACATTCGATCGCACCCTGCTGCTGAATCCGCGCCAGCGTCTCGCCGTAGGATTGAAAGATCGTCTCGGAGAGCACGTCCGCCGTCGCGTTGCCCACTGCGAAGGCCGCGCCCACCGCCTTGCCCGCGGTCTTCTCCAGGTCCAGCGTCATCAGTCCGACGACGGACTCGACCGCAACGCCGTCGCGCCGGGCAACGGATTCGACCTTCTCCCACAGATTATCCACGCGCGGCAGCAGGCCCGTCGAACACTTGAAGACATTGGAATACCCATTCGTCAAGTCGTCGCGCAGCTTCTTGAGCGAGTCGACATCCACCGGGGGAAGGTCAAAGACCTGCGCCGTGTCCTTGCCCGCCTTGCCGAGCGCTTCGAGTAGGTCGTCGATCTGCTTGATCTCCGTCTCCGGGGCGATAACGCCGCTTTCCTTCATCTCTTTGACGAGGCGACTGAGATAGACCTTCGAGCCGTTGGCGATGTCGCTGATGAAGGCGAAGGCCCACATCGGCGAAAGGTGAACCGCGAACAGCCCCGCCGCGTTGATCGCATTTCCCGCAGCCGCGCGGGCGATGAAGTTCTCCGGCAGGGCGGCCTGCTGCTCGGCGGGATACGCCCCCTGCACCTCGGCGACCTTTTCGATGACAAATCGCTGCGTGTTGCCGACGATGGCCGTGTAGGCCGTCGTCTTGCGCAACGGTTCAGGCACCAGCGTATCGGTGAGCAGTTTGCTTGCCCCGCCGACGGCCGCGGCCAGCGACCGCACCAGCCGCTCCGGAAGACTGAGGGTGTAGCCAAAGGCTTTCACGATGTCGGAAAAAGTCATTGCCATGTACGGACTAAAGTAACGCACCCGCGGCGCTTCCACAATTCCGCCGCTTACCGCGTTAGAAAACTCACATCGATTTATTATTCGAGGCCATGCCGACGGATTGCGACGGCGCGCCTGGAACGGCAACGACTTCGTATCACGGCAGACGGCTTAAAAGCATCTCCGCCGCTCGACGCAGCCAGTCATCGCCCCAGTTCAGACGGCCGTGTACCAGCAATGCGCCGACGGCGACCGGCGCTATGGGACCGCAGGACGTGATAAACGACACGATGGCGTCGGGCGCGTCGGAGAGTGACACCAGATCATCATGTTCATCTTTTGCTTCGGCTTGCTGCCAGCGGCGACGAAGCTCTTCGGCCGTCATTTCGAGCCGCGCTTCGAAGAGCATCTCAGGTTGATGAATCTCCCGATCACGGATCATGCCGACGCAGACGAGATCGTGCAGCTCGTCGCGCCGCAGGCCGAGTTCTTCTTCCAGTTCGCGGGCCACGCTCGCAAAGACGTCGATCGTGCCGTCTGCCGCTCGGTCCGCCGGCTCCAGCGCTCCGCCGAACGTGTGAACATGTCCGGCGTGATAGGACACCCGCGTGGATCGCCGGCCGTAGCTGATTCGACCGTCGCGCGTCAGCAACGTCGCCGTCGTGCCGACCGGGTTGGCGAATCGTTCCCAGCCGAATTCTTCGAGCCGATGCTTGTTGTAGAGATTCGTGCCGACAAAATCGCGATAGCAGGTGGGGCCGACGGTCATTACAAACGTATCACCATCCGCCCCGGGCACGATCGCATGGCGAACATACCGAAGCAGTGCGCCGTCGAAGAGTACACGCTCGGTCCCCCGTGCGGATTCAACCTGCCGGTTCCACTCCCGGGCGATCGCCGCCTCCAGCGCATCGGTCGTCGGTCGAGACGCGGAATCTTCCTCGATCCGAACCTGCGCTGGCGAGAATCGCCCGCAGGCAAGAATCACGACGGGCAGGCGGGATGTCACGAAATCGGTCATTTGCGGATTTCCTGCTTGACTCACCGTTTGCCGACCTTACAATTTACGCGATTCTGGGTTGTAGAAGGGAGCCATGCGCCTCCCTTCAGGAAGACCGATGACCGATCGTGCCGTCAGAATTCTGCTTGCCCTGACCGTGCTCTTCGTGGCCACCGGCGCCGCCCTGGCGCTGCACTGCCATGAGGAGGGCCACGAACTCGGCGCTGCCGACTGCCAGGTTTGCCATTGGCTGTTGGCCGCGGCGGCAGGGCTTATTCTGGCTGCGTTCGGCATCTGGCTGCACGAGACAACCTCCCGCCGAGCGCATCGCACGATTCGGGTCATGCCCCGGTCCTGCGGTCGTCCGCGCAGCGCCGCTTCCCGCGCTCCTCCCTTTCATTGATATCACCGTTCCTCGGTCGAAGAAACGCCACACGCACTTTGGCGAGTTGCTGCGCGCGAGTGCTGTATGCACATGAAAAGCGGGCGATTTTCGACCGTACCCCGATCAACGTTACTTTTACGTTGATTCCTGCGATTTTCGTCGGATCCTCCTCGCGGAGCATCCGCAGGAAGCATTATTAGTAGACAGATCCTTTCCATCAGCGTGCTGCTCTGCGCCGATGCGAAAGGTCAGGAATCGGAATCCATGAAGCGCAACAATCGGCGCGGCTTTAGTCTCATTGAGCTGCTGCTGGTGATGTCTGTCATTGCTCTGCTTATCAGCATACTTCTGCCCGCCTTGTCGCGGGCCAGGCAGATTGCCCGTTCGGCGGTGTGCCTTTCCAACCTGCACACGATGAGCGAGGCGGTGCACATGTATGCGGATGCCAACGAAGGGCGTTTGCCGTCTGTGGGCCTGTCCCACGGCGGCAGCGTCGACGAAGGCAGTGCGTGGGCGAACTCCCTCTCACGGGAGTACGGCGCACTGGCCGTGACTCGTTGCCCGGATGATCGCAGTCCTTATTGGACGACACCGGTGCCGGGGACGGACCAGCTTCGACGCGCCAGTTTCGCGACGAATTACTACATGGTCGGCATGATCGAGGGTCGGGAAGAATACAACGTCCTGACCCGGATCAAGCGACCCTCCGCCACGATTTTCTGGGTGGAGCTCGCGGAGCAGGGTGATTTCGCGGCGACCGATCACGTTCATCCGGAAACGTGGTTCGTCAATCCGCGGATGCTTGCAGCCCGCGAGGTGCAGTACGAGCGACACCTGGGCCGCGCCAACTACGGCTTTGTAGACGGCCATGCCGAGCCGCAACGCTTTGAGGAAACTTATTCGATCAATCTGTCCGCCAGCAGCTTCCCGAAGATCGCATGGAATCACAACAAGTACGATCCTGACTTCGCCTGGTGAAACAGCGCAGTCGAGGATGTTGTGACTCAATGACCTCTGGAAAGAAGGAATTGATAACCATGCGATGGTTCTTGAATGTTCAAGCGGTTTTGGTCTGCGCACTTTTGTCTGTTTTTCCGGCGACAGTATTTGCCGATCCGGCGCACGAGGGCGACATCATCGTCGGTGTCTCCGCCACCGGTCAGCTGGTGATCGAATTCGACGACGACGAGCATGTTGCATTGCCGGCTGTCAGCGGCCTGCTCTTCGGTTTCCTCGGCGACGAGCCCGGATTTCTGAGCATCGACAAGGATGAGCCCGATGAGGACATCTTCACGCTCGGCGCCGGGGCCAACATCATGCTCGAGGTGATCGCGTTCGATGATGCCCTGAAGGCCTGGCGGCCTGGTTTTGCCGGCTTCCTGGCCAATCCCGGCGACTTGTGGAACATCGGCGCCGCACCGTTCGACGCCCACCCCTTCTGGCACATCGATTCCACCGACGCAGGCTTCGTCGCCCCACCGGGGCAGACGAAGTGGAGCGCGACATTTCGCCTGCTCGACACCGGATCGACCGGCTACGCGCCGAGCGATCCGATTACGGTCACCTTTACGCCGGAGCCCGGCTCGCTCGGTCTAGTTGCCGTTGGTGCAATCGCGCTGCTACGCCGTCGCAGACATGCCCGATGTCCCGACCATCTAACTTCACACTGAGTCGAATCGAAGGGGAGAGAAGCATCGTCCTACAGGCCCCAGTGGCCTGGGGGACGTCCGGCCGCGGCACACGCGCCGCGGCCGGCTACTCTCTTTTTGCATGTGCGAACCATGAACTTTCACCAACAGGATCCAATCTCATGTACAAGCAATTTGTGATGCGCTTCACGCTCATGTCGATGGCGCTCTACGGTGCGCCAGCTTTTGCGCAACATGCCGGCGATGTTTTTGTCGGCCGAAGCTCCGCTGGCCAGCTCAAGATCGGCGGATTCATACCGGATGACAACATCGTGCTCCTGCCCGCCGTGAGCGGGCTGTTCAACGGCTGGTCGGACAACAATCCTGGGTTTGACCGTGTCGTCACAGCGGATCCGGTCAATGATCTGAATCCGCTTCAATCCGGTGTGCAGGTACGGCTGGAAGTCGTGCAGGTCGATCCCGCCTTTCAGGCAATAACCAGCTCGCTCCAGATAATCGAGAACCCTGGCCAGCGCGCCTTGCTCGGCGGCAGCAATCTGCACGCTCACCTGACCTGGTTGGTCAATTCCGATCACGCGCAGTTCGACCCGCTCAAAGTCCTCTGGCGGGCGACGTTCAAGCTGGTGGACACCGGCTCCACGGGATACACCGAGAGCGCGCCGTTTACTTTCTACTTCGCCATCGTGGACTGCATCCGCGGAGATACGAACGAAGACGGCGAGATTAACGCGATGGACATCGCCGCATTCATCGACACCGTCCTTGATCCGTCGTCGAAGTCACCGGAAGACCGCTGCCGCGCGGACATCAACCACGACGGCTACGCAACAATCGACGACGTGGCTGAGTTTGTGGAGATGCTGCTGGAAGAGTAAGAAGCTTTCTCGAAAAGGGTGGTATGGGCGTTTTGCCCATGGTGTCCCTGTTGAGATCGCCGTGCTATGGCTGTCCTGAGTTGGCTTCGGATCCAGCGTCGTGGTGGGCGGATCGAAGTCGCGTGCAAAGAGCGCCGGCCGCTACTGGCCGATGATCTTCACCAGCACACGCTTTTTTCGGCGGCCGTCGAATTCACCGTAGAAGATCTGCTCCCACGGACCAAAGTCGAGTTTGCCGTTCGTTACGGCGACGACGACCTCGCGGCCCATGATCGTGCGCTTCAGATGGGCGTCGGCGTTGTCCTCGCCGGTGTCGTTGTGGCGATACTGGCTCGTCGGTGCATGTGGCGCGAGACCCTCCAGCCAGCGCTCGAAGTCGGCGTGAAGGCCCGACTCATCGTCGTTGATAAAGACGCTCGCGGAGATATGCATCGCGTTCACCAGGCAGAGCCCCTCGCGGATGCCGCTTTCCGCCAGGGCGCCCTCCACCTGCTGCGTGATGTTGATGTACGCCCGGCGGGTCTTCGTTTCGAACCACAGTTCTTTACGGAAAGAATGCATGGTGTGGTCTATCGCCAGTGCTTCGTGCTTCTTGTTCAAGAGTACGTAAGCCGGTGGATTGCAAGCTGCCGGAGTCAGACGCCTTTTTTCAGTTTTGTCCCGCACTCCGGGCAAGTACCTGATACATTGCCCGTCAGATCATAACCGCACGCCGCACATTTGCCTTCGGCGACCCACTGCGCCGGCTGATCAGCGCGTCGGCTGAGGTAACCGATCAGGACGCCCAACGTGATCGCAGCAATCCAAACGCCCGCCGTGATCATTGGCGGGTCGATGGTTTGTCCAGATACCATGATCAGAATCGGGCTCGCGACGCAGGAGCCCAGCCCCAGCGTAATGAACCCCGCCAGCACTCCGCGATACAGTGCGTTGTCGCCCCATTTGGTCATCGTAAACACCGTCAAGCGTCACTTCGCCGCACACGCGCGTATCCTCTGAATGAGTTCCGGATCATTGGGCAGTAATTCGCTATGCACAAGCCGCGGGATCAACTCAACCCACACCGGCTCCTTTACAAAGACCTCCTTGAAGATAGGCAGCGCCTCGTCGAGCTTTCCCGCGTTCACCATCGTCACCGCCTGCCAGAAGGGAATCTCCACAATGTGTGGTGCAAGCCGCCGCGCAGTTTCGAACTCTTTCGCAGCCGCGGCGTGGTCGCCCTTCTCTACCGCCGCGTCGCCGGCGTTCATGTGCAGATACGCCCGCTGAAGCTGTACAAGCCGCCTGAGTTCCTTCACCGGATCGGGATGATCCTCCACCCGCAGATCAAAACGGCGATCGATCCACGGCTTGCCGCTCGGATGCGCCGCCACGATTAAAATTGCCGCCGACTGCCGACCGCGGATGTCGCCGCCTTCGTTTTCCGCTGCCTCCAACGCTGCGATCATTCGATCCGCCAGATCGCCCTTCGCCTCGCGATATGCCTTCGCCATCGCCTGCCAAACGCGATCATTCGCCATGAGATTCGCCTGCACGGAAAACTGCGCCTCGCCATCCACGACGTGTCCCGCCGGCTGGATGCACTTCGCGCCGGTGTGCGCCGCGACTTTGCCGCTCGCGTCGATCATCGCCACCTGCCGCACTTCGCGCCCCTGGTCGCCCGCGAGGATCGACGCCAGCGCGTCCGGCGCGCTGCGGCCCATGCGCATCATGTCCAGACCCAGTGGTCCGTATGCCGGATCGACCAGTGACTGCGTTGCCACGGCACCGACACCTGCTTCCGCCCATGGCACGATCGGCCCGACGGAGAACCAGTGGGACTGTACGGCGACGCCCATCTCGCCGGTCGAGGGGTCACGCGCGACGATCGAGTATGTACTGACCGGCCTTGTGAACTCGGAACTGCGGAATACCCGCCGGGCCGGCTCGTCGGCCGCCGCAGCGGACAAGTTTGACAGGCAATACACAGACAACAGCGCGAAGCGGGCATGGCATTTCATGGTCGACGCTCCTCGGCCCCCTTAACGGGATCTGAGAATTTGATGGGCCGAACAGCATTCTCATGCCCTGAATCCGCTGCTGGAAGGGCATGGAAACCTCATTTTGGGGCTCAGGATTGACTTTTGCCGGTACGGTTTCGATAATATAGATTGAGAGCGAAGCGGTCTGTCCGTACGCGCCCCAGTCCTGCCGCAGGGGCGTCTCTCCCATGGCTGGCCCGCCGCGCAGCAAGTTGAACGCCCCGCCGGACGGATCCGCAAGGTGCGTCTCGACTTCACGCCGCATAAGTATCCTCGCATTCTCCGGTGCATGACCGGAGAACGATAATCGGAGCCCTGCCGTGAAGACCTTCCGCTGCAGCGAAATCAGGCAACTCGCCCACGAGTTGACGATGTCGCCCGCGCGCCATCGCCTGCGGCAGCTCTCCGGCATCCTTCGGGCCATCGACCTGACCGAATCCGATCGGGAGTACCCTTACTCCTTCGTCTGCTTCCATGTGACCGGCTATCGCCCGCGTCGCGGTGAAGACGCCCTGCTCTCCGGAAAGGACCTGAAAGCCGATCTCGTCGAGTTGATGGATGTGCTGACGGCATCCAGTCCGCTGCCTGCCGATGCGGCACAGGGTCGGCTTTACGATGCGGAGTCGCTCGCCGGCCGTTTCCGGGTATCCACCAAGACGATCTCACGCTGGCGACAGCGCGGCCTTGCGGGAGCGTGGTACATCCTGCCCGATGGCAAGGCGCGACTGGCCTTCACCGGCCGCGCCGTGGAACAGTTCGTCACGAAGAACCTCGAGCTGGTTCGCCGGGGCACAGCTTTCTGTGTCATGAGCGAGTCGGAGAAGGGCGACATCATCGAGCGGGCTCGGGTGCTGGTCGCCCGTGAGCGGTGTTCACTGCACGCGGCGACGCTGGCCATCGCCGAGGCGACCGGCCGCGCCGTCGAGACGATCCGCTATACCCTGCGTCGCTTTGACCGCGATCATCCCGAGGAGGCCCTGTTCGATCGCGCCGAGCAGGCCCGCGAAATCGACGAGGCGACCCTCGTGCTGGAGGCCTTTGAAGCCGGAGCGACCAGCCGTGAGCTGGCCCGGCAGTTCAATCGGCGTGAGCCGGAGATTCGTGCCCTGCTGGTGCGCGGTCGGGCCCTGCGACTGGCCGAAACTCCCATTGAGTACATTCCCAATCCGACCTTCGACGCGCCGGATGCTGAGGCGCGATTCAGCCGTGAGGCGACTCCGGTCGCATCCGGCCGTGGTGCGAGCAGGGATGCGCCGGATGAACTTCTTAAGCGCACGCCGAGCGACCTGCCGCCCTACCTGCAGGCGCTGTATCGCACGCCTCTGCTCTCACGGGAGGAAGAAGCCCGTCTCTTTGCGCGAATGAACCTTGCCCTGCACCAGGCCGAAGCGCTGCGACGGGCGCTGGTCGCAAAACTCGACGCCGCGACCGAGGACGACGTGGCCGCGGTCGAGTCCCGACTGCACGAAGCCGGACAACTGCGCAACCGGATCATCCAGGCCAATCTGCGACTGGTGGTTTCCATCGCCAAGCGACACCTGTTCGGTCATCCATCGCTCAACTTTTTCGAGCTGATCAGTGACGGCAACATGGCACTCATGCGGGCCGTGGACAAGTTTGATTTTGCCCGCGGCTTCCGCTTCTCCACTTATGCCACGTGGGCGATCACGCGAAGTTTTGCCCGCAGTGTGCCCGAGGAGATCAGCCGGGCCGACCGCTTCCAGACCGGCTGCGAGGAACTGCTCGTTTCGACCGGTGATGCCCGTACCAACGATGCCGGCGGCGAAGATGCAGCGGCCGTCGCGAAAGAAGCGATCGCTCGAACCCTGCGACTGCTCGACGAGCGCGAGCGGGTGATCGTCGAGCGTCATTTCGGTCTTGGAAATGCTGATTCCGGGCAGACACTCGACGAAATCGGCCGCGAGCTGGGCCTGTCGAAGGAACGTGTCCGCCAGATCGAACTTAAGGCCCTGGCCAAGCTGCGGGCCGGCCTCGGTGACCGCGGTGTCGAACTGCTCGCGGGTTGATATTCGCCAGTCCTGCTTCTAACCAACTACATACCTATTAATGTGATTTCCGCCGACCTGGCAGCCGTGCGATCTGTGCCTCACATCAGCCGCACTGCGACGAGCGTAATGTCATCCGTCTGCGGGTAACTGCGGGCAAACTGCTTGATCGAGCGGCGGACGCGCGCCACCAGCTCGCCCGGCGGCTCATCCACGCCGGCAGACAGGGCATCCGCCAGACGGGCATCACCATAAAACTCGTTTTGCGGGTTCTCTGCCTCTGACACGCCATCGGTATAGAGGAAGAGCGTCACCGGCGCATCGCCGAGCATTAGCGTGTGCATCGCGTATCGCTCGTCGGATTCGACTCCCAGCGGAAGTGTACCTTCGAGGTTCACCTTCTCGACTCGGCCGTTTGCATGGCCTTCCGGATGCAGCAGGTACGGTCCCGGATGTCCGGCATTCACGAACGTGAACGTCCGCGCCTTCGGATCCAGCAGGCCGAAAATCCCGGTAATGAACTTGGTATCCCGCGCATTGCGACAGACGAGCTTGTTGAGGATGTCGGCCACCCTGGACAGATCGGTTTCCTCGGCCAGCGTGACATGCACGGCTGCCTGGAGATTGGCCATGAGGATCGCGGCGGGCAGACCCTTTCCCGCCACGTCGGCAATGATGAGGGTGACCAGCCCGTCACGTCGCGTAAAGTAATCGTAATAATCGCCGGAAATGCGCTGCCCGGGGTCGTTGAGCGCGTCGATCAGCAGGCCGTCGAGGCGAAGCGGCTCAGCCGGAAAGAGCTGCGACTGAATCTGCCGGGCCAGTTGCAACTGGACCTCGATACGTTCTCTTTGCTGCATCTCCGCGACAAGCTGGACATTGGCCAGGCCCATCGCGCCGAGTCGGCCCAGTGCGGCGAAGTAATCAATGTCCTCCTTGACATAGCCGCCGGTGCTCGAAATTCGGTCGCCGTAGATGACGCCGCGCACTTTCCCGTGGTACTCCATCGGCACGCACATCGCCGAGCGGATGCGGCTGGCGATCATGCTGGCAGTGGGGTCGAAGTTTTCGCCCGCCGTATCCGTAATCAGAATACGCTCTCCTTGATGCAGGGCGCGATCGATGATGCTCCGTGAGAGGCGGATTTCCGTCTTATCGTCGCCGCCGGCGTTGCGAATCTTTACCCATTGCGGCTGCTGCTGCCGACTGGCGGGCGTCGCCCCGGCCTCGCCCTCGCCTGACCAGACCGCCACACCGGCACGCTCAAACCGCAAATGCTCGATGCAGATATCCAGCAGTTCGGAGAGCAGATCATCCCGATTGAACAATCCGGTCAGTCGTTCGTTCAGCTCGTAAAGTGTTTCGAGCCGGCGCTGCGCGAGGTTGACGCGCTGGTGCCGTCCCCAGGAATTGGTCGTGGCATTCGTGGTTGTCGTGTCCGCATCGCTCAGGACGATCGATGGCTCGGCCGGAATGCTTAATCGAAGCGTGCAGCTTCCGATGACGATCTCATCGCCCGAGTGAACTGGCGCCGAAGTCACAGCACGTTCATTGAGCAGCGTTCCGTTTTTGCTTTGGAGGTCCTGCACCCAGTAGCGACCCTCAGCGTCACGATAGAGGCGCGCATGCCGACGGCTCGTCGCGGCATCGTCGAGTGTCACTTCGCAAGAAGCGTCACGGCCGATCAACCACTCCTCGCCGGTCAGCTCCATCGTGCTGCGCCGGCCATCCGGATGCTGAATATGTAGTTGCTGCATGTTCCTTCCGCGTCGGTCTCCTGTTGCAACACTATCTTAATCCTGTTGCCCACCCTCGTATGCCCCGCATAGGTCCCCTCAAACGGCTCGCCGTGCTCATTGCACAGATGCTCGATATCCGCGCGATGGATCAGTCATCGCACCCGGAAGGCGTGTCGCCACCTGTCTTGTGCGTATTTTCACGAGACGACCGCTGATTCTTGTTTTGTGACGTGATAACTGTATGCCAATTCCGTGGTTATGAGAGGCATCCGTTGCAGGCGGGCTACAGTTATGGGACGCCTTTGGTCGATGTATTCAGGAAGGGAAGTTCCGCGCACTGGCCCTGCTGACCGGGCGATGGACACGCGCACCAGCGGGTCGTACTTCGCTCGGCTATGGCCGGCCGCGGACAGACAGAATCGCTCTGTAGTCACGGACTCGCCGATGAACCCGCTTTTGTGTGAACGTTGCGGTCGGGACCTCGAATCCGACGACGCCATTTCGATCATTGAAGGCATTTGTTGTGCCTGCCGACGACATGATGCCCGCGAGCAGATCCGCACGGGTTCGCGCCATGTACCTCCGGCGCCGCCGACAGCTGCCGCTCAATCGCCGCGTTTTCCGCATCGCAGACCGGTGCCCAGGCCCGCGCCGCCTGCGCCAGCGGCGGGGCGGTCCGCCTCACTGCCGGTTCGTCCGGCTCTGGTGACGCCTGCCTCTACGATCGATGGAGAGTCCATTGCGCGATCGAGTCGGCGAAGGCGCGATCTGGCAATCGGCGTGGGAGTGGGTCTTCTGTTGACGTTCGCCGCGACCGGTTACTTCATCTCGAAGCGAGGCCCGGCTCCTGCACTGGCGATTTCCTCCGGCGAGCGCACCGGCAGTCTGCCGATCCGACTGACCGTTAAGCCCGCCTGGGCGGAAGTGACGCTCGACGGCCAGCCGATCCAGCCCGAGAACGACAACGGGCAGTTTCAGTTGACGCTTCCCGGAGAACCGGACGAACTGAAATGGCTGAATGTCGCCGCCGAGGGCTATCACGAGGTGCGTCGGCCGCTCTCCGCGCTGGGAGGTGTCGATGACATCAGCATCGAGCTGGTTCAAAAGCCGATCGAAGTGGCGATTCGCAGCGAGCCGCCCAATGCCAAGGTCTGGATCGACGAACAGTTCAAAGGCACGACCCCGCTCGATCTCACTTTGCTCTCGTGGGAATCGTCCCGTCTGGCCGTTCGACACGACGGCTACGAGGCCGTCGAACAACCGATTCGGCCGCCGGCCAAAGGCAATCGCCTCGAACTGAACTTCGACCTCAAGCCGGCCGGTCTGCTCGTCCGCGTCGAGACACAGCCGCCGGGCGCAATCGTCACCGTGGACGGCCGTGCCGGTGGCACGACACCGGTGGACCTTCCCATTTCTGCGGAACAGCGAGGAAGCGAGATTCAGATCGTAGCCGCCCTCGCCGGCTACGAGCCCGCCACGCACCGGTTGCAGCTTCCGGAAGTCGGCGACGGTCAGCCGATTGTGGCCCGTCTGGCACTAAGCCGTCCGCAATGCGAACTCATCGTTCAGACCGATCCTCCTGGCGCGGAGGTTCTCGTCGCGGGCAAGTCGTACGGCGCGTCTCCGGCGCAGGTTCGTTTCGGACCGGAATACGCCGGCCAGCGAGTGCAGATTGAAGGGCGCATTCCCGGCACCTATGCGGGTCGTACCAGTGTGCTTGTCCCGCCTGGCGGGCAGAAGCGCGAGGTCCTGCTGGAAATGGAGATGACCGGGCAGCGCGTGGTGTTTCTTGTCCTGTCACCGACCGGCGCCGGTGCGGATCATGCGCTGCTGACGGATCATCTGGTCGAGCAGATTCATCGGTTGGAGGAACGACAGCACTTTGCCGTGCTCGCCTGCACGATCGAAGGGATCGCCGCCTGGCCTGCCATTGGTGAGACGGTGCCGGCCACGAGCGACAACAAGATACGGGCCTACGATCACGTGCGCGGCATCCGCCCGTCGGCGCGCGGCGCCGTGCCACAGGCGATGCAGGCGGCGATGCAGGCGCAACCGAATACGATCTGGCTCTATGCCGGCCCGAAACTGGTGACGGATGATCTGCTGCCGCTGGGTGCGGCCGATCTGACCAATGCACCGACGGTCAACGCCGTGCAGATCGCCCCGCGCTACAAGCCGAAGTGGCTGGAGAGCTTTGTGCAGGCCCGCGGCGGTATGCTGATGGTGATCGAGCCGGCGCCGCGTCGACTCGCGGTCCAGGACTCCGCCGCATTGGATTAGCGCAAGGTGGAGAATGGCCACTCGCATTGCCGCGAGATGCGCAATTTAACCAGTGCTTCGGCCGTTTTCTTCGTTTCTAAACCCGTGGCCCGGCCGCTTTCACCTCGGCCGTGACATCAGGAAACTTCTCAAAGTTCTTGACGAACAGCTCCGCAAGGTGACGCGCCTTGGCATCGTAGGCCGCGCCGTCTTTCCAGGATCGTTTCGGATCGAGCAGTTCCTCCGGCACGCCCGGCACGCGCGTGGGGATTCGAAGATCGAAAAAGGGGTCGGCCTTCGTAGGAACTTCCCGCAGTTCGCCGCGCAGCGCCGCGGTGATCATCGCCCGCGTCGCGCTGAGCCGCATGCGGTGTCCCGTTCCGAAGCTGCCGCCGGTCCATCCCGTGTTCACCAGGTAACAGGTCGAGTGATGCTGGGCGATCTTGTCGGCCAGCATCTTCGCATAGACCATCGGGCTGCGCGTCAGAAACGGCTGGCCGAAACCGGTGCTGAAGGTGGCCTGCGGCTCGCTGCCGACGCCCGCCTCGGTGCCTGCCAGCTTGGCGGTGTAGCCAGAAAGGAAATGGTACATGGCCTGCTCGGTGGTCAGCCGCGAGATCGGCGGAAGGATGCCGAAGGCATCGCACGTCAGGAAGATGATCGCCTTGGGATGGCTGTGAACCAGTCCCTCGGGGATGGCGTTCTCAATGTGGTCGAGCGGGTAGGCCGCCCGGGTGTTCTCGGTGTAACGGTCGCTGTCAAAATCGACCATCCGGCTTTCGGGGTGGACGACGACGTTTTCCAGCACTGCGCCGAAGCGCAGTGCGTTGTAGATTTCCGGCTCGCGCTCCCGCGACAGGCGGATGCACTTCGCGTAGCAGCCGCCTTCAAAATTGAAAACACCGCGATCGCTCCAGCCGTGTTCATCATCGCCGATCAGACGCCGTTGCGGATCGGTGCTGAGCGTCGTCTTGCCGGTGCCGGAAAGCCCGAAGAACAGGGCCACGTCGCCGGCCTCGCCGACGTTCGCCGAGCAGTGCATCGGAAAGACGCTTCTATCCGGCAGCAGATGGTTGAGGATTGTGAAGATTGATTTCTTGATCTCGCCGGCGTAATGCGTCCCGCCGATCAGCACCATCTTTCTGGTAAAGTTGACGACGACGTAGGCCTCGCTGACGGTTCCGTGACGGGCCGGGTCTGCGTGGCAGTCTGGAGCGCCGAGGATGACAAACTCCGGCGTGCTTCGTGCCATCTCTTCGGCACTAGGTCGCCGAAAGAGTTGCCGGGCAAACAAACCGTGCCAGGCCTTTGGTGTGACCACGCGAATGGGCATGCCGTAGCTCGCATCGGCACCGGCAAAAGCGTCGATGACGAAGAGTTCCCGCTGATTGAGATGATCCGCCGTCAGCCGGTGCAGAGCGTCGAAGGTCTCCGGCTTCATGGGCTGATTGGTCTTCCCCCAGGCCACCGTCGATTCCGTCGATGCGTCGCGCACGACGAATTTATCATTGGGTGATCGGCCGGTCCGCTTGCCGGTCAGTGCTGCCAAGGCCCCGAAGTTGGTCAGTTGACCTTCTTTGCGGGCCAGCGCCTGCTCGACCAGCTCGGCGACCGAGAGGTTCCAGTGAACCGGCTTGACCGGAACAAGCCCGTGGCTTTCCAGACCGTGGTTGCTTTTGATCATGAAGTCAAACCTCGATGCGGCTTCCCACGGTCACTTCGCGATCAGCGTTGCCAGGCGTGGCCGGGGCTCTGTCACTCTTCAACAGGGGGCGGATTGTCGCCTTCCAACACTGATCCGGCAAGCAACCCCCTCACTGACGGGTTTCGACCGCTTCGGCATATTGCAATGATCCCCGTCTTTACAGGGCAGCCGCAGCGTCGTAAGTTTACCGGCACCATGACACTTAAAGACTTCGTGACGAATGAAATGCGGCGAGGATCGGTTTTTTCCGCCCTTTCGATGGCGATGCTGCTTTCCGGAGCAGCAGCCGGATGCGGTGGCGGCGGTGCGGGTGCCGGCGGCGATGTCCGCCTTCCGGAAGCCCTTCGGCAAGATATAGATCCGGCCGTCGCGGCACGGGGATCGCTCAGCATTCCGGCATCGGCGGAGTTCAACTTCGCCTCGTTTCGTTCAGGTCAGTCCGGTCAGGGTCGCGGAGAAGCCCGGAGAATCGGCGCCGGCGGCGCGGTCTGTCGTGCCGAGTGTGAGCCCGATGGGGGCGCCTGGGGCGAGTTTCAGCTGGGTTACAGCTTTGACAACAAGACCGATCGTCCTCTGGAGGCGACCATTAAGCTGCGTCTGAAGGTAGCCGAGACGAACGAGATCAAGCAATCCGCCCCCGGCGCTGCTGAAGAAAACACGACCGCATCGAGCAACCTGCGCTTCTTCATCAAGGACACGTTCGGCATCGAGCTGAAGAATCAAAACCTGCTGGCCTCCAGCATGGCCCTCGGCCCGAAGTATCACGGCAAGGAGCAGGAACTGATCTTCGATGCCCGCTTTGAGCACGGCCGCGGCTATTACCTGATCATCGCCGGTCGGGCCGAGGTGAACTCCGAACAAGGCGGGGCTGTGGCCGTATCCGTCGAGGTGACCGACGTCACGATGGAAATCACGTGGAAGCCCGCTGCAGCGGCGCAGGCCGTGCATCCTTCATCGGAAACCGTCACCAAGGCGACGATACCCGACGCGGCCCGCGAGCCGTGAACGGCGCACCACGAGCCATGGCCCAGCGCATCGGTCTCTACGGCGGAAGTTTCGATCCGATCCACTTCGGTCACTTGATCTCGGCGCGCAGTCTTGCCGAGCAGCTTTCGCTGAATCGCGTCGTTCTCATTCCGGCAATGCTTCCGCCGCACAAGCAGAAATCGGAACTGACCGATGCGAGGCACCGTCTTGAAATGGCTCGGCTCGCCGTGCAGGGTGATCCGTTGTTCGAAGTCTCCGATGCGGAGCTTCATCGCGCGGGACCGAGCTACACCTTCGATACCGTGACGCAGTTTCGTCAGCAGCTCGGACCACAGGTTGAGCTTTTCTGGTTCATCGGGGCCGATTCGCTGCCGGAATTGCCATCCTGGTATCGGGTAGCCGAACTCGTGAAGGTCGTCCGCATCGTGACGGCAGCGCGTCCGGGGTGGACCCGGCCCGATCCTGCTCAACTGAATGTGGCGATCGGTTCTGCTTCGGCACGACAATTGCTCGAAGATTGCCTGGAAACGCCGAGGATCGACATCAGCGCGACGGATATCCGCGCTCGGGTACGCAGTGGTCTTTCGATCCGATACCTCGTACCGGAGGGCGTTGCGTCCTATATCGCTACGCAACGTCTCTATCAGATTCCATGAGTTTGGTGCTGATCGCGTGCGATAACCTGAGAACGCGCCGCGTTTTATGAGATTTTCGGACGCACAAGATTCTTGCGTGTATATACTTACGGCTGGTTGACGAAGCTGATTGCAGAGAGTACGCTTTTGGATGAAGAGGTCCGTTATTCGCCGCCGGATTCCGGTGGGCGAGGGTCAAGGCGCGGTACCCATTTGCGGACAAGGTTGGAGCAAACCGTACGAGTCCCGCCTGGTTGAGGTATTCCGCGTGTTTATGCCTGGAAACAGGCGAACTTGGCTAACGCCCGTTTGAACCGGGACCGATGAAAGATAGGTAGCCACCGCTAATTGAGGTGGGTATCAGATCCCTGAGTCGAGATAGAGGGATTTGGATACCGCCCTGCGGTAGCGAAGGATAACCCTGCAGATGCCGAGAGATCCCAAACAGTTTACTCAGCGAAGAATTCAGCTTGTGGTCGGCATCGTTCTGGCCGGCTTCCTTTATCTCCAGTTTGCCCTGAGTGACGAAAACGAAGTCGTTCTGCATCCGCGCGCCCCGCTCGTGATGGCGGCCATGGTTGCGCAGGATCCCTTCGAGAAACTCATTCGCACCGATCCGCATCAGGCCCTGATCGAGGCCCGGCAGCGACACGGCCGACAGGTTTCCAATTATCGGTGTACGCTGGTCAAACAGGAGCTTCTACCGTCCGGCATGAGTGAGGAGCAGGAGATCGACGTCCTGCATCGCGTCGAACCTTACAGCGTCGTCTTTCACTGGCGGCGAAACCCCGGCTTGGCCGAGCGCGTGATCTACGTCAAGGATCGCTGGATCGATCCCGACGCCTCGCCACAGGAGCGCGATCTTGCTCTGTGCCAGCCCGGTCCGGTGGCGCGAATCCTGCTGAAGAGCATCAAGCAGCCGATCCACGGCAAGCTGGCCAAGAAGACGTCGCGTCGCTACATCGATGAATTCGGTTTCGGCAAGGCGCTCGATCTGCTCATTCGATACTGTGACATCGCTAAGGAAAAGGGCGATCTCAAGCTCGAGTACTGTGGCGAGTCGCGGTTTGACGGCCGGCCCGTCTGGGTCATTCGTCGCACGCTCCCGTACACCGGCGAAGGCAGCTTCTACCCGGATCGCGTCGCTGAAATCTTCATCGACAAGGAGTATCACGTCCCCGTCGCCGTGTATTGCTATGCCGACGAGTCGCGTGATTCCAAGAGTCTGCTGGCCAAGTACGAGTACCGGAACATCCGCTTCCAGGCCGACCTGACCGACGCAGACTTCGACCCAGTCACCTACGGCATGTAATCCCGATTCAACGTTTGGCGCTTGATCATGGGAAGAGTTCCATCTTCTCGTACGGATTGCGCGCGCCCAGTCCGGGGAGGACGAATGCCGCTATGCCCATCAGCAGCGAGATCAGGCCGATCATCCCCAGCACCATCCGCGCCGTCGGCGACAATCCTGCAAACGGGCGATCGAGCAGCAAAAGCAGTCGCACGAAATTGTTGACAATGGCCACGACGATGTTTCGAACGATCAGGATCGGCAGAAAGATCACCCGCAGCAGCAGTGGTCTGGCCTTTGGAGTCGCGCGCGCGTCTGTAGTTGCCGCAACAACCTCCTGCGTGGCATGCGCCGATATCATCGTGCCGACCGTGGCGGGCTCCGTCGTCAACGGCGCCTTGGCTTCCGGTGCGGTCAGTGTGGCAACGCCGGGAGCGAATTGAGCGGGGGGTTTCTCCTTTAAGGGCGAATCCGTACGAGGAGCGACCGGCGGCGTCCCTTCGTCAGGCAGGATTCGCCTGGCGTCGAGCTGTGCTGTCGCTGAAACAGGTCGTTCAATATCAGTCGTGCTTCTGTCGTCAGCAGCAGAGGCGTGATGGTCGAACACGGGCGGCTCGTCGTCGCCGATTGCTTGTTCGATCTGTTCGACCTGCACCTCGGCCATTTCGACGGCGCTGAGCGCGTCGAGTTCCTCGGGCGTGGGCTGCGGCTTGCCTTCCGAATTGGCGGAGAACTCCTCATGCAGGCCCACCGTGCCGGCAATTTCCGACACGAGAGACTCCGCCTCCTGCAGCAGGCGTTCGACCTCCTCCTTGCCCAGAGCCAGCGGGGCCTCGTCGGGCGGCAGGTTGTTTCCTTCTTCGCTCATCTGCTTCGGCGCGCAGTTTTTGCGCGTCTCTCCTGAGGAACGATTTCTTTATCGGCCCTGCGCGGGGTTCAAAGTGAGAACTCCTGACGCGCCATCCGCTGTCGGGTTCGGCGCACCTTGCCCGACGCCTGCTTCGCATGGATCATGCGCCGGTGGCCATTCGCAGATTTCACGTCACCGATCTTTCGGATTTCCGCGTCCGGGTTGAGGGCGAGGAAGCCCGACATGCCTTAAGAGTCTTGCGCCTGAGTGTTGGCGATTCGGTCGTGCTGTTCGACGGCGCCGGCGCGGAGGCCCATGGGCGGATTGTCACGATCGGACGCGACGAATTCGAAGCGGAGGTGCTCGATCGACGGAGCAGGCCCGTTGCGCAAGATTGCATCTTGATCCTGGCCGTCAGTCCGCCGAAGGGCGAGCGCGCCGACTGGATGATCGAGAAATGCGCCGAACTGGGCGTGAGTGAATTGATCCCGTTGGCGTGCGAGCGAAGCCAGGTTCGCCCGGGGAGCGGCAAACTCGAGCGCTGGCGAAGAAAGGTCATTGCCGCCGCCAAGCAGTCGCAGCAGATCACGGCCATGCAGATACACGAGGTACGGCCACTGAATGACCTGACCGCACATTTTGCTGCACACGCCTTGGTTCTTTATGGAGATACGACCGCCACCGGCTCACCGCTGGTGGAGTTGTTGAAAGAATCGGGCATCCTTTCCAGTCAGCCGTCCGAGAGGCGCAGAGTGCTGCTTCTCATCGGTCCGGAAGGGGGATTCACCGACCACGAAAGAAAAGCCCTGGCATCGTCCGGCGGGCGAGCATTTCGACTTGCCGAGTCCGTACTTCGCACGGAAACCGCTGCCATCGCCGCGGCTGCGATCTGGGCGACATCAATGCTTGTAAAATCATCAAGCGGGCTAACGCGAAGCAGCCAGGAGTGATGCAAACTCGGCGGCACTGGGGGCGTCCTTCACCGCGCGGGCCGGTACGCCGACCACGGTGGTCATCGGTTCGACGTCGCGTGTGACCACGGCCCCCGCTCCGACAATGGCTTCAAAGCCAATTCGCACATTCTGCACGACTGTCGCACCAATGCCGACGAATGCCCCGCTCTCCACGACGACATGGCCCGCCAGGCGAACGCCGGGGCAGATGTGCACTCCGGTGCCGATCATCGACTCGTGATCGACGATGCAACCCGTATTGAGGATGGCGTAGTCGCCGATCTGGCAGTGGGCGCAGACCAGCGCACCGGCGGCGATGACCACACCCTTGCCGATGCTGGCATTTGATGCGAGCTGCGCCGACGGATGCACGGCACTGGCAAGTTCCAGGTCGCTTGCTTCGATCGTATCGCCCAGACTGCGCCGCACGCCGTTATCGCCGATGGCGATGACCACGCCACGAACGCCGTGCGACTTGACCTCCGGAAGACTTTCAATGCCGCCGAGCACCGGCAGGCCATCGATCCGGCGGCCATGCAGGGCCGGGTTGTTGTCGAGGAAGCCGACCGGCTTGTCGACCCGGGCCTGGCGCACAATATCCAGCACCACCCGACCATGACCGCCGGCGCCAAGGATGATGATGTCCATGTCGGGCTTTCTCCGGGCTTGCGGCGGTTTCAGGTCGGCTCTGGCTTGTGCCGGGCAGGTGTTTCGTCGACCGGCAAACATGGCCGAAGCGAGCACTTCCATCATGGCTATCGGCGGTGCTTCGAGGGAGACTGAACCTTGCAGGCGTGGAATTGCACTCGAAGATCGGCTGATCTTGCGCGTGTCGCTGAAACGAGAAGCCGGCGTCGGCCCCGTGTATCAGAATTGACGGATTGGCTGTTGGATTTCGACTTCACCCCGGCGATCGGTTCGGTGCGCATTTATCGGCCGCGAGATGAGAAGTTTGCGCTCCAGGCGGCGGTGGATGCGCCGAGCCAGTCGTCAAATTCGCCGCCGCTTCTTGCTTTTATTCGTCACGGCAAGTGTCGATAACAGCGATCGAGACGGACCGCTTTTCGGTCCATGCTCAGTGCGAAGGAGTGGCACGCGTGCCGTTCATGAGTTCGACATCGCAAAGCACCAGACAGCGGCCGCCGATCACCGGCTCACGCGCCGCTTCGGTAGGTGTTGAACTCGTTCGAAACCCGCAGCGGCCATCTGGAGAGACGACTGTGTCACAATTATGGCACTCATACGTCAGGGATCTGATTCGGCTGACCGCGATCGCCTGCTTCGTCTTCTGCGTTGCTGCGGCCGGCGGCTGCAAACCCGGCGGCGAAAGCGCGAACTGGCTGCTCAACGGCCTGCTCGACCCCACGCAGCAGGGACAGTTCCTCAAGCCGCGGCGCAACGAGATTCGGGCATCGCTTTCCATCCTTGAGGAACCGGTCGGCATTCAGGATGCTGACGATCCAAGGCCTGAGGACCTGGTCGTTGAGTATCGTGATCATCGCATTATGCCGGGCGATGTCCTCTCCATCTCGATCTTTGAGCTGCTCGTCCCCGGCCAGGCGTCCACTGTTCAGGTGCTGGTCAGTACTTCGGGTTTTGAATCGCTGCCCACGATCGGCCGCGTACGGCTTGCAGGGTTCACGTTGAGCGAACTGGAAATGGAACTCAAGGCCCAGCTTCGCGAGGCGGACATCCTGCCCGATCCGGAAGTTCAGGTCTCGCTGATCTCGACGCGTGCGACGCGCTTCTCCATCATGGGCAGCGTTCCCCGCGCCGGTTCGTATGAAGTGCCGCATCCCGACTATCGATTGCTTCAGGCCCTCGCGGATGCGGGCGGCATCTCGCCGATCATTCAGCGCCTTTACGTGTTCCGCAAAGGCGCTGCCGTGGCCCCGATTGAGATGCCTGCGATATCTCCGAACAGCCAGCCGGCGAACATGGCGGCCCATCGCGACGCGCCGCTTCTACTCTCGGATGCGTCCGCAGGGGCATCCTCCGGACCGGCGACCACTCCTGCATCAGCACCCGGCGAGCCGTCTTTGCAAGCTGCCACGACCCGAACGGTTGGCGACGCTCTGGAGTTGCCGGCCACCAATGGTATAGACGAACTGGAAATCCTCGAACGCGGTCCGACCCAGCCGGAGCAGTCGATTATCTGGGATGCTGAAAAGGGCTGGGTGATCACCCCGGTCGAACCCTCCTCTGGCGGCCCGGACTCCCCCGATTCCGTGCCTGCAAGCTCGCCGGGTGAGCCAACCAGCTGGGTTGAAGGGGCGGAGCTGGCCTCCTCAATCCGGATTATTGAGGTCCCGACGAAGGAGTTGCTCGCCGGCGATCCGCGATACAATATCGTGATACGCCCATTCGACCTGATCAGCATCCCACCGGGCGTGGTGGGTGAGTTTTACATGATGGGGAACATCGCTCGGCCCGGGGCGTATGATATCACCGGCCGGCGGTTGACGGTGAAAGAGGCGATTGCCTCGGCGGGCGGATTCGGGCCTCTGGCGTGGCCATCCCGTGCGGATCTGATCCGGCGAATCAGTCAGGACGAGGAGCAGATCATCCAGCTTGATCTGGATGCGATTTTCGCGGGCAATGCCCCCGATTTCTACCTGCGTCCCAACGACATCGTGAACGTCGGCACGACGGCGGCGGCACCGTTCCTGGCGGTGTTGCGCAACGCCTTCCGTTTCAGCTACGGTCTCGGATTTGTATATGACCGGAACTTCGCGGATGTGGATACCTTCCAGGCCCGTCTCTCGACGCGCCAGTTCAATAATTCAGTTCGCGCTCAGCAGGGACTACCTTTGCGAGAGTTTTCGCGATGATCGGGAGACGATCGTCACACGCGCTTCAGCGCACGCGCGGATGGGCCGAGCCGTGCAGTGTGCCGTTCTGAAGTGGCGCCGAGCGATGCAGCGGCCGGATGAGTTTCCGCAGAAGGCGGATCAAACAGGGTGATGAGCGTGGAATCGGGCGGTATCCAGTCCATACAGACTGCGGAAGAATCTCCAGCGGTGTACGCGTCCTCGCGAAGACGACGCGTCGAAGTCGAGCTTCCGCGCTGGCGCGACGCCCTTGGCTGGCAGGGCATCCTGCTGATCCTGGTCCTCTTCGGACTCTTCGCCTGGCTTTATCACAATCAGTTTTACCGCCTGTATCGAATGTGGCAGAATCCCGACTGGTCGCACGGATTCCTGATTCCGTTCTTCTGTCTGTACATGCTCAACACGAAGAAGGCCGAGTTGCTGACCGGCGAGCATCGCGGCTCGCTGGCGGGTCTGGCTCTCATCCTGCTGGGCATCGTGACCTACGCCTATTTCCTCTACGCGAAGGTCGGTTATCCCCAGGACCTGTCCATGATGGTCGTCGTCATGGGCCTCGTGCTCCTGCTGCGTGGTTGGCGGACGCTGAAATTGTCGCTCTTTCCCATCCTCTTTTTCGTGCTGGCCATTCCCCCACCTGACCGGGTCTATAAATCGGTCACCCACCCCCTCCAGCAAATGGCCGCCAAGACCGCTACCTGGGTATTGAACATGTTTCCCGGGGCGGAGGTCGAACAAGGGGGTATCAACATTGCGTATTACATGCGGGGAGGCCACGACGGCATGTTCACCGTCGCCGGGGCCTGCAGCGGCATGCGCTCGCTGATGGCATTTGCCGCGCTGGGACTGGCCATGGCCTATTTCACGCCCCGTCCGGCATGGCAGCGAATCGCGATGGCCATCAGCGTTTTTCCCGTCGCGATGTTCTGCAACGTGATGCGCGTGATCATCACCGGAGCGTTTCAGATGTATGAACACGGCAACCTGGCCAGCGGCACCCCGCACACGGTCCTCGGTTTGCTTATGTTCGGGCTCGGTTTCGTCATCTACATGGCGATCCTCTGGGTGATGGACCACCTCTTCGTCGAATCGAAAGATGACGCTCCTACTGACGGCCTTCCTTCGGGAGCGGTTTCATGAACGGCACCGGACTGGCATGGAATAAGCTGCACGCGGCACTGGCTATCCTCGTCCTGGGCGCGAGCGCGGGATTGATGCAGGCCGCTCAATCGAAGGGCTGGTTGCAGATCATCAAGAAGCCCCTGCCGGTTCGAAAGCCGCTGGAAGATTTCAACCGCAGTCGACTCGAACCGTTCACGCTGATTTCATCCGAGCGTTTTCCGCCGGAGATGGAAGAGGACCTCGGCACCCGTGAGTATCTCAACTGGCTACTCAAGGAACCGACGACGCCGCCGTACCGCGGTCGGCAGATCAATCTCGCCGTGACCTATTACACCGGGGTTGTTGATCAGGTGCCGCATGTCGCGGAAGAGTGCATGACTCAGGGAGCATTCACCCTCGTTTCCGATGAGGTCGTCTACTTCGAACTACCAAGTCTCGACGGCCGGATTCCCATTCGACGGCAAACCTACTTTCCGCCGCGTGATATGAGCCAGTTGATCTTCGTGTACTACACGATTTCCGTGAACGGTGACTTTCATGCCACCCGCACCCCGGCGCGCCGGCGAATGGCGGACTGGTCGGACACGCATCTCTACTATTCCAAGGTCGAGATATCCGTTCGCGGTTCCTCCAATGCCGACCAGAAGAACATCGATGAACGCGCGATCGAACTGCTGGATCGCGTCCTGTCGGAACTGGTAGAGACGCACTGGCCGCTCCGTGGATGGGAAAAGGGTGGTCCCCCTCCGGTCAACGCTGCTTCGTCCGGCGGCCCGCGGACGGGCCTGCGGACCGCCAAAGATCCGGTATAATCCGGCCCGATGGGGGTGATGAACCGCCGGTCGGCGCGCAATGCAGCGCGGCCGCGGCGGTGCGTCCGTGAAACACCTTTGAGTTGGACAAGACGGAAGGCGACGAAAGATGGCCAAGAAACTTAATCGAAACCTGGTCGGCATTCTCACACTGGTCTTTATGGTGGCACTCGCCGTCATCGGCTTTGCCATGTTGGCGAACCTCCCCGGGCAGGACCCCACCATCTACGCGAAGGATGCCGAGAAACACGAGGAAAACAAGGAATACGAGATGGCGGCCCAGACCTACTTCCGGGCCTACCAGCGCGATCCTTCCAAGAACCCCGACTATCTGGTCCATGCGGCGCGCTGTCAGCTCGAGCTGGGCAAGATTCCCATGGCCCGGGAGCTGCTCCGCAACGCTCTGGTGCGCAATGCAACCCTTCGCACCGCCCTGGAGATGATCACCGACCTGGAGTTCGAGATCGCTCAGAAGATCGACTCGAAGCTCTACTGGAACAACGTGCTGACCGAGTCCAAGAAGCTTGCCGAAGTGGACCCCGGCTCGGTGCTGGCGCAGCACGCCATGGGCGCCGCCTACCTGCAGCTTCAGGCAGAGAACGATCGCTACAAGGCACTCGGTGAGGCGGCCCTCAAGAAGGCCCTTGAACTCGACCCCACCAATGCCAAGGCCGCGGACATCCTCGCTCGCCAGTGGTGGGCCGACGCCGAACGCGAGCGCGCCGCCGGCCGAATCGATCAGGCCGACGAGATCGTCCGGGCTCGTGACGGGCTTGTCGCGACCACCCTTGAAAAGTGTCGCGCCGCCGCGCCGGATCGCGTGCCACAGTTGCTGCAGTTGCAGGCCATTTTCAAGATTGTGTCTAACAAGATCGATGAGGGCATCGCCGATCTCAACGCGCTTGTTCAGAACGAGAGCGGCTCGGTCGACGCCCATCGCATGCTGGCTCAGATTTACACCGGGATGCTCGGCAATCTCGTTCCTCAGGATCTTCCACGGGCCGAATCGATCTTCCGCAAGGCCCTGCAGGTTGATCCCGGCGCCGGCCAGGTCTATCTCGAACTGGGCAATGTCTACAAGCGCATGCAGGAGGCCGAGTCCGATCCGCAGAAGCGCGCCGCGATCAAGCAGAAGGAGGTCGAACTTTACAAGCAGGGCCTCGCTTCGGTGCCGCGGACAACGCACTTCCGCAAAATGATGAACAATCTGGCCCGCGTGAATTTCTTCACCGAGTTGTTCCTCGCCGATTTGGCGTACGCCGAACTGGCCGATTCGGACGCCAAGAAGAACGAGGCCATCGCCCAGGCCGAGGGCTGGGTCAACCAGCTCAAGCAGGAAGTCGATCCCGGCTCGCTTGAAGTCAAATTCCTCGTCGCCAATCTGCACGCGGCGCGCGATGAACTGGTCGAGGCCACGCGCGAGGCCGAAGCCGCGGAGCGCCTGGCCGGCACACGTGGGCACATCGGCGTTCAGGTTCTTCTCGCCGAGCTTTATTCGCGGCAGCAGCAGTGGGGTGCGGCGGAAGGAGCTTTGAAAAAAGCAATTGCATTGAATCCCGACGCGCCGCCCCTCATCCTGCGCCTGGCACAAGTCTACCTGCGCGAGAACAAGGCCACCGAGGCCCTCGCCCTGCTCAAGCCGACGGACCTCGGGCCCCGCGGCGATTACCTGCGCAACAATCCCATTGCCGCTCGGCTGCGTGTCGAGGCCCTGCGCCAGCTTGAGCAGTACGACCAGGCCCTGGAAGAGAGCAAGCGACTCGGCGGCACCGGGACCGAAGACGAATTGCGAATGGCCCAGATTCTCCTGCTGAGCGAGAAATACGACGAAGCGGAAGCAAAGCTCAAGGCGCTTCAGGCAAGTGAGCCGGACAACGTCAACGTGCTTCGCGCCTTGGCGAAGCTCTACCGCGACACGAATCGGCTGGCCGACGCCCGATCCCTGGTGAAGTCAGCCCTGAGCCGACTGCCCGACAACCGGGTCCTGAAGATGATGGACCTCGACCTCATGGACGAGGGCGACACCGCAGCCCGCAAGCAGCGTGCCCTGGAGATTCTCAATGAAGAGAAGGACCCCGTGGTCCGCTCCATTTCGCTGTTTGATTACTACTTCTCGAGCGATGATTACGAAGAGGCCCAGAAGCACATCGACGCTGCCGAGAAGCTCCAGCCGGACAATCCGGCTGTCGTCGAGCGCCAGTTCCGCAACGCCGTCCTGCGCGAGGATTGGCCGCGCGCCGAGAAGTACGCCAAGCGGCAGGGCGAACTGAACATTGACGGCACCGAGGGTGCACTCTCGCTCGGCCGTCTCGCAATGGCCCAGGGCAAGTTCGACGACGCCATCACGCAGATTCGCGCCGGTCTTCAGCGCTATCCGACGAACGCGATCGCCTGGACCCTGCTCGCCGAGGCCTACCTGCGGGCCAATCGCCCTGCCGAGGCGAAGAACGTATTACAAGAGGCCCTCAAGCGAGATCCGACCAGCGGCTACGCCAATCGCGCCATGGCCGAAATGGCCCTGCGTGAGGGCAATGAGAAGGATGCTGAGAAGTACCTGCGAATTGCCGCACGATCACTGCCCACGGATCCCTTCGTGAAGCGGCAACTTCAGACCCTTCAGGAAAAGGAAAATCCGAAGGAGGGCATCGCCAGCCGGGAGAAGCTGCGACAGCAGGATCCTAACGACCTGCAGAACCTGATTCTTCTCGCGCGGCTCTACGGCATGCCGGAAGTCGGTCAGTTTGAAAAGGCCATCGAAGTCTACAAACAAGCCGTTGCAGTTTCGAAGAACGATTTGCAGGTCGTTTATGAGCTTGCCGAATTTCTCGGCCGCGAAGACGTCAATCGACCTGCCGAAGGCGACGCGATCCTGGTCGACATGATGACCAAAGAAGAGGACAAGTCTCGCAAGGCCTTGATCGCCTCCTATCTCGGCAGGTTCTATGAGCGTCAGAAAGTTCTGGCCACCGCCGATCGGCACTACCGTCTGGCCGTCAGTCTCGATCCCTCGGTGGACATCCTCAAAACGGCAGGCGAGTACTACGCCCGCACCAATCGACTGCGGGATTCTCTGGAGTACTTCAGCCGCGCCTTGAAGTTGCAGGAAGCGGCGAATGACCACATCGGTGCTGAAGATTCATCCTCCCGTCTGATCGCCCTGTGCCTCGCGATCGGCGATCTGGATCAGGCCCGCACGGAGCTCGACAAGTTCCTCGAAAAATACCCCGAGAACCCGCAGGGCATGATCTACGAAGGTGCTTATCACCGGATCGCCGGCGACGTGCAGCAGGCCAAGAAGTCCTTCGATTCTCACTTGGAGAAGAATCCGGACAACGCCGTCGCTCTCTGGCAGCGCGGTGAGCTGTTCCGGCTGATGGGTCGCTGGCAGAAGGCCATCGACGATCTTACCAAGTCGAAAACCTTCAGCCCCAATGCATTCAGCTTCCAGCACCGCATCTCGCTGGCAGACACCCTTATGGAGATTGGCCGGAACGACTCCGCTGTCAACGAATTGCGATCCATCCTTGACGAGCATCCGGAGGAAACAACCGTCGCTGAGGCGCTGGTGGATGTTTACTCTCGCATCGGACCGTCGCGCTACCCGGATGCCGAGGCCCTGATCTACACCTACATGCAACGACAGCCGCGCGACCATCGCTGGCCGATGCTCCTGGGCCGTCTTGCAGAGAAGGCACAAAATCTCGAACGCGCCGTGCAGGCCTATCAGAAGGCCGCCGAGCTGAGTCGTTACAGCCGCGATTCCGTCGAAGCCCTCTTCCGCGTCTGTCGGATCGCCAACCAGCCCAAAGTGATCATTGACTATGCGGGTGAGAAACTTTCCGGACGCCTGCTCAGCACCATGCCCTCTGCGCTGGCCAACGTGGCGTGGGCTTACATGCAGACGGGTGACCCCATCAAAGCGACGGAGTTCTATGACCGCGCCCTGTCGGCGTCAGAACAGAACTTTGCCCTTTACACGGGAATTGTCCTCGAAATCGTTCAGGCCTTCGGCAAAGATAAAGCCCTGGCCCGCGAGCAGGAACGAGCCACCGCTGAACCTGAAAATGTCGAGCGGCAAAAAGTGCTGGTCCACCTGCTGCAGCTCAATGACAAGATTCCCGAGGCCTTGGCCGTCTGCGAAAAAATTGCTCGTCTGGCGACGCGCGATCAGGACACAATTTTCAGCTTGCTGGGCCAGGGCATGTTGAAGCAGCGTCTGAATGAGCACGAGGCCGCCCGCCAGTTCTATGAGGAAGCCCTGAAGTACGATCCTGATAATCCTCTGGCATTAAACAACTTAGCTGCACTTCTGGCGGAAGAGCTGGATCGTCCTGCGGAGGCACTGCCTTATGCCCAGCGAGCCCGCCGGGCTGATCCGGACAATCAGGATGTTCTCGACACACTCGGGTGGACCCTGACCCTCAACAATCGAACCGGGGAGGCCCTGGGTGTCTTCCTTCGCAGTCTCACATTGAACCGGGAGCACGTGGTGACGCTATATCACCTGGGGATGCTCCACCTGCGCAGAAAAGAGTACGAAGAGGCCGAAAGGCGGCTCCTAGAGGCAAAAAGAGCCGCCGAAAAGAATATCGCGACCCAAGGCCCTCATCCGTATTTGTCGAATATAGAGAAGGCGCTCGAAGAGGCGCGGTCTGCCGGCAAGTAGGGCCGTACGGGGCCATGGACGGCCTCGGAAACCGGCCATGATTGTGCTGCGCGACTGCGGACACGACGTGCGGCCGGATTTAGTAGGGACGAATGACGACGCTGACACCCGCTCCTCCGAACATGGGCGCCGGGGGACCGATCCCCGGGGGGATGATCCCCGTGCCCGTTCCGCGCGGACCGATGGCGCCCGGGGGCGCCGGAAGCGGTCTGACGGGGTCGGACTTTCTCCGCATCGTCCGTCAGCGCCTCGTTCTGATCCTTTTCCTCTGGCTGTTTCTGATCGCCTGCACCGTCGTCGGCACCTACCTGGCCGTGCGCTACTACCCCAAGTATCGCGCCACGGCGTACATCCGTGTCCAATCGATCACTCCTGTCAATCCGATGGATCCACTCCGCCCGCAGGAAGCGCGCGAAGAGGAAATCCTGCGTCTGCTTCAGGACCAGGCCATCGCCGTCAAGACGCCGTCGGTCCTCGACAAGGCGCTTGAGGCGCCGGCCGTACGTGCGACCGTCTGGTTCAAGGAGGCACAGGAGAAAGAGGCAAAATACAACGAGGCCCCGCGCGACCTGCTCAGCGACATCCTCACCGCCGAACCGATCCGCGACTCAAACTATCTCGCCGTTTCCGCAACATGGCGAATACAGACCGAAGTGCCCACGCTGGTCAACGAAGTCGTGGACAAGTACATCGCGATGATCGAAGAGCAGCAGAAGTCCCGAATCCGCAAGGCGGACGAGTCTCTCAGCGAAGAGCTCAACCGGGCCAAACTCCTCCTCGAAGGAAAGCAGAAGGAAATCGAGAACTTTCGCACCAACGAGGAAGTGCTCGGCACGTCGCGCGATGAGCTGAAGGACAAGCTGCTCACGCTCACGGCTGTCGAAACTGAGTTGCAGATGGACTGGGCGGGCAAGAAAGCTGAATTCGAGAACCTGCAGAACCTCAAACCCGAGGACCTGCCGATCACGCCGCAGTTGCAGGCGCTCTTAGCCGCAGATCCGCGTTTGGCCATGCTCGAGCAGAGTTATCAGCAGGCCGACGAACAATTGCGCCAGGCCAGGGCCCGGCTGGGTGAGAACCACCGCATCGTCAAACAGCTTCAGTACGCAGCAGATGCGGCGGCTCAGAAGGCCTCCGAGGAAAGGTCCCGCAGGATTCTTCAGTACCAGACCGAGCAGCTTGACCAGGCCCGGCGCAGCTACCTCGAGGCCCAGCAGCAGCTTCTGGCCGTGCAGGAGCGTATCCACGAGGCCCGATCGGAACAACAGGACAAGGATCAGAAATACAACAACTATCTCCGCATGCAGGAGGAAGTGGACTCGCTCAAGCTTCACTACGAGCAGCTTCTCGAGCAGCAGACGCTGATGAAGATGTACCTGCGACAGGATCGCACCGTACAGATCAGCGTGCAGTCGATGGCCATTGAACCCAAGCGTCGTTCGAGTCCGAAGTATGAAATCTGGATTCCGGCGGGCACGATCCTGGGCCTCGGCATCGCCGTTGGTTTCGCCCTGCTGCTGGAGATTGCCGATAAGTCGGTCCGCACCCCGCGTGATGTGCAGCGCCAGGCGATCGCGGTGCTCGCGACCATACCGACCATCGAAGACGACGAAATTGAAATCGCGAGGGTGGAAACCGCCTCCCTCGATGCGCCGCATTCGATCACGGCGGAATCCTTCCGGAATCTGCGCGCCAATCTGTTCTTCTCCGCGCCGGCCGAGCAGCAGGCGACCGTGCTGGTGACCAGTCCCAGCGGCGGAAATGGAAAAACCACCGTGGCGGTCAACCTGGCGATTTCGATCGCCCTGACCGGTCGTCGCGTACTGCTGGTCGATGCGAATTTCCGACGGCCCGCGCTGCCGAAGATCTTCGGCGAGGCCGTTGCAAGCACGTCCAGTCCTCTGGGGGCGGACGCCATCACTGGTTCTCAAGGCGCGCCGCCGGGCGCTCCGGCCACGGTGGGATTGTCGAACATCCTCATCGGCCAGGCGCATCTGGATGACGTGGTGATTTCAACCCAGGTGCCGGGGCTCGATGTCCTTTGCACCGGTCCGGCCCCGCCGAACCCCGCGGAACTGCTCGGCAGCAACTACCTCCAGGAGATGCTTGTCGATGCGCGGGCACGCTACGACCAGATCATCTTCGACGGTCCTCCGGTGCTGCTGGTAAGCGATGCGATGGTGCTGTCCAGCGGTGTGGATGGCGTTTTGCTGGTCTGCCAGTATCGAACCACATCGCGCGGCGCGTTGCAACGAACGCAGCAACAGCTTGAAGCCATCGGGGCGCGCATCTTCGGGGCGGTGCTCAATCGCGTGGAGACGCGTGCCGGTGGTTACTTCCGCAAGGCCTATCGCGAGTTCTACGATTATCACGAGCCGGTGGAAGATGAGGATCGCGAACAGCGCAAGCGGCTCGAAGGCGGCGACGGCACCAAGACCGCGAAAGGAGTCAAAGACGAAGATGCGAAGGGCCCGTCGGCCGAGCTGGAAGGCCCCACGGCATCGTCGAGCGAAAGCGAGACCGGCGAGGCCATCACATCGGCCGCCGCTGACTCACCTACGGGCTCCTTTGCCGACGTCGAATCGGGCTCTGACGCGGTCACCGACCTTGGGACGGATCTCGACGCAGAGATCGAGAGTCTTGGCGGCGAGCGTATCATCAGCGAGGACGATCTGACCGGCGACGAAGACGCCTCCGACGATCCGAATCGCCCGCAGTAGCTTCCCACCTCAGCCATCTGATCCATCCCCCGATGCGACGGGTTTGCTTCCTCTCCACTCGGCGAGCGTCTGCGGTTATCCTACGGCCGTCGGGCTGTCTGCCGGTTCCCATCATCACGGCGCAGCATCGGCGGAGGATCCTTCCGTGCGCGATCCGATCGAACTGGCTCGAGGCATGCTCAAGGAGCAGGCCGAGGCGATTGTCGCCCTGGCAAACGCGATCGGGCAGCCCTTTCAGGACGCGGTGTCGCTCATCCTGGCCGCGACCGATCCTGTGGTAGTGAGCGGCATCGGCAAGAGCGGGATCATTGCCCGTAAGATTGCGGCGACGCTCGCCAGCACCGGTACACCGGCGATGTTCATGCACCCGGTCGAGGGTGTTCATGGTGATCTGGGCGCGGTGGGGAGCGGGTCCGTCTTGCTCGCGCTTTCCAAGAGCGGCCATACGGAAGAACTGGTGCGCTTCGTCGGACATTTTCGTCGAATCGGTGGGCGGGTCGTCGCCGTGTGCGAATCCGACGGCTCACCGTTGGCCGAGCTGGCCGATGTCTGTCTGCCGATTCCTTCACGACCGGAGGCCGGTCCGCTGGCCCTCGCACCGACGACGAGCACGCTCCTGATGCTCGCGCTTGGCGATGCCCTGTCGATGGCCCTGCTCGAAATGCGAGGTTTCTCGGAGGATCAGTTTGCCCGCTACCACCCTGACGGCAGTCTGGGCCGCCGACTGCTGACGCGCGCCGCAGACCTGATGCATGGCGGCGATGAGATGCCCTGCGTCCGCGGGTCGGTGACCTTTAACGATCTGCTCCTGGAGATGACCGGCAAACGTCTCGGGATGACTTGCATCGTGGATGATCAGCGTCGGCTCATCGGCGTCTTTACCGATGGCGACCTGCGCCGCCTGCTGACCCGCTGCGAGACCCCCGGCAAGCTCTCGGCCCACGAGGCCTGGCGTCTGAGCCGGCGCGACCCGTCAGAGACGCCGGTGCGATGCTCCACCGTCCAGCCGGACATACTGGCGGTCGAGTGTCTCCGAAGAATGCGGGAGAGTGAAATTACCGTGCTCGTTCTGTCCGAGGATGGTTCAGTCCCGGTGGGGATCATCCGTCTTCAGGACCTGGTCCGAGCTGGCTTGGGTTAATTGACCTGCAACCGGGGAAAAATGACCCTCGCGTGAACCTTCGAAATACCACCCATCTTGATTCCGGCCGACTCGAAGATCTCTTTCTGAAGGCCATCGACGGCTGGTCGCACGACGGACTCGATGTCGCCATCCGCCCCTCCCGCGGGGCTGACTTCTCCGGGAGTTGCCACTACGTCCCGCCTCGCATTTATGTAAATATCGGCCGGCACAACCGATACCCCTATCTGCTCCGCAGCCACATTGCCCGGGCAAGATCGGACGCCCGTAGCTGGTGGCGCGAGCTTTACACGATCGAGCTTTCAGACGCCTATGAACTGGTGCTTTTCATCTTCCTGCATGAGTTTTACCACTGGCTGATCCGCCGGGCCCGACGCAACGGCCGACAGAAGGAGTCTCGTTGCGATCGATTCGCCGCTCGGGTGCTGGTCGGGCAGTTCGGCGCGGTTGTGCGGGACGTCCGAGGTCGGGACGTACCCCGCAGCGAGTGGGATTTTCAGGATCTGGATGGTTTTGTGGCTGCCGCCCGACTCAGACCCAAGCCAGTTAGAGCAATGGCCACCCCCATTAAGCAGACGGAACGCAGCCGTCCTCTCGCATCTGGTAACGTTCCAGTCCAATCGCCAACCGACGATTATCCAGCTCGACAGTTGTGGCTCTTTCAGCCCTGACAGAGACGCGGCGCATTGCGGATGATTGAAAATCACTGGATTCCGGACGGTTTCGCCTTGACGCCTAAAATTCCATAGTTTATAATGTTAGGTCAGGATGGGTGAATAGACCCTTCCGGATCGGGGGAACGCGCCTTCCTTGGGTGGGAACGGGACCCGCAAGAATGGCCCTCTTATTGGTCCGAGAAATCGGCCTGTGAGTGGCTATAAAATCAAATGCACCGTGTGCTCATCATCACCGACAGGGTCGGTCGATGGGACACATGACAATACAGTCTTCCACTCGCTGCGGCACCCTTTGACCGCGCCAATACCACAGGGTGCCGCACGCCTTTTTTACGCGGATCGTTTTCCCGTTATCGTTGCTGAAGCCGCACGCAGCACGGCCACGGGAGCGACGCATGAACAGTTCGAAACACGCCCTGCGCACCTTCGTCGACGCTTCGGCCGATCTGGGCGATCCCGCGGTCGTCGAACAACACTACGCCGAACTCGAGTCGCGCCCGCTGGGCAGCCGGGAGGCCCTGGAGGCATGGCTGCTGGACTGGTCGGACCTGGAGGCCTGGCTCGACGAGGAGGGCGGCGTCCGCTACGTGGAGATGACGTGTCAGACGGATGACACCGTTCGTGAGCGGCGTTATCTGGATTTCATCGAGAACGTCCAGCCGACGGCCAAGGTGTGGTCGAACAAACTGGAGCGCAAGTTTCTGTATTGCGAACATCGTCCTGCTTTGCCTAAGGATCGCTACGCCGTCCTGATCCGCCAGATTGAGAACAGCGTCTCGCTCTTTCGCGATGAGAACGTCCCGCTTCAGACCGAAGACGACAAACTGCGGCAGCAGTATCAGAAACTCGTCGGCGGCCTGACCGTCCAGCACGACGGCCGCGAGCAGACCATGCAGCAGATGGGGCGCTATCTGGAAAGCACTGATCGCGCCGTCCGGCAGGAGGCGTGGGAGAAGATGGCGGCCCGCTGGGCCGAGGTGCGCGATGCGATCGAAACGCTATACGATCAGATGGTCGAAGTGCGCCATCGCATCGCCACCAATGCCGGATTCACCAGCTATCGCGACTATGCATTCTGCGAGCTGGAACGCTTCGACTACCGGCCGGCCGACTGCAAGGCCTTCGCTGCGGCGATCGAGGCGATTGCTGTACCCGCCGCGAAGCAGTTGGGCGACGTTCGTCGAGCACAATTGGGTGTGCCTTCGCTCAAGCCGTGGGACATGGCCGTAGATCCCAAAGGACGCGAGCCGCTGCGGCCCTTCGAGGGCGCGGCGCAGTTGATCGACGGTTGCGGGCGGATCTTCGCCCGGGTGCTTCCCGAGTTCGGCGAGCAGTTCGCCGTGATGCGCCGTGAGGGGCTGCTGGACCTGGAAAGCCGCAAGGGCAAGGCCCCCGGCGGGTACATGATGGAGTACAAGGGGCGCCGGCTGCCGTTTATCTTCATGAACTCCGTCGGCACGCACGACGATGTCCAGACGATGCTGCATGAGGGCGGTCACGCCTTCCACGTCTTCGCGGCGGCGAATGAGCCCATCGCGGCGCTGCGCGATCCGCCGATCGAGTTCGCCGAAGTGGCATCCATGGGCATGGAACTGGTTGCCGGGCCGCACCTGGATGAGTTCTACCAGCCCGGCGACGCGGCCCGCGCCTGGGAGGAGCATCTCGACGGCATCGTGCGGTTCTTCCCGTACATGGCGACGATCGACCAGCTTCAGCACTGGGCCTATACGAATCCATATCACACGCGCGAGGAGCGAAAGGCCGCCTGGCTTGATCTGAACCGTCGCTTTGCCGGCTGGGTCGATTTTTCCGGTTACGAGGATGCACTGGCCTACGCCTGGCACCGCAAGGGACATCCGTTCACGGTGCCGTTCTATTACGTTGAGTACGGGATCGCCCAGCTTGGAGCGCTGGGCGTCTGGCTCAACTCGCGCAAGGACTACGCGAGTGCGGTGAGCGCGTATCGCGGAGCGCTTTCGCTCGGTGGTCGGCGGCCATTGCCGGAACTCTTCGCCGCCGCCGGTGTGCGCTTCGATTTTTCGGCGGACACCCTGAGGCCGATGATCGAGGCGCTGGTCGCTGAGTTGCCGAAGTAGTGATAATTGATCCTTGACCCCGATCAATGCTGCCGGGTCGCTGTCTTGCTCACGAGCATGCCCACCAAAAGAATCGTCAGCGTACCCACGACGATAATCCAACTCGAGTGAAACGGGCTTTGCAGCGACTCAGGCAGTCGTGAGCCGGGCGAGAGCGTCATCCATGCAATGACACCGACGCCACAGACGACACCTGCGCCCGCAGCGCGACTGCCGGCGCGCGGTGCGAGCCGTCCAAGTAGAAACAGTCCCAGCATTCCGCCGGCGAAAATGCCAGACAGCTTCCACCATGCATCCAGCACGCTCTGCACACCGATCATGGCCAGCGCCGCCGCGGTGCCGGCCGCACCCCAGATCGCGGTGAATCCGTGGAGTACGCGCATCGCACCGCGCTCATCGACGCCGGGGTTCAAATACCTTCGATGGATGTCGCTCAGGTAGACCGTGGCGGAGGAATTGAGCGAGCTGTCGATCGAACTCATCGCCGCCGCGAGGATGGCGGCTATCACCAGTCCGGCGAGTCCACTGGGAAGACGCGTGGTCATAAAATGCGGCAACACCCGATCACCGACCTCCGCGTCGGACAGTTGTGCGATGCGTGCTTCGAGGGGAACAGCCGGATCAGCGGGCTTCTCCATCGCGATGCGCATTTTCAAGTCGCTCATTGCCGATTCGTTCGTGCGGTAATAGCTAAAGAGCGAAGTTCCAAGCAGGAAGAAGGCCATGGAGATTGGCACATAGAGCAGCGCGCCGAGCCAGACTGATCTGGCAGCCGCCCGATCCGAGTTCGCCGTGTGGTAACGCTGAACGTAGTTCTGGTCGATCCCGAAATTCGTCAGATTCACGAAGAGTCCGTAGAACAGCACGACCCAGAAGGTGGACGAGCTTATGCGGGTGGAAAAATCGCCCAGCCCGAGCTTGCCATGCTGCGACGCGATGGCGAGTACCTCGCGCGGTCCACCGGGCATGCCGAGAAGTACCATTAACAGGATAATCACGGCGCCGAGGATGAGCACCACGGCCTGCACAACGTCGGTCCAGATGACGGCACGGATACCGCCGAGCACGGTGTAGAGGGTCGCCACGATGCCGATGGTCAGAATGATCGTCTGCAGGCGCCAGCCGAGCAGGGCCTGCAGTGCGAGGGCCGTACCGAACAGGATCGCGCCCATGCGCGCCAGTTGGGTGAGCAGATAGCAAATGATGGCGTACATCCTCGCCCATGCACCGAAGCGCTTCTCCAGATGTGCATAGGCGGAGACTTCCCCGCAGCGACGATAGAAAGGCACGAAGTAGCGCACGGCGATCCACGCGGCGACCGGCAGCGAGAGCGAGAATACGAAGGCGTTCCAGTTCGTGGCGTAGGCCTTGCCTGGTACGCCGAGAAACGTATTGCTCGACAGAAAGGTGGCGAAAATCGAAAGCCCGACCACCCAGCCGGGCAGACCGAGGCCGGCGATCATGAAATCGCGGCTGGTGCGGCTCGTTCGCAGGAACCAGCACCCGAGAAGGGCGATGCCGGTGACATACGCGAGAAGCACAACCAGGTCCGCCGTCGGCAGAGTAGCCCGTTGCATTCGTGGAATCGTAACGGATCGGCATCTGCGGCACCGCAGCCGTCGTCAACGGAGGCGTAAGTCGGTACACTCATCGACCAGAACGAAGTCGGCACGGGATACGGGCCAGGGGCGATCTCCATGACGGAGGCACTGTGGATACTGCTGGGAATGGCGATCGGCATCGCAGCCGGCGTCTCTCTGGGCATGCTTCGCGGCCGTCGTGGGATGGAGACCGATCTCGCGGCGGCACGAAACGAACTGGCCGGTTCGCTGGCGACTCTGCACGAGCTTCGCACGCAGCTTACTTCGCGCGATCGTGAGCTAGCCGAGCTGCGGGCCGCGCTGGAGGTGGAGAAAGTCGCCGGGGCGGAGTCCAGAGCACGGCTGGAGTCCGCCCGGGAACACTTCGCCGAGCAACGACGACAGATCGAACAGATGCAGGAGAAGGCCCGTGAAGCGTTTGCGGCGCTTTCTTCAGCTGCACTTAAGAGCAACAACGAGCAGTTCATCACCCTGGCGGAGATGAAGTTCAAGCCGATCCGCGAGCAACTGGAGCGGTACGAGCAGCACGTCAAGGAGATCGAAGAAGCACGAAACAAGGCCTATGGCGGTCTCAAGGAAAAACTGGAGACGCTCGAACAGCGAAGCGACCGACTCTCCAGTGAGACGAGCCAGCTCGTTGCCGCGCTTCGGCAGAGCGGCGCCAAGGGCAAATGGGGCGAAGTCACGCTGCAGCGCATTGTCGAACTCTGCGGGCTCAATGAACACTGCGATTTTGAGACCCAGTCGTCCATCGAGGGCGGGCTGCGGCCTGATCTCGTCGTGCATCTGCCCGGCGGGCGGAGTCTGGTCGTCGATTCCAAGGTGAGCACGTCGGCTTACCTAGATGCGGTCGAAGCCGCCAGCGAGGACGAGCGCAAGCGGCACCTGGATCGTTTTGTCTCCGGCGTGCGCACGACGATGCGGAATCTGGCCGGCAAGGAATACTGGCGGCAGTTCTCGCCGGCGCCCGAGTTCGTGGTAATGTTCATGCCCGGCGAGTCGTTTTTCTCGGCAGCCGTGGCGCAGGATCGTGATCTGCTGGTGACGGGAGTGGATCAAGGCGTGCTTCTGGCGTCGCCGACGACGCTCATTGCGCTCCTGCAGGCCGTTCGTCATGGCTGGCAGCAGCAGCAGGTGGCGGAGAATGCTGAAAAAATCGCCGCGGCGGGGCGAGAGCTTTATGATCGGCTCTGCACGTTTGTCTCACATCTTGACGGCATCCGCACGGCACTGGAGAAGGCCGTCGAGGCCTACAACAAAGCCGTGGGCAACTGGAGCAGTAGAACCGAACCAAGCGCCCGGCGACTCAAGGAACTCGGCGCGGCGGATGCGAGCAAGGAGCTGCCCGATCTTCAGATGGTAGAGGCGAACATGCGCGCGCTGCCCGGGTTTGAGAATGATCTGGCGGTCTAGATCGGCTGCATCGAAGCTGCGGCAGCATTCCGGACGAATCATACGCGAGCGAGGTACATGATGACTTCCAGCGGTCTGTCTTTCCTTGCGAATCTTTCCCGGCCGGCGTTCGTCGCCATGGTCCACGTCCACGCCCTGCCGGGCACACCGCGACACCGTGAGGGAATCCGGGCGGTCATCGAGCACGCCGTCGGCGAGGCAAAGCTTCTGGCCGATCACGGGGCCGACGCGCTTCTTCTGGAGAATATGCACGACTTGCCATACCTCAATCGCCGCGTCGGTCCGGAGATCGTCGCCGCCATGACGGCCGTCGCCTGCGCCGTTCGCCAGGCGGTCGCGTTGCCGATGGGCATGCAGGTACTCGCAGGTGCCAATGCTGAGGCGCTTTCGATCGCCCATTCCACGGGGCTGCAGTTCGTCCGCGCCGAGGGGTTCGTCTTTTCACACGTGGCCGACGAAGGGTTGATGAGCGAGGCCGACGCCGGTCCGCTGTTGCGTTTTCGCCGGTCTATCGGCGCTGAGCACGTGGCCATCATCGCCGACGTGAAGAAAAAGCATTCGTCGCACGCGATCACGGCCGACATCGATCTGGCCGAGTCGGCCCGTGCCGCGATCTTCGCCGGTGCCGACGGCATTGTCGTGACCGGCACCGCGACCGGGGTGCCCACACAGCCGGAGGATGTCGCCGCCGTTGCCGATGCGGTCGATGAGCCCGTCTTCGTCGGAAGCGGCGTGACCCCGGAGCGGATTTCGGCGCTGGCACCGCATGCCGATGCGCTGATCGTCGGGAGCTATTTGAAGAAGGACGGGCACTGGGCCGGCGATCTCGATTCTGCACGCATCGCCAAGCTGGTCAGTGCACTGACTGGAAGCTGATCGGTTGAGCGTTCAGATGTTCATGACGTGATCGGGGTGTTCCCGGACAAAGGCCTCGACGCCCGCAGCGTATCGGGGCATGACGATTTCGAGGACCTGATCCTCTGTCAGGCCGGCGGCCGTGTCGGGGTCGATGAGCGGTTCGCCGCCGATCAATTGGTAATAGAAGTTCTTTCGTGACACGATGTAGCCGGGGATCATTGCCGCGCCGCAGCGATGGGCCATCTGCACGGGGCCGGTGAGGAACTCTCGCTCCTGCCCGAAGAACTGCACGGGATATCGCTTGAGGTGCTCGCCGCGTAGGCGGTCAACATCCAGCAGACTGGCGACGATGCCGTTGGATTGCAGATGGCGATAGAGCACGCGCGGGAAGGTGTCTGTGAAAACCAGCTTGATATCCGCCACTTCCGGCCAGGTCTCCCGATATTTCTGGTAGATGTAGCGGCGGACATGGCTCTCCTTCGCATCGCGCACTCCGGCGATCTTGTAGCCCAGCAGCGCCATCATCAGCCCTGCGACATGATGCGAGCCGTAATGGCACAGTGCGACATAAACGCCTTTCCGGCGGCTCAGGGCATCATCGACGACGCGGCGGTTCTTCAGCTTGATCCGATTGAGCAGCTTGCCGCGCGGGATGCGATCCATGATCGTATAGAACATCTTGTCGCAGCGAACCCGCATGAAATAGCGGCGGACGTGTCGCCGTCGCTCGGTAGCCGACATCTCTACACCGAAGAGCGATGACAGCTTGCGATGCACGCGACCTCGGCGGCGATAGTCTACCAGGTATTCGCATGTGCCGAAGAGTCGGCCGAGTCGATAGAGCCCCGACAGGCCGAAGAGCCGCGCGTAGCCGACGAGAAAGTGCCGCACAAAGCCGATTCGCAGCCGCGTGAGCAACGGAATGCTGCGCTCGATCGGTGGCGCGCCGGTACCGGCTTCCGACTCCGGCGGAATCTTCGCGGGAGGTTCGGCAGCGGACCGCTGCAGCTCGACGGTCAGTTCCTCGCTCGGCATGGCCTGTAAGTATAGGGCATTTCGACAAATGTCGTAGCCCCCTCTCAGGCCGCCTCGTCCCCGTTTTCCGAGCGACGGAAATCGACTTCATGTGCCGCGTGCCCGGTCGCTATTGCAGGTTGAGTGCGATCTCCCGCACGACCTCGGTGCGAATCGTCCCCTCGGCAAGGCCGATCGTCTGATTGAATTCACGGTAGCGGCGGATGGTCAGCTTGATCGCCCCGGTGTTGAAGCCGCTCAGATCGGCCGTGCCCACGTTAGCCGATCCGGTATCCGGCAGGTTGCTCAGCAGCTTGGATACCTGATCGGGATCGGTATCGCTGTCACTGCCGTCCGGTCCCAGGCCTTCGATCTCGATATCGACGCGGGTGTTCGCCACGCCCGAGGGCGACCATGAAACGGTGAATCCGCTCTTACTGACATTGGAACCATTCGGCGGATTGGTCGCCGTGAAGTCATCCGGAAGTGCCACGGCCATGCTCATAACGACGCCCTTGTTATTGAACACGACGGTATGAGTGTTTGGCGGATTGACGACGCCGACCTGAGTCAGGTACACGCCGCTCAGGAAGGGCACGCTATTGAGCCGAGAACCGTCGACCGTGAAGAACTGGTCGCTGTCGAGCGTGATCAGCGACAGAAAGGAGCCGTTATCCCAGACTGTGGCCCGGGCCGATACGATCGACGACGAGCTGATCCGGCTGATCACCAGATTCAGGGCCCCTCGCACGGACAGGTCGAGCCCGGTGACCGTTGTCGGACAACCGGTCGCTGCCAGTGCCAGACACATCGTACCGACAAAAGCGAATTTGCGCCACATGACGAGATGCCTCCGCTTCCGGTGTAACGCACCGGAGATACCATGCCTCGGTAGATCGGCCTCGGTTCGACAGAGCCCGAGCGTCCGTACTCTCCATGATGTACCCCGATTGCAGGGGGATCTTCCAAGAAATTTTGAGGTGCAAAGAAGTGCCGCCGATCGAAACCCGATGACAACCTACTCATCCTCTTCTTTATGTGGCTTGTAGGCGGCGATGACGGCCTGGGCTTCGTTGCTCGGTACTGGTTCGTAGTGCGACAACTCCATGCTGTAGCTGCCCTTGCCGCCGGTGATGGAACTGAGCCGGGAGTGGTAATCGGCCACCTTGGCCAGCGGTACCTGGGCCTTGATGACCGCGAGGTTGCCGGGAAGCATGTCCTGCCCGCTGGGACGGCCGCGCCGTTGGGCGAGGTCACCGGTTATGTCACCGACGTTCTCCGACGGACAGGTGACTTCGATATCGACGATGGGTTCGAGCAGGACCGGTTTGGCCTTGAGGATCGCATCCTTGAAGGCCAGCTTGCCCGCCGTCTTGAAGGCGACTTCCTTCGAGTCTACGGGATGGTGCTTGCCGTCGGTGATCATCACCTTCACATCCTGCAGCGGGAAGCCGGCGATGGCCCCCTGCTGCATCAGCTCCATCACACCCTTCTTGATGGCCGGTTCGAACTGACCGGGAATCGAACCGCCGAAAATGTCCCATGACCATTCCAAGGACGGTTCACTGTCGCGCGGCAGCGGTTCGACCTTGAGGAAGACTTCACCGAACTGGCCCGCACCGCCGGTCTGCTTCTTGTGGCGATGATGGCCTTCGGCGGCGGCAGTGATGGTCTCGCGATAGGGAATCTTCGGCGGCTTGGTGTTGACATCCAGCTTGAACTGCCGGTGCATCTTGGAAAGGATCACGCGCAGATGAAGATCGCCTACGCCGCTGATGACCAGCTCGTGTGTCTGCGGATCGTGATGGGCCTTGAAGCATGGATCGCAGTCGGTGAACCGGCGAACGGCCTCGCCGATCTTGGTCTCATCGCCGCGGGCCTTCGGCTCCAGCGCCAGCGCGAACATCGGGTTCGGAAACTTCGGCGCCGCCACTTTGCCTTCAGTCATGGCGTCGAAAACCGTGTTGCCGATGTGCAGATCGAGTTTGGCCACGGCGAAGATGTCGCCGGCGATTCCCTCGTCGATCTCTTTGTGATCGTGCCCCTGAAACTTCAGCAGGTGCCCCGGTCGAACCCCCTTTTTCTCGCCGGGCATGGTCAGGTTGGCATCTCCCTTGAGATGCCCCGAGAAACCGCGGATGAATGCGTACTTGATGTTGCTCTTGGGGTCGATGGCGATCTTGAAGACCTGCCCGCAGAACGCGCCGCCTGACGGGATCGGCTTCTCCTCGTTGCCGACGATCAGCATTCGCTGCTTGCCCACTGCGGGGGACGGGCAGCAGGCGGCGATGAAACCGAGCAGCTCCTTGATGCCGACGTTGCCGCGTGCATTCGTGAACAGGACCGGCACGATCTTGCCCTCGGCCATGGCCTTGGGCAGATGGGCCTTCACTTCGTCAACCGAGAGTGAACCGGCCTCGAAGTATTTGTTCATCAGGGCGTCGTCAACTTCCGCGACGCGCTCCACGATGCTCGTGTGACACTCGGCGACGCTGCCGAAATCGGCGTCGCCCGACTCATTGGCCAGACAGTCTATGACCGACTTACGTCCGCCGGCGGGCAGGTTGACCGGCGTCAGCTCCGAGCCGAAGGCGGTGCGGAGGTTGGACAGCAGGTCCTTCAGGTCCACGTTTTCGGAGTCAATCCGGTTGATGACGAAGATGCGGGCCAGGCCGTTGCTCTTCGCCTGTTCGCGCATGCGTCGTGTATTAACCTGAATGCCCGCTGCGGCGTTGACCACGACCATGGCCGTCTCGACGGCGGCCAGGGAAGCGATCGCCGGTCCGAGGAAATCCGGCGAGCCGGGGGTATCGATCAGGTTGAGCACCTTTCCGTCAAAGGAAATGTTCAGGACGTGGGAATCAATCGAGCAGCCGCGTTCCTTCTCCTCTTCGTCCACGTCGAGGTGGCTGGTCTTGTCCGCGACGTTGCCCATGCGGGTGGTGACCCCGGTCGAATGCAGAAAGGCCTCACAAAGCGTGGTCTTTCCGGCGCCGCTATGTCCGACGAGGGCGACATTCCGGATGTCGTTCGTTGTGTAGCTGGGCATAATGCCTCCGACTCCGATGTTTCTAAAAGGACAGGTGGATGACGTACGGCTCTCCCGCGCGCGACCGCAGGCGACAGCCCCGGCCGGCAGCGCGAAGAGCGAACATGTTAGCAAAGCGTCGGAGTCGGAACAAGCCGGGGGGCCGCGTCGAATCGTCCGCGCAACATGGCGTCAGAACGTCCGCCGCACGGGAACCAGTAGGCCGCATTCGCGTACCTACGCGGATCAGGCGGCCTCTTTGCTCTGCGGTCCATCGGCCCGGACCTTCAGCGTGATCCGCCGGCCGTCGCGCAGAATCGTCACCGGTATCTCATCGCCCGGCTTGTACTTTCGGAGGCATTCCATGTAGCTGTACACGTCGGTTACGGTGCATTCGCCGATCTTCAGAATGCGGTCGTCATCCTTCATGCCGGCCTTCGCCGCCGGCCCGTCCTCCACCACGCCGGTGATCTCGTAGCCCTCGCCTTCGGTCTCACCGTAGGACGGCATGATGCCGAGTCGCACCGGTGGCATCGGTGTCGCGGTGACGTCATCGGGCAGGTCAGCATGGGGGCCTTTTTCCGGCGACTTCTTTGAGTCCGCCTTCCTGTGTGCGTCTGTGAGTCCGGCATGCGGGTCGGAAGGTACAGCTGCAGCGTGTCCGCCTGCGTGCGCGTCAGGCATATGTGGCGCTGCCGGAGTCACAGTCGGAATGCGAATCGAAACTTCGGCGGTCAGCTTTCCGGTTTTGTCCGTCGTCAGAGCAGTGGAAATTTCCATTCTTCGTGAACTGCTCGGCATTCTTCGGAGCAGTTCGAGCAACTCGTCATCGATCCGCGTACTGACGGCGGGATCAAGCCCCTGAATCTCGATGACACATTCGCTCGGACGCGAGACGAATTTCACTTCGACCGATTGGCCGGCCAGTGACTCGCGCCGTTTGATCCACTGCATGTAAGCCACGATCAGGTCTTCCATGTCGCTTGCGGACGAGGCACTCTTGTGTCCATGATCTGGCATGACTTTCGCAGACGGCGCCCCCACGGACTCCTGCATTGCCACGGCGGCAAGCGGCGTTCGCGCCTCGCCGAACTGAATCGGCAGTTTCAGCTCCTTCTTACCTCGCTGGACGGTAATGGTGCTCGCATCACCCCAGCGAAACCCATCGAGAATCAACAGGAGCGATTCGATATCGACTACGTTCTTGTCTGCAAGTCGAACGATCCGATCTCCCTCGCGCAGGCCGGCGCGCGATGCCGGCGTGTCGTCGATCACTTCCAGTACGCCGACTCCCTTTTTGGTGGAGGGATCCGGATGAATGCCGAGCCGCACGCGATCGCCGGCGGAACCATCCGGCTGCCGGTCCGCCTGCCGATCATCCGTTCTTCGAGCGGCGGCGATTTGCGGCGAATCGGGCTGATCGTCGGCGTCGGGCGAACGGCGAATGCCGCGAGCACCGCGGTTGTCTTTGGCAAACTTCGGAGGGGCAGCCGCGGCATCGATATCATCCACGATGTCGGCAACCAGCTTTGCGATGCGGATCGTGCCGGGAATGTTCAGCAGCGGAACCAGATCGTCGGGCTGATGATACTGCTTGTGCAGGCCGGTGAAGAAGAACAACACCGGGATGTTCTTGTTGTAGAAGCTGGTGTGGTCGCTCGGACCGCGTCCGCCGCCGCCGTCCTTGATCTGCAGCCCCTGCGCCTCGGCAAGCCGACGAACCGTTTCTTCAAAGCCGCCGGTGCGCATGCCGCCAACTTCCAACGTGTCCTTGCGAAGCCGGCCCACCATGTCGAAGTTCAACATTGTGACGATTTTTTTCAATTCGACGGTCGGATGGTTCACAAAGTGCTTCGAGCCGAGCAGTCCGCGCTCTTCGCCGGTGAACAGCACCAGCAGGAGCGACCGGTTCGGCGGGCGGCTGCGACTGAAGGCCTCAGCGACCGTCATCACCAGTGCCGTACCACTGGCATTATCATCCGCCCCGTTCCAGATGTGCTTGTTCGGGTCGAAATCCTCCTCGCCCTTGCGAACGATGCCCAGATGGTCGTAATGTGCGCCGAGCACGATGTATTCATCCGCGTTCGGACCCTTGCCGGGGATCACACCGACTACGTTCTTCACCGGGCTTTCGATGGGGTCGATCGTCACATGACCTCGGACGCGCACGCCGCCAAGCGCGGCGGACATCGGCTTTTGCGTCTCGTCAATCTGTCGCTCGATTGTGGACAGGTCCGGCAGGCCGCCGGCCCGGAGCAGCCGTTCGGCAAGCTCCCGTCGCACGTGAAGCATCGGCAGGCCGTACGAGGACCCCGAGGAGCCGGGCCCGCCGAGCGAGGAATCACCGAATTCAAAAAGCGTGTCGCCTTCCTCGTCGTAGGTCGGATTGACGATCAGCAGGGCGGCCGCTTCCCGGCCGTTGGCCCGGCTGGCCTTCGTGCGAAAGGCCATGTCCGCTCGGGAAAACTCGGCGAACCGCGGAGCGCGTCGCAGGACCAGCACGACTTTACCGGCGACATCGACGCCGGCGTAGTCGTTGTAATCCTCGTCTTCGCAGACGATGCCGTAGCCGGCGAAGACGACTTCGCCTTCGAAGGAATCACCTGCGGAGAACGGGAAGACCGTGTATTCCTCTCGTAGCGCGGCCGCCTGCTCCGGCGCGTCGCCGTTCAGCCCGACCTGAAGAAACGTGCCATCGCCGATCCGTCGTGACAGCGTGAGTGTAAAGTTCTGAAAGTAGGTGCCGTTCTCGCCGCCCGGCAGCACGCCCATCTCAGCGAACTCGGCCGCGATGTAGTCCGCGGCCTTGTCGATGCCTTCCTGTCCCGTGCCTCGGCCTTCCAGTTCGTCGCTGGCCAGATAGCCGACTCGATCCAGGTAGACCGCCTCGGAGAACAGTGCGTCGTTGTCGGATCGACGCTCTCCGGCGATGACCGCCGCCGCCACCAGGAGCGGAAGCACGGTCCACATCCACCATGGTCGATGCATTCCTGAACGCTTCATATCATGTCCTCGCGCAAATGGTAAGGATGTCGGTACAGATAATCCCGAACGACTGGCGCCACATAGCAAAGCCAGTCTGCAACGGTCCGATCCCCACCACGAAAAGCCCTGATCGGGTACGTTACTGCTCCATCTTAGCATCGTCGATTCGATTAACCTAGCGCTGCGCCGAAGCCGCCCGAAGCCGTTGTTCATCGAGACGGCTGCTTCCGGGGAGCCCTGCACCAGGAATACGAGGAGGTCCGACCTGACGCTGTCTGCTGGATGACCCTGCACACCGCGCGTTATACTAACTGGTGCCGAGAGAGGGCATTGATCGAGGAAAGGCAGGAATCACGATGGCGGCATCAACCACGACTTCCGCAAAAACTCAGTCGGCGACAGCCACCGCGGCCCCCTTGACCCCTGCGGAGGACTTTCTCCCGCTCCAGGGCATCGATCATGTCGAGTTCTACGTCGGCAACGCCCACCAGGCGGCACACTATTACCGTCACATGTTCGGCTACAACATCGTTGCCTATCGTGGCCTCGAAACCGGCGACCGACACCGCGCCAGCTACGTCCTCGAGCAGGGCAAGATCCGCTTCGTGCTCTCCTCCGCCCTGACGCCCGATCATGAGATCGCCCGCCACTGCCAGCTCCATGGCGACGGCGTCAAAGTCATCGCCTTCACGGTCAATGATGTCGACGCCGCCATCGCCGCGGTGAAGCAGCGCGGCGCGACGATCGTCTCCAATCCGCAGACGCTCAAGGACGAGCACGGTTCGTGGAAGTGCGCTTCCATCCGCACCTACGGAGAAACGCTGCACACCTTCGTCGAGCGCAAGGACTACAAAGGCGTCTTTGCCCCCGGCTTCGTCAAGATCGACTGTCCGCCAGGCAAACCCACGGGTCTCGTAGCCGTCGATCACATCGTCGGCAACGTCGATCTTGGAGCGATGAATTATTGGGTGAACTTCTACGCCAACGTCCTTGGTTTTTCGCAGCTCGCCCACTTCACCGAGGACGACATCAGCACCGAGTACAGCGCCCTGATGAGCAAGGTCATGCAGAACGGAACCGGCCGCATCAAGTTCCCGATCAACGAGCCGGCCGAGGGCAAGAAGAAGAGCCAGATTGAGGAATATCTGGAGTATTACTACGGCCCCGGCGTACAGCACATCGCCCTGAACACCGGCGACATCTGCAAGACCGTCCGCGAGTTACGCGAGCGCGGCGTCCAGTTCCTCCGTGTGCCGGATACATATTACGACGCCCTGCCCAATCGCGTCGGCAAGATCAACGAAGACTACAGGGAACTGCGCGACCTCGGCATCCTCGCAGACCGCGACGACGAGGGTTACCTGCTGCAGATCTTCACAAAGCCGGTGGAGGACCGCCCGACGCTCTTCTACGAAGTCATCGAGCGCCACGGCAGCCGCGGCTTCGGCGTAGGCAATTTCAAGGCCCTCTTCGTCAGCATCGAAGAAGAACAGCGCCGCCGTGGGAATCTGTAAGCAACACAGGATTTCGCAAATTCACGCGAACCCCCTTTCCGATCACACGTAGTATCGATATTCCGTCGCACGGCCGGCCCCGCGGACGGTCTGTCATATTCCTGACACTACAGACTCGTAATTACTCCGTGCGAACGGCGAACGTTGCCTCCCTCTTAATGCACCCGACCAACAACGGAGACGCTGGCATGCGAAAACTCTTCGCCCTGGCAAACCTGTTGCTTACCGCACCGCTTATGGCTTCTGAAAAGCCAAAGCACATTGAAAAGGCCACCACATCCACGTCGCCCATGAACTCGTTTGCGACCTCGACCAGCAAGAGCAGTAGGCCCGAAGACATGAATGGCCCATTATCGCTCAGAAGCGACTGGAGCAAGGCAATCATCGAAACGCCCGAGGAAGAAACGCATCCGATTCTCAACGTGCTTCGCCGCCGCCCTTCGAAGGTTCCCTTCCCCGGCCCCGTCGTGCCCGAGCCGATGGTCTTTGATCTTGTTCGCCCGTTGCATGCCCGTGCCGGTGAGGCCGAGATGAATGTGCTCGCACTGGTCAATTCCGATCGCGTGGACTGGGCACCCGAGATCGAGATCGCACTTGATCACGGCTTCGCAATCGAGTTTGAGCTGCCGATGGAAGACAATCGGCTGGAGTCCTACAAGCTCGCGCTCCAGCAGACCATTGGTACCGCCTTCGACGATCAACTGATCCACGGTCTGCACGGCATCCTCGAATACGAGCGCGAGACGCATGTCTGGCGTTCGACGCTGGTACACGTCACTGGCGTTCGCTTCGATGAGACCTGGAGCACACTGACGATGATCGGCGGTCGCACGCGCATCGGTGGAAACCCCGGCCGTGCCCGGACCGATTTTCTGTTTAACGCCAGTCTGTTTGCCGATCTGTCGGAGGCGTTGATATTCGGCATCGAGTCAAACCTGGCCGTCCCGCTGGGTGACAACCGCGTCGAGCTGCTTCTGATGCCGCAGTTACACATCGATCTTGGCGAAAACCTCCAGCTTCAGGCGGGCTACGGGACTCGGCACCTGGGTCGAACCGTCCGCGGAGAGGCCGGCGTCCGCCTCATCTGGGAGCTCTGACCGTTCTTGCCGGACCATTCAACCGCAGCAGGAGCCCGTCGTCGCCATCGACGTATTCTCTTTAACATCAATCGTTTGCGTCAACAGGTGTGTCCGCTTTGTCGGCACCATCATATTGCGATATACTTTCCGGTCTGTAAATCGAAATGAGAAGTGAAAGTGAAAGGTCTGACAGCAAGATGAGTGAGTCCAGTCCCCTGAGTGTAAGTGATTCCAGTCTCCTGAGCCCTGAAGAAAGAGCCGCACGCGACGCAGCGATCGCCGATTTTGTTCAGAAGCACGCCCCCGGTCCGGATGCCGATCTATACGCCAACATGATCAAGACGGTCTGCCGCATGTCGCGGGACGCGACGCGCCGGGCCGAAGTCAAGATGGTCGATCGTGCCCTGGCCGAGCTGCGCTACGCCTTCAAGACGTTCGCCCCGTACGAAGACATCCCCAAGGTGTCCATCTTCGGCTCTGCCCGCACGAAGGAGGACCACCCTGAGTACATCCAGGCGGTGAAGTTTGCCGAGCGCATGCGCGAGAGCCAATGGATGGTCATCACCGGCGCCGGTGACGGCATCATGAAGGCCGGCCACGGCGGCGCCGGAGTCGAGGCCAGTTTCGGCGTAGCCATCAGTCTGCCCTTCGAGCAGAAGACCAATACGATCATCGCCGACGACCACAAGCTGGTGAATTTCAAGTACTTTTTCACCCGCAAGCTGATGTTTATGAAAGAGGCCAAGGCCGTCGTCCTCTTCCCCGGCGGTTTCGGCACGCAGGACGAGGGCTTCGAGGTCCTCACGCTTGTGCAGACCGGCAAGGCCCTGCTGGTTCCCATCGTGCTGATGGACGCCCCCGGCGGCACCTATTGGCAGCATTGGCGAACTTATGTAAAGGCCGAGTTGCTGCTCACCGGCATGATCAGCCCCGAAGACATGAATTTGATCAAGCTCACGGACAACGTCGAGGATGCCGTGCAGGAGATTCTGACGTTTTACCGGCGCTTTCATTCTTACCGTTACGTCAGGGACACGCTGGTGATTCGTCTCAACGAACCGCTGCCGGAGGAGGCCGTTCTCCACCTGCGCGAGCAGTTTGCCGACATTATCGAATCCGGCACCATCGAGCAGACTGGCGCCCTGCCCGAAGAACGCGACGAAGTCCCCGACAAGCCCCGGCTGACGATGAATTTCAATCGCCGCTCACACGGTCGCCTGCGACAGCTCATCAATTACATCAACGCGGTCGGCACGCCGGCAACGATGACGGTCGGATAAGAACGCGGCGCCTCGACGAACCATGCGGCGAACCATCCTGATTATCCTCCTTCTGCTCACCCCGCCCGCGGCGACGATCGCGCTGTCAAGCTGGATCGAACAGTCGCGTTACCCGAGGCGCTTCGCTGAAGTCGTTCCCGGTCGCATCTATCGCGGCGGCTTCCCGTCCGTACAGGAAGTCCGACACCTTCGCGGGGAAAAATCCATCCGCGCCATCGTCAGTCTCACCGGTCCGACCGATCGGGAGAACGAACGTGCCATGCTTTCCGAGGCCCAGCGGCTGGGCATCACGCTGCTGCGTTTCCCGATGCCCGGCGACGGTCGCGGCGATTACGAGATGATTGACCGAGCGGCCGAGGCCGTGGCGAAAGAGGCCAACTGGCCCGTTTACTTCCACTGCGCTGCGGGCAAACAGCGCTCCAATGCAGTACTGGCCGCCTATCGCTTAAAATACTGCGGCTGGTCCGTCGACGAGGTTCGCCGCGAACTGGTGGACCAGCACGGGCTGGATGTCAGCGATCCGAAAGAAGCCCAGCTCTGGCAGCATATAAAGGATTACGCCGGGCGTCTGGAGACCGAAACCGCTGCCAAGAAAGAATAGCCCACGGATCCGTCGGCGGATGTGACCCGCTGCGCGGCTCCAATTGTTCGAAAGTAACCATGCTCATCCTCATGAAACAGGGCGCCACGCCCGAACAGATACAGGCCGTCTGCCGGCGGATTCGTGAGATCGGTTTCACGCCGCACGAGATACCGGGCAGTATACGCACCGCCGTCGGCATCACTGGAAACCAGGGAGCGGTGTCCCCCGAGCACTTCCAGAATCTGCCCGGCGTGGCCGAGTGCGTTCCCGTATCGCGCCCGTACAAGCTGGTCAGTCGCGAGGTAAAGCCCGATCCGACGGTGGTGGACGTTCGCGGCGCGAAGGTCGGTGACGGCTCGCTGTCACTGATGGCCGGGCCGTGTTCCGTTGAGTCGCGAGATCAGATCTTCCGCACGGCCGAGGTTGTGGCCGCCAGCGGGGCGAAGTTTCTGCGCGGCGGGGCCTTCAAACCGCGCACCAGCCCCTACGCCTTCCAGGGCCTCAAGGAAGAAGGGCTCCAGATTCTCGAGGACGTGAAAAGGAACTTTGACCTGCGGATCGTCACCGAAGCCAAGGACACGGAGACACTCGAAGCCGTGGCCGCAGTGGCCGACGTTCTGCAGATCGGCGCTCGCAACATGCAGAACTTTTCCCTGCTCGAAGCCGCCGGTCGCCTTCGAAAGCCCGTTCTGCTCAAACGCGGAATCAGCGCCACGCTGCAGGAACTGTTCATGGCGGCTGAGTATCTGCTCTCGCTTGGAAACTACCAGGTTATGCTTTGCGAACGCGGCATCCGTACCTTTGAGACCATGACACGCAATACCTTCGACCTGTCCGCCGTTGTCATGATCAAGCATCACTCGCACCTGCCAGTCATTGCTGATCCGTCCCACGGGGTCGGCATCGACTGGGCCGTGCCTCCGCTCGCCCGCGCCTCCGTCCTCGCCGGCGCCGATGGCATCATGGTTGAAACCCACCCCGACCCTTCCAAGGCCCTTTCCGACGGGCAGCAGTCCCTGAATTTCGACGCCTATCGCACACTCGCCGGTGAACTTGCTGAGCTGGCTGCATGGCAGGCGGCTCGTCGCTGAGTCGAGACAATCGGCAGCTCGATCATGATCGTTAATCTGTGGGTACAGGTGACAGATGAAGGACAAAAGCATGACATCGCACACGCAGCAAACGGGGGTCATCGGGGACCATCCCTTGCCGCGATGGTTGCAGATCGGTGCCTTGGTGGGCGTGCTGATCGCGGTCTTCCTGATGCTGACCGGCGGTCCGCGCCTGGGTGACCACGAAGTGATCGTCGCTCAGACCGCGCGGCAGACTCTGCAGAGCGGACACTGGCTGGTACCGGATTACCTCGACACGCCGTTTCTGGTCAAACCGCCGCTGCCGGCATGGCTGGTGGCGACCATCTCCATCGTGCTGCCCGGCACGCCTGACGGACTTCCCGTCACGGATCTGACTGCTCGGCTTCCATCCATGCTGGCGATGATCCTGACCGTTCTGGTCGTCTGGCGTCTGGCGCGCAGCATGTATCCACGATCTGTAGCGAACATCGCCGCCTTCGTGTCGGCCACGAGCATCGGTCTGCTGTTGTTCGCGGTCAATGCCACGGCCGAGGCACTGCTCACCTTCTTCTGCACGTGGGCCTTTGCCGAGTTCTGGTGGGCGCGGCAGGCGACCAGCGCACCGCGTTCCCGCATGCACATGGCCCGCTTCTACATCGCACTCGGCCTGGCGATGCTCGCCAAGGGGCCCATGCCTTTGCCGATGGTTGCCCTTCCCATCGCCGTCTGGTGGTGGACCGAGCGCGGACTGGCTGCGCTGCCCGAAGTCGGTATCCGACGCACCGGTCAGGTCGCGGTGCAGATGGTTCGCGATTTCATCCCGCGACTGCGCCTGGCCTTTACCTCTCTCGGTCTCTGGTGGGGCATCCCGCTCTTTCTGCTGGTCTTTCTTCCATGGATGATCGGCGTGGCCAGACAAGAACCATACGCATGGCAACTCTGGAACTACGAATTCCTCGATCGCGCCAGAGGTAACTATCCCGGCTGCGAATGGGGTAAGTTCTATTATTATCTTCCGATTCTCTTCGGAATGGTGCTCCCTTGGTGTCTTTCATTGCCGGAAGCCCTGGCCGCTCCGTTTCTTCGATCCTACGCTGCGTATCGCAGGCCGCTCGTCTATGCCTGGTGCTGGGTAATTATCCCGGTGATTTTCGCCTCGGCGATGAGCTTCAAGAAACCTTACTACATTCTTCCGGTTGCCCCGGGGTGTGCTTTGTTGCTTGCGCCGGTCCTGTATCGCTTCTTCTTCGAGACCGTACTGGTCTCACAGCGGCGAGCGCTGCTCGCCGTTGCCGGCATCCTCGCGATTCTTGCGGCCATCCCCGTTACCGGTTGGTTTGTCATGCCGCGCATGTACCCCGAGGCCTGGCATGGCTCCGTTGTCTGGGCTGGCGTTGGCTTCAGCGCAGCGATCCTGCTGGGCATGGCTGCCGCTGGCGTGTGGTACGTTCGCTCGCAGCGTCGGTTGAGTTTCTTCGCCGTCGGCGCGACGGCCTTCGCCGTATTTGCCGCTGCGTGGTGCGTCATGGGCCCCGAGCTGGGCAACAACACCATGCCGATGAATCTGGTCGCGGAGATGCGCAAGGCGGGCATCGCCGATGATGCGCCGTTCTACTGGGCGGGAAATCGACCCGACGGCCGCGTCGTATTCTACGGCCGCCGACCGCTGCAGCAGATCATCGATCCTTACAAGCTTATCGCCGAGCACCATCGTCGCGCCAGCGGCAAGGACATGCGGGAGATGGTCGCCTCGCGTATCTGCGCCCTTCTTGAAGGCGAACAATCAGTCTATCTCGTCATGCAGCGTGAAGATTTCGAGACGCTCATGTTCTACCTGAAGCCGCCGGCGCGCAAGCTCTTTTACGTCGATCGCGGCGACATCGGTCCCTGCGATGACGACTGGGTCGTGCTGACCAACCAAGGCGTCGCCCATCAGGCCGGCGCAACATCGACGGCGAATTCCGACGGACGATCCTCCACTTGAGCACCCACTTGCTTGAGCCGCGAGCGAAAGGAGCAGCTATGCCCTTGCGAATCCTCCGCAAACTTTGCGTCATCGTGATGGTGAGTATGTTCCTTCCCGGCGGGAATGAGGCCACACATGCCGATGACTGGCCGCAGTGGCGCGGTCCGAAACGCGACGGCGTCTGGCGGGAAACCGGCATCGTCAAGAAGTTCGACAAGCCCCGGTTCGATATCGTCTGGCGCGCCAGAATCGGCAGCGGCTACAGCAGCCCCACAGTTTCCAATGGCCATGTCTATGTTACGGATCGTCTGATCGAGCCGAAGCAGGTTGAGCGTATCCACTGTTTCGATGCGAAGACTGGCAAGCCCATCTGGTCACATGCCTACGACTGCCCCTACAAGGACGTCGGCTACGATGCCGGCCCGCGCGCCTCCGTCACCATCGACGAAGGCCGCGCCTATGCCCTCGGCACGATGGGCCATTTCTTCTGCTTCAATGCCGCCGACGGGAAGATTCTCTGGCAGAAAGATTTGAACGCCGAATACAAAATCCGCATGCCCATCTGGGGCATCGCCTGCGCACCACTCATCGAGCGCGACCTCGTTATCCTCCAGATCGGTGGCGAGGGCGATTATTGCCTCGTCGCCTTTGACAAGAAGACCGGCGAACTCCGCTGGCACGCCCTTGCCGATAACGCCTCCTACTCCGCGCCAGTCATCATCGAGCAGGCCGGTCGTCGGGTGCTCGTCTGTTACACCGGCGACCACGTCGCAGGGCTTGATCCCATGAGCGGCAAGCTTCACTGGAAGGTGCCCTTCCCGCCGACGAAGATGGTCATCGGCATCAGTGATCCGGTCTATCACCAGGGCCACATCTTCGTCTCCAACTTCTTCGACGGCTCCATGCTCATCCGCCTCGATCAGGAGAACCTTGCCGCCGAACTGGTCTGGAAGCGCGCCGGCGAAAGCGAGATGCACACCGATGCACTGCACTCAATCATCTCCACGCCTTATCTGCGTGGCGACTACATTTACGGCGTTGATAGCTACGGAGAACTTCGCTGTCTCAAGTTGATGACCGGTGATCGCGTCTGGGAATCGCTCGATGCCGTGCCCAAAGAGCGCTGGGCGACGATCCACTTCATCGAACACGCCGATCCGGCGCAGCAGGATAAGAACATCCCCAACAGGATCTGGATGTTCACCGAGAAAGGCGAGTTGATTATCAGCGACCTGTCCCCCCAGGGCTTCACGGAAATCAGCCGTGCCAAGCTCATCAGCCCGACGCGCGATCAACTCCCCTCACGTCGCGGCGGCGTCTGCTGGTCGCATCCGGCCTTTGCCGGTCGCCATGTCTTCGCCCGGAATGACGAAGAACTCGTCTGTGCCAACCTTGCGGCAGACTGAACCAACCCACGCCGTGCAGTGGGCTACGGCTCGACAGGAGTCGACGCCTTGTCACCGGGTGGCAGCGGATCTACGACCACAAACACGCGGCCGTGCTTGAACAGGCGTGTGACCTGTGCGCTGTCCGCAAGCCGCTGGCAATCATCCCGACGCAGGACAATGTCCGTCTGCGCTACGCCTCCCGCCTTGAAGGCACGAACGATCACCTGATTCTTCCCGGGCGGCAGCTCCGCACGAGCAGGGGAGATCGGCGTCGCAGGGCGTGTTGTCGTCGAGCCGGCCGGCTGCGAACTAGTACGCGAGGCATCGGCCTGTTCGGACGCCTCCACCTTGCGCATTGCGTCCTTTCGCAGCGCTTCGGCCACGTCCGGATCCACCTCCACATAGTGCACGACCGGCAGAATGTCACCGTGGACCTGCGAACGCGTGGCGAAGTTGTACAAGACGCGGCCGTCGGAATTCACCACGATCGGAAAAAGGCACGGAAGCAGGTTCAATCCCCGTGCGTCGATGATCAGGACTTCATCCGGCTCCGGGTCGCCGATCCGCGGCGGCGCAAGCGGCATCCGCGCCGAGCCCCTCGCCCGTGCATACTGCTCTTCGAATACGATCGATGCCACGCTCTTGACCCCCCACATCGGTACGCGCAGCTGCGCCGTGCAGGTCGGCGGACTGGCCGAGTCGTCCCAGGTCAGCTTTGCGACCTTGTGGCCGGCGAGCATCGCCTCGACATGGATGGTGCCGTCCCGGACATCCGTCAGCATGGCATGCCGATCCACGAACAGGCCGAGTGCCATTGCCGCGGCATTCCGCGCCGCCACAACCTCCGCGGCACGGGCTGCCATCTGCCGATCCTGGTCGCGCGTGCTCTTGGCTCGGCCCAGGCCCTCTGCGACGATCTCGCCGTGCGCCCAGTCGATCCGGCCTCCGGCCTTCGGATGGACATGCGCACGATATCCCGGCGGGATAATCAGCATCGCTCCACGCGCCGGCATCTCCAGAACGCAGATCGTCACAAGCACGGCACTTACACAGACAACAAACTTGGATGGAAGCACTTTCACAGGAATCCTCGCTTCGGCCGGGGCCCGCGGCGCAGTGCTGATGGTCGGCGATGGACGAATTAACGGACCTCTCGTTTTCGGTCTTCTGCCAATTCTAACTCAGACGCTCCACGGGTACACGAGGCCGGTCGGCATGTGTTGTTTCGCCTGGCAACCACCACCATGCGATGCCGCGTCCGAGAAGTCTCGCCCCGTGACGTCCCGCGCAAGAATCGCGCTTTTAAGCCCCTTTTAAGCCCCATGAGCAGAGCAGGAAGGCCGATGCTACATGAGTTGAAGCACCTCGGTCCGGCCCAGCGCCGGTCCTCGGTACGGTCGTGCAGGCGGGGCACACGCTCCAGAAGTGCGACGCTCGACGGAGGGAATCATCGTGCTCCTGCTCAAGCCATCGCGCCGCGCATCCGGTCGGCCGGCCGAATCATACGATATGGCCCCGTTCGAGGTGCCCGCGCGCCCGTCGCGTCCTCCCATGCCGCAGCGACCGCAGGGCGGCTCGTCAGCGGGTCGTTCCGGAAAGCCCGTATTTCTGCTGGCGCTGACCGTGGGTCTGTGCGGCGGCATCTTCTATTTCAGCAGCCGGGAGGATTATCTCCTCGGGCAGATCGCCGCAGCTCTTATTGCGCCACTCGGACTGTACGGACTCTGGCGCGGCGGTTTTCGCAAGGGCATGATGCTGGCTGTGCTGATGGCCCTCTTCGCATATCACGATCAATTGCACAAGGCCGTCGTCACCGGCCTGGCTGCGATCGACATCTCATCAGAAAGCGCCGCGAAGATCGCGACGCTGCTGGCGTCGTTCTTTGCCTGGCTTGCCACGTTCTTTCTGACCCGGACCATCCGCCGACGGTTCATCGAGAAACGCCGCGCCATGCTGGCGTTTGATCGCGTCAGCGGGCTGACACTCGGTCTTGCGGAGGGTGCCGTCGTGCTTCTGTGTCTGTGCTGGATGGCGACGTCGCTAGTACCATATGGCCGGACCGTCGCATCGGCCCGAGGCGAGGAGGCGTCCGTGGCTCGAACGATCGGTGAGACAATCCTTCGACTCGACGAAGAGTCCCGGGCTCGCTTCCTCGGAGATTTTGTCACGCGGACCAATCCGATCGAGCGCATCCCGGCGCTGCAGAAGATGCTGCACGATCTGAATACCATCGGTCGCGTTTCTTCCGATCAACTGGACTCCGCCACGCTTGAGCAGCTTCGCCGCATGCTGGAGCAGTTGCCCGGCGGCGTCAGTGGTGATTTTGGCAATGCCCTCGAATCCGTCCGCAAGGGCGGTGTTCGTGGTTCGAATGCCCGCAAATCCGCCGGTCAGTCAGGTTCGCGTTGATCTGTGCAGTTCTTGAAGATCAGCCGCTTGCCATTGAGAGTTGCCTGATACTACAAGGTCAGCGTCGGCTGCCCATCCGATCACGATTCCGGGTGCACTGCATCACGAAGCCCCGGCCAGTGATGGTCGTAGTGATCCATCAGGGCGTCGTCGATCCAGCTTCGCACAGGTGAGTCGATCAATAGCGCGGGGGGAACCGCACGGATCGCCGCGGTCACCTGCTGCTCGCTCGCCCGCAACTGAGGAAGCAGCATCACGTATGACATGCGGCGATACTTGCGATAGACCTCTTCATTGATTTGATCCAGGTCGTACCTCGGACGATCTTTCCCGCTCGCCAGCTCCGGCATGCGTGCTGCGGCCTCGGCGTTCCAGTAGACGAAATGCCCGACGAGATCGCGGACGTTCCAGCGCGGCCCGACCTTCGCCGCCTCGGCACCGGCATCGTCGAGCCGCTCCAACGCGGAGCGCATTCGCGTCACGCGTTGCGTCCAACGCTGAAGGATCGCCTCGGTCACATTCATCCCGCTTTTCCTCCCGGCACGAATCATACACGAGATGGGCATGGATGGGCCTCCGCCTGCGGCTGTCGCGCAAGTGACGAACCCGTCAAGCGACCATCGGTCGACGGCGCCGGCGGTGGGGGTAAAAAAAGTCGGGCGTCCGACAGGCACGCCGCGGGAAAGTTTCCCGGCGGCCGTCTGTCAGACGCCCGTTGATGGATGGGTTGCGTAATCCGACGAGTGGTGCGGCTTAGACGCCGAACGCGCCGAAGAAACCGGCCAGCGTGCCGAAAACCGTGTTCAGCAGCTCATTCAGGAAACCAAAGAAGGAGTTCATGAATGATTGTAAAGTGTTCTGGATGTCCAACATTGAGCTTTCTCCTGCGGTTAGAAAAACGAACCCGCCATCACCAGCGGTTTCTGCCTTGTATATATCGACCGCGGGAGAACGGAACTCTACAAGGATCGCACACAGGCCAGGATGGCGTCATAATTCGGGTGGCTGGCGATCTCAGGAACGTATTCCACGTACTTCAGCTTGTTATCAGACCCGACGACAAAGACCGCCCGGCAGAGGATGCGCAGCTTCGGGATCAGGACCCCATAAGCATTGCCGAAGGCCGTGTCCTTGTGATCGCTCAGGGTCTTCATGCGCTCGGTGTTGATACCCTCTGCGCCGCAGAAGCGATTCATCGCCACCGGGAGATCGCAACTGATGGTGAAAAAGGAGACGTTCGGCAGGTTGGCGATTTCCTGGTTGAAGCGCTTTGTCTGCTCGGCACAGACCGGCGTATCGAGCGAAGGGACCACGCTATAGACGCGCGGCTTGCCCGCCGCCTCCGCCAGATTGAAATCATCCACCAGTGATTTCTTCAGTGTTACTACCGGTGCGGCATCGCCGACCTTCAGTACCGGACCGGCCAGCTCAAGCGTGTTGCCCTTCAGGGTGCAGGTTCGCGCCATTTGTAACCCTCCTGCCCGACCGGTCATCCAACCGTCGGGCGCTTTGTGTGCAGTATGACGAGTGTTCCATCCGCAAGACGCCCGTGTCGCACCGGTCTGCCGAAGGCAGGACCGCGCCAAGTGAAATGCGGCCACAGGCAGTCAGGATGTTAGATCGAGCCGGTGAGGACGTCAACTGATTGCGGTGAGGCGCGGCACCGACGCATTTTGACACATGCCGGAACGACTCCTAGAATCCTGCCCGATGCGGACGCCCACAGGCGCTGCACCGCACGGTCGTCGGCCGCTGCATCCTGCGCAGATATCGCCGCGGCCGCGACAAAGCAACATGCATCAACGGAAGGAGTTCAGAAGATGGCCGGAGCCGACACGCTCACTTTTTCGGATGACAACTTCGAGACCGAGGTTCTCAAGTCGCCCACGCCCGTATTGGTGGATTTCTGGGCGGACTGGTGCATGCCCTGCAAAGCCCTGGGCCCTACCATCGACGAACTGGCCACGGAATATGCAGGACGCGTCAAAGTCGGCAAGATGGACACCGAGTCAAACCGGGAGACTCCCGTCAAGTTCAACATTCAGGCCATACCGACCGTGCTCATCTTCAAGGGCGGTCAGGTCGTGCAGAAGTTCGTCGGCCTCACCAGCAAGAAGGACTTCCAGGCGGCCCTTTCGAGTGTCAGCTAGTCGGCACGGCCCGATTTGCCGATGGGAACAACTCGTCTACACGGCGCGATGATTCACTACGAAGCCGGCGGATTGCGGTCCGTCGGCTTCGTTTCTTTTCATGTAGGGCTTGAATTCACGCGCCCATCAGTTCCCGCACCTTGGCCCCGATGTCCGCAGCCCGCATGAAGGTCTCGCCGATCAGTACGGCGCAGGCCCCGGCCTGTCGCATCGCCATCACGTCCGCCGAAGACTTCATTCCGCTTTCGGCCACAAAGCGCGTCCCCGGCGGAAGCCGCGCCGCCAGATCTCTTGTCGTCTTCAAGTGAGTCCGCTGCGCGTGCAGATCACGATTATTGATACCCAGGATGGTTTTCCGCTGCGGTGATATCAGCGGCAGAAGGTCGTTCAGCCGATCCGGCGCATGCAACTCGATCAGTGTCGTCATCTCCAGTTCGCCTGCGATGCTCGACATCCGGTCGATCTGTTCGATCGGCAGGATTTCCGCGATCAGCAGAATCGCGTCCGCACCCGCAGCGCGGCTTTCGAAGACCTGATACGCATCCACGAGAAAATCTTTCCGCAGCACCGGCAGGCCCGTGGCTTCCTTTACCCGATCGAGGAAGCCCAGTTTGCCCGAGAAATAGGTTCGATCCGTCAGCACCGACAGGGCGGCCGCGCCCGCCTGCTCATAGATCCGCGCAATGGCGACCGGATCGAAATTCGCACGAATCAGCCCGGCCGAGGGCGACGATTTCTTGATTTCTGCGATCAGCCGAAGGCGATCTGCTTTCGACAGTTGCGGGCTGCCCGCGACAGCTTCATAAAAATCGCGGGGCGCGGGCTGCTTATTTGCGGCGCGCTGCACCGCGTCGAGCGGCCGCGCGCGCCGGGCCTGCTCCACCTCAGCGCGTTTGGTCTCGACGATCCGATCCAATATAGTTCCGCCCATGCGTCGCTCCCACGCAGCAATGTCGCCCCGAACGGTTTCGGATTGTACCCCACATGCTTGATGACTGGACATCGCCGGCCCTGGCCGAAACCATCCTGCTGTCGAGCGGCGCCGCGCTGTTGGTGGCCGGCGCGATCCGCATCACGGCGCAGCGCCGCTGGAGGTCCCTGCTCACCCTTCCTGCGGTAGGACCGCTCCCCATTCGGCCGATCGACCCGGTCATGGCCCTCGCGGCGATGTGGCTTCTGCCGCATCTGGCGCTGGCCGTGCTGGGCGGCGAGTCGGCGGCGACGACGCAGCCCGCCTCAGCACCCGCGGCAGTAGACGAGTTACCAGATGCAGCCCGGATCATGGCCGTCGGTGTCGGTCAGCTTGCAGCCGCGACCGCCCTGATCCTGCTTGGGGCGACGCGCTTCCGTGGAAATCTTCGCGCGTGGGGATTGTCCATGGTCGACCTGCCCCGGCGGATCGGTCAGGCCCTTCTGGCGTACATCGCCATCTGGCCGATCTGCTTCGGGCTGCTTCACCTGACCGTCTTTCTGATGCGCCTGGCCGATCCGGAGTTCGCCCCGCGCGAACACCAGACCATCCGCACGCTGCTTTCCAGCGAACACGCACCCGGGCTGATCGCCGTCGTCGCCATGAATGCCGTTCTACTGGCACCGCTGATCGAAGAACTGTTCTTTCGCGGTCTTTTTCAGCCGGTCCTCGCGATGGCCGCGCGCGGTCCATGGGCGGCCGTGCTGTTTGCCGCTGCCGCCTTCGGACTGTTTCATTTTCCGCTGGTGCACACGATGCCGGCGCTCGCGGCTTTTGGACTCTGGCTTGGCTATCTCTATGCCCGAACCGGCTCGCTGACGCTCGTCGTGCTGCTGCACGTGATCTTCAACGGGAAGACGCTGCTCTGGCTGGCGTGGAGCATCGCATCCGGCGATGTGCCCGCTCAATAGAAGATCGAAACCACCAGGTGCGGCTCCACGTGCTTGGCCTCGAAGTTTCCAACCGTTGTGCAGGTCTGCTTGATGTAGATGTCCGGATGGGCGTCGAGCCATTCGTTGATCAGATCGTCCATGTGGGCCAGGGCCGCGGGTGTTAGTTTGCTGTGAAAGGTGCGCACGCGCGTCGCCGGCTCGTTCGGACCTGCCAGCGGTCGTTTGAGTTTCGCGTCGTGGTGTGCGCCGGCCAGGGTGCTGCCGGTGGCGAAACTGCGAATCTTCGACGACGACTGCGTCGCGGGTGCGTCATCCCCATCGACAAGGGCGATGTCCGCCTCCGCCGCCTTCTGAGCGGCAATCGCTTCCTGCCGCTTCTTGTCCACGCAGACCGGACAAAGAAGTACGCCGTGGACCAGCCCCGCCTGCCGCGCGACGATCTGCTCCGAGGAGATCGATCCGCCGCAGCCCTCGCATGTCTTGGTTACTGTATCGGCCATGCCGACGTCCTCCGGGATGAGATGTCAACCGGTGCGCGACGCAACCCCGCTTTGCTTGGCAACCTTTGTGCCGAACGATTGATGAAAGGCGTCGGCGTCGGAGAGTTCCGGGTTGCGCATCGACGACGGCGCTATCTTATCCGTTCGTGCAAGGGCCTTGCAATGCCGGCTCATAGCGGAAGCCGGTCAGCCGCCCGCCTTCGCGAACTTGGATGCAATGAAAACCCCCGCCAGCAGAACCGTCACCGCGCAGAGTCCAACCGTCGTCCCCGCAAGCGCCAGCCCACCGGAGGGCACGCGAAGGATGAGCACCGTAATGCAGGCGGCCATCAGCAGACATCCGATCGCCGGAATGGGCATCGCCCAGACCATGTCCGCGATGGCCAGCAGGATCAGCATTGCCAGTGCTCCATACTTCAGATGGCGATGAACGAGCGTGACTTGCTGCCCCGCCAGCAGGAGCAGTACCAGAACGCCTGCGCCACTCAGCGAAGCGCTCAGCATCGCCCGCTCCGATGCAGTGTGACGCTGGACATGAAGAAAATGGTACAGCCCCATCAGGATCGCAAAGCCCATCAGGAACCAGCGCGCCACGAGGAAGCGATTCACACTGAACCATCGCAGCGGATTTCGCCGGTCCTGCACTTCGCGCATTACCGGAAGTACTCCCGCGTCATCCGGAACACCCGACGGACTGCCGTCCTGCGCAGCTGCGGAGAGGGTTGTGCCATCGGACGATTGGAGATCGAAGCGAAATCGGAAATCGCCCATTCGAAACGACTGACGGCTGCTGAGCTTACCGCGCACGATGCGCTGCTTGCCCACCCAAGTACCCGTAGGGCTCTCGTTGTCTTCCAGGATCACGGTGCCGTCCGCCTGTAGGTGCATCCGTCCGTGAACCTCAGCCATCGAGTCATGGTCCATCGCGAGCCAGTTGCCGGTCGCCTTGCCGATCTTCAGATCCACGCCCACCGGCACGATGAACTGCTCGCCAACCCAGAAGGGCCCCTCCATAACCGTCAGAACAGCGCGGCGCGTACGCCCGGCTGCGTCCTCCAGCTCCAGCGTCAGCTCCTGCTTGCACAGGGGGCAAGTGAGCGTCACCACCAGTTCAAGCTGGTCGCAGTCGAGAGGGTTTCCGCAGGGACAGCAAACGACAACCGCCATCCGATTCTCCGATTTGACTCGCCGGCCACGGAGAGTGTCCACGATTGCGGCTTTGGCTGCAACACTGCCCGCCTATAACGAAAGCGCGCAGCCCCAACGACCGATGAGTAGCTCACTCAGCGTGCGCGCGGAGCGTACGCGCCGCGCAGTTTCTGCGCCCGAGCGAAATGATGATCTACGCAGCTGCATCCATCTGGCTCATGCTCGCCGTGCTTCTCGCATGGGGCGTGGATCGAATCTGGGCCGATCTGGCCAAGCCCAAGACGCTTCGAGTCGTCCTCTTTCCCGGCACCCTCATCGCGCAGCTCGGCCGTATCGTCGGCCTGCTGGTCACCGGCGCGAAAGTCGTACAGGTCTCCGTGCCGGAAGGTGCGGAAGGCGCCAAATCGAAAGGCGCGGATTGGGAACCGAAGCTCCCGATTATTGGACCTTTGATCGTCGCCATTTTTCCGATGTCGCTGCTCGCGTTCATGATCTACCTCGTGGGTGTGCGCCTCGGGTACCCCGTCCTGGCAAATCTGCCGGCCAACGAGGTCTCGACGGCGGTTCCCACTTCGCTCGCCGCCTTCTGGGATCAGGTTCGCGCGCTGGTCACGCTCTGTCAGGGCACGCTGGATGCCCTGCGAAACGCAGAACTGGACGGCTGGAAGATCATTCTCTTTACGTACCTGATGGCCTGTCTGACTGTTCGCCTTGCACCATTGCCTGGCAATGTGCACGGCCATCTCGGTGCCATCGTCGTTCTGGGCATCTGTATGGCGCTCGCCGGAACAGTGCTCGACGGACTGCCTGCGCTGCTTCAGCGCGGCTGGCCGTTGCTGGCCCTGGCGGTCGGCTGGCTCCTGCTGATGCTGCTTCTGAGTCTTCTTGCCCGGGCTGCGATCGCTTCCGCTCGGATGTTCTTGCAGGCCGCCTGATGTGACGGCCGATCTCTGAAATGATGAAAGACTATCAAACTTCCTCTTCTGCCGGTTATCGACGCAAGATCGTCACTCCGGAGCGACTGCGCGAAATCATACAGTCAGCACGAAATGAGGATCACGCTGCGGACCCGTGTGCGAAGGTTCCAGTCTTCGTCCAGTGCCACGGCTGCTTCGACATCGTTCATCCAGGACACATTCGCTACTTGCAGTTCGCACGCTGCCAGGGCGACTTTCTCATCGTCTCCATTACCGGCGACGCCGCCGTCAACAAAGGTGATCTGCGACCGTACATCCCGCAGGAGCTTCGTGCTGAAAACCTCGCGGCGATCGAGTTTGTCGATTATGTCGTCATCGATCCCAACCCGACGGCTTCCGACCTGCTCGCGACACTCCAGCCGGATGTGTACGTAAAAGGCCAGGAGTACGCGACCAGTCGCGATCCCCGTTTCCTCGAAGAGAAGCGCGTCGTCGAGTCCTACGGCGGACGCGTTCTCTTTTCCAGCGGCCAGGTCGTCTTCAGCTCCACCCGCCTGGGCGAGTCGCTCGCTACTGAACAGATCGAATCCCAGCGACAGGCAGCCGTCTGCGCGCGGCACGGAATCGACCGCGAGAAACTGCGAGACCTGATCGACCGCATGCGCGGGCTGCGAGTTCTGGTCTTCGGTGATGTGTATCTCGAAAAATACGTCCTTTGTGATGCTTCCGCCGTTGCCAGCGAATCACCGATGATGTCGCTGACCGAACTGGATCGAAGGACCTACTTCGGCGGCGCCGCGCTGATCGCCGCACAGGCAGCAGCTCTCGGTGCAAAGCCCGTTCTGATTTCCTATTTCGGTGACGACGAGGCATCGAAAAGTGCCCGTCGCGATCTGGAGTCATTCGGCGTCCGCCTACTGGAAGGATCACGCCTCCCGCAGGTACCGCTTCGCACGCGCTTCCTGGTCGACGACCACAAAATGTTCAAGGTCGACAACGGCGGTCCCTGTCCGATGGATTCTGTCGCCCAGTGTCGCGTCTGCGAGATGCTTCTCGATGAAGCCGCTCGGACCGACGTCGCCATCCTGCACGATGCGGGTTACGGCGTCCTCGCGCCGGCGATGCTCCAGCAGGCAGGCCCCTTTCTGCGCGAACGCGTACCGATCCTCTGCGGCGGCTCGGCTGAGCCCCAGGGCTCGCTGGCGCAGCTTCGCGACTTCGATCTGCTCTGCACCTCCGAACGCCGGCTGCGCGTCGAACGAAGTGATCCGGTGGGGGGGCTGTCCTCGCTCGCATATCAGGTGCTGGAAATTGCCCAGGCCACGCAGATGCTGGTCACGGTCGGCAAGCGCGGCGTCGTGACCTTCGATCGTCACACACACGATCGCAGCGCCACTCAGTGGTCCGATCGATTGCTCAGCGAATACCTGCCCTCTCTGGCGGATCGCGTCGTCGATCGGCTTGGCTGCGGCGAGACCATGCTGACCCTCTCTGCATTGGCCCTCGCGGTCGGTGCGTCGCTCATGCAGGCCGCCTATCTCGGCCAAGCTGCCACTGCCGCGCAGATCGCAACGCACGGCCCGACGCCGATCACGCCGGATGCAGTATTCGCCGTGCTGGATCGCCGGATCGAACTGACAGGCGCGTCGAAAGCGATTTTGCCCCAATCGGTGGAGACATTTTCTACGAGTGCTCCCCGCGTCTTACCTGCGAGTAGCATTCATGATCGCCTCCCCGTTTGATTGCAGTCTGATCATACCGACGCGCGATCGGGCAGCGGTTCTGCGGGATACGCTTCGACGAATCCATGCGCTGCCTGATCATCGCTTTGAGATGATCGTCGTGGACAACGGTTCAACCGACGGGACCGAGTCCCTGCAAATTGATTTTCCACGCGTCCGCTGGATTCGGCCGGGTGCAAACCTTGGATGCGCTGCACGCAACCTGGCCGCCGTCGCCGCGCGCGGTCGCCTGCTCTTCATGCTCGACGATGACAGTTGGCCCGAGCCGGGAACGATTGATCGTATCGTCCGTCGCTTTGATGAACGACCGGACCTCGGTGCCGTCGCCTGCCGTGTTCGACTGGCCGATCCTCCGCATCGACATGATGCCGGCGGCGTACCGGGGATCTTCTTCAATTGCGGAGGAGCGATTCGTCGAGAGGCCTTCTTGGCGGTCGGTGGATACCCGATCGATTACGATTACTACGTTGAAGAATATGATCTGTCCTGTCGGCTGCTTCGTGCCGGCTGGAAGATTGAGCCGCATGGCGATTTGCTGGTGTGGCATCGTCGCGTCCTTCAGAACCGCGATAACGATCGAATGCTTCGCCTGCTCGTACGAAACAACCTGCGCCTCTGGAGTCGCTACGCGCCGGAGCAACTGCGGCAGGACCTGCTGGAACAGACGCACGAACGCTACGAACGGGTCGCCCTGAAGGAGAACGCGCTCCACGGTTTTCAGGAAGGCGTCGAGGCGGGGCGTCGTGCCGCAGTTGAGGCACTGCGTCGTTGCCGACCATTGTCGATGCGACAGTTCGAATCACTCTTCGGTCTTGACCATGCGCAGGATCTGCTCCGCGCGTGGGCCGATAAGCTGCGCATCCGCAGCATCGCCATCTGGCGAAGACAAAAGGGCTGCGAACAGTTGATCGATCTCGCTCGCCGGCTTAACATCTCCATCGAAGCCGTCTACGACGACGCGGCGCAGAGCGATTCCTGGCGCGGTCTTCCGCTTCGCCGTGAATCCGACTTCACGCCGTGCCACGCTGACGGCATCCTGGTCGGCTCCCTCTCGCCGGGCGTGGCCGAAGACGACGCCCATGATCTGGCATCTCGCTTTCCAGATTATCCGGTCCACTCCGCAGCGCCGTGGCGGTACGTATCCGCGCAGGATCATCCATCGGCAACGCATCCTTCTCCCGCTCCTGCGTCCGTCCGTTTCCCATCGGCTGTATCTGCCGTGCCCGTGGCACGCTGAGCGTGGCACACTGCGATATCCCATGCAATTTGCTAACGCGCGACGTGCATCCGGTCGATTCTCCGACCGGCTGTCCGCGCAGCGCATCGGCTGCGCGCCCCACGAGGTTCCGGCGTGAAGAAAAGGCCTTCACAAATCTCGAGTCTTCTCGCCGCGCGGCCCGCGGCGCTGCGGCGACCGCCGGCCGGATCGTCATCGCCAGCGGCAAACCTGCGGCTCGCCCGCGATGAGGAATCCGATCCATCTGCATCCTCTTCTTCGCAATCACTCGAAACTGCCCGACTGAATAAGGATTCTGCGGCAACTGATCCCGCTTTGATGATACGCACCGCAACCACGTCGATCGCCGGCATTTACGCCCTCCTTGGCGAACTCATGGACCGTTTTAATGTGCCCGGCCGGTCCCACCGCCGTTCGCCGCGTGAAGTCGCCGAATTGCAGGCCCATACCGATCGCACCCTTCTGGAGATGGATCGCATCGTGGAGGCCGCGGAAGTCAACGGCGTCAAGTTGTTGACCGGCTACTGGAGCGCTTCCCCGGCTTGCCGTACCGACGCGGTATCTCGCCGGATCCCCGTCGATTCAATGCAAACCGGCCGACTCGGCCCGGATACCGATCGAACTCTGGCGTCGACGCGAACCGGCGGGGCTCACTCGCTTCTGGTCGGCGGAGTCGATAATGCCCTGCGGATCCTGCAGCATGCTTCGATGCAGGTGGCTCAATGCAGGCGTCGCCTTGCCGAGCTGGATACCGCTCGGGCCACTCCGCAGATCGATGACGAAAGCGTCGCTCGAGAGAACGCCGCAGCGGCCAATGCCGCTTGTGCCGATCTTGATTTCACCGAACTTACCAGCCGCCTGACGCCCGGCGATTGCCTGGCTCGTTCGCACGCCTCCATGGCCCGGCCCGCGCTGCGACCTGTCCGCGAGCAGCCGGGGGCAACTTCTTCCGATTCCGAATAAGAAGTTTGTATCATTCTGGCTGACGTCCCGTTGGTCACGACCTCGTATCCGATAATCCTCGCCATCCGACCTCGCCGGACACACGTGCAATCGCCCGATAACCGTCCGCCGAAAAAGTGTCCGCACGCGCCGCTGGCGCACAGAAAATATTTACCCCTTAATGAAAGTCGGACCCCAAGGAGCCCGATAGCACGGTCGGTTGTTCTGTGGGACGTGCTGCACACGGATGTAGGCCGTCAACCCACGGACGTCACCGGCATACACGGTCGTATGCCGCCCGCCGCGATGAAAATCGGCGGTGTTCAGGGAGGAACCCATGAGTCGCATCAACACAAACGTCTCGGCAATTCAGGCGATCAACCGATTGATCGCCAATGAGCAGGACCTCAACGTCCGACTCGAACGGCTCAGCACCGGGCTGCGGATCAATCGCGGCGCGGATGATCCGGCGGGTCTCATTGCGTCCGAATCACTTCGGGCGGAAATCCGCGGAATCAACGCGGCGATCGACAACTCCACCCGCGCGATCAACGTCATCTCGACGGCGGACGCAGCTCTGGGTGAAGTTTCGAAGCTGCTGCTTGAGATCAAGGGTCTGGTCAATACTTCGACCAACAGCGGCGCCCTTTCGCCCGACGAGATCCAGGCCAATCAGCTCCAGATCGACTCGCTCCTGGAGAGCATCAACCGCGTGGCCAACTCCACGCAGTTCAACGGCCGCAAGCTCCTCAACGGCGAACTGGCCTATACCATCAGCAGTCAGAACAACGCCCAGCTCCAGCGGCTCCAGATCTTCGGCGCGCGCATCCCGTCGAACACCTCGCTGCCGGTCACCATTCAGGTAACCCAGTCGGCTCAGACGGCGCAGCTGAACATCACCGCCGGCGGTGCCAACGGCTTGTCCGCCTCCGGTACCTCCAGCGCCCTGTCCGCCACGAACAACGTGACCCTCGAGGTCCGCGGACGCTACGGCACGGAGACCTTCACCTTTACCGGCGGCACGACCGTCTCCTCGATCGCGCAGACGATTGCCAGCTTCAAGGCGCTCACCGGCGTCTCCGCCTCGCTCGTCACCACCGGCACCGGTTCGGCGACCGGCCTGTCCTTCAGCAGCACCGGCTACGGTTCGGAGGAATTCGTCAGCGTTCGAGCCATCAGCGGTAACTTCACGGTCACCCCGGGTGACCAAGGCGATCACGAGGATCGCGGCCGCGACGCCAGCGTCCTCATCAACGGACAGTCAGCCAGTGTCAGCGGCCTGACGGCTCGCATTCGCACGAGCGGGCTCGATCTTGTCGTCGATCTGGCCGAGAGCTTTGGCACGACCCTGTCGTCGAGCACCTTTGGTATCTCCGGCGGCGGCGCCAACTTCCAGATCGGCTCGCAGGTCAACAGTGACGGCCTGCTCTCGATCGGCATTCCGTCCATTACGACCTCGAACCTCGGCTCCGTCTGGAACGGATTCCTGAACAGCATCGGCTCCGGTGGCTCGGCCAACCTGACCGACCATCGAAACCACCCGACGGCCGCCGCCATCGTGCAGGCCGCCATCACTCAGGTGTCCATCCTCAGTGGTCGCCTCGGCGGCTTCCAGGCCAATCAGATCGAGACCAACCTGAACAGCCAGCGTGTCGCGCTGGAGAACATTCAGGCCTCGGAGTCCTCGATCCGCGATGCCGACTATGCACACGAGGTCGCCAACCTGACACGTTCGCAGATTCTGGTGCAGGCCACGACTCAGATTCTGGCCCTTGCCAACCAGCGACCGCAGCAAGTGCTGGCCCTCCTGCGATAATTGCCGATCCCTGACCGGAACGGCTGATACATGGGTTCGCGAGAGGCGAGAAGGTCCTGGCACCTTCTCGCCTCTTGTATTGATACTGAAAACCAGACGCCGTGCGACGCGTTGACCGGCGACATGCAGACCGAACGACGAATGAGCAGCGACGAGCAGCGTGACTTATCCGATAAAACTGTGAGCGGTCGGGGCATCCAGACGGATGCCGATCGACCGGTGGATGGTTCCTCTGTTCGCCGTATGCGGAGACTGACGATGCCGTCGCGAATGCTTCAACGCGAGCTGTGCCACAAACGCGGGTGCATCCTCACCTGTTACGTCAACGGCCGGAAACGCTTCCGCGCCGCTCCGCTCGCTCCGTCGCCGGATGAAGCCAAGCCGCACGGACTTGCGGCAGCCGCGGATGCGTCCGCTGCGCGCCGCGGATCCGATTCACACTGACGATCGCCGCCAAAGAATCAGCAACCATCGTGCACGGCGGTTGTTCCGATCGCCGGCCGCGGTGATTCGTGAGAGAGCAGCCACATGTCGACATTCTCCACGGGAATCGGCCTCGTCTCCGGCATTCCCATCCAACAGCTCGTCGACTCGCTGATCAATGTCCAGCGTCGCCCGATCACGCAGCTTCAGACGCGGCTGGGAAACCTTGCCAGTCGCCGCACCGCTTACCTGCAGATCACCTCGCAATTGCTCGGCGTGCAAAACCTGGCCACTCGGTTTGCCAACACCGAGTTCTTCCGTCGCTCCCAGGCCACCAGCAGCGATGAGTCGTCCATCGTCGTCTCCGCAGGCGCCGGGTCCGCCGTGGGAAGCTTCACGTTCTCCGTCAAGCAGCTCGCCACCACCCAGCAGATGATCTCTTCCGGGTTCGCCACCGCCGATGCCACACCGGTTGGAGCCGGGACGCTTACGCTGGAAACGGCGGCTGGCCGCCTCGATCACTCCACGTCGCTGGACGCACTTCGTGACGGCGAAGGCATTCGGCGCGGCGCCATCCGAATCACCGATCGCGCCGGCGGCACGGCCGATATCGACCTCACCTCCGCAGCCACCATCCGCGACGTAATCGAGCGGATCAACGAGCAGGCCGCTGCACGCGTCCATGCGACGGTTGAGAATGACCGCCTCGTACTACGCGATCAGACCGGCCTCTCAGTCGGCGCGCTGACCGTCGCGGAAATCGGCAACGGCCGCACCGCTGCGGACCTCGGCATTGCAGGGAACAGCACCACCGGCACCCTGACCGGTGCGCAGCTCGTCTTCGTGACCGATGCCACCAGTCTGTCACGGTTGAACGACGGTAACGCGGTCCGCTGGCTCAACAGCCAGTCCGACTTCGCTGTCGCCCTCGCCGACGGCACGACGTTGAACATCGACCTGTCTCCACGCCTATCGAACACTACGCCACTGTCGGTCCTCAACCGCGGCGCCGGAGTGCCACAGGGTTCCATCCGCATCAGTACCCGGTCTGGTCAGCAGGTAGATGTGGACCTCTCCTCCGCGGCGACCATGGGCGATGTCAAGACGATCATCGAGGCCTCAGGCGCCGGCGTCACGGTCACGCTGAGCGGCGCGAGAATGATTCTCAATGACGCATCCTCGGGTGATCAGACTTTCAAGGTCGAGGAAGTTGATGGCGGCACAACCGCTGCCGCACTGGGGCTGACCACTGCCGCGTCCGCTGGCACGATCACCGGCAAGGATATCTTCCACGTTGAAACCCTCGGCGACATCCGTCGCATCATCAACCATCACACGATGAACGGTGGGAAACTCCTCGCGGAGATTTCTCCGGACGGCTTCGGTCTTCGCCTGATCGATCAGACTTCCGGTTCCGGCACGTTTGAAGTGACCGCACTCAACAACTCTTCCGCCGCCTTTGACCTCGGACTTCTGCGTGAGGCATCCGGCAACGTCCTGCAATCCGCTCGAGTCATCGGCAGTCTGGATACCGTCCTGCTGCGTACACTCAATGGCGGCAGCGGAGTCGGCCTCGGTCAGGTGCAGATCACCAACCGCGCGGGTGCGACCGCCGTGATCGATCTGAGTAACGCCGCAACTCTTACGGATGTGCTTTCAGCCATCAATGGTGCAGGTATCGACATCGCCGCATCCGTTTCCGATTCCGGTCTCGGCATCGTGCTGCATGACCAGACCGGCGGGACAGGCAGTTTGTCGATCAGCGACCTTACGGGCACGACGGCCGCTGATCTGCGCATCGCCATCGACAGCGCGATTTCGAGCGCGACGAGCGGCAATCTTCAACGACAGTACATCTCTGAAGCGACACGTCTGGCGGACCTCAACGACGGTCGCGGAATCGTGCGCGGCAGGTTCCGCATCACCAACAGTCTGGGTCAGTCCGCCGTGGTCGATCTCACGCAGGGTAACGAAGTGACCCTCCGCGACGTCATCGACGAGATCAACTCGCGAGGCATCGGCGTCGTCGCGCGCATCAACGACCAGGGAGATGGACTTCTCATCGAGGACACCACCACCGGTGGCGGACGCCTGCGGATCACCGAGGACGGAGCGACGACCGCCAAATCGCTCAACATTCTCAAAGAGGCCGCACCCGGCTCGACGACCATCGACGGTTCCTACGAAACACGTATCACGATTACGGCTACCGATACGCTGCAAAACGTGGTCGACAAGATTCGCTCGTCTGGTGCACAGGTATCCGCAACCATTCTTCGCAGCGGCGGCAGTGAGCGGCCCTTCCGACTGAATCTGGTCGCCACGCAGACCGGCAGGGCCGGTGCGCTGGCAGTGGACACCGGCACGACTGGTCTTGGTTTCGAGACACTCAACGAGGGCAGAGATGCCGTCGTCGTCTTTGGCGATCCGAATTCCTCGTCGCCGGTCGTTATTCAGAACACCACCAACTCCCTGACGAATGTGCTGGAAGGGGTTCGACTGGACCTCGTCGGCATCAGCAATGCCCCGGTGAAGATCGAGGTCCGTCGAAACAACGACGCCCTTGCCCAGGACCTCTCGGCGTTCGTCACTGCCGTCAACTACGTTGTCAGCAGCGTGGACAGTCTCAGTCGATACGACGCGGAGACCCAGCAGCGCGGCGTGCTCAACGGCGACACGACCGCCCGACGGGTTCGCGATCGATTGCTGTCGCTTGTCACCCGATCGTTCCCCGGCGGCAGCGCGACCATTACCCGGCTCAGCCAGCTCGGGATTACGCTGGCCTCCGGTTCGTCGCTGCGCTTCGATGAACAGAAATTTCGAACGGAATACGAGAAGGACCCTGCGGCTGTGCAGGCCTTCTTCACGACCGAGGCGACCGGCTTCGGCAAACTTCTGCAGGATGAGATCAAGGGTCTCACCGATGCCGAGTCCGGGACGATCGCACTCCAGGAGCAGTCCATTCGCAACTCGGAAGACTTGCTCAAGGGCCGCATCGAACAAATGGAAAAACTAATCGATCGCCGTCGCCAGCGACTGCTCGCTCAGTTCAATGCCACGGAATCCCTGATCGCTTCGTTCCAGACACAGCAGTCCGCGCTTTCCGGTTTGTCCCTGCTCTCGGCTTCCTGATGCGGCGCTGTTCTGGGACCTCGGCGATCTTTGCGCGGCCACACAACATTTCGAGGACGTACACTCACATGCGGCTCGTGGTTCACCGATGCTTCCGAAAACAGAAACCTGCCGAGCGGCCTCGGCCGACCGGCATCGCGCGAGCACGATCATGAACCACGACGCATCCGCAGAGTACCTCCGAAACGCGGTCATGACCGCGACTCCTGAGCAATTGCATCTCATGCTCTACGACGGCGCGATCCGCTTCGCCCGTCAGGCCCGCGAGGCCCTCGTTGCCGGCGATCTCGAGAACGCATGCGAGAAGCTTCTCAAAGCGCAGCGCATTATCACCGAGATGAAGAACGGTCTGCGACCCGAGGTGAATCCGAGTCTCTGCGACCAGCTCTCCGGTCTCTACAACTTCATTTACTGGCGACTGGTTGAGGCCAACACCCGACACGAGCCCGAGTGCATCGACGAAGCCCTGCAGATACTCGAACACCAGCGGGAGACTTGGAAGCTCCTGATCGAGAAGGTTCGCGAGGCGGCCCCGGCGGTGACGGCTCATGTCCCGGCCAAGCCCGCAGAGAGGCAGCCCCTGAGCGTCGAAGTCTGAAGTGGCCGGGCATGATCGTGCAATCGGCAAAAGGCCAATCTCGCCTGCGAAACCAGCACCCGTGCTGGCCCCTGCGTGTCGCTTCGGCGATAATGACGGCTGATCGGCCTTCTTGTTGCCGTCGCTGAACCAGGGTCGAATCCGCCGCGTAAAATCTGAAGGATTCACCTTGTCGAATTCGCGACCGGATTGGAAAGGAGACCCGCCATGCAACCCATGAATCTGGCACGCCAGTGTCCGACTGCGACACGAGCGGTGATTCTGCTTCTTCTGATTTCTCCATTGCTTCACGGTCAGGTCACCGATCCCGGTCAGAGCGTCACCCCCGAAGACATGGTCGAGGACGCCATCCGCAAGATCGATGCCGGCGACTTTGTCACGGCCCAGCGAATCTATGAACATGTGCGTCGCATCAAGCCCGACATGTTTCGTCTTCGTCTCATTGAAGGTCTGCTGCTGGTCGAGATGGGTAAGCCGCTGGAGGCGCTCTCGCGCCTTGAAGAGTTCAATCGCAGTAAGGAAGCCGGCAACGAGTGGCGCGGTTATGCCGCCGTCGGCCGAATCTACCAGTCCTCACGAATGAATCTCCAGGCCGTGCATCCTCTGGAACGTGCCAAGGATTTTGCACCGCTCGAATTGAGCGGCAGGCCCATCAAGGCCGAGATCGCCATGGACCTGGCCACTGTGCTCAACGCCCTGACCCGAACCAAGGATGCGCTCAAAGTGGCTGACGAAGCCGCCGCCATGGCGCCCAACGATGCCGGAATCCAGCTCAAACTTGGAAAACTTCACCTGGCCGGGCAAGATTACTCTTCCGCCCTGCGCTGCGTTGAACGCGGCATCACCATTGCCAAAGCACAACTGCGCGCCGATCCGTTCAAGGGCGAGGAGAATCTCCAATTCAAGCAGTTGCAGGATTTGAAACTGACCATCCATCAGGCGCAGCGCGCCGCCAATCCGGACGATCCCGCGATCTATGTTGAGCTTTCAAAGTCCATGCGCGACCAGGCCGAGTCCGAGCGACGCATACGACTGCTGGCCGCACGGGAATACGCACTTGAAGCCGTCAATCGCGATCCCCGGTCAGGCAATGCTCAGGTCTTTCTCGCGATGCTCGAATGGGAACTCGGGGCGGCCCCCGACGCGCTCGATCGCCTCAAGCGGCTGCTCGAAGAAGACCCCAACAACGCGGAGGCCCTTCAGCTTCGCGGGCAGATTCAGGCAAGTCTCAATACCAACCCCTGACACCACAGAGCCGCTCGCAATGCATCGCGGACTGCATTGTTGATGCGCCCGCATTCGTGCGGCAATCTTTGCGCGAATCAGGCGGATTCTGCCGTGTGCCTGTCAATTGTTGCGCCTGCGTAACATTCGATTTGTACTTGATTTGCGTACACAAGCAGACTGCGAAGAATCTCAAGTCATGTTGCGGCTGCCGTCGATATTTTCACGTTGACTTATCGGACAAACGCGGCCGCGGAGTACCTCCCAAACTTCTCGTTTACGCCTTCGAAAACTCGAGCTGTTTTCGGCGTCGATTTCTGTATCGGGCGTCCGCCAGAACCGATAAGTCCTCCGGCAATATCTCTGCATGACGCTCGCAGCGCCGTTGCAGGAGATGCCAGTCCATCGCCGCGCAGGACAGGTGTTTGAATGTGGATCACGTCGCGACTGACGGATGTCCGTTTCTGGCTTACCGCCGTGGTGCTGATCATCTGTGTTTCGTGCATCCATTCAAGACGATCCGTGCCGACCGTTCGCGCCGTTCCGGTGCAGCCGTCGCCCGTCGACTCTGAGTCACCGCGGGGATGGGAGTCCGATCGCGATCTGCTCCTGTTCGGGCAGGCCGGCGTCGCCCGCGATCTGTCCTTCGAGACTCGAGCCGCGACGAACCTGCAACAGCACACCACGATCAGTGAAGGTGCTGACTTCGATCCCAACGTCGACCCGACCGGCAAGACCCTGGTCTTCGCTTCCACGCGGCACGCGCCGTACAGCCATCTGTACACCAAGCCCGTTGATGGAGCGACCGTCACGCAGATCACCGACGGCCCTGCCAGTGACGCCCAGCCGGTCTTCTCGCCCGATGGCTCCCGCATCGCATTTTGCAGCGATCGCTCAGGTCATTGGGACATCTGGGTCATTGATGCCGACGGTCGAAATCCTCGACAGATCACTGACAATCTTCTTCCCGAGTTGCATCCCACCTGGTCGCCCGACGGGCGCCGGCTTGCCTATTGCAGGGTCAATCCGCGCGAAGGCCGCGGTGAACTGTGGGTATCCGAAATCGACAATCCCGGCATCAAACGCCTCATCGGTGAGGGGCTGTTCCCCGCGTGGTGCCCGACCGGTGACCGAATCGCTTACCAGCGTGCCCGGGCCCGCGGCAGCCGCTGGTTCTCCATCTGGACCATTCAGCTTGAAGAAAACGAAGCGCTTTATCCGACCGAAGTCGCGCAAAGCGCCGAGGCGGCGCTGATCGGTCCGAGCTGGTCGCCCGATGGCTCGCAATTGACCTTCTCCTGGGTTCATGCCGACGAGAGCCCGACGCAACCCGGTACACGAATCGACGCCTACGGCCGTGCCGATATCGGGATCGTGGATGTTGACGGACGCGGTCTTCAACGACTCACCGGCGGAGCGGGGCAGAACTTCTCGCCGCACTGGGGGGCTGACGGACGCATCTACTTTACTGCCCGACGGCAGGGCAGCGAGACCATCTGGAGCTTACGTCCTTTCCGGCCGAGCATGATTGATGCACCCTCATCGCTGACTCGGAATCGCCAGGCCGCTCAGATTCACGAATCGTCCATGCAGGACTGACCGCGCAGAGCAAGGATTTGTTCATGATCGAATGCCGAACGACAATACGCCACCAACCGAGCCGCTCCCGGTGGTCCGCGGCCGTGGCGCTGCTCGCGCTGCTTTCTTGTTTCGAGACCGGTTGTTCCCGTAAGGAGGAATCGGTCCGTGTTCGTGTGGCGCTGGCCGAGCCGATGGTGCTGGCGGTGGCTCCGGTCTTGAACTTCACCGGCGAGTTCAATCTCGATCCGGTTCGTGCTGCGGATCTGCTGGCCTCTGAGCTGACTTTCGTGGATGGGGCGACCGTTCTGCCGGTCAATCGCGTGGTCGCCGTGCTGGCCGCTCAGGGTAAATCGCAGATTGAATCTCCGGCGCATGCGGTAGCTGTTGCCGAGGCCGTTGGGGCAGATGGCATCTTCGTTGCCGGCATCACGGAGTACGACGCATATATCCCCGTCATCGGTATCGTGCTTCAACTCTACGAGGTTCGCCGCGCGCCGGACATTTCGGCGATCGATCCATCTGCAGTATCGCGCGCCGCCCACCCCGTGAGCATGAGCGAAACTCACGACAGTTTGACGCCGACGGGACAGGTACAGTTTGTCTACAACGCCAACCACGGGCACGTTGTCGACGCCGTCCGCGCCTACGGTACCAGCCGCAACGAAGACTTGCAGATGGGCTGGCGACAATACCTTAAAGTACAGACGCTTTTTATCCGTTTCTGCTGGCACGACGCTCTCACCCGGCTCCTGGCACAGACGCGCCTGCGTCTGGATGCCTGCGCCGCGGCGGGCCCTTCGGAGAATCTGTGATGGAAAATGCCGTTCGGCAACTTTCGCTGGTCAAGGGCCAGCATCGTTATCTGTTCCGATATCACCCCGGAAACGAAGCCGATGTCATTGCCGCCTTTGCCAGTCTTGCGGGCGATAACTCGTCCGAGTTCGACTGGTTCGACGCGGCCGTGCTCAGCTACCAGATGGGTCGAAGATTGGAACTGGAACTAGATGAACTTCGGTCGTGAAACGCCCGATACCGTAGCAGCCCATGAGGAGGGGCGCCGTCGCAGCGATAATTCAGCATGACCCGCTCGTCGCTGTGAACGTTGGTTCGTCCGGAAGAACGTCGGTGGGATGACAGGGGATAAGAAAGAGCCAGGTTGCGAAAGATGTATCGAACAGACATCGCCGAAAAGAGTTCCGCGATCATGAGTCAAGAACATCCTCTCGTTACGGACTTTTTGAACTACCTGCGGTTCGAGCGTCACTTCTCGCCGCACACCGGCAAGTGCTACGCCGCTGACCTCTACCAGTTCAGCCAGTTCCTGGTCGGTGGACCGGAAGCCGCTGCTTCGGCTTCGCTTCCCGCCAAGCGACCGGGCGCTGGTTATGGTGCGGACAGCGTTTCGTCGGCCGTGGTCACCGCGCCGGCCGCCACGCAAACCGCCGGCGAAGTTCAGATGCTGCGCGAGAAGCTGCTGGCCGTCACGGCTGAGCAGATCCGCTCGTTCCTCGCCTTCCTCCACGAACGAGAATATTCCAAGGCGACGGCGGCGAGAAAGCTCGCCACGCTGCGGAGCTTCTACAAGTTCTGCCTGCGACGCGGCTACATCGCTCAGAATCCCGTCGCCAGCATTCGAACACCCAAGCAGGAAAAGCGCCTGCCCAAGTTCCTCGAGGTCGAGCAGATTCAGAAGCTGCTCACCACGCCGGACGATTCCACGCTGCTCGGCGCACGCGACCGCGCGATGCTCGAGACGCTCTATTCGACGGGCGTCCGCGTCAGCGAGCTGGTGGCCCTCAACGTCGCCGATGTGGACGTGGCCGGTGAATGCCTTCGCGTTCGCGGCAAAGGCCGCAAGGAACGCGTCTCGCCGATCGCCCCGACTGCGCTGGCCGCCATCCGCAAGTACCTCGAGATGCGGGCACGCGACCCGCGAAACGCCGCCTTCGATCAGCAGCCGCTCTTCGTCAACAAGCACGGCCAGCGGCTCTCCACGCGAAGTGTCCGCCGCAAGCTGGACAAGTACCTGGTCATGTGCGGCCTCGATCCGTCGATCAGCCCGCACACTCTGCGGCACACCTTCGCTACCCACATGCTCAACAACGGTGCGGACCTGCGAAGCGTCCAGGAACTTCTCGGCCACCAGTCGATCAGCACGACGCAGGTCTATACCCATGTGACCACCCAGCAGCTCAAGCGCGACTACGACAACAGCCATCCGCGCGCCTGACCTCCGGTTGGCCGCAGGCCACCCGACCGTATCGCGAGAACTCACTCGGGCGGCTCCGTCGATCTTCGATGGGGCCGCTCTTTTTTTGCTCGCAGGGTTGGCTCCTGTTGCAGGACCAATCCGTCGCGGTAATTCACCGGTACGGTGAAAGTATTACTGCTTGAAGAGCTGCGGATTCCGTTCGATGAACTTGCGGATCCACCGTTCGAGAAACGACCTGCGATCGCTGCGATGCAGGTACCACCAGCCCAGCACGCTGACGACCAGTGCGCCGACAGCATCGACGATCAGGTCCCACATCGTGTCGGTCAGCCCCGAGGGGTCGCCGAACATGGGCTTCTGCATGTTCGTGCCGAAGATCTGATCCATGGCGAATTCAAAAATCTCCCAGATCGCGCCTATCGCCACGGCAAAGACAAACGCAAACAACGCCACGAACCGCGGCCGCATGTGCAGGTCGATCCGGTCGCTCTCGTTGAGCACATAGACGAGCAGGAAGCCGAGGATGCCCAGCAGAAAGCCGGACGTGATGTGCAGGGCGAGGTCCCACCACCAGAAGCGCGCGTAGTACCCGCGAATCTCTCCCAGAAAGAGCGCCGCGAACACGAACACGACCGCCGCCATTTCGAACTCAGCAGGGATGTCCAGCTTGAAACGGCGTTCGATCAGCGACGGCGCCACGGTGATCAGAATAATCGCCAGCACAAGCAGGGCGTTGAGCCACTGTTGTTCATAGAGCGCCAGCACCAGACCGGCCGTCATGATGAAGTGCAGAACGGCCAGCACCCAGCGGTGAACGCGCGTTGCCAGATCGACTTCCGGACTCGATGGAGGATCGGGTCGTGGTGCCGGGTCGCTCATGGAAGAATCGCCCGCCTGCGCCGCACGGTGCGGCACGCTCAAAGGGTAATGGTCGTGCCGGTCTGTCCGCCGAGGGCAGCGGGAAGATGCGTCAGATCCGTAATGACGGCGCGAGCGCTCCTGCTGCCGCGGCGCTCCAGAAACTCGATCGCCGCCTGGACTTTCGGCAGCATCGAGCCCGCGGGGAACTGGTCCTCGCTGATCAGCTCACGAATGCGGGCCACGTTCACTCGCTCCAGCGGCTTCTGGTCGGGTTTGCCGTAGTTGATGCTGACGTGCTCGACGGCCGTCACCAGTGACAACACATCGGCACCGACGTCAGCGGCGATCATCGCGCTGGTAAAATCCTTGTCGATTACCGCTTCCACGCCGTTGATCTCGCCGCGTTCGTTGATCACCACCGGAATGCCGCCACCCCCGCCGGCCACGACAAGATGACCGGCCTGTACCATCTCGCGCAGCACCGGCATTTCCACGATGCGTCGCGGTCGCGGAGAAGCCACGACGCGCCGCCAGCCGCGACCGGCGTCTTCGACGATCTTCCAGCCGTCGCGATCGCGGTGCAGTTCCGCCTTCTCTTTCGAGAGAAAGGCGCCGATCGGCTTCGTCGGGTTGGCAAACGCGGGATCATCTGCATCGACGACGACGCTCGTGACCAGTGCGACGGCGATGCGATCCAGCCCTCGATGGTGAAGTTCATTCATCAGGGTCTGGGCGATCATGTAGCCCATGCCCGCCTGCGTGTCGGCAACGGCCAGACCCAGATCGATCGGGTAGACCTCGCCGCTGGCGATCTCCACCCGGCGCATGATGCTGCCGACCTGCGGGCCGTTGCCGTGCGTGATTGTGATCTGCCAGCCGTGCTGCACGAGGTCGGCCATTGACTTGACCACCTCGCGGCTGTGCTCGAACTGATCGTGAATATCCCCCGACCCCCCGGGCGACACGAGGGCGTTTCCACCAATAGCAATGACGGTTTTCATATTTCTGATAACGAATGGCGAGATTTCGACGAAATGTTTGTCATCCGGGAATAAGCGACACTCTTCCAAGTGGGCCGTTGTAAATCATTACAAAGTGCTGCAGGAGATCACGGCCGAAAAGTACGGTGAGTTGCCCCCCTCCTGGTAATATTGTACCGGATAGATTACAGGAGACCGCCTGCGGAAGGACAACACCGAAGTTGTTCATCGTGGGAAAGATGATTTGTACAGCATGAAGCGTCGCCTCGTGTGTGCCGCTGGCCGTACCTAGTTTCGTCGTTCCAATCGGAGGCAACCGCAAGGTTTCAATTACACGGTTATCTATTGAGGTTTTTGTTGCACCTGTATCAATAAGGGCAATCCCGGCAACAGGGTTAGGGGCTTGCTTTTTTGCTTTTTGCAGAGCTTCGGCAGCGGGCGGTGGAATGGAGACAATGACGTCGAGTACAGGACCCTGAATCACGAGCCCTGGACCTCCGGGCACTTGCTTGCCATGCTTGTCGCGCCCGACGAACTGAATCTCAAATTGTGGCATTCACGAGGCCTAGCATCAGTGCAGGTGCTTGATCGATATGATCCTTGGCAAGAACCTGCTTGATTAGGAACGATTCAAGTCCGAATAATTCGACACCCTTCTCATATGCGTTCCTGTCTGTGTCGAAGAAGCCGTGACATTCCCTTCCCTTTATCAGCGCAAACTTACCCTCGTGTTGATCGAGGAAGTTGGCGCGATTTTCCTCGAAAAACTCCAGCTCGGTTTTCAGTACTTCTGCCATGATCTCGACTCCACACATCATTCTAGTCTGAGTCGAATCACTTTCCAAACGGCCGCTCGCGCATCGTCGCTGCCATGATCGCCTTGGCCGTATGCAACCGGTTCTCCGCCTCCTGGAAGACCACCGACTGCGGACCGTCGATCACGTCGTCCGTCACTTCCGCGGCCCGATCCGCCGGCAGACAGTGCATGTAAATCGCCGTCGTCTTGGCCTTGCGCATCCGCTCGGCATTGCAGATCCAGCCCTTGTACCGCGCGTTCATCGAGAGCATCTGCTCCTCGATCGTCTTCATGTCCTCGTTGTTCTTCGCATCGCGTCGCTGGAGCATCAGGTCATACGGCCCCCAGCTCTTGGGGTACACGATGTCCGCACGCTCAAAGGCGGCGTCCATGCTGTCGACCACTTCAAACTTCGTGCCCGCGGCCTTGGCATTCTCGCGCGCCGCCTTCATGCAGCGATCCATCAGGCGATACTCCGGCGGATGCGCGAGTGTCACATCCATGCCGAATCGCGTCATCAGCGTGATGAGTCCTTGCGGCACGGAGAGCGGCTTGGCGTACGACGGCGAATAGGCCCATGACACGGCGATCTTGCGCCCGCGAAGATCATTCCCGAAGACCTCGCGAATCGTCATCAGGTCCGCCAGCGTCTGCGTGGGATGGTCCACGTCGCACTGCATGTTGATCACCGGCACGTCCGTCGCCGCGGCCACGTCGCGCATGTACTTGTTGCCCTCGTCGAGGATCAGGTCATGCCGGATGGCGATGCCGTGGCCCATCGAGCCGAGGATGATGCCGGTGTCCTTGGCCGTCTCGCCGTGGGCGATCTGCGTCACCTTGCTGTCGAGAAAGTGGGCATGGGCCCCGAGTTGTGTCGCCCCCGCCTCGAAGGCGTTGCGCGTCCGCGTGCTGTTGTCGAAGAACAGCAGAAACACCGTCTGGTGCGGCAGCAGCAGCGTCGGCTCGCCACGATGGTACTTATCCTTCAGTTCGCCCGCGAACGTGAGCAGGTCGTTGATCTCCGCCGTCGTGAAATCCTGCGTCTCGATGTAGTCGCGTCCCTTCAAGTGCGTGATCATGTATGCGTCTCTCCAGATCTGGTCCCTGCGAAAACCCGCATTATAACGCCGAACTGACACTTTTCCGCAACAACGCAACTGTGAGCAATAGCCCGTGGCTCACCCTGCCACGGGGACTTGGATCAACGAACATCGCTATTCAAGTGGCCGCTACTTCCGCCCGCAATAAAACTGCGGGAACGCCGCATAGAAAGCCGCGCAGTCCACGAGGTGCTGGATCGGCACGCTGTCGTTGACCGTGTGGGCTACCGACTCCGGCGCGGGGCCGAAACCCACGCACGGGATGCCGAACATGCCGTTGATCGAGACCGCGTTTGTGCTGAAGGTCCAGCGCCCGACCTTCGGTGTCCGGCCCCACAGGGACTTGTACGTCGACACGGCCGCCTGCACCGGTCGTGATTTTTCGGGCACCACCCACGTCGGGAAATACTTCTCCGTCGGGTAGACCAGACCGGTGAAGCTCGCCCGTTCGTACATCGGTACCTCGACCTTCGCCGCCACGCCCGCGCGGCGACAGGCATCCTTCACCTGTTTGACGGCCAGCGCCTTCGTCTCACCGGTCGTCAGGCGACGGTCGATGTGGATGTACGCATGATCCGGTACGGCGTTCAAGCTCGGCGTCTTGCAGTCCCAGTAGGAGACGGTAATCGTGCCGGGGCCGAGGAACTTGTCCTTCGCCAATTTGCCGTTGAGCTTCTCGATTTCTTTGACGACGCGGCTCATCTTGTAGATCGCATTGTCGCCGAGGTGCGGCATCGAGCCGTGGCACGATCGCCCGGTTACCGTGACGCCGATCTCCATTCGCCCGCGCTGTCCGCGGAGGATCTGGCAGTTCGTCGAATCCGTGACCACGACGACATCAGGCCGGAGCTTGTCTTCGTTGACAATGTACTGCCAGCAGAGCCCGTCGCAGTCTTCCTCCATGACCGTGCAGACGATGTACAGCGCGTATTCATCGAGCGGTAGCTTGAGGTCGCGGATGATCTTCGCCGCATAGACCATCGCGGGGATCGCGCCTTCCTGATCGCCCGCCCCCCGGCCCCAGACCTTGCCGCCGGAGACCTTGCCCTTGTAGGGATCGTGCTTCCATGCCTTCGGGTCGCCGACGCCGACCGTGTCGACATGCGCGTCGATGGCGATGATCTTCTTCCCCCGGCCAAGCTTGCCGAACAGGTTGCCCATCGGGTCGGTCCAGACCTTGTCGAAGGCCCGCGTGGCGAGCATCTCTTTCTTGATCCGCGCGATGACCGGCCCTTCCTCCGCGCTCTCGCTGGGGATGGCGACGAGGTCGCGGAGAAACGTGACCATCTGCTTTTCGTAGTGCTTGGCACGGGCGACGATAGCGGCGGATTTCACAGCGTGATCGTTCATGTGGTCCCTGTACTGTTTCTTAGAGCGCGGCTTTAAGCAACGGCGCAGCGTTAAACGAAAATAACGATACTCAACGGGCAGCCAAATGCAATCCGCGGGTGAGCTCGGCCCTGTCGGTGGTGGAGAAGGATGGCGAACGGTTCAGTTTCGGACGGCGCTGCGATCTTCCAGCAACTTCTGGAGATTTTTGTCGCGCCGGTCGTAAGAAAAGATGCGCTCGCGCAGCACGCCGTCGGCAGAGTCCATGTAGACCATGGCCACGTCCTGCTTGCCGTCCACGAGCCGCTGAAAATCAAGGTCCACGCAGACCATCCCGGTCGAGAAGTCCGTCTTGGTGCCGCTCCGCTCTTTCCGGCCGATCGGCTCACCCACGCGGACGCGATACTCCTTCTTCTCCACGCCTCGGCGGCGATCCACCTTAAATACCGTCACGGTCACGTCACCGCGCTTCGCATCGGCCTTCGTCAGATAGAAATAGGTGTCGCTCGATACCTCGACCCGTCGCGACTCCGGCGACCATCCCGAGAAAACCGTCAGCCGCCGCGCATCTTCCGGATTGGCCAGCTCGCCGGGATTGCCCGCGTACACGTTGTACACTTCGTATCGCATGCGGTAGACGTATGTATTGCCCGGCTCGGCGTCGAGATCATGGGCTACGATCGGCATGAGACGCTCCTGGGTTCGCGGTAGCGTCTGTATCAGATCACGCCGGCTTCGCGGTATCTTCCCGACGATCTCCTTGAGCAGCTCCTGCGCTGTCTCTGTCGTCTTCGCGGAAGTACCGCTCAGCCACGCCGCCGCGCGCGCCAGAATGTACGCCGCATCAAGGTCCGGTTCGCGAAACGGTCGCTTGCCGGTGATGGCCGCTCGCGCGATTTCCATCCACTTGCGCACCAGCGCTTCGGGGTCCGAGGTGCCCGGCGGCTTGGGCGGTTCATCCAGATACGGTACCGGCGGCAGCACCGCCGCCGTGCTCGGCAGCTTCGGCCGTGCGATGGCCTCGGCACCTTTCTCGATCATGCTGCGGAAGGTATCGAGACCCTCGAATCGGAACGAACCGCCGGCCCGCTCGATGAGTTTCGGCCGATCGAACGGCTTGAACGGCAGCCAGGTATTGACATCTTCCCAGCCGCGACGCGGATCGTTCACATTTCGCCGTTGCAGATGAACCTGCACGATCTCCAGGTACGAACCATCGGGGTAGTTCTCCGCGCGGAAGTTCGCATCCTGCACGACCAGATCAACCTGCGCCGCCACGGACACATATGAGCGTTGTACCTTTCGCCGCGCCGGGCTTCCTCGGCCGTCCCACTGCGGCAACTCCGGCTTCTCCTCGGGAAACTCCATGACCGCTTCACCGGCCATGACGATCGGAATATCCGGCGAAACGATCTGCGCCAGGTTCCGCTGCGACTCGGAAGAGTCGCCGCTGATCGGTACATACGGCGGCGAAAACGGTTGCGTACGCGGAAGCTTCGGCTCCACCTGGGCGATTCGAATCAGACCTTCGGCCGATTCGCCGTACCACTTCTTGAGCAATGCGACCGGATCGTTGGCCGGATCCTTCTTCGCGCGGGATTCCTCTCCGGGTCGGGCATTCTGCACCGCCATCCGCGCCTGTTCGGCCGCATCTCCCACCGCCTGGCAGAGTTGTGCCGGCCCGCGGTTGTTGACGGCAAAGCGACTGCCGCCCAGCGAATAGACCGCGGCACCCACGACCATCAGCGCGCAAAGGCCGAGTGCCAGCTTCTCGGCATGGAGATCAAAAAAGTTGGCGGTCTTGCGTGCCACGATCGGCGCTCCTCGACACGTTTATCCGTTCCGGCAGGTCATCAGGCCGGTTTCTTACGTTGTTGTATCCTTGGCGTCCGGCGTTCGCAAAATGTCCTTGAGCGACGGCGGAATCCACTCGTCGAACACCTTGCGGAAGAAATATCCTTCCAGCTCGATCCGTACTTCAACGACCGGCGCATCGCCATAGACGAACTCATCCTGCAACGGGTTCGGCCGAACGTATTCATACTTCACTGAGATCGGCGTATAAAAACCGACCCGACAGAGTTCATCGAGAATCTCCAGCAGTGCTGCCTCCTCGACCACCATCTCCAGCGCGATCGGCACCACGAACTTGCGTTCATCGTTCTTGATGTCGGTAAACGAGTTCGTGAAGCTGCTTTGATTCGAACCGCCACCCTTACCCAGCTTGCCGTCGATGCTGACCTTCATCAGCCGCTTGACCGGCATGTAGGCCACCCACGCACGATTCTCGTGGCCGGCCTCGCGAAGCTGACGGGCGCGCTTCTCGCACACCCGGGCCAGCGCCGCGGCCATGTCCTGCTGTATCCACAGCGACATCTGCGCCTGCCAGATTTCGACGTCCGTCGGCGGATCCTGCTTGCGGACCAGGTCGTGAATGCCGAACGCGCCATCATCGACATACATGTAAATCTTTCGTGCGATCTCCTCCGCCAGGCGACTCCGCGGATACTCCCGAACGACTTCTGCGCGGCTGCGTTCTTTCTTCGGGCCGTCGGCGGCAGCGCCCGTTTGAATCGTTCCCGGCCCCCACGGCCGCCAGCCGTCAGTCTGCCCGCCGCGCTGCAGCGCGTCCCATCGCTCGAAGTAATCCCGCACCTCGTCGGCCGTGGCCTTGCCACGGGCTTTCAGGCGTCGCGTCAGCTCTGCGTGGGCAGTCGCATATGCATTGCGAAAACTGATCGCATCGGCGTTGCTGCCGGGTGTCGGAAGCACGTTTTTGAGCAGCGGCTCGCGCGGGACGCGTATCACCTTGCCCGAGGCATCCACCCGTTCGAGAAACGGGTTATACATCTGCAGAGCCAGGGCTGCGTCCATCGACGCTTCGAACTCTGCATTCGCCCGCTCAATCTCCTGCTGTCGGGCCTCCACAACCTGCATGTTCACCGCCGAACGGCCCGCGCTTTCCACAGTCACGCGCAATCGATCAACGGCCTGCATCTGTTCGGTAATGCCGCTGCCGGCCATGTAGGCCCAGACGCCGGCGCCGATCGATGCCAGGCAGACGAGCCCGAACGTGATGATTCGCCAGTATTCCTTCAGGATGGCCATCCGATCTGCTCCGTACTAATTCATCGCCGACGCGATCAGGCGAATGTCACGACTGCTCTCCGCTGGTGTTGCTGCCCTGCGGCGCCGTTTCACTCTTGTACTCTTCCGGAATCATGTTCGCCGGTGTATCGCTCTTGCGAATAACGATCTCCAGGACGAAGCGCTGATCTCCGGTAGGATCCTCCTCCATCACTGGATCGACCGTCAGATATCGCTGACGCAGTTTGGTCACTTCATCGCTGATGGTGCGGCTGCTGCCGGCGTCGGTATCACCGCCGCCGCCGAATCCCGGCATCCCTCCGCCGCCACGGCCACCGGCCCCGCCTCCACGACCGCCCGCGCCGCCTCCGCGACCGCCATCGCCGCCGGCCGGACGACCACCGCCGCGCCCCCCGGCATCGCGACCGGTGTCTCCCCCAGCGGCGGGGACGTCGAGCCCCGCCGGTGTAGCAGGTCGTCGGCGCTCCATGATCCGTGCCAGCGTGGCGATATCCACATACACACCGCGCCCCGGTTGTCTGCCGATCCGCTGCAACGCGGCGATCAGGTTGTCGTCGATCCATTTCGCCGGCGAACTCATCGTCGTGCCGCAGGTCAGACGAACCGCCCAGCCGTCTCGTCCGCGACCCGAGATCGCTGTGGCGCCGAAAACCGCCGCCGGATCCACCGGGTGATAAACCATGTCCAGCCGCTCGATCCAGATATCCGGCCGCTCATCGCGTTTGATTGCTTTTGCGGCTTCGATAAAGGATCGCGGGTCCTGCGCCTCACGAAACTCCTTGATCTGCGCTTCCGCAAAGGCCCGATGAATCAGATCGAGGATACGTGGTACGTAGATGTTGTTCTCGGGTAGCTTGCCCATGGCGTTGAGTGTTGCCTGATCGCCCTTTCGCAGACTATCGAGATTGGCCAGCGTCGAGGAGAAGAACTCCGCCGCGCCGGCGATCTTTGCGGCTCGTTCAACCGGGGCCTCGCCGGCCGATCCGCTGATGACCGATTCGGCCTGTTGCGTGGTTGCAGCGCGCACGACGCCGATGTTCGGCAGGTTGCCGATGCCGCCGCGCAGTTGATTGCCCGCCAGCACGTTCCCCACCCACATCGACACGCCGGCCAGCGCCAGACAGGCCGCAGAGGCCGCGAACCACGGGCGCTTCTTCTTCCAGAGGATCGAACGATGCACCTCCAACGGCAACAGGTTTGATTCCACGGCCGCCATGCCCAACCCCTGCAGGGCCAGCCCATACACGCCGGGGAAGCTCATGATGTTTTCGGCGAACGCAGGCGACTTCTCATGGCCGGCGGTCGAGAGCTTCTTAAATCCACTGAAGCGATCCACTTCCAACTGAAGATTCTGCTGGAGGAATTTCTGAAGGCCGGGCAGCTTGAAGGCATTGCCCATACCGATCACACGGGTGATCCGCGCCTCGCGGTGCGTCGAAGTGTAATAACCCACCGACCGCTGCACTTCGGAGACCAGATCGGCAAACACCGGCCGCATCGCCTGAAAGACCTGCCGCGCATACTTGGACGTCGCGGCCGTCCGCTTGAGCTTTTCCGCCTTCTTGAAAGAGATTTTGAAGGCCGACACCAGAGCTTCGGTGAAACGGTTGCCGCCGATCGGAATCGGCCGCGCCCAGATGCGGTTGCCCTCCATCACGATCAGGTCCGTCGCCTGTGCGCCCATGTCCAGAAGGACGATCGATTCCTTCATCTCCTCGGGCTGTTCGAAGCGGGCCGCGTTATACGAAGCCATCGGACCGGTCTGGACGATGATCGGCTCGACGCCCAGCTCGGTGAAGAGCATCAGGTAATTGCGGATCAGTTCCTTGCGGATGGCGAAGATACCGACTTCGACGTCGGGCGATTCCTTGTCGGCAAAGACCTGGTAATCCCAAACCACCTCGTCGATGTCGAAGGGGATCTGCTGACTGGCCTCGTACTTGACCATGTCAGGGATTTTCTTCGGCTCGACTGGCGGCATCTTGGTGAAGCGCGTCAGCGTCTGCTGGCCGGGGACCGCTACCACCACCCGGCTGTCCACCAGACTGTTTCGTCCGACAAAGGTCTTGATTGCTTCGGTGATGAATCGCGTCGTATCGCCCTCAACCTCCGACAGGATCGACTCGTGCTCGACCACGTCGAAGGCCAGCATCTCCACCTGCCCGTCGCCGGTCTTCTGCAGCTTCATTGCCTTGAGCAGGCACTGACCAACGTCGATGCCCCAGACGGCTTGTTTCGCAGGCATGGGTCGCTCCAGTCGCCGGTTCCGATGGCGAGGCGAGTCCGAAACCAGATGCGGCGACTCGTTTACCGCGGAGACGGTCGCTACGGTCGATGGCCGGCACGCGGGCCGGTTGGTGCTGTACGCTGCCTCGTGGTCCGTTCGTGCTGCGGCGTCATCCAGGCATCATCGCGACATCATCCGGCGAACTGGACGCCTTTTCTTGTCGCAGCAGCGATCGGTTCGGGTGGGCACTTCGGGCCTGTATATATACTTTAGATGACCCGTCACCGGCAGTCAACGCGAGCCGGCCATTCTCGGACGCTGGATTGCCCTTCGTAAGCCGGCTCTTGCGGGCCTCACAGTTCGGCCAGTCGCATTTACATCGAAGCAGCCGACCTGAAACGGACGACTTGCAAACCGTCGCTGCGAGGTTCAGAGCCCCCCTCGCATTTCGTCACCATCGCGTGCATATTGCCGCGATGGAGCTGCTGGGATCGTCGGAACTCACGACCGGCTTCGGCTGGTCGGACTGGTGCGTCGTTGCCACCTACCTGGTCGTCACCACCATCCTGGGCGCCAAGCTTTCCGGCAAACAGGCCACCATCCGAGACTTCTTCCTCGGTGGTCGCAAGCTTCCGTGGTGGGCCGTCTGCGGTTCGATCATCGCGACCGAGGTTTCAACCGCCACCTTCGTCGCCGTCCCGGCCATCAGCTTCGCCGCTGGCGGCGACCTGACCTATCTGCAACTGGCGATCGGCAGCATCCTCGCCCGATTCCTCGTAGCGATCTACTTCATCCCGCGCTATTACGAAAAAGAAATCTACAGCCCGTACGACTACGTCGGTCTCCGTGTCGGACCGCGTGTGAAGACTGCCACGACCGGTCTCTTCATGGTCGGGGCGGTCCTCGGACAGGGGGCCAGACTGTTTACCAGCGCTTTTGTCCTCAGTGTGGTGGCCGACGTGGAACTGGTCACTGCGATCTGGATGATGGGCCTCTTCAGCGCCCTCTGGGCGATGATCGGCGGCATCACCATGGTCATCTGGACGGATGTCATCCAGTTCTTTGTGCTGATGTCCGGCGCGCTCGTCGCCCTCTGGTTCGCCATCGACAGCGTGCCGGCCTCCTGGGGAGATTCGATTCTCATCGCCGCGGACGCCGGAAAGTTCCGTTTCTTTGATTTCACGGGTGATCTCTCCGTTCGATATACCTTCTGGTGCGGCCTGCTTGCCACGCCGTTCATCAACCTGGCTGCATTCGGCACCGATCAGGTCATGGCCCAGCGGATGTTCTGCTGCAAAAATCAGGACGACGCCGCCAAAGCGACGATCGTCAGCAGTGTCAGCATTCTCATCACCGTCATCATGCTGCTGGTCGGGGTTTCGCTGTTTATCTACTTCCGCTTCAATCCCTTCACCGAACAGGAAAGCGCGCTCTACGCAAAGGACAAGACCTACCTCCTGCCGATCTTCATCGTGCGCGCCCTCCCACCGATCGTGAAGGGTCTGATCGTCGCGGCCATCTTCGCAGCGGCAGTATCCACACTGCAATCCGCCCTCGCCGCGCTGGCCCAGACGACCAGCGGCCCGCTCCTGAAGCGCTTCGCGAAAGTGGATGGTCGCTCGAAGTCTGCCGCACCCGCCGCTTCCCGCCGTCGTAATGCCGCAGGCAGGAATCGAAAATCCCGAACCCAGGATCAAGAATCCGGCGGCGCTTCGTTCTGGCGAAGCGACGTGTCGATTTCCAAGGCCCTCGTCGCCGTATGGGGGATCGTGCTCTGCGCCATGGCGACGGGCTGCATCGTCCTTGCCCGCAGATACGAGAACTCCATTGATCTCGTCCTTGCTCTGGCCGGCTACAGCTACGGACCGCTCCTGGGCATCTTCCTGCTGGCATTCCTGCCCCGGCCGCCGAGCGACACGGGTCTTGCCTGGGCCGTTCCGCTGGCCGTGCTGGCTGTCTTCGCCGCATCGGTCCATGAGCCCTGGGCGCGATACATGGTCTGGCTGGCCGTTCTGGCCGTGCTGGGGCTGGCCCTGATTCGCCTGCGTGGAGATGTGCCGAAGGTGTTTTCTCTCGCCTTCGTCGTCGTGTTGATCGCCTTGCTGCCCGTCCTGCGGCTGGGCACAACCGACGCAGGCGACCCGAAGTACCTGGCCTACCCGTGGACCTTCCCCATCGGGGCGATGATCACGTTCTTCCTGGGATACGTCTTGGGTCGCCCAGCCACGACCGGCTCGAAGCGCGACCGGCCCGGATAACAAGCGGGCTCGACGACCAGGGTCATCGAGCCCGTGAGTGCAATCCTGACAGTGCCAACAGAATGACACCGTATGCGTACTTACTCGTCGCTCGACTGTCCGGCGAGGATGTCGCGCGTGCCGCGTGATGCTGAGGACATGGACGTGTCCATGCCCGGTACGCGATCCTTCCGCGAGACGAGGAAGATTTCGACGCGTCGGTTCTCCTCGCGCCCACCCGATGGCGGATTGGGCATTCGCGGACGGAATTCACCGTAGCCCATCACGGCCATGCGCGTCTGCTCGACACCGAAATCCCGCAACTTGAACATCACGCCGATCGCGCGGTGCGCCGAGAGATGCCAATTCGTCGGGTGCAGCTTGGCTGTCACCGGGCCGATGCGAAGATTGTCCGTATGGCCGACGATCACGACTTCAAACTGGCTGGCCGCGGCTGAGTTCACGATGTCAGCAAATGCCTTGAGCGAAGCATCGACCGTCGCCTGAACATCGGCGCTGCCCTTGCCGAAGGTCAGGTCGCTCTTCCAGCGGACGGCGCCCTGCTTCTCGTCGTATTCGATCTGATCCGGATACTGCGCCGCCAGGTCCTTCAGGGCCCGGTCCAGTTCCGGAGGAAGCTTCACTTCCACCACTTCGACCCGGCCGACGCCCTTGGCCAGTTGATCGATCTGCTCTTGAAGCTTGCGAACGAATGCATCCAGTCGCTCGTTCTCACCGCGCAGTGTTTCCGCGTAGGCCGTCTTCGTATCCAGTTCGCGCCGCAACGCTTCCCGCTCCGCCTCCAGCGCCATCGTCTTGTTGCGCTCATCGGCCAGGTCGCGCTCCAGCGCATCGGCACGTTCCGCCGCCTTTCGCCGGGCGAACTCCGTCCTCAGAAACTCGTCCCGCGATACACAACCGGTAGATAGCGGTAGCAACCCCGCGATCCCCGCCAGCACGCACATCATCCGTAACCCACGCATGACAATCCTCCGTGTAACGGTCCTTCGTTCTATTGATGCGACCGGATTTTGTGAACGGTCACACCATGCGGCAGCCCCGCGGGAGCCGCTCTTATATCAAGCGAGGCATTATCACCACCGTCCCTGCATTCTTCAATGGAAATACCTGCGATCGGAAGTTCTTAGGCGGGAACTTCCGGTTACTCTGGCAGCTGGCGATTGCCTGCACGCCAGTTATCTATCGAAGAGGACGCACGGACGTGTCTGTGAGTTCTTCCTAAGTTGCCGCTTTTTCACAGGATGGAAGCATCGCAGAGTAAACCCGCCCTATTCGTCGCTCGTATCCAGAACCGCCATGAAAGCCGACTGCGGGATGTTCACGCTCCCCACGCTCTTCATCCGCTTTTTGCCCTCTTTCTGCTTCTCCAGCAGCTTCCTCTTGCGGGTGATATCCCCGCCGTAGCACTTTGCCGTCACGTCCTTCCGGACCGGCTTGATCGTCTCCCTGGCGATGATCTTCCCGCCGATCGCCGCCTGGATCGGGATTTCGAACAGATGCCGGGCGATCTCCTTCTTGAGCCGGATAATCAGGCGGCGGCCCCGCTGCTCTGCCCGGCTGCGGTGGACGATAACCGACAGGGCATCGACCGGCGTCCCGTTCACCAGGATGTTCAGTTTCACCAAGTCGTCCGGTCGGTAGCCGATCAGCTCATAATCCATGGTGGCATATCCGCTGGTCACGCTCTTGAGCCGGTCGAAGAAGTCGTAGATGACCTCCGCCAGTGGAAACTCGTATGTCAGCACGACCCGTTCAGGTGACAAATACTCCGTTCGCTTGTGCTGACCGCGACGCTCCTCTGAGAGCTGCATGACCGCTCCGATGTATCGTGCCGGCGTGATGATCTCGCAGCGGACGTAGGGCTCGCGGATCTCCGCGATCTGGTCCGGCGGGGGCAGATCGGCCGGAGATTCGATAATCCGTACGACGCCGTCCTTATACACAACCTGGAAGCCGACCGTCGGGGCAGTCTGGACCAGGTCCACCTCGCTTTCACGCTCCAGTCGCTCCTGAATAATCTTCATGTGCAACAGGCCGAGAAACCCGCACCGAAAACCCACGCCCAGCGCGGCACTGGCCGCCGGCGTGAAGTTAAAGCTCGAGTCGTTGAGCCAGAGTGCTTCCATCGCTTCGCGCAGCTCCGTGCTGGTCGTGCCCGGACCGGGATAGAAATCGCAGAAAACCATCTGCTGCGGCGGACGGTATCCCTGAAGCGGCGCATCGCAGGGGCGATTCTCCAGCGTGATCGTGTCGCCGATGTTCACGTCGTGTATCGTTTTGATTCCTGCAAAGAGGTAACCCACCTCTCCGGCAGAGAGCTCCGGCCGGCTTGCGATCTTGGGCGTAAAGACCCCTACATCGCTGACCTGATAGGTTCGTCCTGCGGCCATCAGGCGGATCTTGTCGCCTTTACGCACGGTTCCGTCCAACACGCGGACATGACAGACTGTGCCGCGGTGCGGGTCGGCCTTCGCGTCATAGATCATCGCCTTGAGCGGCGCCTCGCGATCGCCCTTGGGCGCCGGGATGCGCTCCACAATCGCGTAGAGAAGTTCGTCGATGCCCGTGCCCACCTTGGCCGAGGTGAAGATCGCATCCGTCGCCGGCAGCGTCAGGACCTGCTCCACCTCCAGGGCGATGTCTTCCGGCCGGGCCGAAGGCAGGTCGATCTTGTTCACCACAGGGATAATCACCAGCCCGGCCTCGATCGCCTTGTAGGCATTGGCCAGCGTCTGCGCCTCGATTCCCTGCGTGGCGTCCACCAGCAGCAGCACGCCCTCGCAGGCGGCCAGTGCACGGCTGACCTCGTAATGAAAATCGACGTGGCCGGGCGTGTCGATCAGATTAAGCGTGTAGCTCCCGGGCGGCGGGCTCGGAGAGCCCCCGGCCTCGGTCACATGCTTCGGGCCGGGGTACTCGAACCTCAGGCAGGCGCGATTGGCCTTGATCGTGATCCCCATCTCCCGCTCAAGGTCCATGTCATCGAGAAACTGCTCCCGGAACTCCCGCTCCGTGATCGCCCCGCAGCGCAGCAGCAGCCGGTCGGCCAGGGTGCTCTTGCCGTGGTCGATGTGCGCGATGATTGAAAAATTTCTGATCCGATCAATTTCCACACGGGGAGTTTAAGGGAAAGCAGCCGATGCGTCGAAAGCGCCGGGGGTGCTCGCGCTCATCAATAACGAACCGTCGGCCAGACGTCGAATCCGCTGTCGCCGGTGTACCGCGTATCGACGTAACGATACTCCGCGTGACCGTCCAGAAAGCCCATCGCGTACGTCGAGAACTTGCGATGCCAGCCGACGCCAAGCTCCTGGATGGCCGACACGCCGAAATAACCATTGGCCGGTCGCGCGTCGTACATGTAGGCATTCATCTTCGACTCGCAGAACATCGCGAACTTTGCCGCCTCCGCGCCGATCTTCCTTTGCAGCATCTGCTCGCCGGCGATGCTCATCGAATCCAGCCGGTACCAGGAAGGATGCCCTTCCCACGGGGGGCCGTTCACCCAGTACCAGTTGATCGAGTAGCTGTTTCCGTTGACCTGCCACGAACAGTACGCGTCCGGCGGGGCGTTGGCGTTTGAGGATTGACCGACGAGAGGCGTCTTCCACGTCTTGTCCGACGGACAGATGTACGACCGGATCGGGTCGCGACCGTCCACCCCGGGAGCGAGGTACTTGTTGTAGGGCCGCAGACGCGTGGGCACGATCATCGTATCGGAATTCGGATAGTCGGGGTTGTCCACCGTGTGCCGGTAGCCGCCATACACGTATTCCGAATAGTAACTCGGCGAGGGCGTCATGCCGGTCGTCCGAAGGTACCACGGCTGGGTTCGCTTACCTTCGTCGTCCATATACATCGATGCCGTTTTGGCCAGCGAGCCGAGATTGGCCGTGCAATAGGCGACGTTTGCCGCCTCCTTTGCGGCGCTCAGCGCCGGCAGCAGAATTGACAGAAGAATCGCGATGATCGCGATCACCAGCAGAAGCTCGATCAGCGTAAAGGCCGGACGCCGCATGACGACACCTCGCTTTACGATGGAACCGGACACTGCGGGCAGCGACCCACGCTCCCGTCGGGCTTGCGGTTCGGATAGTACACGTCATGCCGATCGCAATGACCGGCGGACACCATCGGCCCTGCGCCGCACGAAGGACATTTCAGGGCCGAGGGCGTGGCACCCGAGGTTTGCTCGACCGACACCCGGCCGCCGCTCGGTTTCGACGCGGATTCCGCCTGACCGATGGCCGCCGTGTAGTCAGCATAGCTCATCTCAAGATGATGGTTGCACTGCGTGCACAGACAGACGATCGGCCGCGCATTTGGCGCGAGGGCCGGCTCAGGTGTGCGATTTCGTGAGAACGCTGCGACAAAGGCGGCCGCAAAAGCGGTCACGATCACCGCGTAGCTGATGGTCTTGCCCTTCTTCACGGTGAACTCCTCAAAGGACTCCACCCATCCGCAGGCATCCGGCGTTCGCCGACGAGAATGGGATCGACGACTGCAATACGGCAGAGCTGCCTGTCGCATCGTCGCGTCGCATTATAACCGCAAGGGCTGACTGATTCACGGATCTGCCAATCGACATGCCAACCATCGCTGGTCGCTTTTTCTCGCCTGGGGCTACTGCCCGCGCGAAGAACCACGAAGCTTTTCCGCCTCGCCCGGCTCCATCTGGTAGCAATGCTCCGCGCCGGGGTATCGGCGTTCGACGACCTCGGTCAGATACGACCGAACGGCCTCCGTCATCCGATTGCGGATCTCCCCATAGCGCTTCACAAAGCGGGGAAGCGGCCCGGCGGTAAGCCCGAGCATGTCGTGCAGTACAACCACCTGGCCGTCGCAATGCGGACCCGCGCCGCAGCCGATGACCGGAAGTTCCGTCGACTCGGTGATGATCTTCGCCGGTTCCGGCGGAACCGCTTCCAGCAGCAGAGCACACGCCCCGGCATCTTCCATCCGCCGGGCATCATCGATCAGTCGCTGTGCGGATGCAGCGTCGCGACCCTGTGCACGGTAGCCGCCGAACTGATGCACCGCCTGCGGCCGCAGTCCCAGGTGAACCATCACCGGGATCGTCGCCGCAGTCAGCGCGCGGACGGTATCTGCGATCCGATGATCGCCCTCGATTTTGACGCAGTCGCAGCCCGCTTCCGCCATGAAGCGACCGGCGTTGCGAATCGCCTCTTCCGTGTTGACGTGAAACGAGAGGTAAGGCATATCGCCGACGAGAAACACCGACGGAGCGCCTCGGCGAACCGCGGAGCTGATGGCGATCATGTAGTCCATCGTCGCCTGGAGTGTGCTGCCGTGGCCGAGTACGACCTGCGCCGCGGAGTCGCCGACGAGGATGCAGTCGATGCCGGCTTCCTGCTCGATCTGTGCCGTGGGGAAGTCGTACGCGGTCAGCATGGAGATCGGCGTACGGGACTTCTTACGCCCGCGAAGCGTCGCCAGTGTGATTTTTTCGCGATCCGCCATGCCAATAAGGTAGGCGGGCCTGCGTACCGCTTCAAGCTGACCCCCGGTTCGTGGCTGCCGGACCACGCAGGGAGGCAAGGGCGTCAGACAGACCATTTGCAGCTTGTATAGGTAACTGCACGTAATCAGTGCGGTGATGCGTTCGAGGGGTGGAATGGGAAACCGAACATAACTCGTGTGGAAGTGCATTCACTGGGTGGCATGGGAAGCCGCAGGTTGCCCGTGTGGGATCCCTGATCTGGCACAGGCATCTCGCTTATGCACCACAGCTGTAGCATTGCTCACACCGCGACCTTGAACCTGATCGCATCGTGATGCTGGTATCCGACCAGTTCGAAGTCCTCGTAGCGAAGCTCCTCGAACGGTTTTCGGGCGATCTCCAGTCGCGGCAGCGGCAGCGGCTCTCGCTTGAGCTGCTCCTTCAGGCCGGCCATGTGGTCATACTCGGCCATGGGACTGTCGGGATCGGCGCAGTAAATGTGTGCATCGACGATCGTGTGCCCGAAGAGGCCCGCCTCCAGCCCGACTTCCTGCGCGATCATCTGCGTCAGCGCCGCGTAGGCGGCCATGTTGAAAGGAATGCCCAGCGCGATGTCGCCGCTGCGCTGGCAGAGATGGCAGTTCAGCCGTCGATTCGCCACGTGGAACGCGAACGTGTAATGGCACGGCGGCAGTCTGCTGGAAATTGCGTTGCCCGGTTCCCACGCCGACACGACGAGGCGGCGGCTGTTCGGATCGCGCCGCAGCGTCTCGATGACGTGGCGGATCTGATCGACCTCGCGCACCTGCCAGCGGCCGTGCTCATCCTTCGTCGCGCTCGGGAAGTGCCGCCAGTAATAACCGTAGGCCGTGTCCAGATTGCCGTCCTCGTCGGCCCAGTCGTCCCAGATTTTCGTGTATTCACGCAGATTGCGGATGTGATTCTCGCCGGAGAGATACCACAGCAGCTCCCGCAGCAGGGAGGGCCATTGCATCTTCTTCGTCGTCAGCAGCGGGAAGCCGTCGGCCAGATTCACCTGGTAGTGCGCCGAGAAAAGACTGATCGTATCGACGCCGGTCCGCGACGGTTTGCGTACACCTTCGGCCAGGACTTTGCGTACCAGATCATGATAAACCTGCATGATGCTCCTCCATAAGCAGTCCGACACGGTCATCGGCATGGCCCGCGCCGCTCCGGTGTTGCACAGTCTAAAGTGCTTCGAATTGCGCGGGAAGCCGCAGATTTGTTGTGTCTATCACCGTTGTGAGATCGCGCTGTGAAATCGCAGGCCTCCCTTCGATCGTGGCAGTTGCAACTTCCGATTTCAATCAGAATTGTTCGCCGCACGCAGAACAGCGAACGGCCAGCCCGCTTTGAAGCATCGCGCCACAATGCGGACAGCGCGGTGGATTACTTGTGCGTGTCCGCCTTTGCCAGAGCAGCCACCCGAGCACGATGAGAATCGCCGCGGCCGTGAGCAACAGCACCATCACACGTCGATCTCGATTAGTTGGAGCGTTGCGAAAGGAAGTGGAAGAAGTGGCGGACGCGCTGCACGTTACTATCAGGATGTTTGATTACCTGTTCCCACTTCCGGAAAGCGCCGTCGCGGCGCGCCCGCCGACTCCAGTATAGCACGTTCATCGGTTTGTTGTATAAGCTCGTCAGCGATACGTCCGTAACCGCTCGACAAATCGAACCTTGCGTCATGCGGCCGAACTAATCCGGCTCCTCTGCCGGCTCGTCTCCCAGCGGCTCGAGTTGAAAGATCAGTTCGTAACTCTGTCCGGGCGCCAGACTGAAACCCGCGGGCAGCACGAACTGCACTTGTCGACGGATCGGCGTCCCCGGCTTCTCCGCATCGGCCGCATAGACATCGACAAACGCACGAATCTCGCGAGGATCTAGCTGATCGAGCAGGTCCCGCGGACCGGTCACGTCGATGTCCGGCCGAAAGTTCGAATCCGGCGCGACCACGATGCGATACTCCCGCTGCACGTGGTCGGGAATCGACCAGGTGATCTGAATCGGTCCCTTGCGCTTTGTGGCCGTGAGCGACTCGATCTGTCCGGCGATCGTCACCTCCGGCGCCGGAAGCAGCTTGATGCCGGCGCTCGGCGGTGCGTTCTTGAGGGCGGGGATCGTCAGCGGCACAAGAACGTTGAAGCTTCCGTCGGGACGGCTGGCGGCACGGATCCTCGGCTCGGCCTCAGCGACGGCCACCGGATTCTGCCGCAACCGTTCTGCCAGAAAACCCGGCAGCCGGACGGCAACCCGCGCCGGCGAGGGTGACGCCGTGACCTTCAAGTCACCATAGATCGGTTCGACACGCACATCGCCGACGGTTTCGTAGGTGTCGATGATCACCTTCACGTCGGTCGGCTCCACCGACGAGATATAGCCGGTGCCGAACTGATCGATCTCCGGAATCTTCGAGAGCAGCTCTCGCGTCGACATCAGCCGAGGTTGCGAACTCGTGGATTCGTTGCGACCGATCACGGCCTCAAACACCGGCCGTGAGTTGACCAGCTCATCAAACTCGCGGAGCCGGCGTCGGCGGGCATTGAGCGTAACCGAGAGCGTCGTCTGGTGCGGGAGTTCGGCGATCATGGCGAACAGGTCCGGATCGCCGCTTGTCAGTCGCACCTGTAACTTGAAGGACATGTCTTCGCGCACGTTCTGGTCCGCCGCTACCCAGATCATCAGCGTGATGAAGACGACGACCGCGCCGCTCTTGAATTTCTCCCACATGCTCACGCCTCCCCCCGGCGGGCCGCGCCCGCGGCGGGCTTCGTGACGGCGGCGTGTCCCTCGATACGCGATTCGCCGGTTAAGGTGGCGTCCTTGCGAAGCTCCGCCTCTGGTCTCGTCTCGAACTCCCGGCTGGTGCGGCTGAGCTTCTGCTTAAGGAGTTGACGGAGCGTTTCGGCGGTCAGGTGTCGCTCGATCGTGCCGTTTTCCACCAGACTCACGATGCCCGTCTCCTCGCTCACCACGACGATCAACGCATCCGATTCCTGCGAAAGCCCCAATGCGGCGCGATGGCGCGAACCCAGCGTGGGGTCGAGTTCCTCGGATTCCGTGAGCGGAAACTGAACCGCCGCCGCGGCGATGCGACCCTGCGAGATGATCATCCCCATGTCGTGCAGCATCGAGCCCGGCCAGAAAATCGTGGAGATCAGTTCGCGCGAAACCTCGGCGTCGAGCTTGCAGGCCGGCTCAATCAGTCCGCCGAGTTCCGTCGCCCGCTCGAAGGCGATGATCGCCCCGATCTTGTTCTTCGCCAGGTAGGCCACCGCCTCCACGGCCTCGTCCACCACTCGATCGAATTCCCGCGCACTTGGTCCGAACCACGTCGCGGCGCCCAGGCGGATCAGAGCCCTGCGCAGCTCGGGTTGAAAAGCCACCAGCGCGATCAGAAACAGGGCTCCGACAAAGAGCGGATAAATCTGCTTGATACGCTCGAGATCGAGCAGGTTGGCGACAAGGGAGACGACGAGTGAACTGCCCGCCAGCAGAAAGATGAAACCCCGGAGCAGCCGCGCCCCGCGCGTCCCGCGTAAGAAACGCATCACCGCATAGACGGCCAGGCCGATCAGCAGCAGCTCGACAAGGTCCGTCGGCTCGCGCCGGCGAATCAGGCCCGTGATGAGGTCAAAGAACTCCATGACGCCTCGCCCGTCGAACCTCGCTCCGTCGGCGGACCGGAGCGCCTCGTCGATGCTGATCTTCATCGATTAGACCCGCAATCGGCGTGACTTGCCAGTCCGTACACTGCAAATCGCGGACGCGACACATGCTTACCGGTTGCGCTTGCCCCCTTGATCGTCTTCGCTATGCTTTCCCCTCCCGATATTCTGCGGAGCTGCCGAAGTGGCCAAACCATCCGTCTTCATTACCCGTTCCATTCCCGAACCCGGCATCGTCCTGTTACAGGATGCCGGTTTGCTGGTCCATTCCAACCCGCAGCCGCGCACCCTCCAGCCGCAGGAGCTGCGAAAGGAAGTTGCACGGCACGATGCCGTCATCTGCCACATGACCGACCGCATCGACGATGCCCTGCTGGCCGCCGCCGCGCCGCGCTGCAGGATCTTCGCCACCTGCTCCGTGGGATATGATCACATCGATGTGGCCGCCGCAGCCCGACGTGGTATCGTCATCGCCAACACACCCGACGTGCTGACCGAAAGCACCGCCGACCTGGCGTGGACGCTGATGCTCGCAGCGGCCCGTCGTGCCGGCGAAGGCGAGCGTGTCGTTCGAGCTGGTCAGTGGCGCGGTTGGGGGATGATGGACTTCCTCGGCACCGACGTGCACGGCAAAACCCTCGGCATCGTCGGGGCCGGACGCATCGGGACCGCCGTCGCGCGCCGCGCCACCGGCTTCAACATGCGAATCTTCTACCATGCACGCTCGGACAAGCAGGCCATGCAGGCCATCGGCGCTCAGCGCGTGCCCCTGAGCACTCTGCTCGAACAAAGCGACTTCGTCTCCCTCCACGTTCCGCTCACCGAGGAAACCCGAAACCTCATCGACGAACGCGCCATCGCCCACATGAAACGCGACGCCATCCTCATCAACACGGCGCGCGGTGCCGTGGTCGATCAGGACGCCCTCATCCGCGCCCTTGCCGAAGGTCGCATCTTCGCCGCCGGGCTCGATGTCTACCCGAGCGAACCGTCGATTCCAACGGAGTTGCTCTCACTCGAAAACGTCGTGCTGCTGCCGCACATCGGCTCCGCTACCGTGGCCACCCGGACCGAGATGGCCAAAATGGCGGCGCGAAATGTGATCGCCGTCCTGAACGGAAACGAGCCGCCCAACCCGGTGCGCGCCACTGCATAAGGTTGATTTGCCGGGCTATACGCTGGTCGTTTCTTCTCCGGGCGACTATGCGGACCGGCAGCGGCGCTTTATCATGCAAACGCACGCCGCGGATCGGGACGACGGTCCTGCCCGGGGGCGATATTTCCACCCGAACGGACAACACGACGCGATCATGCTTCGCTTCAATGTCTTCGAAAACGGCGCTCCGGCAAAGCAGCTCGAGCTGACACACGCCCACCTGCTCGGCGGCGAGCGGGTGCCCATACGCGGTGAGCTACGTTTCGAATCCGGCCAGATCATCTGCGAACCGCGCTCGCGCGTCGCCGCGTCCCTCGCCGTGCTCTGGTCGGTCAAGGGCTTTGGCAGAGTGCTGCTGGAAACCCCGCGTCTGCTGGATCGCAAGGAGCCCTACAACCTGCTGGTCGAGCTGGCTCGCGGTCAGATGATGCGAATCAGTCTTAAACGCGAAGACTGGGGGCTCTACGACTACCCCGACGGCGCATCGGTCTATCGAGACGTTGAATCGGCCCGCGACCTGCTTCTCGACGCCATGACCGCAGCCGACGATACCGGAGCTTCGGCATTGGCCGAGCAGGCGCTCGCCGCTGCACTGCGAGCCGGCGAAGCCGTCGGTGCCCTCCATGCCGACTGTTACCTCAGCCGACGTGCCGCGATGGGACAGACCCCACCCGGCGCGATCGGCGGTCGCCTCGATGTCGCCGAGACATACAAGTCGTCTGGTGGGCCAGTCACCGTACATCCGCAGCGAATACCAAAGGGGCTGGATTTTCTCTCCATCCCGATGAGCTGGCGACACATTGAACCGAAGGAAGGCAAGGCCTCGCTTACCGTCATCGAGCCGTGGGTCCGCGCCGTGCGCGATCGAAAGATGAATCTCTGGGCCAGTGCCCTGCTGACGTTCGATGCCGCCCATCGCCCGACATGGTGGAAAGGCAGCGCTCGGGACTTCGAGCGCCTCCGCGATGCGGCCGCAAAGCATCTGCGGCAGATGTTCAAGGCCCTCACGCCGCACGTCGCCGCATGGGAAGTGTGCTCCGGCCTGCACGCCGAGAACCCCTTCAAGCTCAACCTCGAACAGATCATGGACCTCACCCGCCTTGCCGCCAGTCTGGCACGGCAGACATCGCCGAAGATTCCCGCCATCCTCACCATCACCCCGCCCTGGAGCGACTACTACGCCGCCGATCCGCAGACCATTCCCGCCACGCTCTACGCCGAGATGGCCTTGCAGAGCGGCATTCCCTTCGACGCCTTCGGGATCGAGATCCGCTTCGACGGTGCTCGTCCAGGTCCGTGCGTGCGCGACCTGATGCAGGTCTCGTCAATCCTCGATCGATACGGCAACCTCGGCAAACCGCTGCACGTCGTAGCAGCGGGTGTCCCGTCGTCACCGCCCTGTACAAACGGCTCCTGGCGCGGCGACTGGTCGGAGGAGATTCAGGCGAATTGGCTCCGCGAGTTCTATCAGATCGCGCTGAGCAAGCCCTTTGTGGAGACAGTCGCGTGGCACGGTATTGCCGACGAGCCAGGAGTTCCCGCATGCGGCGGTCTGCTCCGAGCCGACCTCACACCAAAACCCGCCTATCAGGAACTCATCCGATTCCGGGATCGGCTGACGCGCGGCGCTCCCGATGCTTCCTGACCGTACGACCCGGCCGCGACGAGGCAACGCCCCATGAGGATCGTCATCATCGTTGCCATGAGAAATGATCGGCTCATCGGCAAGGCAGGTGGTCTGCCCTGGCACGTTCCCGCCGATCTCCGGCACTTCAAACAAACCACCATGGGCCACGCTGTCATCATGGGGCGAAAGACGTTTGACTCCTGCGGCAAACCCTTGCCGGGCCGACGGAACATTGTCATCACCCGCTCTGTAGCACTCGCACCGCCCGCGCTCGCGCGTGTCGATGACCGCCAGACCTCGCTCGACTGGGTTCCGTCGCTCGACGCCGCCCTCGCCCTGTGCAGATTTCGCTCAGAAGAAATCGCTTTCATCGTCGGCGGAGCACAAATCTACGCGGCAGCCCTGCCGCTGGCCGACGAAATGATCGTTACTACCATCGAAGCCCCCGATGCCGTAGGCGATACCTATTTCCCGCGCTGGGAGCCGGCGCAGTGGGAAGAAGGCCCCTTCGAGGCCGATCCCACACTGACCGTGCGGCATTATCGCCGCCGTCGCGAACCAATGTAGCCGCAATGCGAGTTCATCAGACGAAATTGCGACACCGCACTGCCCATGTCCATTGTTCCATCGCCCGACTGCATGCTCGCGGCATCCTCGGTATGATGGCGATAGAATCCCGGAAATACCGGCGCACCGGGGCCGATGGCGCATTCGTTGTCCAGATACTTGCGGAGTCCGGATCATGCCCACTGACATTCTTCGAATCCTGATGATCATCGCCTGTTTAACCGCGCAACAGGCCGCCGCACAGCAGTCAGCCGAACCGCAAACCCGCGCGATGGGCGGTGAGCTTCGCGTCGAACAGGCCGTTCGGAATTTCGATCCGTCCTGGACCGGTCTGCAGTTGCGACACGACTTCGAATTGCAGAACACCGGTAAAGACGAGCTGACAATCCAGCGCATCGACTTCATGCCCGGTTGTTACGTGGTCGGTGAGTATCAGAAGACGATCGCACCCGGCGAAAAAACCACCCTCTCACTCGCCGTCGATACCAGGGAGATCACCGGCGATTTTGAGCGTACGGCGACCCTGTATACCAGCGACTCGCGGACGCCGCGCGTCGTCCTCCGGCTCCGCGGCTCCTGTCAGCAGCCGATTGACATTCAGCCGTCGTTCATTGGTTTCGGAAAGCTCCTCGGCGACGGTCCCCACCAGCGATCCGCCACCCTCCGAAACCGCACCGACGAATCCTTCGAACTCACCCTCGTCACGAAGGAAGATTCCAACTACACCTTCGAGCTTATCGAGACTACACCGGGCGAGGAGTACAAGCTCTTCGCCACGACCAAGGTGCCGATGGCCCAGGGTCGGGTGGAGTCCTTCGTGACGCTTCAGACGTCGCTGGAGGCCCAGCCCGAGCTGCGCGTCCGCGTCTTCGCCTACATGCCCCCGCGACTTGAGATCATCCCCGCCACCATCGTCCTCGAACCCGATAAGCTGGCCAACTCGCCGCGTGGTCTGACCAAGGTCGTGCTCTACTCAAACAACGGTGACAAACCCGTCCATCTCAAAGGGGCGATGGTCGATGACCCCGAAGTACAGATTACGACTTCGGAGATCATGGCCGGAAAGTCCTACCGAATCGTGGTGCAGGTCCCGCCGGGGTACAAGCTCCCCGACCATGGCGCCCACCTGACCCTCCAGACCGACGACCATGTCTTTGCCCAGGTGCGCGTGCCCATTCGCATGGCTGCCTCGCCGGGCGATCCGCAGGTCCTTCCCTCGCTCACCGATGACACCATGATCACCAAGATGATCGGTCAGAAGGCCCCGCGCTTCGAACTGACCACCCACGAAGGGTTGCCCCTCACGAATGCCCAGTTGGCCCAGTCGGTCACCGTGCTCAACTTCTTCGTCCTCGGAGACCCGCACAACTTCCAGCAGCTTCATAAGTTTGAGAAACTCCGGGAGCGCTTCGCCCCGCGCGGCATCCGATTCGTAAACGTCTCCCAGCGCAGCCCCTACACCGACGTGACACAGGAGCGGCACCTCGAAGTCTTCGAAGGCGCCGGCTTCAAGTCCGAACTGGCCTTCGACCTCGGCAACACCGTCGGGACCGCGTTCCATCTCATCCTCTACCCGACGATGGTCGTCCTCGGGAAAACCGGCGTCATCGAGGCCGTCATCGAGGGCAACGAAGACGACCTGATCGAGCGCGCCGAAAAACAGTTCGAGACCCTGCTTTCGGGCCGTTCACTCGTCGCCGGACCGACGCCCGCGGAAAAACAGCGGCGCCCCGCCCTGACAATGATCGGACAGAAGTCTCCGGACTTCTCCCTGCGTGTCGGCGACGACCATTCGCTCTCGTCGGCCCAACTCGCAGACGCCCCCGTGACCGTGCTCAACTTCGTTGCTCCCAACTGCGGCTTCTGCCGCAGACAGGTGCCCGTTGTCGAAGCGGTCCGAGCACACTACGAGACGCTCGGCGTCCGTTTCGTTAACGTCGGCCAGACCATGCGAAAGGAATTCACCCGCGAGGAAGTCGAAAAGGTGCTGAGCGAAGTTGGTTCACATCTGGCCCTGGCTCACGATCCGAAAAACGAAGTCGGACGACGCTTCAAGGTCACGAGCTACCCGACGCTGGCGATCATCCGCCGCGACGGGCAGATTGAGGACGTGATCATCGGCGCAAAGAAGGACCTCGACGAACTGCTCCGTGGACAGCTCGACAAACTCTTGTCCAAAGATTCGGGCGCTTCGAGGTAGCAGGTCGTTGCTGTTTCAAGTGAACCTGCACTTTTCACGTCTGAACGGAGGCGCGCACGCAGAGCAAGGTACGAAGTGCATCTGGCAGATGGAATGGGTGGTACGGGCGTCTCGCCCGTCGTTACTGGGATATCTACCCTCAGTTTTGTTAGACGCGTGAAGCAGGAGTTCCGTTGCGCCAATAATTGACGCATGGACGAATTTTCAGGTTTTTCAGGAGTTTTCAACCCTCTTTTTTTGTTTCAAGCGATGAGCCCGCCCCAATTTATCCTGTTGCTTGGCACCACGGCCGCCGGCAAGTCGGCCGTCGCCCTTGAACTCGCCGCGCGGCTCGATGCGGAGGTACTCAGCATTGACTCGATGCAGGTTTATCGCCGAATGGACATCGGTACGGCCAAGCCGACGCCTGAGGAACGCCGCCGTGTACCGCACCACCTGATCGACGTGGCCGAACCGAGCGAGTCCTTCAGCGTCGCCCGTTTCGTGGAGCTGGCCGACGCCGCCATCGCCGACATCCTGTCACGTCAGCGGCGCGTGCTCGCCGTTGCCGGTACGCCCCTTTACCTCATGGGGCTGATGTACGGCATGTTCGAGGGGCCCGCCGCCGATGATGCCTTTCGAGCGGCACTCCGAATGCGCGCCGATCACGAGGGTGTTGCGTCCCTGCATGCCGAGCTGGTCCGGGTCGATCCGGAAGCGGCCGAGCGTATCCATCCCAACGACCTCAAACGAATCGAACGCGCCCTCGAAGTCTGGCATCTCATGGGCACCCCCCTTTCGTCCTTGCAGCGACAATGGTCCGCACAAGTGCTTCGCTACCCCGCCGTCGTCATCGGCCTCCGCAGACCGAAGGAGGAGAACTCCCGGAGGATCAACGCACGCGTCCGCGAGATGATCGCCGCAGGTCTCGTCTCCGAGGTCCGCGCCTTGCTGGCCGAGCCGCAGGGAATGAGCCACCAGGCCGGGCAGGCAGTCGGCTATGCCGAGCTCATCGAACATCTTGAGGGTCGCCTGACACTGGAAGAGGCGATCGAACAGATCAAGATCCACACGCGGCGGCTGGCCAAGCATCAACGAACGTGGTTCCGCAAGTTTCCGCAGACCCGATGGGTGGACGCCGCAGCGGACGACTCCGTGGAATCGCTTTCGTCGCGACTTCAGGCGGCCATCGAAGAAGTGGGCCGCGCGTGAAGCAGAACGATGACCTCATGTTCACCAACTGTTTGCGGCTGGAACCGACCGCTCCTCAGAGCTGTCCATGCGAGGTCCGATTAACGCAGCTGCTTATGGCGCAGAGGGTTGCGTTCTTGTTGATTGACGGCCGTAACCGGCGATCTCCCCCGGGCATCCATTCGTAAGTAAGTCAGATGAAGCGATTTGCGATTTCGTCTATAATTTGCTCGTATCGGCACGTGTATGCCGCGATGAAGCGGTTGCGTCGGGCCGGCTTACCGGGAAAGAATGCGTACTCTCTATCGAGAAGCACAGCGGGTGTCGCGTGACCCCGCGTCAACAGACGGCGTTGCCGAGAAGTGCACGTGATCGTGCGAACCATTGGAAGGAGTATCGAGATGAGACGAGTGAGCTGCTTCGTGCTGGCGTTCGCGGTGGTGTGTGGCCTGAGTGCCTCTGCCGCGTTGGCCGGTCCTGGTTGCTGTAAATCGAAGATGGACACGAAGGATGCCACGATGTCGGCCCTGACGTCGTGCTCCATGGGCGAGTTCCCGCACATGACCTTCCTCGTGGCCGATCAGAAGATGGACTGTCCTTCGGCAGCCGAGAAGGCGGCCGAGGCCAAGGGCGTCAAGGTTCGTTTCGCCGTCGCCGGCGAAGAGTTCGACTGCAAGGAAAAGGCCATGGGCGCGCTGGCCGAGAACTCGGAGCGCTACGTCAAGCGGTTTATGTCGATCGCGGCCGTGGTCGATGGCAAGCTGATCTACTGCAAGGATGAGCTGACCGGTTGCGGCGAGGCCCGCGCCGCTGCTGATGGCGCCGGTTGCAGCAAGTCGAAGGCCACCTTGGCCAGCGCTGAAGAGGGCAAGAGCTGCAGCGCCAAGAAGGCCGAGATGGCGAAGGCCGAGGGCTCGAGCTGCTCGAAGTCGAAGGCCACACTCGCCAGTGCCGAGGAAGGCAAGAGCTGCAGCGCGAAGAAAGCCGAGATGGCGAAGGCCGAGGGTTCAAGCTGCTCGAAGTCCAAGGCCGCTCTGGCCAGCGCCGAGGAAGGCAAGAGCTGCTCGAAGTCCAAGACGGCACTGACCGCTGACGATGGTGCGAGCTGCTCCAAGAGCGGCGCAGGCAACATTGCCTGCGTGTCCAAGGAAGAGTACGTCAAGGTTCTCAAGGCCAAGGATGCAAAGTTCATGGTATTGGGCCGCACCTTTGACAACTTCGACGGCGCCGTCAAGGCCCGCGATGCGGCAATGGAGTCCGTCAAAGCCGTTAAGATGAAGTACATCGTTGACGGTAAGGAAGTCGGCTCTTCGAGCGAGGTCTGCCCTGCGTCGAAGAAGGCCGGCAAGGTCAACTATGTGGTCGGTGAGGACAAGACCGGCTGCGAGATCATGGCCCGCATCTCGCTGGCCAAGGCCCAGTATGACGCTGCCAAGAAGGCCGCCGATCAGAAGCTGGCCAAGCTCTGATGACCGCCTGATTGATATGCAGTTCAGTGATACATCAGGGCCCGTCGGCGACATGCCGGCGGGCCTTGTTTATTGCCTCGCGGTTGCATGCGGGTCCAACGCAATGGGAAATCGTCGGTGAGTCAGGTTTCCTCGACCTCGCGCCTCTGCTTCTCCAGCATTCTCCCGACCACCAGACCAATTTCAAAGAGCAGGTACATCGGCACGGAAAGCAGCAGCATCGTTGCCGCGTCGGGTGTTGGCGTCAGGATTGCCGCGAAGATGACCACCCCCAGTAGAACATACCGCCGCGCCGACGCGATCGCCGACGCCGGTACGATCCCCAGCACAATCAGAAACACGACGACGATCGGAATCTGAAAGCCCAGACCGAAAGCCAACGACAGGTTGACGACGAAGCCCAGGTACTCGGCTATGGAGAAAAACGGCTGCACGTACTTCTGCTGACCGGCAGGTTGCAGCGGTGCGTAGTAGGTTTCGCCGTCGTAGCGCACGCTGATGCGCCGTTTCGATCGATTGATCCACACATCGCCGTCGGTCACCTGCGCCGGGTCGCCGTCAAACACCGGCGCCGCCAGCGGAAGCGTAACCGGCTGCGTGGTCTGCACCTGCGCGGGCGTGGACTTGTTCAGCCAACGGTAGAGAAAGTTCTCGTCGTCCGGCAGCGGCAGCCACATGGAGACGGAGATCAGGAACTTGAGCAGACCGGAGAGTACGATGGCAATCATGAACGACGCGCCGAGAACGAACAGGCCGATCGAGGTCGGCGCGAAGAGTCGGACAATCCGCTGTTCCGACGGATAAAGCCCCGCGGCGACAAAGAGCCAGATCTGAAAGAGCATCCACGGCGCGGAGAGCACCAGGGCGAATTCCATCGTGATCTTGACGTATTCGACGAAGCTCTCGATGGGATTGAGCTGCACCATCCGCGGGTCGTAGCCGAGCTGCTCCATGGCGACCGTGTACGGCGCATTAAGCGTCTCGATGATGAACCCGCCGGCACTCCAGCAGATGACCACGGCCACCGCGAAACCGATGAGGGCGTAGATGACGCGGCGGCGAAGCTCCTCCAGATGATCTCCGAAGGTCATCCGCGTCGCGTCGGGGTCACGGTAGCGGGGTCGAAACAAGGCCATAAGCCGGTGGCGTCCTCTTCACGATGGATCAGCCGCCCCGGGCCTGTCGGAGCAGGGCCTGGTAATCGATCTTGCCGGTCGAAGTCTGCGGCAGTTGGTCGAGAAAGACGAATGTATCCGGAATCATGTAGGCCGGAAGCGTCGCGGCGGAGTGCTGCTTCATGGCAATGATGCCCAGCTTCGCACCGGGCTTTGGCGCGAGCACGGCCTGGATCGTGACTGCATCGCCGCCGGGCGAAAAGGCAATCGCCGCCGCCTCGGCCACGCCGGGATGCTTATAAAGCGCCGCCTCGATCTCACCGAGTTCGATCCGATAGCCGTGCCGCTTGACCATGCGATCCTTGCGGCCGAGGAAGACGTAGTCGCCGTTTTCATCGGGCCGCACCACGTCGCCGGTGTTGTAGTATCGTTCGCCGTTAAACGTGAGGAACGCCTTGTTCGTGCGCTCCGGGTCCGCCCAGTAGCCCTGCAACACGGGCTTGCCGGCAATGTAGAGCAGGCCCTCTTCACCGTGCGGCACGGGCCTGCCGTCGTCGCCGATGACCAGGTCCTTGCAGTGCGAACAGACCTTGCCGATCGGATAAGGTTCTTCGCGCTCCGGCGGGACGTGTTTCGGCACTTCGAAGTAAGTGCAGACGTTTGTTTCCGTCGGACCGTAGAGATTGAAGAAGCGCGGATGCGGCCAGAGCTCACGCAGGCGGCGCAGGTACTTGACCGGAAAGACCTCGCCGGCAAAGTTCACGATTCGCAGACTGGAACAGTCGCATAGTTCGAGCTTGCCGAACTGGGTCATGAGCGAAAGGATCGACGGCACGGAGTACCAGCAAGTGATGCGGTTCTGTTCGATGAACGGACCGAGTGCCGCGGCGTTCTTGCCCAGCTCCTCGGAGATGATGTAGAGCGTTGCACCGTGCTTGATCGGCACATAAATATCGAGGATCGACAGGTCAAAGTGAAACGGGGCGTGGCTGGTGAAGCGGTCATCTGCGGTCGGCGAAAAGACTTCCGTGCACCAGTCGACGTAGCTCGTTCCGTTCTCCTGGCTGAGCATCACGCCCTTGGGCAGACCGGTGGACCCGGAGGTGTAGAGGATGTATGCCAGGTCATCGGGACCGCGCCGTGGTACCTTCGGCCGTGTTGTCGGTTGCTGTGCCAATATATCGGCACTGATCCACTGCTTCGATTCGCCGAAGACCATGATCGTGCCGGGCATGTGACCATTATCGCCGGGCTGTTCAAAGACCTTCGTGCAACGGTGATCGACGAAGGCCGCCTTGACCTGGCAATTCGAGAAGATGTAGCGGTTGCGTTCTGACGGGGCGGTGTAATCGACCGGCACGTACACGCCGCCGGCCTTCAGGATGCCGAAGACGCACGAGAGCGAGTTGATTCCCTTGGGCAGGCAGATGCCGACGCGATCGCCGGGCTGCACGCCGACGGACACCAGCCAGTTGGCGACGCGATTGGCCCGCTCGTCGAAGGTGCGATAGCTGAGCGTCTCGCCGGAAGGGTCGACCACGGCGGGCCGGTCCGGCGAGCGAGTGGCACTGGCTTCGAGATAGTCCGAAAGCGTGGTGAAGTCCGGCATGTCGCGTGCTAACCCTTCTTCGATGAGACGAGACTGGCCATGCCCTCGATGGTATCGAAGTTCGCCACGTTGCCGGCTTCGTGGGCATCAAAGGCGATGCCGTATTTCTCTTCCAGGTGGCCGATCAGTTGAAGGAGTTTGATCGAGTTCAGGATTCCGCTCGTGCGCAGCGGCAGATCATCGGTGAGGTTTTCCCGCGATTCGCCGGGCAGAAACTCCTGAAGGATGTAGTCTCGCAGATACTCTTTGACGTCACTCATGGCTGATTCTCTCCCTTTGCGTCCTTGATCGTACGAATCGGACCGCGGGTCCATTCTAATCGGTACAGCCGCCGATGACCCTGCGCAACCGTGGCTGCGTGCGGATTTGTTCATCCAATACTTCGAAGATCAGTCGATGTCCTAGCTCGTTGGGATGGTTATCCCACTCCCGAGCCCGTAGCTCTTCGATCGGCCGCGTGCCGAAGGCGGCGACACCGTCGAGGACCGGAAGATCGAGGTCCGAAACCCGCTTCAGCACCTCCCGCGTCTGGCGCTTGAGCAGGTCGCGCTGAGCGGGAAACGGCACGATCAGGATCACGGTTTCGATGCCTTTTTCGTCCAGCCGCCGCTTGGTCTCGCGGATGCAGGCCTCGATCACGTCGAGTCGATACGGCGCGAGCTTGGAGGCAATCCGGCTGGCGGTGTCGGACTGTCGCAGTCGGGCCTTCTCGGCGAATTCCTTCAGGAAATCATACTTGAGATCATGCCCGTCGCGTACCAGGGTGGCGATGTGGCTGGACCACTCGGGTCCGAAGGCCAGGTAATTCAGCACGAAGAAAACCGCCTGCGGTTCAAAATCGGGTGTGATTTCGATGGCCATGTCCATGAGCTGCGTGATCATGTAGCCGGGGACCGAAAAGTTCATGATCTCATAGCGCAGGCCGCTGTTGCACGGCGGCTCCGCGTTGAGCCGGGCTTCGAGCAGGGCCTCGTAGCCGGCATCCATGGCGATGCACGAGCCGAAGGAAATCGACGAACCGACGAGCGCCAGTCGCCGCGTGTTCGGCGGCCGCTTCTTCTCGTAGTCGATGTCACGCTGGCCCCATCGGTTGGCGACCAGTCGATCGCCTTTGAGAGGGATGTCCACGCCGGGCTGGATGTCGTACCGCAGGAAGTCGTTGCGCCACCGGACACCGGCCGTCTCGGAGAAGTTGAGCCAGTCGGGCGGCGGGGTCTTGAGCATGGCAAGATTGCTGAGCAGGCCGCGGCGCGTTCGAGCGGTCTGCTGGGCACCGTCGAGAAGTCCCTCGTAGTAACCGGCGGTGAGTTCGGCCTCCTCCTGCGCGGAAAGGCCCGTGCGGCCCATGATCTCGATGGCGCGTTCGACGCGGTTCTCGGGTTCGCGATCACCGAGTTTGTATTTCCAGCCGGCCGCCGCCACGAGCACGAGGAGCGTGGGCAGAGTCATTCGCAGTTGGAACTTGAAGTCTTTCTGGATCATCCGACCTTCCAGTACGTCAGCATGTCGATCCACTGCGTGAGCGATCTGGCGTTCCACATCGACCAGAGCACGGTGATGGTCGAGAAGGTCGCCAGGATTTTCAGGCCGCGGATCACCTGATTGGGACGGGGCGGCGGCTGCCCGATCTTCACGGCTACGGGTTTGGCGGTGGTTTCCCAGAGGACGTTGATCAATACGAGGACGCCGAGTATCCCCCAGAAGAGTACGTCATTCCACGCGAGGTGGATCACGCCGCGCAGCCAATAGACCTGGTATGCGTGCAGAAACCACGTCAGACCGAAGACGACCAGCGTGGCGACGGCCGTCGCCTTGAGCTCGCCGACCTTGCGGAGCCGGAAGAAGACGGGGTAATAGACCATCTTCACCATGAAGTCTTTCCAGTAGATATTGATGCGTCGCCAGAAGTCCGTGAAGCTCTCGGCGAAGAGGAAGCGGCGGTGCGTCTCCGGGAGGTTGAAGCCGAACAGGTGCATCATCCCGATGATGATGTGGTACTGTCCGGAAAGCCGGAGATACAGCAGGTAGGTGAGCACCATGGCGACGACCAGGCCGCCGAAGCTGGTGACGTCGTCCGGCGCGGGATTGGGCCGCAGGTGATAGATGAGTCGGTAGACGAGGAGCTGGCCGACGCCGCGCGCGATCCATCGCATGCCCTCCTGGGCCTGGCGGTGGAATTCGGCGTTGTAATAGGTGCTCCGCATGGTCTGGTAGTCGACGATCGGAAACAGCAGGAAGTAGTAATTAGGCAGGATAAAGAAGTAGGAGAGGTAATCGAGGAAGTTTCCGGCCGTGCGTGCCTCGCGCAGATCGTACATGTAGATCATCATGCGGAACATGAAGATCCCGCCGAAGACCGGCCAGAAGGAGCCGAGGATTTCACCGGCGAAGACCGATTCGGGCACGTAGTTCCGCAGTGCCAGGCCGGCCACGCCGATGGCGGTGACGATGCCGACGCGCAGCCAGTAGCCGATCGGCAGATGGAGGATGAAGTAGAAGAGCAGACCGGAGGCGATGATGGCTGTCGCGGTCACCGGGTGGAGCAGGGCATACGCACCGACGAGCGAGAGAAGGACGAAGAACGGCTTCTTCCACGTGAGCGGCAGCCAGTAATGAACGGCAAAACCGGCCACGACCAGGGCGGTCAGTTCGCCGAAGATGCGGCCTTCAATCTTGAACGCGAAGATAACGAAGAGGATGGCCAACAGCTGCAAGAGCAGCAGGACATATTTGACCGGGTCTCGGGTCGCGTTGCGCTCGGCGATGGCGAGAGGTATGGACATGGAATCGGGCGATTGCTGCCGTGCCTGTCACACGACCGGTCCAGTCGCGTGAGGCAGCCGCACCGTGCGTGCTGGCCTCTCGGTCCGGCCTCGAAGATGCAGGGCGGAACACCGTCCTGCGGGGTGAAATCCCAGCGTGTCAGAATCATCGGAGGACGGCGGGTCCTTCTGTGGTTTCATGCTAGCGGGCGGATAAGGGGCGTCAAGTTCCAGCGGGATTGTGCGCCCCCTCTTAGTTTCATGGATCAAAGTCCCATCATGCTGGCGATGATATTCCGCTGAATCTCGGACGTACCGGAGTAGAGCTGGCTGCCCACGGCATCGCGGAGGTCGCGTTCCAGTTCGCACTCGGTCATGTAGCCGTAGCCGCCATAGACCTGGATCGCATCGAGCGAAGACTTCACGAACGATTCGGACAGATAGAGCTTGGCCATCGCCGCTTCGGCTACGGCGGATTTGCCGTGATCCTTCAGCCAGCCGATTTTGTAAACAAGCGGCCGGGCCGTCTCCAGCCGTACTTTCATGTCCACGATGCGATTGGCCACGCTCTGGAACTTGCCGATCGGCTTGCCGAACTGCTTGCGCATCCGGGCATACTCGACGCACTTATCAATCTGCCGACGCATCGTGCCGAGGCAGCTCGCGAGGATGCAGCTTCGCTCCCACTCCATCGAGCAGTTGAAGACCTCCGCCCCGCGGCCTTCGCGTCCCAGCAGGTTTGCCGCCGGCACTTCGCAGTTCTCAAACACGATCTCCGCCATCGGGCTCGTGCGCAGGCCCATCTTGTCGATCTTCTTGCTGATGGAGACGCCGGGGAAACCTTTCTCAATGATGAAGCCGCAGATGCCGAGGACGCCCATTTTCTCGTCGAGCGTGGCATAGGCAACAATCAGGTCTGACACTTGCGCGTTGGTGACGAACATCTTCGTGCCGTTGAGGATGTACCTGTCGCCCTTCTTTACCGCCTTCGTCTTCATGGCGAAGACGTCGGAGCCGCTCTCCGGTTCGCTCGCGCCGTTCGCGCCGATCAGTGCTCCGTTGCACAGCCCCGGCAGGTATTTCTGCTTCTGCTCTTCCGTGCCGTAGAGCAGGATCGGCACCGAGTTCGTCCACAGGTGGGCGTTGATCGAAAAGAGCAGGCCTGCATCCTTGCAGCCGTAGCCCAGTCCTTCCATGACCGCGATGGCCGTGCTCACATCCGCCCCGTTGCCGCCGTACTTCTCCGGCACGGGCAGACCCTGCACGCCGAAGTCGGCGCACTTCTGCCAGAGGTCGCGCGAGAACTCGCCCTTGTGATCGCGCGCGATCATGTCATCGGCCAGTGAAGTTTTCGCGAATTCAATCGCCGCGGTCTGCCATTCCTGTTGTTCCGGCGTGAGTGAGAAGTCCATGCGGGTCGCCTTTCGTGGGTCGCGCTGCTCTTGCTACCGAGACGTTCCTGCCGGGCACGTGCTGCAAGCGAGCGTGCCATCGGGCGGTGGGTCATTTTAGCACGGAACTACGACGGCCCGAAGCACCGTCGGACAACAGCGCAGCGGGTGCAAAAGGTGAACGATTTTTCGGTAGCAGGTCGAATCGCTGGTTAGAACAGAGTCTGCACGTAGGCGGCGATATCACGTGCGTCGAGCAGGCCGTCGGCGTTGACATCGGCCCGGCAGGCGTCCCAGTCGTCGATCTCATCCTTGTCGTCATCGTCGTCTTCGAGGCCCAGCAACACATCGACGAAATCAGGAATGGGCAGCAGCAGCGCGGCGGCTGTGCCCGGCTCAGCTACCTGTAGAAAGGCGTGGAAGTCGGCGCAATTGACGCTGAAGTTGCCGTCAAAGTCGAGCAGCGAGCAGGCCGAGTCCGCGGCAACGCTGCCGGGCTTGGAAGCGAAACATTCCTCCAGACACTCGACATCTTCATCGTCGACAAAGTTATCGCGGTTGCAGTCACCCAGGATGGGAGCGAGGCGCCAGATGGCGCCGTCGTTGAAGGTGACGAAGTAAACATCGCCGGTCTGCGGGTGCAGTTGAAGGTCGACGACCCGATCAACAAACAGGACATCGGTGAGCGAATCGAATTCGTCGTCTTCATCCGTCTGGAGGGCGCGAATCCAACCGACGGTCAGCGGCGGCCGTCCGCGATGATCACCAAAAAAGTAGGCGCCGTGGAGCGATTCGTGATAGCGCTGGGCCTGATAGAAGACGCCGCCGATGGCGCAGCGGCCGGAGATGCCCGACGGCGTGGAGAGGGAAGCGGTGCTGTGGTGCCAGGTCATCAGCGGCGGCACATGCGGACCGACGGGCGACTTCTCGCCGATGTTCTCGCAGCCGCTGTGTGCGGGCGTCGCGTCCTGATAGCTCTGCACGGAATTGAGTCCCTCGTAGCAGGGCCAGCCGAAGTTCTCGCCGCCCTGTTTCGAGATGTTCAACTCCTCCCAGAGGTTCCAGCCGACGTCGCCGATGTAGAGCGTGCCGACCGGTCCGCTGCCGGGCTTGACGGAGAATCGATACGGATTTCGCAGGCCGAGCACCCAGACCTTCGAGCGATTCGCGGCCGGGTCGCCGTTGTAGAAGGGATTGTCCGGCAGGCCCAGGCCGGTGGCTGGATCGATTCGCAGAATCTTTCCGCTGAGGGAGTCGAGGTACTGCGATCGAAAGGCACCGACGTCTTCGTCGGATGAAAAGAGCGGTGGCTGGAAACAGGCAGGATATTCGCCGCCGGCATCGGTCAGTCCCTGGTGGGCGCCATCGCCGGCGCCGACGAGTAGCGAGCCGTCGTTGGCGAATGCGACCGTGCCGATGGAGTGAGAGATCCAGCAGGTGATGATGCCTTCGGAGGGCGTCTGGCCGATGAGGACGAAGCGTGAGTCCGGATCGGCGACGTTTCGATTCTGCGCGGGATCGGCGGTGTAGCGCGTGAGCCGGCAGTAGGTGGGAATGCCTGCGCCTTCGTCCGGGTCACCGTAGACGGGATCGACGGTGTAGAGCAGGTAGACGTAGCCGTTGGTCTCAAAGTTCGGATCGAGCGTCACGCCGAGAAGTCCGCGATCGCCGTTGGCCGTGACCTCGGGCCGTAGATCGATAAACGGTGTCGGAAGCGTAACACCTTTCTCAATGACACGAATCAGGCCGCGCCGTTCGACGACCAACATGCGGCCATCGGGCAGGAAGGTGAGGTTGGCCGGTTGAAAGAAGCCGGAAGCGACCTGCTGAATCTGTGTGCCGGGTGGCAGGGCCGCGACGTGTGTCGTACTCAGGATCGTGAGCAGAAACACGCCGAAGAGGAGCCGGGTGAGCATGCACTGCCGGTTGAGTGCATCTTCCAGAGTTGCTCGGCGCGCGGTCGAGCGTGTTGCATGGTCGATCATTGTGTGCTTCCTCCGCCCGATTCGGCTGCCGGGAATCGCATTATAACGATTCGGTCAGTGAATCTGAAACATTCATAATCGGGGTAGCGCATGCCGCCGGCGAATTCGTTCAACGGGCAGAGTCAGCAGCAGCAATTCCTGAGTCGAATCGCGGCCTCCTGCGGCCTACGGGCATGCTCGAAGATGTCCAGAGGGTATTTCGGGGTGCGGGAGAAACAGCCCCTGGCGTGGATTATGGGGAGTTTGCCGCTGCGTCTGGTTTAATTCGGATGCAAAAGTCGCTATTATAGTTTAGTTGCGAGCCCACCCGAGAGCGTTGACCACGAAATCCACGTTGACCACCAAGCCCATAAGGAAGCGTCTCATGCGAAGCAGCCCGGAGCGGGGAAGGATCGTCCTCCAATTATGTGCATCCATTTTCTCATTGTTCGTGTTCACCATGGCACTGCCGAACCATGCATCGGCACAGTCGGCCGGTCGTGATTCAATGGAGCTTGCGAGCCACACGGCGATCGCAGAGCCGTTTCGTGTCGTGGGCCCGGCGGCCGGCGCGGATGCGATCGAGGTTGTGCTCGAGCAGATGGCCTTCGCCCATCTTCGCAGCGGCGCGGCTCGCGTTCGGATTCGCCTGCCGGTCCCGTCGGGGGACTCGATCCTTCTCGAACTGGAGCGTTTTGACGTGGTGAGTCGCACCGGGCGCTTCGTTGTGCAGACGGAGGCCGGCGTGGTGGAATCGGCATCGCCGCAGGTGGTGACGTTTCGCGGACGAATGGTCGACGCGCCGCATTCGAAGGTCTATCTTGCCCTGAGCGGCAACGGCATGGCCAACGGCTATGTGGAACGCGACGGCGGTACGCTGTATGTCTCCACGGCCCGGCCGGCGGCCGGACCGCGTGCGGGTCAACCGGTGACGACGATTCATGAGCATACTGCGGCGTTTTCGCTACCGGAATTCGCGACGTTCTGCGGTGTGGAAGGCGCCGAGCAGATCGTCGACGAGCTGGCGAACCCGCGGGGCAGCACGACGGATGTGCGCGGACCGCGTATCGCCAAGGTGGCAATCGAAGGTGATCAGGCCTATGTGAATCTGTTCGACAATGTATCGGATGCCCAGACGTACATCGTGCAGCTCGTTGGCGCGGTCAGCGACATTTACATCCGCGACCTGAACGTCAAGCTGGTGCTGGAGTTTTCGCGGGTCTGGCCGATGGGCGGGGAGCCGTTTACCGCGACGGACATCTACACACTGCTTTATTATTACTGGGACTTCGAGCCCTGGTGGGAATACCACTATGTCCATCTTTTCAGTGGGCGGCGTGATACGGGCTACGGTGGTGTCGCCTTCGTCGGCGGCACCTGTCAGGGGTACGCCCACGGCATTAGCGCGTTTCTCCTGGGCAGTTTCCCGAGCCCGCTGGGCGAGCCGCACCTGGGCAACTGGGACGTGATCGTCGTGGCGCACGAGATGGGCCATAACAGCGGCACCTACCACACGCACGACGGCTACAACCCGCCGATCGACCAGTGCGGCAACGGCATTCCGGCTCGCAGCGAGATCATGAGCTACTGCCACATTCATCCGGGTGGAACGACAAACACCGACCTGCGGTTTCACCGGCGGGTGCAGGACGTGGTGGAGAACACGCTTCAGATGGGGGCGTGCTTCACTTATGACTGCAACAACAACGGCGTCGACGACTACGAGGATATTCTGCTGGGCACATCGCTCGATCTGAACTTCAACGAAGTGCCCGACGAATGCGAGGACTGCAACGGCAACAGTATCCTCGACGAGGACGATATTTATCTGGGCCCGTCCAATGATGAAAACTTCAACGGCATTCCCGACGAGTGCGAGCCGGACTGCAACGGCAACGGCATACCAGATGCATGGGAATGTGATCTGAACCCGGCGATCGATCAGAACGGCAACAACATTCCCGACGAATGCGAGCCGGATTGTGATGGCAATGGAATTCCGGACTTCATCGACATCCGCGACGGGCTGCACACCGACGTCGATCGCAACTGGGTTCCGGATGTCTGTCAGGATTGCGACGGAAGCGGCGTGGCCGACTGGATCGAGCTGGGGCGCGGCGAGAATCTCTTTGTCGCCGATCGAGCGGGCTACGTGCGTGAATATTACCGCACGACCGGAGTACCGGTGGGCAATCGTGCAGCCGGTCAGGTGTCCGATCCGCACGATCTGGTCTTCGGGCCGGATCGGCAGTTGTACGTCGCAAGCTATGGCGACGATCGCGTGGTGCGGATTGATGTCGATAACGGCGCTGTCAGTACGTTTGTCTCCGCGGGCAGCGGCGGGCTGGATGGTCCGTCCGGTTTGATCTTCGGTCCCGGCGGCAATCTGTTCGTCGTCGGTCGATTGAGCCAGGCGGTGTATGAATACGACGGCGCGACGGGGGCGTTTGTGTCGGTCTTCGCGGCGGACTTCGCCGGCGCCGGGGCGCAGCCCTTCGGATTGACTTTCGATGACGGCGGAGACATGTATGTTACCTGTTCGAACCACAGCGTACGCCGCTATGACAGCAGCGGGGCGCTGGTCAGTGAGTTTGTCACGCCGGGCAGCGGCGGCCTCAGTGCGCCGCGCGGCCTCGCGTTTCATCCGAACGGCAACCTGCTCGTGACCAGTTCGGGCAACAACCGCGTGCTGGAGTACGATGGCGCAAGCGGCGCCTTCGTGCGAATCTACAACCAGACGGTCAGCACGGGCTCTGCGTGGGGCATCCGCACCGGTCCGCAGAATACGATCTATGTAGTGCAGTCCGTCAGCCAGACGCGTGTGTTTGAATATGCCCAGAGCGGTTTGTTCTTGCGGTCGTATGTCCGCGGCGACGGAGGACTGCCCACGCCGACGGGGATCGCCTTCCGGCCCGGCTTCGTGAATGACTGCAACAGCAATCGTGTGCTGGATCGCTGCGATTCGGAGTGGACCGATGTGGGACTGTTCGTCGGCACGCTGCTCGCGGAGCCGCCGGATGAGGTGCTGGTCTGCATTTATGATCGCAACGGCGACGGGTTGCTTGACGGTCTGGACATCGCGGCGTTTCTGGACGATTTACTGCCCTGAGGCGCACGCGAGAGACAGCCATTGTAATTGGTATCGTGCCGCGCTGATTGGTTGCTACACGCCGGCGGGACACCAGGGCTGCCCTTGTGCATTACTACATCGTGCCTGAATTGCCCGTCGGATTCTCAAAGAGCCGGGTCGATGCACGGGTGAAGCGGCGGACGAATTCTTCCTCGGTCATCCTGGCTGCGGCAGCCAGCTTGGCGAGCATGATCGGGTTCTTCAGGTCGGACTGTTCGAGGCGGATCATGTAGGCCCGGGCCACCTTGTAGTTGTCGGATTGGACGTCGACCTGCCGGATTCGGGTGCGGTTGGTCTGTGGGTCGACCATTTCCGCGAAGCTCATCGGGCAGAGGTTGCTGTGCTGGATGGTGACCATGACGCCGCCGGTCAGGTCGCGGGTCTCGTCGAGCAGCAGCCGCACGGCTCCGTTGCCCAGATCGCGACAGTAGGCCATGTCCAGTGGGGTCGGCGGGGCGCAGCGCAGCATGTACCCGATGGTCTGGGGGATGATGGTGAGCTTTTCGCTGCGTGCTTCGAAGCGCTGAGTGATTTCGTCGGTGAGCATGCGAGCCAGCGGGACTTCGGCGAGGCGGATGTGTCCTGCGGCATCGAGCGGCACTTTCTTATGCAACAGGCGTTCGAGTTCCTCGCGGTCACCGAGCCGGTAGGCCAGTCCCTCGGCGACGATGGCCACGCCGTCGTTTCGTCCCATCGCCTTTCGCTTGATGATAGCGCCTTCGAGGACGTCGGCGATGTGCTGCACCGTCGTGGTCGCGGCGAACTCCTCGGGGATCAGCGTGACCGTGGCGCCGGTGGCCTTGCCGATGCCCAGTGCCAGGAAGCCGGCATGTCGTCCCATGGCGACGACGCAGTACCAGCGGCCGGTGGTCTTGGCGTCTTCCATGAGGTTGGCCACCAGTTCGCTTCCCAGGTGCCGGGCAGTGTTGAAACCGAAAGTGGGGATGTCACCGGGCAGGGGCAGGTCGTTGTCGATGGTCTTGGGGACGTGGACGACGCGGATGCGGCCGTTGGTTCGCTCGGCGACGAAGCGAGCGGACAGCGCGGTATCGTCGCCACCGATGGTGACCAGATGGGTGACGCCCAGTTCGGTAAAGTGCTGGATGACCCGGCGGACCTTGGCTTCATCGGGCGCGACGCGATCACCGGATACGATGGTGCTTTCTTCAAGGAGCGTCGTGCGGCTGGTGCGCAGGATGGATCCGCCGTCGAAGTGGATTCGTGCGACGTCCTTGATCTCGAGGTCGAGGCAGTGGCGCTCGGGGACAAACTTGTCCGAGGCGATGTGCTTGAAGCCGTCGTAGATTCCGACGACGTTCATTCCCTGATTGGCGGCTTCAATCGCAGCGGCGCCGATGACGGCGTTGATTCCAGGGGCGGGACCTCCGCCGACGAGTATGGCAAGCTTGGGGATGTTTACGGCCATAGTGTTCTTCGCAAGGTAAAACGTTTTTCTGGCATCATTATAAGGTGACCGGCCTCGGGGAGACAGCCCGGGGTGAATCCAGGATATCGGGGAGTATACACGCCGGGGCTAAGTTCGTCATTTCCAGACGGTTGCAGTCGATTTTGCAGCGGCAGCCGCGGATTTCTTGCTTTTGGCGATATGTATCTGATAATTCAGGTCGAGAGCCGGGGCGCATCTTCTCGCACGCTCCGCGAGGACCTTCCAGTTTGTGTCGTTATCAGTTCCACGGTCAGGATTTCTCGCCAGCGGTGTGCGCGGAAACTATCGCGGCGAGTTCCAACACCCAGAAACGAGGTCATGCAATGATGCGAAGTCGACGAGTGATGCTGGTTTGTGCGCTGGGGGCGTTGTTCGGTCTGGTGATGGCACACGGCGCGAAGGCAGCGCCGGCGGACACGACAGCGGACGCGGTGATCGGTCAGGCCAATTTCACCAGCAACCAGATCAACCAGGGTGGAGCGAATGCCAGCGCGGCGAGCATGAATGAGCCGCGGGGTGTCGCGGTATCGCCGGTCGATGGGCGCTTCTGGGTGGCGGATCAGGCGAACAACCGCGTGATATCGTGGCCGAGCGCGACTGCGTTTACCAACGGTCAGGCGGCCGACATCGTGCTCGGGCAGGCGGATTTCAACAGTTCCGATCCGAATCGCGGCGGTGCGAACCCTGGCCAGAACACGTTGAGCGGGCCTCGTGGTGTCGCGGTTGATTCGAGCGGGCGGCTGTACGTGGCGGACACTGACAACAAGCGCGTGCTGCGTTTTGATCCGCCTTTTTCCAACGGGATGAATGCCGTACAGGTATTCGGACAGAACGGCAGCTTCACGACGGCGAACCAGGCAGCCATGAACGCGGCGACGGCGGACAACATCGGCAATGCCGAAGGCGTTGCGGTTGACGCAGATGATAACCTCTGGCTGGCCGACCGATTTCTGAGTCGCGCTGTGCGTTACAACACTCCGGCAGCCGGTCCGGCACCCGGTGGAGACACGACGGCGGACCTGGTCATCGGCCAGCCGAATCTGACAAGCGGTGACGGCAATCAGGGCGGAAACCCGGCGGCGAACACGATCAACCGGGCGAGCGGCTGTGCGCTGGATGCAGACGGGAATCTCTACGTGTGCGATGAGTTCAACCATCGCGTGCTGTTGTTTCTGGCGCCGCTGACGAACAACAAGGCGGCTTCGCGCGTTTACGGGCAGCCGGACTTTACATCGGATACTGCAAACAACGGCGGCGTCAGTGCGACGAGCATGAACACGCCGGTCAGCGTCGCGGTCGATCCGATTTCCGGCAACCTGTTCGTGGCCGACTCGATCAATAATCGAATTCTGGAGTTTGCCGATCCACGGAACGACAGCACCGCGGATCGTGTGTATGGACAGGGCGGCAGTTTTACAACAGGCACTCCGAACACCGGCGGTGTGAGTGCCGATTCCATCGCCGACGTCGGCGGCGTAGCTGTCGATGCGTTGGGCAATCTGTATGCCGGAGATCGTCTGAATCATCGTGCTTTGCGATTTAACGCTCCTCCGGTCAACGGAGGTGGTGGCAACGGCGGTGGTGGAAACGGCAACGACGAGGGAATTTTTTGCGGTCTCTGCGGGCCGGGCATGACGATGATGATGCCGCTTTGCATCGCGGGATGGGTTGCCATGCGGCGGACGAGTCGCATGCGACGAACGCGGCAAAGCTGATAAAGATGTGTGCCTGAACCTAGCCGATGGGTTGCAACTCGTTTGCAATCCATCGGTCTTTTCTTGCGAGGATGATTCCTGTCGTCGCAGCAGTTATGCCAGCGCTGGTCGTGCAGCGCCAGCGCCTGACGTCCCTGCTCCTCGCTCGTCTTCCAGAACCTGCTGATGCGTCGCCCGGTCCTCTCCGAAACGAACCAGCCGCGCCGAGTTAAACACGACGACGAAGCTCGATCCCGTGTGCAGCACCGCCGCCCAGATCGGCGAGACGATGTCGAACGCACCCAGCGACATGACCGTTACCACGAAGAGCGCGCCGAAGACGAGGTTCTGCATCACGACGCGCCGCGTCGCCCGGCTCAGCTTCACCAGGAACGGTATGCGCGTCAGGTCGTTGTTCAGCAGGGCGATTGACGCCGAGTTGATCGCCACGTCGCTGCCCGCCGCACCCATGGCCACGCCCAGATCGCCCGCCGCCAGCGCCGGCGCATCGTTCACGCCATCGCCGATGACCATTACCCGGTGGCCCTGGCCGCGCATCGTGTTCACAAGGTCGAGCTTCTCCTGCGGCAGACAATCGGCGCGGTATTCGGTACACGCCATCTCCGCGGCGACGCGGCGGGCCACGGCCTGCCGATCGCCCGTAAGCATGGCCACACGGCGGAAGCCCAGTTCGCGAAGCTCTTCGACGGCCTCTCGCGCCGCCGGCCGTGTGCGATCTTCCAGCCCGACCATGCCGACCAGCTTGCCATCGACGGCGACGAACAACTGGCTCATGCCTTCGGCTGCCCGTGCCGCATCGGCCATCGCGGCGGTGTCCACCCCGCGCTCCCGGAGGAAGGTTTCACGGCCGACCAGGACCTCGCGCCCATCGACCCGTGCAACGACGCCCTTGCCCGGCACCTCTTCGAACTTTTCTGTTGAGGCGCAGACGATATTTGCCTCGCGGGCCACTTCCTGCAGCGCCTTTGCCGCAGGGTGATTGCTGTGTTGCTCGGCCGAGGCCGCGAGCCGCAACAGCTCCGCGCCGTCGCCACCATCCACGGGGATCAGTCGCGTCACCGATAGGACGCCTGTGGTGAGCGTGCCGGTCTTATCGAATACTACAGCGGTCAGTCGGCCGGCGCTCTCGAGGTGTCCGACATCCTTGATGAGAATACCCAGCCGGGCCGCACAGGAAAGCCCCGCGACCATCGCCGTCGGCGTGGCCATGATGAGGGCACAGGGACAACTGGCCACGAGCATGGCAATGGCCCGTTGCATGCCGTTTTCGTCCTTGGTGAAGAAGAGAACGAGGGCAGCAAGCATGAGGACAACCGGTGTGTACCAGATGACATAGCGGTCGATGAGCCGCATGATCGGGATGCGCGTTCGCTCGGCGAGAAGAATCAGCCGCTGGACCTGTCCCAGCGTCGTCTCACTGGCTACCTTGTTCACCTCGATGTCGAGCACGCCGGTCAGATTGATCGTTCCGGAGAAGACGGGCTCGCCGACGCGCTTGTCCACCGGAAGCGATTCGCCGGTGATGTTCGCCTGGTTCACGGTGGAGTCGCCGGCCACGACCGATCCATCCGCGGGGATCACATCACCGGGGCGTACGCGAATCCGCTGACCAGGTCGCAGCGACGTTGCTTCGACGACCCGCTCTGAGGTTCCCTCAATGAGCCGGGCCGTTTTCGGTGTCAGCTTGACGAGTTCTTCAATACTCGCCCTGGCGCCGATGGCGGTCCGGGTTTCGATGAGTTCCGAAAGGAGCAGGAAAAAGCCGATGACGCCAGCGGCGCGAAAGTCGTTGGTGGCGAAGGCGGCGACAATGGCAAGTGCGACAAGCTCGTCCATGTGCATGTGGCCGCGGAGAAGATTGCCGATGGCGTGCCAGATGATCCGCGCTGCCAGGAGGATCGCCCCGATGACAGCGGCAAGGTCCATGTGGAACTGATAGAGGTAATCCTTGACGTAGTATGCGGTGCCGTCGGGCCGAATCTTCTCGACGAGTTCATAGGGACTGAAGAGCTGAACGTAGTAGCTGGTGAGAACAAGGAGCCCGCCGATGAGCGTCAGGATGAGCCAGAAGCCCGCCCACCGGGCCTGCTCTGCGGCATCGCCGTGGGCATGTTCGTGAAAATGGGAATGATGGTGGTCGTGATGATGATGATCGTGCCCCGGTGCGCCGTGATCGTGCGCGTGGGCATGGTGTTTGTCTTCCGCTGCCTGTACGCCGAAGAACTGGTGGGCCATGTTCGTGGTACCTGGTGCTGGTCGTGGGGTGGCGGGACTCTACGAGTTCCCGCGGACATCTACGCTGGTGGCACCCGATCGGTTCGCCGGGGCGGTCGCCGTCGGGCTCAGGGATGATATGTCAATGGGGGTGGGCTGCCAAGTCGGAGGGTGGCTAGCCCGCGCGGATGGTGCGGCCGGCAAGGCGTTGCGGATTGACGATGCCGCGTAGGTCGCCGCTGTTGAGGACGCGAATGTCGGACACGCCGTATTTCATCATCGCCAGGCGCGTCAGGCCGAGGCCGAAGGCGAAGCCGGTGTATTCGTGCGGGTCGATGTTGCCGTGGCGCAGTACATTGGGATGCACCATGCCGCAGGGCATGACCTCGACCCAGCCGCTGCGCTTGCAGGTAGGGCAGCCCGATCCGCCGCAGATTTCGCAGCGCATGTCCAATTCGAAACCGGGCTCGACGAAAGGAAAGAACCCGGGCCGCAGTCGAATGGTCGGTTCGCGATGAAAGACCTCGCGCAGGGCCAGTTTCATGAAGGCGATCAGGTGAGCGATGGAGATGTCCTTGTCGATCAGCAAACCTTCGATCTGGAAGAAGGTGTTTTCGTGGGAAGCGTCGATGGACTCGTAGCGGAAGCACCTGCCGGGTGCGATGACGCGCAGCGGCGGGCCGAAGCGCTGCATGGCGCGGACCTGGCAGGGGCTGGTGTGAGTGCGAAGCAGCCAGCCGTTGGTGAGCCAGAAGGTGTCCTGCGTGTCGCGCGCCGGATGGTCCGCAGGGATGTTGAGCGCTTCGAAGTTGAAGTATTCGGTTTCCATCTCAGGGCCGCCGACCACGGAGAAGCCGAGGCCGACGAAGACGCGCTCGACCTCGCGCTGCACGATGGTTACAGGGTGCAGCGAGCCGCGAGGGACGGACGGCGGCGGCAGGGTGGGGTCGAAGTCGGCGGCGAGTTTCTTTACACCTGTCAGCTCTGCATCGCGCAGACGGGCCTGCGCTGCGGCGAAAAGTTCTTCGACGGCCTTCTTGGTCTGGTTGATGGCCTGACCGGCAGGGCCGCGCTGTTCGGCGGGGAAAGACTTGATGGACTTGAGCAGCTCGGCGAGCGGGCCTTTGGAGATCTTCGATTCGGCGCCGCGCAGGGCGTCGATCGTTGCGGCCTGCTGCGCGGCGGCCTGTGCCTGCCGGGAGATTTCCGCGAGTTGGGTTTGCAGTTCGGCAAGTTCCATTGGATGCCTTCGGTTCGTCGGGCGGTAATTGATAACGCCGTTTGCCGCCGTCGGCAAGGAATCCGCGCGGTGGCCTCGGGCAGACGCGGACCATCAGGGGGAAGCCGTCAGCCGAGCGATGCGTTCTTCCAGTTGCGCGCGCTGGGCGGCAGTCAGACGGTGGGGCTTGGAGATGTGGATGCGCTGGTCGTCGAGTCGCAGGGCGAGGGAGAGTTGCTCGGCGGCGGCGCGGCGGGCTTCCGGTGCATCAGTGGCTGCGGCCAGCCGCTCGTAGAGATCGGCGAGGATCATCCGACGAGTGGGCGACGTGGGGTACGCGGCAACGAATGTTTCCATGGCGGCGATCGCCTTGCGCAGGTCGGTCAGGTCGCCGGCAAGCACGTAGCGCTGGAAGTGCAGAGTGGCTCGGTGCTGCCAGACGGCACTGTTGTCCCGATCTCTGGCATGTAGTTCATCGGTCAGCCGCAGGCCTTCGTCGACATGCCGCGGCGAGGCAACGCGGGCTGTTAACTGTTCGAGCAGCTCACTGAGGGCCGTGGCATCCAGTCGGTAGGCCTGCGCGCCATCAAGGTATGCGTGGTACGGCGTAGAGGCGACGTACTGCTCCCATCGTTGTGGCGCTTCGGACACTCGAGCAATTCGCAGTTGCTCGCCGAGTCTTGCGGCAGGCAGCACCAGCAACCATCCGCTGACTACGGCTGCCGCGATGAATGCCACGGAACAAATCGCGGTGACGTTCGTGGCGGGTTGTGCGGGTTTGCTCGCCTGCTGTCGATCGGTTGCACGCCAATCTTCCCGGACGAAACCCTCTCGCGCCGCAAGGGCGACGGCGATGATGGCGAAGAACGTGGTGGCCGCGCCGCCGTTGAACATCGCCAGGTCGACGCCGGTGTGCAGGACGAAACCGACGATGCCGCCGATCAGTGCCGGGAGGACTCGTGAAGGTTCCTGATCGGAGAAGTGTTTGCCGGCATTTTCCATCGCCAGCGCGGGGAAGAAGATGACCCACACGAACGCCGGAAGATGAAGAGTCAGCACGGCATAACCGCTGGTCGTCCTGCTGATGAGCAAGGCCCACCAGGCAAAGAACATTGCACCGATGCCGCCGGTCCAGAGGACGATGGAACCGGCAGCAAGCGAAGGTTCATCTGAACTGCGGAAATCGGTGTGCTGAGCACGGCGAGCCGCAGAGTCCCGCGTGGTTTGAAGACCGCCGGCACTGGTCAGGCGACGAGTCAGTCCGGTGAAGACGAGCAGCATGCCGATAAGGCCGAGGATTCCCCATTCGGCCGCGGCTTTTACCGGCCAGCTGTGCGGATCGTCCACGTCTTCGGGGCAGGCCGCATCCTTGTATTGGGAGAAGTGTCTCCCGAAATTGTCAGCGCCGATGCCGAGCCAGCCCAGATCGCCGATCATCGCTGCGGCGCCGCGCCAGTAGAAATGTCGAAAGAGCATCGACTTGCCGAGTGCCTCCGGCCTGGCATTGAGGGTGGTGGTGACGACGAGAGCCGCTGCCGCGCAGAGCAGCCAGATCAGGATCGCCGCCAGGACCGGTCGCTTTGACCACCCCCGTTGCCAGAGCATGCCGACTGCGAACACGGCCATCGCCACGCCGCAGCCCGTCATCGCACCCTTGCTCTGAGATGCAGCCAGGGCGATCAGTGCCGCCATCGTGACGATGCCTGGCGCCGCGAGCGACCATCGAGGTGCGCGCGACCAGCGCATTGCTAGCACGGCGAGGCCGCACATCACGATCAGAATGAGATAACTGCCCAGCACGTTCGGGTGGGCGAAGTAGCCGGTCACCGCACCGCTGCGGAGGCGCTGCTCATAATCGTGCAGGAAGCCGGCCTGATTGGAGGCGTCTTCCTGCTTCGAAGTACTGAGCAGTTCGTCGCGGTGCGCTTCGAAGTATCGGATGGTTTCCGGTGTTTCTACCCAGTGCTGATAGGCGCACTTGGCGGCGACCATCGCGCCGGTCGCCAGGATGACGCAGAGCGTCAGACGCAGGTGCCAGGGTTTTGTCAGGAGCCGGCGGAGGATAGCGATGTAAATGAGCAATCCGAGGAAATCCAGACTGCCGATGATGGCGAGGTGTTTCTGGCCGGCGCGGATGGTGGAAATAAGCATGGCGACGACGAGAAGTGCGGCACCGGCTTCGAGACCGGTCCATCGAGACGCGGCGTTTTCGGGGGTATGTGCACGGTTTGCGGATCGCCGCCAACGTGCCAAGGAAAGCATTGCGGCGACGGCGAGGATCAAGATGAAGATACCTAAGGTGGTTGCCGGTTGTGCACCGTCCGGCACGTCGACATGTCGGAACATCCGTGGCACTTCGAAGGTATGTGTTTCGGAGATCACGGCGCGCAGCGGTATCAGCGCGAGCAGCACCATCAGGCAGAGTCGTTCTGCGAGCGGTGCCGGCACGGCAGTGTCGTTCGGCTGCGCAGGGTGACGTTCGGGCTCGCTCATGTCTTTCCCGGGCTTTCAAGGAGTGCTACGAGCGAAACGACGAGCAGGGTCTGGAGGATGATCCCCCAGGCCAGCGGCCAACTCGCGCCGGGCAGCAGCAGCGCTGGCAGAGAGGTGACCAGGGTGGCGAGCCAGATGACGAGTACGGCCTGCGGGATGCTCATGCCGCGACGGATGAGGCGGTGAGAGAAATGTCGACGGTCACCGGTCCAGATTGGTACCCCGAGCCGCCACCGGAGGTAAATCACGCTGATGGTGTCGTAGAGCGGGACGGCCATGACCACGAGGGGGGCGAGCATGCCGAAGGGCCGTTGGCCCTGTTCGGGCGCGGCGAAGGTGGTCAGGATCGTGAAGACCGCCAGCAGCAGGCCGATGACCATGCTACCCGCATCGCCGAGATAGATTCGCGCGGGGTGAAAGTTGAACGGAAGGAAGCCAGCGAGGGCGCCGACGAGGAGCCAGCAGCACAGGGGGACGAAGAGTTGACCGGCGCCGGCGGCGGTGGTTGCGAAGACGGCGGCGGCGATCATTCCCACACCGGCGGCGAGGCCGTCCATGTTGTCGAGGAAGTTGAAGGAATTGGTGAGGGTCAGCATCCAGGCGAGGGAGAGAAAGACGGAAAGACCGTAGGGCAGATGGGACATGAGCCGCAGATTGCAGCCGACAACGAGAAATAGAGCGATGAGAAATTGCCCGAGGAATTTGAGCGCGGGTCGCATGGGTCGGGCATCGTCCGCCAGACCGAGGATGCACATGGTGATGGCGGCGAGTGCGATGCCGGTGGCGACGTAGTTCCTGCTGACGATGCCGTCGAGATGAACGCTGACAGAATACGGGAGCCAGTCGGGCGGACCTGCCGCGAAGGTATTGGCCACGGCGATTGCAAGCAGGATCGGCAGCAGCACGGCCAGCGTGACGGCGATGCCGCCGCCGAGGGCCACGGGATTGTCGTGGGCTTTATGTCCGCCGGGCAGGTCAACGAAGCCGCGCGCGAGCGACCATCGCCGGACTGCGGCCGTGCCGACGGCCGACAAGAGCGCTGCAGTGAAGAAGGCGGCGATCGGAAATATCGCTTTCGTGGTCACTTCGAGTGGGTCGCATGGGCCATCGTTTCGCGCGGGTCGAATCGAAGCGGCACCGCATCGGCGCATGCTATTGAAAGCGGCACTGTCCGTCTATATGCTACGGTTGCCACACCGCGAGGGACGCGTGAAGAAGGAACTTCGAACGAAACTGCGAGCTGTTCTTGCGGCCCTGTCCGCGGCGGAGATTCAGGAAAAATCGCGTCGGGCCGCTTCGCTGCTTTTTCAGCAGCCGGAGTATCGCCGCGCCGAGATCATGATGATCTATCTGGCCCTGCCGCACGAGGCCGATACAACGCCGATCGTGCTCCAAGCATGGCAGGATCGCAAGAAGGTCGTTGCGCCGCAGGTGCTGTGGGAGAGTCGGCAGATGATGCCGGTCGAGATTCGCGATCTCGACGAGGACATCGGCAGCAATCAGTTCGGCATCCGTGAGCCGATCCGGGGTCTTCCGATCCCGGTTGGGCTGATTGATCTGGTCATCGTGCCGGGGCTGGGATTTGATCCTTTCGGGAATCGGCTGGGTCGCGGCCGAGGTTTTTATGATCGCTTTCTGAGCAAGCAGGAGTTTGTCGGCGTGACCTGCGGATTCGCGCTTGAATCACAGGTGGTGGACTCGATTCCGGCGGCGCACCATGACGTGAAAGTCCGCATGCTCGTGACGGATGAGCAGGTTCGACGTTTCGATCCTTGACGAAACGGTCCGGCCGTATAGATTCTGACTCAAATTGCTTGATCGCCGCACGCGATCCGGGCACCAGCGGTGCGAGAAGCCGCTCGTGATTAATGCGATGCGCGCGAGTTCACCCTCACTCAGAACGGAGAACGCTGTCGTGGCTTTATTCAGGACGAATCGACCCGGTTCATGGACGATCCTCTCCGCGGCGGTGGTGATTGCCGCTGTATCCTGGGGGGCCTATGCGTGGCGACACGCGCGGCCTTCGGGGACGGCGGACGACGCGGCGCAGCTTGCCGAAAGCGGCAACGCCATCGATCAGGAATCATTGGTTCAGCTTCGGGCGACGCGTCCGGCGCGTTCCGCCGTGTTTGACACATCGTCTACGGTCGAAGCCGCTTCCGAAGCGGATGAGGTCGTGGTGCGCGAGCCGGAAGGCGTCTCGCGCGCCGTGACGGCCAACGTGCCGCCGTCTTCCACCGAGCCGGTGGAGATGACCCTTTTGCGTCGCAGCGTGACGGATGGGGTGGCAGATGGTGATGCCGCATTTGGTGGCTCGCCGTTGCTGCGAAGCGCGAGGGCTGCTTCCGCCCGCGGCGAGCTGGTGGTGGCTCGCAGGCAGCTGACGGAGGCCCTGCATGCCGGGCTATCGGCGGTCGAAGAAACGGATGTACGGCGCGAGCTGACGCGAATCGCCGACGCGTTGCTCTTTTCTCGTGCGACGAACCTCACAGACCCGCTGACGGACGTACATGAAGTCGCACCGGGCGATTCACTGTACATGATCGCTCGGAAGTATCAGATCACGGAGGACCTGCTCGCCTCGATCAACGGGCTGGATGATCCGAATCGACTTCGTGTCGGCCAGCGGCTCAAAGTGATCCGCGGCCCCTTCCACGCGGTGATCAGCAAGACGCATCATCGGATGGACCTCTATCTGGATGATGTGCTGGTTCGGAGCTATCGCGTCGGACTGGGCACCAACGGCGGCACGCCGACCGGTAACTGGGCGGTGAATACCAAGCTGAAGAACCCCGACTGGACCGACCCGATCACGAATCAGTATTACCTGGCAGATGATCCGGACAACCCGATCGGCGAGCGGTGGATCGGTCTCGAGGGGCTGGCGGGCGAGGCCGTGGGCAAGGTGGGATTCGGCATTCACGGCACGATTGATCCGGCCAGCATTGGTGAGAACATGTCGATGGGGTGCATCCGACTGATCGCCGAGGATGTGGCAGCGGTCTATGACCTGCTGGTAGATCGGCACTCGCGCGTCGTGGTAGAACCGTAGGCGTCGGCCGAAAACAACGACTCTTTGCCGGGCGCTGGCATCACCAGTCGGTTCGTTCCAGTACCAGCATCACGTTCAGCAGCTGACGGCGCTTCGCGGGCAGTTCATCATCCGGACCGCCGAGCATGTCGCCGGTCGGGATGCCGGGGAACAGCTCCGATCCGCAACCGCTGAAGGCGCCGAAGGCGCCATAGCGCAACGTGATACGAAAATCATCGGGCACCAGTTCCGTCAGATCGACATCCGGGAAAGCGCCTGCGTCGGCGAGTCCCTTGCGAAGCAGATCGGTGATTGTGATGGTCATCGTGCCTGGAGCGGGCGGTGTGAGCACTTTCAGACTCGGCAGGCGCAGCGGACCGCTGGCGCCTTCGTCGCGCGTTTCGGGGTCGATGCCCGGCGCAAGAAAGCCGGCGAGTGACCACCAGACGGGCGAAGCGCGAAGGACCGGGTAATAGGCGCGGGGTCCCCGGATCGGCATGGCTTCGTGAGGGATGCGTCCCTGGCCGATGATTTTATCCTGCCAGAGTATTTCATACTCGTCGTCGTCGTCATCACTGAATGAGATGCGGATCGGCGGCAGCGCGAGCGTCAACCGTCGCGGTGTGATCCAGCGACCTGTCATCGGGCTGGGTCCTTGCATGTCCGTTGCTCGAATCTTGGTCTGAGTCGTGGTCACGGCGATGGCGAGTACGCCGTATGTGCCGTCAACGATCTGACCGCGCCGCAGGTTGATGCGTGCCAGTCGGTCAGCCCGTTCCTCAACGCTGCGCGCACTGGCCAGCCGCTGCTGATCCTGTGGACTCATGTGGCAGATGCGGAAGATCCACTGTCGGATTCGCGCTGCGACCGGCGCCGGAGCACGATTGACGAGAGCTTCCATCTGTTCGATGTGGACGCCGGCCTTGAGCGCGGCGCTGAGGCGCCATGCCTCTTCAGGGGTGTACTCAGCGGCACGACGATCGAGGTAGTTCATGATGGTCTCGGCAAGCTCGAAGCATCTTGGCTGAAGCAAATGACCTGCCAGGGCGACCGTGGCATCGAGGTAATAGAGCCGGGAGGAATGCAGCAGGTCGTTCAGGAGATGGTTGCGGGCGGCGGGATCAAGGCCGGGGGCCAGCAGGCATTGAGCAGCCTCATCGGCGTAGCCGGTTTCGAGCAGAACGCTGAGCGCTGCCGGGCGCAGTTCCACGGGGCCTTCGCGCGCGGCATCGGTGATTCCCCGGAGCAGCGGATCGTGCGAAGCCGGATCGACCATCAGCGGGAAGGGGCCGTGGTTGATGCTCCGCTTGTCGCCGACACCATCGCTGCCGCGGTGAACCGAACACTCGACGCCGAGGTGCTCGCGCCGGTACATCAGTTGAGTGATCAGCAGTTGCCATGCGGCGATCCGCTCCTGCTCGGTGCCTTTGAGAGCATCCTCCATCATGCGGGCGAAGCGCTTTCCGTAGACACTGTCACCGAGGTTGATGCCCTGGAGCACTCTGAGGAAAGCGGTTTTTCGACTGGTCTCCTGCGCGGCGGTTCGTGATGTGGGAACATCCAGCGACCACCACTGCGAGAGAATAGCGGCTTCGATGTCCTGGGCGTTGAGTTCGAGGGATTGCGCAGCGCGGGCGACTTCCTGGGCCATCTCCGGCCGGGCGGCGAGAATCAATGCCTGGAGCAGCCGGGCGGCCGAAGCGCGATCGCTCAGTTCGCCGATGCGCGTCAGGGCGTAGCGCTGGGCGGAGGCGGATGCGTATTCGAGGAATTTCCAGTCTGTGACGGCGGGGGGCAGCGCCAGCAGGATGTCGATCGCTTCGGAGCAGACGAAGGAGTCCTCCGATGCGAGGACGGCTTCGAGCAGCCGCGCAGCACAGTATGCACAGGGGCTTGGTACAGGGCCGCCTCCGCCGAAACGGGTCTGGTCTTCTTCGCTCGTGATCTCCAACGGGCGCTGACAGACGCGGCGCCACCAGTGACTTGCCTGTTCAAGTCGCAGGGCGCAGGCCGTGATACGAACCCAGCTCAACTGCAGATCAGCTTCGGCCTCTGTTAGCATTGATAGCGCCAGAGGTGACGGTGATGGATCGGACTTGTCGATGCGCTCGCAGAAGTACTTCCAGACGGCAAGTTGAATCTGTTCTTCCGCACGGCCACCGGCACGGAGCATGGTCGGATCGACGACGTTCGCCCAGCGATTGAGACTGGCGCGGGCATCTGGATCAAATCGGATCTCGAGTTGGCGTCGGATTCTTGCCAGCCGCTCGATCGCAAGAGCAGCCATGGCGGGTGAAGACCCCTCGGCGAGTCGCAGGGCGCGTGTCACGGCCGGTGTGGCGGACCATGGCCAGTTCTTCTTGCGTCGGGCGTCGGGGGTGTCGGGGAGATTTTCGACGACTCGATCAGGCGAGACGATGCTGGCCTGGCGCAGAAAGTCGAGGTCAACGGTTTCTTCGCCGCCGTCGGCCCATTCGATTTTCATTTCAGATGCGTTCTTCGCGACCTCAAAGACGGCAATGAGTGAGCCGTTGGCCCTCTCGGTTGCAACGGTGGTCTTGATGCGCGGCTGGCGAGCGCTTCGACCGGTCCGACGCTTGTCAGCGGCCGGTGCCTCCGGAGTCCGTGGTCCGAGGTGATTTCGCAATTCCGCCAGCGTGCGGCCGCCTTCTCCCGTCTTGAGCAGGAACCGTTCGTAGACAGGACCGCGAAGATCGCTGGCGGGCCGGAAGCTTCCATCGCGGATTGTCGCGGGCAAGAAGCCGTAAAAGCCGCGGGCGTCGCGGCCCTTGAAGGAATTGCGTGAGAGATTGCGGACTTCAGATTCGCCGGCGGCAGGTTTTGAAAGCCGATCGGGTTCGTAACGAAGCGGAAGAAGCAGGAACTCCATTTCAGGGTCGGCAGCGACGAGGGTTTCATCGTCGCGAAGTGTGTCCGTGAACAGCGAACCATCCAGCGCCGGGGTCAGGTCGATGGTCATCCATCCTTCGAGATGAACGCCCCAGGCGAGTGCGAGGGAGCTGATGTCACTCTGTGTTGCATCGACGCGCCAGGCACGCCGCAGGAGCCGTGCAGCTTCGTCCTTCAACCCGGCGCGATGTGCCCAGCGAGCGGCTGACAGCAGGCCAGCCGCGTCATCCGGTGCCAGTGCTGTGACGCGATCGCGAATGGTGATGAGATTACGGAACCGGGCGAAGGCGGTCGTTGCAGCGGATCGCTTCGAGGTACTATCCGGCCGGCTGACAAGCGGTGTGTCGCCCAGTTTGCGGTCGAGCGAAAGGGCGCGGCGCATCGCCCGGCGCGCGAGTGTCTCGTAGCCGGCTTGATAGTATGCAGCACACCAGTTGACGAGCCGTTCCGCGTCCTTGCTCGCCTCGATTCTTGCAATCTCCTCGATACCCTGCAGATGTTCGGTGATGTCTGCAAGTTCGATCGTCAGCTCGCGTGGTCCGGCTGGATCACCGGTGAGGACACGCAGCACAGTATCTTCCGACTTGAGGATTCGGCATGCGATAGTGCGGCCGTCTTTCGTGAGGAGAAGATCGGCGCGGGCGGAGGACGATCCGAAGGTTACCGCAAGGATTCCAGTCAGAAGCAGCCGGGATGTCAGAATTCGTCCGGGCATGGTGCCTACCGGAGCGGGTTTGTTGTTCGTTACGATGCAATGACGACCGCCGATTATCTTACGGTTCCGGCAGTGCCTGAATCGTGCGCCGCTTTCACATCTTAATCCATTCGACGCCCACCTGCCTAACTTTTGATTTGTCCCTGGCCTCGGGCTGCCGGTCGCTGTCTGCGGGATTGCATCGGATATAGGATGTGGTTATGAAGCTGCCGACGCCCCTCCATCTCTGGTCTCTCTCTCCCACTCGGGCAGTTTCGATGCAGAAGAGACTGGCTGCTCGCGTTCACACGAGCGCACTGTCAAAGGATGTGCGGCTTGTCGCCGGTGCGGATTGCGCGTTCGTCGAATCTGATCGCATCATCGCCTGTTGGGTCGTCTGGGATATCTCCGACGGCACGCTGGTCGAGAAGCAGCATGTCGTTCGAGCGGTGCGGTTCCCGTACGTGCCGGGCTTGCTGAGTTTTCGAGAGGCACCGGCGCTGATTGCCGCCGCGCGCAAGCTGCGAACCGAGCCGCATGTCTTCATGGTTGATGGACACGGATTGGCGCATCCGAGGCGTTTCGGACTGGCATGTCACCTGGGCCTGTTCCTGGGTCGGCCGACCATGGGGTGCGCGAAGAGCCGGCTGTGCGGTGTGAATTGCGACCCAGCGGATCGACGAGGGGCAATTGCATCGCTGACGGATCGAGAGGGGGAGATCGGACGGGTGGTACGGACGCAGCGCGGCGTGCGGCCGGTGTACGTCAGCATCGGGCATCTGATCACGCTCGACGATGCGGTGCGACTGACCCTCGAGTCTTGTACAAAGTTTCGCCTGCCTGAGCCGACCCGCCTGGCGCATGCCGAGGTTTCCCGGCTGCGGCGCAGCCTGTCACTTGAGATCGCGTAGCACTTGGAATCGCACAGGTCATTGAATCACGGCATACATGATCGAAGCAGGATGTCTGAGTCAGAACTTGAACCCGTACTGGACGTAGAACAGGTCCGCGTCGCGGTCGGAGCCGGTGGCACGGATGAAGTTGTTCGACCAGAAGTGCGAGTAGCCGAGCAGCAGCGATGAGTGCCGGTCAATGGCCCATTGGATGGTCAGATCGATTTCGTTGCCGATGTCGTGTCCTGCGCCGCCGTTCGGGGCGCGCCGGACCGGGACGCCGCCAGCGTTGTAGAGGGCGTCGCGCGTGCGATGGTTCCAGAAGGTGTACCATGCCAGCCGAGTCGTGACGGTGTCGATCGGCTTGAAAGAAAAGTTAATGTTCGTCGCCAGCAGGTTTTGAAGGCCGAACAGATCGAGATAGCCCCAGTGGGCATGACCCAGCGGAAAGAGCTGGTTGAAGGTCTGATGCTTGCCATCGGTCGGGTTTCGGTCGCCGGAGCCGAAATCAAAGCCGCCGCCGATACGCGGGCTCATGGGCAGTTTGGCCGTCCAGCCGCCTTCCAGACAGCTCATCCATGCCTGGATGCGGTCACCTGCGAAGTTGCCGAACTGGTGGGCGAACTCGCCGTCGTAATCGAACTGGTTTCTCTGGCCACCGAGGCGACTGCCTAAGGTATAGAGCGACTCGTCGCCGACGCGACCGTTGGCATTGGTGAGGTTGCCGGTGTCGCGAAGGGCGAGAAAGTAGTTTTCGATGTAATGGTCGGCGATGCCCTTGTACTTTGAGTAGATGCCATAGAAGTGGGCCTCCTCGCGATACTCATCGGGCTTGCGATTGAGCCCCTCCGAGAGGTCGATGGGGACGGGGCGCATGTAGAAGAAATCAATGTCGAACGGATCGCTTTCGTAGAAAAGCTTGACACCGTCGAAGCGCCGCCGGGTGTTGGCCCAGTCCAGCGGGCTGATAAGCCGCTGTCGGCCGTAGAGCAGCTCCTGCCTGCCGAAACGCACGGTCAAGGGTATGTCCTCGCCGAGAAATCGCAGATCGAGGAAGAGTTGCTGGAAGTCCCAGCGATTCTCCATGATCGGCAGGAGTGGAAGATCACGGTCTTCGACAAACGCGCTGATACCCTGGAAGAAGACACGGGCCAGCTTTCGATAGCGCAGGTCGGTGTGGATCAGATAGCGGTGAAGCAGAAAGGTATCCTGCGCAGGCTCACGACTGCCGAAGGTCGTATTGGTCTCCGCCTCCATGCGCGCTCGGACCTCGCCGCCGATGCTCAGCGTGAGGTCTTCTGTCAGGTGAATCCACTTGATCGGGTCGAAGATGTCCGTTTGATAGCTGCCGGGCGGCCCGTCGAGATAGCTGTAGTTTTCGTCGTAGCGAAGGTCGAGGTAGCGCGGCGGAGGCGGCGGCTTCGTGTCTGACTGCGCTGTTGTGGACTGTGAATCGGTGGACGGTTGCGAGGTGATCGGGTCCGCGGCAGCCGATGCCGCGATGCGGCTTTCAGCCGCGATGGCTGCGCAAATGCCTGCGAGGCATGCAAGCACCCGTCGAATGACGCGCGTCGCGCATCGCCTGGCACCGGACATCCTGTTTTGACAGGAATTGGTCATTTCACACAGGCAGACCGATGGATGTCGCAATGTCCTCAAAAAACGGTACGAGGAAAACTGAGAACAGCATGTTGATGATGGCACTGAGAAGCACACCAATGCTGTTGATGAAAACCGTGATGAGCTGGTCACCGGGTGACATATCGCAGGTACTCCTTCGATTCAGGACTTCGATACGGATCGACGGGGCTGCACATCAACCGCCGCCATTTGCTCTAGCAAATTCCGTGCCGTCCATGACCGGCACATGGCACTGCAGACATCGCGTCCGCTCCGGGTGGGAGCAGCGTATTTCTTCCCGCGCCGCCGGGCCGGTATGGCAGGCGAGGCAATTCTCACGCATGAACACAGGGTGAGGCAAGACCGGTGGGGCATAATCGTGAAAGCGTCGCCCGCGGCGCAGGTCCTGTCGGAGGGGCAGGAATCCGCTTTCCGCGAAGAGCCCGTTATCCTCCAGATAAACATGGCACTGTTCGCATCGTTCGAAACCGCCGCCATCGGAGCCGGACATGTGCGGCATGGGCGGAGCGAAGCCCATCTCACCGAACTGGATGCCTGTCTGCGTGTGGCAGGATGTGCAATGGGCCCCCATGCGCATGTGCGGAATGACCGGCGGAGCGCCGTCGTAGGCGCGTCGTTCGGCGCGGGCCTGTGACCATCCGGAAGTTGTCTGGGCGGGACGGTCGGCCGGTGCTACCTTTGCTGTCGGCGGAGCGTCGCAGGCGATCGCTGCGAATGCAATGCCGGCCATCGTCGTCGTCGCCAGACGGCATAGCCATGTCGCAAGCCGCGACGAAGCGACGGCTAAGCTCGTTCGATTCGGACGGCGCATTTCTTGTAGTCCGGTTGCTTGCTGATGTTGCACATCGTGTCCAGAGTCAGCAGGTTAATCAGCTTGTTCTCATCGAAGAACGGAACAAAGACCATGCCGCGCGGTGGTTTGCCGCGGCCGTCGACGACGACGCGGAGTTTCAATTCGCCCCGGCGGCTAATGACGTTGACCCAGTCGCGAGGTTTTACGCCCAGCTCCATCGCATCGGCGCGGTTGATCTCCACATAGGCGCTGGGCATGGCCTGATGGAGCTGCTTCGTGCGTCGAGTCATCGAACCGGTGTGCCACTGCTCTAGCACGCGGCCGGTGCACAGCCAGTAGGGGTAGTCGGTGTCCGGTACTTCGGGCGGCGGGTGGTAGGGCCGCAGCCAGAAGGCGGCCTTCTCGCCATAGCCCTTGGCCTTGTAGAAGTGAACACCTTTGGCTTTTTTGACGAAGGGATCGTGGCCGGCGGCGTAACGGTAGGTCGTCTCCTTGCCGTTGACGACCGGCCAGCGGAGGCCGCGTGTTGCACGGAGTTCGTCGTAACTCGCGAGGTCCTTGCCGGTATCGAGCGTAAAGCTTCGATACTCCTCGTACATCGGCTTGTGCCAGTCATTCTCCGGCCAGGGAAACAGATGACCCATGCCCATGCGCTTCGCGACCTGCATGATCGCCCACGCATCCTCCTTCGCTTCGCCCGGCGGGTCGATCATTTTGTCCCAGTGCTGGGTGCGGCGCTCGGTGTTGCCATACATGCCTTCGCGCTCCACCCATGCAGCGGCCGGCAGGATCAGATCGGCCACGTCGGTCGTGGGTGTCGGATAAATGTCGCTCACCACGATGAAGCGGCCGTCGCCCGGCGTGCGCTGGAAGCGGTTGAGGTTCGGCAGTGTGACCCATGGATTCGTGGTCTGGACCCACAGCGCCTTCACGTCGCCGCGCGTCAGTGCGCGGAACATGTCCACGGCATGATAGCCGGGCTTCGGATTGATCGTGCCCTCCGGCAGGCCCCAGATTTTCTCGGCCTTGGCGCGATGCTCGGCGCTGGTCACCACCATGTCTGCGGGCAGGCGGTTACACAGCGTGCCCACCTCGCGGACCGTGCCGCAGGCCGCGGGTTGTCCGGTGATGGAAAAAGGGTTGCTCCCCGGCTTGCTGATCTTTCCGGTGATGAGGTGCAGGTCGGTGATGAGGTTGTTCATCCATGTGCCGCGGTAGTGCTGGTTGACACCCATGCACCACAAGCTGACCGTACCGCGGCGCGGGTCGCCGTAGATCTCGGCCAGGGTTTCTATCTGTGCGACGGGCACACCGCTGATCTTGCTGACTTTGTCGGGCGTGTAGTCTTCAAGGAACGCGCGGAGTTCTTCGAGCGAGCTATCGCGCGGCTCGTCTTCGAAAATGTAACGGTCGGCCTGATCGTCATAACAGCCGTAGCCGATGCGGGCCACGTCTTCGATGCCACGCTTGAAGACGACGTTTTCCTCGATGAAGGCCCGGTCGATTCGGTCGCGTTTGAGCAGCAGGTGGAGGATGCCATTGGCAAGAGCCAGGTCGCTTCCGGGGGCGAACTCGACGTACAGATCGGCATGGTCGCTCGACGCGGTACGTCGCGTGGCGAGGTCGATGATGCGCGAGCCGGGCTTTGTTCGCTTGCGTTCGAGCATGCGGGAGTAGAGGACCGGGTGCATCTCGGCGGCGTTGTGCCCCCATAGGACGAAGTCGTCTCCGTAGTCGAAGTCGTCGTAGCAGCCCATCGGCTCATCACTTTGAAACTGCGTGATAAAGCCGCTGACGGCGCTGGCCATGCAGAGCCGGGCGTTGGGCTCGAGGTTGTTGCTGCGCATGCCGCCCTTGACCCACTTGAGCGCAGCGTATCCGTCGAAGATGGTCCACTGGCCGGAGCCGTACACGGCCACGGCATCTGGGCCGTGTGCATCGAGGGCGGACTTGAATTTCTCCGCGATGAGGTCCAGCGCTTCATCCCAGCTGATGCGCGAGAGTCTGCCGTCTGCGCCACGCCGCATCGGGTATTGCAGACGATCCTTCCCGTACAGGAGTCCCGGCAGGTGATAGCCCTTCACGCAGAGCAGGCCCTTGTTGACCGGGCTGGCGGTATCACCACGAACGGCCATGACCCGGCCATCCTTGACGCCGACCTCCACGCCGCAGCCAGTGCCACAATAGCGGCACGGCGCTTTGTTCCAGGTCAGATCGGCAGGATACACGCTGGCCGTCTGAGTTGCGGCGATCTGTTCTGCTTCTTGTCGCTGATCGCACGAGAAGGCGACGACACCGAATGCGCCGGCACCGCTCGTGCCAAGCACTTTGAGGAAGGTTCTGCGGCCGAGTTCGTTCATGCGCATCCCTCCTCAGCACCGGGCATCGCGCCCTGTTTGATTAAGTACAACACCATCCGCACCGGCGTCTGCGTGCTGATGCTGTGCGGCAGTTTGGGCGCCATGTGTATCCATGCACCCGGTCCGACCTTGATTCGCTCACTGCCGAGCGTCAGTTCCGCCTGACCTTCAAGAAAGTGCAGGACGGCCGGCATGGTTGCTGTGTGCTCGGAAAGCTCCTGACCTTTCGAATACGTGAACAGGACGACCTTGAGGGACGGATCGTCGTGCAGGGTGCGCGTGAGGATGCCGTCGTCCGGGAAGGGCTGATGCGACATCAGATCGTCGATTCGGATAAACGGCATGCTTTGCCGGGTGGTCATGGCTGTTTCTCCCCAATGAGCAGGATGGCCGACATGTGATTTTCATACTTGCGGAAAATACGGCGCATCTCAAAGACACGCCGTCGGGCGTCCGGCATTCTCAGGACGTTCCACGCAAAGCGAATGGCCCTGACGAGGCCTTCATCGCGTACGATGCGCCCCGGTTCGAGCAAGTGCATCGGCGCGGTCACTGCATGACGAACGGTCAGGCCGCACATCTTGAAAAGCCGCGACCATTCGGATTGCGTCAATGGGCGGACGCCGTGGTGGATGACCTGCGACAAATCCTGGCCGATGGCATCGATGGTTTCCTGTGCGATGTCCTCCGGCATCAGGGAGATTTCATGGATGCCGTAGCGACCGCCGGGCCGCAGGAGGCGCACGGCTTCGCGGACGATCCGCTCTTTTTCATGCGGTGCTTGCATGGTCAGCATCGCTTCACCGTAGACGACGCTGGCGCAGCCGTCCGGGAGGCCTGTCGCCGCGGCATTGCCCACGACGCAGCGATGAGACGCATCCGACAGGTAACTTCGGACGATGCAGGCAGCGTCTTCGTCGCGTTCGATGGCCGTGTAGGATCGCGGTCGGCGTGCGAGCGTCATCTTCGCGGTGATGCCCAGGCCCGGCGCGAACTCGACCACGTCATCGGTCTCGCCGATGTTCAGCGCGTCGAGCAGCTGGTGCGTCAACTCGAGGCCGCCGGGCCGAAGCACACGCTTGCCCAGCCGAGCCAGCAGCCAGTGGCCCGGCATTTTCTCGGCTTTCATTTCCGCGCCGGGAGTCGCGTGCTCGTCGTGAAGGGTCGTCATGGTACGTCGCCCAACGGTAAGACCGCATCGATGACTGCTTGCCTACTCTCAACGATTCGATGCTTCATCAATCCGCAATCCGAAATCTCAAATTTCAAATCCCATATTTCAAATTTCAGATTTCAAATCACGAGTCATGGAATCTGAAAACCAAAACTCATTCTCCACCCGCGTATCTCAGTGCCCGATCCGGCTCCTTGTGTTCCAGCCATTGGTGCTCGGGACGGGCGAGGATTTCATCGATCACCTTGTTCACAGCCGTGGCCTGTGCCTTCTTGCCCTCTTTTTCGGCATGGGCCGTGATCTCGCGGGCCTGCGGGATGAAGTGCATGTAGAACCGTTCGGCCACTTCGAACATTCCGTGCCAGTGCGTGTAATCCGGCGCCATCATCGACGCGCCATGGCGTGCCCGGCGGCCTTCGTGGTGCCAGAGGTAGAACCAGGTCCATTCGATTTCCTCGTCGAATTGTGCCGCGGTGATGAGGCCCTGTTGCTGGAGGGCGTTCATGATCGCCTGGCCGGGCTTGGCGAACTTCTCGTTGTAGAGGATGACGAGATCGTCGTACTGTTTGTAGAAGGCGTTGACGTAATCCGGCGTGTGGCAGTGCAGGCAGACATCCTTCATCCGGCTGCGCTTCTGATCCCACGTGTCGGCGGTCAGCGCGGCGCGTTTGATCGGATCGGCTTCGGTGACGATCTTGCCGTTTACGTCGGTATCGAGCAGCAGACTGACCGGAGGGCGATTGGTCCAGCTTATGCGGATGCCGGGGTCGTGGGTGACCTTGCCATTATTTCGCGTGTGGCCGGACATGTGGCAGGTAGCGCAGGTGGGGGCCTGTGAGTAATCACGGCCGAGGACCCACTGGGTCGAATCAAGGTTCATCTTCTCCCGAAGATCGCGGAAGGCGACGCCGTGTTTGGATTCTTCGTAGATTTCCTTTTGCGGGTGGTCCGGTCCGAGGTGGCACTTGCCGCAGTTCTCCGGCTGTCGGGCGCGGCGCGGCGAGAAATCGTGACGGCTGTGGCAGGCGCTGCAGGAGCCGAGTGAACCGTCGAGGTTGATGCGACCGATACCGGTATTCGGCCAGGTGCCGGGATGGTACTTGGGCTTGCCGCTTTCGTCTTTGACGATCTTCGCCACGGCGTCGAGGTTGGTGGGCTTGCCGTCAGGGCCGGGTTTAAGATCGTCGACGGAAATCTTGCCGCCGTCGGTGGACAAGAGGGCCACCTTGCTGCCGTGGCACTGCATGCAGCCGAGAAAGGCGCTGGCCATGCCGTTGACGGTATCGACGGATTGCATGCCCGGCGTGGGCGAGTGCGGATTGAAGAAGCCGCGCATGCCCTCGACGGTTTCGGCAAGGTAATTATCAAGCGAGGCGAGGATGTTTCCACCGGCGGCATGATGACTGCCGGCGAACTCGGCGGCCTCGGTCGGGTGGCAGCGGGCGCAATCGCGCGGTGTCACGACGGTGGCAATGTGCACACCATAGTGATCGAAGCCGTCGGGGTCGCCTTGTTCGGCGATGTGGCATTCGACGCAAGCGACACCCTTGGCAGCATGGGTGCTGCCGCGCCAGTGATCGACGATGCCGCGTGTGGATTCGTTGTGGCAGGTGATGCAGTCGCGGCTGGACTCGGGGACGATGGAGAGCAGGGTGGACATGGGCATGTCCGCAGGGGTAAGCCCCTTGCGCGTTTCCATCTCGGCGACCATGATCAGGGCGACGCACAGGGCGACGCCGAGCACGAAGACGATGATGCGTTTGGTATTCAACGACATGCCGTCATCCTCCGACGCGAATGAATAATCAATAAGGAACGTGTCAAACGATCGCTTCCCACACGGTGAAGATCAGGAAGAACAGGAACGCTACGATGCCGACATAAACGCCCAGGTCTTTTTTCGGGGCGATTTTTTCGAGGAGCATGTCCACCCATGGCCACAGCACGAGCAGCAGGAGCATCGCCCCGGTGAGAAAGACGGCCGTATTCAGGCCGGTCAGCTTCAGCAGGCGAAACTGGAAGAAGAAATACCATTCCGGCTTGATGTGGTCGGGCGTAACCAGCGGATTGGCCGGCTCGCCGAGGCGCGCCGGGAAGACCAGCGACAGCAGCGTCAGCAGAAAGAGCAGCAGCGTGCCGATCATCAACTCGCTGATCAGGTGATCGGGGAAAAAGCTGAAGGGTTTGTCCTCTCCCTTGCCTTCGATGAAATGCCCATGTCGCGCCATGCCGTAGACGATGCTGATCGTCAGGACAACGGCGGCGATGATCCATCCGGCCGTATGTGCCTGTTCGCCGAGGGCCAGGTCGAAGACCAGCTTGCCGAGGGCGAGTGTTCCCACGAACAGCCAGATCATCAGGCCGTACATGTGGCCGTTGTGCATCAGAACGGAGGAGGTGGCGAGGACGACGGCGGAGACGATCCAGAAGATGCGGGAACTCTCGAGGGTCAGTTCATGGGCGATCAACTGGACCGGGAACGGATTTCGCACGGCCATGATCATCGCGCCCAGCGCCGCGAGCGCGATAAGCAGGGCCAGAAGCTTGACACCAAAGATGGACCGGGCCAGCGGACGGGGAGCGGAAGTGGATACCTGGCGGGGATCCTCGAAGGAAAGTTCCGAAACGCCGTGAATTCGCAAGATGGCGATGTGCAGTCCGATGAGCAGCACCATGGTCACGGGCAGAATGCCGACGTGCAGGTTGTACATGCGGGTGAGGGTGTTCGGCCCGATCTGTTCGCCGCCTTTCATAAACGTGGCAAGAGCATCTCCGATGAAGGGCGTCGTGGCGGTCAGTTCCGTGGCAACGGTGATGCCCCAGTAGGAGAGCTGTTCGTAAATGAGCGAGTAACCGGTGAAGCCCATGACCAGGGTGCACATGAGCAGACCGCAGCCGACGAGCCAGTTGAGCTGGCGCGGATGTCGAAAGCCGCAGGAGAAGAAGACACGGCACATGTGCAGGATGACCGTGATGATCATGAGGTTTCCGGCCCATTTATGGATGCTGCGGATGAACCAGCCGAAGGAGACGTTACTGGTGATCGCAGCCACGCTGTTGTAGGCGTGATCCGGCGCGGGGACGTAATAGAAGGAAAGCAGGATGCCGGTCGTCAGCTGGATGAAGAACAGGTAGGCCGGTGTACCGCCGAGGGCGAACCACCAGCGCTTGATGTGTCCCGGGACGGGTTCGTTGGTGACTTCCTGCACCCGACCCCAGTCGATGGGGAGCATCTGCCAGAGACGCCCGCGGGCCGATTGGGTGTGCTGCGGTGCATCATGCATGGCCGGATTCTCCGGAGACGAGCACATAGACCCAGCCGTTGTCTTTGTTGACCTTCACCTCGAAGGTGGAGAGATTTTTCTTTTCATGGGCCGGCGGGCCGGAGACGGCGATGCCGTCCTTGTCGAAGACGCCGTTGTGGCATGGACAGAAAAATCGATTGTTCGCGGATTCCCAGTGAACCTTGCACCCCAGGTGCGGGCATACGCTGGAAAGTGCGCGAAAACCGCGAGCGGGGTCGTCGGGGACATCGGCAACTCGGGCCAGGGTGATGCCTTCGCCGCGAAGGTCCTTGAGAGTGCGGCTGGAGCCGACGGGCAGCTCGGCGAGGGTGCCGGCGAAGAGCTCTCGACGCGGGGTCTTTCGATGGAGCGGCACCAGGTAACGCAGGAAGTGGAAGAGACCGAGCCCGTAGCCGGCGACGAGGCCGAGGATCATGAGGAAGTTGGAAAGGAATCCGCGACGGGCTTCGGCCGGCGTTTCGCGTGGCAGGGGGCAGGCCTGTGGCATGTGGTCGGACATGTGGACCTCAACTCCCGATCGCAACGCAACGTGCAGCGGGATTAAAGTACAATATCATAGGAATATCTGTTTATCTCGCAATTCCCATTCCGCGGTTGTTTTCATTTTCCGCTGCGTTTTGCCCTGCGGGCGATTCGCCGGGTAGTACGGATTGTTGTCAGATTTCTTCGACGGGTCGGAGATTCGATCAAATCAGCCAGCATCGTTTGCTCCAGCATGCGTCGGTATGAGGACACAATTGGTTTCCAGTGATCATGGACCGGACAGGGGTGTTCGTCACTGCAACGTGCCATGCCGAAGGGGCAGCCGCCTAAAGCAGTCTGGCGATCGAAAGGGCTGACGATCTGAGCAAGGGAGATGGCAGCGGCAGGTCGCTTCAGGACAAAACCGCCGCCGCGGCCACGTGTGGAGTTAAGAAGACCGCTACGGACTGCCTGTCGCAGGATGACTGAGAGATACTGGCGCGGCACTTTTTCAGATCGCGCGATCCGCGAAGCGAGGACCGGCCCTTCGGATTCTTCCCGTGCGATGAGCACCATGGCCCGAAGTGCGTATTGTGCGGTCAACGAGATCATGGCTCGGTTCGGGTCTTGTAATTCACATATGACTAGCGCCGCACGATCGTCGCAAGTAATGGACGGCATTGTAACTCGACTTCTTGGTCTGCAAAGCGGGCTACGGACAAATTAGCTGTGAATTGTCGGTATTGTCTCCCCCGTGCAAGTCGCTTAACGAAGTCTTGCATGCAGCACCTGAAAATCGGTTAAACTCGCGTGGGTTCGGCCCGGAAGCTGCGAGTCGTTTCGCTCATGTGAGCGAACTTTTCGGGCAATTGTCATATTGATCACTGAGAGGTTTGACGCCATGAACGCCTTGAAGACTCATTCCACTGCTGTGGCGACGGTCATCGCCGCCGCCATGATTACTTTCGGGCTTATCGTCAGCGGCCAGGGGCGGCTTCTGGCCGGTGATGACCAGCACAAGCACCACGCCGACGCACACGCCGGTCACGACCACGGTCATGGTGATACGGCTCACAACAGCCCGCACTGGGGCGCCCCTCACTCGATGCATCTGTATCTCTGCGCGTTTCACGTGGCCAAGGAGCGGCCTTCGTTCCAGATTGAGGCCCATCATTACTGTGCCCCGCACGGCGACATTCATCAGTGCGTGATTTACGACGGCAAGGGCGCCGGCGCCAAGCTCCTCGGCGTGGAGTACTTGATCAGCGACGAGCAGTATCGCAAGCTGCCGGATTCGGAGAAGAAGTACTGGCATCCGCACGCGTATGAGATCATCTCCGGTCAGCTCATCGCGGCCGACCTGCCGAAAGAGGGCGACGATCTGTTCAAGGGATTGATCACGAGCTGGGGCAAGACCTGGCATACGTGGCCGGACCCGACGACGGCCATCCCGACCGGCGAGCCGCTGCTGATGTGGTCGGCAAACGGCGACGGACAGATTAGCCCGTCGCTCATCAGCAAGCGGGACGCGCAATTCGGTATCTCGACAGATGCGATTCGCGAGCGGCGCAAGGCATTCGGATTCGCCATGCCGAACGTCGCTCCGCCCAAGTCGATCAACGATCTGGGCCGACAGTGGACCAGCAGCGGCTCGGACACGCCGACGAAGCTTGACGGGCGATAGCTCGGAAGAGGTACAGCGTCAGGCCTTTTGCAGCGCGGTCGCCTGCTCCAATTCGCGGATGACTGCTTGCATCGCCGTGGACATCGGAAGGGCTCGGAGCTGGCCGAGTGTCAACCACCGCGACGGCTGTGGAGTGGCCGAATTCTGCCTGGTCTTAGCGTCGTTTCGGCAATCTTGGCTGTTTGATTCGAAGCGAAAGCCGACGAATTCGATTCGCCGATGACTCAGCACGCGCTCCAGCTTGCAAAAACGAATCGGCTGCGACGCGCTGCGCTGACGCGCGTACTGCTTTGCAAGACTGGTTGCAAGGCGCGCAGGAACGGTATCGTCGGCGACGGCTGTCGGCAGCTCCCAGAGTCCGCCCCACAGTCCATTCTGCGGACGCTGTACGGCGAGCCACCTTCGGCCGCGTCGCACGGCCGCAACCACGTGTACCTCTTTTGTGACCTTGGTCCGCTTTCGTTTGAACGGCAGTCGTGCCACGGCACCGGCAGCAAGGGCACGGCAGTTTCCGTGCAGCGGACAATCATCACAGCGGGCCGCGCTCCCTGGTAAACAGACGGTGGCGCCGAGTTCCATCATCGCCTGATTGAAATCACCGCACCGCTTGGTCGGGATCAGGGCATCCGCCCAGCCGGTAATCGTCCGCTTCCCGTCGGTGCTTGTCACGTCCTTGGGCACGCCAAAAAGGCGAGAGATGACACGGATGACGTTGCCGTCGACGACGGCGGCGGGCTCGTCGTACACGATCGATGCAATGGCAGCGGCACTGTAGGGCCCGATACCGGGGAGCTTCAGGAGGCCTTCGCGGTTTGAGGGAAACTCTCCACCCAGCTCTTCCACGATCATCTTCGCTGCACGGTGCATGTTGCGGGCGCGGGCGTAGTAACCGAGACCCGCCCAGTGCCGCAGGACGTCATCGAGCTTGGCCGCGGCAAGCCGGCGCACGGTGGGAAACGCTGCGAGGAATTTTTCGTAGTAGGGCAGGGCCGTGGCCACCTGGGTCTGCTGCAACATCATTTCACTGATCCAGACGCGGTAGGGATCCTTCGTCCGCCGCCAGGGCAGGTCGCGCCGATGACGATCAAACCACGACAGTAATCGACGGTGCATCCGTGCGGCCTGCGCGGGTGAGATTCGACCGGCAGGTTCGTTGGTCCGGGGACTGGGCATGCTCCTGATTGTACGCGGTCGGGCAGCAGGAGGCCTCCGCGTGAGAAGTGACCGACGGCATCGTAAGCCCTGGAGGCAGGGGACACGGGTTGATGAATTCCGGCCGATTTGCCCGCCTGCCGTGGTTCGGTCGATGAAGGGATTATTAGGTTGCAGGTGAAACTGCGTACCGGTTGCGGCGCTTGCTTCCGGCATATAAACTTCGACTCGCTCTGGCGGGTTTCCGCCAGGCCACTGGGGGACTGTGAACGGTTCCCCCGGCTACGTAAAGTCGGGCTCGCCTTGTTCTCCTCGCCTGTAGGGAGTTGTTACGAATGTCTTCGATGTGGATTCGACTTTATCGTTGGCGCAAACGTCTGATGCTGGCAGCAGCGGGCATGCCGGTGATGATGACAACCGGCGGATGTGATCCGTTCGCGCTGAATCAGCTCATTGTCCAGCAGCTCGCCAGTGCGACGTTCAGTGTTTTTGTCGGCTCGATCCAGCAGGTGCTGCTCAGGAACTTTCCTTCTTCGGACGTGATCCAGATCTTCCTCGGCGGGAATCGACAGCCGTTTTTCCCTTTGTAGCCCCGGCTGTGTTTCTGAACGTGGGATCTGCTGCGTCTATTAGCATGAGACACGAATTTACGAACGAGATCTGATATGAGTGATCCAAAGCTTCTCAAGTGTTATCGACTGGCCCGGCGCGTTGCCCTGATTCTCGCGGCGATGCCGCTTCTTCAGCTTTCGCAGTGCGCGACCGGCGTCAGCCAGGTTTTTCAGACCGCGGCTAACAGCGCTCCCTCGACGGTCTTCAGCGTGCTCAACAGCATCATGCTGCTGCCGCTGCAATACCTGCTGACTGGAGGGAACCTCAACAACATGGGTCAGTTCTGATCGCCGAATTCGCCGCGGCCTCGGCTTACTCGATGAGTATCCCCGCGTAGCCGACGGCGTCTTCGGAGGCGGGGTACCCCAGCGACGTCAGCACTTCCTCACTGGAGGTGTGCTGGAGGAGCGTTGCGCGCCGCGCGCCTGCAACCTTACAGGCCGCCAGCGTGGCGGCGATCGCGCCGCCGCCGCAGGCATTTCGATTCGTCACCGCTTCCTTCACCGCTTCGCGCTCACGCAGGTTCAGCATCAGGTCAATCATTCTCCGGTCGTTGACGTTCTTTGCCCATGTGAGCCCCTCGCGACCCGAGCCATGCGGCGTAAAGCCGTAGGCCGGGCCGTAGTGCGTCAGATCGGTCGAGCAGAGGAAACAGGCGCGGATGCCGAAATTGGCACAGGTGCGGCCGATCGCCGCCCCGAGATCGGCGGCCTGCTCCGTAACGGGCACCATAATGGGAACAATCGGCACTCCGGGCGACAGATGCTGGAGAAACGGCACTTCGACTTCGATGCTGTGTTCTTCCTCGTGCGCATGAGGGTCGCTTTCGAGCAGGCCGCACTGTCCGCAGAGCCGATCGACGATCCGGGCTTCGACATCCGCAAGGCCCAGGGGTGTTTCCCACGCGCCGGATGGAAAGACCGCCGCCCGGCCGACGTGCAGCACGTGTATCGCGCCGAAGATGATGTAGGCATCGATGGGGGTCTGTTTCATGCGATGGGCGATTTCCCGGAGGACGCCAGCGGCTACCGCCCCGCTGCAGATCCAGCCGGCATGTGGAACAATGCCCCCGAGAATGCGCTCACCGGATGTTGCGTCCTGTGGGGGCGCAGCGGCGGCACGAAGACACTCCTCGATACTGGAGTTGCAGGCCGATCGTTCTCTTGGATAGAACCTGCCGGCGACGGCCGGCTCACGGATCATCATGGCAGCACCGGACAGCGGATGCGTTAGAAACATCGACCGCTTCCGGGTGATTATAGCCGGCCCGGCTGCGCGCACAGCCATCCGTCGTCTGCAACAGCCTTACGGCTGCGGGTGCAAGTCGAATGGATGGTCAGTCGTCCAGCAGATCGCCTGCGAAGTCTCCGGCGTCGAGCAGAACATCTCCGTTGCCGTAGTCTGCACAATTGATATTGTCGCCGACGTCGGGGATGCCGAGGATGACGCGCATGAAGCCCGCGATATCGAGACCGTCCACGAATCCGTCGTCGTTGATGTCGCCGAGCAGATCACAGTAACCGGGGACTTGCGTGGTAAGGGATGCCGATGGTCCGGCCACCGTCTCAATGTGGTTCAGGTTCCTCGCGCGGACGACGAACGTGTAGTGTGTGCTGGGCTGCATGCCGGTCAGGGTGCGATTGCCCCACGCTGCATCAGTCTGCCATACGGCTGTGGCACTCGGAGCGCCCGCGGCATCGGCATACTTGCCTTCCCAGTTGGCGTCATGAGGCGAGGTGGCCACACAGAGGATGGCCAGCTCGGTGTGCGCCGGATTGGCGCCGGCATCCGGGTTGATCTTCATCGAGGCGCTCGAAGGATTCGCCAGCGTCGGTACGGAAGGTGCGACGGCCAGCGTGACCGCCGAGTTCGGCGGGCTGTAGGTGCTTGTCTCGATGCCCATTCGGTTTCTCGCCTTGGCGCGGAACTCGTACTGAGTGTTTGGCGCGAGATTGATGGCCGTGTCGCTGGTTACCTGGATCCACTCCTGAATGCCGTCGTTTCCGCCGGGGGTGGTGGATTCAAAGAGGATGCCGGACAGCTCGACCTGATAGAAGCTCGGGAGCGGTGCGATGAGCATCATCTGGATGCTGCTGTCGGTGATCGTACCGAAGGAGATCCCGGCCGGCGTATCGATGAAGGTGGCGGTGGTGTAGTTCTCCGAGTAGTCGCCCGTGTTCGGGCCGGGATGCGGAGCACTATCTCGAGTGCGCAGGCGGTAGGTGTAGTAGCGATTCGGCAGGAGGCCGGTGTCGCTCCACGTGCGGTCTTCCTGGAAGAGACTGCTGGGGCCACCGCCGCTGCCGCCGCTGAAGAAGTTGAACTGGTACAGGATCGGCGCCGTAGCATCGCTGGCCTCGGCAGCAGTCATGGTGATGGTGTTCGTGCTGATCGGAGTGGGTGGCACCTCGAAGGCGCTGGGATTGGGCTGCGGCGGACTGATGTCAGCGCCGACGGTGATCACGGCAAGGTCAATGCGATAGAGCTGCGACGTCACGCCGGAATCGGCTTTGCTGATGCGGATGTAATAATCGCCGGGGCTGCCGGGCAGTTCGACATCAGTGACGGTGGCCGATGCGCCGGGTGCGTTGGCGTAGGCGCCGGCAAGAAGCGTGGTGCCGTTGGAAGCGTAGATTTCGATATTGAGCATCGCCATCTCGCGGCTGTCGATGATGTTAAAAGCACAGCAGTTGCCGAGCTGCCCTGAGCACTGCTGCGGACTGTTGTCGTAGATCCGGCCGACAGGGGTGACCGTGGCAGTCGCCGTGGATTCGGCGATGACGGTAAAGCGGTACCAGTCAATGTCGTTGTTTCCGTCGATGCTCAGCAGCGAGCCGTTGGTGACGGCCGGCAGGGGCGTCGTGCCAATCACGATCGGCGAGCCGAAGATGACGTTGCCGACGTAGGTGGCCTGTGCAAACGTGTTGTTCGGTTCGAATGCGTCTCCGTAACCTCGATGGACGGCACGGATTTCGTCGTGCTGCGGCCCGTCGAAGCCGGTGTTGAGGAACGGCTCCATCAGCCAGAGGTTGTAGATCGGGCAGATGTGGGAGAAGCCCAGGCCGTGGCCGTGCTCGTGCATCAGCACGTTGCGGAAGAAGCGGTAGTTGTTGGCGGCCTGAGAGCCCCAGGACTCCGACCGATCGAGCACCATGTCGCCGGTTGGCGGGAAGTAGTTATAGGCGAGAACGCCTCCACCGCCGTCGATATCGATCATGGCGATTCGCACGTCGCCGCGGGTCGGGCCGCCGGCGGTGAACCACGCGGCGCCGTCGTCCCAGTCCACACCCGGAGCAGTCACGCGCGTATAGCTCATGCCGCTCAGTTCGGCCCAGCGGCTGAAGGACTGCTCGATGCGGCTGATCCACAACGCCCGATTGCCGAACTGGGCATCGAGCCGGCTGAAGAGTTCGCTCGTTCCGCCGTCCACTGACAGGCCGTCGGGCACGAGACTCCAGGTGAGGGTGAGCGGCTGGCCTTGCAGGCCGCTGCCACCCCAGCGATTGTTGTCGTTGAACTGGTAGCGCGCGTAGGGATTCAGCTCGGGGACCAGTTCCCACAATCGCGACATTCGTTCAGGGTCGGTACCCTCTTCATAACAGAAGATCGGCGGAGAGGCCGCGTACGGGTTGCCGTCCACAATCTTCTTAACGCGCGTGGCGAGTCGGAGGGTATCGAGGTCGATGGGTTGATCCATCGTCGCCGCGCGGGCGAGGATGTCCGGATCGAGGTCTGATGTGTCAATCTGCACCGTCTGGGTATCGTCGCTGGAGCAAGCGGATGGCGATTCGATAGACGGTGATGCAGACGCGAGGTCGGCCCCGGCGGATGAATCAAGCGTGATCGCTGACGGCGGCGGATCAATCGGATGCGCGCGCTGCTCGACGACGGCGGTTGCTTCTACGCTGGACGAGGATCGATCAGGTGTATCGATCGAGATGAACCAGTAGCCGCCTGCCGCCAGGATTAAGAGCCCGATCGTTGCCGCACGAATCGAAGACATTCTTTACGCTCCTCCATCGTCGCGTGGAGATCACGAATTGATCTCGAGCGCGTGCTGCTCGCGGGCCGCCCATCCCGGAGGCTCGCGCGGTTGCTGTCTGCAGTTTCGGTAACGGCTTGGTCGGCAGGCCTGTTCCCGCACTCGCGCTACATTTGCGAGCGACTCCCGAAAGCGGATGATCGGAAGTCCTTACCAGTATACTTTTCCGGGCCTGTACAGGTCAACCCGTCGATGTTTTCGGGCCTTGAGGCCACGGATACCGCACGGGGGCCTCAAATGAAGAGGTTTACGTTGGCGGTGGCAGAGGCATCGAGGTAGGTCCCGACGCCGCCGATCTCGATCCCATCGATCAGTTCATCACGGCGGATGCCCATGACATCCATGGACATCGCGCAGGCCACCAGCCGAACGCCGCTACGCCGGGCCAGTTGCATCAGCTCGTCGAGCGTCGCCACCTGCTTGCGGCGCATGGTCTGTTTCATCATCAGGGTGCCCATGCCGGCCATGTTCAGCTTTGACAGGGTCAGCTTCGCGGGGCCGCGCGGCATTATCCAGCCAAGGAGCCGATCCATGAGCGGCTTGCCTTCTGCCTGCGGCGCATCCTTGCGAAGCACGTTGAGTCCCCAGAAGGTGAAAAAGAGCGTGACCTTCTGCCCCATCGACGCTGCGCCGTTCGCGATGATTAACGCCGCCATGACACGATCGAGATCACTCGAGAAAACAACGATCGTTTTGTCCTTAGCCAATTGCGAGGTCGTGCCACTCGTGCAGGACGCCTGTGGCGGCGCATCGGCCTGCGAAGACCCGCTGTGTTTGCGGATCGTCGCGACGTAATGACCATTCTCCGGGCGGACTTCGACCAGCTCGTTGCCGGTCTGGCGGCACCAAGCGGGGATGTCTGCGGCGAAGCCCGGATCGGTCGCGCGGACGCGCAGCAGGTCGCCGTCGCGCAGCGAAGCCAGCGAGTCACAGATTGCTACGATCGGGCCGGGGCACTGCTGACCGCGTACGTCGAGTTCCGTGCTGGTTGCGGACGCTGCCGTTGTTATCGTCGAGGGTGCGATGCCCGGCGATGCCGTATCCGTCTCGTCGCTCGAAGTCGATCGTGCCGCATCGCGCATCACCGCGCCGCCTTGCGGTGTTGATCCTGTCGGTGTCGTGCCTGCCGCGTCCGGATGAAAAGCGCGATACGTCTTTATGCCGCCGGACAGATTGCAAACGTCGTATCCCAATTGCTTCAGAATGCGCGAGGCCGTGTAGCCGCGAAGGCCGACGGCGCAGTAGGCGATGATCGGCTTGTCTTTTGGCAGTTCGTGATGGCGGGCGCGGAGTTCGTCGATGGGTAAATGCATCGCACCGGGGATCGCGCCGGCGTCATGTTCGGCCTTCGTTCGAACATCAAGCAGCACGCCGTCAGGGAGCTGGTCGGCATGCACGATCTTCGTGTCGCCGCGCAGTACGTTTGCCGCGACAAAGCCGGCCATGTTGATCGGGTCCTTGGCCGCACCGAACTGCGGGGCGTACGCCAGCTCCATCTCTTCGAGGTCATACACCGTCAGCTTCGCCTGAATCGCCGTCGCCAGGACGTCGATCCGCTTGTCCACGCCCTCGCCGCCGGTGATCTGCGCGCCGAGCACGCGGCCGTCCGCTCTGGCGAAGAGCAGCTTGATGGACATCTGCTGTGCGCCGGGGAAGTAGCCGACGTGATGCGCCGGGTGGATGTACACCTTCTCGTAGTTGAGGCCAGCTCGCTTGAGCACCTTCTCGCTGGCACCAGTCATGCCGACGACCAGATCGAAGACGCGCACAATGCTCGTTCCCTGCGAGCCGCGGTAGACGCTCGCGCGTCCGAAGATGTTTTCCGCCGCGATGCGTCCCTGCCGGTTCGCCGGGCCAGCGAGCGGGATGAGCGTGTCTGCGCCGGTGACGTAGTCCTTTGTGACGACGGCGTCGCCGACAGCGTAGATGTCGGGGTCGCTCGTGCGCATGTGCTCATCGACAACGATGCCGCCGCGCTCACCGATGGTCAGCCCCGCATCCTGGGCGAGCTTTGACTCCGGCCGCACGCCGATTGAGAGCACGACCAGATCGGCGGAAAGTGACGCACCGCTCTTGAGCTTGACACGCACACCCCCGCCTTCGTCGTCGAACGACTCGACCGCGTCGGACAGATGGAGTTTTACACCGTGCAGGATGAGCTGCTGCGCGATGATGCCGGCCATCTCCTTGTCCAAGGGCGGCATCACCTGATCGAGCAACTCGACGAGATGCACGACAAGCCCGCGACGGCTCAGGTTCTCGGCCATCTCCAGGCCGATGAACCCGCCACCGACGACGATCGCGGCTTTTGCTGCTTCCGCGGCCGCCTTGATTCGGTCCATGTCGGGCACCGTGCGGAGCGTATAGATCTTCGGGTGGTTAATGCCCGGCAGCGGAGGGCGGATCGGCGCGGCCCCGGTGGAGAGAATGATCTTGTCGTAGGGTTCGTCGTAGGTCTGTCCATCATCGAGTCGTCGGACTTTCACGACTTTCGCCGCGCGGTCGATGGCAAGGGCCTCGGTGCGCACACGCACGTCGAGCGCATGCCGCGCCTTGAGCGAATCGGGCGTATGCAGCAGGAGCTTGTCGCGCTCGGCGATCTCGCCGCCGATGTGATACGGCAGGCCGCAGTTCGCGAAGGAAACATACGGTCCTCGCTCGAAGACCACAATTTCGGCGTCTTCGGAAAGCCGCCGTGCTCGTGCTGCGGCGGTCGCTCCGCCGGCGACACCTCCGATGATCACAAGCTTGGTTTTCTTCGTCATGGTGTATGCTCCTTTTCTCGTAGCGATCGTTTCTCCACTTAGAGCGACCGACGTACCTTCCAATCGAGGAAGGTATGAGTTCAGTCAGTTCGTCAGGTTCCATGCCGCCGGATGCAGTCGAGGATCTTGAGGGCGCTGGGGTTCGAAACCTTGTAATAGACCGTCTTGCCGTCCCGCTCGGCGGCCAGCAGGCCGTGAGAACGCATGAGGTTCAGGTGCTGGCTGGTAGCGGCCTGGGGCAGGTCGAGTCGGTCGGCCAGCTCGCCGACGGAGAGCCGTCGGCCATCGAGCAGTTCGACAATGCGGAGGCGGTGCGGATGGGCCAGGACACGAAAGGCGGCGGCACATCGTTCGAGAACGCCGGGGGGGATTTCGGGTCTGGCCGGACGTCGGGTCTTCATATATTCATCATATCATGATATTATGATATGTCAACATAAAATCCGGAAGTGCCGACCGATGCGTCACTTGCGAATCGATGCTGGTATCCCCGGCGTCTCCGCCGGCTTGCGATCCTGGCCGTTAATCCACGCCGCAAAACAGGAAAAGATGGGCCTGTGGATTGATTCGGCGCAGCCATTTCGGATAAACTGGGGCCTGGTGGCAGCGCGCGAGTCCGATCGGGTGCTACCCGGAAATACCTGTCGCTGCGCATTCTTACAGGAGAAGGAACGATGATCCGCCACGCCTATCGACCCGTCGGTCTGACGCTGGTCGCAGGAATGATCCTGCTGGTCGCCGTCCCGGCCGGAGCGAGCTTGTTTGTTTCCAGTGATGTCTTCAACGTCGTCGGGGAGTATGACCCCGTCACTGGAAACCACCTCAGTGCCTTCGCGCCTTCAGTCAACGCCAATGGCCAGCTCGGTGTCAAGCTCAACGACACAGGCGACCGGATGCTCGTCGGCTCCTTCGGCGGCGGCGTCGATGAGTTTGACGCGAACACCGGCGCTTACATCAAGACTTTCAACCCCGGCGTTGCAGGCGGCACCCAGTGGGCCGGCCTTTACGCGCCCACCGGTGGCGTGTACATCGGAAGTTGGACGACCAACGATATTCGCGAATACGACGCTGTGACCGGCGCGTTCATCCGCGTCGTGACGCCGGTCGACGGGCCTGCGGACATGCGCATCGGCCCGAATGGCAACCTGTACGTCTGCTCATGGGGCGCCAGCTATGTCACGGAGTTTGATGCCGTCACCGGCGCGTTCATCGCTCAATTTCCGCAGCCGGCCGGGCGGACAAACGACCTTGACTTCCTGCCGAACGGTGACGTGCTTGTGACTTCGTGGATACCCGGCAACGGCAACAGCCGGGTCTGGCATTACGACTCGTTGTACAACCTGCTCGGCTCGTTCAATAACCCCGGCTGGGGAAACACCCACGGCATTGAGGTCAGCCCGTTCGATGGCAATATCTATGTTGTCGATGGCGTTACCGCGCAGGTACACGTCTTTGACCCAGTGACGTTTGTCGAGCTGGACAGCGCGTTCTTGAATCCCCACCCTGGTGGAAAGATCGTGGACCTGGCGTTTCGCATTCCCGAACCGGCGACGCTCGGATTGATGCTTCCGGCGCTGCTTCTGCTGCGGCGAAGGCGATAGCGTCGGAGGGCACATCGTCCACGAACCTGGAGAGGTGTGGAGATTCGCTTCGTTGTCACGTTGAGGAATCGATACGCAGGCCGACTCGCATGAAACGCTGTGCGATTGCGAAATGCCGCCGCGCAGCGGATTCATGTGAAATTTAACTGGAGGAGAAACCATGAAACTTCGAGCTCTTCGGCCGATTCACACGCTGCTTGCCGCCGGAATGATCCTGCTGGTTGCCGTCCCGGCCAGCGCGAGTCTGTTTGTTTCCAGCGACGTCTTCGACGTGGTCGGTGAGTACGACCCCATCACTGGAAATCACCTGGGTCCCTTCGTTTCCTCCGTCAATGCAGCCGGCCAGCTTGGCGTCAAGCTCAATGCTGCCGGCGACCGGATGCTCGTCGGCTCGTTCCAGGGTGGTGTTGATGAGTTCGACGCGATCACCGGGAACTACATCAAGACTTACAACCCCGGCCCAAGCGTCGGCACGCAGTGGGCCGGCCTTTACGCCCCCACCGGCGGTGTCTACGTCACAAGCTGGATCACCAACGACGTGCGCGAGTACGACGCGGTTACCGGTGCCTTTATCCGCGTGGTCACGCCGGTCATGATGCCATCGGACATGCGCATCGGCCCCAACGGGAACTTGTACATCGGTTCCTACGGCGGTGGCTACGTTTTGGAGGTTGACGCCGTTTCCGGTGCGTTCGTCAATCAATTCTTCCAGAACCCCGGGAGCCGGACAAACGATATCGACTTTCTGCCCAACGGTAACCCGCTCGTAACCGCAGGCGGCATGCCCAGTCTGGTCTATCACTACGACACGTCGTACAACCTGCTCAACACCTTTGCCGGCACCGGCTGGGGCCCTCATGTCCATGGTATCGAGGTCAGCCCGTTTGATGGAAACATCTACGTCGTAGACGGCATCACGGCGCAGGTACACGTTTTCGACCCGGTAACCTTTGTCGAAATGGACAGCGCGTTTCTCAATCCCCACCCCGGCGGGAAGATCGTCGACCTGGCGTTTCGCATTCCCGAACCAGCGACGCTGGGGCTGATGTTGCCGGCGCTGCTTTTACTGCGGCGGAGACGGGCGACTGCGGCTTATGGTCGCTGATTCGTGCGCAATTGTGAGGGATCTTTAATCGCGGAACTTGTGTGCGCACTGCGCCGACGGGTCTCGGGCTCGCATCAGAAGACCGGGTAAATCAAAGGGGCAAGGCCTGCGCCGCCGAGGGCGATGAGGATACCGATGCCGGCTGCGGCGATCAGGATCGGCAGCAGCCACCACTTCTTGTTGTGCTTGAGGAAATCCCAGAACTCGGCGACAAGACCGGGGCGCGCCTCGCCGGCAGCGCGGGAAAAATCGCCCGCGTTGTCTTGCGTGGATTTGTTCTTATCTGCGGCCATGTGCTGCTCCCGAGGAATGATTTTATCGAGTCGAATCGTACACGTCCACGTACCGCACGTCGGTCGGCGGCCAGATCACATTCTGTTCAGAACTGACGAAAGTAGCGGCGGACATCCTCCGGCGGTCTGCGGCGGATCCAGTAAGTCGGGGCCTGCGGCTCGAACCGGCGATTCATCGGGTCTTTGCCGATGAGCTTAAAGACCAGCGCGATCGGCGTGATGACCAGGAAGTACAGTGCGAGCATCACGATGATGGAGACCACCAAGCCGACCGGGTAAAAGACGACGGTCAGGGTAACGTAGAGCGGGTGCAGCCCTCGGGGGAAGATGACTGCGAAGAAACCGCAGTACGCGGCCAGGGCCAACAAGGTGTAGAACGTCGGCTGCACGGCGGCTTCCGGCAGCAGGAAGAAGGCGATGCGGTGCTTCCATTCGACAAGGCCGGCCAGCAGCGCGAAGAGGACAAGCCCGCATAGACCGAAGGTCCGCAGCATTTTCGGTGTCGGTTTCCAGTCGATGTCGATGACGGCCATGGCGTCTAATCCAGTTGGAACTGGGCCAGGTAGCGTTTCACTTCTTCCTGGCTGATCTCCGGCTGCTCGTGCTTGTACATAACGAAGTTCTCGACGACCAGCATGTCCATGTCGCAGGCCATGAAGCAGCGATACGCATCCTTCGGCGTGCAAACGATCGGCTCGCTGCGGACATTGAAGCTCGTGTTGATGATCACCGGGCATCCGGTCTTTTCCTTGAAGCGGCGCATCACCTTGTAAAGCCGGGGATGACGCTCGGGGTCGACCGTCTGCACACGGGCAGAGTAGTCCACGTGGGTGATGGCCGGGACGACGGATCGCTGCTGCTTGAGTTTTTCAATGCCGAAAAGGGAGTTCACGTTTCCGTTGAGCGGGATTCGTTTGTCTTCACGGACCGGCGCGACCAGCAGCATGTAGGGGCTGTCCTCCTGCGGCCGCATCTCAAAGTATTCGTGAACGTCCTCCCGCAGCACGCACGGCGCGAAGGGACGGAAACTCTCGCGGAACTTTACCTTGAGGTTCATCACCGACTGCATGGCCGGCGATCGGGCATCGCCGATGATGCTTCGGCAGCCCAGCGCCCGCGGGCCGAACTCCATGCGTCCGCAGACATGGCCGACGACCTTCTCCTCGGCGATGGCATTGGCGACAAGATCAACCAGTTCCGATTCGTTTTCGATGTAGTGATACTTCGCGCCGCAGCGGTCGAGGATCGTGCGAATCTCGTCTGTCGAGAAACTCGGCCCGAGCAGCGAACCCTCCTGCGAATCGAGATCAGTCCTCGGCTTACGCGGGTTGTTCAGCAGCTGATACCAGACAAACAGGGCCGCACCGAGGGCACCGCCCGCATCGCCTGCGGCGGGCTGAATCCAGATTCGATCGAAGGGGCCTTCACGGAGGATGCGACCATTGCCGACGCAGTTGAGGGCCACGCCACCGGCGAGCACGAGATTATTCATTCCGGTTTCGCGGTGCACATGCTTTGCGGCGCGGAGCATGACTTCTTCGGTGACCCATTGGATGGACGCGGCGATGTCCATCTCGCGCTGCGTGAGATTGCTCTCCGCCGGGCGCGGCGGTCCACCGAAAAGTTTGTGGAATGCCGGGCTGGTCATCGTCAGCCCCTGGCAGTAATTGAAGAGCTTCATATTCAGACGCAGGGAGCCGTCGGGCTTGAGGTCCATGACTTCGCGGAGGATCAGGTCCTTGAATTTTGGTTCACCATAGGGAGCCAGGCCCATCAACTTGTATTCGCCGCTGTTGGGCTTGAAGCCGCAGTAATAGGTGAAGGCCGTGTAGAGCAGACCGAGCGAGTGCGGGAAGTGCATTTCGTGGGTGATGTCGATCCGATTACCGTGACCGCTGCCGTAGCTGGCGGTGGCCCACTCGCCGACGCCGTCGAGCGTCAGAATGGCCGCCTCTTCGAATGGAGAAGGGAAAAACGCGCTGGCGGCATGGGACTCGTGGTGCTCGGTGAAGACGTAGCGTCCGCGGTATTTGTTCTGCAGGCCCTTATCCATCTCGCGCGGCAGATGAAGTTTTTGCTTCATCCAGAGCGGCATGGCTTCCATGAAACTGCGGAAGCCCGCCGGCGCATAGGCGAGATATGTCTCCAGGAGCCGCTCGAACTTCAGCAAAGGTTTGTCGTAGAAGGCGACATGATCAAGCTGCTCCGGACCGATTCCGCCTTCCCGCAGGCAGTAATCGATGGCCAGCTTCGGGAAACGATAGTCGTGCTTTCTGCGGCTGAAGCGTTCTTCCTGCGCGGCGGCGACGATCCGCCCGTCCTGCACGAGGGCGGCGGCGCTATCATGGTAGAAGGCGGAAATGCCGAGGATATTCATGGCCGTTCTGCGACGTCTTGTAGGATCACCGGTTGGCCGGGAGTCTAACGGATTGTACGGCACGAATCACGCGCTTGCGACCCGCTGCGTGGCCGACGCGGCGGATCCGGCGATCTCGTTCGATGTATGCCTGCAACATCAGCCGGGCCTACATATTCTAAGGACGCTGGGAGCGCCGTTGCGTTTGCGCCGGATGCCAGACAGAATGAGAACGATGCAACCCTCTCGGGCGATTCCATCTGTTCATCGACAGGCGACGCGGTCTGCCCGGCTTGCACCCTGGCTCGCAAGCTTTTTGTTCCTCATGGGCACAGGCGTAGCGCCGGCGCCGGCTCAGCCGACCGCACGTTCCGATGCTCGTGCCCGGCCGGTTGATGCGACGGTGAAGAAGTCGCCGACCTCGCAACCGGCCTCACAACGAAAACTGCCGAGGGGCTTTTCGCATCAGACGGTCAGGATGCCGGACGGATCGAAGCGAAAGTATGTCATCTTCGTCCCGCCACAATACGCGATGAACGAAGCGCATCGCTGGCCGGTGATCGTCTGTCTGCATGGCAGCGGCGAAAAGGGGCGCGACGGTTTTCGCCATACAACGGTCGGGCTTCCGGTGCAGGTGGCCGATCGGGCCCTGAGCTTTCCATTCATCGTGGTGATGCCGCAGGCGCAGCAGATGTGGTTTCGTGGGGACGAAGCCGCCGCCGTCTGGGCGATTCTTGAAGATGTGCACGCGCGCTACCGAACGGATCGGGATCGAGTCTATCTGACAGGCATCTCAATGGGCGGTATCGGAACCTGGGAGCTGGCGGTGATCCGTCCGGATGTCTTCGCAGCCATCGTGCCGATCTGCGGCTTTGCCCCGAAAGATTACCTGCGCAACATTGTCGACCTGCCGACGTGGGTGTTTCACGGTGCGCTGGACCGCAACGTGCCGGTATCGGGCTCGCGCGAGGCGGTCGAAGAACTCAAGCGGCTGGGCGGCTCACCGATCTACACGGAATATCCGCGACTGCAGCACAAATGCTGGGACGAGGCGTATTCGACCCCGGATCTTTACCGATGGCTGATCCGACAGCGGCGCAGGCCCACGCCGAAGGTGATCGACTATTCCTTCCCCGGCGGCATCTCCCGTGTCTGGTGGCTGGCCATCGAGGCAGCGCCGTCGGCGAAGAAGCCGGTACACATCCACGCGGAGATCAAGGACGACGGCCGTATCGAGATGACCAGCGAAGGTGTGATCGGCTGGGCGATTATCAGCGACGCCGACCCGCTGCCTGCTGGCAGGCAGATCGACGTGACCTGGAACGGCCAGCATGTTTATCGCGGGGCTTTTAACGGCGTGCTCGCCTACGAGCCGCCCGATGCCGCTCGGAAGACGGAGGCATCCGATGCGCGCAACACGCGCGACGCGCCATCCGGCGATCGCCTCGAACCGTGATCGGCAAGCTGCTTAGTACTACAGTTGCGCATCGGTCATTTTGGCCGATAGAGGGGAGTCAGGCCATGGATGGCTTGCCAGGAGCAGTATCGGCATGGATGCTGGAACGGTGCGCGGATGGTCGAAGCAATTTGATGAAATGACTGGTCGTGTAGGGCCTTGTTTCGGTCGCCACGATCTCCGATCTCAGGCAACCGGCTACCTTCGCGGCCTATTGGGTTCGGTGGAGCGGAAGAACAGTTGGCAGTTGTCGGAGCACCTCGGGCGGGAGAAGCCCTACGGCATTCAGCGGCTGCTGGGCCGGGCGAGTTGGGATGCCGATGAGGTTCGTGACGCGTTGATTCGATACGCTGCCGAGCACCTGGTCGGCCCCGGCGATCCCGGCGTGCTCATCGTTGATGAGACCGGCTTTCTGAAGAAGGGCGACAAGTCTGTCGGGGTGCAGCGTCAATACTCCGGCACGGCCGGCCGCATCGAGAACTGCCAAATCGGCGTGTTCCTGGCGCTGGCGACCTCGCGCGGGCGGGCCTTGGTGGATCGCGCGTTATACCTGCCGGAGTCGTGGTGCTCGGATGCATCCCGTTGCAAAGAAGCCGGCGTGCCCGAGGAGGTGGCATTCGCCACCAAGCCGCAACTGGCGATGAAGATGCTCGGTCGCGCGTTTGAAGCGGGCCTGCAACCCGAGTTCGTGCTGGCGGACGAGGTCTATGGGAACGACGTATCCGTCCGGCCAAACACACGGAGCAGAGTGAATTGGGCCACGCTGATTGCTGGCGATTCCGGTCTTGTTGATGAGGAACTTCAGGCGAGCGCGAGGGGTGTCTGCCGTGCGGCCTTCCATTGATCGGGCAGGAACTGATCGAGTTGACTCATCGGTGTGGCGGCGATGCGGGTCAGCACATCGCGGAGGTAG
>JRYF01000327.1_pt1 | contig 220053 bp, 189 predicted proteins | sample 235331 | NCBI WGS metagenome assembly JRYF01 (sample SAMN03074217, study PRJNA261475) | activated sludge metagenome | biome: Wastewater Treatment Plant; feature: Wastewater; material: Activated sludge; isolation source: activated biomass of a wastewater treatment plant treating hydrocarbon... ... | reverse complement strand
GAGGTTTTCGTTCGATGGAAGAATACGCTTGGATCTTCTGGGTGATAATCGGTGTTTCGCTGATCGTGGCCGAAGTATTTACCTTTGGTTTTGTGTTGTTTTGGTTTGGCCTGGGAGCCTTGGCGGCAGCGTTGGTCGGCTTTTTGGGTTTCGGATATCTGGGCCAGTTCCTTACCTTTCTTGCCATATCAGGTGCGCTTACCGCATTGTCGCGGACAATCTTTTCGAACTATATGTGGGGGAAGGGCGACCGAGAGCTAAAAATAGGGGCCGATGCTCTGCCGGGAAAGATCGGAACTGTGGTGGAAGGGAGCAAGGGGGCGTTAAATGCTGCATCAGTCAGTGTTTACGGCTCGGAATGGACGGCATTTCCAATTGATGAAGAAATGGTACTCAGCCAGGGCGAGAAAGTTGAGGTGGTTCGGGTTGAAGGGGCAAAGATATTCGTTCGTCCATCGCGGAAGGAAATGCCCGGCTGGAAGCAGGATTGAGGTCCTGACCTAGACGATCTCGGCCGTATCCTGGTCGGCAGTATCGTGTATGTTCCCTAGTTCGATCAATTCAAGCTGTACCTCGTCTCCCTCGGGTGGTTGAAGCCCATCACCCGACAGTTTCGCAAGTATAACCGTGATATTGTCCTCTCCGCCGTTCTCATTTGCCTCGGTGACGAGCTCGGCACAAGCTGTTCCAAGTTCATCCAAATTTTCGGTCACTATCCGCTGCATGCTTGCCGCACTTACTTTGTTAGACAGGCCGTCGCTGCATAGAAGAATAACGTCTGATTCATTGGGTGTTAGCCTTGCCGAAACCGGGTAGATCTCGTTTTGAGCCCCCAAAGCCTGTAATATCACGTTCTTCAACGTGTGCGTTTCTGCCTCTTCCGGGGAGATCTGCTGGGCATCGATCAATTGCTGCACAAGAGACTGGTCCTTTGTGATCTGATAGATCTTTGAATTCCTTATAAGGTAGGCACGGCTGTCGCCGACTTGAATAATATCAACCGCTTCGGGAGTGACACCCAAGCCGGTGAACGTGGCTCCCATTCCCTGAAACTGGGCGTCGCTGCGGCCCTGTTGATGTATCAAGTAATTTGCATAGACGATCGCATTGTAAAGTCGAGAGATCAGGTGGTGCTGGTATGCCTCGGGTGTCAGCGTCTCTTCGACATCTTCATGGAGTATCTTCTCGCAGACGCATTCCACCGCCATCTTGCTGGCAACCTCTCCGGCTAGCGCTCCGCCCATTCCATCTGAAACTGCGAGTACGATGCCGCGGTCATCGACATCGAATTTCTGGGTTTCAATAACAAATTCTCCGTCGGCCTGGGTACCGGTCCAAGCCTTTGAACGGGCAACGTTGAGGATCAAATAGTTGTCCTCATTGCCTCGCCGGACGCGACCGATGTGCGAGGTCGCATGTATCTCCACTGTGAACATAAATAACGCAGCTTAAAATTCGGCCGGCCTCAAAGGGCTGTGCCACATATCTAAGTGCCCCAGGCTAACCAAGTGCCTGATCAAGATCTTCTATGATATCCTGCACGTCTTCGATGCCGACCGATATCCTTACTAGGCCGTCCGTTATTCCTAAACGGGCGCGGTTTTCGACCGGGACTGACGCATGGGTCATCGTTGCCGGATGCGAGATCAGCGTTTCCACGCCGCCCAGACTTTCACCTAGAGTACAAAGCTTGACGTTTTCCAATACATTTTTTGCGTTCTCTAGCGAACCGGTCTCAAACGAAAGCATGCCGCCGAACCCAGACTGCTGGCGTTTAGCAAGTTCGTGCTGGGGGTGCGAGACAAGTCCCGGATAATGCACTGTCTTCACCGAAGGATGTTCGGTGAGGAAATTTGCCACGATCCTGCCATTCCTGTCGTGTGCCTCCATTCGAACCGCAAGGGTCTTTGTCCCCCGAAGTACAAGAAAAGAATCGAACGGGGATAAGATCGCTCCGAGGCTGTTCTGGACAAATTTGATCCACTCTGCATCACCTTCGTCATTCAAGGCGACGAAACCGCCAACGCTATCCGAATGGCCGTTCAGGTATTTTGTGGTCGAATGAACGACTACGTCCACACCGAGATCTAAGGGGCGCTGAAAATACGGCGACATGAAAGTATTGTCGCAAACTACCTTTGCGCCCCGTGCATGGGCGATCTCAGAAACGCCTTTAAGATCGGTAACCGTCATGACGGGATTCGTGGGCGTTTCAACGAATACCATCTTGGTGTTATCGCGGAATGCGGACTCGACCTGATCCAGGTCTGAGGTATTTACCAGGTCAAACTCAACACCATAATTTGTAAGGATGCGATTAAACAAACGAAACGTGCCGCCGTAGGTGTTGTCGCCCAGGATAACATGGTCGCCGCCCTTGACCAGTTTAAGGGCCGCATCGATCGCGGACATGCCCGACGCAAACGCAAAACCAAATCGGGCATTCTCAAGTGCCGCTATGTTCTTTTCGAGAGCTAACCTCGTCGGATTCTGGGTTCGTGCGTACTCAAATCCCTTGTGTTTGCCAAGACCCTCCTGTGCATAAGTTGACGTTTGGTATATCGGAACGCTGACCGCTCCAGTTGCAGCATCAGGCTCATTTCCAGCGTGGATCGCGGTTGTAGAAAAACCCATAGTCGAAGAACAGATAATGATCTATGAATGCTTACTGCTTGTGGTCAAAAGCAGGTTGAAGGCCAACAAATACCTGAATTTAACGGGATTTATGGTAACTTGCCGGGTAGAAAAATGCAAACAAGACCGGCGCGCCCAGGTCGGCTCGACGACGCGTAAATACATGCAAAGGACGCGGACCGAAAAATTCCTTAAATAAATATTATCTTATCCGGATCATCATAAGGCATAATAATGCTACATCCAAGATCACGCCGTTACTTCGGTCTAGTAACAAACTTAATAGATGCTTGGGTATCGATTCTAGGAAATGGATATCAATCAGCTCGAAGTGCTTGTTACCGTGGCTCGGGAAAAGAGCTTTTCCAGGGCAGCCGAGACACTTAGAAGGACGCAGCCTGCCGTCAGCCAGGCCATTCGCCGCCTGGAGGCGGAGGTCGGTGAAACGCTTTTTGACCGTTCGTCAAAGGACGGAACCTTGACCTACGCCGGTGAAGTGCTGGTCAGTTACGCGAAGCAGATGATGAACCTGCGGAATGCAGCCGCAAGCGCGATTCGCGATCTAAGGGGACTGCACAAAGGGAAGGTCAGTATCTCTGCAAATGAGCATACCGTCTTCTGCTTGCTTCCAGTGATACGCGAATTCAGAGAGCTTCATCCGAACATAAAGATCGAGGTACAGCGCGGAGTCGCCAGCCGCATACCAAAAGAGATCAGAGCCAGGGAAGTCGAGCTTGGAGTCATATCCTTCAAGCCTACCGATGAGGATCTGAGATCGGTGCCGGTGCTTACAGATGAGCTGCGACTGATCGTCGCACCGACTCACCCTATAGCCGGGCGTCGAACGGTATCTGTAAGGGAATTGGGCAACGAGACGTTCATTGCTCACAATGCGGTATCGCCCTATCGGTTAAAAGTGATAGAGGCATTTGAAAGGTATAAGACCGCGCTTAATATCGCGGTCGAACTGCCCTCGCTCGAGGCCATAAAGAAGCTCGTCGAGAGCGGGACCGGTGTCGCTCTGGTTCCCAGGCTTGCGGCACGGAGCGAGATCGAAAGCGGACGGCTTGCCGAATTGGTGGTCAAGGAAATGAGACTTGAGCGGCGTCTGAATATTATTTACCGAAAGGGTTCTGTTCTCTCCCATGCGGCTGAGGCATTTCTCAAGGCAGCGAGAGAATTTGGGGCGAGATCAACACCTTCCGGTGTTGTGTAAGCATCTGCAACAACGTAAGATTGTAATACACCCTTATAGAAAGAAGCGGACGCCCGCAAGATGTCAAGAGTTTCCGGGAATTCGGGCGGAGAGACCGCCAAGAGATGAGCAAACCTTTATGTTTGAACAATTTACACTAGGCATCGAAGAGGAATTCCAGATAGTTGATCCGTCCACGCGAGAACTAAAGTCGCACGTTTCAGAGATCCTTGAAGAAGGGGCCCTGCTTCTTGGCGAAAAGGTCAAGCCCGAAATGATCCAGTCAATGATCGAGGTTGGCACCGGCGTTTGCGCAAACATTCAGGAAGCCCGGGAAGATATTACCAAGCTCCGCTGCATAATTTCAGGCTTGGCAAAGAAAAAGGGAATGGCGATAATTGCCGCTTCAACGCACCCATTCTCTAAATGGTCGGAGCAGGAGATATATGATGGCGACCGTTACAAGCTGTTGGTCGATGAGCTTCAGATGGTCGCTCGCAGCCTGCTGATCTTCGGCGTTCACGTTCATGTGGGCGTTCCGGACGTCGAACGGCGCATCCAAATAATGAATGCGGCGCGCTACTTTCTCCCGCATGTGTTGGCGATGACCACATCGTCCCCTTTCTGGCTCGGGTTTAACACCGGCCTGAAATCGTATCGTTCTGAGGTGTTCAAGAAATTTCCGCGAACCGAGATACCTGACCATTTCGAATCCTTTCAGCAGTATCAAAGCTATGTGGACCTGCTTGTGAAAATGAACTGTATTGCGGATGGGTCAAAGATCTGGTGGGACGTCAGGCCGCACTATAAATTCCCTACACTCGAGTTTCGCGTTTGTGACATCCCCACCCGTGTTGACGATACGATCGCAGTCGCCGCCCTTTTCCAGGCCATTGTCTGTAAACTGCACCGTCTGATCGACAACAACTTGGGTTTCCGGATATACCATCGCCGGCTGATCCTCGAGAATAAATGGCGCGCGATACGGTACGGGCTTGACGGGAAGCTGCTTGACCTCGGCAAACAGAAGGAGGTGCCGGTCAAGGACCTGATCCGTGAACTCCTGGAGTTCGTTGATGAGGTCGTCGATCCGCTGGGTTCTCGAAAGGAGATCGAGCACATTCACACGATCCTCGATCGCGGCACGTCGGCAGACGAACAGCTCCGAGTTTTTGAAGGCTCAGGCGGCGACTTCAATGCAGTCGTTGATATGCTTATGGCTAACACGCTCGAAAACGTGCCAGAGAAATGCTTTGACTAGGGAGGCCCCAAGGAAAACCGGGCAATCGGAGAGCGACCAGGGAATTAGTGAGCCAAAGAAAGTTGGAGGAAGTTTTCGAAAAGGATCCTTCCATCTCGGGATTCGTTAGGATGCTCCCAGCGGGTCGGATTCTTTGACCAATCCTCAAACGATTTCTCAAGGTGGAACTGGACGGTGTAGATAAGCTGGCCATCGCTTCGTTTCACCATCATCTGGTTCTTGCATAGGTAAGAGGTGGCCAACAATTTGAAACCGTCAGGAACTCCCATGACCTGCACCCCGTGGTTCTGCCAAACGCGGAGTATGTTGTCCTCCTTCGTATAATCCTGCCAGATCCCCGAGATTTCATCATTTATCCCCCGAAAGATAGGGTCGCTCGGTTCAATTATCTTTACGAAGCGGTATTGATATTCAACTACCCGATCAGTACGTCTTTCTGAAAGTTCAAGGTCGTCGAGGGTCTTCAGTTCAGACCCAAAAACCATCGCCACCAATTGATGGGCGCCGCAGATTGCCAACAGGGGGATCTTCGTCGCGTGAATGAATTTCTTAAATGAGCTTATCTGCCCGGGATCATAGTAATCAAAGTCGCTATAGGTGCCGCTCATTACAATGGCGTCGGGCCGAAAGTCATCGGCGGCATCAGCGATCTCAGAAAGGTGTACTGCCAAAGTTTTGGGCTGTTTGACGAGCCGTATTACATTTTGAGCGATATTGTTGACTGCTAGCGAGGAAACCTTGTTCTCAAAGTTCAATCTGCTCTTGACGTTGTCCTGCCATTCTTGATGGGCAAGCTCCGACATATCAGTTTCATATCGCAGCAGAGAGTTTACTATCAGTACACGGGCGTGCTCGATCGTCTTCTCGATCGGTTCATAGCGGCAAAACGCTCGCTTATTGTAAGGGAACGGAAGTTCCTCTGAAACCGTACTTTTTAACGCCGCATCGAACATAAAACTCAATTCTATGTTACCTGTTCAGGAAATCGAAACGCCGATCCCCAAAACCCGAAAATTATATCAGGATTTTCTTTGGCTAGTCGAGGTCTTAAACTCTGGCATGATCTCGCCTGCCCCGATATCATAAATATCTTCGCGGATCCTGCGGATGACAGCACCCCTGCGACGACCTCGGGATCGTGGTGAAAGCGTGCCTGAATTCTCTTCCAACATAAGCAAAAGCGTCTGCCAAGCCACTTCAAACTCGTCTGCCAATACCGAGATCTTAGTTATGTCATATGGTATAGCGACCTTTGTGCAGCCCAGACGGGCAAAGACAAGCAGATACCGGGCCGTTGCAAGATCGGGACAGCTAAATCTACGCTTGCCGACCTTAAGTTCTATCCCAAGAAGCGTAAAAAATATTTCAGCTTGATTCTCGCGTTCCGGCACCTTCAACTCGTAAGACCGCGTCCGCTGGGAGCGAACTTTCTCCCGATAGATCGTCGGAATCCAGCTGTGCGAGATCGATTCAAAGGTGTTCGGCAATTTCATGAGATCGGACCAGATAAAAGGGCTATAAGAAAGGAAGACTCGGAGACGATCTCAAGAAAACTAAGTGCAGGAACGCGCCCGGGGCACTTCGCATTCCAGGGGATTTCTCGTCATCCTTACCGCCCGCCTGAAACCCGAAAAGAGATCGTATTTGTCCAAAGGGTCCTTTTAAAACAGGAGGATGATCATCTCTGAACGCTTTCAATCGTACGGGTTGTTCGCGCGAATTTTTCGATCACTCCTCCACCGAAAATGCCCAGGTAAAAGACGCCAATGACAGCGATCAGAAGAGCGGCTGCCAGCCCCGAGGGAAGTCGCGGTTCGATCCATTTCTCTGTACGCTCCCTGAAGAACATGACCACGATCAAGCGAAGATAGTAGTAAGCAGAGATGGCAGTGTTCACGACGGCCGCGACCACTACTATGGTAAGTAGTGTATCGGCGGCTTCCAGAGCGGGCCTGAAAACGAGAACCTTACCCATGAATCCTGCCGTCAACGGGATGCCCAGCAGACTTATCATGAAAAGTGAGAGAGCGAAAGAAAGGACAGGCGAGCGGAAGCCGATGCCGTTGTAATCCTCGAATTCGGTCCTGCGATCGTTCTTTTGGCCTATCAGCGTGACAACGGCGAAAGCTCCGAGATTAGTGATCGCGTAGGTAAGCATATAGAAGGCTACTGCGGCGATCGCAGCGTCACGCTGAGCAACCGAAGCTGCTGCACCCGCGCCGAGAAAACCGACCATAGCGTAGCCGGCATGCGCGATCGAGGAATAGGCGAGCATACGCTTAACGTTGTTCTGCATTATCGCGGCGACGTTACCGACCGTCATGGTCAGAATTGCAATAATGCCAAGAGCCGTCATCCAGGTCTCATGAAGATACCCGGCCGCCTGCACGCCCGCAATGAACGGAAAACCAATGACGAATACCCGCAGAAACGATGCGAACGCTGCCGCTTTGGGACCTGCTGCCATGAATCCGGTCACCGGGCTCGGGGCTCCTTCGTAAACGTCGGGTGTCCAGAAGTGGAAGGGCACCGTAGCAACCTTAAAACCGAACCCGACGATCAGCATCGCGGCCCCGACGAGCATGAGTGCCGGGAAATTAGGGTCGGCAACCTTGGCTGCGATCTCTGTAATATTTGTCGAGCCGGTCGCTCCGTAGATAAGAGCCATCCCATAAAGCAGAAAAGCCGAGGCAAATGAACCTAGGATGAAATACTTCATCGCTGATTCGTTCGATCTCAGATCGGTCTTCCGGAATCCGGCCATCACGTAGGTCGAGATCGATAGAGTTTCGAGACCAAGAAAGATGATGACTAGGTCGTTGCCCGAAGCCATCAGCATCATTCCAAATGTCGCGAACAACAAAAGTGCGTGATATTCCCCGACCGGCACTTTCTCATTCTCGACCCATACGGTCGAGATAAGGATGGTCATTGCCGTGACAAGAAGGAAAACGAAAGAGAAGGTCAGCCGCAAATTGTCATGGGCGATCATCCCATTGAAGGCGCTCGCGGGCAAACCATCCGTCCACATCAAGGCAAGCAGGACGGCAGCCAGCCCGAGGCCGAGCATCGAGACCGCTCCTGAAACACGCCGTTGCTCAGGGAAAAAGCTGTCGTAAACCATCACGACAATGCCCGCAACGGCGACGATTATCTCAGGAGCGACGATCGAGATATTTACGTTTGGGTTTACCAGATCAGCCAACAAGAACATAATTTCAACAAAAACCGGGTCAAACTCGATCGGCGACTCAAGCGATCAGTTCCCAATTCCTTGCCTGGCCAAACCTATCGGAAACTGCATCTAGGCCTGGACAAGGCAGTAAACTCTAAACTTCGGCCGGCTCAACTGTCTCGGCAAACACCAGTTACTCTTCAGGAAATCTAGTGTCGGCGATCTCCCCGCCGGCCTGCCGGACTACCCTCTGCTGTATCTCCGTGACCGACTTTTCCGAGGCGTCAAGGAATGGCCGAGGATAAACTCCCATAAAGACCATCAGGAAAAGCAGCGGCAGCATCAGGCCTATCTCGCGAATATCAAGGTCGCGAAGCGACCGATTATCTTCCCTCGTCACTTTGCCGAAAAAGACCCTTTGTATCATCCATAACAGATAAACGGCTGCAAAAATGACCCCGGTGCCGGCCAACATTGTTGCGATGTAATTCCAGTTAGCCGTCGCAGTGATACTAAGGATGGTCGATTTCCACATTCCAAGCATTATCAGAAACTCACCGACGAATCCGTTCAAGAAAGGCAGCCCGACCGACGACATTGCGGTGATCACGAAGATCGTGGCATAGATAGGCATCACGTTCGCAAGGCCGCCAAAATCGGATATCTGCCGCGTGTGACGCCGCTCATATATGAACCCGACAAGAAGGAACAGGGCGCCGGTTGATACGCCGTGGTTCAGCATCTGATAAAGCGCCCCCTGCATTCCCCATTCAGTGAACGAGAACATCCCTAAAACGACAAAGCCCATATGAGCAACAGAGGAATAGGCGACCAGTCTTTTTACATCCGGCTGGACCATTGCGACCAAGGCGCCGTAAATAATTCCCACGATCGCAAGGACGATGAATACCGGAGCCAGCTCGCGGCTTTGCTCGGGAAACAGCGTAAAATTGAACCTCATCAGCCCGTAGGTACCCATTTTAAGCAGAACTGCAGCAAGGATCACTGAACCTGCGGTCGGTGCTTCGGTGTGGGCGTCCGGAAGCCACGTGTGGAACGGGAAAAGCGGCACTTTTATCGCAAAAGCCAAGGCGAACGCAAGGAACAAAAGCATTCCGATCCCGGCAAGATCGCCCGTGAAGCTAAGGTTTCCCGCACCTACGGTCCGCGAGAGCGTTACGAAATCAAATGTGCCGACACCGGCCTCACTTGCATGAATAAAATAAAGACCAATTATGGCCGCCAGCATCAGCAAGCTTCCGAGTGCGGTGAAAATGAAAAACTTTATCGCTGCGTAAATACGGTTTTCTCCGCCCCAAACACCGATGAGGAAAAACATCGGAATCAGCGAAGCTTCAAAGAAAAGATAGAAGACCAGCAGGTCAAGAGAGACGAATACCCCGATCATTGCCGATTCCAGCAAGAGCAGGAATATGTAAAAGGCCGCTGCTTTTTTCTCGACCGCATGCCACGTTGACACTACGGCGATCGGCATGATGAACGTGGTCAATATGACCAGCCATAGGCTGAGTCCGTCCACGCCTACGTGATAATTCGTATTGATCGCCGTTATCCATGGCACGTTCTCCTCAAAGAAAAATCCACCGGCTGAGGCCTCACCCTTGTCGAAAATCAGAATGAGAGAGAGGGCAAAGTTGACTAGCGTAGTCACGAGAGCGACCCATTTCAAGATGCCTTCCTGCTTTAGAAGTATCTGGTAGCCCAAGACGGCCAGCGCTCCAAGCACCGGTACCAAGAGAAGGATGGTCAAGAGGTTTTCGGTAATGAGGTCCATAATCAACTATGGGCTTCTAGGTCTGTAGGCGGCCAGGCCGTAGGCATATAGTCAACTGTTCACGATTGCCCTGTTCAGATCGGGTGGAACAGGGCGATCTAGCTGACCAGTTTCAATCCGTAATATATGAAATATCCCAGCAGCACGATCGCGCCGAGCGTGATCAATGCCGCGTAACTTCTTACATATCCGACCTGAAGGCGCCGTACCGCGTCGCCCAGGGCAGTGACGAAATATCCGATACCATTCACTATACCGTCGATAAATCCCAGATCGAATCCTTTCCAAAGTGCGCTGCGTGAAAGGTCAGTGATCGGATCGACAATATAACCGTTATAGAATTCATCGAGCCGCCATTTTTCCTCGAGTATCTTCGGCATCTTTCGCAGCGGATTGTTCCGAAACAGAGCAAAACCGATAGCGATACCCAAGATGGCCAGCATCGTAGAGGCCAAGGCGAGCCAGCGTTCGGTGCTGACGGCCTCGGGCGAATGTGCGGCTGCATTTTCGCGGGCCTTGATGGCTGTTGGGGTATTTACTTCGGCCACGACGGGCTCGAGAGTATGCTCGAAAGCATTCGCGTCTTTGACTCCAGCCAATGAGCTCATCGCGTAGGGGATCCCCACCCAGCCGCCGACGAACGAAAGAATGGCCAGAACGATCAGTGGGATCGTCATTACCCAAGGTGATTCGTGGGGTTTGAAATCCGGCGGCAATGCGTGATGCTCTTCGTCATCATCATCATCCGAATGATGTTCATCATGGTGACCGGCCCCGTTTGCCAGGCCTTCCGTTTCATCGTGTCCAGACGCTGTCCATCTCTCCTCGCCCCAGAAGGTCATTATCATCATCCGCGTCATATAGACAGCAGTAAGAATGGCCGTGATCACGGCAACGATCCACAGCACCTCGTTTCCGGGGAAATAACCGCCCTGGAAATATTTATCTGCGGCGAACGTCTTGTAAAGGATCTCGTCCTTTGAGAAAAAGCCTGAGAGCGGGGGAATGCCGGCGATCGCTAGCCAGCCGATCGCCATCGTGATGAAGGTGACCGGCATATACGTCTTCAAATTGCCCATCCTTCGCATATCCTGTTCGTGATGCATCCCGTGGATGACCGAACCGGAGCCTAAGAAGAGAAGCGCCTTGAAGAAAGCGTGTGTCATCACATGAAAGATCGCGACAACGAATGCTCCAACACCTGCGGCCAGGAACATAAACCCGAGCTGCGAAACGGTCGAATACGCGAGCACTTTCTTGATGTCGTTCTGCGCGATCGCAATTGTTGCGGCAAATATCGCGGTTGCGGCGCCGATGACGGCTATTATCCACATCGCGGTCGGTGCGAATTGATAGATCGCATTTGAACGAACCACGAGATAAACACCCGCGGTGACCATCGTCGCGGCGTGGATAAGGGCGGACACGGGCGTCGGGCCTGCCATCGCGTCGGGAAGCCAAGTAAGCAGCGGGATCTGGGCCGATTTTCCGGTGGCGCCGATGAACATCAGAACACCTATGGTCGTCAGGCCGCCGGCCAGGATCGCACCCCAAGTAAAAGGCTCGGCAGACGAAACATTCTGCAGGACCCATGTAAATACGCTCTGCACCTCTTCGCCGCCGACTGACTTGTCAAAGAACGAGATGGATCCGGTCAGCGTGAAAACGAGGAAAATACCCATCAGCACTCCCCAGTCGCCGATGCGGTTCATTACGAAAGCCTTCTTTGCAGCCTCGCGAGCCTCGTCTTTCTTCAGGTAGTATCCGATCAACAGATACGAGCAAAGTCCGACGCCCTCCCAGCCGACGAACATCAGGAGGTAGTTGTCCGCGAGAACCAGCGTGAGCATCGCGAACATGAAGAGGTTCAAGTAGGCGAAAAAGCGATAGAACCCGCTGTCGCCTTTCATATAACCCGTTGCGAAAATATGGATCAGCAGGCCGACGAAAGTGACGAACAGAGCATAGATGCCAGAAAGCCTGTCCATGCCGAGAGCGAAATCGGCACGGAACCCGCCGACGTTTATCCACGTCCAGATGTGATCAAGTATCGGCCGGTCGATGAACAGCGCACCGCCGTGGGCCACGAAGGCAAGATAAAAAGCGACGATGGTGGAGATCGCGATCGAGCCGCAAGCAACAACGCCGCTGAAGAGTTCGTTTCGCAAACGCCCGCCGATCAGCCAGTTGATGACGGCACCCGCCAGCGGGGCAAAAATGATAATGCTAAGTAGATTGTTCTCTAACATTTAAATCGACAACAACGTGATCTGTTAGCCGCGATCAAGTTCCGGGTGATCAAGGTTAAGCGTCATTTCGGTCATCGTTGGCCTAAAGCCAAGACTTTCAAAAAATCGGCGGCCAGCCTCGTTCTTCGAAACGCCCGAGAGCAACAATTTGCTGCGGCCCACCTTCAAAGCGGACTTGGATGCGCCCCCATCGCCTTTCATGGCTTGCCGTACCAGCATCACTCACCTAATTCTTCAGAATGCTCGCGTCGTCCACATCCACCGAGATGCGATTTCTAAAGAACGCGATGATGATCCCAAGTCCAACGGCAGCCTCGGCTGCAGCGACACTCATCACCATAAATACAAAAAGCTGTCCCGTGACGTCGGCATAGTATCGCGAAAACGCAATGAACGTAAGATTTACGGCGTTCAGCATCAGCTCGATGCACATGAACATCCCGATCGCATTGCGCTTATAAATAACACCTACCGCACCGATAGTGAACAGTATCCCTGAGAGGGCCAGGCAGCTTTCCAAACTAGGTTCCATATTCAGCGGATCGTAGATCGTAACGGGGTATCGACAATAATAAGTAGGATACCCATCCTCGATCTACCTTAGTCCATTTATTCCTCTTCCAGGCCGCGTTCCTCTAGCTCTTCGTTAACTACCAGCCTAAGCTGCGCCGGTTCAAGCCGCCGGACAAGTATCACTCCACCGATTATTGCCATCAAAAGCATTATGCCCACGATCTCCACAGGGAGAAGGTATTCGGTGAACATTGCCTGGCCTATGCTGAGCGAGCTACCTGCGGTCTGCTCGTTGTTGACCTCATGCTTGGGTGCACGAAGCACGGCGTAAAAAATGAAAAGCGTCTGGGCCAACAGTATCAGCCCGAGACCGCCGCCGAAAGCGTAAAGGTACCGCAGGCGGTTGAGGGGTTTGTCTTCGTCGAGATTCAGAAGCATTATGACGAAAACGACCAACACCATGATCGCACCCGCGTAGATCAATATCTGGACAGCGGCGATGAACGGCGCGGCCAAAAGCACATATATACAAGAAAGGGCGACAAAGACGCCGACCAGCGAAACCGCGCTGTAGAGCGGATTCTTGTGATACACCATCGAAACAGCGCAAGCAATGGCGAAACCGGCAAACAGAAAGAACAGAACGGTCGATGCCATAAGGTCACTATCGAGATCTGATCGCAGCTCGTGGCCTGCCATTCGGAAATTAGGCCGTTAGAACATCTGCGGAAAGAATCTTTATCTATTCAAAAAGTAAACAACAACTATCGTCAAAATAACATTCCCCAACGCTACCGGAAGTAGAAATTTCCAGCCAAAGCTCATCAACTGGTCAAACCTAAAGCGGGGCAGCGTTCCGCGCACCCAGATGTACAAGAAAAGGAATGCGCATATCTTACCAATGAATGCGATATGGCTCACTACCGCGTAAGGTATCGATCCGATCTCGAACACATGGCTTAGCCCCGGCACGTACCAGCCTCCCAGGAACAGAACCGTGCACATCACCGAAACGGTAAACATATTCACGTATTCCGCCATAAAAAACAGAGCGAACTTCAAAGCGGAATACTCGGTATGGAAACCGGCGACCAGCTCGGTCTCGGCCTCCGGCAGGTCAAAAGGTACACGGTTCGTCTCTGCGAAAGCCGCGATCAGAAAGACCACAAAGCCGATGAACTGCGGGATAATGAACCAGCGAAATGTTGACTGCTGCTGCGCATGGATAATGCCGTTCAGATCAAGTGTCCCGGCCAGAATGACGACCCCGATAATGGACGCACCCATCGCAAGCTCATAAGAGATCATCTGTGCCGAAGACCGAAGCCCTCCCATCAGCGAGTACTTACTGTTCGATGACCAGCCCGCCAGTGCGATCCCATAGACGCCTACGGAGGTTATACCCAAAACAAATAACACTCCAACATCTATCTGAGCGATAGTTAGCGGCATCCCCTTAGCTTGTTCTGCTACCCATTCAATGATGTTTGCTTCACCTGCAAATGGGACATCCGGCAAGTACGGCACCAGCCAGCCTAGCGGATCGGCGATCCGCGGCCCGAATGGATACACAACGATCGGGAGCAACGCACAGGTCAGGGCAACGAGAGGCGCCAGGAAATAAATAAACTTGGTCGATTTATCCGGGACCAGGTCTTCCTTGAAGATGAATTTCAGCAGGTCGGCGAAAGGCTGCAAAACGCCCCACGGGCCCACCCGATTGGGCCCAATACGTCCCTGTATCCAGCCAAGCACTTTCCTTTCCGCCAGCACCGTATATGCGACGATAATCAGAACGCCTTGGAATGCAAGCAGGATCGCCACCGAATAGACGATGAAAGGGAAGGCTGTCTTGAAAGCAGTTTCCATATACCTACTGTCCAAAAAGGCAACTCAACAACCCGGGGCTTAAGTTCGGACTGCTGCGGCCTTCAATACTTCTATCTCCCGCCGGGGTTTGTCCGGTCACCAATTCCCACCGAAGCGGCTTCAACAAGTCCATCGGCCCGCGGGCTGCCGTCAAGTTCAAACTGCTCGAGCGGCGAAAGCAGAAGGTTCGACGGTTTAGGATTCCCATTGGCGAGAAGGTGGAATTGGGCCGTCTTGCTCGTCATCGTCGTTAAACGGTGCAGCTTGTGGCCGATCCGGGGTGTTACCGAGTTCTTCTGAGCGGGGGCAGGCATCGCATCAACGCTCGCCTTAAGGGCTGCGACCACCGCCGAGACGTCACGATCCGAGTCAATGGCATATTTCGCCTGCACCGGATCCGATTCGTTCTTCAGGGCCGGATACCGCAAACCGTCGTAAGCGGGTACAGAATCCGCGAGGTTCCTAAAAACACCGGATGCCGAGAATTCCAGCCCGAGATCTACTCCCATCGCCCGTGCAATCATTGCCGGTATCATCCAATCCGGTTTCGACTGGTGAAGGGGGTCGATCGCTTTGCGGACCCTCTGAACATTACCGGCGTTATTCGTATAGGTGCCATCGACCTCGGCGAACGAGGCTGCCGGCAGAACGACGTCAGCGAACGAGGTCGTTTCCGTTTCGAAAAGTTCCTGCACGACTACGAAATCCTTGTTCTGCAGCGGTTCCGGATTCTGAAGACTCCCGGCGACAAGCACCGTCCGTGAGCTAGCGAGGGCGTTCGCGGCCGTATCCGCATCCGGAAGGATATCGATCGCACCAACCGAGTTGTTGTAGAGTGGCAGCGGATGAAGCAGAACGCGTCGTCCTTCCGCAGCAAGCTTAGCGGCCGAGGAGGCTATTATCACCTGAGCCTCCGGCGAAACGTAGGCGCCGCACATGATGATGACGTCACCCTGCGTTTCGAACAGCGTTTTCCGAAGCGTTTCGATCTCGCCCGTTTTAATGCCCATTTTTTCGGCGACGAGACCATCATATGAAGGGTCGACCAATGCGAGAGCAAATGCGTCTGTCGATCCAGGGGCCGCATGAACAAACTGCGTCGCCGCCTGGTGAACCAGATTGATCGGGACATCGTTGATGATGATCAGCTTCGCTCCGCCGTTCCTGACGGCCTGACGCATCTGCTTAGCAGTGTACGTCTGTTCTTCCTCGGGCTCGCCCCCGATGAGAACGATCGTTTTCGCATACCGGATGTCGCGGTGGGTGGCGAGCGGAGCACTGAGATTCGCGAAGAACGCCGACATATCGCCCCGGTCATCGATCCCGATGGGCCCTTTCAATACATCAGAGGCAAGCTTACCGAGGGTGAAAAGGGATTCGTTAGTAAGGCGCGGCGTCGCGACCACAGCCACTGAACCTGAATGTTCCGCAAAACCATTAGCAATGCGTTCGATCGCCTGGTCCCAAGTGGCCGGGATCAACCTGCCGCCTTTTGAATGCCTAATGAGCGGAGTTTTTAACCGGTCTTCATGATTGATGAATTCGTGCGCAAATCGTGCCCTGACGTCAAGAAATTCTCCGTTGAGCCCGTTCACATATCGGTCGCGGGCAACGATACGATGAACAAGCCCTGCTCGCGAGCCGATCGAAAGCTGCATTCCGTCAGAGCCGTAAACATCGGTGGTGATCGTTTGGTCCAGCTCCCATGGCCGGGTTGCATGGCGATAAACGCCATCTAGCAAGGTACCTGTAGGGCAAACTTCGATGCAGTTGCCGCATTGAGAACAGTTCAGCCAGCCCCCGTAAGTCCCGATGACCGTATTAGCTCCACGGTTTCCTGCCTCGATAGCGTCCTCGCCCATCCATTCACTGCAAACGCGGGTGCACCGTTTGCACAAGATGCAGCGTTGCGGGTCATTCGCTACGATCGGCGACAAATATTTTTCAGGAGCTTTGTTCTTTGGTTCAGTAAACCGTTCTTCTACATCGCCCCAATCGAATATCACTTCCTGGAGCTCACATTCGCCGCCCCGGTCGCAGACCGGACAATCCAGCGGATGATTTGCGAGCAGAAACTCGCCCATTGATCGCTGGGCCTTTTCGATCTCGGGGCTGCGCGTCGTAACGACCATACCGTCAGTGACCTTTATCGTACAGGAGGTTTGAAGCTTAGGCATCTTATCGATCCGTACGAGGCACATTCGGCACGAGGCTTGCGGTTCGAGGTCCTTGTAATAACAAAACGACGGGATGTTCTCAGCGTTGTCTCGGCAAACGTCGATGAGGACAGCTCCCTTTTCGGCCTCGACCTCAGCCCCGTTGATCGTAACTTTTACTTGCTCAGCCATTCGTTTGCAGTTTTATTAGGATCGCGTAGCAGGAGACAAAGAGTTGCTAACGCCCAGGGCATTTCACCTCTCTTCTGTCACCTATTCCCAGCTTGGCGTCTTTATCAGTCCTTCTTATTTCCCGATCCTTCGGCGGATCCTATAATTTTCTTTTTCGACCTCGGCCGCGTCTTGCCAAAGCTTCCGGCAAATATCTTTCCGCGTCGCGTTCTCTTATCACCCTTTCCCATAATTTACCCTGCTTCTATAAATTCGCCTCAACCACATTGCCGTTAGCCTTTGCGGTGAGCCATTTCTTAAAATCGTCCGGGAACTGTTTGATGGCACTCTGTATCGGCCAGGCCGCTGCGTCACCCAGCGGACAAAAGCTCTTGCCCTCGATGTTGTCGCAGATATCCAGCAGCAGTTGAGCGTCCTCGGGGCGGCCGCCGCCGGTGGATATGCGATTGAATATTTTCACCAACCAATCGGTTCCTTCGCGGCACGGCGTGCACCAGCCGCAGGATTCGTGCTTATAGAACTCGGTCAGATTCTTGGTCGTCTCCATCACGTCTACAGTCTCGTCCATCACCATCATCCCGCCCGTGCCGAGCATCGAGCCGGCTTCGACGATCCCTTCATAGTCCAGCGTGACGTTTTTGCCGAGGATCTGCCCCGAGTTCATAATGTAAACGCTTGAGCCGCCGGGGATCACGGCCTTGAGCTTGTTATCGCGAAGCATCCCGCCGCAGTCTTCCATGATGAACTTTTCCATGTCGGCATAGCCCATCGGAAGCTCGTAAACTCCGGGTTTTTTCACGTGTCCGCTGATCGACCAAAGCTTCGTACCGCCTGATTTTTCTGTCCCGAGGTCACGCCATGCAATGCCGCCCATTTCCAGGATCTGCGGGATCGAGGTCAGTGTTTCGACATTGTTCACGACGGTCGGGCAGGCATACAGTCCTTCGACGGCCGGGAAAGGCGGCTTCATCCGCGGGTGGCCCCGATAGCCTTCCAGAGAGCTAAGCAGGGCAGTCTCCTCGCCGCAGATATACGCACCCGCACCCGTATGGGTGTGGATATCCATGTCGAAGCCTGACCCGAAAATATTCTTACCCAAGATGCCCGCGTCTCTCGCTTCGGCCAGAGCCCGGTCCATTATCTTGATGAGGTAGTTATACTCGCCGCGGAAGTAGATGTATCCAGTGCTCGCTTTGAGGGCCCAACCCGCGATTATCATCCCCTCGATCAACGCGTGCGGATCATATTCGAGCAGATACCGATCCTTAAAGCTGCCCGGCTCCGACTCGTCCGCGTTGCACACGATATACTTCGGCTTCGGCGAATCCTTCGGTACGAACGACCACTTCATACCCGTTGGAAAACCCGCACCGCCTCGCCCGCGAAGTGCCGAATCCTTAACCTGCTGAATGATCTCGTCCGGCGACATCCCGAACGCTTTTTTCAACTGTACGTACCCGCCGGTGTCCTGATAAACCTTCAGCGTGTGCCCTTCCTCGACGCCGACGCGCTTCAGGGATAAAGGTTCGCAGCCTATTGCTTTGATCTCCATAAACGGAACGCGGACACTCTCGCCAGCGCAAAAAAACTTCAGATTCCCAAGTCCCTAACGATCACTGCCGTGTCAGTATGCTGCCGGAATGAAACTATCTTTCCGTCACGCAATTCCCATTCGTGGGCGAACGGAACGGTCGTACTGTTCCCGGTCTTTAAATACCTGCCCGAGTATGTCCCGGTCGAAATTACATTTCCATCGCCGCCGTCGACTATCTTATTCGGAACGGCCGCGAAGCCTTCCCACTCAGTGCCTAGCTTCATAAAGACATTCTCAAGCACCGCGTTCGGGCCGTTGTACGTCCCGCCGTACATAAAACCTTCGGCTTCGGTCCAAGTGATGTTGTCGTCAAACGCTCCCAAAACCGCAGGGACGTCGCCTCTCGCGAATGCTTCATATAGTCCGCGAATGATATCGGCATTGATCATAAAGTAACGTTAAGCCCTTCCTAACGGGCCGGTTACTGACAATCTTCAAGTATCTTGTCCACTTTCTCAACCGTCAGGTCTTCGTGAAAATCGTACCCGATCTGCATCATCGGTGCGGTGCCGCAGCTTCCGAGACACTCGACCATCGTAACGGTAAATTTGCCGTCCTCGGTCGTCTCGCCGGGTTTAATGCCGAGCTTCGAGCAGATATGCTCGGTGATCTCAGGTTCACCCATGATCTTGCACGACAGTGTCTTGCAGATCTGAATGTGATGGCGGCCGACTGGGCGGAGATTGAACATCGAATAGAACGTCGCCGTCTCCCAGATGTCGGTTACTTCAAGGTTCAGAAACTTTGCAAGGAAATTCACGCCCGCGTTATCAATCCAGCCGCGTTCACGTTGGATCACGAGCAGAAGGATCGGTATCAAAGCCGACCGTTTCCGCTCCGGCGGGTACTTCGCCAGATGCTCGTTCATTTCGGCGATGATCTCGGGCGGGAATTCCGCTGCTTCGTCGGAGACGATCACCTTGTCGGTGTAACTTGTCGGTGTCGCTGCTGCCATCTAATGTGTTCCTGATTCGAGAACCTCAACACGTTCTTTGAGGTTGTCGATCCTCGAGTGGTCCTTGATCGCCATTCCGGCAACATCAGTGAATTGTCCTGAAAGTACGTCGACCTTGATCTCCAACGAGCCAAGCCGAGCAGTAACCGACTCAAGTTGCGTGGTATTCGCCCGAAGGTCCTTTCGCATATCGCGCATTTCGAGGGTAAGCTCATCCACACGACCAACGACTCTCTCGACGGCTGTCGTAAGTTTCTCGAATTTCTCGTCGTATTCTCCTGCCATTGATCTATTACCTATCTATCTCCCCCAGCACAATATCCAAACTGCCGATGATCGCCACCACATCCGCTATCATTTCGCCCTCTGACATTACAGGCAAGGCCGATAGGTTGACGAACGAAGGGCCGCGGAAGTGGACGCGTTCGGGTTTCGGGCCGCCGTTCGACTTCATATAGACGCCGAGTTCACCTTTTGAGGCTTCGATCGGCATATAGACCTCGCCGGGCGGGACGTTGAATCCTTCGGCGACGATCAGGAAATGATGGATCAGGGAATCCATGTGCTTACGCATATCGTCTCGGTCGGGCAGAACGACCTTCGGGGCGTCGGCCTTGATCGGCCCCGGTTTCAATCTTTCGAGTGCCTGTCGAACGATCTTATGCGATTCACGCAGTTCGGCCATTCGCACCAAGAATCTTGACCATACATCGCCATCCTTTTCCGTCGGAATGTCGAAATCATAAGTTTCGTAACCGGTGTAAGGATTATGTTTGCGAAGGTCAAGTTCAACACCGCTTCCGCGAAGGCACGGCCCGGTCAGCCCCCAATCGATAGCATCCTCTTTTGAGATGACGCCGATGCCCTTGGTCCGGCTCTGCCAAATGGTATTACCGGTGATCAACGTGTCAAAGGTCCTGAGGGCGTCTGGAAAGCCGTCGAGAAACTGCTTTACACGATTTTCGAATCCCGCCGGCAGGTCCATCATCAATCCGCCGATCCGGAAATAACTCGGTGTCATACGGCCGCCAGAGGCGGACTCTATAATGTTAAGGATCTTCTCACGTTCTTTGAAGGTGAACCAGAAAGGCGTCATCGCGCCCATGTCGAGACACGATGTACCGAACCAGACCATGTGCGAAGCGATTCGCTGGAGTTCGCACATCAGCACGCGGATGGTCTGGGCTCGTTCCGGTATCTCAAGCCCGAGGAGTTTTTCGGCCGCCATTACATAGGCCAAGTTGTTACCCAGAGGATTCAGATAATCCATCCGGTCAGTAATGACGATGCCCTGTTGGTATTTTTTGTATTCAAAGAGCTTCTCCATTCCCGTGTGGAGATAACCGATGTCGGGAACTGCCTTGACGACCAACTCGCCATCGAGACGTAGATCGAGCCGCAAGACACCGTGCGTCGATGGGTGCTGAGGCCCCATGGAGAGCGTCATCTCCGATTCAAGGGCGCTGTCGAGCACATCGGTGGCTGTAGCGAGGCTTTCTGCAGCAATGGCCATATCACTTTAAGCCGCTGTTCTGCCGGCGTTGCGGCCGATCGAAAATCCCGGCAAATGGTATTAATTCATGCTGTAAGGCTCATAGCCCCGCAGCGGGTAATCTTTTCTCAGCGCGTGTCCGTCAAAATCACTAGGTAGAAGTATCCTTCGGAGGTCCGGATGCCCTTCAAATTCGATCCCGACAAGGTCAAAAGTCTCTCGTTCGTGCCAATTCGCGGTTCGCCAAACAGTAGTCACCGTTCCTACCTTTGGTTCTTCGCCAGATAACAAAACTTTTAACCTCAGACGCTGATGATGCATTGTCGAGAATAAGTGATAATTAACCTCAAACCGTGGTTCTTCTTCGGGGCCGCGATCCACTCCGCAAAGATCGGCAAGCATATCAAAGCCATGCCTTGAACGGAGAAACTCGCAGACTTCCCTGATCGACGAAGAAGATATGGTAACCGTAGTTTCTCCAAGAGCGTCGACCTCATTTTGGATCCACGACTGGTTCTCATTTCTCAAAGCCTCAACAATGGTCTTTGTGTTCATTGCTATAGCTCAAACCGACGGTGGCAGTTCTGCTTTGTCTCCAGAATGCTTCTTAGCTGAATCGATACCAAAATAAAGCTCAAGCTCGGGTCAGGAGGTGCGTCGCTTTTCGTGCCGCGACGGGACGGAATACGGCCGTGACGTCTCCTTCTGAGCCACCTCGATCTCGGTCTCACGTTCAAGGGCGGTTCCCTCGGTCACAGGCAATGTTCCCGGGACGAGCGATGCACGCGATTCAGCTTCAAACGTATCCCGACGGTCTTTGACCGATTCGGTCATTATCTTCTCTTGAAGCATCGTGATCGCATGAACCAGCATTTCGGGCCGCGGCGGGCAGCCAGGGACGTAAATGTCCACAGGAACAACCTTATCAACTCCCTGAACAATGGCATAATTATCGAAAACGCCTCCAGAAGTTGCACATGCTCCCATCGAGATAACCCATTTTGGCTCAGGCATTTGATCGTAGATTCGACGCAGCACCGGAGCCATTTTTCGCGAGACTCGGCCGGATACTATCATCACGTCCGCCTGCCTGGGCGATGCCCGAAATGTTTCTGCGCCGAATCTCGAGAGGTCGTTGCGGGCTGAGACGGTGTTCATCATCTCAATGGCGCAGCATGCTAAGCCGAAAGTGGCCGGCCACAAGCTCGACTTTCGCGCCCAGTTGACCACCGCGTCCAGTTTGACCGTTACGACGTCCGGCAATGATTCAAACAGCTTGTTTTCCAGGCCCATAATTTACTCTCTGCCCAGCCAAATCAAAGATCGGCTTAATTATGGCACCGCCGAAGATCAGGCGGCCTCCCTAAGTCCACCCGTCTTCAACATATCCTGTCGCCGCTTCATCTCTGCTTTGGCACGTGCCGATGCACGAGCCTGAATACTCCAGTCAAAAGCCCCTTTCTTCCAATCGTATATAAGGCCGACGACAACGGTGACCAAAAATACCATCACACCTACAAATGCAACGGTTCCGTAAAGAATCCCGGTCTGTTTTTCAAGGGCGAGCAGATTCTTGAATGCCACCGCGAACGGGATCATGAAGAGAACCTCAATATCGAAAAGCAAAAAGGTCACAGCTACAACGTAAAACTTCACAGAAAATCTGTCTCGGGCTCCGCCCACAGGGTCCTTGCCGCATTCATAGGGCATCAGCTTTGTCGCTGTCCGCTTCTTGGGGCCGATCAATTGGGTGACCAATATTTGACTCACCGCGAATCCGATCGCGACCAAAAACATAATGCCGATCGGGGCATAATCCATTAGGCTGAACTCAGACATCAAAAAAACTCCGAAAGGACGCACGACCACTTATATGATCTCGCAGTTCTCCGACTGTGAACACAATATTGACTTTCTTCGCCGCAACCTAAATCGTAAGTTAACCTCCTTTTAGTGTCAAGGCACTCCAAAAGCCTTGCTGTAAGGGCAAAACGACTGCAAATATAACAATCATACGGCTTTGCAGGTCATCCGAGTCGGGGAATTATCCATTGACCCTTGATAAGTCGTTATGCTAGCCTTTAAATGTCTTCCGCTCCCGCGGAAGGTGCCCACTCCTCCTTTGCGCCAACTGTAATTTCAGTGATCACCGGTTTTAATACAGATATCGAGTACAACGGGGTAATCTACCACGTTCAGACAGAGGACAAGGGTCGTTCGAAACCGATCATTCTGTCGCTCGTTTATGATCGGGGAACGATCCTGGCTAGCAAGCGCACTGCATACGATGACCTGTTGAAGGGGAACTTCAGCGAGCGCATCCTGGCCGAACGGCTTAGCAAGCAGCATCGGCTGATCTGCGCCGCTATCCAGGCAGGCAGGCTTGAAGATCTGAAGAAACTGGCCGCGCGAGAAGCGGCAGGAGCCAAGCAGCATTCGGATCTTGAGAAACAACATTCCTCTACAGGCCAAGTAAAGGAATCTCCGAAGACAACCGCCGATGCGAGGGAAGAAACACAAGCGGAAGGCGATACGGCAATAGCGCCGCCTTCCGATCCGCTGCCGGAATCAAGGCCGTCAAAGCCAAGTTCTGTTTCGTTAGCAGATTTTCAAGGCGGTGATGCTCCGATCCCAAAACCTTCGGTCGCTGCGGACAATCCTCCGGACGACAGCGGCTTTATCGACGAGCCGATCGTTGAAGCAGTTGCGATCATCGATCTGGATGAGATCATACTTCCGGATGAGGCCGTAGCTATCATAGATGAGCCGCAGTTCGTTGAACGTCCAAATCACAATAAACTTTGTATTGAGATCATCGGCGATGCAAAATTTAGGGGCGGCGAGCGAAGCACGGTCGGTTTTCTGGTCAGTCGCGGGACGGGGAGAAAGGTGGTTCCGGGTGCCGAGATAATGGTTAAGATACTAGGGTCGAGTTTTAGGCCCGTGATCTTTCATGCTCATACCGACGGCAACGGAGTCGCCACCGTGAATGTCCAAGTGCCGAGCTTTTCGAGCGGCCGCGCGGCCTTTCTCGTTCGTGCTATGAGCGAAGGTGAGGAGATCGAACTTCGAAGGTCGATCGCCCACGGTTAGCGCGGGTTTTAAAAACACATTCTAATGAGAGAATATTATCGTGACGCATGTTTACGATAATTCTGAATGGCGAGGTGAAAGAGATCGAAGGCGAGGTCACTGTTGACCGGCTGCTCGATCTTTTTTCATTGCCGAAGCAGCGCGTTGCCGTTGAGTTGAACAAAGAGGTGATCAGCCGCAAGGACTGGGAGCAGACTAGAGTGTGTGAATCAGACAAGATCGAGGTGGTTCACTTTGTCGGCGGCGGGTAGAAACCGTTTCACCACGGAGCACACAGAGGTCACAGAGACGGTAGATATATCTATCAACGATCGAGATTTCGCAAATGGCAAATATCGAAGACTTGTTTGAAATGCAAAAGGTCTGAAGCCAAATTCTAATGGTCTCTGTGCCCTCTGTGCGCTCTGTGGTAGATTTTTCGTATGTCCGATAGTTTTCAACTCGCCGGTGTTTCGTTCTCTTCCAGGCTGATAATTGGCACAGGCAAATACCGCAGTTACGACGAAATGAAGGCCGCGCACAAGGCCTCAGGTGCCGAGATGGTGACGGTCGCGGTCAACCGTGTTCCGCTCGACCGAAAGACAGAGTCGTTCCTCGACCATCTTGACCCGGCGATGCAGATCTTGCCGAACACAGCGGGCTGCTACGATGCTGAACACGCCATTCGAACTTCGCGTCTGGCTCGGGAGGCGCTTGAGACCGACTGGATAAAGCTTGAGGTGATCGGCGACCCGGTGACCCTTTTGCCGGACAACGAGCAGACGCTCGAGGCGGCGAAGGTTTTGGTGAAAGAAGGCTTCATCGTTTTGCCGTATTTCACAGACGATCTGATAATGGCCAAGAAACTGCTCGATGCGGGCTGCCCGGCCGTAATGCCGCTGGCTGCTCCGATCGGGTCAGGACTTGGCGTTCAGAATCCTGCAAATCTCCGCATAATGCGCGAGCAGCTTCCCGATGCGACGATCATCGTAGATGCCGGTGTCGGCGTTCCGTCGGATGCGGCGATCGCGATGGAACTTGGCGCCGACGCGATCTTAATGAACACTGCGATCGCCGAAGCAGGCGACGCCGAGCAAATGGCGACAGCAATGAAGCTCGCGGTGGAAGCCGGACGACTCGGCTATCTTGCCGGAAGGATGCCGAAACGCCTGTATGCGTCGGCCTCCAGCCCGATCGCGGGAGCGATAAAGTAATTAAGTGAGGTGTTGTCGTATGCTTCATCCTCGTTTCCTGTCTTTTTTTCTTATTCTTCTTGGTTTGAATATCGCCTGTGTTCCATCTTCACAGACCGTAAGGAACATCGAGTCAGCAAGAACTGAGAAAACGGAACAAGAAAAACAAGCGGAAAACATTGCTCTTCGTGACGACACCGAAGCCAAGATGATGCGAGGTGAATATCTTCACGATGGGGCCTTGAGTCTTGCTAACGTGGGTGATATTGAATCGGTTCCGGCACTTTTAGTTGTGCTTGAGGAGTATCCGCCTAACCCGAAAGGTGTTATGGCCTGCCCCGCTGCACACGCTCTGGAAGCCCTAGAGAAAATTACGGGCGAGAACCCGGGATACACACACAAAGCCTGGTCGGATTGGTGGAAGAAATACAAAAAGCGGAAAAAGATCTCAAGCAGGCTTGAGAAAGGAAACTGAGATCGTGGCAGACGGCATCGGCATCGAGTTGCTCCTCTTCGGACAGATCCGCGACATCGTGGGAAAGGACCGGATGGCGATCGAAATGGACAGTGATTGTAGCCTGCCAGATTTTTCTGCGATCTTGACCGATCGGTTCCCTCGACTTGCGAACCAAAAGCTTCTCTTCGCCGTTAACGAAGAATACGTGTCCGCCGATACGATACTGAAAGACGGTGATACGGTTGCTATATTCACGCCAGTTTCGGGCGGGTAAGAAATCAGCTATCATCGTCTGCGGAGCGAAATGACTGAAAAGCAGTTCTATGACTGGCAGACTCTCGGCGGCACTGACGACGTGATGCGTTTTGTGAACGCTCTGGAAAAGGCTGACATAGTCTGGTGCGCTATCGGAGGTGTCGCGGTCAATCATTGGGCGGAAGAGCCGATGGTAACAAAGGACCTGGATTTTGTCGTTGCCGTTGGATCTATTGATGATACGGAACGGGTCTTAAAAGAGGCGGGTTTCGAATCCGAACGGTTCGAATGGTCGATCAACTTCAAAGGCAGGTCGAAGGTCAGCCTTCAACTTAATACCGAGAAATTTTATCGTGGCTTTGCTGAGCGCGGGGTTGCGGCTGATGTACATGGAATACTTCTCCGAGTTGCAACCCTTGAAGACACACTGGCCGGAAAGATCAAGGCATGGAGCGAGCCGACGCGCCGCCAGAGCAAGCAGGCAAAAGATTTTACTGACATAGTTCGCCTAGTCGAAGCCCATCCCCAACTTTGGGATGATCTGCCGGAAGTGCTGCGTTCTCAAATAAATAAACCTGCCAAGTAATAGTGGATTTCTGCGAACTGACAACCTCACACATCGACATCGCCTCCGTCGCTAGGCGCGTTGTGCCGGCGGAGTGCGGGGCGACCGTCACTCTCGACGGCTATGCAAGGCGGTTCACCAAGCAACCGGATGGGTCGGCGCTCGAAACGGAATATCTTGTCTATGAAGCCTACGAGCCGATGGCGATCAAGGAGATGCGTAAGCTTTTGGAGCAGGCTAAGGCCGAGTTCGAAATAACCGCGGTCGGCATCGTGCACCGCGTTGGCCGATTAGAGATTGGCGAAACGAGCGTCGTCATCTCAGTTGCCGCACCGCACCGAAAAGCAGCTTTTGCCGCTTGCGAATGGCTCATCAAGGAACTCAAACGTACCGTTCCTATCTGGAAAAAAGAGGTTTATGCCGAAGGCGAGGCTTGGGTTGAAGGCGCTCGCTAAGGGTTCTGGCCCGAAGCGGTTCAGATCGCTTGGCCAACCCGCGTTCTGATGATCCCGCCCAGCGAAGCAAACGGACGATCCTGCGAAAGATAACTAGTTCTTTATCGTCCCACCTCAATGGTAATAGAGTGTTGCCCGCTCACGATCAATTCAGACTTCGGCAAAACGGTATCGCTCACGATAGTTTGAACAAACGGTTTGATGCCGCCGGCAGCCCTCTCATTGTTCAACGTTGCTAAAACCGAAGGCGGGAGGTTCGGCATCTCGTTCGAACCTATAATGGCACCCTGAGTTGTCCGAGCGAGGACGACATAAAGTCGGTCGGGGCTCTTTACACGATTGATGGTTCGCACAAGGTCAGTCAGATCTCGCGGAACAAATTGCTGAACAGGGGACGAAGCCTGTAACGAGCCACCATCAGCCACCGTGATCGTCAATGGCCCCGCGGGAAGATCAGCCGGAAGGGCGAGCGGGATCCTCTGCTGCAATATACGGCCATCCCTTAGTCGGGCGAAAGTACTGATCTCGACGGTCTGGCCGGCATCTACTCGGGTCCGATCGACTGAGATCCGCTCGAGGATACCAACATTGCTCCCGTCAGTCGAAGAAAGCGCTAGATCTATCTGCTCTATATCAAGATCATCGAATTGACCCCGCAGAAGCGAGCCAACGGGCGTCGCTATTGAAGCGGCGATCAGTTGATTTGCATTTGGCCCGGCAAATCGCCGGTCGAGTCGCAGCATTTCTTTGCCACGCAGCTTTATAGTTCCTTCAACGGCCACCGTTGCTTCCCCCAATCCCCGCTCATGCGCGATGACAGTATTGAAGACAGCAATATTAAGCAGAAGAGGAGTAAGAAACTCGTCTTTTGCAACCTCCAAATTCACCGTTTCCGTGTGCCCACGGCTTGTCCGAACACTGATCTTTACCGGTATCATCTTGGGAGCACGCCCCAGATTGCCGAAAACGCCGGTTGCCCTGTCCTGTGACATTGTCCCGACCAGAGCGTCCGGCACAGCAAGCTTGAACGAGTTCGCCAGGCTCGGAACCACAGTGACGACGCTTGATTCAGACATCGGCAGATCTGATGAGCCTAAATTCAGGAAAGGGTGGCCAAACGCGTAGATGCGGTTCCCGTCACGCAGCGTTACCGTACCGGATGCCGCCATGCTGTAATCTCCCCGCGTTAGCTGCATAGATACCGATGTCCCGCCGACCAATGTCTTTTCGTCTGCCTTTTTCAGCGGAGTGATCTTTGCTCCGCCTCCGGCCGCGGCAACCGGCATAAGTCCCGCCTTGAGCAATTCTGGGGCAAATAGATCAAGGGCCTGCTGTGAGATGCCGGAAAATGTCACCGGAGTGGCGATCCTCTGAAAAGTTTGGCCGGCGATCGCAGCAAGGGCCGAATTTTGGCCGGTCACAGCCAGATAACCACCCGAACCTGCCCCACTGTCGGGTAACGGACGTGGCACGGCTGTTCCGTTCATTTCAGCGATCGATACAGTTCGAGAACCTTTGGGCCTTTCAACGGCCTGCTGTCTGTTCTCAAATATCGAGATCATTTGCTCGATCGGAGTGATACCGCATATTGGCTCCTTTGAAAATGGAAAGCTGTACGATATGGCCCCGACCAATTTTCCGTCGACAAAAACGGGCGAGCCCGACATTCCGGCAAAAACTGACGTGCGCTCCGAAGGGCCGCCGCTAAGCCGGCCGATTATGAGATCTTGTCCCGGGCCAACAGCGCTCGGAATGACACCCAGTATCTCTACCTTGAATTCTTCCGGCTCAGTGCCTCGAAACACAGTGCGCGCTACGCCCCGCATGCCCTCTCTTACGGCGGAAACCGGCATAAACCCAGCATGGCCCGACGCACCTGGCCCGGCCGAATGATTCGTCGCGATACTCTGGCCAGAAATCACGCAAGCCAGAAAAAGCAGCACCGTCAATGAAGTAATAATTTTACCGTTGTACATTGTTAAAAACGCTTTTCTCGCTCCGTCGCATATGGTAGCATTTAGAAGGGCGTATCCGAAGCCTTTTCTTATAACACATCTCTTAGACTCTCTGCCCCCAAAATCAGTTGTAAACTCGTTCCTGATCTCAAATATATGGCAAAGTCAACCCGACTTATCAAGAGTTTTTACCGACTCCTTCTTCCGGTCATTCTTCTATTTCTCGTTGCGGCCGGGGCCGCTTCGATCTGGTTCGCTCATGAGTCGTCAAGGCCTTCGACCGCTACATATCTAGTGACTCCGGAAAAATATGGGCAGTTAAGCGCCCGGGGGGCCCAGGTTACCGAGGAATCATGGGTCAACCGCGACGGCACGCAGGCTCGCGGCTGGCTTCTTCGCGGAGCGGAGAACTCTCCGGCAGTGATACTGCTCCACAAGTACGGAGCAGACAGGTCGCATGTCCTTAACCTCGGTGTAAAGCTGAACGAGGCCACCAATTTCACCGTCCTGATGCCGGACCTAAGAGGACATGGCCTTAATCCACCCGTTGACTATACCTCGTTCGGCGGTTGCGAGACGATGGATACCCTGTCAGCAATAGAGTTTCTGCGAGGGCAGAAGACCGCCTCTCTGATGCCGCTCGTTGGGAACGAGATCGGAATTTATGGGCTGGAGATGGGTTCGCTGGCTGCGATCAACGCTAGTGCACAGGATCCGAGCGTGAAGGCTTTGGCTCTTGATTCAGTACCATCGGATTCCGACAGTTTGGTCGCGTCGGTCATCGGCAGCCGCTTTCCTTTCATTAGCTCGGTGACGGCCCGGCTCGGCCAACTAGGTGCGTATCCATATTTTTATGAAGGCTGCTACACCAGAACGCCGGTTTGCGATTCGGCAAGATCGATCGGTGAGCGGCGCGCAATGCTGTTGGGAGGTACTGACGCACCACAATTCCAGGAGTCGACGAACAGATTGGGAAAATGCTTCCCGGCCACGACCAGGACCGAAGTGAACACAGCTTTAAGTCCGTCCGGGTTTAGCATGATCAATTCCTCGATACAGGTATCCGAGGCTTACGACCAGCGAATAATCGATTTTTTCCGGTCCTCGCTTGGAGAACCGATGATGATCGCCTCTGATAGTGCGAAATAAAGCGGTTAGCCACTTTCATACAATCTCAGATATCGAACTTTCTCGAACTGTGCCCGTTGGTCTGAGCGGCCTTGTGGGTAGCGGCGCTCTCTTCCATCCGTTCGACCGATGATTCAAGGATCGAACGAAGCCGACCAAAACGGTCCAACGTGCTTGTAAGTCCAAGCATTTCGTACTTCGCATCGTTCTCCAGATTGAAAGCGGCGGCAACAACGAAAGAAAGCCGCTCGGGGTCAGTTCGCTGAATGGACGGAAATCGGCCGCGATTTCCGCTTAAGTCAAACGCGGCCTTTGCTACCCTTTCGAAGAGGGCATATACCTCTTCAGCGACCCGTTCGACTTCTGTGGTGTTTTCCTTTTCATCCTCGAAGAAGGTCACTTTTGCAGTCAGGTAAGGTGTGCCGATGTCAGTATATTCATTAACCCGGTAACGTATGAGGCCAGTGGTTAAAATGTTCGAGCGGCCGTCGGGAAGGCCGTGAACCTCGCGGAGTTCTGCCACACATCCTATCGTCCCCTCGGCCGGCCGCCGCGAGTGTTCGGGCACCTGTTCAAAAAGCGAGATGCCGAACAAGCCATTTCCGGCCTGCACGTCGTTCAGCATTTCCCGATACCTCGGCTCAAAGATATGGAGCGGCAAGAGTTCGCCGGGCATCAGCACGAGAGGCAGCGGGAATATCGGCAGAGAGTCGACGGATCTAAGTTTTTCTGCAGCTTCCGACATCTTGATAACGAAGAGATCCTCGCAAACTTGACGTTGAACGCCCTGTGTGGAGCTCGCGATATACCGTAATGACGCTCCTGGTCATGCGCAGGGGTCAATTAGACGCGATCGATTGGCCGATCAGGTCGGCGATCTTGGCAGGCGGTTCATTGCTCAAAGCCTGTCGCTTGACGCCTGCTATCAGCTTTGCGATCTCATCACCTCTTGAACTGAACCTGTTATCGCGAACCACAAGATCCTCTAAAACGCGCCTTTCAACAGATTCACGGCTCTCATCTATTTCCAGACCTTCTCCCGCCGCGAGTTCAACCGGCATCGAATGGTTCTTGACCCGGACGTGAAGCGCCCCGGTCATATCCTTTACCACCTCACGGATCCTAGGAAGTTCGAGCAGGGAGTTAGGAATGCCTAAACGCCCGCTCAACGTGATCTCGATAATGGGCGCCGGCCCGTCATCTTGCGCCGGTCTGGCTTCACGTTCGACCATTGCGATCAGGTCCGCAGTGATCTCCGACGCTTCTGAATAGCCGTCAACCGCAAACCGCAGCCGTTGAAAAGGCCGTTGCCGATAGTCCTGGACATGGCGAGCCGTAACCTTGTTCGCTTCATCAACCTCGACCACAAATGCGCCGCGAGTTTCCCGAAACTCGCTGATGTTCGTCACCTCGATCGATCCCGGGTTGAAAGCCCAATTATCGATCTCGTAATGCATATGCGTATGGCCGAGGCCAACGTAATCCGTGACCGACTTTAGTTCCTTAAGCGATGATACCGAAATGGCTGGCAAAGGGTGGGTCTGATGGCCCTCGACGTCGGTGTGAAGCATAAGGATGTGAAACGCATCTTCTCTACGATTTTCGCCGATCGCATTAATGAGCAGAGGAATGGCCCAATTTGCCGAAGCCCCATACCAATGCGATCCAAAGATACGTGCGCGGCCGATATCTACATAGCCGCCCTTCCCGTATTCAGCATCCCACGGTCTGTAAACTATTTTTCCATCCACGTTAACCGGTTCAAGCAGTATGAGCAAGTTCCAATTCGCAAGGCTCCGAAGCCAGCTATAGTCGCTGTCGGTGGCCCGCTGGTCGTGGTTCCCTTCGATAGCAACAACCGGAATACCGGCGTCCTTCATCAATTGGAGGCCGGCGACGGCGTAGTTCATTGATTCCGGTGGGACGCTTCGCTTGTGAAAAAAATCGCCGCACATGATAACGAAATCGACCTTTTCATCGATCCCATATTTCTGGAGCACATCTACCCATGCATCGAAAAAGTCGCGCGGGCTCTCGGGCAGCTGGTAGCGGGTGCAGCCCAGGTGCACGTCGGCAATGTGCAGGAATTTCATAAGCGAAGTTTATCATAACGGCCCATTCGGTGAATCGTACCCGCTTTCTCATTTGATGTACTTTCGTTCGGTGCAAGTCGGTTTAGTGTCAGGAAGCATCGTCGCAAGCCCGAAGTGGAGCTTATATCTGCTATTTGCGATGTTCATGTGACCATGTGATAGATTACCGCTTATGGACAAGGTCGTTTTCATTACAGGGGCGTCAAGCGGGATCGGGTTTCATACAGCAAAACTTTTCCAGTCAAAGAATTGGAAGGTTGCGGCAACGATGCGTACGCCGGATGCGGCTGTGGAGCTTAACAACATCGTCGATCTGGCTTGTTTCAAGCTTGACGTAACGGATGCAGACTCTATAAAGACGGCTGTAGCAGATATCCTCGAAAGGTTTGGCCGCATCGATGCGGTGGTCAATAACGCGGGTTACGGTTTGCTTGGACCGTTCGAGGCAGCGTCACCCGAACAGGCTGAACGCCAGTTTCAGACGAACGTTTTCGGACTCTTTAATGTTTGTCGAGAGGTAATTCCCTATTTTCGCACCCAGAAACGCGGGACCATAGTAAATATCTCATCGCTAGGCGGGCGCGTGGCGTTTCCATTCTCAAGCCTTTACAACGCAACCAAGTTTGCCGTTGAGGGCTTTACTGAATCGCTTCAGTACGAGCTTGAACCTTTTAACATTCGTGTAAAGCTTATTGAACCGGGACCGATCAAAACAGACTTTTACAGCCGTTCGCAGGTAGTCGCGAGAAAGGAAGGACTGACAGTCTATGAACACCGGCTTGAGCCTTTTCTGGAATTCATGAAAAAGGGAGGAGACGCTGCACCGGACGGATCAGCCGTCGCCCAAGTGATCTATGATGCGGTGACTGATGAAAGCGGCAAACTTCGCTATCCGATCAACACAAAGGGCCTGCTTGGGCTTCGCCGTATTCTTCCTAATTCCGTTTACACGATTGTGACAAAGAAGATCTTTCTGAAATGAAAGGCCGCTCGGCGATCAGACTTGCCTCGGCCGAGGTCGCAGCCGTTGCGATCAATGTTTTCGTGCTCGGTTTGTGGTTCCTTGAGGATTACCCCGCCGAGACGGCAATGCTGATCTACGCAGTTGAATGCGGTGCCGCCATCGGGCTGGCCGTTATTCTCGTATTGATAGCTTCACCCGCCTTTGATCCGGACGGCTCGCTCAAGTACAAACACAGATCGAGGTTAATATCGGATTTTCTGTTGATCGCACTCGGCTTTCTAGCAGCGTGTTTCGTTTTTTTGACCGCGTTCATTTTTCTCGTTCTCAAAGTTGAGATCGAGGCGCGGTCTCTGGTTTTAGGTGTTGCGATCGTTTTCGTAATTCAGCTCGCGGGCTTCGCAATAGAGCTTGCCGCAAGCTACCCCCTAAAGCTTAGGGATGCCGAACAGGTGCTGACACGAAGCCTGGGTAAGACCTCATTGCTCTTCGTGGGAATTTTCATCGGCGTTTTTCTAGCAGGTTTCGTTAACGAATGGTTTGTGTTGCCGTTTATTCTGCTAAAGACTGTCGTCGATATTGGCGAGCCGATCCAATTCTTTATGTCAAAAGATAAGGGAACGCCATCGTCCGGAAAACCGGCTCATACAGGTTTCGGCTAAAGTGAACCCGAGGTGGCTTCGGTCTTAGAAAGCTGGATACGACCCAGCTCTTCCAGGATGGGGTTCAAGTGTTCAAGAGTCAATCGATGGGCGGCCCCGTTCGAGGCAACGATACCATTCAGATTCGAAACGTTTCCCAGATCGTATCGAAATTCATTTCCAAAGAGGTCAGTCAGCCGTCCGCCCGCTTCTTCAAGTATCACCTGGGGGGCGCATGTGTCCCAGAACTTTGTCCGGTGAGAAAGGTGGATATACAGATCGCAGGTTCGCTCCGCGATCATCCCGATCTTAACACCAACCGAGCCGCGCCCGATCTCTCGCCGGAGGCCAAGGCCTTCAATTATCCTCGACATTTTTGGGCTTCGATGGTCTCGGGAGACGGCAATATCCATATCTTCAAGGTCCATTTTGGCAGAGACAGCCAGCCTCTCGGCAGGGCCGCCGGCCGATCGACGAAAAGATCCTTCCCTTTTTGACGCAAAATAGAGCGTATCCCTTGCCGGAAGATATACTACGCCAACGGTTGCTGATCCGAGGACAGAGAGCCCGATCTGGACTGCAAAATCGCCATCCTTTCTGATAAATCCCGCAGTACCGTCGATCGGATCGATCATCCAGACACGTTCGCTTGAAAGCCTATGGTCGAGCTTGTCAGCTTCCTCCTCTGAGAGTATGGCGTCGTCTGGAAATGCCTCTAGCAAACCTTCTACGATTATTCTGCTTGCCTTGCGGTCCGCTTCGGTCACGGGCTCAGACCGGTTATCAATGCCGATCTTGTCTTCGGCAATTATCTCTGCGGCATAAAGATCTCTGACAGCCGCACCGGCTTCGACGGCGAGCCGTATGGCCGTATCCAATTCATTCTTGAACATCCGTTCCAAACTATCACTTGAAGAAAGAAAAATCGAAAGTCACGACTTAGAGAGGAGTTCCGTTACCCCGCACCTTGGGCAAAAAAGTGTGGTTTGAGCCGCGTCGGCCCACTTAGCCATCGACCTATTAGCAAGTTCGGGCCGTTTGGTTTCCGCTTCGCCTTCACGCATAAAGCGAGGAAGGTGTTCTTTTACAGCCGCTGCCGAACCGGCGTCCCGCTCACATTGCCTGCAGACCCATCCGAAACCTTTGTTGTAGAATTCGTATAGCTCGTCCATAAGAACGACGGGCCTGGACCCGCCGTATAAATCGGATCGATCAGGGGCCCTTCTATTGGATGGCGCGCCTCGTTGCCGGCGGGGTTCCCAAAAGTCTGACCGGAACATTCACATTTCGGCCTTCGCGGAATACCTCTATTTGAACAGTGTCGCCGATCTGCTTGCGGTCAAGGATCCTGTAAAGATCATCAATGTTGTTGGTTTGCTGCCCGTCCACTGACAAGATTATGTCGCCGAGCCCGCTTTGCGAAAGCGGCCTAAGGCCGGCCTGTTCGGCTGCCCCGCCGGGTACTAGGCTGTAAACCAAAAGCCCTCGATCAACTGGGAACCGGTAACGTGTGCTTAGCTCCTGAATGCTCGGAAGAGATGCTCCCAATTTCGGCCTGCGAACTTCTCCAAACTGTATCAACTGAGGAACCACCCTCTTCGCCGTATTTACCGGTACTGCGAAACCGACCCCGACCGAACCTCCGGCAGGCGAGAGGATCTGCGAGTTTATGCCTATCATTCGACCGAATTTATCAAGAAGCGGGCCGCCTGAGTTCCCGGGGTTGATCGATGCGTCAGTCTGAACTGCCGCGTCGATAGGGCGACCGTTACGCGCCCGTATAGGACGCTGAAGACCAGAAATTACTCCTGTCGTCAATGTCCGGTCTAATCCGAAAGGATTGCCAATAGCAAGTACCTTCTGCCCTACCACCAGCTTATCAGAATCGCCCAATGGTATAACCGTAAGCCCCTCGGATGGGGGGGTGATCTTGATGATCGCCAGATCAGTGTCTGGATCTCGCCCAACAATGGTCGCCGGGTAAACCCTCTCTCCACCAAAATTAACGGTCAGCCGCTGCGCGCCCTCGACAACATGATTATTCGTAAGTATGTGCCCCTCCGCGTCAATTACCGAACCGGAACCATTTCCGCGTCCTTCTTGTATCCCGCCCCACCAGTCCTGCTGGTACGAGGTCGTCGTTATGAACGCAACCCCGGGAGACATCGTTCGATAAACTTCTATGTTGTTCTGCTCGTCGGAAACAGCTGATGGATCGGAGATTCCGCTCAGGGGAGCCTCCGCGAACGTAGTGCGCGACGTATCTACCTGCCGCCAAAACGACATCATTGAATAAAGAAAGGCCGCTGCTCCAACCGCTATCAGGGCAATTGTCGTTCCGAGCAATATCACCTGTCTTGCCGTGAACTGATAAATCGGTCTACTTTTCATCGTATTAGTCCTCTTGAATATATTTTTCGCAAGGAATTGGATGCTGTCAATGAAGCCGGGCGTTGCGTTTCTTTGTGCCGGAAAGACCCAGACGAAGGACCCTGGAGGCCGGGAATCGATGCCGGAGTGCTCTTTACACGAACAACGCGAATACGATACCAGTCCAAATCGCGAAATCCTCAATCGCGGTCGCGGAAATAAGCCCGAACGCCGACAGGCCGGTAAGTATGTGAATTCCCATCAGGCCGAGATAGACAGCAAGCGCGAGTGACAGCCCATACCTTGCGAGCTTAAAGTTGCCCCATTTGAGAAGCACTAGGACAGTGATGATCCCGATGGCGACCTTTGCGCCAAGAAATGTGAATTCCCCGATCTCCAGCAGGCGAGCCATCAGGTGGTTGCCTTCACTGGCGACACCGCTCCGAACCCAAACCAGGGTCAACAATGCATCGAGGAGATTTAGTCCGAAAAGAAGGGTTGTACCGCGCCAAAGGTCCATATTGTAAAGACACAAAGTCCCCCGGCGTAGCCCGCCGATAAAATGCCGCCCCCGGAGTATGAGCCGGGGGCAACCGGGAATTAGAAATGACTCGTCGTTAACGCTTACAATATATGCTCAATCGCGATACCTTTCAAAAAAACTTTTACGCTGGAAACATCTGAATTTGTTGGCGTTTGCCGCTCTCTTGGTGTGCTCATCGAGAAAAGCCAAGGGGGCAACACGCTGATTTACTGTGTATCAATCGAAATGTGTATCTATCCAGTTTCGAGGAATATGAATGAAAAAGCGGGCAACTATCTATTAATAGCTGCCCGGTATATTCGGAATCCACCCATAGGGGTCTGGGGAATTGATTCAGGCTATTTCGTTTCCGATCTTCTCCAAATGGGCAACCACCCTTTTGATCAGCCATTCCGGAGTGGAGGCTCCGGCGGTCACCCCCACACGTTCGACACCCACCAGATCATTTGGGTCGATCTCTTCCTCAGTCTCGATCAAAAAGCTCTTTTCACACTGCTCTCGGCAAACGCCTAATAGCTTGACACTGTTTGAAGAATGACGGCCGCCAATAATGTAAAACGCGTCAACCATGCTCGCTAGAGCCCTCGCCGCATCCTGGCGGTCGCGAGTGGCCGAGCAAATGGTGTTGACCACCTGCACTTCATCGTCCGTCTTTGCTTTCACAGCCTCAGCCGTGTCAAAAAGATTCTTTGCTTTGATAGTGGTTTGCGAAACTACCAGAGGACGATTTAATTTTGGAAGGCCTTCCAATTCAGACTCATCACGTACTATAAAAGCGTGATCAGGTGCATACCCCTTGACCCCTATCATCTCGGGGTGTTCGGGGTTGCCAACCACTACGACATGCCTACCTTCTGCGGCAGCTCGCGATGCAAGTCGCTGCACCCGAGTAACGAAAGGGCACGTCGCATCAACCACCTTAGAAGCTTTTTCTTCAAGTTCGCGTTGAACGTCCGGAGTCACGCCGTGAGCCCGGATAACCGCGGTTTCCCCTCGCTTTATTTGAACAGGTGTATCGATCGTAGCGACACCGAAACCGCTTAAACGCTGCATTTCCTGTTCGTTGTGGATCAAAGGGCCAAGGCTTCGGACCGTGTCGCCTTCGCCAACCGCAGCCTCTACCATTTCGACCGCACGTTCAACACCAAAACAGAATCCGTACTCGTCCGCCAATAATACCTGCATAAGATCAATGCCCTTAAGCGACTTCGACGCTTAACCGCCAATTGGATGCAGCAGCATCCCAAGATGAATCTTATCAGATGGGAACCCCAAACGGAATCAAACGGTTTCGAGGCATCGCGGAAGCCCGGGAGTTGAAAGATATACCCATAGTTGGATGTCGAGGTTTCCGAAGAACCAGATTCTGCGGGCCCAATTAAGTCAACGGATCGGATCGCGAAGGATGGTGTTCGCAGAACTAAAGGCCACTTCTGACGCCGCGGGTTTCGATGTGTTCAACCGGGCGATCTGCATCAATGCCTCGCCCGTCCTTGAGAGCAGCCGAAAAAGATCGCCTTCTTCGGCACCAGTCCGGCGGGCAAGGGCTTCCCACCGGCAGCCTCCGGCCCAAAATTCGGCCGCTGCCGCTGCCGAAAGATTGAGTTCTTCGGAAGGCTCTATACCGAATCGCCACTCAACAGCGGATACGTCGTAAACGATCTCCTCGAATTCGTTCACTATCTCCATCAATTCATCTGACACATCGAGTTCTCCGAAGTTTCGGTCCGGATCTGCGGCGAGCGAAGCCATGAGACCGGCAGCCGCCGCGGGTTTCAGTGTGTCAAACACTCCGCGGCGAATAGCCTCGCCGACTAGGAGCGTGCGGTCAACCCTCACATCGGCAAGCCACTTGCCCGATTCGGTTACCTTTTCGGCATGAAAATCAAGGTAGCCGAAGTGGTCGAGAACTTTAGCCCTTTTCTCAAACGGACCCCAGATAGTTGAGTAGAGATATCCAATGTCTCGTTCTATCGGCGGCACTTTGGCAGCCTCGCCCGCTATATCCCACAAAATGGCCGTTCGGTCATTTCGGGCGCTCTCACTGACCTTTTCACCGACGATCTGACCAATGAGATGATCAAAGATCTTTTCTACACTTTCTGTATCTGAAGCTTGCTTGGATCTCCGCGGCTCTTCTAGTGGTGGATTTTTCCGCCTGGCCGTGTCGGCGAAGGCCTGCTTGATATTAGCTTCTTTGACCGGATAAATGTTCTTATATATTCGATCGATGCGTTCAATCGTGATCGCTCTCCCTTCACCGTCTTCGCGCATGGCTGTAATTCGTTCTCCGTGAACACTCAGTACGAAGTAAAGCCGCCTGCCTCCTCCCTGTCTAACCACTCGCCCTGCTACGACATTATCTAACAGCCATCCGTGGCGGGCCTCAGCTCGGGTCGCCGGTCGTCTTTCCTCGATCCGCCGCTTTGCACTGGTCAGCCGTTCAAATCCTAAAACTTCATCGAGCGAGAATAGCTGGGGGCCGTGCGAGATCTCTTTCTCAATTTTTTCAACGATCGAAAAGCGTTGGCGCGACAATTCCTGAATGCGGCGGGCCGTTCTTTGGTGTGCATAGCTCTTTTCGGCGATCTGACGGACCTGTTCGAAATTACCAAATGCGTCAAGGAGATTAAGCAGGCTGGTGTATGTTGAACGAAAGCGGCTTTCCAACGGATCGGGTGGATCTTTCAACAATCTCGCCAGCTTTTTGGGATCCTGAAACTGCCCTGGTACCAGAACGACGAAACCAACGTTGTCTTTACCTCTTCGCCCGGCCCGGCCGGTCATCTGCTGCAGCTCATTTGCGGTCAGCGGCCGCCATCCGTCGTTGCCGCGGGTGTCGGCATTGCTGATGACCACGGTCCTCGCAGGAAAATCGACACCTGCCGCCACCGTGGAGGTGGCAAAGATCGCATTCAATAGGCCCGACGACATCATCTTCTCGATCAGGAGTTTCCATGCCGGTATATGCCCTGCATGATGGGACGCGACCCCGGCGGAAAGCAGGATCTTGGCGTGCTTGTGTGTTCGGATCTCCGGACTTTCGACCGCGAACTCCTCAAAAAGCTCATTCCTTCGCCTTTGCTTTTCCTGGTCCGCCTTATGGGAGCGGTCGACCGCGACCTCAAGTGCAGATTCATCGCATTTTCGTCGGGTTGGCAAAAATATGATAGCGGGAAGCAGGTTGAAGCTTCGTAAAGCGGAGATCAGCTTGTGCGGTGGAATTTCCGGCGGCCTTGGGCGCATGATGCAAAGTATCGCAAATATCAGGCCGACTTGCTATCATCGTTTCGCAATGAAAAAGTGGGTTGCAAGGGCAGGTCTCATCTTACTTCTAGGTATTCTCGTCCTCATTGGCGCTGCCTTCTGGAGCGATCGCGATATTCAGATCCAAAAGGGTTTCATAAAGGCTGACGGTCTAGAAGTGGTAAAGAAGGATTGGCCCGGAAATGCCGTTGATCAGCGAGGACGATTCATCAATCACGAACACCCATTTCTTCCGAGAAATCGCGACCTGCTTGCGTGGCAGCTTAGCGGTAATGAATTCAAAGAAGAAAAGCTTGCCGATGCATGGCGACCAGAAGTACGCGATCCGGCCGAATTCCTTTCCGGCAAAGACGACGGGATCCTTTGGATGGGCCACGCTACATTTTTCATCAGGCTCGATGGTATCTCGATACTCACGGACCCGGTTTTTGATACACCCACCTTTGTGGAACGTTATGTTGAAGTGCCTTCGCAGCTTAGTTCCATCCGCAAAGTGGATCTTGTTCTGCTATCGCATGATCATCGCGATCATACGGACGAACCATCTTTGAGAAAGATCGCGGAACGTTTCCCTAATGCCGCATTTCTTGGCGGATTGCGTATGGAAGACATTCTCAATGAATGGAAAACGCCAACGAATCCGGTAAAGACGGCCGGCTGGTTTCAGAGGTTCGACGTTGAAGGCCCGGTCGACATTTATTTCCTTCCGGTCCGCCACTGGTCTCGTCGAGGATTGTTCGATACGAATCATCGCCTTTGGGGTGGCTATGTACTAAAAGGCCAAACCGCTTCGATCTACTTCGGAGGCGACAGCGGATATGGACGGCATTACCGTGAGGCAGGCGAACTGTTCCCGGGAATCGATTATTTTCTGATGGGCATAGGTGCTTATGAGCCGCGATGGTTCATGGAGACGAATCATAATAACCCCGCAGATGTTGTCAAAGCGTTTCGGGACGCAGGGGCGAAAACTCTGGTGCCTATGCACTACGGGACGTTCGACCTTTCAGACGAACCGCCCGGCCAGCCTCTGAAGCTACTATTGTCGGAGGCCATTGCGGCTGGGCTTGGGGAAAAAGTGAAGCCGCTCGATTTTAACGAGGCTATTTTTATCGGTGGTGCGAAAACCGAAAATTAAGCGAAATGAGGAGTTGTGAAAATGGCTGACATCGACAGGCGAGACTTTCTTTCTCTGAGCGTGGCATCGGTTGCCGGTTTGGCGGTTTTTCGCGGCAGCATTAGGGCGGGTTACGCTGATGTGCCCGACCTTTCGGAAAAGACGATCACCGAATTGGCCGCAGCGATCGAGAATGGAGAATTGACCAGCGAGGGGATAACGAGTTGGTATTTAGAGCGGATCAAAAGCCTGGATGGGAGACTCGGTTCGATCATCGAGGTCAATTCCGATGCGCTGTCGATCGCAAGGGAACGCGATCGTGAACGCCAGGACACAAAGCCCGCTGGCCCGCTGCACGGAATTCCCGTTGTCATCAAAGACAATATCGATACTGCGGACAAGATGAAGACAACCGCAGGAAGTTTGGCCCTGGAAGACGCTCCGACGCCATCTAAGGATGCTTTTGTCGTCAAAAGGCTGCGAGAGGCGGGCGCTGTAATTCTGGGCAAAACGAACCTCAGCGAATGGGCAAATTTCCGCGACGAAAGATCGATCAGCGGATGGTCTGCGCGCGGTGGTCAAACCCGGAATCCCTACAGTCTTGACAGGAATCCCTGCGGATCTTCGTCGGGTACTGGGGCGGCGATCGCAGCAAATCTTGCGGCCTTTGGTATCGGAACCGAGACTGACGGTTCGATCGTTTGCCCTGCATCGGTCTGCGGATTAGTGGGTATTAAACCTACCATCGGCCTAGTTTCGCGTTCTGGGATCATCCCTATAGCCGCGTCCCAGGATACTGCCGGCCCGATGACGCGAACGGTAGCCGATGCGGCCATCGTTTTAGACGTTCTGGACGCGGTGGATGCGAACGACCGATCGACCACTCTACAGGGCAAACGAGGCGAGCGGGTTTCGTACATTCGATCGCTGGTTCCCAACGCTCTTCGAGGTATGCGGATCGGGGTCGCACGTGACTATTGGGGCAGAAATGTTTCGGTCGATACAGTAATGAATCGAGCGCTCGACAGAATGAAGACGGCAGGAGCAGTCCTTATCGATGTGGAATTTCCTAATCTAATGAAATTTGGCGACGCAGAATTCGAGGTTCTCCAATACGAGTTCAAGGACGGCATAGAAAAATATCTGAAAGCGAGGGGGGCGAAATACAAGACGATCGACGACCTGATAAGATTCAATCGTGAAAATGCCGTCAGAGAGATGCCCCATTTTGGCCAAAGCATTTTTGAAGCGTCTGCAAAAAAAGGGCCGCTGACCGACCGAGCCTATCTCGATGCATTGCAAACGTGCCGCAAGTACTCGCGTGAAGACGGCATTGATGAGGTGATGGAGGACCAAAGGCTTGATGCGGTACTGGCCCCTTCGAATGCTCCGTCTTGGCTTATTGATCCGATCAATGGCGACTGTTTCAGCGGTTATGTTGCGAGTTCGTCAATGCCGGCGGTTGCGGGATATCCGAATATCACGGTACCCGCAGGTTTCCATAAAGGCCTACCGATCGGCATTTCGTTTTTTGGACGAGCATTTACCGAAAGCCTTCTGATAAAGGCCGCTTATGGCTTTGAACAGGCGACCAAAGCCCGAAGGCCCCCTGACCTGAGACCGACCCTAAATTGACATCGAGGCACAACGAGTTGATAATCTCTGAGCTTGGAATTATATTGATGATCAGCGTTTGAACGCCTGAGGGAACTAAAACCTCAGGTTCTGAAAGGGAAAGTCGGGTGAGATTCCCGCACGATCGCGTCACTGTTAGAGTCAGGTTTCCTTTCTTCAAGCCAGATCTGCCGGTTCGATTGTTTCGCGTCAAAACATTCGAGGCAACATGGTATTCAAAATGCCCTGTTTTCTTGTCGAACTATTGACTCGAAAGCGGGGCATTAAACTTGATACAGAAGAATTCGAAATATCTCACTGCACGAACGATCGCTCTTTTTTTCTTCGCGCTCCTGGTGCTTTCGTGTTCGACGCCGGGCGAGCCTCCCGCAAACAATCCGACCAGGCAGATAACGGATGATCTGGGCAGGTCTGTGAAGCTGCCCCTGAAGGTTGAGAGGGTCATCTCGCTCGCACCGAACCTTACTGAGATCGTCTTTGCGATCGGAGGCGGCGACAAACTAGTCGGGGTCACAACATTCTGTAATTATCCTGCTGAGGCCCGTAAATTAAGCCGAGTAAGCGATACGCTCAAACCGAACATCGAATCGGTGATCGCGCTTCGGCCCGATGTGGTGCTCGTTTCTACGGCATCGCAGCTTGAGGCCTTTTCCCGCTCGCTCGAAGAGCAAGCCATAGCCGTATTTGTAACGTCGCCGAACGCGATCGAGGATATTTACCGGAGCATCGAGATGATCGGAAAGATCCTGGGGACTGAGGATAGGGCCCAAGATCTAACTGACGAATTGAGGATGCGCGCGGCAAGCGTCAGGGGAGAGCCACCCAGCGAACAACCGCCCAAGGTGTTTGTTCAGATCGACAAAGACTCGCTGTACACGGTCGGGAAAGATTCGTACATCACCGAGATAGTGGCAGTGGCGGGCGGTCTTTCCGCGACAGCCCAACTTGCGACCGCTTATCCGAACATAAGCCGTGAAGCGGCGATAGCAATGAATCCAGACGTGATCCTGATCTCGGAAAGCGAGGGCAATCGTGAACCAAACGATGGCTTCAAGAATTCGCCGGCTGTGAAGAATGGAAAAGTCTTCAAGATAGATGCGGATCTGCTTTCGCGGCCCGGGCCTCGGTTCATTATTGCACTCGAACAATTAGCAGAGAACCTTAGAACAAACCCCAAAGAAAGTCTTCGTGAATAACCGGCACGATGAAGCGCGGGCGATATTTGGGTTTACACTCATTGGATCTGGTATCGCACACCATGAACGCAAGGTGAAAAACAGAAGTAAAACGGCATTGTTTCTGGGCGGCGTGCTGGTTGTGTCGCTGGTCATCGCCGTTCTTTTCGGGAGCGAGCGGCTCAATTTCTCCGACCTGACTGCCGAGCAGCGAGTCATTCTGTTCGATATAAGGATCCCAAGAGTTTTTCTGGCCGCTAGCGTGGGTGCAGCGCTGGCTGCCGCAGGAGCCGCCCTTCAATCGCTGCTGCGAAATCCATTGGCTGAGCCCTATTTGCTTGGCGTTTCTAACGGGGCGGCGTTGGGTACGATGTTAGCTTTCGTGTTTTTCGGCTCTATCGAATTCTCGCGGCCCGTCCTTGCTTTTGTCGGTGCCGGGGCGGCAACCCTCGCGGTTTACAAGATCGCCCAAAGCCGGGCGGGGATGAACGTCGAGCGGCTCGTGCTTTCGGGCGTGATCGTCACAACATTTTTGTCGTCGATAATTGTCCTGCTCACGAGCCTACTGGATGCTGCGAGACTTCGGAGTTTTACGTTTTGGCTGCTCGGAGACCTTTCTCAGGCCACGATGCACGGGGTCTACTTTGCGGCGGCGGTTGCGGTTGTGGGTATCACGGTCCTTTATTCACAAGCAAAGGCACTTAACCTGATGATGATCGGCGAACGGGACGCGTTGGATCTTGGTGTTGAGGTCGCGCGGGTGCGGTTGATCGTATTCGTTTCGGTTAGCGCGTTGATCGGCGCGACGGTTGCGGCCAGCGGCTCGGTCGGTTATGTGGGGCTTATTGTTCCCCATTTGGTCCGTCTGGCTTCGGGCAGCGATAACAGGACAGTGATACCTTTCGCGGCAGTCGCCGGAGCATCGTTTGTGGTGCTTGCCGATCTCGCAGCCCGCACGGCGATAGCTCCCAGAGAGCTTCCGGTTGGTGCCGTTACTGCTCTTATCGGTGCGCCGCTATTTATTTACTTATTGAGGAAAGCATGACCGGTGAGAAAGCCAAAAGAAATATAAACACCGGCAGCACCGCGATACTGAGCGCCCGCGGCATTTCAGTGAATTTCGACGGCGTTGAGGTGTTAGAGAAGGTTTCGCTCGACCTTGTTCCGGGTAACACACTCGCCCTCATCGGGCCCAACGGTGCCGGAAAATCGACGCTCATCAAGACATTGAACGGCACCATTGTCCCGTCTTCCGGTGAAATTTTATTGAATAAAAAAAAACTGAAGGCGTTTTCGCGCCGGGAGATAGCACAATTGATTGCGGTCGTTGCGCAGGAAAACGAGACGAAATTTCCCGTTACCGTGAAGCAATACGTTCTTGCGGGAAGATTTGCACGAGGGGCGGTTTTGGGATGGGAAAGCGAAGCTGATATCGCGGCCGCCGAAAGAGCTTTGTTGGATTGTGATCTCCACGGCCTTTCGGACAGGGTAATGAATAACCTATCAGGCGGCGAACGACAGCGGGTGGTATTGGCGCGTGCTCTTGCGACTGAGGCAAGGATCTTGCTTCTCGACGAGCCGGCCGCGAATCTTGACCTCGCCCACCAGGCAATGATGTTCCGCCTCGTTCGTGACCGCTGTGAAAGAAATGGAATCGCAGCCGTAGTTATCACGCACGATCTGAATCTTGCAGCAGTCTTCGCAGACTCGGCAGTTCTTCTGGCGCGTGGTAAGACGGTAGCGGCCGGCGGGGTCACTGAGGTCCTGACGAAGCAGAATATCGAGGGGGCCTTTGGAATTCAGGTTTTGCTGGATATAAATCCGGCGAATGAAGCCGTTCGTATAACGGCGGTCTATTGAAGTCGGCCGAAGATTTGGAGATCGCGCGGCCCAAGAGGCTGCTACCGTGTTCTCTTTTGGCCTTTTATCAGGCAGGCGTTGCAGAGGAAGTTTGGTGTGATCCCAACACTGCCCACGCAACAGTGAAACGACCTAGGAATTGAGTTACCGGATACTAGGATTTGCGATCCGAAATCTAGAATTCAACATCCGATATCGAACGAGTCTGGAACTCTGGGCGTCTGCCATGTTTTGAACCATTCTGCGTGTGGGCGGAAGAGGAGTAAGAGATGAGAGTTCTTTGTACCGCGTTTTTAGGCATTTTCTTTTCGATCGGGGTCAGCGGCCAGAACGGACCGTCTATCTCGGGAGTTTTGTTATTTGAAGGTCGCCCGCTGGCTGGAGCGACCGTGAGTTTGACGGTTCCGGGCGAAGCTGCGGCCCGGCATAGCGCGACATCGGACACCAAGGGCCGCTACGGCATTTATGCATCGGCCGGAAAGTATGTACTAGCGGCCGTCGGTTCGTCGGGAACCGTGGCAGTTTCCGCTGTCCCGATCGAGATCGAGATAAGGGCCGGGGATCGTATAAACCGGGATATCGAGCTGAGCCGGAGCGTTCTTCGGGAAACCGTAAATATTTCTGCGGCGGCAGAACAGCCTATCGAGCATGTCTCAAAGTCTGTGAACATTATATCCGGCCAGGAAATGCGGGAACGGGCAGATATAACGCTGATCGACAGCCTGCGGACAATCCCCGGATTCCGGGTTCAGCAGCTTGGCGGCTTTGGCAGGACGGCGTCGATAAAGACACGCGGGCTCAGAAATCAAGACACCGCGATCCTGATCGACGGAATGCGCTTTCGCGATGCCGCTTCGATAACCGGCGACGCTACGGCGTTCCTCTCCGACATCACTTTAACAAACGTCAGCCGCGTTGAAGTGCTTCGCGGGCCGGGCTCGTCGCTGTATGGCACTAATGCGATCGGAGGCACCGTCGATCTGCAAACGCCGCTCCCTCGTGCCGGATGGCACGGGCAGCTCAGCGGTGCAGTGGGTGGCATGGGTCTCGGAAGGCTTCGCGGCAATGTCGGAAATGGTACACAGGACGGAAGGGCAGGCTTTAATGCATCGGTCTCCCGTACGGTTTTCGCGAACGGCATCGACGGAGATGACCGGGCCGAGAACACCAATTTTCAGACGAGGCTCGAATTCAACCCTACATCAAGAACGAATATTTCGGGTCGGATGTTCTTCTCCGATTCCTTTGTGGCCTTAAATTCCAATCCTGACACGACCGGTATCCTTCCTCCTTCGAACACGATCATCATTGACGCACGACCGGGCTTGAATTTCGTTCCCGATGCGAACGATCCGGACAATTCCCAGCGGTCCAGGTACTTCAATGGCCAGTTCGTGGTCAGCCATGCGATCGGCAGAGAGCTTACTTTGCACGGCCATTATTCGGGCGTCGGTTCCAGCCGAAAGAATGAGAACGGCCCTCTCGGCATCGGTTTCCAAAGCGCGTCTACCAGCTATTTCGACGGTGCGATACACACCGCAAATTTCCACGTTAATTGGACACCAGATCGAACGCATCGCGTCACGGCCGGTTACGAATTCGAACACGAGGGTTTCAGGAACGAGGGGTTGACTCCGTCCGGTGCCGGCAATTTTTTTACCGACGCATCTCAGTCGGGGAGTACACTCTTCTTTCAGGACCTGATGCAGTTTGCAGACGGGCGGCTGCAGATCGCAGGCGGGATGCGAGCCCAATTCTTCAGCCTAGGCACTCCGAGTTTTAGCCTCTCGAACCCACCGTATTCTGGCCTGACCGGAGAAAGGCCGCCATCCGCTGTCACTTTCGACGGGGCCGCTTCTTATTTCTTCAGCAGCACCGGAACAAAGCTAAGGGTACACGCCGGAAGCGGGTATCGCATTCCTTCTCTTTACGAAAGATACGGCACCTTTTTCAGCACATTTCCGTCGAATTCCTTCGTTGCTTTGGGTGATCCATTTCTCAAACCGGAAAGATCGGCGGCACTCGACGCCGGCATCGAACAGTATTTTTTCACTAGAAAGGCATCCCTATCCGCGGCCTACTTTTACACAAGGTTGATCGACACGATCGGTTTCGGCTTTCCCGTCCCGAACATCGGCTCGACGACCAGGCCGTTTGGCGGATATCTGAACACCAAGGGCGGGATATCTCGCGGACTGGAATTAAGCTCAAAGATCGCCGCACGAACCTCGACAGATCTCTTCGTTTCTTACACATTTACGAACAGCGATCAGAGGGAGCCGCAGGTCGGCGGAACCAACGTTAGGAAAACGCTGGGCGTGCCCGATCATCAGTTTACAGTCAACGTAACGCAGAGGATCAAAGGATTCTGGGTGAATGCCGATCTTGCCGCAACAAGCTCGTACCTGGCTCCGATCTTCAGCAATTCCTCCTTCAGCACATATCTATATCGGTTTGGCGGAAGCAGAAGGCTCGACCTGACGGCAGGCCATACTTTCCGCATCAAGGGAGACCGATTCAGTCTTCGCGTGTTCGGAACGATCGAGAACCTGTTCGATCACGAGTATTTCGAAAATGGCTTCCGGACGATCGGGCGAACGGGAAGGGCAGGCATTGCCTTCGGTTTTTGACGGTGGATATGTCTTTCTTGATTTATTGACCGGCCGGCCGATCACGAACTTGTCGAATCGTATTGCATCGCGTGTTATCATTTATCCACGTGGAGCAATAGATAAAATGAGATCGAAGGTATTGCTGTCGATAGTTTTTTCGTGCATATTTGTTCACCTCGTTGATGCACAGCCGGTGAGAACCGTTACGAACGCGGATCTTGAAAAATTCCGCCTCGAAAGGCTGAAGGCCGAAAAGGAGTATCGAGAGAACTACGAACGTCTTGGCTTTCCTTCGCCCGAGGAGCTGCAGCGGCAGATAGAATTAAGCCGAGTTGAGCAAGAGGTCCTTTCTACAAGGCTTGCTGCGGAACGTATTCGACAGGAGCAGGCTGCGGCCGAGAGAGCAAGGCGAGAGGAACTTGCCGATCCGGTGATCTATATTGTTTCTGGCAAACTTAGCGCGGGTCAGTCGGTTTACTGGTTTAACGATCGTCGGATCGTTCGTACTATATACCCACGCGTAAGACAGTTCTCACCAAATGTTAGAATTGGCAACGGGATCCCGGTCGTTGACTATTATCAAAACCAGCGTTTTGGGCCGTCTCTGCCGGCGTTCAACGTGCCCGGCCGGCGGGTCTTTCGATAGGTATTTTTGAGTTTCAAGTTTCGGCGGACTATTATCTTTCAGAGACAATGGTCCGCTGAATTTTTATGATCAAAGAAGGTTGGGAAGCGATCATCGGCATGGAGATCCATGCCCAATTGGCAACATCAACAAAGATCTTTTGCGGCTGTGCGGTCGAAACGGGCGGCGAGCCTAATACGAACACGTGCCCGGTCTGCCTAGGCCTACCGGGAGCACTGCCAGTGCTGAATCGAAGGGTCGTCGAGTTGGGTGCGCGGGCAGCTCTTGCACTTGGCCTTGAGATTCAGGAAACTTCCGTTTTTTCGCGTAAGAATTACTTTTATCCTGACCTTCCGAAGGGCTATCAGATCTCGCAATACGACAAGCCTTTTTCGGCGAACGGCAACTTAACGATAATGACGTCGGAGCGCGACGATCAGGGCCGCGCTGTCGAATGGAAGCCAATGACCGTGCGGATCGAGCGGATGCATCTCGAAGAAGATGCGGGGAAAAACGTTCACGAAGGGCTTCCCGACGTTGATAAATACTCCTACATAGATCTTAATCGGGCCGGAACTCCATTGGGAGAGATCGTCACTAAACCGGATTTTCGTTCATCTTGGCAGGCGTACGATTATGTAAATCATGTTCGCAGCGTGCTTCGCTGGGTAGGAGCAAGCGATGCAGATATGGAAAAGGGAAATCTGCGCTGTGAGGCGAATGTATCGGTGCGAAAGGTCGGGGAGACAGGCTTCAGGAATAAGTCTGAGCTAAAGAACCTGAACTCGGTCCGGTTTATGCAGAAAGCGATCGAGTTTGAGATAGCACGCCAGATCGAGGCTCACGAAAAGGGCGAGCCAGTTGAACAGGAGACACGGTTGTGGGACGAGAAGAACCAATGCACACGCGTAATGCGGTCTAAGGAGGATGCACACGACTACAGGTATTTTCCTGAACCGGATCTTCAGCCGCTTGTTGTTCACGAGGATTTTATTGAGCGTGTAAGACGTGAAATGCCGGAACTGCCGGATGCGTTGCGTGACCGGTTCATTGGGGAATACTCTCTGTCCTTCTCTGATGCCTCTCAGCTTGTCGGCGATCCGGACCTTGCGGCTTTCTACGATACTGCCGCGAAAGCCTCAGGTAATCCGAGGGTCACGGCGAACTTCATTCTCTCGGAGCTGATGCGTGAATTGAACAATTCCGGACGAGGAGCGGCAGAGAGCCCGGTTCCGGCGGCCGAGCTTGCCGAACTGATCAAGACGCTCGATGCGGGTTCAATTAACAACAATCAGGCTAAAGAAGTGCTGGTCGAGATGTTTAATTCGGGTAAGCCTGCAGCCGCGGTGATCAGTGATAAAGGCTTTGAACAGATATCCGATGCTGCAGCGATCGGGAGGATCGTAGATGATGTGATGGCCGCGAACGAAAAGAATGTCGAAGCCTATCGCGGCGGCAATGAGAAACTTTTTGGGTTTTTCGTCGGTCAGGTGATGAGAGCGTCGCAGGGCAAGGCCAATCCCAAGATCGTGAACGAGATCCTTAAAGAAAAGTTGTGACAGATATAGGCTCGACTCAATATCGTCACTATCGTGCTTATTCGCTGATGCATACTTGAAGTTATCTTAGTTAGATTGAGTTAAACCTATGGAGCTAAAAGGGAAAACGGCTATCGTGACCGGCGGGACCAAAGGTATTGGTTACGCGATCGCCGAGGCCCTCGTTACCCGGGGTGCAAACGTACTGATCTGCGGACGCGGACGCGAGGCTGTCCAGGCGGCGGCCGAACGATTGATCAGACTCGGCCCGGTCGAGGCGGTATCCTGCGACGTAAGAGACGAATCACACGTCCGCACGATGCTGGAACATTGCGCTGAGTCATTCGGTGGTATCGATATCCTCGTCAACAACGCCGGTGTCGGATTTTTTGGAAGAACAGTGGCGGAGATGACGGCCGCCGAATTCAGGCAAACGCTTGAAACCAACCTCTTTGGCGTATTCTACGCCTGTCACTATTCGATCCCGTATCTCAAGGCACGGGGCGGCGGATACATTATCAATATTTCATCGCTAGCCGGACAGAATCCGCACCCAAGAATGGCCGCGTACAACGCTTCAAAGTTTGGACTGAATGGTTTCACAGAGGCTCTGATGCAAGAGGTGAGGCAGGACAACATCAAGGTCAGCTACATTTGCCCGGGCAGCGTAAATACCGAATTTGGCGGTGATTCGCCGAATGACGAAAAGGCATGGCAGTTACAGCCTGCTGACATTGCCGAGATAGTGATCGGCCTGCTGGGCATGGATCAGCGGGCATTGCCGAGCAAGGTCGAGATCAGGCCGAGCAAGCCGCCGGTCAAGTAGCTCTCGTTGCACACGTCATTGTAAGGTTTTCGATAATTTCCTTAAGCTCTTTTTCGACGAAAGGCTTAGTGAGATAGGCCGCTGCCCCCATTTCAATAGCTTTATCGCGATGCTTGTCGCCCGTCCTCGACGTGATGAAGATGATAGGAATATTGGTCAGTTCTCCGGCCGATCGTATCGCTTCGAACAGTTCGAAACCGTTCATTCGTGGCATTTCAATGTCCGTAAGGATAACGGCAGGTCTGGTGCCCTGATTTAGGATCTCCAACGCATCCGCTCCATCCTTAGCGGTGATGGCATCCCATCCCGCCGAGCTGATCATTTTCTTGGTCATTTGACGGACGCTTGGACTATCGTCAACGATCAGGACGCAAAGTGCCGGATCTGACCGTCGCTGGGCGGCGATAGAGGGCCGAGCATTCGGTTTCGACAGCGGCAGCCCGGCAACATCGAGAACGGGTACGACCTCTCCGCTTGCAAGGACCGCAGCACCCAACAAACCGGGGATGGAATCGAGAGGCGCTCCCACTTTCCTTATAACAACATCCTCCGTTCTAATGACATCGTCAACGATCAGCGTGAAGCTAGTGCCGGCGGATTCAATTATCAGTCCATGACGCGTCTTGTCTTCGTTGGTTATCGGGGCCTCATGGCCAAAGTATTCGCATAAGAATAGAACGCCGGATTCGGATCGGCCTTGACGGTTCCTGAATGCGTCGACGCCGGATACGATCTGTTCATGAGTGTACTCTCCAGTACGCCGTACGATCTTCGTCGGAACAGCGGCCGCATGGCCAGCAGAGCGAACTAGCAATATACTAGTCGTGCCGAAAGAGAGGGGCATTCTTATCGTAAATGCCGTGCCCACCTGTTGTTCTGATTCGACTTCGATCGAGCCCCCTCGTGATTCTATTGACTCCTTAACAATACTCATTCCGATACCGCGGCCGGCGCTCAAGGAAAGCTGCTTTGCCGTGGTTAGCCCCGGCAGAAAGATAAGGGCATTGAGGCCGGCAGGGTCTAACGATCGGGCCGCCTCGGGTGAGATCTGCCCACCTGCGGCCGCAACTTCCCTCAGCCTGGTACCGGAGATACCGCGTCCGTCGTCTGAGACCCGAAGCTCGACGTGTGTGTCTTCGTTAGTAATTCCAACAGTGATCCGGCCCGTTTCCGGCTTTCCCAAGAGACGGCGCGTTTCAGGGGTCTCGATCCCGTGAGCTACGGCATTCCTTGTCAGGTGAATGAGAGGCTCAACCAACGCGTCGAGAACATCCGTATCGAGTTCTACGTCCTCATTTTCAACAAAGATCTCAGCACGGTTACCTATCTCGTCGCACGTGACCCTAACAGCCCTTTCAAGCCGGGTCTTCAAAGAGCCGAACTTGATCATACGGATCTCCCGCACCTTTGCCTGAGTCTCTTCAACCAGGCATCGGTGCTGGAAATACGCCGATTCGATGGATGCCTTCAATGATTCGAGAGACGTAAGGATCGCAAATAGGTCTTGCGTTGATTCAGACAGTTCGCGGGAGGCTTCGTGGAAATCAGTGTAATGATCGAGTTCGAGTGGATCAAAGCCTGTTGATCGGAAAACGGCGCCGGGTAACAATTCCGCAGAATGCACGTGTTGGAACGCCGATGGGTGGCCTGCGGCCGCAAGAAGTGAGCTTTCGAACCTGCTCTCGATGGTTGCATTGACGCCCTGGAACCTTCTTGTTGTCTGCGAGAGTGAATCGAGATGTTCCTCGATCTCGGATATACGCTCGTCAACTATGGTCCTGCTTACCACGAGGTCCCGTACCAGCCCAACAAGTTCATCCAGCTTTTCGATCGAGACGCGTACTATGGGCCTTTTGTCCGGATACGACTTACTGCTATTCGGAACATTGCTTTTGCGCGGGTTGGCGCCAATTTCCTCTGGTCCCGATATCGGCGGCGGTACCAACTTAGGAGCAGATACTGCGTGGTCAAACCGGGAATAGATCTCGCTGATCCGCTTTACCATTTCCTGAGACGAGTCACCAGTGGTCATTGAACGGAGACAATCGACCGCCGTTGCGATGAGTCCAATAAGATCGACATCTGGAGCAAATTCACCCGGGGACTGGCGGTCGAGAAGGTCTTCGATGCGGTGGGCGAGTCTCGAGGGGCCATCAAGGCCAATTATTCCGGCTGCACCTTTGAAAGTATGAGCGTGTCGCCTTATCTCCCATAGAGCTTCGGAGTTCGTTGGCCTTGCCTTCAGTTTCTCGATATTCTCATCAAGCTTGCTCAGAAGATCCTCTGCTTCGATAGAGAAGACCTCAAGAAGCTCGGGATCAATGTCAAAGCCACTCGTAGTCGTATCCGAGGCAGGAGATTTGCAGCGGGCCTCTCTCATGACTGGCGCCGCGGCATCGGATGCGGCTCCCGAACCGATTAGGTCTAAGAGTTTCAGGGGGTCTTCGTCCGTGAAAGATCGTGCCTTGACGACCTGTGCTTCCGCCTTTGCAATAAGATCAAGGAGCGTACGGACCGATTCGTCATCACGTATCTTGTTGTTTTGTAGGGTGTGTTCAGCCGCCTCGATCAGGTTCGTAATCGCATTTGCGATCGCGTGGTGCCCGAGTAACTCTGCAGATCGGCCGAGTGACCTTAACGGTTCGAATTTGAGATCAAAATTGAATAAGTGTTCCTCCCGTGCAACGAGAAGGAGAGAATTTCTTAATGCCTTTAGATGGGCCTCCGCTTCTGCGATCAGGTCTTCATTCGGGGTCTGCATGGTCTTCGGTTGACAGGGCCGGCGGAGGTCAGCTGATCAGCACGCTCCTGACATCGGTTTCATGAGGGGCCGAGGAAGCCCTCGCCGGAAGCTTGAATGGGGAGACCGATCCCTGAAGTTCGCCGGATAACTTAACGAGCAAGCGGACTGACTCCGCCGCGCGTCTAGAGCCGTTCTCAACGATGTCGGTTACCTCTGAGATGCTGGCCATGGAATTAGAAATATCCTCAGAGCTCTTAGCCTGATGCCGGGAGGATTCAGAAATAGACCGCAGCAGTTCCTCAAGCTTTATGGACGTGGTTTCGATGCTGAACAGTGCCTGGCCGGCTTTGTCAGCAAGGGTGGAGCCGACTATTACCTCGCGAATAGTGTCTTCCATTGAGGCGACAACATCTTTCGTTTCTAAGTTTATCGTTGCCGTAAGGTCGGAAACCTGACGAGTAAGCCGGTTTGACCTTTCTGCAAGACGCTCGACCTCTTCTGCGACCGAAGCGAATGCGGCTCCGGCTTCTCCGGCTGCAGATGCCTGTAGCGAGGCATTCAGGGCGATGAGGCTCGTCCGGTCAGAAAGATCATCTATGAGTTCCACGATCTGGCCTATCTCTTGCGACCGTTCCCCCAAACGCTTGACCCGCTTTGCCGTGTCCTGGACCTGCTTTCTGACACAACGCATAGCGTTGATGTTGTCGGCGGCGGCTTTCGTGCCTGACCGGGCCCGATGAAGCGATTCAGTAGCAACCTTTGACGAGAGTTCGGCATTTGCAGAAACCTCCTGGATCTGTGCGGCCATTTTTTTGATCGCGGCGGTGGTCCTGACGATCTGTGCGGCTTGAGCAGAGCTTCCCCGTGCAAGCTGATCGATAGTGTCGCGGATCGAACTGGCCGACGTGCCCACCTGATCCGTGATGTACCGAACCTGCAAGATCAGCTGTCTCAGCTTTTCGGTCATCGAATTGAAGGTTTTTGCGATCGCTCCTGTTATCTCTGGATCGACATCTGCGTGAATGGTGAGGTCTCCGGCCGAAACCTCCGAAACCTCGTCAAGTAGCTTCACGACCGAATCGTGGAGCCGCTCGCGGTCAACATTAGACTTTTTCGTATCGTGAACGCTTGCGGCAAGATTCTGGATAGCAATGCCGAGCAGATCGGTTTCTGAGATCAGATTGAGATTTTCAGAAGATCCTTCGGCGATACTTTGGCATAGCCTTTCTTTACCCTGAAGGTAGATAGAAATATTCTCAAGCGCTTCGTTCAGTTCGCCCGCACCGAAAATTGACGGCCGGTCACCTCTTGCCAGACGCTCCGCAAGGTCTATGGCAAGCCGCTGACGTGATCTGATGCGGGAATTTTCAAGGTGTGATGCGGCCAATGCTATCAAGGCCGCTAGTGAAGAAAGTACAATGACCGCCAGTCCGGCGAACGTAAGGGAAGTTGAGCCGAGGTAGGCGGAAACGGCAAGAATTGACGATGTCGCCAGCAAAATGCAGGCGACAACCGCGACGGCCTTGATCAATGGGGCAAAAAAAGGATTCTCCATCACGAACAATCATTCAACCGGCAGCGTGATCAGGTCGTTGGCTACGGGTTTTCTTGATAACTTTCCATTTGAACCACCGGTTTCTTCTGCCATGGAACCGAGTGGGTTCAACAATATTTTTCTGGATCGTATCGCTTCTTGCAGATTCTCTAATGGTTCAAGTGCGAGCCCAACGGACGAATCGCATAATTCGAGTTCATCGACTATTTCAGATGAGCGAGCCGATACTTCCTCGAGGAGCTGAACATTCCGCCCTGCCTCCACTTTCCGTTCCGCGGCAGCGATCTCGATCTTCGCCGGCAGCTCTGCTATCGGCTGAAGCATCGTGCTTGCGTTTTCGATCGTTAGCTCCGCGTTAATGATCCGGTCGCAGACCTTGCCTACTTCGGTCGTGATCCAATGGATAGATGCGTTGGTCTCATTAACATCCCGTACAACAGAGTCGCTGATCCGGGCGATAGCCTTGTTAGCCTTTGCGGCACGCTCAGAGAGAGACGCAATTTCCTGAGTTAGGTTGGCAAAGCCCGCGGCGGGCTCCCCATTCGCCTGGATCGATGCATTTAAGGCGATTATGTTTGAACGTTTTGCAAGGTCTTGCACGGAACGCGCGACATGCGTTATGGCAAGAGACTGTTTGCCAACGGAGCGAAGTTTGTGAATGGCCGTTTCAAACTGCCTTCTCATCGCGGCCTGAGATTTGAGATTTTCATTGGCCGCAGCCGAATTCCTTTCGAATTCAGCAAGAGCATCGGGAATGGCCGCGACGGCCTCGGCGATCTCCCCGATAGCCTGCTCCGAACGAGCATTTAGTTCGGAAATAGATGTTATCAGCTTGCATAACCTTCGCTGACGCGATCGTTCTTTTTCGGTGATAGACTCTATTCGCCCCTTGACCTCGATCAGCACAGTTCGGGTTTCAGCCGAACAAGAGCTCACTGTCTGGACGATCTCGCTTTGTATGTTGATCAAGAAACGAAGTGCATCCGTGATAGTGCGTGTTGCAGGAAAATCATTCTTGATCTTAACCGATTCGCCGCGTGTGAGGCCAGAAACTTCCGCTGAGATCTGGTTGATCGCGGCCTGCAGCTCGACGAGTTCCGCTTTCGCATCGATCGAATCTGTTACCTTTGCAACAAGTTTTTGGAAAGATTCGCTCAGCCGATCGGCATGTTCAAGCTGCTGAAGTGCGACCTGGGTATTACCCGCAGTCACTTCATCCATAAGATCTATGAAATTCGTTAGTTGCCGTGAGGCTCGGCTTATCGAATGGAGGATATCATCGGTCTCGGCAGCACCTGTCGTTTTCGGCACGGCCATACCCGGGTTCCGTTCAATGCTCTTAGCAAGAAGGTTGAGCTTGTCAACAGGCCGAAGCACATCGCTCGAGATCCACCACGCGAATCCCATTGTGGTGAACGTCGAAATAGCGAGAGAAAGAACGATCGGGATCCATGCTTCTGCCTCAAGCATGCTCGAAGCCGCATAAACGATCCCACAGCTCAGGAGATTGGTCGCCGCCAGAAGCACGACCATCGTCCAGATCTTTCCCCTGATCGTGTTCAGTCTGGATTCTTGGGCTCGTCTTTCCATCATCGCTGAGATTCGATCGCTGAAGTTCGGTTGCGGAAGTGCTCTAGACTATCTGTTAATCTCTTACTGTCGATAAGAATGACGGATGAAGAACCATATTCGCACTCACACGCGACAGCCTTTGTATCGAGGGGATCAACAGGACGGAGCTGATCTGCCTCAATTGCAACCAGCTTGTTAACGGACTCCACAGGCAGCGCAAATCGGCACTGCCCGTCTTCCTTTCGGAATATGAGCAGTTTTGATCGTTTGCCGCCGCGAATCTCGTCGAAGTGCAGCACCAAAGCTGGTTCGATGACTGCGATCGGCTCACCTCGGTGTGCGGCAAGGCCTTGAAGCCACGGCGGGTTGCCAGGCACTGCAGCTGTAGGTAATGGAAAAACTATTTCAAGCACGCGCTCTGCCTCGATCAAACAACGACGTCCGCAAAGAACGAACTCAATGAATTTTGCAGCAGACATCGAGGGTACGGCCGGTTCGGTGCCGATGCCCGCTGAAGGAGCTGCAACGGTAAAGCTTTCTGCCATCAATTACCACTTAACTCGTCTCACCAGAGCCTCGGAGGTAGGAGTCGACCGTCTTCATCAGGGTCTCGGGCCCAAAAGGCTTAGTAATATAGCCAGAAGTTCCGGCCATGCGGCCCCTCACCTTGTCGAAGAATCCGTCCTTTCCAGAGATCATCACGACTGGAATGTCCTTGGTCGCATTGTTGTTTCGGATCATTTTGCAAACCTGATATCCGTCCAGTTTTGGCATCGCGATATCAAGCAGTACGAGATCCGGGCGTATACTTTCCAGTTGTTCGATCGCTTCTTCGCCATCGCTTGAGCAATGTACCTCATGGCCGCATTTTTCAAGCTTGCCTGCGATAAGCTTTCTGACGGTTGGGCTATCGTCAACCACCATAATGGTTTTTCCCGTTACCATCGAACTATGGGCCTCTTCCTGCCGCTTGATCTCTTCAAGACGAATGAGAAGAGCATTTACCTGGGCAGCCAGCACCACATTGTTCGGGTTAAGCTGTGAGGCTTCGTAGAGTCGATCGTACCCGTATTGCAGATTCCGAAGATTAAGATGGCCTATTCCCAGAATTGTCAGTTCCGCCTCGGAGAACTCACGGCGAACCAACTCGCTTTCCATGCTTTCAACTGCTTTTCTTATCGTGTTCTTATCAGCCTGTTGATTCGCGATCAGTAATTCAAGGTCTGACAGCGTTAGGACCGCGAAGCAGCCCTCGCACGCGACAGCCTGAGGCTCACGTTCAAGGCTGCAATACGGACATTTCGATGCATCCGCGATCTGCATTAGGTTCGTTTCAGAGTTTAATTCGTCAGGGCTCGAGAGCTGCCATGGATCTTCAGGCTCGTGATCATCAACTATTTCAGAGCCCATCATGCTCGTATCTCCGATCGACGGATTTGCATCCGATAATGACGGCGATGAATCATCGTGGTGCTCTTCAGATGAGTATCCGGCCGGTGCGTAATTTTCAATTGCGGATCGAGTCTCTTCGTCAATTTCGATCGAGACAAGCGTAGGCGGGGGCTCGTACGCGTCCGCACCTGCTTGTCCGAAAATACTGTCGCTTTGGACTTGTTCTCCGTCGTAGCTCACGATCTCGCTATCGTCCCCGGAGTGTTCGCTTATCAGGATATTCTCTTTAAAACCGTCGTCATGAGTGGCATCGATAACGGTTCTTTCGTCCTTTGAACCAAGATCGACTTCTATTGGATCTTGAAACTCAACAGGGTTCCCTTCCACGGGATCGAAAACTATTGCGTCAGCCGCAAGTTGGATAGTGTCCTGCTCAGGAACGTAAAGGTCCGCATAGGACGACCCGCCATCAAAATAGGAGCCGTCATTTGGTACCTCATCAATGCAGGAGTCGGGCGGACGGCTTTCCTCGTACTCATTTGTCTCCGACTGTGGTTCGCTGTGCTCGAACTTATTGCAGTAAGCTTCTTCCATCAGTGACGACGATCCGTCAACTTCGAAGTTGATCACTTCATCATCCGACACTTCTGCCGGTTCAGACATCCACGAAGGCGGCTCATTTGAAGGTACTTCTCTACCTTCATCAACCTCGAAATTCGCTTCCAGTACACTGGAATCTCCCTCGTCACCTCTTTGACCGCCAACCTCCGATCGAACGCCGCCACCCTCAAGGACATCGAACCCACTGACGATAGATCTCAAAGATTCAAGACTGTGTAGAGCTGCAGCGTTTTCCTCGTCTAACTCCAGGACCTTTTCAAAGGCCCTTATCTTTTCTTCGATATCGGACGAAACGTGAGCGAGAAGCATCCAGGCATCAACTGAGTTCGGCTGTTCTGCCAATAGGTCAGAGAGAACATCAATTGCTTGCCCGATATTTCCGAATAGTGCCGCCCTTTTCGCTTCGCCAAGTAACTCAGTTTGTTTGCGGGCTTTTATCCGCTTCAGCTCTTCCTTCGCCTGCTCATTGTTCGGATCGATCTCTAAGGCATGCTCCAGATGACTTGTTTTTTCCGCGTCAACTTCCGCCAAGGATGCCATCCAAAGCCATGCCGTTACGTCCATTGTGTCGTGTTCCAAGGCCTGCTTGAAAAGACAAAGAGCCGTCTCTTTGTCACCGGTTTCGGCCGCATCGATGCCTCGGTGAAGAAAGTTCTTTGCGATCAGCGAACGCGTTGCTGCGGCCCATTCCAATGCCCGTTCGTTGTTCGGGTTGATCTCGAGGACATTGTTCAAAAACGCCAGAAGTTCCTCAGGGTATTCGCTGATCGAGGATAACCACAACCATGCATTCTCATTTCGAGGATCCAGTTCGGCAGCGCGAAGGAGCGCAGAACGTGCAGACGCCCTATCGCCAGATTGCGCAGCCTTGATGCCGGCTCGAAGGCTTTCGTCGCTTTCTGAAGCCTTCTGATCCGTCTCGGCAAAGGAATGTACGGCAAATGTCGTTTGATTGTTATCGTGGTCGAAATCTGTTCTCATTGGTTTGGTGTTCTGGATGGAACGAGGAACTATTTTGAAGCGGAGAAGAATGCCTAAGTGGATTTATGGCACTCTCAACATATAATAAACTGCAATACCGATGCCATCGATCTTTGTTACGGGGGAATAGCGGATCCTGCGTGATTTTCCTGCAGTTACAAGGGGTCATACGTCGATCATGGGGCGATGAACGCTGCCTGACGGTCGATCAGTGACAATTTATGGCATCTTTTCGCTGACAAATATTGGCTTTTCGGTCTGATCCTGGACTTGGTGGATGGGTTCTAGAGTAAGGCATTATGACGTTGTGATCGTAGGAGCCGGGCCGGCTGGCATGTCCGCTTCGATGTGGTGTAATGAACTAAGACTGAACTCGGTCTTGATCGAAAGATCGAGGGAGCCAGGTGGCCAACTTCACTTTATCTACAACTCTGTCAACAATTACATTGGCCTTAATGCAGGAAATGGACGCGAGCTCTTGGACCAATTCCTCCGATCAGATCCGAGGCCACTTGAATGCGCCCTACTTGAGACGGACGTCACCGAAGTTAATTCCCTCGATGCTTTAGTCACACTTTCTGACGGCCGAAAGTTCTCGGCCGATGCGGTTATACTTGCAACTGGCGTTCGCAGGCGCAGACTTGGTGTCGCGGGTGAAAGACGTCTTGTTGGCAGCGGTATTCTCAGATCAGGGGTCGGTGACTCAGAGATGACGCGGGGGCGGGTTGTAGCTATCGTTGGCGGGGGCGATGCAGCAGTTGAGAACGCTATAGTCCTTTCGCACCTGGCCTCAAAGGTTTACTTAATACACCGTGGAACCAAGCTTTCGGCGAGGCCGGAGTTTATTTCTCGAGCAAAGGCAGAGGGACGGATCGAGTTTCTTTACGGTACTAAAGTCACGAGTATTAGTGGTCGCGGTATTCTTGAATCTATTGAAGTTATAGAGATCACGACGGGCAAATCGAAGAGGTTGAATATCGATAATCTGTTGATCCGTATCGGAGTTGAGCCAAACAGTGAGCTTGTACTCGGCCAGGTCGAACTCGATGACAAAGGGTATGTTTTGGTGGATAGATCGGGAAGATCGAGCAATTCGAAGATCTACGCGATCGGAGACGTGGCATCGCCGCTTTCACCTACCATTGCAACCGCTTGCGGCATGGGAGCGACTGCAGTAAAGACTATCGCTTCATTGCTTGATTCTCGTGGCCTGGAGGAATAGCCCAAAGAACTTCGATTGGTTAATGAATAGTAGTAGATGCGGTTAGCTGGTCTTCCCGACCTGCTCAGAAAAGGGGGTGTTTCCGAAAGCAGGACCAATATTATTTCTTGTTTTAGCTAGCAGGGTCGATTATCGAGCCGTAAGGCGTCCAGTACTTTCGGGTCTGGTGTCGTAATTTCAGGGGCTGTGAGAGGTTATTTGACATGGGAAAACTATCGCTTAATGATTCAAATCCATTTAATCGTAGAATTATACGAGAAAGCGAATAGACGAAAATCAGCACCTCATTATTCGTCCGGCTCATTTCAAAAGACCCGGTTTCGTTTTTGGACAGCATTTTTCTGTCAACTTATTGTGTAAACGACGTTTAGCGGTGCACCTGGCAGGGTAGCTCGCAAACAGCAAGACTGTGGAAAAGGCGCACAGGAGTTGTTTAATCCTTATTTGGTCATGGCACGCATCGTGCAACAGGATAGTGGCTAAGTATTTGCAGCTACCCCCAAAGCTCAAATCCATTTTCGCGAATTGACCAGAAACGAGCGATTGTTCTTTATTTTCCGGAGCCGATTTTTTATGTTGCCGTCGAAACGCGCCGAGGGCTTCGAGTTTTATGCTGACCGCTATTTTTCAATAGAAGTACAAGGGGTATCCGAATGATCGCAGCTAGTTCCGGTTGTAAGCATTCGTTCAATTTTAAATGGAGGAGAGTATGAAGAAAAGGAATTTCATTTTTGGTTTCCTGGCCTCGGTACTCATGACAGCACTCTTTACCGCGACCGCGTGGTCGCAGGTCGGTACGTCCGCAGTAACAGGACTTATCACCGACCAACAGGGGAATGCGGTCGCCGGCGCCAGTGTGAAACTGATCAGCACCCAAGGTGTAAGCCGAACTGCTGTCACCAACGACAGCGGTATTTACACCTTCCCGTCGGTGCAAACGGGTGCATACACCCTGGAGGTCGAGGCGAGCGGCTTCAAGAAGGCTAACGTCTCGAGTTTTCAGGCATTGGTTGACAGCACGACCAGCATCAATGTCCAGCTTCAGGTCGGTGAGGTAACCGAGGTCGTGAACGTGGATTCGGCAGGGCTTGAGAGCATTGTCAACACTCAGGATGCGAGCCTCGGGAACAATTTCGTGTCCAGGCAGATCCTGCAGCTTCCGCTTCAGGGCCGCAACGTTGCCAACCTGCTTAGCTTGCAGGCCGCTGTGACGCCGGATGGCTCGGTTGCCGGCGGACGTTCCGATCAATCGAATATCACGCTCGACGGTGTTGACGTCAACAATCAGCAAGAAGGCTTCGCCTTCTCGCCAGTCATCCGCGTTAACCCTGACTCGGTGGACGAGTTTCGCGTGACGACATCGAACCCGGACGCGTCGAAGGGACGTTCTTCCGGTGCGCAGATCTCGCTCATAACGAAAAGCGGCTCGAATGATTTCCGGGGCGCCATCTATGAGTATCACCGTAACCACAGGACTGCGGCGAATAACTGGTTCAACAACCGTTCGGGTATCGCGAGACCGAAGCTGATCCGTAACCTTTTTGGCGGACGACTCGGAGGCCCGATCGTAAAGGATAGGTTGTTTTTCTTTTACAATTACGAAGGTATGCGTGAGGCAAAAGACCTTTCGGTTGCCCGCCTTGTGCCTTCGGCAAGCCTTGCCGCCGGCAACATCCAGTTCGTTGATAACACAGGCCAGAGTTGGACGATCAACACGGCTCAGATCAATTCTTTCACTCTTAATGGCGTACCGGTCGTTGACGTGAACCCGGCTGTTCCGGCTCTGTTCCAAAGCGTTGTTTCCCGATATCCGATCAACGACAGTACTCAGGGTGACGGGCGGAATTCCGGCGGTTTCCGGTTCAATGCACCGGTTCCCGTCAAGCAGAACGGGCACACGGCCAGATTTGACTGGACGGTTACCGGTGACCAGAAACACCAGGTCTCGTTCCGCGCTAATTATCAGCAGGACATTACAGGCGCAGCTCCCTACTTCCCGGATACTCCGGCAACGAACCAATGGAGCCACCCGCTAGGAATGTCTGCGTCGCATACATGGCTGATCTCGCCGAATATCACGAATCGATTCAGCTATGGCCTTACGCGTTTGGCATTCAGCAATCAGGGTGATTCTAACGATCCGGCGATCTCGTTCCGTTATATATTTCAGCCAAGCGGCTTTACCCGAACATTCAGCCGGGTCAATCCGACGCAAAACTTCACGGACGACGTGACGTGGATCAAGGGAAATCACACCATCCAGTTCGGTACCAACATTCGTTTGGTCAAGAACGAAAGAACGAACTTTGCCCGTTCGTTTGACAACGGCATCACCAACCCCAGCGCCTATCCGAGCAATATTGCCAGGGTGGCCATCAATCAATACATCACTGCCCAGGTCGGCTCGACCCGCTCGGTAGCTTCGTCCTGGGACGTTCCTGCACAGGGAGCGGTTGTGGCACTGTTTGGCCGATTGAGCGGTTATGGTGCGAACTTCAACTTCAATACTCAGGGATCGCTTCTTGCAGCCGGCTCTGGCGTTACGCGTATCTTCAAGACCGAAGAATATGACTGGTACGTGCAGGATGCCTGGAAGATCCGCCCGAACCTGACGCTTACCATGGGACTACGTTACGGCCTGAGTGTTCCGGTTTATGAGACGCAGGGGTATGAAACTGTCCCGAGTATTGTCCTATCGACGTACCTGCAGAGGACGATCGAGCAGATGCGGGTCGGGATCAACTACCGCGAACCTCTTTCGGTGCGTCTAGCTGGTAAAGTAAACGGGGCTGACAGTATCTATCCTATGGATAAGAACAACTTCCAGCCGCGTATCTCGATCGCATGGTCGCCTGAGTGGGAAGGCGGAATTATGGGCCGAATGTTCGGCAAGAAGACAGAATCGGTGATCCGTGCCGGTTTTGCTGTGACTAACGACTACTTCGGCCAGCAGCTTGCTACCAACTGGGATGGTTCCAATACTCTCGGTTTCTCATCCTCGTCGTCGATCAATGTAAACACTTACAACATTACGACGAATCCGGCCCCGCTTTATACGGGTCCGAGCATGAACATACGCAACCTGCCGAACCTGACCATCCCGGGCAGCCTCAGCTTCCCGCAGACCGCTCCGTTCAGAAACCCTGGACAGGGCAAGATCGAGACATCGCTTGATCAAAACCTGGTCTCGCCGATCAACTATTCGTGGAATATCAGCTACGGCCGCAAGCTGCCCGGAAATATCTGGGTAGATGTGGCTTACGTCGCCCGCCTCGCAAGAAATCTTCTTGCCGGCCGCGACGCGATGATGCTTCGCGATATCCGCGATCCGAGGTCAGGGATGTCCTACAATCAAGCAGCAACTATGCTTGACAAACTGCTGCAGCTTCCAAATCCGCCTCCGCTAGCGTCGGTCCCAAGTATTGCCTTCTTTGACAATATGTGGGCGCCCGGTTCGCTTGGACCGGCATTCTTCGGCGCAGCAGGTGCCGGCTTGACCAACACGCAGGCCGTTTACGAGGTTCAGCCGAACTTCGCTGGCGACTGGACGTATATGATGCAGCTTCTTGACCAGTTTTCGGGCAGCCGCTATTTCTTCCAGGGCCAGTATGATGCACTGTCGGCCTTCAGCACGGTTGGCGAGTCGGACTATCATGGCGGAACGCTTTCGTTCAGGCAGAGGCTTTCGTCCGGCGTGACCTGGGACTTCAACTATACTTTCTCGAAGTCTCTTGACACGGCTTCAGGTCTCCAGACCGGAGGACTGTTCGGTTCGACGTTCATCCTGAATGCCTTTAACCTCAACGACAGCCGTTCAGTTTCGGACTTTGATCTGACGCACGTGATCAACTTCAACGGCGTTTATGATCTTCCGATAGGACGCGGAAAGGCTATCGGCGGCGGAATGAACAAAGCGCTTGATGCCATTCTTGGCGGCTGGCAGCTCAGCGGTATATTCCGCTGGGATTCCGGCTATCCGTTCGTTGGGTACTTTGACGGCACCGGCTGGCAGACGAACTGGCAGATCAGAAGCTGGGTAACTCAGCTGAGGCCCGTCACGACGGGTATCAACTATGGCTCGGCCGCTGCCTCGTGTACCTCGGGCTGCGATATTCCCAACCTGTTTGCAAATCCGGACGCTGCCTATCAGTCGTTCCGGACACCGCATCCTGGTGAAACGGGAACTCGCAACCCGTTCCGATATCCCGGCACGTGGAACATTGACGCCGGCTTGGCGAAATCGTTCAACATGCCGTGGTACGAAGGACACAAGCTGACGGTCCGTTGGGATACTTTCAACGTGACCAACACTCCGTTCTTTACTGGCCAGTCCACGGCGATCATCGGTTACACCGGTTCGACCGCCAATGGAACTTTCGGCCGATATACCGGAATGGCCAATTCGCCCAGGGTCATGCAGTTTGCCATCCGCTACGATTTCTAAGCGGATCGATCCTGGAATTGGAATACTGGATGAGTTGAGGCCAACGGCCTCAACTCATTTTTTCTATTCGGTAGGGTTTTCTGAGATGTACTTCTGAATAGCTTTCTTCTCCGGATGATCGGGCCGTTTTCTAAGAAACGCCTCATATTGGGCAGACGCCTTCTGTTTTTGTCCCGCAGCATCGTACAGCCGTGCGAGCCGTAGATGAACTTCGGCCTTTTCATTTGGAGAAAGCCTTATGGCTTCGTTGAAATGATGGACAGCCGCCGAGCCTTTTTTTACCTTGAGATAGGATTCGCCAAGAAGTTCATGGGCGTCGGGCGACGATGGTCTGCTTTTGACCGCATTCGAAAGTACGAGCACTGCATTGTCGCCTTGTCCCCGGCTGAGATATAGTTTGCCAAGATTCAACAAAGCCACGAAATAGTCACGTTTTAACTCGATCGCTTTGAAGTAACAAGCCTCGGCATTATCGAGCGAGCCGATCTTAAAGAAGATCGTACCGAGTTCGGTCCATGCAACAAAATCCTGGGGGTCAGCCTCTAGCACCAGATTCAAAAACTCTATAGCTCTGGTCGGATCATTGGCCTTGTCCGCAGATACCGCACGGCGAAAGTTAGCTTCGTTTCTTTCGCTTCTCTTGTAGTGGTCCGGGGCTGATACTACGCCTGGAGCCGCGTCTGAGGTGCCGCCGCGGTGCCACTGGATCGTGTGGTCGAATCGATGATTGCCCATCGGGGCGGCTATCAGAGGCTGCCGCAGGACTTCGCTGCCGTCGATCTCAACGATCAGAGTAATATTCTCTCGCGGTACGTTCCTAATTAGATAAAATCCCTGGTCATTTGCGATCGCCTTATCCGCGGTCACACCCGCAAAAACCACCCTTACCGTGATTATCGGAAGCCGCGTGGGCTTTTCATTCATTTCCAAAGTTATCCGGCCAGAAACATTCATCCGCGGGCCGCGGGCCACATTCTCTCCGATAACGATCGGTAAACCGGTAGCTTGTCTGACCTCGTCGTCTTGCGCAGCCACGAACTGAAACCAAGAGAACGCGAAAATGATAAGAACGGCCGGAAGGATCGGATACTTCATAGCTTCCTCGTTTGGAAAGGGTATGTATCGGGTAGTAAATTCTACTTGGCTGGGAAAGTCAAGACTTTTCCGAATAAAAGGCGGCTAACAGCTTCAGAGCAGGTCCGTTTCGGGGCATGCGGACGAGATCAGGAAGGGTAAGGTATCGGTGCTGAGCAGGCGCCGTCATAGCGGCGCCTTTCTTCACGAGGCTTTTTATTGTACGGGATTATCAGATATGTATTTTTCGAGGGCCTTCCGGTCGGGGTGATTCGGTACCTTCTGAAGAAACTTCTGATACTCGGCAGCCGCGAGGCCCTTAGCGCCGGCAGCATTGTAAAGCGTTGCAAGCCGCAAGTGGATCTCGGCCTTTTCCATAGGCTGCAGGCGAAGGGCCTCATTGAATGCGATCACGGCCTTCGATCCCTGTCGTCGCTGGAGATAGGCCTCACCAAGCAATTGGAATGCATCAGCCGACTCGCCGTCAACGGTTGCTGCACGCGTGAATGCAGTGATGGCGAGATCGAACTTTTCCTGAGAGAGGTATAGTTTTCCGAGATTCATCAACGCGACCATCAGGTCAGGCTTTTGCTCGAGCGCCCGTCCATAGGCGATCTCTGCTTCACCGTACTTCTTCAGGCTGAAAAGAAGAGAACCGAGCTCGGTCCACGCTACAAAATCCTTCGGGTCCTTTTCGACGATCTGATTAAGGAGCTTCTGCGCTTCCGGAAGGTTGTTCTGTTTTCGGGCATCGAGCGCTTTTTTGAAGATCGCATCGTTCTCGGCAGAACGAGAGTATAGTTCTGCAGCCGACACGACCGCGGGCTTCCGCGTCATGAATTCCTCATAGGCCTTCCAGTTGATCGTAATGTCCTTTCTAAAGCTGTTGCCCTGCCATGCAACGATCTGTTCTCGACCCACTTCATTCCCGTTCACTTCAAAAAGTATCGACAGCCCATTTTGCGGCCCACGTAGAAAAAAGTAATAACCGCGATCATTTGCCTGAACACGATCGATCTGCGTACCGCTGCCCAAGAGCGCAACAAATATCAAGGGTTTTGGTGCCTTGGAGTCAAGCCCGTCAAGCCGCACCTGGCCGTATATAACGGGCTGGCCGATAGGGATGGGCAAGCCGGTCGCCTGGCGAATATCGTCGTTCTGAGCTGAGGTAGGCAAAGGGGCGAACGCCAGAAAGGATATGCAGGCCGCCAATAGAAAGAACTTCTTCATTGAAAAAAAACTCCTTAAAAGAAAAGCAAACTGATTCTAAACTTTTGACACCAGAACGACAAAACAGGCACAACGCGTGCTGAAAATAGTACCTCGTGATTCATCTGGCAAGTCGACGGGCCACGTTACGGGGGTTCATGCACCGTTTTCCCAAAAACTTAGTTGGTTCCCGGGGCCTCAGGGTTGTCGCGGATGTAACGCTCGAACTTCTTCCGGTCCGGGTGGTCAGCTACCTTTTCGAGGAAAAGCCGATACTCCCGCGATGCAAGATCCTTGGCTCCGGCAAGATCGTATAATCGTGCGATGAGCAAATGGCAGACCGCCATTCCGACGGGATCAAGCCTTATTGCCTCGTTTAAGGACTGGACCCCGAGGGTGCCTTTTCGTGCCAGAAGGTAGCCTTCGCCAAGAAGCTGATGCGCGCGCGCCATCTCCGGCTCCTCTTTTACCGCCCTTTCGAGTATCCCGATGGCTGGATCAAGCTTCTTTTGAACAAGGTAAATACGACCAAGATTCATCATCGCGAGTGCGAAATCCGGCCTTAGCGAGAGAGCGGTCCTTAATGACGATTCTGCTTGGTCAATATCCCCTTTCTCGAAATATAGGGCACCAAGCTTGGCCCAGGCGATAAAATCGTCTGGGTCGGCAGAGACCACCGCCTTGAACAATTTCACAGCCTGGTCACGGCGCTTGGTCTGTTCTGCTTCAACTGCGCTTTCAAATAACGCAGCAGACCGGCCTTGTCGGGGATAATGATTCTTCGCCGAGATCGTAGAGGGTGCACTTACTCTCTGCAGACCTTGGCCCGCATAAACATTAAAGTCCTCGCGATGTTGTTTTGGGCCGATCGTCGGGAGACGCCTGCTGGCAACCTCTAATCCTTCAACATCAATAGATATCAAGCCACCACCGGCGTCCAGGTCGCGAAAACAGAAGTAACCAGACCGATCAATGGTATGCCGGTACTCGTTCCGATTGCGATCCGAAACCGTTACCGTTATCTTCGGCAATTTCTGTCCCTCAAAACCGTGCAGGGATATTCGGCCATAGACGAAGGATGAGTTCAGCCACACCGTGCCGCCACTCTCGCCGCATATCTCATCCGTCTGACCTGCCCCGACCGATGCAGATGTAAACAACATCAACAATATCGCAAGGCTTCGAGTCACAAGTTTCGTCATCAAAAGTTATCGGGTTTCTCCTCTACAGGATGAGCACGAATATATGCGATCATCTTATCCTTATCCGGATGGATCGGCACCTTCTCGAGAAACATTGAGTATTCCCGCGATGCAAGATGTTTGGCTCCTGCGACGTCATACAGCCTTGCAAGCATCAGGTGGCATTCCGCCATCTCGACCGGCTGCAGCCTCAATGCTTCCTCGAGCGCAGGAACTCCTTTTGATCCCTGGCGAGCATAAAGATATGCTTCACCGAGGAGGCGGAACGTGATCGCCTGCTTTGGATCTGCAGCCGTTGCTTGCTCCAGGATCTCGATGGCATTATCAAGCTTCTTAACGGCAAGATAGTGCCTGCCCAGACTTATCATCGTCGGAACCGAATCGGGTCGTGCAGAAAGAGCCGTCTTAAAGGCTTTCTCTGCATTTTGAGTATCCGAAACGGCTGAGTATGCCGCGCCGAGAATGGTCCAGGCCGCAAAATCTTGCGGATCGCTGGCAACAACCTTCTTCAACAGAGGGATGGCTTTTCCAGGCATATCCGCTTCGATCAGCTGGACCGCCTTTGCGAAGTGCTCACGATTCGCCTTATTGCGTTCATAGGCGTACTTTACGTCAACAGTACCAGGCTTGGCGTGTACCACAGCGGAGGGAACGGTTACCACAAAATCTACTCTCTGCTGTGTCGGGCCGATCGGAAGCAGGGTTTGGCGAGCCGCCTCGGAACCATTGATCTCGACCACTAACGTTCCGCCGGCAGACGTCAGGTCACGAAAATAGAAGTAGCCCTCGTTGTCCAGCGTTGTTCGGGAGGAATGCAGCCTCTGCGTGAAAAGCGTGACGGTCACGATCGGCGGCTTTGAGTTGGGATCTGCTCCTTCGAGCGTGACCTTCCCATAGACCAGCCTAGTTTCCCGTGAGATCGGCAAACCGGTCGACTCACGTATCCCTTCCACCTGTCCGGGTGCGAGGGATACCGCTACAAAAACCAACAATGCGGCGATCAGCGCTGAGGGGATCGATCTCATTTACACTACCTCGACCAAATTGAGATCTATACAAGGCTGATTGATATTCCAAACCGACATTTATGTCAAGTCATTTATTCGAAAACCTATCTTGCCGCAAAGGCGTCGTTGCCGGTGATATCGCTCAGATGTCGCGTATCGTTTAGTGCAAGCACTCTAACATTCTTTCGTCCGCGGATCTCGAAACGATTAATACCGCAATTCGAAGTCACAAGCCAAGGCGTGTTCTTTGTCGACCGAGTGATCGCTCCCATCAAATGCAGGGAAAGGAAGCAGATGGCCCCGGTATGCGAATAGATTACTATTCGTTCTCCCGAATTGGACCGCAATATCTCCCAAAGCTTAGTCGTCGCCCGCTTCAATAAGTCCCTGTAGCTTTCTCCCCGTGTGATAACGTGATGAACGTCCCTGCTGACGAGAGCGTAATAGTCCTTCGGGTGGATCTCCTTCGACTCATCGAAGGTCAGACCCTCGAGAACACCGACATTTCGTTCACGAAAAGCTGTCAATGTTGTGATAGGAATATCGAGCAGTCGGGACAGCGGTTCGGCGGTCTGGACAGCCCTTATAAGATCACTCGAATAGATGGCCGAAATGCCTTCTCTTGCAAGGGCCTCTGCCGTTAACTCTGCCTGCCGATAACCAAGTTTAGATAGAGGTGTCGGGCCGTGGCCGCCAAACCGTCCATCGGCATTCCCTGCAGATTGGCCGTGACGAACCAGATATAAACGAGTCGGTGGCGACATGATCAAATGCGATTCCTGACGTAGAAAACATAATCGCAAAAGCGCAGGAAAATCTAAAATCGATAATCGAAAGGAACGTTACAAAGACTCGGTTTATCTGAGGATTCGATCTAAAGCAGCAGACATGGCAAATGGCGGCGGAGCCAGTTGCCTGGGAAGCCAGTTTGGAATTTGATTCGCGCGGTTTACACGGTCCCCGGCAGGATGATCCGTCCCGTACGCTCGACGGCTCAAAGACTTAGGTGCGGAGACCAATGATCAGAACGGAGACAACTACCGTATGTTTACGAAAATTTTGGATCTCATAGCCCGTCGTTCTGTGACTATTGAGGCGATCATTGTATCTGCCTTGACGCTGGCTCTCTTTCTCCCTGCGGTCTTCAGCGATGCGGGTTACGTAAAGGCTGAAAGGTCGGGTGGCAACTATCCCGCATGGACAATTCAGGCTACCGAGGTTTGGAATGAGGCAGAAGCTGGTGGATGGCGCGGGGTTTGGACACCAACTGGCAGTTCCGGCGAATATGATGCGCAGTTCACCCACACAAACGGAACCAGGATCACTTCAAAGCTTCAGATGAGGACGGACAGGCTAAACGTGAGTATTTTCCGATGGAACCCCGGCACGTGGGGCATTTGTTCGTATATGGGCACCTTCAACGGTGATCGCTCAGCGGTCTCAGGTACCTACTACTGTACGAATCAAGCAGTGCAATGGGTAGGCCCATATCAGTGGAACGCGACGATCACTCGAGGTCCGGTGAGCGGACCAGCAGGTGAGCCCTTGGGATGTTTTGCGGATGACACCGCGGCCCGGGATCTGGACGGATTTTGGTTCCATGACGGAGCTATGTCAGGAGCAATGTGCCGAAACGCATGCGCATCTCGCGGCTTTACATTTGCTGCGACCCAGTTTTCTCAGCACTGTTTTTGCGGCAATTCATACGGACGGTACGGCAAGTCGAACAATTGCAGCATGCCCTGCGCCGGCAATCGATCCGAGATCTGCGGTGGGGGCTATGCTAATACCGTGTATCGCGCCCGCTGAGGTCGAGATATAACTTGATCGCGACCATTGGGATGTCGTGCCCGATTCAGGCACCAACTGTTTCCGCTTGAAGCTTTTCTGTTTGGTAGTGGGTCCGCAAGGCGTCGATGAATTCGTCAAGCTGGCCTTCAAGTACAAGATCAAGCTGGTGGACAGTCAAGCCGATTCGGTGATCGGTCACGCGATTCTCCTTGAAATTATAAGTACGTATCTTTTCGGAGCGGTCGCCTGAACCGACCATCGACTTTCGCTCGGCCGATAGGGCGTCGTGCTGCTTTTGCTCTTCTAATTCCTGTAGCCGCGCTCTGAGAACCCGCATCGCTTTTTCGCGATTCTTGATCTGAGATTTTTCGTCCTGCATCGATACGACGGTGTTGGTCGGCAGATGGGTGATCCGCACTGCGGAATAGGTAGTGTTTACCGATTGGCCCCCGGGCCCTGACGAGCAGAAAGTGTCAATTCTGAGATCGTTTTGGTTGATCTGAATATCAACCTCTTCAGCTTCCGGTAAAACCGCTACGGTCACGGCACTGGTGTGGATCCGCCCCTGAGTCTCAGTTTGTGGGACACGCTGAACACGATGAACACCTGATTCATAGCGGAGCTTTGAATAGACGCGGTCACCTTCGATTAGCGCAATTGCCTCTTTCGTTCCTCCGACACCCGTATCGGCCGATTCGAGAATTTCCATCTTCCAGCCCTGGCGTTCTGCATAGCGTGCATACATCCTCAGGATCTCAGCCGCGAATAGCGTTGCTTCGTCTCCGCCGGTGCCGGCCCTGACCTCAAGGATAACGTTCTTTTCATCGTTGGGATCCTGGGGCAGCAGCAGGAGTTTTAATTCCTCTTCAGCGACTGGCAGCTTCTCTTCGATCTCGGCGACCTCCGCGAGGGCCATCTGTTTCATTTCATCGTCGTCAGCAGAATTTGCAAGATCGCGTGCACCCGCAAGATCATCGGAAAGTTTCCGAACCTCACGGTATTTTTCGACTATGGTGCCCAGACTCCTATGCTGTTTCATAACTTTCGCATAAGCTTTCATGTCCGACATTATCTCCGGAGAAGAAATCTGCTCGGTCAATTCCTCATAGGTCTTTTCGATCTGTGCAAGTTTTTCTAGCATTTTGATATGGAAACTAAATGATCAGCTTGCCTCGGGCTCAAGTTTCAATGATTCGTCAAGAGCTCTGATTGCCACTTCAAGCTGTTCCCCGTCCGGCTCCTGAGTCGTAATGTTCTGCAGCCAAATACCCGGCAAGGTTATCATTTTGAAGACGGCTCCTGACTCTTTCTTTGCCGCGTAACGAATGATCTCGTATGAAAGGCCGGCAACAAGCGGCATCAACGCGATCCGGACGACCAGGTTCAGCCAAGTCTGCTCAAATGTAATGACGGAAAATAATACGATAGACACGAGCATGACGACCATAAGGAAAGAGGTGCCGCATCTAGGATGCTGGCGTCGCTGGCCCTTTGCATTTGAGACCGTTAGGTCAAGCCCATTTTCCCAGGTAAATACCGTTTTGTGCTCAGCACCGTGATACTCAAAAACCCGACGGATATCTTTGAGGAATGACATGGAGTAGATCATCAGCACAAAGAAGATCATCCTGATGACGCCGTCCACCAAGTTAAAGGCGATCCATGAGTGGGGTTTTGTTTCCCAGGTGTACGCGTAGAACGAATTCCACCAACCGGCGTCCGCAGCTAAGACTGGCGGTTCGGCCCAGCCCAAGGCAATAAATCCGGCGTTGGTCAACAAAAGAGGAGCGACAACGAAAAGAGCAATGTTGAAAGCAAGAGCGAACAGTATCGAACCGACTGCGCTTGCCGATTGCGAAAGTTTTTTCGGCTGATCGGTCGCTTTCTCTTCAGGCAGCACCACCTTTACGGGGGCCTTAAGAAATGCCTCGTTCTCTGTTCCTTCAGCCAAAGCTTCCTGCAGCTGAGGCTCTTTCGCCTTTGCAAGTTCCTCCTGCTGCTTCAGATCGTCTTCATATATTCGCGCAGAGAAATTGAGAGCTTTTATCCCGAGGGCGAGTGATTGGATCAGCGTCGCACCTCCGCGAAGCACTGGTATGCCAAGCCATTTATACTTATCGCTCCAGCGGGGCAGCCGTTCGGCTGTCGTAATGATCTCGCCGTTCGATTTACGGCACGCGATGGCGTAGGCCGACGGGGTTCGCATCATTACGCCTTCCATTACAGCTTGCCCGCCAACTATGAGATCGCGCTCGATCGCAAAGGTGGCCTGTAGGAACTTAAGTCTTCTTCTTGCTGTCCTTTTCATAACGCTAAGATGACGCATTACTTCCTTCAACGGTTGCCCGGTCAATAGATACAACGACGCCGGCCTGATTATGTCCGGCCGCCTCGCAAAAAATATAGCTCAAGCGGCCGGCGCCAATCTGACCGGCGTCGGATAATGAACAGCTAATAGGTTTGTGCCCAGACTCTCACGCGATCAAACCTCCGCGTTTTCCGCTGCGGGTGCTGCGGCGACAGTGTCGGCCTGCCCACCTCTGGCGTACCGCCTTTTGAACCGATCCACACGGCCAGCCGTATCGACAAGCTTCTGCTTGCCCGTAAAAAACGGATGACACTCCGAACAGATCTCAACGTGGAGGTCGTCCTTCATCGTCGAACCGGTCTTGAACGTGTGGCCGCATGCGCAAACAACACTGATCTCCTGATAACTTGGATGGATCTCTGGTTTCATTCTTTACTCCCGCCCAGCTTGCCCGTAAGCAAAATAGGCAAACGTAAATCATACGTCGGAACTAGAGAACGGTCAAGTTATACAAAAGATGGCGGGTGTCCCGGTCCTGCGTGGGCAAACGTTTCGGCGCTAAAAGTATGTACGGCAATTCAGCCTAAATGCCGATCATTCTCCTTGACTTTTAGCCTCTAGCAAACGAACAAGCCGTTGATGACGGATACCAAACAAAGATAGAACCTCATGAGCCCGTGCGGCTGCTCCTGGTTCGGACGATCCCCGCTTTCGAGTGCCAACAAGAATATTGTTTTTCTGGGTGTGCTCGGCAGGTACGAACTCAAATATGCTTGACCTGTAACCGTGTGCCTCAAGAAGAAGGGCTCGGATACCGTCTGTCAAGGATTCGGCGGTCCGCTCCATAAGGACGCCGTGCTTAAGAACCGTGTCGAGCGGTTTCGGCGGGGCGAGCTGTTTCCGCAGTTCCTTATGGCAGCAAGGAGCAGCAACTATGATCTCCGCGTTGGCCTTGATGCCCATAAAAAGCGCATCATCCGTGGCCGTGTCGCAAGCATGCAGGGCTATGAGGACATCGACTTCGTCCAGTTCGTGGTCTGCTATGGATCCTTCAAAGAAGCGGAGGCCGCTGAACTCCAGGGATCGCGCAAGATCATTGCAGACACCGACCAGTTCCGCCCGATTCTCGACGCCGGTCATTGAGACAAGTCGAGACTTGGTCATCGCATTCGATCTTCCAAAGGCTGTTCCGTTCGTAAGAGAGTCGTATAGTGCAAATGTCAGATAGCCCTTGCCCGAGCCCATATCGACGACACTCAAATCCCTCTTATTCTTGAGCGAAGAGTTTTCGATAAGACCCCCTACGATTTCGATGAATCTGTTGATCTGGTTCCATTTGTCTCGGGCGTCGCCACGGACCGTGCCGCTGTCGGTCGTGATCCCCAATGCCTTCAAGTAAGCGGCAGTGGGATCGACCAATTTGACCTTACGTTTGTCGTGCGCGGGTTCAGGGGGCGTCTTAACGGAAGGCTTGCCTTTCATCAGGCGAACATTTCTTTTGCCGATCGTTAGCTGAAGGTCGTGAATGAAAGTGAAAAGGTGGGCGTTGCGAAACCCCTTTTCTAGTTGGCCCCTCAATTCATTTACGGCTTCTTCGATCCTAAAATTCTTGACGGTCTCGCGATTCGCATATCGAAACTGAAACATCAGCCGAGTTCCTCTCTTAAGAACTACGAGCCGGACGGAAAGTCGTTGCAGATGAACTTCGTGGCCTTTATAATTGCTTAAAGTCAACCTGATGAAAGTGCCGTCATTCGTGCTTTTTTGAAACGCGGCAATGAAATTTTCGATCTCGTTCGACACAATTAAACTGAGGTTAGCACAGATGGAATCCACGGGAACACAATCGAGCCTTTCGACGATAGGATCGAAACAATTTGTCGAGTCCGTCGCTTACCTTTTGCGCGAGACTTTTGAAGGCTCGCCCGAGGGAATGCCGAGCGCCTATCTAGACCGCGGTGTTGGAGTTTTCAACACGTTGACCGGCCTCTCGGCGGAGTCGGCCTCGAGAGAAATCGGCGGGACGACTGTTGCTGCACAGGCAGAACACGCAAAGTTCTATCTCGACCGGCTTTGTGAGTACATTAATGGCCGTACCGAGCCCGTGAATTGGGAAGATAGCTGGCTGATTGAAACGGTCAACGATGATGAGTGGGCGGCATTGCAGTCGAGCATAAGAACGGCCTATGAGAACTCATTGAAATGTTTGGCTGAAGAACGCGAATGGAAAGATCTGAAGGTCGGGATGGCCATCGGCCTTGTGGCCCACACAGCTTATCATTTGGGGGCTATTCGGCAGATCATTAAGAATTTCTAGGCCAGATATACTCACGTTTCACGAATCAGTTTTCGATATACTATGCTTTCATTTATGTAGTTTGTTTAATTTCCGGCAAAGATCCTATGAAAAATCTGTTTCACCTGGCATTTCCGGTAAATGACCTTTCTGCGGCGAGGGATTTTTATGGCGGCATCCTTGGCTGCAAAGAGGGGCGTAGTTCGGAGTGTTGGATCGATTTTGATCTCTACGGCCATCAAATCGTCACACATCTCTCCGAAAACGGTGCGGGTGTGAAGGCCACGAACCACGTTGAGGCCGATCACGTCCCAGTTCCGCATTTTGGCATAATTCTGCCGATGGATGAATGGAAGGAGCTGGCTGATAAACTCCGGTCGAAAGGGGTTCAGTTTATCATCGAGCCAAAGATCCGATTTGAGGGAGAAGTCGGGGAACAGGCAACAATGTTCTTTCTTGATCCGAGTGGGAACGCATTGGAGTTCAAGGGATTTAATGACTTTTCTACGGTGTTTTCGAAATAGCCGGCGGCTGGCTTGGGCGATGACGGATTAATGGTGAGTCGAGGGCCGATCCGACCGCAAGGCTGACATCCTGCGGTAGGTTCAGAATTTGGTGCTATGGGTGACATGTTTTGAAGAAAGAACATGCAGAGATCGTGATCATAGGCGGCGGAGTCGTTGGTGCATCCGTCGCCTTTCATTTGGCTGAAAGAGGTGCTCGGGACGTTTTGATACTAGAGCGAGAGTCGGTGCAGGGACGCGGTTCGACCGGAGCTGCGACCGGCGGCGTGAGGGCTCAATTTGAGACCGAGATCAACATCAAAATGTCGCTCTACTCGATCGACTTCTTAAAGAACTGGGAATACGACTGTGAGTACGATCCAAAAGGTTATCTTTTCTTCGCCACAACGGACAAAGGATTCGATTATCTAAAGCGAAATGTCGAGACACAACGATCGTTGGGGGTGAAAGACATAGAGATCGTTGATGCTGAAGCGTGCACGGACATCGTTCCGGGTATGAACTGTCGCGATATCGTGGGCGGGAGTTTTGGCAAGAATGACGGTTTCGTTAATCCCTTAGCGATCATGCGCGGGTTCACGGATGGAGCGATCCGACGCGGTGCGAAGATCGAATATGGCGCGGAAGCTCAGAAACTATTGGTCGATGGGGGCAACCTCAAGGGCGTAAAAACTTCTAATGGGCTGCTGGAGTGCGATGCGGCAGTGATCTGTACGGGAGCAAGGGCGGCCGAGTTAGCTGCGACCGCCGGCATCGATCTTCCGGTCTTTCCGCAGCGGCGCCAGATAGTTTGGGCTCGAACCCGCGGGCCGCTGCCGCCGCAAATGCCAATGGTCATCGACATCGGCACCGGATTTCACTTCCGGCCCGCAAGGGAGTTCGGTCACGCTGCCGATCGCGGCCCACTGGGCAGTAACGGCAGCCGTAGAGAAGTGCTCTTTGCCTATCCCGATCCCGATGAACAGGTTTCGACAAGGACCGATGTGGACGACGAGTTCATACAGCGAGTTTATGAGCGGGCGAATGTGCGTGCCGGCTTTTTGTATGAGTCGGAGGTCGTTCGAGATAAATGCCGGGCAGGCCTGTACGAGAACACGCCCGATCATCATGCGATACTTGGAGGCTGCGAGATCGGCGGGCTCTATTTTGCTAACGGATTTTCCGGCCACGGCGTGATGCATTCGCCCGCGACGGGGCGTGCTCTAAGCGAGATCATCCTGAACGGAAAAGCTGCCTTTCTGGATGTTTCGTGTCTCTCTTTAGACAGATTCCGAAAGGGCGAGCAGCTTCACGAGACTGCCTTCATTTAGTAGTTCATTTTGCCAAGGATTCGGGGATAGGCGGTTAGGAAATTCCACAAGAAAAGCCGAATCCGTCTCCATCTATGTTAACCTTTGGACATATCCTGATCTATGCCAACAGCCCTAGTCCATCATCCGATATACGAGAAACACGATACCGGCCCGGGACATCCGGAGATGCCGGTGCGTTATCGAGTAGTAATCGACGCGTTGAAGAAAGACGACGAATTCTGGAAGGGCCTCGTTGAGATCACTCCCGAAAAAGCACCTCAGGGAGTGGTGCAGGCTGCTCATACAAAAGAGCATTTCAAACGTGTCGAAAGCGCGTTCGAGAGCGGACTTGACCGGCTTGATATGGACACCACGATCTCGATGGAATCATTTGATGCGTCGTTGTTTGCCGTGGGCGGAGCTATCGCAGGTGTCGATGCTGTAATGCAGGGAGTGGCTGGGAACGCATTTGTAGCTGTCCGCCCGCCCGGCCACCACGCGACGGCCGAAAGGACGATGGGTTTTTGCTTGTTTAATAATGTGGCCGTTGCCGCGCGGTATGCCCAAAACAAATATAAAGAGATCGATCGTGTTGCGATTATCGACTGGGACGTACATCACGGCAACGGGACACAAGGCATCTTTTACACAGATCCGTCCGTTTTCTTTTTTTCGATGCACCAATATCCCTGGTACCCGGGTACCGGATCGCGCGGAGAAACGGGCCACGGTAAAGGCCTAGGCGCGACATTGAATGTACCCGTGCGAGCCAATACGGCCCCTGGTGTGCAAACATCGGCATTCGACGCTGCCATCGAGGAGATCGCTTCCAAGATGAAACCAGATATCATTTTCATCTCGGCGGGATTTGATGCTCACTTGACCGATCCGCTGGGGCAGCTTCGACTCGAAGATCCTGACTATCGTGCGATGACACGGACTGTGATGCAATGGGCTGACGATGCATGCGACGGGAGGATCGTCTCTTGTTTGGAGGGCGGATATAATCTTCAGACACTTGGGCAAACGGTGAAAGAACATATTTCGGGGCTTTCTGAGAACTCCTCTTAAATATTCGCTCACCGGTATGATAATATTTCGGCAATTCGACCACACAGTTAGGAGAATCTGTAATGCCCGACATTGAAACCTCATGCGTTCAGTGTAAAGAGACTTTCCTTTTTACCGAGAAAGAACAAGAGTTGTGTTACCAGAGGAACATGATGCCGCCGCAGCGATGCCCGCGCTGCAGGACAAAAAAGGCGGCGACTGGAGAGAATGCTCCCAAACGATTCGAGATAATTTGCGACCATTGCGGGCGCCACGACCAAGTACCTTTCCAGCCAAAGATCGGTCGCAGCGTGCTATGTCGCGAATGCCACGAAGCGAGCCGCTCAAGGGCGAAACATGCCTAGAAAATGGCCTCGACATCCAATGATCGCTCAACGATAACCTCTATGCCTTTCGAAACGGTCAATTACTCGGTAAGGGACGATGTCGCCATCGTCTCAATGAACCGGCCTGAGGCCCTAAATGCTCTTTCGCTTCAACTTTGCGTTGACCTAAGAGCGGCCATCGAGCAGGCCAGTAGAGAAGGTGCGAGGGCGATCATTCTTACCGGCGAGGGTCGTGCGTTTTGTTCGGGCGGCGACCTGCGCGAGATGAAATCGATGTGGGAAAGGGAAGGAAGGATCGAGGCCTTTCTCGAAGACCCCCTAAGGGCACTTCACGATGTGATCCGCCTGATCCGTGAAACACCCATCCCTTTTATCGCTGCGGTGAACGGCGTTTGCGCCGGTGCCGGAACTAACTTTGCACTTGCGTGCGACATCGTAATTGCTGCCGACAATACCAGCTTCAACGAGGCGTTCGTCAGGATCGGCCTATCGCCTGATTGCGGCGGCACGTTTTTTCTCCCACGAGCCATTGGCGACAAACTTGCCGCGGAGATGTTTATGACAGGCGAGACGATCGATGCCGAACGGGCGTCCAGGATCGGGATGATCAACAGGGTCGTTCCTGCCGATCGTTTGATGGACGAATGCAGCGAGTTTGCGCATCGGCTTGCCGCCGGCCCTACCGCGTCTATCGGACGCATCAAACAGATGCTCAACGCCTCATTTTCCAACGATCTCGCCTCACAGCTGGATCTCGAACACAAATTCCAGGTCGAATCAGGTCGATCGCCTGATTTCAAAGAAGGTGTCGCCGCATTCTTTGAGAAGCGCCCGCCCAAATTCACCGGTCTTTAGTATTTTCTAAAATTTTCTCCAGCCGCAGTTTGTCGCTTGACAGGCATATGCGATTGTATTATTTTCACAATAATGCAAATGAAAATCATTTTCAATAATGTAAGAAACAGTTCAATCGCAGAGTCTGTTAAACAGGTCCGTCGAAGATCGAGAGCCGAAATTCAATGAACAGATAACAGAGGTCAGATTCAAATGCGACGTTTATCATATTCCCTTGCGATCGGAATATTCACGATCGGTATTTTCTCGAATGCGGCTATCGGACAAGGCCTGATCACGTTGTCAGGCACGGTAAATGACGGGAACGGCGCCCCGATCAAAGATGCGCGCCTTGTGCTGAACAGATCAGAGGTCCGGTTCCGGGCGGAAACCACAACGGCCGAGAACGGCAGTTTCACATTCGCGCGTCTTCCAAATGCCGACTATAAGCTCTATGTCGAAGCAGTTTCGTTCGCCTCGAAAGAGGTTCCGGTTAAGGCGGCCGCAGAGCAAGTGTTGGAGATTGTGCTTCAGCCTGAGCCGCTCGCTGTAGTGATATCCGTGACGTCTCGTTACCTGGCGGGAAGCGAGGAGAGCCTTTCCGATATTCCCGGTTCGCTTGAGAGGATCGATCAGCACAAACTAGACGTGAGCAGAGTATTCAATTTCTCGGAAGCTCTAAGAAAAATGACTGGCATTCATGTCCGCGATGAAGAGGGATTTGGACTCCGCCCCAACCTTGGAATTAGGGGAACAAACCCGACCCGTTCGACAAAAGTGCTGCTGCTCGAAGATGGCATCCCGCTGGCCTACGCGCCATATGGCGATAATGCTTCGTACTATCATCCACCGATCGAGCGGTACGAATCGGTTGAGGTCCTCAAAGGCGCCGGGCAGATCGCTTACGGACCGCAGACCGTGGCGGGGCTGATCAATTATTTGACTCCTAATCCAACTGAAAGGCCCACCTTTGGGCTTCGTATAACGGGCGGCGATCGGTCGTATTTCAACGGAAGTTTCACCGGGAGCGGTACAATTGGGCGAACCGGGATAATCGGAAGTCTTACGAGGAAGCAGGGCAACGGTGCACGGGAAAATATTACTTCAAAGCTCAATGATGCTTCCTCCAAGGTCGTTCACAGTCTGGACGATCGCAACTCGCTGACACTTAAGCTCAGTTACTATGGCGAGGATTCGAACGTAACATACTCCGGCCTGACCGAAGCGGAATTTGCTTTGGATCCTCGCGGGAATGCGTTTCGGAATGACTTCTTCTACGGCGACCGCTTCGGGTTTTCTGCGTCGCATACAGGCGTTATCACGCCACGTGCCGTTGTTACCACCAATTTCTACGCCAACACGTTTTCCCGAGATTGGTGGCGGCAGTCGTCGAACTCCGGTCAGCGTCCGAATCGTTTGAATGTTGACCGCGATTGCCTCAGCATGGCGGATCTGAATACGACATGCGGAAACGAGGGCCGCCTTCGCAAATACGAGACCTACGGAATAGAACCGAAATTTACGCTTAACTATGATTCAGGAAACCTCTTCCGAGGAGAGTTTTTCACCGGAGTTCGGTACCATTGGGAAACCCAGCGGCGGAGGCAGGAGAACGGTGACCTGCCGAACAGCCGAAGCGGAGCCGCCTCAGAGATCAACATACGAAGGAATGAAGCATTTTCGGGGTTCCTGCAAAATCGGTTCATTTTCGGCCGGCTGGCCATAACGCCCGGTATCAGATTCGAACAGATAAGTATCGCCAGACGGAACCTCCTGACGATGCCGATCTCTGATGGCAAAACAACGGTAACTGAAGTTATCCCCGGCATTGGTGCGGCTTATTCTGGCTTGCCCGGTACGACGTTATTTGTCGGCGTTCATCGGGGCTTTTCGCCGCCTCGGGCAGAAGATATTATCGGGAACAACGGCAGCGTCGTCGAGCTGGATGCAGAGCGGAGCTGGAATTATGAGATTGGAGCTAGGACCAATTTCGCTCGAGGTGTTCGGATGGAGGCGACATTTTTCCGTCTTGATTATGAGAACCAGATAGTTCCGGCGAGTTTGGCAGGCGGGGTGGGCGCGACTCTGACAAATGGCGGGCGAACGTTACAGCAGGGATTTGAATTTGTCGGTCAGGCCGACACTGGATCGATCTTCCGCTCGAAACACAATATTTACATTAGAACAGCTGCTACCTGGCTTCCTGTAGCTGAATTTAGGGGTATTCGATACAGTACGATCACGACGACCACAACGCTGAATTTATTCTGCCCACCGGAAAGGCGAGTCTCGATAACTCAATGTACCATCACTGGTAATCGCCTTCCATACGTTCCGGAGACGTTGTTGACTACATCCCTTGGGTATTCCCATGCAAAAGGTTTTAGTGGGTTTGTCGAAAATGTCCTGATCGGAAGACAATTTGGCGACGATCTGAATGCGTCTGGTGTCGTCCTGAACGGCCAAATTGGGGGGATCGCGACACAGAGCTATTTAAATGCGACCGCAAATTATAAGGTCGAGAAATGGAAAACCACATTCTTCGTAACGGTCAAGAACGTTTTCGACAAGACTTTCATCGTGGACCGTGTACGAGGAATACTTCCTTCGAGCCCGCGTCTCGTTCAAGCAGGCTTGAATGTCAACTTTTGAATTGAAAAGGATGTACCAAACAGATCGACCTGCAATTCCTAACATTTATGGCCAAAAATGAGTGCATCAACATTTGGCATTGCTGCTCATTCAACAAAGTCCATCTTTCGGCTGGAGGCGTCAGGTTAGACTTTGGCCGTGATGAGTTTGACGAATTTGCTCAAACGGTGGTGGAGTTATATTGCGCGAGCTGGCTGCCCCATCAAGTGCTTCGAACACCGAAAAATAAGGGGGGAATGAGCCTGGATCCGCAAAAAGCCGACGCTCAATGGACGCATTGATGTGTTGAACTAGATCCGATGAGATATGAAAAGAATGATCAAGAGAATACTATTTCTGACCGCATTTGCCGCGATGATCTCAGCGTGCGGTTCGGCGGGGGACAATTCTGCGGCGAACCCACCATCTGCAGCCAAGATCGTGATCGCGCTAAAGCCGGACAAGAACCCGGACCAAATGTTGGCCGAACGTGAATCGCTGAAGAGTTTTTTATCTGGGAAATTGGGCAGGCCGGTAGATGTGGTGATACCCCTCTCGGCGGCAGTGATAAACGAGGGTTTTAGCAATGGAACGATCGACCTTGGTTATCTGAGCGGCAACGATCTTATCAATGCCCGGGAAGCCGAGCTGCTTTTGGTCGGTGAGATCAACGGAAGAACGGCCTACAAAAGCTATTGGATTTCGCTTAGGGATAAACCATACACCAGGGTCGAGGATCTGCGGGGCAAGCCAATAGCATTTGCAAGCAAGACGAGCACCTCTGGATTCGTGATCCCTTTGTGGGACCTGCGAAGCAAAGGGCTTGTTTCGGAAAAGGCCGATCCGGAAGAGTTTTTCGGCAAAGGAAACGTATTTTTCGGCACTGGCTATGTTTCGGCTGTAGAGCGGGTTCTGAACGGGCAAGCGGAAGCGGCGGCCGTCAGCTATTATGTACTTGACGAGAACAAGCATTTGTCTGACGATCAGCGGTCGAAGCTAAAAAAGGTGGCCGAGCAGGGCGATGTGCCGACGCATATAATCGCGGTTCGTAAAGGTCTCTCACCCGATGAGAAAGATCAGCTGAAACAAGCGCTGCTTTCGATGAACGAGGGGAATTATGCCGGGCTTCGCGATAAACTTTTTACGTCGAAGCTTGTCGAAGCCGATCAGGACGAACATCTCAGGCCGCTACGGGAAGCCCTAGCCGTACTTCCGAAGTAGATGGAAATTGCAAGAACTGCATCGCTTTCACCGGGCGAGACGGCGGCCGAGGTCGTCGGCCTTTCGATCAAGCGAGGCGGCAAGATACTTTTCAAGAACATGACCTGGAGCCTATCTGCCGGCCGCATGCTTGCTGTGACAGGACCGTCTGGCTCGGGAAAGTCGAGCTTGCTCGCGTGTCTTCGCGGACAGATCGAACCTGCGGACGGCCAGACTGCAGTGATGGCCAGCGGGCGATGCGGCGTCGGAACCGTGTTTCAGCATCTCAGACTTACTCAAGAGGCAAGTGTGCTGACAAACGTTCTAAGTGGAAGTTTAGGCGCCTATCCGTGGTGGAAAACCCTCCTGGGTTTCTCGCAAAACGAGAATCGACGTGCATTTTCTTACATTAATGAACTTGGCCTCGCTCCGCTGATCCATAAGCCGGTAAAAAACATTTCGGGTGGGGAGCAGCAGCGTACGGCGATCGCCCGTCTTTTGATGCAAGACCCGACATTGATACTTATCGACGAACCAACCTCCGACCTCGACGCCGAGCTTGCGAGACAAGTGCTGAGCCTGTTCAGCTCACTTTGTACGCAACGCGCAAAGGCGGTGGTTGCGGTTCTTCACGATACCGATCTGGTAAAGAGCTTTGCCGACCGGGAGTTAGTTATTCACCCGGATTTCGAAAATGGCTGGGCACTCCGTACAATTACCGGATAGTGCCGGAAGCTGACAACATTCCTAAGCTTTCCTGGCGTGAGCGCTTTACGGCGTTTCGCGTCAGCCTGATCCTGTTCGCGGTTGCCGTCCTGTTTTCGCTGCCCGCTATGAGCGGTGCCGGCCGCGATCTAAATTATCTTGAAAATTTCCGCCGTTTTGCCGCACAATTCTTTCCGCCCGATCTCACCGCCGCGCCGGAGATCCTTAAAGCCCTCGTAGAAACTGTGCAGATCGCCGTGATGGCGACCCTATTCGCTGCGCTGCTCGCACTTCCGCTCGCGGTGGCCGGTGCGCGGACCGTTTCGCCGAGACCGCTAAATATTCTCGTTCGAATGATCTTGAACGTGATCCGCACGCTGCCAAGCCTTGTCTGGGCCCTTCTTGCCGTGGCCGTGGTCGGGCCGAATCCGCTTGCCGGAGTCTTAGGGCTAACATTCTACAGCATTGGATATCTCGGCAAATTCTTCAGCGACGCATTTGAATCGATAGACACAAGTGTCCCCGACGGACTCAGAATGAATGGCGCCGATGCGGTTCAGGCTTTTCAATACGGACTTCTTCCTCAGGTGAAACCACTTGTCGCAAGCCACGTACTATGGATGCTCGAATACAACATCCGCTCGGCTGCTATCGTCGGGTACGTTGGAGCAGGCGGCATCGGACTGCTGCTGCATACCTACCAGGAATTTGGGCAGTGGAACAGGTTCTCTGCGGTCTTGCTGTTTATTCTGGGCCTTGTTACTGTTCTTGATCTTTTTGGCGAATGGCTGAGGAGGAAGATCCTGCAAAACGATCGATAGAGGGCTGTCTTTGATCTTACCTTCGACAAGGTCAAGATCGTACGTTCGGCCTCTATGCAGCAGCTCCTATGCACTCGCTAACTTACGGCCAGCTAATAAGGGGTAATCGCAACTTTCGCAATCTTCTGGCGGGCCAGGTGATCTCAGAGTTGGGTAACTGGTTCAATTTTATCGCCGGGCTGGGGTTGGTGCGTTTTGTTTCAGATGCCTCTCCCACCGCCGCCGGAATATTTTTTCTTTGCCGAGTCTTGCCGTTTGCTATCGGTTCACCGTTTGCCGGCACATTTGTTGATCGTTTCTCGCGAAGGCAGGTGATGATCTGGACCGACCTTGCCCGGGTGGCGGTCGCGCTGATGTTTCTCTTAGTTACGACCAAAGATGATCTCTGGATAGCCTATATTGGCACTGTTCTGCTCTCAACTTTCGGGGCGTTCTTCGACGGGGCTAAGAACGCGACCACGCCAAATCTGACCGGCCGTGAGGGCCTTCTTGCCGGGACGGCCCTGATGTTTTCAAGCCGATTCTTGCTTATGGCGATAGGCTCCGGCCTTGGAGGCTGGGCTGCGGCCGCTTTCGGATACGAGGTCGCCTTTGTTATAAACGCCCTTTCCTTTCTTGCGTCCGCGTTCACGGTTTGGCTTATTCCGGAAGAAGCGACCCGCGATCTGCGAACGGCAGTAAGAATGGCCGACCGTTCGACGCGTCCCGGCTTTCTTGCCGAGTTGAAGGAAGGGCTGAAGTACACGGTCACAAATCATTTTGCGCTTACTATCCTGCTCCTCAACATAATGTGGGCCATCGGCGGAGGGGCCATAAACGTTGTATTCGAGCGCGTCGGGGGCGTTTATTTCGCGGCTAAGGAGGGCTGGAACGCCGACATGGCCGTTGGGATACTTTGGTGGGCGGCGGGCTTAGGCCTGACCTTTGGCATGCTCGTCGCGCATCGCGCCTCGATGATCCTCGACCGGCGAAGGTCACATACCGTTTTTATCGGTTGGGCACTTATTATTCACGGCCTACTATTCTCGTTTGCCGGTGTAATGCCGACGCTTATCCTTTTCGCGGTCTTTACATTTATCTCGCGAGCTTTGATCGGCGTCGAGTATGCGGTTCAGGAGACATTGTTTCAGCGTAGCCTGCCCGACTATATTCGCGGCCGCATCTCAACGCTGGACCGAGGAGCGGAACTCTCTGTGTTCGGTATTTCGAGCTATATGTCCGCCGAATTGATGTACTTCATTTCGCCAATGACGCTGACCATCGCTTCGGGCATTTTGTCCGCATCGGCCGGCGTGCTGTGGTTCATTCGGCAAGGGACGAGCAACGAGAAGATAAGCGATGTGCTCGATTGAACTTATACATTCGAGGAAAATACCGGGCTCCCGATGCTCAGGTTGAGATCTAGGCGGTTATGATGACTGCGCGATTGCCGGTGAGTTCGGAAAAATCCTTGGTATAGATAGCTTCGACACGTCGGATCGATGCGATGGTACTGACTATCTCCTGTGTGGTCACAAGGCCGCCTTCGACGTGGGCGAGAGCCCAGGTCTTGATGTGAGTTGCTCTCGATAATGCGGCAGAGAGGATCTTTAGATACTGGGATTTTGTCTCGACCGGCCCGCCTAGTTTTCCATGGCGGGCAGCTTCAAAATCTGGCCAAAAATCGTCGCCTCCTCGCAGCCATTCTTCCCGCCAAGCCGTCTTGTCAATAAAGCTGGTCGGCCCTCCATTATCCGTCGAAGGCAGCCGTAGGAACATCAGGTCTGCGGCTGTCTCCGCAATAAAATCATCGGGGGCCTTATTTTGGCAGCCATTGTTTTGCCGATTGTTATAGGGTTCCGGCAGCGTCGTCCAGAGGCGGCGAAGGACGTTTGATAGAGGTTGGCGAAGCTCGCGAGTCTCCTCATTGAACGAAAGAACATAATCGCCTACCGACATTACCAGACTTGCTGCAATGGCGAATGCAAAAGGTGACTGGAGCTTGTCCAGATTGCTTCGCACGTTATCAAACCACCATGAATCGGTCTCACTGAACCATTTGCGTAGGGCTGGGTTCCTTAGCCTGTTGCCTGGTACGTAAACATCCTCTAGTACCATATTAACATTATCGTCAGAAAGTTTTTCGCTGTTATTCTGGATGGAAGCAAGCGCGCGCGTCCAAGTGGATTGCATCGTATCGTTCGCAAGGACCCGAATATCGCTATACTTTAGGTGCTGTCCCAGGGAAGGATTTCCCGTAAACGGTATAGCGATCGACCGGAACTGGTGACGACGCAGTACATTCGTCTCAAAGGCAAGCCAGCTTTTGGGTGTAAATAAGAAACGTCTAGTCATTCTTGTTCGCTCCGGTAGATGGCTGTTCGTCGATCATTGAGATGTCGCTGCTTGAGGAGAACTTCGGCTGCTCATCGTTTTTGTCTGCGAGTTCGTTGGTCGGAGCGAACGGGTCAGCATTGAGCCGGGCTTCCGTCTCAACGCCTTGAGTATGGTCCATACTGGTGGCTACCTCGACCTGTTCCAGGTAATCGCTGGCAAAGAATGCTGTCACCACCTTGGGGTCAAACTCAAGTCCGGCCCATTCAGCAAGATGTACTTTTGCCTCTGCTACCGACATCGCATTCCTGCGAGGCCTGTCATCTCGCAGGGCGGCAAATGAATCCGCAACCCGCAGGATCCGTGCCGCAAGGGGTATCTGCTCGCCTTCAAGGGCATCGGGATAACCCGTACCGTTCCACCATTCGTGATGCCAACGAATAAGAAGCTGGACACCGCGCGAAAGACCCCGCTTTGCGGCTTCCTTCTCGCCGATCACGGGATGACGCTGCAGGTCGAGACGCTCGGCCGCCGACAGCGGCCGGTTCTGCCGGATATACTCGCGGTTCATCACCATCTCTCCTATGTCATGGAGCAATGCTGCCTGCTGCATAAAGAAACGGTCGTGGGTTGAGAAATTGAGATACTTTCCGATAGCGTCTGCGATCGACGCTATTCGGAGTCCGTGAGAATATGCATAGCCTTCGAATGCATCGATCTCAGACGAAAGCTCCAGCAATTTCTCATCAAGACCAACATTCTCGACAGCATGAGATTCTTTGGACCACATAATTCGCAAAAAATGAGATTCTAGCACACGCGGGCCGAAAACGATGATCAGCGAAAGTCCATTCAGGGGCTAAGCTCAACCGCCAGCTGGATCCTAACGAGACCCCGATCCCCGCCTGCTCAGAGATAAAGTATGGAAGTAAATCGAGCAAGAAAGGTCGCCGCTGCCGCCATTCGTTTGCAAGCCAATACACAGCTGCCCACTGTTGATCTCCGAGATCCGCTGAAATGTCAGGCCTGGATCTTTTCAAGCCTCTTTTTGGCCTCAGGATTGTCCGGAACAAGCTCTAGAAATCGTTTCAGCTCTCCCTCAGCCCGCTTCATCAGTTTCCGTTCGATCAGGAAATCCACCAGCATCAACCTGATCTTCGGGTTCTTCGGATCGAGTTTAACGGCGGTCTGCAATTCGCCCTCAGCTTTGTGCCTTTGTTTTTCGTCGAATGAAAGTGCCTTTCCAAAATAGGCGCGGTAAAGTGCGTTATCTGGGTTATAGTGGGCGGCGCGACCAAGGAACGGCACCGCTTTCTCATATTCTTCATCCATCAACAGACCGAGCCCGACCTCGAAGTTCTCCAAGCCATGTTCGGCCTTTTGATCAATTACCTGGCCGGTTGATTCAGACTGTGCTCGTAGCTTTTCCTTGAGTTCGAGTTCTTTACGAACCTTGTAATCGTAGTTCTCTCGAGAATCGGCTGACTTAAGAGTTTCGTAGGCTACCTGAACGCTTGAGAATGCGTTCTGGATCCGCTGTTGGGTGGCTTGATCTTCGCGATGGAAGCGGTCCGGGTGAAAGGATTTTGCCAACGATAAATAAGAACTCTTTATTTCTGCGATCGGAGCCTTTACCGCTATTCCGAGAACGTCGTAGTGGGTCTTTGCAGATTCTGTACGTTCCAGATATTCCGTGAGCGAGATCTCAGGGGTTCCGGGAGAATGGCCTTCCGTTTCAGCCGCCGGTTCCTCAACGGCCTCGGCAGGCTTCGTCTCGGCGGCGGGCCGCATCGTCTCGACATCCGAGCGCTGAGCTTCCTTGACGACCGCAAGCCGGGCGGCTCTCATCGCGGACAATTTGTTTGCCGAAAAGGCCGAGTTCCACTCAAGCCTTTCCAACATTCCTGCAAGCCATAGAACATAAAGCGTTTGTAAAAATCCATTCTCCGGCAAGCCGCATTCAAGTATAAGATCCTCGATCTTTCTCGGTTCCGTTTCAAACCTCTTCAAAACATAGTCTTCATGGCTTTGCAAGACCATCTCATTCTGAGGGTAGTCTCGCCTTTGGAACTTCTCGCCCATGCTCCGAATCCTTGACAGTGAAAAACCCGACGGCAGGCAGCGGGCAAAGTCCAGCAGTACCGCTTCGCAGCCAACCGGAAAAAACAGGTCCTCGCGGCTTCGGACAAGCGGGCTGAAATGCCATTCGCCGTCCGTCCAGGACAAAACATCTATGATTATCTTCTCGATCGACGAGCCTATCACACGATCGATCTCCTCCTTGCTCATCAGGCCAGATTTGATCAAGGCGGCCCGGAGTTCGATATCGTTGTTGCATTTCGGAAGCCGGCCTAATGCGGCTCGGTCAATATTCTGCGAGTTCAACAAAACGGAGAGCAGTCGGTGTTCGCGGCGGTTTGAAACCCCATAGACGATCAAACCCTCACGGAAGTAAAAGATCGAACGTTTCTCGCCCGCGTTAACCCGCAATGAGCCGTGGAGACGCGCACCGCGAATTTCGACAAGAAGTTCCGCAAAGGGATGGTCGACAAATTTGCCAGTTTGATCAAGAGAATTCTGAGGTGTCATTTATCGGGGAATCGGGAGGGCGTGGGCAAGACTAACCTTGTAAAAGTTTAACAAATCGCACGCCGTTATGTTAAGTCCAAAGTTTTATTTCTCGCGATCGGCCCAACCGCTGTCTCGGGCTCAGGGCACGGTAATGCTGCAGGCTCTTTGCTGCCTTGGACAAATGAAATTGGAATCATGCGGCCCGATAATAAGCCGGCCGAAACGGCCAGCTTAGAGAAAGGGTGCATTTAGGGGATGAATTTGACACCCTAAGTACAAATTGCGAAAGTTTCTTTGGCCGAAAGGCATGTTAGTCTGGCCTGCTGTGAAAATAACCCATGCCCGATACCATCGAGATCCGAGAATGCGAGACATTAGAAGAGCTTGCGAGCTGTGTTGACCTACAGCGAACAGTATTCGCCCTGCCTGAGATCGAGATCTCCCCGGTGAGGCACTTCGTTGTTACCAAAAATGCCGGCGGCTTTGTGCTGGGAGCCTATGACGAAGGTATGTTGATCGGTTTCGTGCTCAGCGTGCCGGCATTTCTTCGCGGCGAAAAGGCATTCTACTCCCATATGACCGCTGTCCTGCCGGAATACCAAAGTCATGGCGTTGGGCGTCGCCTAAAATGGGCACAGCGGACGCGAGCACTCGAGGCCGGTGTGAAGTTCGTGAAATGGACATTCGAGCCATGGAAGGCCCGAAATGCCTATTTTAACCTCGAAAAGCTCGGAGCGATCGTGACCGAGTATGAAAGGAACTTCTACGGTATCGATTACTCCACCTCGGAGCAGAATGATCAAAAGATCGGACTTGCAAGCGATCGTCTATTTGCGGAGTGGCATTTGAAAAGCGACAAGGTGGAAGCGCTCGCTGCCGGCGAGCGATTTATCGATTATGGTATTGTCGCGGCCGAGATCGAGGTACCGAATGATTGGTCGTCCGTTCTCAAAGAAGGTGCCGAGAAGGCTCTCGCGGCCCAAGAGAGGATCCGCTCTGATTTCGAGGCAGCAATTAAACAAGGACTCGTTGCGCGCGGATTCAGGCGTGACGAACTCAAGCCCAAGTATCTTCTTTACTCCGCTTGATGCGAATGTTCGAGATAGATCCTGATATTCGAAAAGGCCGAACGTTACCGTCGAGTTTTTATACTGACGAGCGGGTCTTCGAGCTTTCGATGGAGCGGATCTTTGCGAGAAGTTGGTATCTGGCAGCGGGGCCGGATTTTCAAAGCACGCTCCGGCCGGTTTTTTTGTGGCCGGGACTGCTGGACGAGCCGATCTTGCTAGTTAAGAATAGTGAAAGAACAAGTTGCTTTTCGAACGTTTGTACCCACCGCGGAAAAATACTTGTAGAAAATGAATGTAATGCAAACGTGATCCGTTGCGGATATCACGGCCGCCGGTTCAAGCTTGACGGCAAAATCCTCTCGATGCCGGAATTCGAAGGCGTCGAGGGTTTTCCGTCGAAGGACGACGATCTGCCGGAAATACCTGTGGCGGATTGGCATGGTTTTCTGTTCTCATCGCTCTCGCCATTCGCTTCTTTCTCGTCGGTTATTTCAGACCTTCCCGAGGGAGACTTGTTCACCTTTTCGCGGCCTCTTTCTCTGGCGTCGCGGCGCGATTACCAGGTTGGTGCCCATTGGGCCTTGTATTGCGAGAATTATCTCGAAGGATTCCATATACCCTACGTCCACCGAGGCCTGAACGAAGTGGTCGATTATGGAACATACGACACGGAACTGTTCCGGTATTCGAGCGTCCAAACCGGTCTGGAAAGCAACGGTGCGGTCGCGGGCAAATATCTGTTCATTTTTCCGGCGACGATGTTCAATTTTTATGATTGGGGGATCTCAGTCAACATCGTCCGACCAATGTCACCGTCAAGAACTGTTGTAGAATTTCTGACCTATCTGGCCGAGGGGGCCGAGATCGGGTCAGGGGCCGGCGGGGATCTCCACCGCGTTGAGATGGAAGACGAAGCTGTGGTTGAAAGCGTTCAACGAGGCATACGCTCGAGATTCTATGATCGAGGACGTTATTCGCCAACGCGCGAACAGGGCACGCACCACTTTCACCGCTTGATCGCTGAGTTTATGGGGTGACTGAAATCGTTTATCATTTTTTGGAATGGCTACTTCCGCAGAACGAGAGATCAAAGCTCTGCGTGCCGAGATCGAAAGGCATAACGAGCTCTATTATCAGAAGGCACAGCCTGAGATATCTGATTACGAGTTCGATATGCTGCTTGAGAGGCTGCGCGATCTTGAAGCCGAACACCCAGACCTAATAACGCCCGACAGCCCGACCCAGCGCGTCGGCGGCAAGGCGGACAGTCTTCGTCCGTTCACTCACACAGTGCCGCTGATGTCTTTGGACAACAGCTACAGCCTCGACGACTTAAAGGCCTTCACCGAACGCTGCGAAAAGCTTGCCGAAGGTCGAAAGCTGGAGTACGTTGCGGAACTTAAGATAGACGGCCTCAGCGTTTCGCTGCACTATGACGGCGGCATATTGAAGACGGCCGCGACCCGCGGCGATGGCCAGACGGGCGACGAGGTCACGCAGAATGCAAAGACCATTCGCACCGTTCCACTCCGGTTAAAGAGGGATGTTCCAGAGCATGCCGAGGTTCGCGGCGAGGTCTTTTTGTCTCGTTCTCAATTTGCACGGATCAATTCCGAACTCGAGATGCAGGGCGAAAAGACGTTTGCCAACCCGCGGAACTGCGCGAGCGGGACGCTTCGTATGCTGGACTCGCAGATCGTCGCTTCGCGTCGGCTGGATATGTTTCCTTACGATGTTTTCACCGGAAGCCAGAAGATGTTCGATACACACTGGGAGAATTTCGATTGGCTCGAGCGGAACGGTTTCAACGTCAACCCGAATCGTGCTCTGTGCACTGGCTTTGACGAACTCGTAACCTTTATCAACGGCATGGAAACGCATCGCGATTCGCTCGATTATGAGATCGACGGCGTTGTCGTTAAAGTCAATTCAACTGCGTTGCAGGACGAGTTCGGTGCAACCACCAAAGCGCCGCGGTGGGCTATTGCATACAAATATCCAGCGCGGCAGGCGACGACGAAACTCCTTTCGATAAGTGTGCAGGTCGGCCGGACTGGAGCCTTGACGCCGGTCGCAAACCTTGAACCCGTTCAGCTTGCGGGAACGACGGTCGCTCGGGCGTCGCTACACAACGAAGACGAAATAAAGCGTCTGGACCTTAAGATCGGCGACCACGTACTGATCGAAAAGAGCGGCGAGATCATTCCGCAGGTACTTCAAAATATACCTTCGAAACGCGACGGCAGCGAGACAGATTTCGAGTTCCCGACCGAATGCCCGGTCTGCGGCTGGGACGCGGTCCGCCCCGAAGGCGAAGCGGTCCGCCGCTGCACGAATCCCGACTGCCCGGCGAAGCTGAAAGCTCGTATCCAATATTTCGCTTCGCGAAAGGCAATGGATATCGAGGGGCTTGGCGAAGTGCTGGTCGAAACGCTCGTCGATAAAGGAATGGTTCGGGACGTTGCTGACCTTTTTGATCTAAAGGTTGAGGACATCGCCGCACTTGAACGCATGGCAGAGAAGTCCGGCACGAACTTGATCGACCAGATCGAGGCGAGTAAGACGCGCGGGCTCCAACGGCTTCTTTATGGCATCGACATCCGTCACGTTGGCGAACGTTACGCAAAGATCCTGGCCAACAACTTTCGAAGCATAGACCGCATCGCCGAGGCGTCGGTCGAGGAACTCGATGACATTCCTGAGATCGGCCTCGCGGTCGCGGAGAGCGTGTATAACTGGTTTCGAGAGCCGAGGAATATCGAACTTATCGAACGCTTGAAAGCCGCCGGCGTTCAGATGGAAATGGACGCGTCTTCGACCGCTGCACTTGACGAGCGATTTGTTGGGAAGACATTTGTACTCACGGGCAAACTCGAGAACTTTACCCGCGACGAAGCCGCAAAAATGATCGAAGACCGCGGCGGCCGCGTTTCGTCATCCGTCAGCAAGAAGACCGATTACGTCGTCGCCGGCTCTGATGCGGGTTCGAAATTGACTAAAGCAGAAGGCCTCGGAATAGCGGTATTATCTGAAAAGGAGTTCCGATCCTTGATGAATTGATTTTTCATGGAGTTGCGGATGCTGAGCACATTTCAGGATGTTGTCTCGCGTCTCGACGCGATAGAAGTCCCGTACATGGTGACCGGTTCATTCGCGATGCTCGTTTACGTGCCCGCACGGACGACCTATGATGTCGATATAGTCATCGAGCTCACGGAGGATAACGCCGATAGATTCGTCCAAGCCTTTGTGCGGGACTACTACATCGAGGAGAAGTCTGTTCGCCGGGCGATCGAAAGACGTTCGTTGTTTAATATCATCAGCCTTTCTACTAGCTTTAAGGTTGACTGTATAATCCGAAAGGATACCTTGCTCGAGAAAGAAAAGTTTGGCCGGCGGGTACGAGCCGAAGTCGAGGGCATTGGATTTTGGACGATCACCGCAGAGGACCTTATTCTCTCAAAACTGACATGGGCCCGCGAAAGTCTGTCCGAGCGTCAGTTTCAGGACATAAGGGCACTTCTCGAAAGCGGAGTTGATGAAACAGTAATTAGAGTACGGGCTGAACAAGAAGAACTTTCCGGCGTGCGGTTAGAATACGAACGATGGAAGACACGAGTCAAGAACTAAGGGCGGTCCAAAGAAACATCTGGGCGGAGTTGCCACTATGCAGGCGGGTCCGGATATGCTCGGAAATGTTCGAGCTTGTTTGGTCCACCGCATCGAAACGAGCTCCTGCGGAATTATCTGATTCCGACCGTGATAGATTCGTCTTTCTTGAGATCTACGGCTTCGATCGGCCATTTTGAGCTGACCAACTAAAATGCTTTTTGTTTCAGGTCAGGTGAACGCGGCCTAATTCATGAGCAATTTGATTGACGATGAGGTCTAACAGTAGGCGTATGGATTCTAGGTCATTCGTCCGGGAGATCTTGGTTTGGTGGCCCGCGCTTAATGCTATAGGAATCTTCTTTGTTAACATGTACGCGGAGGGTTCAGTAGGGAAGCGATCATGAGGCAACTCGAGTTAGGAGTCGATCTAGATCGCCAGGCGATCGACCAAGCGCCGATCACTGTCCAATATTGTAACCACGACCATGACCCCATGATCGACTGAAGGGGACCGAAGAATAATAATTGGAGGGATCGAGGGAGCCTAGGCGATGGTCGGAAGGGAGTCTATCCATCTGGTAAAAAAGTGACCGGGAGCCGCCTGCTCTTTCGAAGAGTGTTTCTCCTCGGTCCGCGGCACCGACCTCAAAACTCAGGTGATAGAAAAAAGAGGCCTAAGGAAGCCAATCGTTCACTTCCAGTTTTTCTCCTTTCTGAATCTCTTTATTACCATTTCACGGCGAAGTTTCGGCAGGCGGTCTATGAAGAGTGTGCCGTTACAATGGTCGGTCTCGTGGAGAAATGCGCGGGCCGCATAGCCTTCAGCTTCACGTTCGAACCACTCGCCTTTTTCGTTTTGAGCCCTCAATCGGGCCTTCATCGGCCGGACAACAACCGCCGGGATCTTGCCGACGGAAAGGCATCCTTCCTGTCCTGACTGCTCGCCTTCGGTATGAACGATCTCGGGGTTTGCGGCGATTAGCTTTATGCCGTCGCAGTCCATTACGAAAAGTCGCAGGCTGAGCCCGATCTGGGGTGCTGCAAGCCCAACGCCTTCGGCGTCGTACATAGTGTCAAACATATCGGCGCAGAGCAAAGAAAGGCTCTCATCAAACTCTTCGACGGGCGAACCAACCACGCCCAAAACATCGTCTGGGTACTCGCTTATCTTTCTGATGGCCATAAAACGGTCGAGACGGAAGGAAATTTAGGACAAAGGCCACAAAGCTAAGGCCGGTGGATCGAAACGCTCCTGTCGATCGGTGTCCTGATCTGCGATCATCTTGGAATAAACCCGCTGCGTGCCCCACGGCGGAAAGTTCGATGTGCGAAGAATCCTTTCTCTTCGCGAGCCTTGCACTCCCAACAGATCACTTGTGCGTTACCCATTGGATCGAACCATAAGTTGTAATGTAATGTTTCCCGATCGCATCGGCCGCAACGCTTGCGCGGCCTTTCAGTTAGCTTAGGGTCGAAAGAGTCGAGCATGTGTAGGATTCTATAATCTAATTTACTAGCATTCAATCGAAAAAGCGGCCAAGAAGGCCGCCGGTTCTTGATACTCAAAAAAGAGCCTATTCCGGCTGGCCCTTGCAGCCTGGCCCAAACAACGCTGGCTGTTTGGTGCTGATAATGGGGTAATTCTCTGCCTGTTTGTTGATCTCAAGCCAAGGCAGGTATTCTTCGGGGACTGACATATCTGAAAAGATAGCCTCTACCGGGCATTCTGGGATACAGGCGTCGCAATCAATGCATGTATCCGGATTGATCAGCAAGCGGTCGGGAAGTTCGTGAAACGCTTCAACCGGGCAGACCGCAGCGCAGTCTGTGTACTTACATTCTACGCATGGTTCGGTGACAATATAGGTCATCTGATTCCAATGATTCTCCTATTCCGGGGTAATCGAAAATAGCAACTTAAAACCGTAATATCCTGACGAGAACTTGTCAAATCAGCCTTAACAAGTGATAGAATTCCATAATTATCAGTTCTTAGAGGTTCGACAACACTAAGGAAAATCAAATGAAAGAAGGCAGAGCGGAACGCGAATTATCGCTGGATTTTTTGCGTGTCACGGAGGCAGCGGCGATTGAATCCGCCAAGACGATGGGTCAGGGCGACCGCAAGCATTCGGACCACGTGGCGGTCGAGGCCATGCGGGAAGTAATGGATTCGGTGCCGATGCGAGGCCGAATAGTGATCGGAGAGGGCGAGCGCGATGAAGCGCCAATGCTGTACATTGGTGAAGAATTGGGCGGCGGAGCTTTTTCGGCAGAAGCAAGGGCTGAATTCCCAGAGGTGGATATAGCCGTCGATCCGCTCGAGGGTACTAATCTGTGCGCTCTTGGTGCTAACAATGCCATTGCGGTTCTGGCGGCCTCAGAGCGAGGCGGTCTGTTGAACGCCCCGGATATCTACATGGATAAGATCATCGTCGGCCCCTCGTGCAGGGGGTCGGTTGATATTGACGCCCCGGTTGCTGACAATCTTAAGAACATCGCTCGCCGTTTGGGCCGCGATATCGAAGATCTTACGGTGATCTGTCTCGACCGTCCCCGGCATAAACAGCTTGTTGCTGATGTTAGGGCAGCGGGGGCAAGGATCCGGCTTATTTCGGACGGAGACCTTTCGGCAGGCATATCGGCTGCGGTTGCAGGTACGAATATTCACGCTTTAATGGGAATTGGCGGAGCACCTGAGGGAGTGATCACGGCCGCTGCGATGAAATGCCTGAACGGGGAAATACTTTCGAAGTTCGTCTTTGACCCAGAGCGGCTAGGGGTGGACAGGACAAAAGTTCCTCCCCGCGAAGAATCGATCGAAAGGATCAAAGGAATGGGAATAAGTGACCCAGACAAGGTATTTGACACAAATGACCTTGCTCCCGGCAAAAAGATCATCTTTGCGGCAACCGGTGTGACTGACGGGTCACTACTGAGGGGCGTAAGGTTCTTTGGTGAAGGAAAGCGGACCCATTCGGTCGTGATGACGACCGACAATAAGAGTATCAGGTTTGTGGACACTGTTCACATCGAAGGAGGACCGGACGCTGTGATAAGGTTCTAGCAGTTTGGAAACCTTCAGGATCGTGACCCGCGAAGTCGTTGGTCGCAGTAGTCATTGGTTCAAGTCTCAGGTAGGTTCCTGACCTTTATGCTTTTACTCGTGTTTTAGCCTAAAACTCATACTATAGATCGAATCTGGGATGGTTGCTTTTCGGTTCAAGACAACAGAGAAAGGAGTGATTATTGGTGAGTGGCTTTGAAACAAATGGAAATCGGACAAACGGCCATGGCCTAACCAAGCCAAATGGCGATGGCGGGAAACTGATCGTATTGACCGCCCCTTTGACTGAGGCTATAGATCATGCTGGATACTTTATCCAGATGGCAATGGCATCACTTCCCATCTGGCTTGAGGGTATATTGAATCGTAAATACCCTGAATGGCGAAATGTCGAACACAATCCCGACGGCACTGCCAAATATATGCCAGCCGGGGTGCGACTTGTCGAAAAGTCGCTCGAACGGGTATATCCGCCAGATGATATAGTTGCCTGCTTTCCTCAGGATATCGATAAGTTTATTGGGCCGCGCACCCGTGTGGTCGCCGTATCCACGCATAACCCTCTCGGTGTTACATTTGCCGCTGGTGTTTACACGTCGATTTTCGGATCGTCGAAGATGCCCATCAATTCACATTATTCACGGGAATTGTTCGCACAGATAAAGTCGAATCCACACCGTGAGAACTTCAAGGTCATTGTCGGAGGTTCCGGCGGCTGGCAGATCATTCAGACGGATATGTACGACGAACTCGGCATTGACTGTGTTGTTGAAGGCCGGAGTGAGTCGCAGGATACCCTTGATCTTTTCGCTAAAGCCATAGCCGGCGAAGACCTTCCCAAGGAACTGACCGTCGTGCATCCGAAAGAACGAGAGGCGATCATGTTCCCGGATAAGCGAACGACATTTGGAGTGGTCGAAATGACCACAGGATGCGGCCGCCGGTGTAAGTTCTGTGTTCCAGATCTGAATCCGCAGATCGACCTGCCCAAGGACAAGATCATGGATGCAGTCAGGGCCAACGTCGAACAGGGAAACAAGCAAATAAGCCTGGCGACGGAGGATATGTTCATCTGGGGCCAGGTACACACTGATACTCCATTTTATTTTCCTAATCGGGAAGCCCTTCTCGATCTATATCAGTCTATTGTCGAGACCCCCGGTGTGGAACAACACGTGCTAAGCCATTCCACCATCGCGCCGGCGGTGGTCGATCCGATCCTTATCAAGGAACTATCGCGTATTCTTCTCCCGAAAAGTCCGATCCACTTTCCTTATCTAAGCTCTCATCCTGAAAAAAAGGCTCTTGCTCCATTGATCGGACTTGAGACAGGCTCGGTCCGCATGGCCAAAAAGGTGATGGCCGGAAAAGGGGTTCCTTTCTCGATCAACGACTGGCCGAGCGTTGTGCTTGAAGGTTTACGGATCCTTAATGAGAATAATTGGTTCCCGGCAATGACGCTGATCGTTGGCAACCCCGACGAGACGGATGAGGACAACATGGCCACACTCGATCTGATCTACGAGATGGAACGACGCGGGCTGTTTGCATTCCTCATACCCTCGATCTTCACTCCACTTCACGATACGCGGATGGAAATGGAAAGAGGAGTTACACAGACCAAACAGCTTACACCGCTGCAGTGGCAATTGATGATGAAATGCTGGAAGATGAATCTCCGGCCGGGACAGTATAGCTGGTGGGGCCCTACCGCTTGGCGAGTGGGGTCGATAGGGATGTGGTTGTACAAGCTTAGAAAGCTTAACGGCCCCAATTTCACTTATCCGCTGCTGATGTTCTCAAGCCTGCTGAGCGAAAAGCGGCTTGCTAAGATGGGCAAGATATACCTTGGACAGCCCCTTGAGACAAAGAACCGAGCAGAATTGCTTGCAACGATCAAGCCTAGCCAGTGGAAGTATCTGCGGGCTGACTGCGGCGATATTCCGAGACAGGTCCACACAGCAGTTGCTGCGTGACAAACTGGAGCAATTTCATCTGAAGTACTGATCAAGGTCTGTTCAAACTCGATCGTCATGGCCGGTAACTCTAAATACGTACTCGATTTCAGCGAGGTAAGCGCGGGTGACGTTGCTCTCGTTGGCGGGAAGTGCGCGAGCCTGGGAGAACTTTTCCGTGAGCTCACTGCTCAGGGGGTCCGCGCTGTTGATGGCTTTACCACAACGAGCCAAGCCTATGAGGTGCTTCTTGAGACTGACGGGCTTCGCAAGAGGCTTCGGTCGCTTCTCAAAGGGCTCGACGTAAACGATCTGGAAGCGTTGGCCAGTGTCGGCAGCGAGGCCAGGCGGTTGATGCTAGAAACGCCTTTTCCACCTGAAGTTGAAGCCGCGATCCTCGATGGCTACTCCAGATTGGGCGATCGGATAGGGAAAAAGGCCTTCGAGGTTGCGGTCCGCTCGTCTGCAACCGCCGAGGATCTGCCCGACGCATCGTTTGCCGGACAGCAAGATACGATCCTGAACGTCCGTGGGCAGCAGCGGTTGATCGAAGCATGTCATCAATGCTTTTCATCGCTTTGGACCGACAGGGCGATCTCTTACCGTTCTGCGAAAGGATTTGACCACTTTGACGTTGCCCTCTCGGTCGGAATTCAACCGATGGTGCGGTCTGATATTGCCTGTTCTGGTGTAATGTTCACGCTGGATACAGAGAGCGGATTTCGTGATGCCGTTGTGATCAACGGAGCATGGGGCCTAGGTGAAGCGGTCGTTCAGGGCATGGCGACTCCGGACGAATGGATAGTCTTCAAGCCCACGCTGAAGCAGGGGTTTCGCCCGATCGTTACTCGAAAGCTTGGCGTAAAAGAAGTGAAGATGGTCTTTGCGGACGACGGTACCGGAACCCAGGTGCGCGATGTTGTCGAATCGCAAAGAAATCGTTTCTGCCTAGCTGGTTTCGAGGTACTCCAACTTGCTGATTGGGCCTGCAAGATCGAGGACCATTATTCCGTCCTGGCCGGCCAACATCAACCAATGGATATCGAATGGGCTAAGGATGGGATCACCGGCGAGCTCTTCATTCTTCAGGCCCGTCCCGAGACGGTACACACCCAAAAAGACCAGAATTTTGTAGAGACTTACCGGCTGACGGGCCAGCACGGAGCTCCGCTTACAAGCGGCGTGGCGGTCGGCGAAAAGATCGGCCACGGAACGGCTCACGTTCTTCTCGATCCATCCAAACTCGGGACATTCAAAGAAGGGGAGATACTCGTAACAACGATGACAGACCCTGCGTGGGAGCCAATAATGAAGCGTGCATCCGCGATAGTGACCGAACGGGGCGGGCGCACCTGCCACAGCGCGATAATCAGCAGGGAGCTCGGGATCCCTTGCATAGTCGGGTCGGGCAATGCGACAGAGGTCATCAAAACTGGAACCGACATCACTGTCTCGTGTGCCGAGGGAGAGCGCGGAAACGTATATTACGGAAAGATCGATTTCGAAATTGACCGACAGGAGATCACTGACCAAGAGAGGCCAAGAACCCACGTGATGATGAATGTTGGCGATCCAGACCACGCGTTTGCAGTATCGCGAATGCCTAATGACGGTGTCGGCCTGGCGAGGTTGGAGTTTATTATCAACAATCACATCGGAATCCATCCGATGGCTCTTGTAAATTATCCGAAGCTGAAGCGTTCCGAGGATATTGCGGAAATTTCGAGGCGGATCTTGGAAGAAGATCCGAAGGAATTCTTCGTTCGGAAACTTGCTGAAGGCGTGGGTAGAATCGCTGCCGCCTTTTATCCGAAGCCCGTAATAGTCAGAATGTCAGATTTCAAATCCAACGAATATGCCCGGTTGATCGGCGGCGGTGAATTTGAGCCTGAGGAAGAGAATCCAATGATCGGGTTTCGCGGAGCGTCCCGTTATTACGACGACCGGTACCGCGCCGGTTTTAAGCTTGAATGTCAGGCACTTCAGCGGGTGCGAGAGGATATGGGCCTGACGAACGTGACGCCGATGATCCCCTTTTGCCGGACCGTTGAGGAAGGGGAACGCGTGATCGCTCTAATGGCAGATTACGGATTGGTTCAGGGCGAGAACGGGTTGGAGATCTATGCCATGTGTGAATTGCCGGCAAACGTCGTTTTCGCAGACGAATTTTTGCAGGTTTTTGACGGATATTCAATTGGTTCAAATGATCTTACACAGCTTGCTCTCGGCCTGGACCGAGACTCCGAGATGGTAGCTCACCTTTTCGACGAGCGGAACGGAGCGGTTGAAAAAATGGTGGCAATGGCGATCGACGCTGCGAAGCGAAACGGCAAGAAGATAGGGATCTGCGGCCAGGCCCCTTCGGATTATCCTGAATTTGCCGAATTTCTGGTCGAACGCGGGATCAACTCCATCTCACTTAATCCGGACACAGTTATCCAGACGACGCGACATATCCTGGAGACCGAGAAATCCCTAGAAGGGGCGGCTATGGGGTCGCAGGCTTCCTGATGTTTGGGGCTACCGTAAACGGCGGTCCCAGCCGGTCAGACTTATCTTCCAATGCTTCGATCTTTAGACAAGGGCTGTGCCGGGCCCATGCTGGTAGTTTTAATGATGTATGACCCAACCGGCGGGCAATTATAGAGATCAGCATTCAGCAGGTGCGTTTCGCCGGCAGGCATTCCGTGTTTGGGCGGTTTCGGCAGGTCTGGCTTTCGTGTGGGTCGCCCTGATCGCTGCGGCCCCATTGGCCAGAGCGAACGACATGTCCATTTCCGAGCATCTTTACACTTTCTTCAGCTATATTTGCCATCAACTCCCCGAAAGATCACTGCATCTAGCGGATCACCCGATGGCCGTTTGCTCTAGATGCTTCGGGGTCTATTTTGGGCTTTTTCTAGCATTGGCAACCTATCCCCTGTGGAGGAGCATTGATAACATCGAACCTCTGCCGCGGACGTGGCTTTTCCTTTCGATGGTCCCGATCGGCATCGACTGGTCGCTGACGATGGCCGGTATTTGGGAAAACACACATCTGTCCCGATTGATCACCGGAGGCATCCTGGGTGCAGCATGCGGTATTTACATAGTTCCCGCGTTGGTCGAGATAAGACAGAACCTGGCACTAAGGCGGCGGCATGCATCCTGAACTTTTGTTGACTTATAGCCCTATAAAGAGCAAGATTATCTTTCAGGTAAGACCATGCGATTTACAAAAGAAACGGCTGTCGAAACCGCCAGAAGAGACCTTGCCAGAAGGCTTGGCGTTGAAGAGCGTGAAATTGGTGAGGATTCGGTGACCAAGGTCGATTTTCCTGATATGTCGTTGGGAGCTCCCGCGGCCGGCGAGATGTCAGCCCAGATGATCTCAACGGGATGGAAGATCAATCTCAAGGCGAAGGGACGAAAGTTCGAATATCGCGCCGACAAATATCAGCTCAGGTTGAAAGATTTTGATGGCGCGAACCACGTGGTCGCATCTTAGTGTTAAAGGCCGGCTTGTTCATGGGATGACTTGGCCAGAGTTTGACGGCTGCAGGGAGTTGTAGAACTATGAATCGCGGAAATCTTTGGATACGCATCGCTATCGTTGGTGTCTTGATAGTAACGGCTGCAGTTCTTGGCCAGATAAGACGCTGGCAGGAGCAGCCAGTTCCGAACATAGAGGTTGACCAGTCTGCCGTTAAGAAACCCCGCACTTTGGTCCGCTCGATAAAGGATGCGGAGCCAGAGGTGATGGTCCGGTTCAAGCCTGGAATCAGTCTCCTGGAGATTCGCAAGATCGCCGCAAGGTTCAATGACAGGCTTGAGGATGAGATCGAGGCTGTTACCGGACTTGTTGCGATAGACGATCTTGACAATGCCACAGCTGAAGAGGTGGCAGAGCAATATGGAAGAATGGCTGAAGTGCTTTATGCGGAGCCCGTGTTCACGATCAAGCTTGACGATCCTATGCACGAAGCTCTCAGGCGCGACCTGCTTCAGCGATCGCCCAGCGACAATGTTCCGAATGACCCCCAATTTGGCGAACAATGGGCGCTGAACAATCTGGGCCAGGACGGCGGCAAGGAAAGGGCCGACATCGACGCATTAAAAGCCTGGTCAAAGACCAGGGGTAGCGAAGATGTCGTGGTGGCTGTGTTGGATACGGGCGTTGACTACACGCACACAGACCTTGCCACGAATATGTGGGTCCGGCCAGATGCCGTTCCCCAGTATGTAGATGACGAATTGGGGACCTTTAACGATATAAATGGATACGATGCGAATGCCAATGCCTCCGATCCGATGGATGAGAATGGCCACGGTACGCATTGCTCCGGCATTATCGGTGCCGAAGGAAACAATGGCGAGGGCATCGCGGGCATCAATTGGAATGTACGCATTATGCCGCTGAAGTTCATGGGGCGTGGCGGCTACGGCACGACTAAAGACGCGATCGAGGCCATCAATTACGCGATCGACAGAAAACAGAAGGGAGTGAACCTTCGTGTTATTAGTGCAAGCTGGGGGTCAACGATGTATTCGAAGGCTCTTGAAGATGCGATCCGTGCCGCCGGCGAAAACGGGATACTGTTTGTTGCGGCCGCGGGGAATGCATCAACCAACAATGACAATCGCCCGCATTATCCGTCCAATTATGATCTGCCGAACGTGATCAGCGTTGCTGCAACGGAAAGGAACGACGTCCTTGCAAATTTCTCGAATTTTGGTGCGAAGACGGTCCATATCGCCGCCCCGGGCCGAGAGATCGTCTCGACGTGGCTGAACAATGCTTATCGGGAGGCGTCCGGCACTTCGATGGCGACACCGTATGTGTCGGGCGTCGCTGCTCTGATCGTAGCGTCAGAGCCCAACATTACGGTGGAAAAATTGCGAGAACGCCTATTGCGATCGGTGGACAAACTCGATGCACTTTCGGGCAAGGTTGCTTCCGGGGGGCGCTTGAACGCGGCAAAGGCTTTGGGCCAATAGTCAAACCAGCTCGGCGATCAGAATGAACCTGCTGATCAACGTTCTGCGACACAAAACAGACGTTTTCGGTAACTTACCTCATTCCGGATAAATTCAAACTAGACCACCAAGTTAGTTCCGTCTTTCTAACGCCCTGTAAATGCAGGGCTTTTTAGGTTTCAACCCGCACGTGGCACGCCCATTGCACTACCCTATCCCGCAATGCCTGGCATTGCCTGAGAATTAAGGAATAGGGAGACAAAAGATGAACAAGATCAAAGGGTTGGTGGCAACAAGCGCACTTTCTCTATTAATTTTGGGCTTGCCGGTGATCGCATCAGCACAGTGGAACGGCGGCTATGGCAATAGCGGCCCTTACTATGGCAATTACAATCTCAAGCCGACGGTCAAGAACCTCAAGGATAAGGCCAAGTCATTCGAAAGGGCGGTTGACCGAATGGACGATCGATGGAATGATCGGAGGGGAGGTCCGTGGGGCCAGGGCAACTACGGCTATAATGCCCGCAATCTCGAGCGACTTTCGACCGATTTTCGCAGGGCGGCCGACGAGCTTGAAAAGAAATACGGCAACGGACGCAACCTCAACAACAGTGCTCCTTACGCACGCCGCGTCATCGACATTGCAATGCAAATCGACCGTGAGATAAATGCAACCCGAAGAAGAGGAAACCTCCAGGGGCATTGGAACAGCATGAGACAGGAACTGAACATGGTTGCTCAGGCCTATGGATACAATCCTCGAGGTCCGGGTCGAAATGATCGCGGCGGGAATTGGAGGAACAACTTTCCTTTCCCGCTCCCATTCTAATGTGTCGGTAAGTAGAGTGAAACCATCCTAAAAGCAAGATCGATCGTGCCCGGGAGTCAGATCCCGGGCTTTTTCGTTATCGTTGTTCCATCGAAAGGGTCTCGGTCGGTTAAGATACCGAGGGAACCTTTATGCAGCCAGCAAAGGGAACATTATTCGTGGTCGCGACGCCGATCGGGAACCTGGCCGATATGACGTTTCGCGGGCTGGAAGTGCTGGGATCGGCGGACGTTATAGCTTGTGAAGACACGCGACATACGGCGAAGCTGCTGAACCATTACAAGATCAGGAAAAAGACCCTGAGTTATCACGAGCATAACGAACGCGAGCGGTCCGATGAATTGATATCGATTTTGTCCAATGGAGGCACTGTCGCTTTGGTCTCAGATGCGGGCATGCCTGCCATCAACGATCCCGGCTCGCTTTTGATCAGAAAGGCGATCGACTCCGGCATTCGCGTCGTTCCGGTCCCGGGCCCCGCGGCATTTGTCACGGCGGTCATTGTTTCCGGGTTGCCGACCGATTCCATTTTTTTCGGGGGGTTCTTGCCGCCTCGCACCGGTGAGAGACGGCGGAGGCTGCAGGAGATCGCCAACATACCGGCAACTCTTGTGCTATATGAAACTCCTGTCCGCCTCACTCGTGCACTCGCGGATTGCCTCGACGTCCTCGGTGACCGACCTGCCGCCGCTGCCCGCGAATTGACAAAGCTCCATGAAGAGGTTGTCCGCGGGACGGTAAATTCCCTTATAGAACACTTTTCCAGTGCAAAACCGAAGGGAGAATTCGTTCTTGTCTTTGACAGAGCCGGAGCCGGGAAACCCGCATCTCACGATCTGCTGTCCAGTCGGATAGAGGAGTTGATTGCCGAAGGGATCCCCCAACGGAAGGCAATAAAGACTGCGGCGAAAGAGCTTGGTATCAGCCGTTCTGAGGCCAACCGCCGATTGCAGGGATCGTAATATTTGCGGAACCTTTTCGCTCCGGCATTGTCTGATCAAACAGAAACGTATTCCGGGCTCAGGCAACCAAAGACAAGGATGCCGCCTCTGAGAGGGTACGAACGATCAGATCAACGACAGGAGCGTCACGTTATGCTGAGGTTTTTCGTTTCATCTACCACGGTCCTTTCTCTCTTTTTTTCGATCTGCCTGATTCCCCAATCCGCATTTGCTCGTCGATGTCCAGTCAAAATGCCTGAAACGCTTCTCTCGCTTTATCAGGCAAGTGACGGTATTTACAGCGGAGCGTTTGAGAGAACCGTAGAAGGCGGTGTCCTCAGCACGACGCCGGATTACAGCGTTATCGGACTCAAGCATCACTTCACGGTCTCTTCGACCCTGAAGGGAACGGCAAGAAAATTCGTAGTGATAGACGACTATGAGTATCGTTACCACGCACAGCCGGAGCCGGAAGTCGAATCGGAAACCGAAGATGTTGTAGAAGGTCCCTCCGATGAATACACCGAGGGCATCGCGGCTTTGAAAGGAGGAGAAACAGTGCTCCTGTTTGTTCGAAATGCAAAGGACGACGATAACAAGGATTCGTTAAAGCTGACGGATCTTAGCGATGGAGTAAAGGCACTCTCTGAAGACAAGATCGAGGTCTATTCTAAGCGGATCAACGAGCTGGCCACAATCTTCGGTAAAGGGGAAGCCAACGCAGACGACCTTCTCGCATGGTTGATCAGGTGCGCGGAAGACCCCGTTACGAGGTGGGAAGCCACATATGAGCTTCTGCAGAGCGTGCGACGAGAGATGTTCCGGGAACAGATCGAGAAGGCGAAGGCAGAGAGAGCGGAAAAAGGAATCGCTGTTGAAGCGGACGCAGCGTCGGACGAGGTAGAGTGGGGTGAAGAAGAATTTGACGGCGAGAGCGGACCTGGATTTGATACAAGTGTTTTTGCGAAGATGCTTAGCCAGGAGCATAAAGAAGCGCTCGCAAACATTCTGCTGAGTCCGAAGAAAAATGAAAGTCATGATGCTTCAAAGGCAAGTTTGGAAAGTGTAAGAGGCGACAGGGAATTGATCGACCTTGTTGCTCTTTGGAAAGACCCGAGGCTGATCGGCTTCCTTCTCGAAAAGCTTCGTGCCGGAAGCAGCAACCGCGACTTTACCCTACAGTCAATGTCCGTGATCGCAGAGATACTAAACGACAGCGAGGCGACAAAGATCGCATCTCATTACGCGGAAAATCAATGGTACGATGATGACGAGGAGTACGAAGAAGACACGGAAGAAAATGCCGATAATGTCGAAATTGAACCCGTTGAGGACGAGGAATCGTCAGAGCAGCCTGAAGTTCCAGAAAAGGTTGAGGATGGTGAACCCGGCACCGTCGAAGACCGGGAATCTCCTGAAGTGAAGAAACTGACCTACGCAGAATTTCGATCCGAACTGGTGCAGAAATTTATTTCCCGCTGCGATCTGGTTTTGGCCGCGCGAGCCGCCGACGAAGTAAAATAGGTGGGGGCGGTTTTGTTTCGCAGGCCGGGAGCTTAGTTTAACAAGAAAAATGGCCCGGAGTTATGTCGATCTCTCGACATTCCGGGCCTTCATTCACTTTTCAACCTCGGCCCGTTCTAAATTCCCGAACCGGCTCTGGCCGCTGGCTGCTTCCTAGCGGGTGGTCAGCTCCGGCGGGAGCTGCTTGTCCACGGCCGGCCGCTTTCTCAGATCTGACAGTTTGAGCATTGTCAAAAAGATCGTCCGCGTGATCTTTTCCATTTTCTCGTAGTCGATCTTATCCGGATGGTCGGCAGGCCCGTGATAATCCTCGTGTACGCCGGTAAACCAGAAAACTATCGGGATGCCGTTCTTCGCATAGTGGTAATGGTCGGACCTGAAAAAGAAGCGATTCGTATCCTTTGGATCGTCATACCGATAATCGTAGTTGAGCTTAAGAAAAGCATCATTGGTCTGCCGCGTGATGGCTCCAAGGGTTGAGCTCATCATTTCTGAGCCGATCACATATACTGAGTTGGCATCGGTCAGGTCTTTATTGCGTGGGTTTGTGTCGCCGGGTTTCTTGCTTCGCCCGATCATGTCGATGTTCAATTGGGCGACTACTTTCGATATATCTACCGTTGGGAACTTGTTAAAGTATTCGGCCCCCCATAACCCTTTTTCTTCGCCGGCGTGCCAGACGAGCAGTACCGACCTTTTGGGCCGGGTCTTTGCCATCGCAAGTGCTTCTGCGATCGCCAGAACGGCCACCGTGCCGGACCCATCATCATCGGCGCCGTTAAATATCTTGTCGTCTCCTGGAACATTAGGATTTATCCCGACGTGGTCATAATGTGCCCCGATAGCGACCATCTCGGCTTTGAGAACAGGATCGCTTCCCTCCCAAAGTGCGACCACGTTCTGGGTCCAGACAGTTTCGGTTTTTGACTGAAACGATGCTTCGAGGTTCTTGCCCGAGCCGACTGCGAATGACTGTGAATAGCCTGCAAGCGGGTCGCCGGCTTCTCCCCGGAAGATCGCGTTAGCGAGCTTCGGCGAAGCGAAAAAGATGCTGAACGACGCAGGAGCGGGCGTGGCAGAGGCCGGCGCAGGTGCAAGTTTATCGACAACCAGGCGGCTACGGCCGAAATTCTGCGTGATCGATGTCCAGTTTGCCTGAATGTATTGCGAGGGAAGCAAAAGCAGGCCCGCGGCTCCGTTCGCACGTGCGTAACTATTTGCATCATCCCAGTCGGTTCCGCGGCTGCTGGCGGGAAGTTCGGCCTGGGTGACACCTTCAGGCAAAGGAATGAAGTTTCTGCCGCCAATTTGGCCCTCGGCGTAAACGGCCAAGATCTTTCCGCGAACATCCAGGTTTGCATATGGGTCAAGCCCTTTTGACTTGATCTTCCAGCCATTGCCGACATATACGATCGGTGCCGATATGTTTCCGCTTCCGGCTGCCCGTGCGAGGTCCGAGCCATAAGTAAATTGTTCTCCCCCGATGCGGACCGATGTCGCAGCAAGATCTGGGACCTCACGACGCAATGCCATTCTTTGGAAAAAAGTCCCGTTGTCGCCTGCCGGCTTAAACTTCCAGCGATCGAGTTTCATCTTCAGAAATTCGGCCGTAACATCCAAGCCTTGCGACGGTGTGTCACGCCCAGCCATCGCGTCGGAGGCTATAAAATGAAGGTAATTGCTCAACTGCGACGCGGTAATGGCGTTTGCCATCGCTCGCTCGGCGGGGGTGATCCTGACCGTTTGCCCAAGCACAAGCGTGGGCACAAGCAAGGTGAAAGTAAGGAAAAAGGCGAAAAACGTTCTTCTCATTTGTTCTCCGTATTTAGGTTTTCTTCAATGGCGCGAGATCGGGGCCCTGCGCCTAAGAATACCGATGCAATCCAGAAGCAGCAGCTGTTTCGGCGCAAGAATAAGATTGTACGCAGCAGGGCGAAGTTTGTTTCATTTGTTAGCGTGAACTCGGATTATCCGTCTTTAGTATCCCTGCTGCCGACTATCGCGATGCCTTCTCGGTCTGCCGCCTTGATCGTTTCCTGCTTTCTGAAGATCAATGTCTTGCCAGCCGTGACAGAAATGCAGGTAGCGCCGGCGGCAACCATTGTTTCAATTGTCGGCGGCCCGATGACGGGAACATCAAAACGCATGTCCTGATCCGGTTTTGCCACCTTGACGACCGTGAGCTTTCCCTTGGCGAGCGTGCCGGCCCGGGATATTGTCGCGTCTGTGCCTTCCATCGCCTCGATCGCGACGCAAGCCTTGGCTCTTACGACAATGGTCTGGCCGAGATCAAGCCGAGCGATCTCATTTGCAATGAACAGCCCGTACTCGATATTCTCAGCCTCGATGGTGCTGAGTTTGCGCCGAGTGATCACGCCTTCAGGAGCGAGATGCTCGCCAAGGAAGAATGTCGAATCGATCAGTTTGATGCCGTCTTTTTGAAGTTCGTCGGCAACGCCGCCGATGAGTGAATTAGTGTTCCGACGCGGCAGCCCCCAGAGCATTTTCAGCATTCGCGGATCGGGTAAAACGCCCGAAAAGAGTTGCACATGCTTTACCTGACCGGCCATCATCACCTCTTCGACCCCGTTTTCCTTAAAAAAAGAGATCATCTTTCCAAGCTGTCCCAGGCCGATCCACTTTGTTTCGCCTCCGGCTTTTTCTATCGCGGGATCGGCCTCTTCCCTTATAGCAGCAACAGCTAGTTCGACGCCCTGCTTCTTTGCGCCCTCAATGACCAGAAATGGAAACTCGCCGTTGCCGGCGATCAATCCGTATCGCATGTTTAGTCAGACAAATATTGGCACACAACGCGGAAAATGCAAAAATGCCCGCCGGATAGGGCACCAAGATGAAACCTCCGGCCGTATTAAGATGTATAATTCCGAGGTTCGCTCCAAGTTACATCCGCGTAGTTGCATAAAGAAGACCCATATGATCAGACATCTGTTTCGCACATTGGTGATCCTGTCGATCGCCGCTTTTTCAGCTAATTCACAGACGCCCCTCGCATATATGACCGAGCCGTCGCTGTCGCCCGACCGAAAGGAGATCGCATTCGTTTCCGGCGGCGACATCTGGACCGTTCCGGCCGAGGGCGGCACCGCCCAACTGCTTGTTTCGCACCCGGCAAACGAATCCAGGCCGCTGTATTCTCCTGATGGACGCTACCTTGCGTTCGTTTCGAATCGGACCGGCAACGGTGATATCTACATATTGGAATTTTCCACCGGTGCGGTGCGGCGGCTTTCATTCGACGACGGATCGGAAAATCTCGATGCGTGGTCGCGCGATGGTGCATGGATATATTTCTCATCGACGGCCCGTGATATAGCGGGTATGAACGATCTATTTCGCGTGGCCGCTGCGGGCGGCACTCCGATGCAGGTCAGCAGCGACCGTTACACGACCGAATTCTCCGCCTCACCCATAGCGGACGGATCGTTCGTTTTTGCGGCCCGCGGCATTGGTGCCGGCCAATGGTGGCGGCGGGGTCGCAGCCATATCGATGAGAGCGAGATATGGATGAGGTCGGGCGAACAATACACGCAGTTGACGCAGCGTGGTGCGAAACAGTTGTGGCCTATGGCGACAGCCGACGGGTCGCGGGTATATTTCGTTTCGGATCGCAGCGGCGAACAGAACATCTGGGTCTGGCAGCGCGGCGGCCAACAGCGTCAGTTGACGAACTTTACCGATGGGCGCGTCCTTTGGGCTTCGATGTCTTATGACGGCCGCGAGATAGTTTTTGAGCGGAACTTTGGAATATGGAAGATGGCGACCGACGGTGGGCGCGCAGCAGCCGTGCCTATCAGACTTCGCGGGGCTTCTCTGACGCCGATCATCGAGCGGGTCAATGCTTCAACTCAAATCCGCCAATTCGCTCTCTCGCCGGATGGCCGCAAAGTGGCAATGATAGCTCGAGGCGAGGTATTTGCTGGTTCGTCCAAAGAGGCAGGCGACGCGGTCCGCGTAACGACGACCGCCGCTCCAGAATCATACGTCTCATGGTCGAGCGACAGCCGAAAAGTGATCTACACGTCCGAACGAAGCGGTGCGATGACGCTGCATGAATATGACCTCGGAGCCGAAAAAGAGACGCAGCTTACCTCCGGACCGGGCAATGACATCGGCGCACTCTATTCCCCCGACGGAAAGTGGATCGCTTTCGTACGCGACGCTCGCTGGCTGATGCTGATGGATGCCCAGTCGAAACAAGTACGTGAGCTTGCAAAGTTTTATACCGATCCGCCCCCGCTATTCAGCCAGGGCTCGATCGCCTGGTCGCCCGACAGCAAATGGCTAGCTTATCTGACACTCCAACCAGAAACTCGGTCTTACACAAATGTCGCCGTAGTATCGATCGACGGCGGCCCGGCCCGTTGGATCTCCTTTTTGGCGAATTCGAACAGCAACCGCATTTCGTGGGCTCCGGACGGGAGCTTTATCGTTTTCGATACAAACCAGAGGACCGAGGACACGTTCATTGCCCGCGTAGATCTGCAGCTGCGCACCCCGCGATTTCGTGAAGACCAGTTCCGCGACCTTTTCCGGCAGGAGAATCCACGGGACCGCCAGGCCCCCGTTACTACTGCTGCTCCCGCACCTTCGGCGGCGCCTTCGCCGCAGCCGGCAGACAAGAAGGACGAGAAGAAGACCGAGATCGTATTTGAAGATATTCGGAGGCGCCTGAGCTTGCTGAATACTGGCGTGAATGGCGGCAATCCTGTTATCAGCCCTGACGGAAAGACGCTTGCGATACTTGCCTCGGCAGTCGGTCAAGTCAACATTTTTACTCGGACATTGGACGAACTTGCGACAGATACCTCGTCAAGGCAGATAACGACAAGCTCCGGATTTAAATCGCAGGCTCAGTTCACGCCCGACAGCAAGGAGATCTATTACCTTGAGAACGGCCGTATCAATATCGCCGTGATAGACCGGCGCGAATCACGTCCACTGAATCTCAACATCGAGATACCGGTAAATTTTGCCGAAGACAAGATGGAGACCTTTAACCAGGGCTGGCGGTATCTTCGCGATAATTTTTATGATGACAAATTCCATGGCGTTGATTGGAGTGCGGTGCGAACGAAATACGAGCCATTGATCGCCACTTCGCGGACGCCGGACGAGGTTCGCCGATTGATGAGCTTGATGGTGGGCGAACTGAACGCTTCACACCTTGGTGTAACGGGCGGAACGACGCAGCCGCAGGCGACAACTGTGGGCAAGCTCGGGCTTAGATTTGACCGCGGCGAGTACGAATCGAATGGACGGTTGAAAGTTACCGAGATAATCGCGCTCGGGCCCGCCGCGATCGAGAAATCGATAAAGGTCGGCGATCATCTTGCAAGTATTGACGGGGTGAATATCGCAAAGGGCGTAAACCTCGACGAGCTGCTTGAGGGAAAGGTCGGGCGGCGCGTCGTGCTCGGAGTCTCTTCATCGCCCGATGGTTCGAACAGTCGCGAGGCGATCGTCCGCCCGATCTCGACTGGTGCCGAAAAGAACTTGCTCTACCGGCAGTGGGTCGAGGACAACCGCGCCTATGTTGCACGGATCAGCGGCGGCAGGCTCGGTTACGTCCACCTGCCGGACATGGGCCAGGGAACGTTGAACCAGCTTTACATCGATCTTGACGCCGAGAACCAGTCGAAAGAAGGCGTGGTAGTGGATATCCGCAACAATAACGGCGGCTTCATCAATGTTTATGTGATCGACATCCTTGCTCGCCGCGGGTATCTGACCATGCGCGAGCGTGGCTTGTGGAATGTGCCGGCTCGGTCGGCTCTAGGTCAGCGCGCGCTGGAGAAACCGACCGTGTTGGTGACGAATCAGCATTCGCTCTCGGATGCGGAAGACATGACTGAAGGATACCGAACCCTGAAGCTCGGCAAGGTTGTAGGGGAACCGACCTCAGGCTGGATCATCTATACTTGGAACGCGCAGTTATTTGACGGGACGACAGTGCGGTTACCGCGGCAGTTGATCCTCGGTGCTGACGGCAAGAATATGGAGATGAATCCGAGGCAGGTGGACGTGCCGGTCACGCGGCCGATCGGCGAAACAAAGATGGGTAAGGATTCGCAGCTCGACCGGGCCGTTCGGGAATTGCTTGGGAATTAGGTCATGGCTATTCGGTGTAACTCAACGTATGCCAGCGTTTTGAGCCGCAAGATGCGCATTTGATGCGCCACCGAGGGGAACCCGAGGCCTTGCACCGAATGACGCCAATGGCCCAAACGCTTCGTGTCGTTTCGCACTCGTCACATGTGACGATCCGCGCCCTCGATTCCATCTCGAGATCGGCCGCCTTGGCTCGCCTCAGAATCGACGTTGCGATGCGTTGCAGAACGCCCATTATTCGCTGAAAGGCTCGATCTCGCCGGGCTTTCGGAGCATCTTGTTGACTTCGTCGAGATGCGTTTCTTCGAGCAGGATCATCTCTCGGGCATATTCTTCGAGGGTGACATTGGTGCCCTCAACGAGTTTCAGCAGGTCGTAATAAGCGGCTAGCGTCGTCGATTCCTGTTCAAGGCTTTCGCGAAGGATGTCTCCGATGTCGTGCTTGTGGGTCTCAAGGAGCGTCCCGATCTTCAACGAAGGATGCCCGCCCAACATCGTCACGAACTCGCCCGCCCTTTTCGCATGTGCCAAGCTCTCATTCGCATTACCATCAAGCCACGAAACGATCGGGATCCGGTTATAGCCGAACACCATCAGAGCATAATGCGTGTAACGCACCACGCCCGCCAGCTCCAATTCCATGATCCTGTTCAGGACCTCGATAACACTCTTTTTTTCGTTTTCGTTCATCAGCATGTCCTCGTTCTAGTTTCCGGCAACGTTACTCTGCCTGCTCTCTTGCATGATAAGAACTGCGGGTCAGAGGCGACGACTCGACGTGTTTGAATCCCATCGCTTCGCCGATCCTTTTCCATTCGGCGAATTCCTCTGGCGTGACGTAGCGTTCGACGGGCAGACGTTTTTCGTAGGGCTGGAGGTACTGGCCGATAGTCATGATATCGCATGAGGCGGTGCGCAGGTCGCGCATGAGGTCGACGACCTCTTCGAAAGTTTCGCCAAGGCCGGCCATAATGCCGCTTTTGGTGAGCATTGAAGGCATTTGAGTGTCGCGAAAATAGGCGGCACGGGCGAGCAGCTCCATCGACTGCTCATACCTCGCATCGGGTCGAACGCGGCGATAGAGACGAGCGATAGTTTCGGTATTGTGGTTGAGAACGTCGGGCCTTGCTTTCAGAACATTATTCAATGCGGTCTCATCACCGTTAAAATCGGGGATCAGAACCTCGACCTTGCAGTCCGGATTCAGCTCGCGGACTTTCAATATAGTCTCTGCCCAGTGCATCGAACCGCCGTCCGGCAGATCGTCGCGATTTACGGAGGTGATGACAGCATGAGCAAGCTCAAGATGCCGAACTGCCTCTGCCACATGCGTCGGCTCCATCGGGTCAAGCTCCATTGGCTTGCCCTTGTTGACCGCACAAAAACCGCAATGCCGTGTACAGGTGTCGCCGCCGAGCATAAATGTCGCGGTTTTGTCCGTCCAGCATTCAAAAATGTTCGGACACTTGGCTTCCTGACAAACGGTGTGCAGATTCAGGCCATCGATCAGGCTAAGCACCTGATTCTGGTTTGCCGGGTCGCCAAGCTTTATCTTTAGCCAATCAGGCTTTCTAAGCCTTTCACGCTGCTTGCGGTTTAGGAAGTTTTGAACCAAAACGCCTTCGTTCGTCATAACCTTTTCCAAGGCTCCATTCTATCATTCACGGCCCAACATTGCGTGCCGCGGCGGCGGTGCCGGCGCGCCTCAATTGCTGAAAATTAGAGCGGAGTGATACCCTCGCAAATATACTTTACTGCATTCGGACCCGGTGTTTAGCCGGCGGAAGACAGCAATTCTTGGGGTTTACATATGAATCTGAACGAACGTATCATCGCCGATATTAGCGAGGCGATGAAGGCAAAAGACGCCGATCGTCTTTCCACATTGAGGATGGTCAAGGCAAACCTGATGAACCGCCGGATCGAAAAGGGAAGCGACCTGACTGACGAAGAGGTCCAGAGAGCCCTTCAGTCGCTTGTGAAACAGCGGCGGGACTCGATAGAGCAATTCAAAAAGGGCGGGCGCAACGAACTCGCTGATAAAGAGGCTAAAGAGATATCTCACATCGAACTTTATCTTCCTCAGGCTGCGTCGCTGGAAGAGATCGAAAATGCCGTTAAGGAATCGATAGCCGAAACGGGAGCGTCTTCGATGAAGGAAATGGGAGCTGTGATGAAGGCGGCCCAGGCAAAGCTCGCAGGGAAATCAGTTGACGGCAGGGTATTGAGCGAGGCGGTCAAGGCCAAACTGCAATGAAGTCAGGGGCATCGATCAATTGTTGTGTTCAGCCTAGTGCCATGCCTGCCATTAATTTCCACCGATCCTCCTGCGACAGATGTGCGTCTGGATAAACCCAAAATCGGAAGTGGAAAAAGCCCTTCAGCAATGCCTCGGGCTTTCTTGTTATGCTGCGCATAGACTGCTCGCCTGCGGCCGTCGTTTCTGCGAATACCGACGCAAGCAACACTTGTAATCTGCTAGCTGAAGATATTCCTGACCTTTTCAATAAAAGACTCACTATTGAGATCGGTATCCTCGATCTCGGCAAGCTGTTCCAGCAATTTCCTTTGTTCTTTTGTCAGGGTCTTTGGGGTCACCAGGGTCACCGCGACGAAGAGATCCCCGCGGCCGCGCCCGCCTAGGGCAGGCATACCCTTAGACTTTATACGGAATACAGTACCAGTTTGTGTGCCGGCAGGGACCTTAAGGGTCTCTTCACCGTCGAGAGTTTTTACGATTATCTCAGCGCCCAATGCGGCCTGGGCGAACGTGATCGGTACCGCCGCGTAGAGGTTAGACCCTTGCCGCTCGAATACATCGTGTTCTTTAACGCTGATCACGACAAACAGATCGCCCGGCGGGCCGCCGTTCAATCCTGCTTCTCCTTCACCCGTTACACGCAAACGGGAGCCGGTTTCTACACCCGCAGGGATCTTTACTTCCAAGGTTCGTTCTTTCTCGACCCTTCCCGTTCCACGGCACCCCTTGCACGGCGTTCGAATGATCTGTCCGCGGCCCCGACAGTTAGAACAGGTTCGCATCACGCTGAAAAACCCCTGCTGGTAACGGGTTTGACCGCTTCCGTGACACGTGACACATGTTTCAGCATCGGTTCCTTTGGCCGCACCCGAGCCCGAACACTCATCACACCTTTCGAGTCGCGGGATCTTAAGCTTTTCTTCCTTGCCTTCTGCCGCTTCTTCGAGTGTGATCTCAAGGTCGTATCTCAGATCAGAGCCGCGCTGGACGGTAGTGCGTCTTCCGGTTCGCGACCCGAACATATCCCCAAAGCCGAACATGTCGAAGATGTCCTCGATGTTCGAGAATCCAGGGTCAAATCCGCCCATCCCGGCCCCGACACCCGAATGCCCAAACCGGTCGTACGCAGTACGTTTCTGGGGGTCTGATAAAACGGCATAGGCCTCGGCGCATTCCTTGAAACGCTCTTCCGCCTGCTGGTCATCCGGATTCTTATCCGGGTGGTACTTCACCGCCAGCGATCTATACGCTCGTTTTATCTCTGTTTCTGATGCGGAACGCGAAACTCCGAGAATTTCGTAATAATCTCTCTTGCTCATTGTCGTATTTTAGCCATGGGCCCGCGACTAGAATTAGTCTGCCGTTTGTATGGTTTACGGTCAAACACCGTCCTCCCGAGCCGGCCGATCCAATGTCCCAAAGCCACGAATGCGTCAGCTCGAAGTCTCGAACTGACGCCTTCATGTTGATTATATTTTCCGTCAAGCGGCCTAAATTCTCAAGCCTGAATCACTCTCAAACCGCGGTTAGCATTGCCTCGGTGATCTTGCTGGAAGTGGCCTCTACGGTCGCGATCGCTTGAGCTACTTCGCCAGGGCTTCCGTTCTTTAGTATCTCGTCAGCTTCACCAAGCGAGCCGTTTATTTCTTGCTGAAATTCCAGCGAGAACGCCTTTCCTACTTCCGTCATAGCCTTTCGGGCATTTCGAATGAGCGTTTCCAGCTGGTTCCGCTTGTTTATGAGCTCACGTTCCTCGCGGTCGCGTTCGACAGAAGTCTCAGCTTCGATGATCAGGCGTTCTATCTCGCTCGGAGAGAGCCCCGAAGACGGGGTGATCTGCATCGCCTGCTCAAGTCCGGTCATCTTGTCCTGGGCAGAGACGTTGACTATCCCGTTCGTGTCGATCTCGAATGTGACCTCAATTTGCGGAACTCCGCGCGGTGCCGGCGGAATTCCGACAAGCTCGAATTTTGCCAAGCTTCTGTTCTCTCTCGATATCTCGCGCTCACCCTGCAGGATGTGTATTTCGACCGTCTGCTGATTATCCACTACGGTAGTGAACAACTGGGTCTGCTTGAACGGGATGGACGAGTTCCGCGGGATCAACTTGACGAAAAGCCCGCCGCGGGTCTCGAGGCCGAGGCTTAAGGGAAGAACGTCAAGCAGAACAATGTCCTTGACGTCGCCTGTCAATACGCCGCCCTGGATGGCTGCTCCCATCGCCACGACCTCGTCTGGATTTATCTCTGACGAGGCTTCCTTGCCAAATACCTCCTTGACCGTTCTGGCGATGATCGGCGACCGCGTCTGCCCTCCGACCAAAATGACCTTATCAATATCGGTTGGTTTTAATTTTGCATCCCAGAGAGCCTTTTGGCAGGGTTCCACCGATGCTTCAACCAGATCCTGAACTAACTCTTCGAACTTGTCTCTCGACAAATTGGCATTTATGTGTTTCGGTCCGGTCGCGTCCGCAGCGATGAAAGGTAGGCTGATGTTAGTTTCCGTAACGCTCGAAAGCTCGCATTTTGCCCTCTCTGCGGCCTCTTTGAGCCGTTGAAGCGCGAGTCGGTCTGACCTAAGGTCTATCCCGCAATCAGCTTTGAATAGCTCAACGAGCCACTCAATTATCCTTTGGTCAAAATCTTCGCCGCCGAGAAACGTGTTGCCCGATGTCGAAAGAACCTCAAAGATCCCGTCATTTATCTCAAGTATCGAGATGTCGAAAGTTCCCCCGCCAAGATCGTAAACCGCGATCTTCTCGTTCTTTCCCTTTCCGAAACCGTAAGCAAGGGCAGCGGCGGTCGGCTCATTGATGATACGTTCGACCTCGAGTCCGGCGATCTTGCCAGCATCGCGCGTAGCCTGCCGCTGCATATCGTCGAAATAGGCCGGGACCGTCACGATCGCTTCCTTTATCTTGTCGCCGAGAAATTCTTCTGCGGCCAGTTTTAGACGCTGAAGTACTATGCCTGATACTTCAGGCGGGCTGTAAACGCGATCTAGGACCTTTATGTGAGCGTCACCGTTCGGAGCTTCTACGATCTCGAACGGGACGGTCTCGCGCATTTTTTCGACCTCGGGCGCGTTGTATTTCCGGCCGATCAGACGCTTCACCGCGTAGAGGGTGTTTGCCGAATTTGTCACGGCCTGACGTTTCGCGATCTGTCCGACCAGCCGCTCGTCCTTATCGGTGAAACCGACAACGGAGGGCGTTGTTCGGCCCCCTTCTTTGTTTGGGATGATTTGTACTGTCCCACCCTCAAGCACCGAGACACAGCAGTTGGTTGTTCCTAGATCAATTCCGATTACTTTACTCATTTGTTTACGGTCCTAGTCACTAGTTTCGTTAGTGAGAATTACTATTCGTCATCCCTATGTTCGCTTGAATGTGTGGCTACCTCACCATTCCTTTCGATCTCAAATCGATCATCGGTTTCGGTGTCAGAAGCCCTTTCTTGATCCGGCCCGTTTTCTTTCTTATCCGATAAGCAGGCAGTGGCATTTTCCTGTTCGGGAGAGGACAAGTTCTCCTCGGGGGCAGACCGATGAGTTGCCTCGATCCCGTTCTCGGACTCGGGGGAATTCTCTTCACTTTCTTCCGCTTTATCTTCCTCGATCTCCTGTAAGTTCTGCGGGGGCGCAGTTGATACCCGAACCATGGAATGTCTTATAACGATGTCGCCGATGCGAAATCCCCTAAGCAATTCGGCAGTAATGGTGTTTGGCGCCAGATCGCTTCTTTCATCGATAGCTACCGCTTCATGCAACTCCGGATCGAACGGTTCGCCGACACTTGCAATTGGCACAATTCCCATTTCGCCCAAGACTTCGTTTACCTGCTGGTTAACAAGCACAATGCCGTCAAAGAACTGGGTAAAGCCGTTGCGTTCTTCTTCCGGCATCTCTGATGCGAAATTGAGTGCTCGGTCCAGATTGTCAAGTGCAGGGAGCATCTGTGTAGCCAAATTGCTGAGTTGTCGCTGAAAGGTCTCGCCTCGTTCTCGCTCGGTTCGCGCCTTGAAGGCTTCAAAATCCTTCAATCGCCGCTGCGCGTTTTTGTAAAGTTCCGTCCTTTCCTCCTGCAGGTCACTGATCTTTGCTTTGAGGGCGTCTGTTTCCTTCTCCAGCCGCTTGACCTCATCCTCGAGCCGCTTGATATCAACATTAGACGCTTTTGCATCTGAGCCTTCCGTGACCGGTTCAGTTCTGGCGAGATCTTCCTGAAGAAAATCAGGTATTTCGTCGTCGTCAAAGTCCGATGCGATCTCTATGAACGTCGTCTCCGACGTTATATGTAGATCTTTCTCCTTCTTTTCGAGCTCTCGGATGAAGTCGTCGACGGAGATCGAGGCAGTTTCACTATCCTCGGCGAGCTCGATGGAGGTATCTTCAGTTTCTTTTTCCCGCGTTGGGTCCATTCGTTTTAAGGTGATAAGGTCTTAATTCAGTCGGGAGAAAGGTCAGGTAATAATGAAGGGGAAGGTACTACTGTCCTTCGGCTAACGGTCAGTTTTTTGAAAGTTCGCGTGACATCAGCATTTCCAGTGTTTTGGCAACATAGGATACGATCGAGATCATTCTTGCATACTCAATGCGCGTCGGCCCAAGTACACTAAGCGTGCCGATCGCCGAACCGCTGCCGACCCGGTATGGCGCCGAGATCAGTGCACAGTTCTGAAGCGATGGTGTCCTGTTTTCGCTTCCGATCACGACTTGGACATCCCCGGGGGCTGAAGCCTCGCGGGCGATGCACTCGTTCAGGATCTGGACAAGCCGCGACCTTTCCCCGATGGTTGAAAGCAGTTCGCGCAGCCTTTCGAGATCGGCAAAGTCCGACTTCGAAAGAATATTGGACGTGCCATCAACAAACACTTCGCCTCGGTCATTCTCCTCAGCCTCGATACTTTGAGAACAAAGAATTACGGCCGTTTGCAGCAGCTTATCAAAGAGCGTTTTTTCTTCGTGCATCAATTTTAGGATCTCAGCACGGATCTCTGACAAGCTTTTCCCGACAAACTCTCTGTTAAGATAGTTTGCCGTCCGCTCGAGCTCCTCTTTAGAGAAGGTCACATTTAACCGGATAATCCGGTTATGCACGATATTCGGCGCAGAGACCAGAACGACCAGAATGCGGTTATCCGTCAAGTTAACGAACTCGATGTGCTGCAGGCGATCATTCGCCAGGCTGGGCGAAACTACGATCCCTACGTTATTTGAAAGAGCAGACAACAGCTGAGAGGTTCGTTCCATGATCCTGTCCGGGGTCTCAGAATTTTCGGCCAAGCCGAATTCATCGTCGATCCGATGGAGATCGTCGTTGGAAATACTGAGGACACCGAGCAAGTTGTCAACGAAAAACCTATAGCCGCGATCAGTCGGTATGCGTCCCGCTGAAGTGTGGGGTTGTTCAAGAAGACCCATCTCCTCGAGCTCACCCATTACACTTCGTATTGTTGCCGCGCTCAGACCCGAAGCATTGGCAAACTTGTCCGCAACCGTCTTTGAGCCCACTGGCTCGCCCGTAACAAAATGTTCGTTGATTATCGCTGTAAGGATAGTTTGTCCGCGAGCGTCAGGAAAATTCGGGTCTTTCCCGACTTTAGGGTTTGGCCCAAGGACAGACATCTTATCACGGTAGGATTGAAGCAACCCGCACTGGAACGGTATGCTTCCCATTAAGAGGAATAGCATTTACGGGTTATTTCTGTCAAGGAATATTAGTTAAACTGTGATTAACATTGAAGAAAAGTCCAAAATCGATAAGTTGGTCCGCTATTACGCGGAGGCCTTTGAGCATTATGGCTCAAGTGCAACAGTGCCCAAGATCGAGGTTTGCTTTTACCCGTACATCGGGATAAATCACACTATCCGAATTCGGGGTGGAACGGTATATGTGCGGATCTCAAGCATCTGTCGAGATATGCCCGATCAATCTCAGCGGGCTCTTGCCTTTATACTGGTGGCGAAGCTGTTCCGCCGCCGGGTACCAAAATGGGCGAACAAGGCCTATTCCGATTACTCAACATCGCCGGCGGTGCGGGAGCAGGAGGCTAAGAATAAACGCCTTCGCGGCCGTAAGTTGGTGACGACCCATGCCGGGGAATACTATGATCTATCGAAAATATTTGACCGGCTGAATCTAGCTTATTTTGAGGGGCGCCTTCAGAAGCCAACGCTTACGTGGTCTGCAAGAAGGACCTATCGGATATTGGCGCATCACGACGCTACGCATGAAACCATCGTGGTAAGCCGCTCGCTTGATTCCCTTGATACCCCAGCATATGTTGTAGATTACATAGTCTTTCACGAAATGCTTCACATTTTCCACCCCACTGTCCACCACAATGGCCGCCGCTACAACCACACGGCCGCTTTTCGTGCCGACGAGGAAAAGTTCGAATATTTTGAAGCTGCAGAACGATGGATAGAGCAAAACGTCCGGCGGCTCAAAAGGGCTGCGAGATCAAAGAAATGATGCAAAGGGAGCCGGCCAAATCGAAGAATATGTTTCCCTCAGGGTTGTCCTCGTAAAGGTCCGACCTACCAAACAGGGATATCCTTAAATTACGGTCTCGGTGGGTCAACCTTCGGCAAACTTTGTTCAAGGAATCAAGCTTATTCTTTGTTTTCCGAGATCGATCGGGAGACTAACGAACCGACCAAGCCGAAATCGGAGATCGTTCGGCGTTCAAGGCCGCGTGCATTAAAACTCGACTCGACTGTATAGAAACGCGGCGGCAGCCGGTCAGCAGTATTGCTTGACCCGGATAATCGCGGCACAAGGCCGGCGAGATCGTCCGCGTCCGAGTTGTAGGAAAATATTGCGGATGATGATACCGATAACCCGGCGGCCTTCAGCAATTCTGAAGAGTTTCTGCCGGAATTTCGGGCCGCAAGACACTTTTCGACGGCTTTGGCTTGTCCGATAATAAGAATATCTTCAAAACGTGCCGCCGCCAGCTCATTGTTTGCAGAGCGCCAGATATCTGCATTCTCAAATTTCTCCGGTGCGCTGGTCAATGGAATTTCACTAGCAATTGCTCTCCGAAGCGCCTCAAAGTCCTTTGGTCTCAAGATCACGGCAACCTCGTCGCCTTCTTCGTCCAATCGCACAGTTTGAATCTCGCTCGCTGCAGCTTTGAGGAATACTTCTTCGTCGTCAATACCGAAAGGAGAAAATAATACTGACGAAAACGCTGTCAGCAGGGATCCGGTCACCGCATCGGTCTTGGTGCGAGCTGTCATAAGGATCCCTCGCCACGCGATCTGCGGATCGCTGAGGTTATATCGTGTGGCGGATATAAGTTCGAGCGGAACGAACCGGCTCAATTCACTCTCGCCCGCAGGTGCCGGGGAGACGGATTCGGCAAGGACCCTGGCCGTTTCCGGCTCAAGGAAAATAGTATAGAGGTCCTCGATCCTACCCTCATCGGCGGCTCGGGCGATCCAGGTCGCTTCGGTAGCGGTATAGCGTGTGATCTCAGGTACGATACGGGAAACAAAATTTCGAACAGCGCCGTCGTCTCCGGAGCCGATAGCGAGGGAAACACCAGCGATATTGGCCAACTGACCTATGCCCTCTCTTGAGACATAGCCTGACGCAAGAGCATTCGTGGGCAAAGAACCTACCTTCTCGTTCACGGTGATACTCTCGCCGGCGCCGTTCAAAAGCGTAACGGACCTGTCTATTGCCGCCTCATCATTGCCGAAGAAGATCAAACCATCGCGGACAAGGGCAAATGCCTTTCGTCCGTCGCGGGCCGACCATGTGAATGATCTGCCGCCATGATTATCAGTAGTGACAAGCTCAACCTCTCCGCCGTAGATGTTGTTTACATACCTGGCTATTTGGTTTTCTGTAAAGCTTAACGCTTGAAAATTCCAGGCGTTTGTATCGATCAAGGCAACAAAGAGCGGGCGAAAGCTGAGAACGGCGCCCTCGGCCGCGGCTGCTTCTTCCGACGACTGAAGGCCGGTCACGGCAACCGATACTCGCACGCCTTCCAGCATCGATAAGTTTGGTGCTTTTCCGCCAAGCTGCTGGAACCGAGGGCTCGAGGTTAGGGCCCTTATTGTCCTCCCAAGATCATTTGTTTCAAGATAAATGAGCGAATCGGAAGGCACGGCCGTCCGGAGATCCGAGTGTTTCATCGAACATGACGCAAACACCAAAGAGATGCCCAGCAGGGCAAGCAAAGCGAGAGAGCCGATTGTGCTCGAAAAGGGTGCGGGACCAAAACGGACAATTTCTTCTGTTCCAGATCTACCCATATTCAATTCTGGCGTCTGTTCCGTGCTAGAATCCATTCTCGATATGGCCAATATTTTCGCAGACAACATCTTAGCGGGTAAAGTCGCGTTCGTAACGGGCGGCGGTACCGGGATAACTGGCGGGGTCGCTCGCGCTTTTGCAGAACACGGGGCAAAGCTCGCCATCACGAGCCGAAAGATCGAGAATCTCGAACCGATGAAAGCGGCCATCGAAGGTAATGGCGGCGAATGTCTGGCCGTTGCAGCGGACGTGCGGGATTTTGAAGCGGTTCAAAACGCGATCGCAAAAACCATCGAGCAGTACGGCAAGATCGATATCGTGGTCAATGGTGCGGCGGGCAATTTCCTGTGCGCGGCCAACGAGCTTTCCCCGAACGGTTTCGGCACGGTCGTGGACATCGATACAAAGGGAACATTCAATGTTTGCCGGGCTGCTTTCGAAGAGCTTCAACGGTCGAAGGGCCAGATACTGAACATTTCTGCCACGCTTCATTATCTTGCCACGCCTATGCAGATCCACGTTTCAGCGGCCAAGGCCGGCGTCGATGCGATCACCCGAAATCTGTCGGTAGAATGGGGCCCACTCGGCATCCGCGTAAACGGTATAGCTCCGGGCCCAATAGAGGATACCGAAGGAATGAAACGCCTTTTACCCGAGCCGCTGAAGGAAAAGATCACAAAGCGAATTCCGCTCGGACGTTTTGGAAGAATAGCGGACATTGAGAACGCGGCATTATTCCTGGCGTCTGACGCGGCAAGCTACATAAACGGCGTGACTTTGGTTGTTGACGGCGGGCAATGGCTGAAAGGCACCAGCCTTGGCTGATACATCTCGTGGATGCATCAGGGTGGTCAAGTTGGCTTCGGCACCTGCCGATCACTTCTCTATCGAGACCTCGACATCCTTAACTTCCTGTTTCTTTTCGCCGAGCACGGCGCGCAGGATCATCATCTTTGCGAGTATCCTAACCTCTGATCGGTCAAATCGGCTTGTAAGATCACGAGTCTTGCGAAAGTCAGCCTTTGCGAGCGTCCTTAGCGTACCGTCGGCCATTCCCAGTTCGCTTGTCAGGCCACGGATCATCGAGCCGCCAAATGCCCCTACCTGGACCTCGCCCTCCTCGATCATTTCGCCAGCCACATCGATGAACTCGCCGACCTTGATAAACGCGGCGAGCGTGTCGTTCACCCGCATTATCGTGTCTTCAAGCAAGGGGAATGCTCGTGCGGGGTCTGATTCGGCATAGCCGCTGGCCAGCATCCACGTAAGCAGCAGGTCCTGATAGTTCTTCGGCATCGGGTTCACAAGCGATTGTGCATCCCGCATTATTTCAGCAGCCAGGTCTTTGTCGCCTGCTCGGGCCACCTGTGCCGCAAGGGCACTAAGCCCGAGGATCTTTTTGTCGCGGCCGGGGCTCGTATGTAGGATCCTACGAGCCTGTCCTACGATCTTTTCCCGCTCTTCTTTTGGAAGCTCCCTGTTACCCAGCTTTTCGATGTTCTCGGCAAATTCTTTCTCAGATCTCTCGCGTTCCATTCTCTCCGCTTCGGCCCTCAAGCTTGCGGAGTTTGACGAGGAGTTTGCGGCACGCGCTGCCGCAATCATGGAGTTTGACGGAGCTGAAACAACATTTGAGTTTCTGCTGCGTGGCCCTGCTGACAGGATCTTGTACTTTGCTCGGATCTGTGTGGCACGGCCGGGGTTGTATTTTTCGATCATGTCCACGTAGTTGAGGCTTGTGAGATTCTCGTTTTCTTTATCTCCATTGAGAATTGCCTGCGCCAACGTGTCTGCGAGGTCGCGAAGCTCGTTCCGGGTCAACATCGCTTTCTTCCCGCCTTCTTTCAGCGATAACTCTAAAGACTCACTGGCCGTTGAAAGGAACGAATGGACTATCCAGAGTTTTTCGTCATCCATGTCCGATTTGACCTTGCCCAGCATCGCCACGGCAAGCTCGGCACCTTTTTCCGGGTCCTTTGCGTGGATCTTTCTCAACAGGTCCACGTGGGTAAAATTAAGGCCCTCCTCGATCGATCTCCTGGCCAATTGCGCTCCCTTTGTTGCATTATTATTTGCGATCTCAGATATCAATTCGTTCTCAAAATAAGTATCGCGATTTGACGCTTGCTTTTGAAAGTAAGGATTTGAGACGACCTGTACACTGTCAAAATAGAACTGGTAGGCAAGGTCCGGATCGTGTTCCGCAAGACTCATAGCGATCTGCTGCCTTACCTGTAACGCTGTCTGAAACTTGCGGATCAGCCGGGCTCTATCCGTGATATCCGTGAACATACTGCCAGGAACACTATAGATATCAGCATATTCCTCATCATCGCCCGAACCCAGCGAGTTCATCTGGTGATCGTACTGCAGCAGCAATTCTCGGAAGCTGGTAAAAGCGGTTAGGTACAGCGAACGTGCCTCTTTCTCATCGTGAAACCACATCAGGCCCGCCAATTCGGCCGAAAAACTTATACGGTTTTCCAGGGTCCTAAGGTTGTTTACATCGGCCATCGTTTCACGTAGAAAAGCTACCGCGTCTTTCTTCAATGCTTCCGGGTCAGGAGTTTTTGAGGGGTTTGTTATACCCTGACCGAACGCAGCGAATGAGAGCAGAACGAGAACGGCGAGGGAGCAGGTGAGTTTGGTAATTATCATTCGGCCTCCAGGCAGCTTTTCGAATATCATAGAGGGTAAAAAGGGGTATGTAAACAATTTAGTTCAAAGAGCTGTCGAGCGTGGGATCAAGATGCTTTTGGTCATAGACAATTACGATTCATTCACTTACAACCTCGTCCAATACCTTGGCGAGCTTGGGGCGGAGATGAAGATCTGCCGAAACGACGAGATCACGCTTGAGGAGATCGAGAACGAAGTCCTGCCCGACCGCATACTGATCTCCCCGGGGCCTGGAACCCCTGATGGAGCAGGTATCACACTTGCGGCGATCGGACGTTTCGCTGGACGGCTGCCGATACTTGGCGTTTGTCTCGGGCATCAAGCGATTGGGCAGTATTTCGGCGGAAAGGTCGTCCGGGGGCCCGAGCCGGTCCACGGTAAACCGGTCGTTGTCAGGCACGATGGCAAAACTTTATTTGAGGGCATAAATGGCGAGTTCCACGCGGGCCGCTATCACTCGCTCATCGTTGAGCGCGATTCATTGCCTGAAGTGCTTGAAATATCGGCCGAATCTCCCGATGGCCTGATAATGGGCCTGCGTCATCGTGAGCTTCCGGTCGAGGGAGTGCAGTTCCATCCCGAGTCGATCCTAACCGAGCACGGAAAGCTTATGCTTAAAAACTTTCTCGATCCTGGAACTCGCCTTTGTGATCTTTGAACACTTTGTAATTTCCATTTATCGGCTTGAGCACCCTTAACACTGTCAACGTGAAATTACTTGTCCCGTTCGGAAAACTTTACGGCAGTATTGTGGAACTGCGAAATCGGTTATATGACCGCAGGATCTTGCGGGTACACAGCCTTGGCACAAAGACGATCAGCATCGGCAATCTGACGACCGGCGGCACCGGAAAGACACCGCTCGTCGCTCTCACGTCCCGGATTCTTGCAGAGAGCGGTGAAAAGGTTTGCGTTCTGACACGCGGCTATGGACGAGAAGATCCGAATTCAAGGGTGCTTGTCTCGGACTGGGATAACGTGCTGGCCGATGCGGCAATGGGAGGTGACGAGCCTGTTGAACTTGCTCAACTGCTGCTAGGGAAGGCGATCGTCATCGCAGATCGAGACCGTGTTTCGGCGGCAAAGTGGGCCAGCGAAAATTTTGGCATCTCGGTTTTCGTCCTCGACGACGGTTTTCAGCATCGGCGGGCGCACCGCGATCTCGACATCGTTTGTATCGACGCGACCAACCCTTGCGGGAACGGCCGTCTTTTTCCGGCGGGTTCCTTGCGCGAGTCGTTCAAAAATTTGAGGCGGGCCGATTCGATAATAATTACACGATCGGACCTTGTCGATGCGCCTGCTGACATTGTCGATCGACTGAGGGGACGAAACCCGAGCGCTACGATCTTTTTGGCTCGGCAGCCGATCAAGAAACTTGTGAAGTTAAGTGAGGTAACGGGCGGAGCCTTAGAAGTGGCAGAATCAGGACAAGAAGACGTGGTCAGCTGCGAGGCTGGCTCGTTATTCGCGTTTTGCGGTTTGGGTAACCCATTAAGCTTTAAGTTGCAGCTTGACGCCAACGGATTCTTTGTTAGAGGGCTCCGCTCGTTTCCTGACCATCATAGATACACATCTCCTGATATCGCGATGATCGAACGAGATGCTGCGGCCGCCGGAGCTTCCGGTCTTGTTACCACGGTGAAGGATGCAGTGAAGCTTTCAGTATCGCGTTTTAGTATGCCGGTACTTGTAGCGATCGCAGAGGTGGAGATCGAAGACGATTCATCATTCCGCAATATGTTGCTAGATGCATCGTGCTCGGTTTCCGCTCATGCCAATTTTGCCTAACGGATGGAACCACTTCTTTGGTCACGAGTGCCGATCAACGTTTCTTTGTTGGAGGGCCTTTTTTGTCACCCCAATAGAAGGCGCGCACCACAAGGACATAAACAAGCAAGCTCAATCCCAGCAAAACAAAAAAGAAAACTATCAGCCAAGAAGTCGGAGACATTAGCTTACTTGCTCCTGTGTTGGTTTTTCACTTGATTCCAGCATGTCTGCCACGAAGCCTTTGCCGCCCTTATGCTCGACGATATGCCGATATATCACGACCCCGATCGCAACGATAGGGATCGCTAAGAAAACGCCCGGAATGCCGGCAACCTGCTCTCCCGCCAATACCGAAAGAATGATAAGAACCGGATGAAGATGAAGCCCGCCGCGCACGATCCGCGGATAAGTAACGTAGTCATGTACAAGGCGCAGAATGATCAGAAAGACCACTACATAAACCGCGTTCCAGGGTTTGTCAGAGAGAGCGGCCGTCAGGGTCACGATCACAGCGATCGAGGCTGGGCCAAGCAGAGGGACAAACTCAAATATACCGGCGAGAATGCCAAGAAGAAGCGAATACTTGATCCCGATCAGATAAAACGCGATGGTGCAGACCGTTCCGATCAAAAGGCAAGAAATTAGTTGGGCGCGGATATAGGCCGCAAGTGTTGAATTTACGTCCTGCATCATAGCTTCGGCCCTCATACGATAAGGACCGGCGGGAAAGATCCGAAGAATGGCGAGGCGGATCTGATTAACGTCCTTCAGCAGGAAAAAGCCAAGAATGGGCACGATAACGAACCATGGCAAATATATCGCGATACTGAGCAACAGATTGCCGAAAGCCGCCGTCACACGTTCCCCGATGGCCACTGCCTGATCGTTGATCCTTGTTTGCAGGTCCTCAGGAATACGAAGACGGTCAAATCTTCGATTCAAGTCGTTAAATGTTTGACGTACGCTAGACGCATATCCCGGAATGCTTGAGCCAAACTCGCGCCCTTGTTCGGCAACTAGCGGGGCGATATTCGAAATGCCGATACCAAGCACAGAAAAAACTAATGCATAGGCAAGGATAATTGCTAAGGGACGCGGCATAATACGCTCGAGACTACGGGCCTTGAAGGGCCGGCGAATGAGCTTTACCAATGGGTCGATCAGGTACGCGAAAAATGTTGAGACGACCAGAAGGAAAAGGACATATTTTAATGAGCTGATCGTGGTGGCCAGGATGCCGCCGATGAAGAGAACTATCAGAGTAATCGCGACTATCCGGATTATAGTTGCCGTTGACGACGAAGACCGATCGATCGATACAACTAGCGGCCTGCGGCCTCCTTTATCAAGAACCTTTTCTTGGCTCCTAAATGAACTCCCAATGTTTTCCTCACTATCCATTGCCTATCGTTCTCTTAACTTATCGTTCTTCCCCGAACGGTCAACCTCGAGAGGGCCCGCATCGGACCGCGAATGGTCCTCCATAATAAACCGATCGGTCAGTTTACCGATCGTACCCGGCATGAAAGGAAAATTCGACCCGATAATGATCGCTTTCCCTTCGTCAGCAAGTTTTCGCCGATTCGTGTCAAATGGTGTGTTTCCATTGATGAACGACTTGTCTTCATTTGTCATCGGTTCTCCGTCCTTTCGTTTGAAGACCAATATAAACCTGAAATCAGCATTACGCATCGACTGGATATCGTCGTTCAGAGAGGATATCTTTGGCGTCGCGGACGCTATTGCCGGCGGAGCGGGTGTTGGCACTGATTCGACGATCCGGCGATTTGGGGTGCATGACGGCAAGGCCAGCGTAAGCACAAATACAACGAGAAACGTAGCCAGGCGGCCATTATTGGCAATTGATGGTTCGTACTGACCGCAAAACGGTACTTCCGAACTATCCGGGACCGATCGTCTTGACGCACCTGCGAAAACGCGTGGGCAAGGGGTTTCCGTCCTGTCCGCAGCTCCCCGATGTTCAGTTATCTTCGACGATGTTGGCATTTCCGTTCTTTAAGTCGTTCGCCTCCATTTCGTCAAGAAGACGCTTTTCTTCCGGCGTTTCGGGCTCATTATCGAAAGCCTCATTGGCTGGCTCACCTTTCTTCTCACGGATCTGAAGGATGCGGGCCTCGTCGTCTTCATAAACAAGCTCAACCCATCCGCTTTCCAGAGCTTTAGCAACCATCTGCTCGTTCTCGCGAGCATCAACAAAAATGAACTCGGCCCCGAAACGCTCGCGGATCAATGGTCCTATATCATCAGACCGCCCCTCGGTTATCTCTAAGAGAAGCTTATAGAGGTCCGGGTTTCGCGAATAAAGATAATTCGGGTCCAAACCATAGACATAGCTGTTCTGAGTATTGTGAAAGAAGAGCTTGGGAAAGTCGTCCCAGTTCGCATTGAAGATGCGGGCACCGGGCGGGACGTTTGGCCGGCCCTGCTTATCGACACCCTTCGCCCATTCCATCGATCGTCTGTATCTGTCGTTCTGTTCGTTGTCTTTAATGGTATTCATCAGGCCAGGCTGGTCAACGCCAAGCCAGGAAAGGCCGATGATGTTCACATAGAAGTATCCGATCAGAATTATGCCCAAAACCCATACGCCCGCCGACCTTGCGGCCTCGAGCCATTCTTGCCGCTCGGTTTTCTTGTCTGTATCTAGAAATGGCTCGATCTCACGACGGAATTCGTCTGGAAGCTGGAGTTTCCCGGCTGTCCTGAAAGCATGCCAGCTGAAAGCCGCAAAGAGTATTGCGAACGGCGGGAAGTATTCCGCGTAACGCTTGGAGCTGAATTGTCCCGCCAGGAGCATCGTGGCAAAGACCAAAAAGAATGCCGCTTTTTCGGGGAGTTTTCCATTTCGAGGGACAAAAAGGATATATCCTACTAGCATTGCCGCCAACGCTACCGGAAAATGCGTCATTAATTCCATTCCGCTGTAGGGGTACCACTCGCCCCCGACCGAAACAGCAAATTTGCCGGCCACGGCCAGTTTTGTCTTAAAGTGCTCAATAAAAAGTGTAATGTTATTCGGGAAGTAGGGGTTTATTACGTTTCCAAGCACCATTCCGCCGAAGGTGTAGGCGACCGGCTGCCATTCGAAACGACGCTCGTTCCAGGCGACGATAGCTGCCCAAATGACCGCAGCTATGAGGAGCAGCGGAAACAGGCTGTAGGTCCATACAAAGGCGAACATCAACGGAAGCAGCCACTTGTACTTTCTCTCGAACAACAAGTAGATTCCCGCTACCGTGATGATTATCGTCAATGGAGGTGCCTTTGCCATGTTCATTCGGTAATAGAACATGTTGGCGCAGTTAAAGATGCCTGCCAGCCAGATCAGCGGGTAACCGATCCGGTAGTGATGTATCAGCCAATAAACCGAAAAGATAGCCAGGGTCGAAAAAACGACTGCAGCAACCTTTGCCGCCATTACCGGTTCGAACAACCAGAGAAACGGTATCTGTAGCAAATGGAATAAAAAATGGTGGTCGTTGTAATGCTGAGGATCAAGCACGGTCAGCGGGAGCCATTCAAAGGTCGGGAGCCACCTTCCCTGTGAGAAGTTTTCCCATAAAAGCTGGCTCCACCTTATATGATAATAGCCATCCCAATCGCCGCAGCAGATCGCGTCCGTGCGGAACTGAAGAAAGCTCATCACCATTGCTATGGCAATGAAAGCGAATACCAGATAAACGTACCGTGTTGCCTCTTCAGATTCAAGATGATCGCGCCAGCCTGGCTTTGAGGTCACAGGCTGATGTTCGGGGTCGGATCCTGCAGGTTTAGGTTCAAGGATTTCGTCCATCATTTATGCGGTCGATCTGTGGAGATTTTGGATCGAATAAATTGAAAAATTAACATATTCGCCGGGAACTAATCTAATCGGCTGTCTTTGGTCTTTCGCAAGGGAACCTTTCCGATCTGCTGCGTGAGTTTGCGAATCGTTGGCGCAGAACCTAGAATCGATGCTTTATTTATGTACCCGAAGGGCAACCTGTTCATACCGGCAAGACACGGTCAATTGGAAGCGCTCCTGAAAGAACCCCAAGGGGAACCGCGCGGGGCTGCTTTGGTCTGTCATCCTCACCCGCTTGGCGGCGGTACAATGCACAATAAGGTTGTTTTTCGAGTGGCGGCCGGTCTCGTTGATGCGGGTCTCGCTACCTTGCGCTTCAATTTCCGCGGTGTTGGAGCTTCGACCGGTGTTCACAGCGATGTAGAAGGCGGCATTGAGGACGTCAGCGATGCTTTAGACTTTCTTGCCGACAAATATGCGGGTGCCGACCTGACGCTGGCAGGCTTTTCATTTGGTTCGCGGACGGGAATCGCGGTAGGAAAAGACGACAAACGAGTTCATAGACTGATCAGTATCGGAACTCCGGTCGATAAATATGCTGATTATGACTTTCTGATCGGACTGGCAAAGCCAATTCTGTTCGTCCACGGCGACAATGACGAATTCGGGTCCGTTGGTGAACTGAAAAGGCTGGCCGAAGAGGTTTCGAAGACCGCAGAGACCGAGCTGGTCGTTTTTTCAAACTGCGGGCATTTTTTTGATGAACATTTGGAAGAACTGCGCGAGGAGGTGCGGAACTGGGTGAGTAAAAGGCTATAGCGGTGACAACCCTGCCCTTTGCTTCATTTATTCCGCGTTCATTTCAGTTCAAACTGGCTCCGCAGGTTAAAAGATATCGCCGACACCTAGTGCCGCAAGCTCGAAAGGTTAAAATATGCTGAACGAACCAATGAAAGAAGAAATTATTCGCGATGCCGCTATCAGACTGACGATGATGCCGCGAGATACAAACGCCCACGGCACAATTTTTGGAGGAATAATCCTTAGTTATATCGACGTCGCGGGCGGTGTCGAGGCCCAGCGTCACACAAAGCATGAACGCTTTGTTACCGTCGCGATGAAAGAGGTGATCTTTCATGAGCCTGTTTTTGTCGGGGACCTGGTCAGTTTTTACGCCCGAACCCTGCGGGTCGGTAACACGTCGATCACCATAGCGATCGATGTTGAGGCGGAACGTTTCGGTAACCAAGGCCAGCGTGTGAAAGTAACCTCGGCAGAAGTGACCTTTGTCGCTATCAATCAAAATCGCGAGAAGGTCAGGATCGGCGGCAAAGTTAAAGAATAGGTGCTCTTCTGGACAGCGAAAGTTCCGCCGTGGATCTAATTTTCAACGCTTGCGTTCATTGGGCCATTGTGCCAAATTCAAGATTATCTGACCAAACAAACAACAACGAAAGGGAGAAGAGGATCATGCCGATTGTTTCCGCAGAAACTGCGACCGGGAGAGTCTCAATTGATTGTGAAGAGGGCCGAAAACTCGTGCTTTGCATCGAGGATGCAGGAATAGATATTCTCCATCGGTGCGGCGGCAATGCGCGCTGTACCACATGTAGGGTTGAGATCGTGCATGGCGACCCGGGCCCGATCGGCGAGGCAGAGAAAGCGATAATGCTCACCAAGGACGATATGACCGATCATATGAGGCTTTCGTGCCAGGTGCGCGTGATCGACGACCTTCAACTGCGAGTGATCAACCAGGCAAGTGTTAAAGGGCTCGATCCGGGCCCACGGCCAGAGGAAGACTGATCCGGGCGGCCAGGCTGTTATATTTGTTATAATTTGACTATCGAGCTGATTATAGGAGTGACAAAAGAATGGGTTTGAATACGATCTACAAGGCGAAGACCTTTGACCTCAGTGATCTGACAGGGATCTCGAACGAAACGCTTGCAATGCATTTTAAGCTCTATGAGGGCTACGTTACGAACACTAACACTTTGAACACCCAGATAGCCGAATTGATCGGTAATGGTGAGTTGGATGCTACAAAGGTTGCCGCTTTTTCCGAATTGCGTCGCCGCTATGGTTTTGAATATAACGGAATGGTTCTGCATGAGTATTATTTCGAGAACATGGTGAAGAACGGCACGGGCGATCCGGGCAAAGATTCCGCATTCGTCAAGGCGGCCGAGGACAGCTTTGGCAGCTACGAGGTTTGGAAAGCAGACTTCGTCGCTACGGGAAAAATGCGGGGAGTAGGCTGGGCAGCGACATACCAGGATCCGTCTAACGGCGCGATATCAAACCACTGGATCAACCTTCACGAGACGGGAAATGTGGCCGGTTACACGCCGATCCTCATCATGGACGTTTGGGAACACGCGTTCATCAAGGACTATGCACCCGCCGACCGCCCAAAATACATCGAGGCGTTCTTCTCGAATATCAACTGGGACGTTGTGAGCGGTCGTATCTCCACAGCCGGAACGGCAAAAGCCTGACCTGTTGGATGTACAGGGACTCGGCCGTAAAAGCCGTTACACGCCTATAAATAAGGAATTTAAGAGGTTTCGCAGAGCCCGGTCTTTGATCTTTGGTCCCGAAACCTCATTCTTTATTGAGCCGGCGCGCGGGATGCCAGCTTCAGTTGGTTGGAGAACGCACTGGCATCCTCCGCGATCGATCCTATCCCCCGAATTACTTTGTCGGCGAAGCGCGCTCGATGATCCTGCGAACATTCGCCCCGCTCTCTATGGTTCCAAAGCTGAGATAGCTATCAGACAGCCTCGAACCGCAGAATGCATCCGCAACAAAATCGGGAGATGACCGGATCAGACAAGCTGCCTGCAAAGCAAGGGCCGTACGTTCTACTATCCGGCGGGCTCGAAATTCTATATTATCCGTCCTCGCGAACTCGTCCGGCAGTGCAGCAATGAATCTGTCGTATGTGCGGTTTACCCCTCGAGCACCTTCCAACTCATTCAGCAGTGCCTCAACGCAATCAGGCTCCTTTCTGATCGAGCGCAAAACGTCCAGACACTGAACGTTTCCCGAGCCCTCCCAGATCGAATTCACAGGAATGTCGCGATATAGACGGGGCAAAACTGATTCTTCGACATAACCGTTGCCTCCAAGGACCTCGATAGCTTCTCCTACGGCGAATATCGCTCGTTTGCATATCCAAAACTTTCCGATCGCAGTTGCCGCACGAGTAAAGCTTCGAGCCTCGGCTTCATCACCAGATCGATCAAAACCCCTTGCCAGACGAAATGCAAGGGCTGTCGCTGCTTCCGATTCAAGGACGAGGTCGGCGAGCAAATTCTGCATCAGAGGTTGGTCTTTCAGCAGTGCCCCAAAAGCCCGCCGGTGAGAACAGTGATGTATTGCTTCAGCAACGGCCCGACGCAGCGTTCCGGCCGAACCGACTGCACAGTCCAGGCGCGTGTGGCGGACCATCTCCATAATGTTGGCCACCCCCCGACCTTCTTCACCAATGATTTGTGCATAAGCGTTGCGAAACTCTACTTCGCTTGACGCGTTTGACCTGTTTCCAAGCTTTTCCTTAAGGCGTTGAAAATGGATCGCATTTTTTGAACCATCAGGCCTAAACCTGGGCATCAGGAAACAAGAGAGCCCGGGCCCTGTCTGAGCGAGGACAAGAAAAGCATCCGACATCGGTGCTGAACAGAACCACTTTCTGCCGGTGATCAGATATTGCCCGCGTCCGTCATTCTTGGCATGGGTGAGATTCGACCTAACGTCTGATCCGCCCTGCGGCTCGGTCATTGCCATCCCGATCGTCACGCCCCGCTTCTGTTCAGCCGGAAGCATGCGGTTGTCATATTCCCTTACAAGCAGTCGAGGGATCCATTCAGCGGCAAGAGACGGCTCGATACGTAACGTCGGGACGGCAGCAAAGGTCATCGTCACGGGACAGCTTGTACCCTCATCAACCTGTTGTTTCATGAACATCAGGGCTGACCGTGCAACATAAGAGCCTTCCGATCCGTTTTCCCAGCTAAGCGAATGCGTTCCGTTCTCCAATGAAAGACGCATTAGCTCATGATAAGCCGGATGGTACTCGACCAGATCGATACGATTGCCAAAGCGGTCATGTGTTTTCAATACCGGGGGGTTCTTGTTAGCTGTATCGCCGAGATCGAGGGTCGATGAGCGGCCAAGGAGCGACCCTAAACGCTGCGCATGTTCGTTGTTCCATGAACCTCCGTTCATCTCAACTGATTCCAGTAACGCATCGTCAGAGGAAAAAAGATCGTAGTCTGCAAGGACCGGCGGTTGATTGACCGAGATATCGAGATCGAGATCGTTCATAGGATTCCGCAATTTTGCTACAACAAGCGGCGAAAACCAAAAAGTGGTCTCAAGTTCGTCGATCGGGCGATCTCATTTCGGTCAGTACTTCGGCACCGACTGGTCCACAGAATCTGACCAAGCGCCGATGCCGCCCTTTAGGTTGAAGAGGGGGCCCTCAAACCCGGCGTCCTTCAAATACTGGATCGCCTTTGCGCTGCGCACCCCGCCTTTGCACTGGACAACAGTCACCTTGTTTCTATCTATCTCACAAATGCGGTTGACGATCTCGCCAAGAGGAATAAGTCTTGCGCCGGGGATCCGAGCGATCTCAAACTCGAACGGTTCCCGAACATCGATCAGCTGAACGTCCTTGCCGCTGTCGAAAAGAGAACTTAGTTCGACGGCGGTTATCTCGTCAATGGCAGTTTGCGAGTCCACAGGAGCCTTCAGTCCGCAAAACTGTTCGTGGTCTATCAGTTCCTTGATCTTCGGAGAATGGCCGCAAAGATCACAATTTGGATCTTTCCGAAGTTTCAGTTGACGAAAGATCATTGTCCATGCATCGAACAACAACAATCGGTTGAGTAGAATGCCTTCAGCCCCCAGGATGATCTTTATAGCTTCGTTCGCCTGAATGGTCCCGACGATGCCAGGCAGCACGCCCAACACGCCTCCTTCCGCACACGACGGCACCAAACCGGGCGGAGGCGGTTCCGGATAAAGACATCGATAGCACGCCCCCCGCTCGGCCCAGAAAACGCTAGCCTGGCCCTCGAAACGAAAGATCGATCCGTACACATTCGGCTTTCCTGTCAGAAAACAGGCGTCGTTGACAAGATATCGCGTCGGAAAGTTGTCGGTGCCGTCCACTATCACGTCGAATTCACGGAACAGTTCAAGCGCGTTGCCGCTGGTCAATCTTGTCTCGAAAGCCTCAACTTTCGTGCGCGGATTGATGTCAAGGATGCGGTCGCGTGCCGACTCGATCTTTGATCTGCCCACGTCTCTAGTTCCATGGATTATTTGTCTTTGAAGGTTAGATTCTTCTACCACGTCAAAATCGACCAGGCCGATGGTACCTACCCCGGCTGCTGCGAGGTACAGGCTGAGCGGAGAGCCGAGGCCTCCGGTACCGATGGTCAGAACCCGAGCGGCCTTAAGCTTTATTTGGCCTTCGATGCCCACTTCCGGGAGCAGGATGTGACGGGAATAACGCGACATCTCATCTCCTGAAAGTCCTGGGATCGCCTGGCCTGATGAGCTATTGAGGTCGGCATGGCGCGTTCTTTGGGCTGCGGTATCGCTCCCGCCAGCGATAGAGGGCACGATCATTATGGTCTCGCCGTCATTGATCTTGGTTTCGGAGCCCTCCCTGTGACGGATGTCTTCATCGCCAACGTAAATGTTTATGAAATTCCGCAGTTTGTTCTGGTCGTTATAGAGATGCCTTCGGAGTTCTTTATGCTCGGCGGTCAACTCGAGCAAGGCATCGCCGGCAGTTGATGCCTCAACGACTACTTCAGAATTGCCGCTGGTGAATGGGCGAAGCGGTGTCGGAATGATTATCTTGATCCCCATATATCTTTTCCTTCCTTTATTCCTGTTAAATTAACCAAATTTGAGACTTGCCTCTGATCTTTGCCGTACCGTGCCGGATCTTTTCTGGTCAATCGTTTTCCGCATAAACGGTCCCTATTTGTTCTTCATCGAATCGGGCCCGGTCGTGCTGCAATTCCCACGATCGAATGTTGTCAAACCTGCCTTTGATCACCGACGCGATAACGTAAGACCACACGGGAAGCGCATGGTCAAGGTCGTACTGCGACGGTACGGCTGCATCGTCCGGATGCGAATGGTAATATCCGATTACCTCTCGATTGGTCTCACGTGCGAACTTCTCGGCTTTCAGTACATCACCGGGCAGGATCAGAACTCGGTTATGACGGGCTGCTTCTTCGCGGGCGTTCTGAAGCGGGAAGGTTTCCCTTACGACCTTGTGTCCATTCAGGAATTCTCCGATCAACATGCCGCCGCACTCGGACGGATAGTCACGCTCGGAATGTGCTGCGATCGCGTCGATTATCTTGTTTTCAAGTAAGAGCATGTTCTGTTACAGCTATTGTTGACTGCCAAATGGCCGTTGCGCGAAGCCGTTCAAAATACGATGCCTAACCGAGCCGTTCAATGGATCATTTTGATCTTTGACTGCTTTAAGCGCCTGTTCAATGTCTGCCGCAATGTCGTGAAACTCTTCAATGCCGACCGAAATACGGATCAAACCTTCGGTGATCCCGAGAGCGGCCCTCCGTGTCGGCGAAAGCTCTCGGTGAGTGGCGGTGGCCGGATGAACTATGCCGGTAAAAAGGTCGCCGACACTCGCTGCCCGCGTGCACAGCTTGAGAGCGTTAAGGAATCGGTACGATGCCTCACGGGTATCCTCCTTCAGACGAATGGTAACTATCGCCCCGTTTGCTGGGTTACCAATCCCGTTCTCAACCGTTCGTGCTGATCCGCCGCTCAACTGGCCGGGATAGATAACTTCATCGATTTCCGGCATTTTGCAGAGGAAGGCCGCCAGGCGTTCGGCATTCGAACACTGCCTTTCCATTCTCAGGCCGAGAGTTTTCAGACCTCGAAGGATCGAATGGGCTTCCCATGGGCTGAGGACACCTCCCGCTAGCGTTAAAGCCCCCTGCAGGGCCGGCTTGTCAAATTCCTCCTTTGCGATCACCACCCCGCCGGTTGCGTCGGCATGCCCGCCGAGGTACTTGGTGGCACTATGTATGACGAAGTCAGCGCCGAGTCCGAGCGGCCGGCATAGATAGGGAGTTGCAAACGTGTTGTCCACCACCAGCTTTGCCCCGATCTCGCGGGAAATCGCGGAGCATTCCTCGATGTCGCAGATCTTTAACATGGGATTGGAGATCGTTTCGCATAGGAGAACAGCCGGCCTGAGTTCGTAGGCCCTCGCCCGAAGTGCCGCGATATCAGAAAAATCTTCGGTCACTGTCGTGACCCCAAACGGGCGGAAAACGGTATAGAGAAGCTCTAGCGTCGAGCCATATAGATCGCTTGATGCCACCACGACCGATCCTTTCGAAAGCTCTGATGCCAGCAAGGCACCGTGAACCGCTGCCATTCCCGAAGCAAAAGCGGCCGCAGAACTTCCGTTCTCGAGTTCTGCCATAGCATTCTCTAACGCAGCCACAGTTGGGTTTCCATAGCGACTGTAAACGAAACCGTTGGTCTCGCCCTCAACAATGCGATCAATATCTTCAACCCTTTCATAGATGAAAGATGAGGATGCATAGATAGGGGTTGACGCCGGCACGCCGGACGGAGCGGGGCGGCGTTCTCCTGCGTGTACGAATCGTGTTGCAATTGATAGATCAGCCATATGATCTCCGCTCTAGGTGCCTATTGGAAGCGCAATTAACAAATGAAAAAGCCCCCGTGCCGAATACGGCACGAGGGCTTCGAAAAGTCTCCTTGCGGTATTTAGCAGTTTTTTTAGTGGAGCAAGTTACCTTAAATCGCCACTTATCGAAGTCCCCTTAAGGGAACGGTCAAAAGAACTTTTGGCAGAATACGGAATATGCTTTCAGTTGTCAAGGGGGCCGTCAAAACCTGCTGAACTCAAATGTTCTGATTTCAAGAACTCCTGTTTAGTGTCTGGTCAGAGCAGCTATGGTAAGCTGTCAATTCATTTTTCTTATGAAGATCTACTGGCGTTTTGGTTTAGTTGCCGCATTCTTTCTTGCGATCTTTTGTCTTTATCCGCAGTTCAAGATGTACTACCTGCGCGGTAGTGAGTGGAACGGTCACTATGCCTACAACGACATAGACGAGGTCGCATATGCTTCATACATACGTGCCCTGATCGACGGAAGGCCTAGAAAGAACGATCCCTATAGCGGACGGGATGATTCGCCTTCATCCCCCCAGCCGGAGTCTCTCTTTTCTATACAGTTTGCAGCCCCATACACGATCGCCCTGCCCGCTCGTCTCTTAGGTGTCGGGACGCCGTGGGCCATGACGATCGCAGGTGCAGCTGCTGGCTTTCTGGCTGCTATTGCCTGCTTTTGGGTCGTTACACGGATAACCGGAAGCAATTGGTTCGGAATGGCCGCTTCACTCGCGGTCTTTGCCGGCGGGGCGCTCGCTGCCGGGGAAGGCGCGATTCCCGAGATCTTGTTCGACGGATTTTCTTACCCATATTTTCCGGGTTTCCGCCGATACATTCCGGCACTCGCCATCACCGCAATATTCATAATGCTCGCGGCCTTTTGGAGGCTAATTGAAATATGGGACGCCGCCGCCGGGCCGCCTTCTTACAGACAAGTCAACAGGACGCCGAATGCCGATCGTCTTCCCGTCATTGGTGTGATCATCACCAGCTTTGGCTACACGGTGTATTCGTATTTTTATGTTTGGACAACGGCTGCCGCATTCATTGCTTGCCTTATGCTGATATGGCTTATCGCGAGACCAGAAAATTGGCGGCGCGATGTCCGCGACATGCTCCTCACGGCCGCGGGGTGCGCGCTGGTCACAATTCCGTATGTTTATCTGTTGACGCAGCGAGCCGATACTCTGGATCATGTGCAACTGCTGGTATATACTCGCGTTCCTGACCTGTTTCGCGTGCCTGAGTATATAGGTCTGGTGGTACTGATGATACTTGCGGCGGGCGTTGCCGCCGGCCGATTTGCATTCCGTGACCGGGCCACGCTGTTCGCGGGAGCCCTTGCCTTAGTTCCTTTCGTGATATTTAATCAGCAGATCATCACCGGCCGGTCGCTTCAACCGATCCATTATCAGGTATTCATCGGAAATTACATCGCTGGGCTGTCTCTGATCGTTACGGCGGGCCTATTACTGCGCGATATCCTTCGGAAGAATGATCTGCCCGCGCAAATGGCCTCCGTTGCGATTGCCGTCGCAGCGGTCGTGTGGGGATTTGTCGAGTGTCATTACACGGTTCGCGTTCTCGACGAAGCGAATATCGAACGAGACCTCAGTCTTCCCGTTGCAAGAAGGTTGGAGGAATTAGCAATCCGCGATACCGATCCGCATCGTTCGACGGTGCTTGCATTCGATATGATCCAGGCGGACGACATGCCTTCGGTCGCGCCGCAGAACGTCTTATGGGCACGTCACCAACATGTCTTTGCCGGACTCTCATGGGAGGAAAGCAAGGAACGGTTCTATCAGTATCTCCACTATTCAAATATCGATGAACGAAGCCTGGATCATTTGCTTAAAAACGACTTTGTCGCGCAGATAGCGCTCTTCGGGTGGGGCCGGCATACCGATCGGCTTAGTTTTGATGCCAAGCCGCTGACCTATGGCGAAGTGGACGAAGAGGTAGGGAATTATTGGGCATACCGGCAAAATTTTAGTAGAGCACATGCCGCGGACCCACTCTTGACCTACGTTGTAGTGAACAACGAGGCAGAAACGGACCTATCTGTGGTCGATCAATGGTATGAACGGGACGAAGGAGAGATCATCGGAAAATACACTCTGTACAGGGTTAAATTGCGTTAGTGACTTGGGCAAAGAACACCTGACAACAGGTAAAAAAAAGACCGTCTCAAATCTGAGACGGTCCATATGTATTGCTATTCTATAAATACTGCTTAAGCTGCCAGGAGGTCGTTCGAAGTTTCGGCGAAAACCCGCCTGCCGTTAATGGCATCGTCAATTATTTCGCGAACGGCCGATGCATCCGGATTTACGTCCATTCTGACGCAGGCTCTTAAATGCCTGATGATGCCTTCCGTTGCGATCTCGACCGCATCTCCGGTAAGTTTCGAAAAACGACGAGCTTGAATATGATCGATCTGCAAGATCCTGTCCTGCAGCGTCATCGGTTTAGCTGCTGCCACGTTATTCACTCTCCTTCTGAATGATTTTTTGTTTATCAAATATCAAATAATCTTCAACACGGTTGTATCCCGCCTAAGTACTGAAGTCTCAGAACTTAACATCATGAAATCAGTTGAAAAACTCAACCAATCTGTTGCAATGAAAGGGGGGAAACCAGCCTTGCTGTCAACTATGTAATGGAATAGTAACAAAGAGATGAAGGTTTGTCACCAACTTTTTTTCCAACTTGAAATAATCATCGTCGGCCTTCGGCAATTACAAAGGGCCGGCCAGGAATAAACCGGGCCGGCCCAATGCGATATCAAACGAACAAAAAGGTTATTTACCGCCGACGGCGTCCTTCATAGCTTTTCCGAGCCGGAATTTGACCGTGGTTTTGGCCGGGATCTTTATTACGGCACCAGTAGCCGGATTGCGCCCTTCGCGGGCCTTCCGGGTCGCTTTAACAAGCTTTCCAAAACCGGGCAAAGTAAATTCGCCATTCTTCTTTACTTCTTTTGCCGCGAGTGATGCTATCGAGTCAAAAAGGCCTTTTACATCGGACTTTTTTAGTCCGGATTCTTCCGCCAACGCATTGACGATCTCCGTTTGAGTCATACGAGCCATAGTTTTTGAGTAACCTCCAATGGGATTGAAAATATAAAAAACTTAAACTTAGATCAGGTCGTTCCGCCTGCCTTTCACCAAATCAGAAATGAGCATGATGGTTTGGGCGTTTGGTTCGGTTGGTCGGGGCGGCAAGATTCGAACTTGCGGCCTCACGGTCCCAAACCGTGCGCACTACCAGGCTGTGCTACGCCCCGAGTTGTTCTGAGCAACGCTACCAAGTGTCGAATTCTACAAGCGAAAAATAAAGCGGTCAAGTCAAACTGCGATAAAACCGAGTAAATATCGGATTATTTTTGCTGCCGCCAGGGCGCGATGGCTGATGCTGTTCTTAACCTGGTCGTCAAGCTGACCAAACGTAAGGTCGAAACCGTTCGGCATGAAGATAGGATCATATCCAAACCCGTTGCGTCCTCTTGGAGCAGCGATGATCGAACCATGACAGATCCCTTCTTCGCAGACAAGAACGGAGCCATCGGGCCCGGCCATCGCCATAACACAAACGAATCGTGCGCTGCGGTCGGGCTCATCTGCTTTCTCCATCTCGTCTAAAAGAAGGCGGATCTTTTCGTCGTATGTAAGTGAAGCCCCGCCATATCTTGCGGAGAGGACGCCTGGCCTTCCTCTGAGTGCGGCAACCTCGAGGCCCGAATCATCGCCAAGAGAAGGAAGACCATAATGCAGGGCATAAGCGCGCGCTTTGATGATGGCGTTCTCACTGTAAGAGTTTCCGGTCTCCTCAACCTCTGGAATACCTGCCAATGCGTGAGGCGTCGCAAAAGGAATGCCCGAATCGGAGAAGAGCTTCTCCAGTTCCGCTCTTTTACCAGCGTTTTCGGTCGCGAAAAGTAAAGGTGTGTTGTGGCTAAGCATTCCATTTTCGTCCCGCGTTGAGACGTGGCCGTCAGGATCTTGACGCAGAGAACCTTTTTATTGCGTTATTCTAAGCACATATTGTATAAGTTTAAATAGCGGTCTTTCCGTTGCCCGCCGGCCGCCTGTTCTTGCGAGGACGACCCCAAATTGGAAACTACAGTTACCCCATCTGCCATTTCGGATGCTAAACCACCCTCGTTATCAGAGGTGAGGGAAGACATGGTCTTGCCGCGCCCCCTTGGGGAGCCCGCTGAATTGCTTTTCGAGATAGGGCTATGGCTGTCAGGAATGGAAAGTTTCCTGTGCAATTGGGAGCGCATCTCGAACGACACCAAGAAGCGCGGGGATCCGGAAGCTAGTTGGGTGAAAGAGTTTCGGCTGACCTTTACCTCGCTAATTATTTGTTCCGAACTGAATTATGAACTTCGCCGTGCGCTGAGTGCCGATGATAGGAGCACGACTGACAATGCCGGCCTAAGTGTTGCGGACTGCGATCGGTTCCTATTAGAGCTCCGAGATCTGATCGCTCTTAACCGAAACCTGATAGACACTGGAAGCCTGAAGTTTGATGCTTGGAAGGCGTGGTCCCACCTGTTATCGAGCCGCCTGCAAGGCTCTGAGCCAATACGGAGAATGACGCGGGATTGGGGCCGTGAAGGCATTAGGCACCTGCCTCGGGATCTGAAACACCTGCTCTCAAAAAAGAACCTCTCTTTCTCAGACCGTTCCGACCTGACAGAGGTGCTCTCACGATTCGCTATCATCATTCGCTCATTGAATGTTGTCGGCGCAATGTTGAGGAATGATGAGCCGCTGAAACCGACCGTTCTTGTCTTTGCCAAGGTCCATGAACTGTCTCGCGAGCTGATAGATTTTATTAACAATAGGCTCACACGATTCCAGGACGAGAGCGCGGAATTGTTCGCCTCGCTTGATGGCGCGTCCTATACCGCCTCACTTGAACTGAAAAAGGTGTATCAGCAAGAGTTGACAGGGATCGTAAGTATTAGGCCAGCGCCTTCGATCCACGCTCGTGTTGAGACCGCATACGCTTCGCTTAATGACAGCTTCGAACAGATCCTCGCCGGTTTTGCCCGCATGGTCGATCCAAAAGTAGTTGTAACTGACCTATTCCCCGGGATCCACTTGAAACTCGAGCGATCTATCAGGCTTCGTCGTCATTTGTGGAAGCTATTGCAGTTTGTAAAGGCAGCTGAGGCCGAGCCGAAGAAAGAAGCTGTGGACGCTGTCCGCCGAGCATTAACGATCTTTATGGAAGAGCCGATCAACTTTCTCTTCTTCAAGGATCGCGAAACGCTGGAGAGATTTGCAGAAGAGGTCTTTGCAGCCAACGAAGGCCAAGACCTGGTGCCAATTCTTCACCGGTTCGGAGCCTACTTAGAGACTTTGTTCGGCCTGGTAAATATGCGGACCGTGCTTGCTAGCCATCCTTTCGTTGAAGGTCAATAGTGGCCTATTGCGAACGTAAAGTACCTAGAGGCTTCCTGAACAAGACATCGAAACTCGCCAAACAGCCTACCAGGATAACAATAGCTGTGGTAATGAAGATGCCTCCGATGGTCAATACGGGATCGAACTCCCAACGGATCTGCATTATGAACCTGCTAACCGTCCATGAGAGCAGCACGGCAAAACCGGCACCGATCATCCCGGCTAGAAAACCTAGCAGCCCGTATTCGGCAAGCAATATAACTGCGAGCGTTGACCTTCTTGCTCCGAGGGTCTTGAGGATCGCGTTCTCGTAGATCCGCTGCGATTTTGTCAAAGCGATCGATCCAATAAGGATCAAAACGCCGCTGAGAATGACGAAACTGCCTACAAAAGAGATCGCCAGCACGAAATTGTTGACCAGCCGCTGAACAGTGGCCACGATATCGACGACATCGAAGATCTGAATGTTCGGAAAGCGCCCTAGCAACTCTCGCTGAAGACGCTGTCGGTCAGTTGGGGGCACCCGATTCAGCACAGTTGCTGCAAAAGACTGCGGCGCAGTCTCCAGCACGCCCGGCTTGAATACAAAAATGAAAGCTGTGCGCGTATTTCGCAGGTCGATCTTTCTCAAATTCGCAACTTGGGCTGTCACCTTTCGGCCCGAAATATCAAACGTGATGGAATCACCGACGCCGACATTGAGCCTTGCCGCCAAATCGTCTTCGACCGATACCTGGGGAAGCGCATTGGAAGCATTCCACCACAAACCTTCAACAACGGTCTCATTGAGATCCAGATCCGGCCGATAGGTGACCGCAAATTCGCGGCCGATCTGACCTCGTTGTTCTCGGACCTCACGCTGCTGAAAGTCGATCGCATTGCCATTTATGTGCGAGATACGGGCGCGGACCGTAGGTGTAGCTTCGGCCTTTTCACCGATCCGTTCTTCGATCAGCCCGACAAGTTCTTCTATCTGGCTTTTCTGTATATCTACAAAAAATAAACTTGGCAGCCTTTGGTTCCTGGTAAAGTCGAATTCGCGGACGAGGTTTGCCTGAAGCGACTGAACTGCCAGAACTACGAAAGCACCGAGGCCGACGGCAAGCAGGATAATACGGGTCTGGTTTCCTGGGCGATAAAGCGAATTTACAGCCTGCCTCATACTGAACGAGGCGAATATTTTCAAACCTTTCAGCAAGATGGTCAACAGCAGGGCGGTGACGTAAAGCACAGACGCAGTAGCTGCGAGTCCGACTAGAAAAAACGTACCGACCATAAGGGAGCCGGCCTGCCACACCGCCAGTCCAAGCAGCGATGCCACAGACAACAATCCAAACAGCCATTTGGCAGGATCGAGCCGCCGTAGATTGGTGTTGTTCTCATCGCGAAGAAGAAGCCGAGGCTTGATGTTACGAATCTGCAGCAGCGGAAGGGCCGAGAAGATGATCGAGATCGCCACACCAAGCAAGACTCCCTGCAGGGCAGACCAGGTGCCTACCGAATAACTCATGTTTTGAGGAAGGGCCTCAATGAACCGCCATCTAACGAACAAAAGTCCTGCCTGTGCGAGAAAGACCCCGAATACACTGCCGATGAATCCGAGGGTCACGATCTGCAGCAAATACACTGAAATTATCCTAGTCCCTCCTGCGCCGAGACATTTCAGCACTGCAACAGATTTGCGCTTCTGCTCGACAAAGGCCCTGGCGACATTCCAAACGCCAACCCCGCCTAAAACCAGGATCAGTAGCCCCGTCAGGGCAAGATAATTTTCCGTTCGGGCAAACTGTTCCCCAATGTTTTCCTGAGTTTCGCGGTACGAACGAACGCGCACGTTCGTGCCCTGCAAGGATTCGCGCAAACGACGAACGAGTTCGGTTGGGTTTTCGCTAGTCCGGTAAAGTATCAGCCGGCGAATGCGGCCAGAATTTCTCGTTATGCCCGCCGTATCGAACGCGGCCTTCTCGACAAAGACCCTGGCACCGAGCCGGAAACCGCTCGACCCCCCAGGCTCCTCCTCGAAGATCCCGCGTATCTGAAATTCGGCCTCACCGATCCTGACTTTTTCGCCGATCTGAACTTGGAGGTCCTCAAGAAGGATCTTTGCCACAACGGCACCATTGTCTTTCAGCAGATTGAAGTCGAATGGACCCCCGTCATCCATTGAAAACTCGCCTACCAACGGAAACGGGGGTTCGATCCCCTTCAGCTCGATCAGACGTGTGTTGGGATTCGTCGGGTCGGCTGGCGCGGCCATTGCAGACGTAGTTATCGATTCATTTCGTGCTTCAACGATGTCGAACTTTGCGAGCACTTCCTCGATCTTTGAGATCTCGGTAGGAGAGAAATCGGCCGTTGAGTTTAGCTCGATATCGGCGGTCAGCAAGGCACGTGCATCTGTCCCGACCGCGCTTGTGAGATTCTGTATCAGCGACCTAAGCGCAACGACCGAGCCCACTCCAAGCGCGATGCACAAGAAAAAGAACAGCAGCCGCCGCCAAGAAGAGCGGATCTCCCGCCGGGTTAAGCTAAGTATAAAGTTCATTTAGATGGGCTCGATCGAATAGGATGGTGACAAAAGTTCAACTTCCGTTACCATTTCCGTAATTAATTTCATCGGTTATCACTCTGCCGTCACGCAAAACGACGCTCCGCTGTGCCTGAGCAGCAAGTTCGGCGTCATGTGTAACAAGCACCAGAGTGATGTTTCGGGCCGAGTGCATCGCTGTCATTAGCTCAAGGATATGTTTTCCGTTCCTCGAATCTAGATTGCCGGTCGGTTCGTCCGCTAGCAGGATACGCGGCTGATTCGCAAATGCCCTCGCGATCGCAACCCGCTGCTGTTCACCCCCGGAGAGCTCTGTAGGGTAATGATGGCCGCGGTTAATGAGCCCGACATCGGACAGAAGCATTTCCGCTCGGTCAGCTGCGTCGCGAACCCCTCGGATCTCCATTGGGATCAGGATATTTTCAAAAGCCGTCAGGCTGGGTATCAGGTGAAATGATTGAAAAACAAATCCGATCTTCTCACTGCGAAGTTCGGCGAGATCGTCTTCAGACATCGCAGTAACCTCATCTCCGTCGATAATGATCGAGCCTGACGATGGGGAATCTAAGCCAGCGATCAGCCCGAGAAGTGTCGATTTACCGCTGCCTGATGCCCCCGTAAGGGCAACAAACTGGCCGTCGGGGATCTCAATAGAGACACTATCGAGAATTGTCAGATCTTCGGTTCCGGATCGAACGGTCTTTGTCAGATTCTGAAGAACTATCATACTCGTCTAAGATAAATGATAATCGTCTCAGGGCTTGAGCGAAAACTTTGCTCAGGCGAAAGGTTGATATAACTTGCAAATTGGTGCATCCAAAATTCGAGCAATACGTATAGCTTTGTAGGTAACATGCAGCAGGTAATTCGAATAATCGGCCCCGTGAGTTTCATATTTTTGTTGGTTTTCTTTTCCGCCTGTACGGTGGCGAGGCCCGATCGGCAATCGAATCAGGGCGGTGAAAGGCCCATGATCACGCCGCAAGCCTTGTCGCAGCGGCCGAAGATCATTGCTTTTGGAGATAGTTTGACGGCGGGTTTTGGCTTGTCGGAAAAAGAATCGTACCCTTATCTGCTTCAGGAACGCCTAAATTCTGAGGGTTTCGATTACGAAGTGATAAACGCCGGCGTGTCTGGGGACACAAGCTTGGGAGGTCTTGAAAGGGCGGATTGGGTGCTAGACCAGGAGAATGCCAAAATACTCATCCTAGAACTTGGTGCAAACGATTTGCTGAGAGGTATGCCGCCTAAGCAGATGAAAAGTAACCTTGATAAAATAATCAGAAAGGCGAAAGAGCGCAATATTGATGTATTGCTTTGCGGCATGCTTGCTCCTCCTACTGCGGGCTCGGAGTATCAACGCGAGTTCACAATGGCCTTTCCAGACCTTGCGGATGAACATAACGTAGCTTTTCTTCCTTTTTTACTGGAGGGCGTCGCGGGTAACAGGGATCTGAATCAGGCTGATGGTATCCACCCAAACCCGGCCGGGACAAAGATAATGACGGATAATATTTATAAGGAGTTGAGGCCGCTTTTGAAAAAATAGCGACCCGGTTTTGACGAACAAGGTATGGGTAGAATAAGACTCCCAATGAACGGGTCGGCCATATTGGCCCGCGTATCGCTTGCCGTTGCAACATTTTTCGCTGGATCGTTTGTCATCTGTTTCGCGCAGGCTCCGGAGTCAGAAACGACCAAAGGGCTGCCCGAACACGAGCTGCAAGTACTGATGCTGTTCGAAGAAGATGCGAACAAGCCCCCGATCATCGATAAGAACATTTCAAAAAGTGAAGGTGGGATCAAGGAAGACGGGCCGCTCACTGAAACACATAAGGAGCAAGGTCAAAGTCTCCGTCAAAATGGTTGGTATGTCAGGCCTGAGCCTAAAGTGAGGTTCAGGCGTTATATCTCCAGCGTAGCCGGGCCGGTCGCTATCGTGCGCTACACGGCCGTCGCCGGGGTGCTTACCTACAGAAACGCCCCTAAGGAATGGGGAGGGAATTGGGAGGGCTTCGGACGCCGATTTCTTTCGAATATGGGCGAAAGCGCGATAAAGAATTCGATCAAGTATGGCCTTGATGAAGCACTCAAGATCGACAGCTGGTTCTATTTGAGCCCAAATCGCAGTCCGTCTGCACGGGCGCGAAACGCGGTCTTTTCCGCAGTCACGGCCCGCGACCGTAACGGACGTCGGGTCTTTGGGCTGCCCAAGCTTGCAGGCCACTTGGTGTCCAACGTGACCTCTGCAGAGGTTTGGTATCCACGCCGCTATGATTATGTTCATGGTTTGAAAGGGGCCGCGATCTCGCTTGCCGTCGATGCGGGCATCAACCTGTTCCGTGAATTTGTTATCAAGCGGTAGGTCCGAAGTGACCATGACCTGTGGTGGGGCGCTTGAATGCATTACTTGATCGTGAGGATCTGCCCGTTCTGGAAGAACTATGTACGTCACGCACCTTGAATGTGCCATATGCGAGCTTCGTCACGAAGCGGGAACGCTTCAGAATCTTTGCACCGGCTGCGGCAAGCCGCTGCTCGTCCGATACGACCTGGAGCAAGCGGCATGGGCCGTTTCGCTAAAGACCTTTCAGGGCAGGGTGTCGTCGCTGTGGCGCTACCGAGAGCTCCTGCCGCTCCCCCCGAAAGGCTCGATCGTCACCATTGGTGAAGGTTGGACGCCTTTGATCAAAGCAGATCGGTTGGCTCAGAGGCTGGATCTGCCGTTGGATGTTTGGATCAAGGATGAAGGGCAGAATCCTACGCAAAGCTTTAAGGCACGCGGGATGACGATGGCAATCTCAATGGCCATGCACCTTGGCGCGAAGAAGGTGGCGGTGCCCTCTGCTGGGAACGCTGCGGGTGCGTTGTCTTCTTATGCCGCTCGTGCCGGAATGGAAGCTTACATTTTTATGCCCGCAGATACTCCTAAAGCGAATGTCGTCGAATGCCGGCAGACAGGAGCCAACGTAACGCTTATAGATGGCCTGATCACCGATTGCGGCAAGATAGTTGCCGAGCGAAAGGAGGAAGAGGGCTGGTTTGATGTATCGACGCTCAAGGAGCCGTATCGGGTCGAGGGCAAAAAAACGATGGGGTATGAGCTGGCCGAGCAAACGGGCGGACGGCTGCCGGACGTGATAATTTATCCTACCGGCGGCGGCACGGGCCTGATCGGGATGTGGAAGGCCTTTGATGAAATGGAGGCAATGGGATGGATAGGCCGGGACCGGCCGAGGATGATCTCTGTCCAGTCAGCCACGTGTGCGCCGATCGTCCGTGCTTTTGAAAAGGGCGACCGATTTGCGGATGAGTTCGAAAACGCTTCGACCGTTGCGTCGGGCCTTCGGGTGCCGAAGGCGATAGGCGATTTTCTGATACTCGATGCGATCAGGGCTTCGGGAGGAAAGGCGATCGCGGTAACTGACGAAGAGTTGGTCGCTGCGGTCGGTGAGATAGGAGCAGCCGAGGGCATTTTTGCCGCACCCGAAGGTGCCGCCTGTCTGCCTGCGTTGAGAAAGCTTATCGATCAAGGCGAAGTCTCAAAAGGCGAGAGCGTGGTACTTTTCAACACGGGTTCGGGAGTGAAATATCTGGAGGCGTTCGAATAGCAACCTTTATCCGATCAGATCAAGAAGTTTCTCCAGCCCCTGATGAACATCGCCAGAAATATGAAACCGAAGCGCGCGGCGGCCACGATCAAGCAGCACTTGAAAGTCGCCTCGGGCCTGCGCGGCTTTTACGATGCCGAATGAGTATTTCTGCCCGGGGACAGGGACGTCAACCGGATCGTCGCAAGTGATCTGAAGGAAAACGCCGTTATTCGGGCCGCCTTTATAAGCCTGTCCTGTTGAATGCAGGAAGCGGGGGCCGAATCCGAGACATGTCGCAACGCCGTACTGCTCAAGCACATGTTCGCGTATCTGCTGCAGGATCTCCTCGTGGTCCGTGTCCATTTCAATGAACGCCAGGATCGCGAAATAGTCATTCTCGGCGATGTTCCATAGATGAGCCTCGAGAAAGCCGGCAAGCGACCGCTCGTCCGCTGCATTCTCTAGTTCTGAGGCATAATCCGCTCTCGAGAACAATGCGAAACCGTCTTCAGCGTAAAAAGGTTCCTCGGGCGGCAACTCCCCGGACTTCTCGTAACCCTCAGTGATCTTTCTCGCCTCGATCTTGGCAGATTCAACATCAGGCTGGTCGAACGGGTTGATACCCATTAACGAACCCGCGACGGCCGTAGCAAACTCCCATCGGAAAAATTCCTGGGCGATGCTGTATTTGTCGGTTATCTCAATGCTGATCATCGGATGCCCGGCTTCTGCAATATCCGAAAGATCGTTCTGAACATCTTCTTCAACCACTGCCCCGCGAACGGTGAAATTCACAAAAACACGATCGTCACCGTAGAGATCCACAGCCTGAATACCCTCACGATCGACCGGGATGATGGCCATGCCATTCTTTCCTGTGGACTCAGCGATGAGCTGTTCAAGCCAAGCTCCTAGATCGTAAAACTCCGGCGGAAGAAAAATGGTCAGCTTGTCGCGGCCCTCGCGATGACATACACCAAGGAGCGTTCCGAGAATGGCTCCGGGATTTTCCGTTGGGTTTGTCGATCTGCAAGCCTGCACCATCACGTCGGCCGATCTTAGGAGACGCTCGACATCGAGCCCCATTGCCGCGGCGGGGGTCAATCCGAATGCCGAAAGCGCCGAAAACCTTCCGCCGATCTCAGGTTTACCGTAAACGAGATCGCGGAAGCCTTTCTCCCGAGAGATCTGCTCCATCTTCGAACCCGGATCGGTAATGGCAATGAACCGGCTGCCGGCATTCCCATCGACCGAGGCCTTGCCCGCCCGGTCAAAAAAATACTGAAAGAAGCAGTTAGGTTCCAGCGTACTTCCACTCTTACTCGCGACTATAAAAAGCGTGTTGGCTAGGTCGAGCTTGCTTTCGATCGAGATGAGCTGGGCGGGAACGGTTGAGTCAATGATGTGAAAGTTCTCAATGCCAAATGTTGCGGCCAGCACCTCGGGGCAGAGCGACGAGCCGCCCATTCCCATCAGGAGCGTGTGTGTAAAACCAGCGGCTTCGATATCCGAGCGAAGTTTTTGATAGACCCCAAGGTTTTCCAATTCTTCGCCGACAATGGATAGCCAGCCAAGCCAGTTTGCCTCGTCCGTTCCTGTCCAAACTGTCGAATCCCTTTCCCATATTCGGGATATCAGCTTTCCATCTAGCGTTTTCTGGACCTCGGCACGGCAAGACTGCTTTAGTTTCTCCGGCAGCAAGTGCGTCATCAGGTTCGGCATAGACGCTAATCTACCACACGTATGTTATCGAAAGAACACGCTTAGTGATGATTTTACAAAGAATTTTGCTAGTATTTTGGATATGAGACTTGCGATCTTGATCAACTTAGTTTTGTCATTCTGCGTTACTTCGGCGGTCGGCCAAAAGTGTGCTGAAAATGCGAGGGTCGTGGAGCCCGTCCTGTCCGCTCAGGCTCGCGATGAATTTACAGAGAAATTGAGCGAGGCAAAGGCGGCATATTCTGCGGATAGTAATAATGCGGACTCTATCATATGGCTCGGGCGGCGGACGGCCTATTTGGGTCATTATAAAGAGGCGATTGGGATCTTTTCTGAAGGCATTGCGAAATTTCCCGCCGACGCGCGGATGTATCGGCATAGGGGGCATCGCTACATTACTATTAGATGTTTTGACGACGCGATCAAGGACTTCGAAAAGGCGTCGGCGTTGACAATGGGCAAACCGGACGAGATCGAACCCGACGGTCTGCCGAATGCGAAAGGCATTCCGACAAGCACCCTACAGTCGAACATTTACTATCACCTTGGCCTCGCACACTATCTAAGAGGTGATTTTAACAAAGCAGCTCAGCACTTTATGAACAGTTACAATCGCGGGTTTGCGGCAAAGAGCTCGGACATGATGGTGGCTGCGGCCTACTGGGTCTATATGAGCAGTGCCCGTTATGGGAAGAAACTGCGGGAAGATGCAGATGGGTTGCTAGCCCGTGAGATCCGGGATGACCTTGAGATCATCGAGAATCATGATTACTACAAGCTGATCAAACTTAACAAGGGCCTCATAAAGCCTGAAACACTGCTTAGCGAGATAAAGGGTGATGCGATCACACTCGGCTCGGCATCGCTCGGCTACGGGATAGGGAACTACTTTCTGTACAATGGCGACAAGGAAAAAGCGATGACCATTTTCCGCAAGATCGTCGCGGGTAACCAATGGGCAAGTTTCGGCTACATTGCCGCTGAAGCAGAACTAAGAAGGTAAAGTTTTAATTATCACAGTCAGCTGTGTGTGATGCGGTCTTCCCAAGCCTTCGGGGCACTATTCGACGTATTATTGTCGAATCGCGGAAAGACAATACTAGGCTTTCTGCCGAACTTTTTTCAGCCGAGTCTGTGTGAACGGATCCAAATATGCGGGTCCTGCGAATTGTCTTTCGGAAGAAGTTCCGGGAAGATTGGCTATAGAAAGGGATGAGCAGCATGAAAACACTTCTGACGATCGCGGTCTTGGCTTTGTTTGGCGGTTTATTGTCTTGCGAGTCGGTCCGATCCTCGGAAGTCCGTGAAGAAACCCTAGAACTCGGGCCATTGAACGCCCCTGTTCAGACCGAGGTCGACACAGCCAACTTGAAGACCGCAGTATTCGCCGGCGGGTGCTTTTGGGGAGTAGAGGCTGTTTTTGAGTGGACCCGAGGCGTGGCCGACGCCCGATCAGGATATTCCGGCGGAACCAAAGAGACGGCGAGCTATGATCTGGTGAGCGCGGGCAAGACCAAGCATGCTGAAGCGGTCGAGGTTCGATTCGACCCGAACGTAGTTTCCTACGAGCAGCTTCTGGATATATTCTTCAGGGTCACCCACGATCCGACCCAGTTGAACCGCCAGGGGCCTGATGTAGGTGCACACTATCGTTCGGCTATCTTCTACGACGATGATGAACAGCGTGCCGCAGCTTCAGCCTACATTGAGAAACTCACAGCCGAACGGGTTTACAAGAAACCGATCGTAACGCAGCTTGTTCCTCTTGAAGCTTTTTACCCGGCCGAGGATTATCATCAGGACTTTCTCCGAAGGAACCCGAACGACCCGTACATCGTTTACCATGACATCCCAAAGCTCGAAAAACTGAAAAAGACCTATCCTAAACTTTGGGCGGGTACATAAAACGGGTCCGGTTAGGTCGCCCGATCAACCTTCAAGCCAGTCAAAAAGCATCTCTTCCTGTTTGAAAAACGCGTGCTCCGGCCTTTCTTTCTTCGTCATCGGGAGCTTAAAGAATACGGATAGCTGTTCCTGAATGCCGCCTTCGCCCCTTTGTTTTGCAACGTCAAGACACCTTGCGATCTCGATCGCCAGCGGCGCAGCAAGGATCGAATCTTTGCAAAGGAAATTCACCTTTATCTGCATTGTCTGTCCGAGAAATCCGCGGATGTCGATGTTGTCCCAAGCCTCTTTGTTATCGCCGCGTGGGCGGTAGTATCTGATATCGACGATGTGATCCGTAACCTCATAGCCGAGCATATCGTCGAGTACCGAACTCTTTGTCTTTACTTTTGAGGCGAGCGATTCATCGTTCGAAAGAGCAAGCCCGTCGCGGTTTCCCAAAATGTTCGTTGAATACCAGCCATCAATGTGCAGTGCTCGGCTCTTCAATCCAGGTGCGAGCACGGTTTTGATGAACGTCTGACCGGTTTTGCCGTCCTTCCCGGCGACCGGAACATTTTGCTGTTCCGCGAATTCGATCAAAGCCGGAATATCGGCAGAGACCGACGGCGTAAAGTTGCCATAGGGTACACCCTCAGCGATGGCGGCATACGCATATAGCATTGCCGGAGAAATGTTTACCGAATTCTCGTCCAACGCCTTCTCAAATTCAGCTCGAGTATCAAAGCCGACCTTGCCGCCGGAGATGAGTTTCTCTGTTGAAGCGAGGTTTATGACGACCACCGAGTCACATTTTTCTTTGAAACCTTCAAGATCCGCTCTTAGTTTTTCGATCGTGGCACGGTGACCCTTCCGATCTATCTTGTTATGTCCTTCGATGAGCGAAAGATAACGTTCATCGCCGATAGCCGGCCAGGGTTTGATCTTTGCTAATTCATCTTCAACCGCAAGATGTTGTTTGTAGCTGAGAACCCCGTGGCCTTCTGCAGCTTTGGCCAGATCATCAGCGAAAAGATCCCAGCCGGCGAGGCTAATGTCGGTATATTCTGCTAAACCGACGTCAGCACGGGCGGCGAGCGGCAGTCCCTCCGTCCCGATGAGTCGCTTTTTGAGCAGTTCGATCCCTGCGGCCATCGTCGTTCCGACCGCCCCGCCGAGTCCGACGACCGCTATGCCTAAAGTTCGCTTCGCCATATGGAAACGTAAATCTTACGCCGTTGAAAACCGCTTTGCCAACTCACGCTTCAGCAATTTGCCCGTCGGACCTTTTGGGATGTCATCGACAAAATGTACGGTCTTCGGACATTTGAAGTCCCCGAGATGTTGTTTGCAGAAGTCGATGATCTCATTCTTATCAGCAGTAGCTCCGGCTTTCAGGACAATGAATGCCGCGACCTCTTCGCCGTAAAGTTCATCGGGCACGCCGATGACTGCGGCGTGTTCGACCGCCGGATGTGTATAAAGCAGGTCGTCGATCTCGCGGGGGTAAATGTTCTCACCGCCGCGGATGATCATGTCCGACTTGCGGTCGGCAATGTAATAAAAGCCGTCCGCATCGCGATAACCGATATCGCCCGTGTGGAACCAGCCGCCGCGAAACGCCTCGGCAGTTGCTTCTGGATTCTTGAAATAGCCTTTGAAGATATTCGGCCCGCGAAGAACTATCTCACCAAGCTCACCGTCAGGAACTTCATTATTCTCATCGTCAACAACCCGCATCTCGTTGCCTATCGGCAGCCCGCAAGAGCCGGGGCGGCGGTGTTCGTTGGGTGGATTGAAAGTAGAGCGACAGGTAGATTCCGACAGGCCATAGCCTTCGACGACGAGCACACCGAAAGTCTCTTCGAATCGCTTTAAGACCTCAACCGGTACCGGGGCCGAACCGCACATAGCGAAACGAAGCGAACCGCTAATTTGCTTCGAGAACGCGGGCCTCAGATCTTCGGTCTGCCCGCCGTCCTTCGGAAACTGGTCATTCTTTTGAAGCAGCATCGAAAGCATCGTTGCGACCGACCCAAAGGATGTTATCTGATACTCGTCGATGACTTTCCAAAAACGAGATGCCGAGAACTTTGGGCTGATCACGGTAGATCCGCCGCAAAAAAGGGCAGTCATCGTCGTGACGGTTACAGCGTTCATATGAAAAAGCGGCATCATCGTCAGAAGACGGTCCTCTGGTCCGAAACCCAACCATTCCGTTATCTGCCTTGCGTTTGCAAGAAGGTTCCCATGCGTCAACAGACAGCCCTTCGGTTTGCCGGTCGTGCCTGAAGTGTAAATGATGACAGCGTCCTCGTCCGGTTCGATAACCGGCCTGTCAATAGGCTCGGCGTGTTCCTGATCAGAGGCCAAAAGGTCCTTCGCTATTGCAACCTTGTCTGAAAGTCGTTGCAAACGGCCATCCGCGATCGCACCTGCTTCCGACACGATCAGTTTTGCTTCGGAATTGGCGATGACCCATTCGATCTCTTCTGGCTTAAGCAGCGAATTCACTGGACCGGCGATGGCACCGATCTCCCAACAAGCAAAATAGGTGAGTATGTATTCCGGTGAGTTCGGGAGAAGAATGCTTACCACGTCGCCTTTTCGAATGTTCCGCGAATTAAGAAAAGCCGATGCCCGACGGACCTCGCTTTCGAACTCGGCGAACGTCCACCCTCGAGAATCTACCTCAGAGATCAGGAACGTCTTGTCCGGCGTGCGGCCTGCGTGATATCTCAACAGATCGGGAATATTGCGAAATTCTTCCATCGAATATACATTGGTCTGGTCGTATCGAGTTCTGTGTGCGCGTCTCTTTGGACCAATTTGCCGCCGATGAATTCTATCGAAAAAATCTGCAACTTATAAGTAAAGATGACGATGAACTTAAAAAAGCGATGGCTTCTCGCAGCATCAAGCGTGGCTCTTTTGCTTATGTCGGTGGGCTGCTCGAAAGCTCCCTCGGTCAACACGCCTGCAAAGGATACGGAAAATAGCGGCCCAAAGGCGTCGAGATCGGGCCCGAGTCCTAAAGATCCGCCGTTTGGGGAACATTCGCCGACAGCCGATCTCTCGACTCCCGCTGAGGTCTTCAAAGCCGCGTGCGAGAGCCGTCAGCGTAAGGAAATTGCCGAGTTGAAGAAAAGGATGTCTAAGCAGGCCCTTGAGTTCTTGAAGGAAATGGGTGAGGTGGAAGACAAGTCACTCGACCAGGTATTGAAAGAACTGGCCGAAAAGCCGCAGGGGCCATGCAGCGAATTCAGGAACGAGCGAATTACGGGAGATTGGGCTGTCGTTGAATATAAGGACGAAAAGGGTCAATGGAAGACCATGGACCTCGAAAGAGAAGACGGCGAATGGAAGATCACCATCCCGAAATTCGACAGAGGCCCCACCAGCGAGACCGGCGATGCCCCAAGACGCAATTAGGGCCGCAGGAAGTATTTCAGCCTCAAAGAGGATCAGTAGTATGGCGACGTATAGAAGTTTCATAAATGGCGAGTGGGTCGATTCGAGATCAGGCATTTCGATACCCAACATCAACCCTGCGAACATAAATGACATCATCGGCACCTCTGAGCTTTGTACTCGTGAAGAAGCGCGACTGGCGGTTGAGGCGGCTTACAACGCGTTTAAGGATTGGCGCGAAACGCCGGGACCGGCGCGCGGCAAACTGATTGCGAAGGCGGCCCGGCTTATGGATGACCATAAGGAAGACCTTGCTTCTATTCTGACCCGTGAAGAAGGCAAGACCATCGCCGAGTCGAGGGGCGAGGTCCAGAGGGCGATAAACATCGTCGAGTTCTGTGCGGGTGAAACCCGGCGGATGAACGGCGAGACGATCCCGTCGGAGCTGCCTGCGAACTTTGCCTATACGATCAAAGAACCTCACGGAGTCGTGGCGTGTATTACGCCATGGAATTTTCCGGTCGCGATCCCGGCCTGGAAACTCGCTCCCGCCCTCGCAGCAGGAAACACAGTGGTGATGAAAGCCGCCGAAGCGACTCCTGCAACTGCCGTGATGATATTTGAGCTTTTCATCGAGGCCGGGTTCCCTTCCGGTGTGATAAATCTCATCCTTGGAAAGGGAAGCGAGGTCGGGCAAGAGATCGTGGATCATCCGGCGGTTCGCGCCATCTCTTTCACGGGATCGACCGCGGTAGGTCTGCAGATATATCAGCAGGGTGCGAAACGGGGTATTCCCGTTCAGTGTGAGATGGGCGGCAAGAACCCGGTCGTGGTTCTGGAAGACTGCGACATGGAACTCGCTGTAGAATCGACTGCTCAAGGCGCTTTCGGTTCGACCGGCCAGCGATGCACGGCGACCTCGCGTGCTGTTGTCGTCGATTCGGTCGCTGATGAGTTTGTCGATCGGATTATCGAGAGGGCAAAGAAATTTAAGCTTGGCGACGGCAGCAAACCGACGACGGATATCGGCCCGTCGGTGGATGAAAAACAGTTCAACACGGTGTTGAAATACATCGATATCGGACGCGAAGACGGTGCAGAACTACTCACCGGCGGCCGAAGGGCGACCGGCGAAGGCCTTGAGAACGGCTACTTTGTCGAGCCGACCGTGTTCGACAAGGTAACGCCCGACATGCGTATTGCCCGAGAAGAGATCTTTGGGCCCGTGCTTTCGGTGCTGCGCGTGAAGGACTTTGATGAGGCGATGGTCGTTGCCAACGACTGCGACTACGGCCTTTCATCGTCAATATTTACGAATGACGCGAATCAGATCTTCCGGTTCATCAAAGATATCGAGACCGGAATGACCCACGTCAATTCGCCCACGACCGGCGGCGAGGCTCACATCCCGTTCGGCGGCATCAAGGCCACCGGCGTCGGGCCGCGCGAACAAGGCTCAACGTCGCTTGATTTCTACACTGAGTTGAAGGTCGTTTACATCGATTTCACCGGCCGCAAACGCGAAGGGAATTTGTACTAGAATGCCTTTGCCACGGAAAACACGGAGTTCTTGAATGATTATCAGGAAATTCCCCGTGTTCTCCGCGGCTAAAAATCATATGGATCCACAAGAACAAAGATCAACAGTTTCGGACTCCGTCCGGAAGCATAAGGAATTCTTGTTTCCCGCGGTCGCTAACTATTATCAGGAGCCGATCGCACTTGTGCGAGGTGAAGGCGAATACGTTTGGGACGATGGGGGAAATCAATACCTTGATTGTTTCGGCGGCGTGCTGACCGTGAGCATCGGGCACGCAAACCCGCGGGTGAATGCTGCGTGGAAAGAGCAGGTGGACAAGATCGCGCACACCTCAACGCTTTACGCCAATCAGCCGCAAAGCGACCTTGCGGAAAAGCTTGCCGAAATTTCGCCGGGCAGGTTGAGGAAATCGTTTTTCACGAACAGCGGCACCGAAGCCGATGACACTGCCATCCTCGCCGCGAAACTTGCGACCGGTAATCAGGAGATCATCGTTCTGCGGCATTCGTACGCTGGAAGGTCGGCTACGGCGCTGTCTTCGGTCGGGCACAAGACGTGGCGGCCAGTTGCTTCGCAGGTCCCCGGCATCATTCACGCCGCCGCTCCGTATTGTTACCGATGTCCATTTAAGCTCGAATATCCATCCTGCGGCGTCGCCTGTGCTGACGACGTCGAGGACATCATCAACACAACGACCACTGGCAACATTGCCGCCTTTATGGCCGAGACTATTTTGGGCGTAGGCGGATTTATTATTCCGCCGAAGGAATATTTTCCGAAGGTTGCGGAGATCGCCCGGCGTCATGGCGGGTTGTTTATCTCGGACGAGGTACAAGCAGCTTGGGGCCGGACGGGAGACAAATGGTTCGGGATCGAACACTGGGGCATAGAGCCGGACATCATTACTTCGGCAAAAGGCATGGGCAACGGCGTGCCGATCGGCTGGACCATCGCAACGCCCGAGGTCGCAGATGCATTCCCGGGACTGACCTTCTCGACCTTCGGGGGCAATCCCGTCTCTTCGGCCGTCGGCCTCGCCGTGATCAAAGTGATCGAGGAGGATGACCTCCTTACTAATGCACGCGTCGTCGGCGATTATCTGCTCCAACGAATCCTCGAACTCCAGGAAAAACACGCGATCATCGGCGACGTCCGTGGCAAGGGGCTCATGCTCGGCATCGAACTCGTCAAAGACCGCAAGACAAAAGAGCCGAACCCGGAAGCCGTGCAAAAAGTCTTCGAAGAAACCAAACGCCGCGGCGTACTGATCGGCAAAGGCGGCCTCTACGGCAATGTCATCCGCACCGGCCTGATGCTCAATACGACCACCGACACTGTCGATCGTCTAGTTGAGGCTCTCGACGCAGGGGTATTGGGTTGTTAGTGTTCACTAGGAGAAAGTATGAAGAATCTATTTATATCGCTATCAGCGTTTACATTGCTTGTTGGTTCATTATCGGCACAGACACCTACGGTTCAGAAAGATCAAAGCAATTTGGAGAAGTTTTTTGCTAAGTCCGGAACTCTCATTGAAAAGAAATTCATTGATATCGGAAAGGTTCGTGGGGTGAACATTCAGGTTCTTACGCTGACAGACCTAATATACCCTGGGAAAGTATCCGGAGTACGCTTCGAGTATCAAACGGCGACGCGTTATACAACTGATACAAAGGTAGCTTTTCTTGACCAAGATGAAATCGACGGGTTGGTTAAGTCAATCACGTTAATAAAAACAAGGGTTTTACCCTCGACGCCTGACCACTATACGGAGGTTGTTTTTACGAGCCGAAGTGGCTTTTCTGCTGGCTGCTATTACGGAGATAGAATATGGAAGGCTTTCGTAAAAATCGAGCGATTTGACCGCGACTCAAATGTGTTCTTTGAACCTGAAGACTTGGATGGCATTTTGAAATTGCTGCAGGATGCAAAAACTAATGTATCAGGACAGTAGTATGAAAACACTTATCAAGAACGGACGAGTTATTACAGCGGTTGACGACTATCGCGCGGATATTTTCATTGACGGTGAAACGATGGCGACGATCGGGAAGTCGCTCGAGATGGAAGCCGATGTTGTCATCGATGCTGCGGGCAAGCTGGTGATTCCTGGCGGGATCGATCCGCATACGCACATGGAGTTGCCGTTTGGCGGGACTGAGTCGAGCGATGATTTCTTTACGGGGACGCGGGCTGCGGCACATGGCGGGACGACGACGATCATAGACTTTGCGGTACAGACTAAGGGAGAATCGATGACCGCTGGCGTCGATGCTTGGCACAAGAAAGCCGAAGGCAAGACGTGCATCGACTACGGTTTTCATCTGATCACGACCGATTTTGAGGATGGTAATGAGAAAGAGATGTATTCGCTGATGGACGAAGGCATCACGTCGTTCAAGCTCTTTATGGCGTATCCGGGCGTGTTTTTGGCAGACGACGCGACGATCTTTAGGGCTATGTCAGCGGCGGGCCAACGCGGCGGCCTCGTCTGCATGCACGCCGAGAACGGCATCGTCATCAACGAGATAATCAAACGCTTTTTGGCCGATGGCCGCACTGCTCCGAAATATCACGCTCTATCGCGCCCGACGATCGCCGAGGCCGAGGGAGTTCATCGTGCCATCGCTATTGCCGAGATGGCGGAGTCGCCGGTCTATATCGTTCACCTTTCGTGTACGGACGCTTTGAATCAGGTTCGCCAAGCGAGGGACCGCGGCATTTCGGCGTTTGCGGAGACTTGCCCGCAGTATCTTTTCCATTCGATCGAAGATTACGGCGACGGCTGGGAAGGTGCGAAATACGTTATGACGCCGCCGCTTCGTGAGAAACACAACTGCGCCGATCTGTGGAAAGGCCTCAAAATGGATGACCTCCAAGTCATCTCGACCGATCATTGCCCGTTTTGTATGAAGGAACAAAAGGAACTCGGCCTGGGCGATTTTACAAAGATCCCGAACGGAGCTCCCGGCGTCGAAAATCGCCTCGCCCTGATCTACAACGGCGGCGTTGTTGAGAATCGCATCTCGCTCAATCGCTTTGTCGAACTCACATCGACGGCAGCGGCGAAGATGTTCGGGATGTTCCCGAAAAAAGGCACTATCGCGGTCGGCTCGGATGCCGATATCGTCATCTTTGACCCCGAAGGCGAAACTCAATTTGGCGTTGAGCACGAACACATGAATGTCGACTATTCCTCCTACGAAGGCTGGAAGATCAAAGGCAAGGTCGAGACGGTTCTGTCACGCGGCCGCATCGTCATCCAAAACGGCGAGCATACCGGAAAGCAGGGTGACGGCCAGTTCATCAAGCGTGGCGAGTGTGTGAAGATCTAGCCTTGTCCCGAAACCGGAACCTTTCACGTCTCTTTCCACATGAGATATTCAGACATTGAACTTGCGCGACAGCTCGAGCGCACGGAAGCCCTTGCAAACGCAGACTTCGTCACAACACGTGCAGCTATTGAACTAGCGAGCGGCGCGAAGTGGATACAAGTTGGCGGGGCCTTTGCGATGTTTGACGGTGTTGAGTCGCCCCTGACCCAGACATTCGGCCTGGGTATGTTCGAGAACGCGACCTCTGAACATCTGGATGCCCTTGAGGCCTTCTACAAGGAACGAAGTGCACCGGTTTTTCACGAGGTCAGCCCGATGGCGGACCAGTCTATTTTGCCACTCTTAGGGGAACGAGGTTATCGTCCGATCGAGCTGACAAGCGTTATGTATAAGGAGCTTGGCGGCGAAAGTCGTAAGCTTCCGCCGTTGAACCCGAAAATCACAGCTCGAGTTATCGAGCCTGATGAGGCGGACCTCTGGGCCGAGGTCGCTTCGATGGGCTGGGCGACGGAGCATCCGATGCTCGGCGAGTTTATGCTTGCTTTTGGGAAAATAGCAGCACGAACATCGGGCGGCCATCCATTTCTCGCAGAACTTAAGGGCAAGCCGATCGCGGCCGGGGGTTTTGCCATCTATGACGATATCTGCATCCTTTCCGGCGCGACAACCATCCCCGAAGCCCGTCGACAAGGCGCTCAAAACGCTCTGCTCTCTGCCCGACTTGATCACGCCGCGGCCCACGGCTGCTCGCTGGCAATGATGTGCGCACTGCCCGGCAGCCAGTCCCAAAAGAACGCTGAGAAAAACGGCTTCAAGATCGCGTACACCCGCATTAAGTGGCAACTTTTTAAGTGATTTAAGCTATACTTGCATCGTTCATTCCCTCACAAATTGTATGAAGCGATGCCCAGAATGCAGGCGGGATTATTACGACGATACGCTGCTGTATTGTCTCGACGACGGCACGGCGTTGGTGCAGGGGACGGTGTCGGGCGCTCACCTGACAGATGAGCCGGCGACGGCGATCTTGTCGGGTGACCGAGGTTCTGGTGACGACCTGACGGCGGTGCTGGATGCAGGCGGCACGACCGCTCGTAGCGGTCCTGTAACCCTTCGGCTGCCGTCATTCTTTTCATGGGAACGCCTGCCGTGGCTTTTGGCGGGTCTGCTGCTGCTTACCCTCGTCGGCGTTACGATTCGCCTTTACACGCGGCATCAACCTGCCGCAGATTCTGAGCCGGTTCGAGCGGCCTTCAATATCCAGCCGCCCGGACGCACGACCGGCGCCGGCCAGATCGCGATCTCGCCCGATGGACGAAATATCGCCGCATTGGCCACGTTCGAGGGCAAGAACATGATCTGGCTGCGTCCGATCGACTCTATCGACGGACGTGCCGTTTCGGGCACTGAGGGGGTTGCAGGTTTTCCGTTCTGGTCTCCGGATAGTCGGTCTATGGCTTTTCAAGCCGGCGGAAAACTCAAGCGTCTGGATCTTGCCGACGGCACGGTCCGCGAGCTGGCCGATCTACCTTCCGACATTCGCGGATTTGACGGCACCTGGAACCGCGACGGAAAGATCGTCTATTTCATGGGCGGCAGTGGGCTGCTTCAGATCCCGGCAGCGGGCGGTAAACCGGCGCCCTTGAATGGCTACGAACCTCGTCCCGACGGCATCGACCGGTGGCCGAAGTTCCTGCCTGACGGCAAACACTTCTTATTTCTGAGCACAAATTCCGAGCAATCGAAGTCCGAGGTATATGTGGGTTCGACTGAAAGTCCGGAGCGAAAACTGCTGTTTGAGGCCGACTCGAACGCGGTTTATTCACCATCCTCAGACGGCAGATCAGGACATATCCTATTTGCCCGCGGCGAGGCCCTGCTCGCCCAGAAATTCGATCCTGATTCGCAGCAGTTGACTGGTGAGCCATTCCGCGTTGCCGAACGGATACGCAGAAATTTCAATAGCCGCGGGTTCTTCTCGGTCTCTAATAACGGGAATCTGATCTATGACGCGAATTCCGGCGTGGAAGAGGCGAGGCAGTTCACATGGTACGACCGGAAAGGAACAGCCGTGGGAACCATCGGGCAAGCGGCGCCGCTGCTTAATCTTGAGCTTTCACCGGACGAAAGATCTCTGGCGGTAGCACGCCGCCCGCTCGGTATTACCACAAGCGAGCTGGTGTTGCTGGACACGGTTCGAGGTGCAACTTCTCGTCTCGGGACGACGCCGGGCGACTTGCCGCAACCGGTCTGGTCGCCTGATAGCAAGTACGTTGTTTGGAACGATTTTAGCGAAGGCAAATTTCGCCTTGTCAGAAGGCTTGCGAGCGGTGTCGGTGACGCCGAGGTATTGCTCGAGTCGCCTATACGCGTATTTCCGACAAGCTGGTCGCCCGACGGCCGTTTCATTCTTTATTCTGCCGCCGATAATGTAAGCAAACGCGACATTTGGGTGCTCCCGCTCGATGGTGATCGGCGGCCGTATCTTTTTTATAAGTCGCCTCAGGAGGACTGGGACGCCTTCTTCTCGCCGAACGGCAAATTCATCGTTTACACATCAGACGAATCGGGAAAGAATGAGGTGTTTGTTCAGACATTTCCGGCCTCGGCAGAGCGATGGCCTGTCTCAAACAACGGCGGCATGAGCCCGCGTTGGGTCAAGAACGGGAATGAGATCATCTACGCGCAGCTCGACGGCAAGCTGATGTCTGTCGCCGTAAAGACGGACGACAAATTCGAGGCCGGAGTGCCGCAGCCGCTGTTCGACGTGACGTTGGCGAGAGCTCCCCGCGGCGACGATTACGCTGTCTCGAACGACGGCCAACGATTCTTGTTCATCAGCCGCGGTACCGAGTCAGTTGCGCTGCCGATAACCGTCGTCCTTAACTGGTCCGCAGGCCTGGACAAATAATTTTATGAAACGATGCCCTGAACGGACAGGGCAATGTTGCTTGTATGCACATTAAAATGCGTGCAATATTGTTGACACTCTAAGCCACATACTAGTAGCATTCTGATCGGAGGTAATTTAGAGTATGTCTAGTGTAAATATCCGTATCAGCTCAAACAGTTATCAGATACTCAAAACCCTTTCGAAAGGCAAGGGCCAATCTATGCAATCGGTTATCGATCAGGCGATCGAAGACCTACGGCGACGTAAGCTGCTCGAGGAGACGAATAGAGCATTTTCGGCGTTAAAAGCTGACGAGACAGCTTGGCAGGACGAAATGGAAGAGCGCGAGATTTGGGAAAACACGCTTGCTGACGGAGCTGAGAGAGAATGAGCACAGCGTCACGCGGCGAAATATGGCTGGTCGGGCTTGACCCTACCAAAGGGCGCGAACAAGCGGGGCAGCGTCCTGCGTTGATCATTTCGGTTGACCAGTTCAATCACGGCGCCGCCGAGCTTGTAATTGCGATACCTATCACTTCTAAGGCAAAAGGCATCCCGCTTCACGTGGAAGTAAGCCCGCCTGAAGGCGGTCTGACGATGACCAGCTTTGTAAAATGCGAAGACGTACGTTCGATCTCTACCGCTCGACTTGTGGGACGTTTGGGAAAAGTTTCAAACCAAACTATCGAATTGGTCGAAGATCGGCTGAGAATTCTATTAGGACTATAGAAAATGAAACGATGTCCTGAATGTGGTCGTGAGTACGACAATACGATGATGTTCTGTCTCGATGATGGAGCGGAATTGCTCTACGGCCCGGCGAGGTCAGAACCGTCTGCGTCAGCGGGCGGCCAGTACGGTGATGAGCCGCAGACCGCTATTCTGCACTCGACGGCTGCGCCGGGTGAAGCTCCGACTCGCGCGCAGATTCACACTACGGAGCAGACTGCGGTGTTGCCCGGGAGAGCGGAGGCGGAGCCTCAAGAGTCGCGGGATCGATTGTCGGAAAGGCAAAGCCTTTCCGCAAATAGAGCGGCACAGCCGCAAGGAAGTGTGTCGTCAACGAGGGCAAAACCGCTTATAGCGGCTTTGGTCGTTGCTGTTCTAGTTCTCATGGGCGGGTTCTTTGGCTACCGATATTTCAGTTCACCAAGCGGCGGGCAGATCAATTCCATCGCGGTGATGCCGTTCGAGAATCGGAATTCGGATGCAGATACGGATTATTTGTCCGATGGTTTGGCGGAATCGGTGATCTTTCGGCTGACGCAGCTTCCTGATCTGCGGGTCAGCCCGACGAGTTCGGTGATGCGTTACAAGGGGAAGGAGACCGATGTTGCCAAGATCGCCTCCGAACTTGGCGTAGATGCGGTGATGACCGGACGCCTTACCAAGCGGGGCGACAATCTGAACATCACGGTCGAGCTCGTGGATGCCCGCACCAACAAGTCGCTGTGGGGCGAGCAGTATGAAAGGAAACTGTCGGAACTGTTGACCACCCAACGCGACATCGTCACAGAAATCGTCGGAAAACTTCAGCTAAAACTGTCGGGCGAAAGCGAGCAAAAGCTGGCAAAAAAATACACCGACAATAACGAGGCATATCAGTTGTATCTGAAGGGCCGATTTCACTTTGCTAAACGGACAAAGGCGGACATGGAGCGGAGCATCGAGCTTCTGAAGCAGGCAACGGAGCTCGACCCCTTTTTCGCTCTCGCGTATGTAGGCATCGCGGAATCTTACACCAGTATGCCGTCGTACCCGTACATGTCGCCGCAGGATGCAGCCCCGAAAGCGAAAGAGGCCATCGAGCGTGCTCTTGCTCTCGATCCCATGCTGCCGGAGGCTCATGCGGTCGCGGGAATGATCGCGGTCAGTGCCTGGGACTATGCCAAAGCTGAAAGTGCATTCAAACGTGCGTTGGAACTCGGCCCGGATCTTGCTATCGTCCATTATCGCTACGGTTGGATCTATCTGAGTGCCGTTGGGCGGCATGATGAAGCAGTGGCAGAAATGAAGCGTGCGATGGAGCTTGAACCGCTTGCGATCCAGCAGGGTGCCAATTATGCAGCGGTGTTGATCTATGCCCGTCGTTTCGACGAGGCGGTCGCTGCCGCACGGAAGGCATACGAGCTGGATAAGAATCACATAGGAGCGCAGAATTGGCTCTGTCACGCTTTGAACGCAAAGGGTCTTTCCGCCGAGGCCCTTGAATTGTTCGAAGGGAGGCGCTCAGGACAGGACGCGGCCACCACCTCATTTATCGGGTGCTTGGGAGTTGCATACGCCAAGACCGGCCAACGGCAAAAGGCCCTGGACATCATCGCTCAAGCAAACGAAGCGAAAAAGTCGCGATATGTGATGACCTATTGGACCGCCGTGATCTATGCGGCGTTGGGTGAAAAGGAAAAGGCCTTCGCCGAGCTTGAGGAATCATTTAGAAATCGCGATTGGTTTCTTAACCGCGCCAAAGTTGACCCACTTTTGGACCCGCTCCGCGACGACCCGCGATTTAAGGAATTGGTCAAACGAGTCGGGATCCCGGAATAGAGTTGTGCTAAATTATCGGTGAAATGAGCATCGAGGAGATCACAAGCAAGAAAAATGAGATAGCTCAGATCGCAAAGCGATACGGAGCGTCGAATATCCGCGTGTTCGGTTCAGTTGCACGCGGCAATGCTGACGATGAGAGCGACGTCGACTTTTTGGTTGATCTGGAAAAAGGACGAAGTTTACTCGATCTCGGCGGGTTGCTTATCGACCTTCAAGCATTGCTCGGCCGGCGTGTTGATGTTGTCACAGAGAAAGGCCTGAAGCCGCGTATTCGCGAGAGAGTGCTCAGCGAGGCTCGTGCGATATGAGAGACGACCGGGAACGACTGCTCGACATTCTCGAAGCCATCGAGAGGATCGAAAAGTACACTGCCCGCGGTCGTTCTGCCTTCGAAGAAGACGAATTGATCCAAATCTGGGTCCTGCACCACCTGCAGATCATCGGCGAAGCCGTTCGCGCGCTGTCACCCGAAACTAAGTCAGGATCAGAAAATATCGAATGGTCAAAGATCATCGGTATGAGACACATCCTTGTTCACAATTATTTCAGCATCGATACCGATATTGTATGGGCCGTGATCGAGAATGACCTGGATCGTCTTAAGACGGTTGTGACAAATTATCTCGGGAATTTAATTGACGATGAATAACGTTGAGTTTGTCGATTTGACCGAGGACGTTTCCGCTTCGCCCCTGTGGAACGCGGACCTTGCTCCGACGACGATCGAACAGCGGACGTGGACGACGTGGAACATCGCGGCGTTGTGGATCGGGATGAGCGTCGTGATCACGACGTACTTGCTCGGCGGCGGATTTATCGCGCAAGGGATGACGTGGTGGCAGGCGATGCTGACAATTCTGCTCGGCAACTGCATCGTGCTGATCCCTATGATCCTGAACGCCCATTCCGGCACAAAATACGGCATTTCTTTTCCGGTGTTGCTGCGAGCATCGTTCGGGACTAAGGGAGCGAATATTCCGGCAATACTGCGAGCGATCGTAGCGTGCGGCTGGTTCGGAATTCAGACGTGGATCGGCGGGACGGCGATAGATGCATTGCTGACGGCGGTATGGAGCGGTTGGGCAGGAATCGACACGATGATCGCCGGAAACCCACTGCATACGTGGTTGTCGTTCTTTCTGTTTTGGGGAATTCAGGTCGTCATCATTCTCAAGGGCATTGAGGGCATCAAACATCTCGAATCGTGGGCTGCGCCGCTGCTGCTGCTCGGTGGTTTGGTGCTTTTGGTTTGGGCGTCGTCGGCAGCGGGCGGACTTGGAAATGTACTCGCCGGAACGACGGCGTTGCAAACATCACAGGCGAGTTTTTGGGCGATATTCCCGGCGGCTCTGACCGCATCGGTCGGCTATTGGGCAACATTGAGTCTCAATATTCCGGACTTTACGCGATACGCCAAGAGTCAGCGTTCGCAGATGCTGGGACAGGCATTAGGATTGCCGCTGACGATGACGGCATTTGCATTCATCGGCGTTGCGGTAACAAGTGCGACCGTGATCATCTACGGAGAAGCGATCGCCGACCCTGTGAAATTGATCCAGAAATTCGACAGCACGCTGGTCATTTTATTTGCGATGGTAGTCATATTTGTTGCACAGCTTTCGACGAACATGGCCGCAAATGTCGTCTCACCGTCGAACGATTTCTCGAACCTCAACCCCAAACGCATCTCTTATGTGACCGGCGGACTGATCACCGCGGTCATAGGCATCGTGATGATGCCGTGGCAACTGATGTCGTCGATGGGAGCGTATATCTTTACGTGGCTGATCGGCTATTCGGGGTTGATGGGAGCGATCGGCGGCATACTGATCTGCGATTACTGGCTCTTAAGAAACCGGCGTATCGAACTTGCCGAGCTCTATAAAACCGACGGCATCTATTCATACAGCAAAGGATTCAATTGGCGTGCGGTCGCGGCATTGGTGCTTGCCATCGCACCGGTCGTGCCGGGATTCTTGCGTGCCGCAACTACACCCGGCGGCCAGATATCCGATCCGAATTTCTTCGACACGCTTTATACATATGCCTGGTTCGTAACGTTCGGTCTTGCGTTTGGTTTGTACTACTTGATCATGACAGCGCGATCTCAGCAGGAAACTGCCGACACCGTAAACGTTTGACCGCTATTCTGATTGGCTTTTATTTGTGTAATTCGTGTAATTCGTGGCAAAGTGTTTTCACAAATTATGTCAAGAACGATCAAAGCCGGCCTGATTCAGGCCCACAACGTAGCTCCTGCGGATGCTCCGATCGACGAGATCAAGAAGGCGAACATCGACAACCAGATGAAGCTGGTCGAAGACGCCGCCCGACAGGGCGTGCAGATGCTTTGTTTCCAGGAGATATTCACAACGCCGTACTTCTGCGCCGAACAGCAGACCCGTTGGTACGACGCTGTAGAGCCGATCCCGGACGGCCCGACCACGAAGCTGATGCAGGAAGTTGCGAAACAGCATGGAATGGTGCTTATCGTTCCCGTTTACGAAGAAGAACAGACGGGCATCTACTACAACTCGGCTGCCGTGATCGACGCCGACGGCAAATACCTCGGCAAATACCGAAAGACACACATCCCGCACGTCGCTCCCGGCTTCTGGGAAAAATTCTATTTTCGCCCGGGCAACCTCGGATACCCATGCTTCGACACAGCGTTTGCACGGATCGGCGTTTACATTTGTTATGACCGCCATTTCCCCGAAGGCGCTCGCTGTCTGGGCCTGAACGGCGCCGAGATCATCTTCAATCCGTCGGCAACCGTAGCAGGTCTGAGCGAGTACCTTTGGAAGCTGGAACAGCCGGCCCACGCCGTAGCGAACGGATATTTTGTAGGTGCGATAAATCGCGTCGGGACCGAGGAACCGTGGAACATAGGCGAATTTTACGGCCAAAGCTATTTCTGCGATCCGCGTGGACAGATAATTGCCGAAGGCTCGCGTGACCAGGACGAACTTGTCGTCGCCGATCTCGATATGAACAAGATCCGCGAGGTCCGCAATACCTGGCAGTTCTTCCGCGACCGCCGGCCGGATGCATACGGCGCGATCGTCGCGGACTAGGCTTTAGCCAGACAAGACCATGCAGGTTCGATCGAAAGAAGAAATATTTGAGCAGATAAGATCCAACCGAGAACAGTTGGCTGAGTTTGGCGTTCATGGCATCGGTATTTTCGGATCGTTTGCTCGTTCAGAACAGAATGAACAGAGCGATATAGACATTCTGGTCGATTTCGAACCGGACAAGAAGTCATTCACCAATTTCATGAACCTCGCATTTTTCCTCGAAGATCTTTTTGGACGAAAGGTCGATCTCGTGACAAGAGAATCACTGAGCACTCATATTGGTCCGAAGATACTTGCAAACGTTGAATATGGAACTCTCGATTGATGACTATCTACGCCACATCGTCGACGAGGCTGACTTTCTCCGCGCCGGCTCGGACGGCCTAACAAAGGAGCACTACCTGAAAGACCCCGTGCTGACGAGGGCTTTCGTAAGGAGCATCGAGATCATAGGTGAGGCTGTCAAGAAGCTGCCCGACGATTTTCGCGACACGCTCCCGGAGATCGAGTGGCGGCTGATCGCCGGAATGCGCGATAAACTGATCCACGGCTACTTCGGTGTTGATCAGGAGATCGTTTGGGACGTGGCGGTAAATAAGATCCCTCAGCTTGCCGACCGATTGAGGCCATTGATAAGGGAATCTACCTGATGCGAATCAGACAGAATTATTCCTCCGGAGCCAAATGGGAGTCGATCGTCGGCTATTCGCGGGCGGTCCGTGTCGGCGACCGCATTTATGTCACGGGTACGACGGCGACGGACGGAAACAGCAATATCGTCGGAAAGGGCGATGCTTACAAGCAGACGGTGCAATGCATCTTAAACATAGAAAGGGCCTTGAAGCATTTTGACGTCGGCCTCGCGAACATTGTCCGCACGAGGATGTTCGTCACCGACATCACGCGTTGGGAGGAATTTGGCCGGGCGCACGGCGAATATTTTCGCGACATAATGCCCGCAACGACGATGGTCGAGGTCTCGCGGCTGATCGCCCCAGAAATGCTAATCGAGATCGAAGCTGACGCCGAGCTATAATCAGGACTGGGGCGGCGTGACCGGGTTCCGCTCTTTGCTGAACTGAACTGAAGAGGCAAACTCCGTATCGGTCGTGTCTCCCCCAAGAATAATATGCCCGAGAATTACCGTTCACCTCTCGACATTAAACAGATCGAGGCGAACTTTGCCGAGATCAACCCGGCCATGACGCCGGCCGAGGCCCTGTCCGAAGCGAATCGCTGCCTATATTGCTACGACGCCCCCTGCACGAAAGCCTGCCCGACCCATATCGACGTTCCTTCGTTCATCAAGAAGATCTCGACAGGCAACGTTATGGGCGCGGCCCGCGTTATATTCGACGCAAACCCGATAGGCGCTACGTGTGCTCGCGTATGCCCGGTCGAGGTGCTGTGCGAGGGCGCCTGTGTCGAAAAAACTTTGGTCAACAAACCCATCGAGATCGGCCGGCTTCAGCGCTATGCGACCGATCATGCGATGACGAGTGAGAAGCAGGTCTTCACCAAAGGTGAGCCGAACGGGAGGTCGGTCGGCATCGTCGGTTCCGGGCCGGCCGGGCTGTCGTGTGCGGCATATCTCGCCCGGCTAGGTTATGACGTTACGATCTACGAGAAGCGCGAAAAACCGGGCGGCCTCGATACCTACGGAATGGCGGAATACAAGATGTCGCAATCGGATTCGCTCGCCGAGGTCGAGCACATTGCTGCGTTGGGCGTGAAGTTCCTGCTTAACACTGAGATCGGCCGGCGGTCTGAGACACCGGCCGAGGTTGAGGAAGAGCGCAAAGCCAAAAAGAAGACATCGTCGGCCCAGGTCGTGTCATTTGCCGACTTGGAAAAGTGGCACGATGCCATTTTTCTGGCGACCGGACTTGGAAAGACCAAGAAGCTGAATATTCCCGGTGAAGACCTCGAAGGGGTTTACGATGCCCTCGAATTTATCGAGAAGATCAAGACGCGCGAATGGCATTCAATTCCGCTTGGGAGCGTCGTCGTCGTGATCGGGGCCGGAAATACCGCGATCGACGCCGCGACACAGGCAAAACGGCTTGGGGCAAAGCGCGTGACTATAGTTTACAGGCGAACAGTGAATGAGATGCCCGCCTATGATTATGAGTACGAATTGGCAAAACAAGACGGCATCGACTTTATCTGGCATGCCGAGCCGTACCGGATAGACACCTATGACGACCGAACCGTTGAAAGTCTCCAATGCCTCCAGCTGAATATGGACCGGGCCATATTTTGGATAAATTGCGACATGATAATCAAGGCGGTCGGCCAGGACAAGACAACCGGGTTCTTTACCGATGTCTGCGAGGTTGAAGTGGACGAAGCCGGGCGCGTTTCTGTCAACGAGCGGATGCAAACGTCAAAGCCGAAAGTGTTCGCCGGCGGCGATTGCGTCAACGGCGGTGCCGAGGCCGTAGATGCAGCACAGATGGGAAAGCTTGCTGCCCGCGGCATCGACGAATGGCTCTCCGGCCAAGTTAACCGGCGCTAAGGTCGACTCAAGAGGAGATATCGCCAAACATCTTCACCTGTTCAGATGTGCCAAGTATCTTTAGCTTTGAATTCGCTTTTAGGACATGGTCCGGCCCGGGATTGACCACAGATTCGCCGTTGTGCTCCACCGCAAGTACTATCAAGCCGCAAAGACTGCCGATGTTGCTTTGGCTTAGTGTCTTGCCGGCGAGTTTGGACGGAAGCCTGATCGTCAAGAATTCGACATCCTCGCCAAGAATGACCGATTCGCGTCCTTGGATCAGTGACAGGACGGTCTCTGTGCCTATCGGTGCGTAGCTCAAAACAAAGTCGGCGCCGGCCCGATGGATGGCCTCAAGGTTTCTGGCATAAGTAATTCGGCTGACTATTCGAACATCTGGTTTCAGCCGGCGGCAGTAGATCGAAAGGTAAATATTGACCGCATCTTTGTTGGTCGAGACGATTACAACCGAGCATTCGTGAAGGCCGCCCTGCTCGAGCGTATGCCGGTCCGCTGCGTCGCCGATGGTCAGCCGATTCGGAATATCACCGATGACGCCGGCCAGCTCTTTCTTCGACTCGATCATATATACCGGCACATTCTTTGCCCGTAAAGCGCGCCCGGCCGCCCGGCCGACCTTCCCGCCGCCTATAATCAGGACAGGTTCCGTTTGCGTGCGGTGTTCGGGATCAAGAATGTCGTTCAAAACACGGATCTGTTCCTCTGTTCCTACACCGACCGCGACGCTCGTTTCCGTCAGCCGTACATCAGGCCGTGCAGGCAGCAGATGTCCTCTTTCCCAGATGCCGATAATATTCACTCCGGTATCCTCGCGGAAATTCGTTTCAGCGAGGCTCTGGCCGGTGAACGGAGTGTCCTGAACGGTGAATTCGACGACTCTCCACCCGTCAAACTGTCCGATCACGTTGGCCCGTTCCTTACCTACATTGATGCGGTTCGCGAGTTTATCGCCGAGTATCTTCTTTAGGGGCAGTACGTGCGTTGCTCCGCTAAGTTCGAGAATATCGATCGAATCCTCAACCTCTGCGATCGCGGCGATCGGCACATTGGGGGCAAGCTCGCGAACGGTAAGGATGATATTCGTATTCAATGTGTCGGCAGCATTAGCAAAGACCAGTCTCGCTTTGTTTACCTGCATCTTGCGGTAAGTAGAAACGCTTTCAACATTGCCGTGGATCACCGAGATGCCGTCTTGAAGCCTTTCAGCCGCGGTGCTTGCGTCGCCTTCTATCACAAAGTAGGGTATTTCAAGTTGTTTCAGTCGCTTGATAAGGTTCGGAGCTATTGAATCGTAACTGCAGATGATCACATGTCCTTCAGTCTCCGGCGGAACCTCCTGCGGACTCCGGGCATGTATTTGCGCCTCGAGCCATGGGGCGTAAAAGAAGCGAATGAATGTGAACGGCAGCATGATCAGCAGCAGAACTACGCCCGACAACAGCACCACAATGCTAAAAAGTCTGCCAAGGTCGCTGTCAAACGTGATGTCGCCGAACCCAAGTGTGGTCATCACCACCAATGTCCAGTAGAGTCCGGAAAGCCACGAATATTCTCGGCCTTCGACATAAAGCATTATCAAGTGAAAAATGACCGAGAAAAGGACGATGATGGAAATAAGAAAGAAAAGATACTTGGCGAGTGCCCCTATGTTCCGGCGGCTTCCGCGCTGACTGAGGAAATAGGAGACCTGGCTAACAAGGAATTTCATTTTTGCATTATCCTCAAAGGAAACCGACGGGCAGCAAGGGGGCGGCTGGTCCAAGCGTAGTACGCCCCGACCTTTTCTGCCTTTCCGGGCGCCTTTGTGTCACGAAACAATTTTGAGATTATGATTAACTGTGTCTCGAAGTTCAAGACGCGGCAATGCCGGCCGAACAAAAGCGGCATTACTAATCTCTGCAAGCAATGCTTGCATTCTTGGCTCTGCCGATGAGGTGCTGATTGAATCGAAGCCTTAAAAGAACCCTAAAATACTCAGCGATCGGTGCCGGTTTCATCGTCCTCGGCTGGTTCTTCCCTGTGCCCGTACTGGTTTTCGTCACTTGCGGCATATGGGATGTCTCCCGAAATCAAGTGGTTGATGCCGGGGTCATACGTCAGTATTTTCTACGAAACGGCATTGGAACCTGGCTCGCGTCACCGATCAATATACTCTTCGATGTTCTTTCGCTTCCGTTCGTCAACAAGGGAGTTTATAAGCTTTCTGATCTTCCGCCTACGTACCAAAAGGAGATCTCGGGACTGCTGAAAGAGGCCGACAAGATCGGCCTCGTGGGCCTGATCGACCGTAAGACCCAAGGCTTAGCCCGTGCTATGTATTTCTTTAAATGGTATGGGGAGAATATTGATGCCGCGATCGAGATACCCTCGTTTCATCGCGATTACAAGTATGTCCGTACTATCGGTGTTTCGCTATTTCGCGAACGCGAGAGCACTTCCCGCCATTTCGGCCCGTTTCGCCCCAGTATTCGTGTTCTATATTGCCTGAACGACGATGTCGGCCGCGAAGCGTATATCAAAGTCGGGAATGTCGAACACCATTGGCGAGACGAAAAGCTTTTTATCTTTGACGACACTCTGCTGCACCAGTCGTTCAACGAGACGGACGACCCGCGATTCGTTCTGTTTGTGGACATTATCCGCCCGTCTTACCTGCCTTTTGTGTTTGACTTTGCAGTTAGCGTCATCCGCGTCGTCTTTAGGGGAATAAACGGAGTTTTTTATAAGAACTGGAAGCTGGTGGACAACTAGGATCCGCCCGCCGGCAATCGATGCTGCGCGTTTGCCTCAATGGCCAAACCGGAAGTAAACTTCTCGGAAACAATTCCCCTGCCCAAATTTCTTTTTAAGTAATTAAAGCTATGGAAGAACCAAACAACGGTGTTTCCCGGCAGAATCAGTCAGGCAAGCTGGACGCGATCCTAAACCTTATCGAACGGGTCGGGAATAAACTTCCGGATCCGGCCGCGCTCTTTCTGATCCTGCTATTTGTAGTCTGGATATTTTCGGCGATCCTTTCAACGATGACGTTCGCGGAGATCGACCCCCGAACGCAAAAGCCGCTTGTCATAAATAATCAGCTGACGGGTACCGCGATCGCGAATTTCCTTTCAACGATGGTAACGACATTCACGTCGTTCCCGCCGCTCGGTGTAGTGCTCGTGGCCCTATTAGGAGTCGGCGTTGCAGAACACACGGGTTTCATCAATGCGGCTTTGAAGGCCTTGTTGAACATAACAGCGCCATTCCTGCTGACACCAATGCTCATATTCGTGGCGATCATCAGCCACACGGCCGTTGACGCGGGTTACGTTCTGGTTATCCCGCTGGGAGGCGTGATCTTTTACACCGCCGGGCGACATCCGCTGGCCGGGATAGCGGCGGCGTTTGCCGGGGTTTCGGGCGGTTTTAGTGCAAACTTTGTTCCGTCCAGCCTTGATCCGCTTCTGGCCGGTCTGACGCAGTCCGGAGCACAGATACTTGACGCATCGCGGTTGGTGAATCCGCTCTCCAACTGGTATTTCACGGCTGCTTCTTGTCTGGTCATCGTTGCGATCGGATGGTTTCTGACAGATAAGGTCATCGAGCCGCGCCTTAACCGTTCGACTGAAGTTGACGGTGATTCGGAAGAGATGCCGAAAATGGAAACTCTCGGGCCCAAAGAGAAAAAGGGCCTGATAGCAGGTATCATCACTATGTTGTTGGGCATCGCGATCCTGATCCTGGTTTCGGTCCCGCAGAATTCGATGATGCGTTCGCCGGCAGGGCTGAAAGTTACACCCGAGACCGTCGATAAGATAAAGGCAGCCGGAGTGCCCGATGATGTAGCTGCAAAGGTTGCCCCCATCCTTGGGCAGGAGATATTCGGGAAAACCGCCTTTGACAATGCTTTAAAGACACGGCTCGGCGAAGAGAATGCAAAGAAATACGGCGAAATGATCTCTCAAAATGCCGAGTCCGTCGCTCCTCAATTGACGGCCTCGAGCGCGCCGCTGATGCAATCGATCGTTCCGCTCATCTTCCTGCTCTTCATATTCCCGGGCATCGTTTATGGTTATGTGGCCGGGACCGTCAAGGACCACCGCGACATCATCGCCGGTATGAGCAAATCGATGAGCACGATGGGCTATTACATCGTCCTTGCCTTTTTTGCAGCGCTCTTTATCGCTGCTTTCGGGCAGTCGAATATTGGAGCTCTTATCGCCCTCAAAGGAGCGAATGCCCTGCAGGCCCTTGCTCTTCCACCGCAGGTGACCATCGTCGGCATAATCCTTTTGACCGGCTTCGTCAACCTGCTTATCGGGTCCGCTTCGGCAAAATGGGCATTGCTTGCTCCGATATTCGTCCCGCTCCTGATGCAGCTCAACCTTTCGCCCGAGCTTGCGCAAGCGGCCTATCGCATCGGCGATTCAACCACGAACATCATTACCCCCTTGATGCCGTATTTTCCGCTAGTGGTCGTTTTTGCAAAACGATACGTCAAGGGCACCGGCATCGGTACGCTTATTTCAATAATGCTGCCTTACACTGTGGTGCTTCTCATCGGGTGGATCGTGTTCCTGCTGATCTACTGGGCACTTGGAATACCGCTCGGCCTGCAGGGCCCGTACACATACCCGTAAACTGGAGAGGGCGGCCACATTGGCCGCCCTATTCAAATATCTTGATATATACAGATATGTCGGTATAATAATTATGGAGTTTGAATGGGACCCGCGGAAAGCGACGGCGAATTTAGAGAAACACGGCGTCAGCTTCGACGAAGCGTTACTCGCCTTCTTTGACCCGAACGCGATCGAGTTCATTGACCCCTTCAATTCCGAAGATGAGATCCGGTTTCAGTTGATCGGAATTTCCGACACTCGGCTCTTATTTGTAGGTTATACCGTTCGGGATGATCGCATACGAATCATCACCGCAAGAAAGGCAAATGCAAAACAAACGAAATACTATAACGAGCAAAACCGATGAGTTGCCGAACTACGAAGTCTCTGAAGAAGACTATAAGGCGGATCTGGCGAGCGGCCTTTCGGAAGACGAGGTTTTGAAACCCGGAACCTACAAGGTGCGGCGGTCGCCTTGGGCCGAGAAGCTAAAGAACGCCGGGAAAGTTAAGATCACGATTTATCTCGACAACGAGGTTGTCGAACATTTTCGTGAACGAGCCGAACAGCCAAACGCGGCTCCGTATCAAACGCAGATCAACAACGAACTTCGGAAAGTAATGGAAGGCGGCTCTACGGATGCGAAATCCGTCGAAAAAGACATTTTGAACGACCAGAAATTCTTAAAGGAACTAAAGCAGAAACTCGAGAAGGTGTAGAACTTCGGGAAAGCTTGTTTCGGCGAGCGAATTTCAAGAGCTCAGGATAGAATCCTTCTTTATGTCACCAAATATTTTCTCATGTCCAAGGTGTCGATCAAATGTTGGGGCGGGAAGTCAGTTCTGTTCAGCTTGTGGTCTACCTTTTGCTCAAGTTCCTCCAGGCATTGTTAAAAAGAAAGGCTCACTAATAGGTCTTTGGATCGCTTTGGGTATTATTGGACTTTGCGGTTTTTGTGGCTTGATTGGAGCGATATCAGACTTGAAAAAGCAACAGACGAGGGAGACCGTTAATCTTAGTAGCACTTTTAATGAGAGCAATGTCCAATTGACTCCTTCGCCCATCGCGACCCCTACTTTTGTGGAGTTGAAGGAAAAAGCAAAGCCTCTTATTGCACTTGAAAGAACTCAATACGATTCATACGAGTTGAATGAATTTGACAATTTGATCGGGCCCTTACGACAGATTCCCAAAGAAGCGAGGGAGTACAGAGAGGCTCAGCTTTTGGTAAAAAAGTTGATTGATAAATCCGCAATAATTGGAGCTGAGAGAATAGTTCTAGGCGAGAAACCGAAGAATAGCACTTGGGATGGAAACGTAAAACCCGCACAAGATTACTTAAGACAGGTATTGAACGATTACAGGAGCTCGGAATACTTAGGTTGGACACCCGTAGAAAAGGTGTATCAAGGTAAAGAGCCTTATTGGCGGACCACTGTTAGATTGAGAGCAAAGAATGCCTTCGGGGCTTATATCGTGAAGGACATTACTTTTTTTATCCGCAATAATCAAGTTGTAAAGGTGAACGGGTTGTAACCCAGATTCGTATGGCAGGTCTGAGTATCAATTTTGCAGGCATCAAATCACCTAATCCTTTCTGGTTGGCGAGTGCGCCGCCGACGAATATGGGTTCGATGGTGGAGCGTGCTTTTGACGCTGGATGGGGCGGGGCGGTCTGGAAGACTTTGGGCGAGCCGATCGTGAATGTCTCGTCGCGGCTTGCAGGACTTGATCACAACGGCCAAAAGTTGATCGGACTCAATAATATTGAGCTGATCACCGACCGTTCGCTGGAGGTAAACCTGAAGGAGGTTGCTGAGTGTAAGAAAAGGTACCCGAACCACGCGGTCATCGTCTCGCTGATGGTCGAGTCGAAAAAAGAGGCTTGGCAAGAGATCGTGAAGCGGTCGCAGGACACGGGCTGCGACGGGTTCGAGCTGAACTTTGGCTGCCCTCACGGGATGAGCGAGCGGGGGATGGGTTCGGCGATGGGCCAGGTACCGGAGTACACCTGCATGGTCACTGAATGGGTAAAAGAGGTCAGCGAGATCCCGGTGATCGTGAAGCTAACGCCGAACGTCGCACATATCGGCCCGCCGGGACGCGCTGCTATGAAGGGCGGTGCCGACGCGGTTTCGCTTATAAATACTATCAACTCCGTGATGGGCGTCGATGTGGACACAATGGTGCCGTATCCGAACGTCAACGGGAAAGCGGCCCACGGCGGCTATTGCGGGCCTGCGGTAAAGCCGATCGCGTTGAACATGGTCAGCGAGCTTGCACGCGATCCAGAATTCAATATCCCGATCAGTGGTATCGGCGGTATTTCAACATGGCGCGACGCGGTTGAGTTTATGCTGCTTGGGGCCGGCAGCGTACAGGTCTGCACGGCCGTGATGCATTACGGCTACCGTATCGTCGAGGACATGATCGACGGGTTGAACTATTACCTCGACGAAAAAGGCTTTGCGTCGGTCAACGACATCGTCGGCAAGTCGGTCAACCGCGTCACCGACTGGGGCAACCTCGACCTCAACTACGACGTAAAGGCCCACGTCAACGAAGAACACTGCATCCGCTGCAACCTCTGCTACATCGCCTGCGAAGACGGCGCCCACCAGAGTTTCGAATTCGTCCAATCGAACGGCCACCGCTATCCGCGCGTGATCGAAGAAGAATGCGTTGGGTGTAATCTATGCGCTCTCGTCTGCCCGTCGCCGGGTGCGATCACGATGGAACGCCGCGACGACGGCGCGAACCCACAGACTTGGCGGGAACGAACGACCGTGATCGATCCATAAAACTAACAATCAGTAATTGTTAATTTGTCATCAACCCGCTAGACCTTGCCGTCAGACAAAGCGTTCGCAGCGATGAGGCCAAGTGCGGCGACGAAGCGATCAAAATTTGCGAAGCGCTTGTCTTTTGTGAGGCCTTTCACAAATCGCGCGTAGATCTGCTGGCATATGACAGCTATCTTGAACGTGCCGAAAACATAATAGTAAAGGACGTTTGACACATCGCGGCCTGAAGCTTCAGCATACATCTCGGCGAGTTGCCGTCGCGAGATGTTTTCCATCAGCACTCGCGGGTTGAACGGCATCCTCATCATCTCTTCGCCGGCGTCCCGCGACATCCAATAGCCAAGCGTCGTCCCGAGGTCCATCAGGGGATCGCCTATCGTAACCATCTCCCAATCAAGAACGGCCGTTATGCGTGTGAGATCATCGGGATCATGCATCACGTTGTCGAATTTGTAATCGTTATGGACGAGCGACGCTCCCGACTCGGCCGGGATGTTGGCATTCAGCCATTCGATCGCGGCTTCGAGTTCCGGATGCTCGTCGGTCCTTGCGGCAAAGTAACGCTTTGTCCAGCCTTCGACCTGCCGCCGAGGATAGCCCTCCGGCTTGCCAAGATCCCCAAGGCCCGCTGCTTCATAGTCCAAAGCATGCAGGTCGGCAAGATTGCGGATAAACGCTCGGCAGACGGAACGCTGCAAGTCCGCCGAGTTTTCCATGTTCGCCGGGGCCGCCCCGCGCATGATCAGGCCTCGCCGCCTCTCCATCAAGTAAAACTCGGCCCCGATCACGGAATCGTCCTCGCAAAAAAGCAATGGCTTTGGCGCCGGACCGTACACCGCTGACAGTTTCGATAAAACGTCGAACTCGCGCCGCATGTCGTGTGCGGTCTTGACCGTGTTGCCGAATGGCGGCCGGCGGAGAACGAACTCTTCATCGCCGTGCGTGATCAGGTACGTCAGGTTCGAGTTCCCGGCAGGGAATTGAGCGATCGCGACCGTGCCCTTGCCTAAACGGCCGCTTAGATATTCCTGCAAACTCTGAGCATCTAGTTCTTCGCCGGCACGCACCGGCCTAACCTCATTTTCCAGAGCCATTTATGTTAATCTGACTTTCGAAAACTCAAAAATATGGACTTTGATTATTCAGCAAAATGCCTTGAACTGCAAAAACGTATCACGGCGTTCATGGAGGAACATGTTTACCCGAACGAGCGGAGGTATCACGAGGAGATAAACTCCGGCGATCGTTGGCAGCCGCTCGAACTTATTGAAGGGCTAAAGGTTAAGGCAAAGGCCGCCGGCCTTTGGAACCTATTTCTTCCGGGCATTTCAGGGCTTACCAATTTGGAATATGCCCCGCTTGCCGAAACAATGGGCCGGGTTACCTGGGCGAGCGAGGTGTTCAATTGCTCCGCGCCCGACACGGGCAATATGGAAGTGCTGCATCTTTACGGCACCGAAGCTCAAAAAAGAGAATGGCTCGAACCGCTGCTTGCCGGCGAGATCCGATCCTGCTTTGCGATGACAGAGCCTGACGTCGCGTCGAGCGACGCGACCAATATACAGGCTTCGATCAAGGCCGACGGAGATGACTACATTCTGAACGGCCGCAAGTGGTGGTCCACCGGGGCCGGCGACGCCCGATGCAAAGTGGCGATCTTTATGGGCAAGACGGACGAATCGGCTCCGAAGCACCTGCAGCAGTCTATGATCATCGTTCCGATGGACGCCGAGGGCGTAAAGGTCGAACGCAATCTGCACGTCTTCGGCTTTGACGACGCTCCGAACGGTCATTCCGAAGTCTCCTTCACAAATGTCCGTGTTCCAAAGTCGAATCTCCTTCTCGGCGAGGGTCGGGGATTCGAGATCGCTCAAGGCCGCTTAGGGCCGGGCCGCGTCCATCACTGCATGCGATTGATCGGGGTCGCAGAGCGTTCGCTCGAATCAATGCGCGAGCGGGCGCGTTCGCGTGTAGCGTTCGGCAAGCCGATCGCTGAGCAAGGCGTTGTCCGGCAATGGATCGCCGAGGCCCGTCTCGCCATCGATCAAGCACGCTTGCTAGTGCTCAATGCAGCGTGGAAGATGGACACGGTGGGCAACAAAGCCGCACGTAAGGAGATCGCGATGATCAAGGCCGCTGTGCCGCAGATGGCTTTGAAGGTCATCGACCGCGCGATCCAGGCCCACGGCGGGGGCGGCGTTTGCGAAGACTTTCCGCTTGCATCCTTTTGGATGTATGCCCGAACGCTCCGGCTTGCCGACGGCCCCGATGAAGTGCATCTTGAATCGATCGCGAAGATGGAATTGAACGGCGGACAGACAACGCGGGCTGCATGAGCCACTGCATCTCCAGATGAGCAAGCCGATCATCCACTTTGCCCATGCCAACGGTTTTCCCGCTCGGACTTATACAAAGCTTTTCGGTTACCTTGAACCCGAATACGAGTTAAGGTTTCTCGAACGCCACGGCCACGATCCTCGCTACCCGGTGACAGACGGCTGGAATGCACTGAAGGACGAATTACAAAACGCCATTGAGAGCGACTTTAGAGAGCCCGTCATCGGCCTCGGCCATTCGCTCGGCGGCATCCTGCACTTGCTAGTCTCAGTCGAGCAGCCCTCGCTTTACCGCCGCATCATCCTGCTCGATTCACCCATCATCAGCCGCCGCTCCTCGCGCGGGATCCGCATAATGAAAGCGCTCAATCTAATGGACCGCTTTTCGATGTCCCGGCAAACGCGTGCTCGAAGAAACTTCTGGCCGAGCAGGGAAGCGGCGTACAAGCATTTCAAGGCAAAGCCCAAGTTCTCGGCCTTCGACGAAGAGGTTTTAAGGGATTATATCCGCTTCGGGACCGTCGAGGCTGACGACGGCTATCGCCTGTTCTTCGAACCGCAGATCGAAGCGGCGATCTATCGAAACCTTCCGCATGATCTTCCTTCGCTAAAAGGAAAGCTGCGGGTTTCCGTTACCTATATCGGTGGAACAAACTCTCACGAGGCACGCCTTGCAAGGCTAAGCTTTATGCAGCGCCATTTTCCGATCGACTTCCATTTTCTGGACGGGAGCCATCTTTTCCCATTTGAGGATCCGTCCGCGACCGCTGCCCTTATAACCTCGCTCCTGCGTCGCCGTTAGGTGCCCGGCCCGCAAAACTTTGCGGAGCCCGGGTGCTTCGCGAATCGGTCAGGATGAACGAAAGTATTTCACAAAGTGTTCAACATGACAAATAAGTGTTGACAGATGTTGTGCATTTCGTTAAGTTACTTATGTAACGGTTTTGAAAGAGCCGTTTCCCTTCGCCACCCGATGCGAAAACGTTTTCTAAAAAACTACAATCCGAGCGATCGTTCCTAAAGAGGAGATCGCTATCTCTCGAACGAAGCGGGCGCTCTGGCGCTGAAATCACCAGTCCTGTCATCAGATGTCCTGTCGATCAATTCAGCAAGTCAAGTAAGAGGTGGCAACAAAGACCTTCCCGGGGCCAGTGCCCGCATCGTTCGAATCATTTTAGAGAACTGACATCACAAAATACTCAGGCCGTTAGCGGCTGAAAAGGAGTGAGAAAATAATGCTGTTCGGTAAAAAGAAAAGTGTTGCCGGCCTGGACATCGGATCCAGCTCAATAAAGATGGTCGAGCTTGACGGCAAGTCGAACCAGATGAGCCTTGTCTCTCTTGGTTATCAGAACCTTCCGGACGACACCATTATCGACGGACAGATCATGGAGCTGAACGTCGTTTCTGATTGTATTCAGAATGTCTGCAGCAACTTCGGCGTTCATGCTGATCAGGTGGTCACGGGCGTCAGCGGCCACTCGGTGATCATAAAGAACATTGTTCTGCCGCCGATGAGTGAAGACGAGCTTGAGGAATCAATCGATTGGCACGCCGAAGAACATATTCCCTATGATCTGGCGGATGTCAGCCTCGACTATCAGGTGACCAATTCAACGCCTGACGCGACAAACGTCCTCATCGCTGCCTGCAAACGCGAAAGGATAGACAATGTTCGCCAGGCGGTTCAGCTAGCTGGTAAGGAACCGTTCGTCATCGACGTTGACACCTTCGCACTCCAGAATTGTTACGAATACAATTATCAGCCCGATGAATCACAGGTGGTCACGCTTCTTAATATCGGAGCGTCCACGATGAATGTGAATATCGTCAAGGGAACCCGGTCATTGTTTACGCGCGACATCACGGTCGGCGGCAGCCAGTTTACCGACGTGCTCCAGCGTAACCTGGGCCTCAGCTATCAACAGGCCGAAGCGGTCAAGCGAGGCGTCAGCAATGCTGTCGAGGGTGTTGACGACAAATCTATCGAACCTCTGATGCACAACGTTACCGAGATCGTCGCGATGGAGATCCAGAAGACGTTCGATTTCTATAGGGCCACCAGCGACGACAACGAGACGGTCGTTCAAAAGATACTTATCTCCGGCGGCGGCTCAAAGCTGCAGGGCCTGGCCCAGGACCTTTCTGCGAGGCTTGAATTGCCCGTCGAAGTTATGGATCCGTTCCGCAACATCAAAGTCGATTCGCGAAAATTCGATCCTGACTATATGAGCGAGATCATGCCGGAAATGGCAGTGGCCGTCGGCCTGGCGATGAGGGGAGTTTAACCAAAATGATCAAGATCAACTTACTTAATTCGGTTACCGAGCGACAGGGCGGAGCGGTTGTCGCGGTGGACAAAAAGGTTTCGAGTCCGGTTTCGCGGCTTCTCCTGATGTCGCTGGCCTCGCTCTTCCTGCTTATCGCGGTCGTGGGCTGGGACATCATCAGCACCCAAATGGCAAAGGCCGAGGCCGAGCGCCAGCTTGCCGAGCAGAAGCAGATAGCGGCAGAGCTCGAAGTGATAATGAAAGAGCAAAAGGAGCTCGAGGAAAAGATCGCAGCGATCGATGCCCGGATCGAGGCCATAAAGATGCTTCGTTCCTCGCAGGCTGGGCCAGTGGCTGTGCTTGAATCGATGAGGGAACGCATCTCGATGGTCCCGGGCCTTTACCTGCAGAGCATCGAGCAGACCGGCGACCAGATCACGATCAAGGGAAATTCGCCGGACGAATCGGCGGTCACCCAGTTTGGCCGCAGCCTCGAATTCTCGAACGGCCTCTTCTCTAACCTTAATATCGAGACCCAGCGGCAGGAACACGTGAACCAGCAGGCTACGCCTGCCGCCGGTACCGAACCGCCAAAGGTCCAGGTCGTCAACTTTACCATCAAGACGGCATACACGCCTTCGAAGGCAGCCGGGGCACCCGGGATGAACCCGACAAACGCATCTGCTACGGCGCCGAATTCCCCGGCTCCGGTGCAGGTCGCCCAAAACTAAAGGAGTGCGTCCCGTTAATTAGGAGGCCGGAAGTAACCGGCTTAACGAAAAAGATCTCACGAAAAAGTAGGACACAAACATGTTAGAGAAACTAAAATCCCTGAACTGGTACTTCCAACTCCTCATCCTTGTGAGCGTTGCATCGCTGCTTTACTTCTGCGTGTATTACTTCGTAACCAGCGAGACAAGGGCCGAGGTAGAGGCACTGAACGACCAGGTTGCCCAGCTTAAGGCAAAGAACGAGGCGGCTCGGATCGCCACCCAGCGTATTAATGAATTCCGGGCGCTCTATGCAAGCAAGGCGATGGAGTATGAAGAACTGAAGGTCCTTCTTCCGGAACAGCGTGAGATCACGAACGTCCTTCAGGGACTTCAGGACACCGCGCGCGATTCCCGAATGATCGTGATGCGGTTCTCTCCAAAGGACGACAGCCAGGAAGAGGCTATCACGGCAAAGGGTGTCGAGGTCGAGGTTCACAGCAACTTCAACAATCTTCGATCCTTCTTCGACAAAATGGCAAAGCTGCCCCGGATAGTGTCGATCCAGAACTTCAAGATCAACCAGCTCGATAAACAAACCCCGGAAAAGACGGTTCATGCAATGTTCGAGCTCAAGGCATACTACGCCGACCCTGAGGCTCTCACGAAGCCTGCTGCGAAGCAATGCGTCCCCGGGCAGCCCGTAGCTCCCGGCCAGCCGCCATGCACTCCGGCCGCTCCCGGCCAAGCCCCCGGTCAAGTTCCGCCAGCCGCTCCCGCGGCTCCCGCACCGGCCGCCCGGTGATCAATAGCCAATTAACAGAGAGAAAAAAATGTTCAACAGATCATACCTCAGAAGATTATTGACTTTCGGCCTGGCCGCGGTCGGCACGGTCCTCATCGTTGGCCAAAGCACTGACGCGAACGGCCAGGGCCGCGACCCGTTCGCAAAACCGGGCTGGGCGATCACACGCGAGGCAAGGCCTGCGGTAAACCGCCCGGCAGCGGGTACCGCCCAAACACAGGTACCGCTCGTCCCGACGATAGAGCAGAGGATCGAGTTCTTCAAGCGGCTCAGAGAGAATGCCGTGATCAATGGCCAGCCAATACCAAAGGTAACGAGCGTGCTTACGCTTAATGAGATGGCCGTCACCGGTATTTTCAAGACACCTCGCGGCTACGCGGCGATGGTCGAGGCAGTGCCCATTAAGCTGTCGTACACGATCTATCCGGGCGAAAAATTCTTTGACGGCCAGCTCGTCGCGGTTGAAGAAAATCGGTTGGTCTTCCGAAAGGTAACGAAGGTCGGAAAGGACAAATTCGTATCTTCGGTCGAGAACATGACGCTTCGCCAATACTCGGCTCAGGAAGAGATCCAGGGAACGGCCCCGACCGGAGCGGATGGACGGCCGCCTGAGACTATCGCCACCTACCAACCGCCGACGCCTGCAGGGAATGCGGCTCCGGCTGCGGCCATGCCCATCATTTCGCCGCTGGACGAAATGAACCGTCAGCCGGCCGAATCCGAGCCAAAGAAAAAGGCTGCCGCATCGGCAAAAAAGCCACTTAGGACGGCAAGAAAGAATTGATCCGGTAACGGAGACTACGCGACTGGCCGCAGAACACCGCGGCCCAAAAAGGAAAACTTACCAATCACCATCGCCGGCTGTTCGGCCGGGCACGAATGGTTCTTCTAACGGAGGAAACATGACTTCTCTTCAAATCTTCAGCGGTATCGGCAGAAAGGCGGTTATCGCTATCATCATGATCAGCACCTTCAGCCTGGCGGTGTTTGCCCAGCGGGTCGAACAGCAGCAGGGCCGAAGTTACGGTGAACCCGGATTCCGCGGTGAGCCGATCAACCTCAAGGTCGTGAATACGGACATTCGCGACATCCTGAACTATATAACCGAACAGTACGGCGTGAACTTCGTTATCGACAAATCCGTGCCGAAAGTCGCGGTAACGGTAAATGTGAACGAGGTGCCGTGGAATATAGCTCTCGATTCGATAATGCGGTCACAGGAGCTTGGAATTCAGGTCAACGGCCCGATCCTTCGCGTCGCCGATTCCAAGACGCTCGCATCCGAGGGCGAGATCTTCCGTGCCCAGCAGAACAATCAGCTGGATTCGTCACCTCTGTTCACCGAATTCATTCGGCTTAACTATGCCCGTGCGGCCGGCACGCTCTCCGGAGCCGCTGGCGGAGCGGGGCAAACCACCACCGGAACTTCCTCGGCGGCCAGCCCGACCGGCGGCAGCACGGGCGGCGGTGCCGGAACAGGTGCAGGCGCGGGCGGCGCAGACCAGGGAATCCTTGGTATAGTTCGCCGGCGGCTTTCCCGCCGCGGGGCGGTAGAGGTGGATGGCAGAAGCAACACCCTTATAGTGACGGACGTTAGAGAGAACATTGACGCGATCCGCCAGCTGGTAACCCTTCTCGACCAGCCGGAGCCGCAGGTCGAGATCGAGGCCCGCATAGTGGTCGCAAGCAGGAACTTCAGCCGAGATGTCGGCGTCCAGATCGGAGCGCTTGTCGTCGGGTCCAGAGGCAGCGGCATTGGCGGTTCTACATTGCCCGGTGCACCGGTCGATCCGAAGTTGACCGTACCGCCCAGTCTTCCGATCGGCGGCATCAACGGAAACCTTGGCTCGCAGATCGCCAGCACCGCGATCGGATTGACGACCGGTGTTTTCGGTACGGCCCAGATCAACCTTTTGATCACCGCCGGCGAACGAAAGGGCCAGGCAAAGGTGATAGCAACCCCACGCGTGACGACACTTAACAACCGTCCGGCCGAGATCAAGAGCGGGACCAAGATCCCGATCACTACCATCCAGCCCGGCGGCGGCGGCGGACAGGGCGGCTTTGCCGTCGCAACCACAGAATATGTGGATGTTCCGCTCCGTTTGGCCATCACGCCTCAGATAACCGAGGTCGGCACAGTGATCCTGAAGGTCGTCGCAGAGAACGCATCTACGGCAACCATCGTTGCCGGTGCACCGCCCGCGATCAATTCGCAGACGGTCACGACCGAGGTCACGGTTCCGGATGGCGGGACCACCGTTGTCGGCGGTGTGCTGTCAGACGATGAGCGTGAAGGTGTCGAGCGTACGCCCGGTATATCGCGTATCCCGATCTTCGGCAACCTCTTTAAGAGAAAGAATGTCTCACGCGATACTACCGAGCTTCTTTTCTTTATAACTCCGCGCATCTACAGGCCGGACCATACCGGTGCCAACACCGCGGGCCAGGAAAGGCCGCGAACGACAACCATCGTTCAGCCGGTGCCGCTCGGCAATCCTGCCTCTAATTCAGAGCCGCAGGTCACGCCGAACCCGCTTCCGATGATGCCGGTAGTCCCGACGCCGCAAGCTTCACCGACGCCGAGGCCGTAACTCTTGCTCAACTTGAAAAGTTGACTTGTCCATGGGGTGGCCGTCTTGGGGCCGGCCATCTCCGTTTCCTCCGAAACAATTAACCCGTCAGCGTCAAAGGCGCTGACGGGCTTTTTCGTAGACGATCGGATCTGGAGGCTTGGGCCTATTGCGGAATGTAACCGCTGGGGACCGGTATGTCGCCGAGTTCGCCGAACTGGCGGACCGTATAGCTTGGCCCTTCAGTACCGAGTATGTACCAATTGCCGTTCGACGGCCGAAAAACGGCAAAGTCAGTTCGTCCGTCTCCGTCAAAATCCGCCGGTGCCGGGATATCGCCGGCCGCCCCAAACGGATAGAAATAAAATCCCTGTGTCGGGTTCGTCACGTACCACGTGCTGTTTGACGGCCGAAAGACCGCGATATCTGTCCTCCCGTTTCCGTCATAATCACCGTGTACCGGAATATCGCCCGTCTCACCAAACTGGATCACGACAAAGCTCGGCTCTCTGCTCAACTGAAGATACCAGGTTCCATTTGAGGGCCTGAAAACGACAAAATCTGTGACACCGTCACCATCAAAGTCTCCCTGTGCCGGCCTGTCGCCGTTCGCTCCAAACTGGCGAACACGATAGATACCTGTGCTGCCGCGGTAGTACCACGTACCGTTCGAGGGCCGCCAAACGGCGATATCGAACTGGCCGTCACCATCGTAGTCTCCCGGAACCGGCAGATCGCCAAGCTGCCCGAACTGGATCACCTCAAAGCTGCCCGTGCTCTTTTTCAGATACCAGGTTCCGCTCGAAGGCCGAAATACGACATGGTCAGTCTTGCCGTCTCCGTCGTAATCACCCGGCGCTAAAACATCTCCCGGTTCACCAAACTGCGTGACCGTAAAACTCGGGGAGCTGCTCGTCAGGGCATACCACGTGCCGTTCGAAGGGCGATAGACCGAGATATCGCTGCGGGTGTCGGCGTCGAAATTTGCTATTGCGGTGCCGGACATCGCTGCTGCTCGGGTCAGGTAAATGTTGTCTCCGCTCGTGCCGCCGTCGCTGTTTGCCCCGTTCCCCGCAGCATAAAAGCCTAGTTTCCCGATCCTTTCCGAGGGAGCTTTCCAATTGAAGGTCCACGATTTCGTGCCAAACTGGACGGGCGTTACCCCCTGTATCGTGTGTTCAACATACCTTCGCTCGTTCCCGTTAACAAAGCCGCTTATCACCTGTAGCTGCTGCGGCACCGCCGGGGGGATCGAGATGGTTCCCGCATTCTCGCCGTTTCGGTTCACCGCAACCATCTGAAAGCCGTAGATCACCGCGTTCTCATCATTGACGGTCACGGTGATGGGAATTTCCTGGTTCGGCAGATAGTTAGCCGGCAAGCCGGTAATTGTTATGTTGCCCGTTCCGCTGTTTGGCGGCGATCCGGCGTGGCACGCGGTGCAGTTGTTCTCGCGCGGACAAGTTGGACACTCGAACTGCAGCGGTGCCGATGTGAAAGACGGCGAGGGGCCGGAAACCGATGCTCTTGCCGATTCATTTCCCGGCCAGGGATAAACTAACGCGATCGTCAGTAACAAACAGGTTCCCGCAATAGACGCGATCTTCAGCGATCGCACTCTTGATACAGAACTACGCATGGCGTGACCTCCGTGATTACAAACCCGAACATCTCTTTTGACGGGGGTAGGCCAAAGAAAGTTTATCGAGCGGAAAAATTTTCCTTTATCAACACCCGGCTGCTGCACAATGCAGCAGCGAAACATTCGGTTAGGCCGAAGGATCCCCTCGCCGTTGCCGGACCCGACAATCCAAGCAATCCAGTGCAGAGGCCTACGGCAAATATCCTCTGGGTATCGGGATGTCGCCCGGAACTCCCCAGCCGCCCTGCGCAAGCCCCTGAGATGATCGGATCATAAACCACACACCGTTCCGGTAAACCGCGGGGTCGTCGCGGCCGTCACCGTCATAATCACCCGGTACCGGCACATCGCCCGTCTGTCCCCACGAAAAGATATCGAGGTTCAGATTTGAACTTCGCCGAATGTACCAAAAACCATTAGAAGGCCTCCAAACGGCTATATCATCTCGGTTGTCCCCGTCGTAATCGGCCGGTACAAGTAAGTCGCCGGGTTCACCCCAATTCGCCGTCATCGTGCCGCCGGTTGATTGGGAAATGATCCACTGCCCGTTCCTGTAAACGGCGCGGTCGGTGCGGTTGTCACCATCATATTTACCCGGTACGGGAACGTCACCAGCCTGGCCAAAAGTGCTTACATCAAGCCCACCCGAGCTCTTCACAACGTACCAGGTGTTGTTCGACGGCCGAAATACCGCTACATCATCCTTGCCGTCACCATCGTAATCACCTACGACGGGAATATCACCTGGATCGCCCCATGAGATCGTGTTTATGGTCCAAGTGCCAGTGTGCATTACGAAAAAGTCCGGAGCCGTCCCGGCCGTTGGGCGGAATATCGCGAAATCGGTCTTCCCATCACCGTCGTAATCGGCTGGCGTCAATGTGTCCGTACTAACGCCCCAGGTCAAAACAGTAATCCCACCTAATGACTTTACTACGTACCAATTGCCTTCGGACGGTCGGAAGATAGAGAGGTCAGTTTTCCCGTCCCCGTCGAAATCTGCCCTCGACCGAACATTACTCGGAGCAAAAGAGCATGAGCTGGTCGCTCGGATAACTACACTGTCAACAAACCATCCGGTTCCAGCTACACTTCCATCGGTACCTTGCCGCCACCGCAGCCTCACGCTCTGGCCATTGGCCGATGCCGGAAGCTGGGCCGTGGTGGAAACGAACCCGTTCGAGTGGCCTGCGATATTTATCGAATTGCCGGTCCAGCTCTGCCTTCCGGCGATGGGGCTGTTCGTATTCGGGTTGATAGTTCCATTGTAGCCGTTCTCAATGAAGTGGCCGCCGGCTGCGAGTATGTCCTGAAACGGCCCGCTATTAATGCTTATCTCGAGAACGCCGCCGTCAAACCCTGATTCCAGATTGAATCGGTTTCGGAACGTTACGGTCGAGGCCGAAGAATTAACAGAGATCGCGGGCGAAACAAGTTCGGTACTTCCAGAGCTGGACGAGCTTGCCGAGAACGCCGCGTTCGGACTGGAATCAAACGCGGTGCTGGAAGTTACCCAAGCGATACCCGAGTTCGCGGTAGTCGTTGTCCAAGATGCCGGGAGAGCGGGTACAGTAACAGAATCAAAATTCTGCTGTACCGTGATCGTTTTCAGCCCTATCGGCAAGGCGAGATTAAATGATGCGGGCCCGAGGCTGCTGTTGACGTTCATCGTCAATGGGATCAGCGAGCCGCATTGTGTGCTCGGAGGAACCGTAAAGTTGAACTGCTGTGTGGCGGAGGCCGCGTTCGCGATGGTTCCGTAGTTTGCCGATCCCGCACTAGGGATATCCGCCGAAACCGATGTAGCGCTAATACCTGACAAGTTGGTAAGCGGTACCGAGATCACGATCGGCTCCCCAGGTTCTGCTATGCCGTCATTGTCTCCACCGGCATCGGTGAATGTAAACGTTGGGAGCTGAACGAGATTTGGTTTATCAAACGATTCAGTGACGCGAGCATCACCGAGGCCCGAACCCTGGGCCTGAATACTTGCACCCGTGCCAAGTCCCCTTATTGCGAATCCGGCCCAGGCATCGGCTGCATCGGCACGCTGTTCCTGCGTTGCTCCGCTTCCAAGTGCTGCAGCAATTACTGCGTCGCGTGCCTGCAGGAATGTAGGGTTGATAGGCGAGATCTTCAGCGCGTCCGTTACGATCTGCAAAGCCTTTCTGTTACCAACAGCCCAGCCCAGCCGCTGAACATACCTGGCCCTTATCTCCCAGAGGGCACTACTCCATATTTCACCAGCGGCATGTACCTGATCCGCATTTGACGAGATATGGGCTCCGAACATTGCCGGGAAAGCTCCGTCAGTCGTGTTGAGCTTGGTCTGGTCAATATCGGCAAAAGTTAACGGGTTGTGAGGGCGGTTCTGCGGGCCGCCGGTTGAGGACATTATTGCCTTCGGAAACCGCCGTATCCCATAATAATAATTCGCCGTTCCTATCGCACCGAAACCGTTCAGCAGGATGTATCCGCTCAAAGGATAAGTTCCGTTGAGCGGGTCGCCTGGTTCCGAAAGCATCGCATGTGCATAAAAATCGGACCATCCCTCTCCTAAAGCCCGCGACATGTTCGCGTTGAGCCCTTCCGCATTTGCGATCAAGCGGTTCGAAGTCCCGTGGGTTACCTCGTGGATCATTATCTCCGCATCTGCAGTGCCGTCGCGGGCCGGCGATGGCGCGGTGAAAATGAACATCTGCATCTTCCCGCGAACACCATCCACCGGCGTTGCGAAATTTGCATTATTAAATGCAGCATGATCCTGTCCTTCGGCTGAGATACGGTCATTGCCAATCCCGCCGCGTCCGAAATTGTTCGTTTGAAAATTCCTCGCCTGCTCTGTGAACCCAAGTCGGTAAAGCTCATCATGATACAGGTTCATCAGATAGAACTGCTGTATTACCACACCGCGGCGAGCGGCTTCAGCCGACGGAGCGTCGCCAGGTCCGGGAATCCCCGGCGGTGGATTCCAGCTTGAAGTAAACACCCTTGATGGATCACCGGCTGCGAGCGTCGCTGGTTCGATGCCATCCGGGCTGACAAGGTCGAGGCCCGATTCGACGTTGTTTCCGTCCGTTAGGTTCGTAGCATCGTTGATCCATCCGTTATTGTTAAAGTTGTACGGAGCCTCATTCCCGACCCGTGTGACAAGGTTGCGGAAGAGCGGCAGGCCCTGCGTGCCTTCGCCCGGATTGAAAACCATCGGCGAAGCTGGTGCTGGACTTTCGGCGGAATTGATCATCGCGTTCGGGTTTGTATATACCTCAAGCGTTACTGCTTGGGTCTGATCCTCGGTGATGTTCTTTCGCCAAAGCATTTCGCCGCTGTGAGCATCAACAATAACGTAATAGGCTTGCACGGGCTGCCAGATGAGCACCCTCCATGCCGGGACGGCTACGCCTGGTTCGATGGGAAAAAAGATCTTTTCTGCCGTAGGCGTCCAATCGCCTTTACCGAAATAGACCTTTGATTCCGTTGAGCGGGAGGCATCCTTCGCAATGTCGAGATGTACAGTATGGCCTATATGGCCTGCCGCGGCTTTCAATGCTAAAACCGGATCTCCAAAGTCCATCGATACCCGTTCCTCAGCCAAACCGGGGGCAAAATTGTTTATTACCCTAAACAGTGCCCCCTCCGCTGTATATGCCGCTTTTATGGTGCCTCTGAAGACCGGGATACCATTGATCTCCTGATTCAACTCGACAAAGCCAAGATCTCCCTCCGGATTCTTGTAGTCGGCGAACAATTTCAGGTTATCTACTTGTTCCTCAGTTGCACCGATCAGACCCCTATTCTCTTTCAGAAACCTATTGAATGCTCTTGACCGTTTTTCCGATGTAGGCCTCGCCAGAGATCTTCCTGCGACCGTTACATCAAGCCCGATGACCTCAGGCGTTCCCATCTCTGGGTTATGGTCTATATGAAGCGACGGTACTTTGCTCTTTAAGGATGATTCACCTAGAACCATTTCTTCCCGAAGATTTGCGGATTCTTCAGCAGTGCGATGATAGTTGCTGCGATACGTGGCTAGCTTGTGGGAGGCAGATTTGTCCGTTCGGATGTCGTAGTTAGGGTACTCTTCCTGATGACTTCGGCTAACGGCAAAAAGCCCCGCGCCTTTAGTTCGTGCAGCCTCAATACCGAGCGCGAACGGCATCACGAAGATCGCTGTAACGATGCCCAGCACAAACAGTCCTAGAAGGACATTTTGCCGCGATCCGGCTACCCTGGTCTGATCCATCTGTCTTCTTTCCTCCAGGCTGCTGCGACGTGTTTACACAGCAAGCACATTAATATGACTATACAGTCTCAATTGCGTTCCAATTCCCGCTCCGGTCAGGCCCGCCTTAAGGGCACCATTTCGACATCGGAACGCATAACAATTACTATTTATTAGTACGAATTATACGGTATTGGCTGTTCGGTCGTCCCATGCCTGTCGTGGAGTTTGAACGAAGCAATTACATATGTCGTTAATGCCGGTTACAACCCTTTTTTGTACCAAAATCACTATATTAAGTCAACGAATTTCCATCGCGTCTAATGGCTGATGATTATCTAGAAAAGATCTTTGGCACGGCTGGCATTGTCGCCCGAACCCACGTCAATTATGAATATCGTGAGGGACAAGTCGCGATGGCTGCCCGTATTGCAGAAGCATTTGAAAAACGGCGGCATCTTATCGTAGAAGCTGGAACAGGCACCGGAAAGACGCTTGCATATCTCGTTCCGGCCGTTGCCGCCGCCATCGGAGGAAAGGGCCGGATCGTTGTTTCCACTGGCACGAAGAATCTGCAAGAGCAGTTGATGGAAAAGGACGTCCCGTTCCTTCAAAGGGCGCTTCCAACAAAGTTTACGGCGGCATATATGAAGGGTAGGTCGAATTACGCCTGTATTTATCGCATTCAAAAAGCAGAAAACCAGCCGATACTTGACGGTCTGGATCAGCTCGGACAGTTTCGCCGGGTTGCAGATTGGAGTCGCAAAACTAAGAATGGCGACCGCCGCGAACTGGAAGGCCTTCCAGAAAACCTGCCCTTCTGGAACAGGATCAATGCGAAAGCGGATACCTGTTTGGGCCAGAAATGTCCTGATTTCGCACCATGCTTTATCACCCGTATGCGTGCTGCCGCCGAAAATGCCGATATCATCATCGTCAATCACCACCTTTTCTTTGCGGACCTTAACGTTAAAGGGAACCAATTCGGCAAGGTAATTCCTGACTATACCGGAGTGATCTTTGACGAGGCACACTTGATAGAGGATATAGCGGCGGACTATTTCGGCTTTCAGATATCGAATTTCCAGATCGATGAACTGGCACGCGACGCCGTCACCCTTCCGATCATGGATGCGGCTTCCTCGCTCGAAATTGACAAGGCAGCTGCAAAACTGGTAGGGATAGCTGAACAGTTTTGGCTTCACTTCGCAAAGCCCAGAGATGACGGGCGTTATCCACTTAGCCGCGACGCTTTTGAGTTTAGAAGTACTGGGGGGAGAATTGAGGCGACGCCGCTCGGCGAGGCCTACCGCTTGCTTGATTCCTCGCTCCAACGACTTGAGACCGGGCTTGCTCTTTTTTCCGAATCGGTTCCCGAGGCCGATAACCTCCTGAGGCGAACCCGCCAAACACGCTTTGACCTTGATTTCATAGCAGCTCAAACTGAACGAAGCTTTGTGTATTGGCTGGAAAGACGCGGCCGTGGAACCTATCTGCGAGCGTCGCCGGTGGATGTGTCCGGGCTGCTTCGCGAGAAACTCTTTGAACGGGTCGATACCTGCATTTTGACCTCGGCCACGCTTTCCAGCAGCGGCCGATTCGATTTTATCTGTGACCGGCTCGGGCTTCCCCCTTCAAGAACCGACACTTTTGAGGCTCCTTCAGCATTCGAGCACGAGAAACAGGCCCTACTTTACCTTCCTCGGTCAATGGCTGATCCTCGTTCACCGGAGTTCACCCAGCTAGCTGCTGGCGAGATAGTAAAGATCCTCAACGCGACCAAAGGGCGTGCGTTCGTGCTTTGTACGAGCAATCAATCAATGAACTCATTATTTGAACTTGTTTCTTCGCGCGTCTCGTTCCCCTGTCTGGTACAGGGCTCGATGTCAAAATCGGGATTGCTTGACCATTTTCGCGAAATGCCAAACGCGGTTCTTTTTGCGACGACAAGCTTCTGGCAGGGAATCGACGTTCAGGGGGAAAAACTTTCATGCGTCATAATCGACAAACTGCCGTTCGCAGTTCCCACAGATCCCCTTGTTGCGGCCCGGTCACGGTTCATCGAAGAAAATGGCGGGAATTCATTCTTCGACCTTAGCGTTCCGCAAGCTATCATCACGCTGAAACAGGGCGTGGGCCGGCTCATCCGAAGCCGCACCGACCGGGGGGTCATCGCAATTCTTGATCCTCGGCTTCGAACTAAACGCTACGGCCGCGACTTTCTTCAAAGCCTGCCCCGGATGAAGATCACCTCGAGCCTTGACGAAATTGCGGCCATTATCCCCTCATCGTAAAAAAAATGGAGCAAAGATCAACTTCGCTCCAAGAGGATCCGTCAAAGAAAGTGTCGGCGGTCAAGGATCGGCAATTAAAGTGAAACCCATAATCTCCTCACCTACCGGCAGGAACTGCGACGTAAAAGTAAATCGCTTTGAAACTGCTCCGATCACATAGCTTTCTCCGGTTGGCACGTCGAAGAATCGGTAGTAACCAAACGGATTCGACAAAGCCATACGATGGGTACCATTCGGGGCGGTCAGAAAGATGCGAGCACGCGGAACAGGCTGGCCTTCGTGTGTCAAGACCCGCCCGTGAATACTGGTGACCGCAGAAGTTGGAGCTCCGATGGTTATAGAGCCCGGGATCGCGACTGCGGGAACCGCGAACTCCATTACCTGGAGGGCCGAAAATGTAAGCGGTGAAACATCTCCGTTGCTGCCGATCACCGTAAAGCTGATCTTGAAAAGGTTGCTCGGCGGGCCTCCAGGGGCGTTTACGAGGGGTGCGGTGTTTGTCCAAACTAGCTTGACCAGGCCGGGAGTGGCACCATTACAGGTCAAGATACCTGAGCTGCTTATCGTTCCGCTGGTCAAGCATCCGTTGTACTGAAGAATGCTCGCATCATAGTGGATGTCCATTTGGTAAGAAATGATGCCGAGTCCGGTAACGCTCGATACCATGAAATGTGCATCAAACGTTTGACCTTCTTGGCGGATGGAGACTGGAGCATTGATCGTAATGCCGGTACCTTGCGGAGCGTCGGCCGCAATGTGTTTCGACCCCCTAGCATCAGCGGGAGCTGCTTTTTGCCCGAGGACATGCGTGCCGGAAACAAAAAAGATAAGTACGGCCGAAATGAGAACAAAAACTTTCATTACATTCCCCTTTTTGAAGTTGCCGTCGACGGGCTGGGAAGAGAGCGAACCCTCTTCCCATATCCTGTCTCGGGCAAATGCCGGTATTGACACCGGGCTAGACTACTGTCTTGCGATCAGGTCAACGCGGGTCTTCCTTTCGACAAGACTTACTGTTTGAGGAGTGAAACCTGAGCGTTTGGCGTCTACGGATACTACGTAGGTTTCGCCCTGTGTCAGGCCACCGAAGTTAAAGTATCCATGATCATCCGAGAAAACCGCCCTTATCTCTCCGCGGCTGTCCGTTGCAAGGACACGCAGTTTGCCCGCATTCGAACCATTACCGAGCATCAGGCGGCCGCTGATCGAGGCTCCTTCTGACTCCGCAATGACGACCTCACCGTCTTTTACGAGTACGTCGATCTCACCCTCATTGAGCATAAAGCCCTTAACGGTGAGAGGCGTTCTCGCTCCCAGCTCTCCAATTGCATTGAACCTAAGCGTGATCAGTTGACCACCGCCTTCGATCGGGAAAATACCGTAAACGACGACCTTCAGCAGGCCAGGCTCGGGTGAATTGGACGTAACCATCATTCCCTGGCTGACGGTGCCTTCAAGGGTTGCGGCCCTCTTCCGCGGTTCGAGCACATCAGGATCGTACTCGATGTCGAACTGATATGCGGCAACTCCCTTTCCGGTGAGATCGCGTATCGTAAGCGGAATTTCGACCTCCGTTCCCGGATCGGCCCGCAGAGCTGGAGCCTCAACCCTGATCGCTTTTGCTTCGTCGATCTGTCGAACAGGCACTTCGGGCCGAAGGAGCGGAGCAACCCAATTACCGGAGACCTCACCCATCAGGATACCAGTGTAATCCTGATTGACCTGGGCCGCGTTAACATTGGCGTAGTTTCGGCTCGAAGGGATGAACCTCCATGTACCGGTGACGCCCGGATTTGGTATGGCCACCACCCACTGCGAGATATAAGCCGCATCGAGGCCTGTGACCGCCGCGTTGTCGCTGACATCGGCAGCGGCAAGCTGATTCGCACTGAGTGTGATCAGGCCTACCACATGCTGCGATATCAACGCTGCATCAAGTCCCGTTATGCCGTTCACATCCCCGGTCTTCGAGGGTGTCACGGTATAGGCACCGGGACCAAAACCGCTAAGCGTATAGGCGCCGGTTCCGACCGCGGAGGTCGTTGATTGCGGCACCGAACCGGCGGCACTAAGCGTAGTGTGCGGAACCGGACGGAATCCGGGGCCGGGTACCAGTGCATTGCCATATTCGACCACGCCGCTGATCGTTGACGAGATCACCGTGACAAGGCCGTTCGATGTCGTCCCACATGGCACACCTTCATTGATCAGGAGGCTGCCGGGGGTGAAGTTCATCGGGCTTGTCGTCCCGATAGCTCCAATGACATTGAAGTTAAGGTTGAAAAGAACACCTGCACCGGAAAGCGGCGTCGTCCCATATATGTTAATGACCAGTGTTCCGGGTACTGTGTCGTTGACTGTTGCCAGGAAGCCTGAGCTCACCGTTCCAGTCTGGCTGAGGCTGTCGTAGGTAAGCACCGACGTGTTGTAAGTGAGCGTGAAGGTCACACTCAGTATTCCCCGGCCGGTGGTGTCATTAATGTTGACGGGTACAGCAAGAGGAACTCCGGTCAGCGTCGTAATGGTCGGTGAGATCGAAATAGTGTTGCAGGTGACGGCCGTTGCGGTCAACACCACGTCATTACCGTCTCCGCCGACATAGCTGATGGAGAATGTCGTCCCGCTGACGATAAACGTAGCACCCTCAGCAAGGCCGGCGAATGTTCCCGTCACTGCATCGGCAAGGTCATTGTTCACAATGACGAACTGCGTGCCGTTAGGAACTCCAAACCCGGTCGTTACGTTTAGGTTCGCCCCACCAAGGTTTACAGTTCCTGTCACATTGAACTGATCGTGCCCTGTCCCCGGGGCCAGGCCGTTCAACTCTATGTTTACGGTCGATCCGGACACCAAAGACAGGTTGCCGCTGTTGATGATGCCGGGGCTTCCTCCCGGACTTATCTGTGCTCCTGGCGCCGTGGTTGAGAGCGAGCCGGTGATCGTCGGCCTACCCAACAACGTGATTGCCTTGTTTACGACCACATCGCCCGTGTAGGTTCCGACAAGGGCGGTAACCGTCCCGCCAACCGGACGATCGTTGATGGCTTCCTGAATATTGTTGGTGCCAACGTTCGATTGGGCACTGTCTGCGTTAACGGTCACGTGAGCCGGATCTCCCTGGAAACCCGGTGTTCCCGGCTGGGTGTCCGTCCCGCTGTTCAGGAACGGCGAGTAATCAACACGGGTTGATTCCGGCCCGGCGATCGTAGCCGTCGGGGTGCCCGGCGGCACGGCAGCACCGCCGTATTCAACGGGGATTTGGCCTGCATACCCAGGTTCAAGACTGGTGGTTGTTACCCGGGTCGGGTTTGTCGTTCCGAGGTAGTTGCCTCCCATATTCAGGATCGAGGACCCTGTTGGTTCTCGAAAATCGATCTGGCTGTACCAGTTGCCCGAGATGTTGTTATTCTTAACGGTCATCGGAGCCGGGTTCACACCGCAGCCTTCGCAGCGATAAAGGATTCCCATCGTCCAGTTGTTGGTGATGAAATTTTCCTCAATGACCGCGTTGTTGTTGTCAACCAGGTGTATTCCGGTTCGGTTGAAATCGATATCGTTTCGATAGATCGTCACAAAATGCGACGACTGGCCGACATAGATTCCGTTTCGGTTTCCGGTGACCTTGTTGTTTCGAATTGTAACGTTCGCGCTTGCTCCGACGTTTATGCCCTGATTGTTGCCGGGCGGAACTGCAACGTTCCAGTCCGTCGGGTTGTTGCCCGTACGCGTTATGGTAAATCCGTCGATCGTAACTCCAGGGGCTGACAGGATCTGTACCGTATCAACGCCGCCGGTCGAATGCTGTCCGGTTATTGTAGTTACATCGGCCCCTGATCCTAGAAGGTTGATTCCTGACTTAGCAGCACCGCTGATCGAAACATCCTCATTATAGTTTCCGGGACAAACTTTTATCGTCGTGCCGGCCGTTGCTGCATCGATCGCGGACTGGATCGTCGTGTGCGGCGTCGGATCGGATGAATCACAATCATTTGCGCTGGCCATACCGTCCAGATCAACGACAAGCGGCAGCGGCTCGAAATCGAATATGGTTGTGTTTGAAGTGGTGCCGAAAATGAAAGAATCTATGTTTTCCGTGTATCCGTCGGCGTATGGTTCGCCAACCCTCAGTCCGAGCCACGGATCAGAAACGCGGATCCTTACTCCGGGATACTGGCTGAGTATTTGCGACCAAGTCTTAGTTGATGTGCCCGGCTCGCCGCCGCCGCCGATACCGATCGGCCACGTCAGGCCCGAATAAAGCCATAAAGCCGTACCATTATTGAGGGCATCCCATTCTTGCCACGAGTTTTGAACCACGGTCCCATTGACATTCGGCACAAATACCAACCGTCGCTGCCAAGTATCACTTCCGTCAAAATCGACGTTGAAGTTGAGGTAAGCCGAACGGTTGGGACTGCCGCCGTTGCCGGCTGAGGGGTTATAAGTTGTAAATTTTAGTTCGTTTATGTTCGCAAGCGGCGTGCCTTGGAATTGATAGGTCGCAAGGTTTCGCCGCTGGGTGCCGGTCACGCTTATTTGCGAGCTGCCCGCACCTCGCGGCTGTCCGGTTGGCCCGTTCACAAATGTGCCTAGCGAATTGTCTATTACATTCGTTTCATCGTTATAAAAGAACCAGTCGGTAAGGTTTGGAACTGTTGTCAGATCAGCGGGTGTTACCTTGACCAAATTTGCACTGCCTACGTTCGCGCGATAAGAGTTATCTATCGCGAGGAACGGGAAACCGCTTGTGACCAACCATCCGTATCGATTGCCTCCGACCGTAGTTCCGATGATGTCGGTGACATCACTGCGAGTCCATATTCCGACCACTGCCCCGTCGGAATTTACAACTTTCATATCTACGGCCAGAACACCGCCGCCGGCATTATAGAAATAGTGTTCAAATCTGAACCAACCTGGTGTCGTAGCTACGACAGCTGGGTTGTTGCTTACATTTCGCGGGTTTCCTGGCGAATTGTTGCTCCCCGAACAAACAAAGCGGTTGCCGCTTCCAAACGGTCCCGCGTCGCTATAAAATCCGCAGTTAAAAATGAAGTCACGCCTGTGGGCGCCGCTCGGGTTACTTATTGCGGACGAGTAGTCAAAACGGGTATCGTTTGAATATCCACCGCTCGGATTGAGAAATATATCAACCGACGTCACGAAACCCTGTGCCGGAAAGATCGCGCTGTAGCCTCCCCATCTAGTAAAGTTTCCGGCTATCGCCTCGGCGTGAAAACCGCCACTTGAGGAATTGATCCCATTCGTTCCGGAGGGAACCCGTGTGGGATCCGTTGCCGGGTTGCCCCATACGTTGTCGATCTCAAATCCCTGACTGAATTGAGTTATTTCCGTGCGATTTGCGGTCTCAGTCTGTGATTTTCGGGTCTTTTTATCATCGCTTGCGGCGACCTCGGTTGTACTGAGCAATAAAGAACTACCGAAGAATTTAAACGACGCAGCTTCGGCAAAAAGTGCAGTCGATATCGCCAAGCCCGCCGCTATCAAAAGTCGGGTCTTAAAGTTTCGCTTTGAGCTATTGATTTGTTCATCCCTAAGTGAATGATGGGAAAATCGTCCGTGGGTCATAGATTTCTCCTGTCGTTTTGGTTCCAAAGTAATTTCTTGCGAGCGGTTTAAGGAATATCTTTCGCGGTTTTGAGTGAGAGATTCCCGCCAGCTCAATTCATCTCGAAAAAAGTGAAAGTTGCGGTGGCCCGAAGAGGCCGTTAGGGCCTGTCGGGTTCGCCGAAACGCAGTGGTCGGTCTATCCTGGCAAGGCGACCGATAATCCTCCAAAACTACACGGAGGTATTGTAGGTTTAGATAGTGTCCGAAAGCGAACAAAGACATTCTGCCGATTCTAACCTCCGCTGTCGTCACCCACATAGGTGACAAGTGCCTTAAGATTCATCCGCAATCTATTCAGCTGCCGTGATGACCTCCCGCCAGGATCAATTTTATAAGCGAGCTTTGCCGATGCGTGTCAGTCTTGCTAAAAATTCGTTTCAGATGGGTGCGTGCCGTATTCGGAGTCACATTCAATATTTCGCAAGATTCCGCAAGCGAATGCCCCTCCGCAAGGATCAGAGCAAGGCGTTCCTCGGCAGAAGTAAGGCCGAAAGTCTGCACAAGATCGGTTCGCGGATGAAGGATCCGGGGGTTAGCCTTTCGCATTCGAACAATGCCGAGCGGATCCTGCCTTTGAGAGTAAATGTTCTCTCTCTCGATCTTACTAACGATGACCTCAATAGCCGGTTCACCACTTTGGCCTTTCAGTGAAATGGAGAATGGTGGGCCCTCACCCAAAGCCTGCTCGTTCTCAAAACATACATTCAGCGCTTCTTCCAAAAGATCCCGTTCAGACGGCCTCGCAGCGACGAGCCTTCCCTGTGCATCCAGACAGACCGTGCTCCCGCTTTCTAATATTTCCCGCGCCGCTGAGTTGACGAAAACCATTGTTCCGTCCCGTTCAACAAGGGCTATGCCCTCATCGAGCTCGCTGATCACACTTGCCATTAGATCCTTTTCTCTTCCTGTTCGGAGTTGATTTAGGTGGAGGTCCATTGCTCGGCGAACGTGAGGGAATATCGTTTCCATCGCAGCAAGCCCGTCGTTGCCGACATCGGCATGCTTTGTCGGCCACGTAAACCCAAGCGAGATCGAATGATGTTTATCGTCATGTACCCTGAAGTAAATGAACTGATAGATTGAGTAACGCAGCAACAATGCCTTGTAGATCTCCGATGACAAGAATTCATCGTCCGGATAATCACGGCGTCTATCAAAGCACTCTCCCGGTTCAAGAGATTCAAAGTCGCTGCGCCACGGGATCAAAGAATAGTATCCAGAATTGATCTCTTTAGAAAGTTCATCGCTGTGAGAATTCGCGATCTCTCTGAACTTTTGATCTGCCTTGTCAAAAACCGTTAAACTTCCACCACCGGATGAAATCGCGGCAGCAAAGTTCGAATAGAATTCGCGCCATCCTCCTTCCGAGGTATCACATGCACTCTCGTATGCAAGACCAATTAAATTATTAATAGATTTCTCAGAGATTGTGGGCATCACTGGGCGACAAAGAACTAATTCCCGTCCTTATATATATGATAAAACCACCCGCCGATGCAACCGACTGACACCGGTTCAGTGGCCGAGCATGAATCTCGCTCATTCTTAAAAATTATCGTGTTGTTTTACTAAGCATAAACGCCGAACCGGGATGACGTGGCTTGCGGTTGAGTGGATAATAGAAGACGACGGAGATTGGCAACTATCTGATGGCAGATAATAAGCTACATTCTAGGAACTGAACATCTTCTATGTCGGGATTTTTTGAGGTGATGATCGAACGCGATTTCTCGTCTGCGCATCAACTGCGTGGATATAAAGGGAAGTGCGAGAATTTGCATGGGCACAATTATAAGATCGAGATATTCGCACGCGGCGAGGAATTGAACAATATCGGATTGTTGATCGATTTTGGCGATCTAAAGAAGGCTGCGGACGAGATCGTAAAATACCTCGATCATCGAAACTTGAACGAACTGCCGCCTTTCGACGAAGAACTCAACCCTTCCGCTGAGAACATCGCTCGCTATTTTGTCGAATATTTGAACTCCCGAATCGGCGACGAGCGCGTCCGTGTATATAAGGTCCGCTGTTTTGAAACGCCAACAAGCGTTGCCACCTATCAGATCGATCAGTAATGGACCGTGCAAAACGTAAACGTCAGGCTGATATCCTTCGCTGGTCGCGGAAGATCCACCGGGCTGCTGGCGCAACACTCTTCATTTTCTTTTTTGTCACTGCCAGCACCGGTCTTTTGCTCGGCTGGAAGAAGCATAGTGGAGGAGTGATACTTCCAAAGACCTACCAGGGAAAGTCGTCTGATCCGAAAGACTGGCTGCCGATGTATGTTTTGCAGGAACGAGCGATAACGGCTGCCAGGGAAATGATCTCGCCAGATCTTTCGATGGAAATAGACCGCTTCGATGTCCGACCCGACAAGGGGATGGTCAAATTCATATTCGTACAGGATTATTGGGGCGTTCAGATCGACTGCACGACCGGCGATGTCCTTCATATCGAACGGCGCCGCTCGGACCTCATCGAAAATATACACGACGGGTCGATCATCGACCGTTACTTCGGTATCAGTGGGGAATACTTCAAGCTCATCTACACGTCCGTCTTGGGCGTTGCTCTGCTTATTTTTACGACGACCGGATTTTGGCTATGGTACGGCCCTAAACGTTTTCGAGCAGCAAATCGAAGGGTGGTAAAACCATAGTAAATCTGCTCTCGATGATCTTTTGCTATTTGTTTTTCCGGATGAGTGACATGGGTCGCTTCGCCATTTTGCTCGCTGCGATCAGGGCATGCGCGGTATCGCTTTCGGCCCAGCAGATTAAGGTGCCGCAGGTCACCAAAACTGTGAGAGATCCGTCCGGCGCTCCAATAGGCAATGCTGAGGTACACCTATTAAAGCCCCAGCAAATTGTTATGCGGGCAGTCCTTTCCGATGACCGCGGACAATACAGGATCGACGATATTCCCCCGGGTTCGTATGTCATTACGGTGACCCGGTCCGGCCGCGCGTTTACGGGACGCCTGAAATATTCCTTCTGAGTTTTTGGGTCGCCGGAGACCTTGATCACTCTCATTTGGGCACGCCGGTTCCATTAGCGGCGAGTTCCAGAGATTTTTCCATCACGTCGTTGATGCCGACCGACTCGCCGTAAGGAAAATTGATGGTCCCGACCTTCTGAAACCCGTGTTTTGCGTAAAAGTTTTGTCCACGCCGGTTCTCCTGCCAAACACCTAGCCAGATCACGTCATGGCCTTTCTCACGGCAAAAGTTCTCGCAGAAAGCGAGCAGCTTCTTACCGACGCCTGTGCCCCAAGCGCGTTCCACAAGATAGATCCGCTTCAGCTCGATCGGGCTTTTTCCGGAGACGCCGGCGGTCGAGGAATTCTCAATAAGCTTTGCATAACCGATCGCTTTTCCTTTCAGATAGGCTACAAAGAAAGTCGTGTTCGGGTCGGCAAGTTCGGTCCTGATCTGATCCAGCGAGAAGGAATCAAACAGGTAGTTCGCCATGTCAGTCGGAGTGTCCTGTTCAAAATAAGCCTCGTAAAACGTGACCGTTGCCAATATGGAAACCAAACGTGCGTCGGCCACCGTCGCTTGGCTGATCTCTATCACTTCCATTTGCACTGCTCCGTTCTAGCTGTTTTCACAAAGGTGATAAAATGGAGCTACCGAGAACTAAACTCCAGTTTTTCACGTAAAGAGACTCGAAGATATCTACTTTCGGTCAAGATACACTATTTTCAGAACAAGGAGCTATATGAAAAGGCTTAATATCAGATCTATCACTGCCCTCGTGCTTCTGGCTGTCTTTATCGCGCCGTTCGGCTTTGTGACCGAGATCGCCGCGCAAAACGATACGCCAAAGATCGAGTTCGAGAAGTATACCCTTCCCAACGGGTTACAGGTGATCCTGCACGTTGACCGCAAGCTGCCGGTCGTCCATGTCAATCAATGGTTTTATGTTGGCTCTGCAAATGAAAGGCTCGGACGCAGCGGATTTGCCCATCTTTTCGAGCATATGATGTTCCAAGGCTCGAAAAATGCCACCAAGGAATACTTCGAATATGCGGAACTTTCCGGGGCGAACCTTCTCGAGGGCGGTGTCAACGGCACCACTAATCAGGATAGGACAAACTATTTTATCACCGTGCCTTCCGGCAATCTGGAAAAGGTGCTCTGGTTCGAATCTGACCGCCTCGCCACGCTCCCTGAAGCGTTAGATAAGGCAAAGTTCGACAACCAGGTGATGGTCGTACAAAACGAACGCCGACAGGGCCTTGAGAATCAGCCGTACGGGCGGGCGTTCAAGATAATGCTTCAGAACCTGTTTCCGGTAGGGCATCCCTACCACACAGACGTTATAGGCGAGCATACCGATCTGACGTCTTCTACACTTGATGACGTAAAGGAGTTTTTCCGTACCTACTATTCGCCGAACAATCTATCGTTGGTGATAGCCGGCGATATTGATCCCGCTGAGACAAAACGGCTGGTCGAGAAATACTTTGGGACCATCCCTCCGGGGCCGGCACTCGATCGTCCTGCCAAAGCTCCCCATTATTTGATGGCCCAGAAAACGGTCGAGGTTCGCGACCGCGTGCCGCAGGAGCGTTCATATTTTGCTTTTCATTCACCCGCCTATTTTGAGGCTGGAGATGCTGAACTCGAACTTGCTTCTACGATAATGACTGACGGTATCTCTGCTCGGCTGAACAAGGCGCTTATTTATGACCGTCAGCTTGCGTCAAACGTATTCGCGTTTCAATCCGGCCAGCCCCTTACGGGATATTTTGTGCTGGCGGCCACCGCCCGACCGGGCACTGATCTTGGTCAGGTGGAAAGGGTGATCGACGAAGAAATAGCCCGGCTTGCAAAGGAGGGCCCAACGGCCGCCGAGCTTGGCCGTGCCAAGACGAAATGGGAAGCCGGTTTTATCTCCGGCCTCGAGGGCATCGGGGGATTTGGCGGAAAATCCGACCTGCTTAACCAGTACAATACATTTCTTGGTGAGCCCGGCAAGTTTGAGGCAGATCTTGCCCGCCGCCGAAATGCTACGGCGGAGGGTGTGCGAGCTGCAGTGGACAAGTACTTGAACACCAGGAATCGTGTGGTGGTCCGTTTTCGTCCTGAAACCTCCACAAGGGCTAGCACCGTTGCCGTTGACCGGACACAACAGCCGCCCCTCGGTGCAGACCGGCCTTTCATAGCTCCGACGGTAAGATCGGCGAAGCTTGAGAACGGCATGGACCTCTTCGTTGTCGAAAAGCCTGAGCTGCCTAAGGTGGTGGTGTCTTTCGCAACGCGGGCTGGGAGCGTTTCGGATGATGACGGGAAAGGCGGCCTTGCATCAATGACAACTCGGCTGACGCGGCGCGGGACCAAGACTCGAAATGCGGTTCAGATCGATGAATCGCTCGGCGATCTCGGAACTGCGATCGGATGGGGGAGTACACGAGAAACCTCATCGATGAATCTTGATGTTCTCAAGCGAAATCTCGACCCGGCTCTCGCGGTACTGTCCGATGTTGTGATTAATCCTTCGTTTCCTGCAGACGAGTTCGACCGTGAGAAAAAGCTGGCTCTCGACGGGCTTGCGCAGGCGGCGAACAATCCGAATGCCGTCGCGAACCGCGTTGCCGCAATGGTCGCTATGGGGGCAGATCATCCGTACGGACGGCCTTCCGGCGGCCTGCCCGGCACTGTCAGCGCGATCACGCGAGACGATCTGGCCCGCTTCCATAGTGTGAATTGGAAACCCGGGAGCTCGGCTCTGATCTTTGTCGGCGACATCACGCTTGCCGAAGCGACAGCGATGGCGCGAAAGCATTTCGGTTCGTGGAGCGGCGGAGCTGCACCCACTGTGAACGTTCCGCCCATCAGGCCGATGCCGACCGGCAAGGTCTATCTGATCGATAAACCTGGAGCGGCACAGACCGTGGTTGCCCACGTGCTAAAAGGTATCGAGCGAAGATCGCCTGACTACTATCCGCTGGCGCTTGGGAATACGGTTTACGGCGGCGGTTTCGGTACGCGGCTGAATCTAAATCTTCGAGAAGACAAAGGCTGGTCCTACGGAGTGTTTGCTTTTCCGCAGCACTTTTCCAGGGCGGGTTTGTGGATCGCGTCCGGAGGCGTGCAGACGAACAAGACGAAGGAGTCTGTCGCTGAATTCATGAAGGAATTGCGTTATATCGCTGGTGAAAAACCCATCACCGAAGCGGAATTCACCAACGCTAAACAGTCGAAGATCCGCGGCTACGCGCAGCAGTTCGAGGCGTACGGGCGGATCACGGGGCAAATCGCCGATCTCTGGCTTCACGGACTTCCGATGACCACGCTGCAGGCCGAGACCGACGAGGTCGGCAAGCTGCAGCTCAGTCGTGTCAATGCCGTTACGGCAAAGTATTCGGCGGTGCCGGGTACGTCATTTGTGCTTGTCGGGGACCTATCTGTTATAGAGGCTGGCATACGCGAGCTTAACATCGGCGAGATCGTCATTCTCGACGTCGAAGGCCGCCCGGTTACTCGTTAGGCCGCTAGCGCTTCCGTTGGTATGGGCAGAGAGGTTTCGCCTCGCTGCCCTTTCTCTACTTCAAGAATTGTCTCAATGAGAACTGCGAAATATCGATCTTGCTTTGTCCTACCAGGGCAAGTTCGGCGAGTGTTTCTCCGATCGCGGCGGAGTGTTTGAAGCCGTGCCCGGAACAGGGGGAGGCGAGGATCACGTTATCACTGATGCGGTCGATGATGAAGTTGCTGTTCGGCGTGACCGTATAGAGGCAGACTGCAGACCTGATGCATTTTCGGCCGATCCCTTTCAGCTTGCCCGATACATATTTATCGAACATCGCGGCGGATTCGTCCGCAGTGACGATTCGATCAGTGTGGTCTGGCCGGGTCGTCTCCTCGTAGCTTTCGGCCGCGATCTTCAGGCCGCCGTCGGGCCCGCCGATCGCCGGAAAGCCGTAACAATAATCGTCGGCCCATCTGCCAAACGACCAGATAAAAATAGGGAAGTTCCCGATTGCGTATCGCTCATGATCATCGGAAACATCAAACCAGTAGAGCACTTGCCGATAGATCTTGAACAAATTTGCCGGGGCGTCATCGACAAACTCATGGGCCCACGGGCCGGCGGTGACGATCGCGGCCGAAGCAGAATAGCTGCCGCGATCCGTCACGACCTTTACGCCAGTGCCATCCTCCGCGAAGTGCGTCACCCTTTCGTTCCGCCGCAGCGTCGCGCCGAGTTCTTCCGTCATTCTCAACTGCGTCGCGACACACGCTTCCGGCCGAAGAAACCCGGCCTCGTCCTCGAAGTAGGCCCGCTCGTCGCCCGCGATCTCAAACTGCGGGAATTCCGACGCGATCGCGGACGCCTCCAAGACGCGGTGGCTGATACCGAACTTCTCCGCCGCATCTATCGTCGTTTGCAGGAAATCAGCGCTCCCGTGGAGCAAATGACGCGAACCGGCGGAGATGATCAGGCCGCCGGTGACCGTTAGAAGGTCGTCACCCGTCTCGGCCTCGAGCTCTCGCCAGATCTCGTAGGACCGCAACGCGAACGGCACAAAATGCTCGCCCTCGCCGATCGCCTGCCGCGTGATCCGCGTCTCGCCGTGTGTGGAGCCAAGCGTGTGCGGCGGCGAATAGCGGTCTATCCCGATCACGCTCGCACCACGCTTCGCAAGCTGGTAACACGCCGCGCTCCCCATCGCCCCAAGCCCGATCACTATCACATCTGCATTCGTCTTCGACATCAGCCGATATCTTAGCAGGAATGCCCAAATGCAGAAGCCCGCGTGTAAGCACGGGCTTAGTGTTCAAGTTCGAACACTTCACAACTGCTTACTCGCGGGCTTCTTCAATAAATGGTCGGGGCGAGAGGATTCGAACCTCCGACCTCACGGTCCCGAACCGTGCGCTCTACCAGGCTGAGCCACGCCCCGTTGATCGTCCGCGCGTGGAGCGCGAACAACAAGTCTAGATAACGTAAATGTCCATGTCAAACCATTTTCCGCAGAAGCAATGGGGTTTTCATCTTTATTGACGACCTCTTCGTCTTGCCCTCGCGGTCTGGTGGCTAAAAATGCGCTTTAGAACAGAAAACTGCATCGATCGGGTTCGGAGACTCCAAGTATCTCGTGAAGCGGCGATCAGGGCACACTTCCGCCGACCTATAGAGCGTAGCGAATTATCAAAAAACCGCCGACCAGTAGTATGAGAAACACCACCGTCAGGATCTCAAAGTACTTGTCGATGAACTTCTTTATCGGGGCTCCGAAAAAATAGAACAACCCCGCTACAAGGAAGAATCTGCCCGCTCTTCCTATCAGCGATGCGAGAACCAAAGTTGCCAGCGAGATCTCGAATGCCCCTGCGGCGATCGTGAACACTTTGTAGGGTATCGGAGTGAACCCGGCCGCCAAAATTGCCCAAAACGCGTGTTCACTGTAAAGCTGCTGTACGCTTTCGTAATGGCCCATTGCCCCGTAAAACTGCAGGATCGGTTGTCCGATCGTCTCAAAGAAAGCCCAGCCTATGAAATAGCCGAATATTCCTCCCAATACCGAACCAGCGGTACAGATCGCCGCATAGCGAAACGCTCGAGCCGGTACCATTACGGCCATTGCGATAAGCAGCACATCCGGCGGGATGGGAAAAAACGAGGATTCCGTAAATGCGATAATGAATAGGGCCCATTGAGCGTGCGGCTTGTCAGCATAGCCCTCTACCCATTCTTTCAGTCTTCTCAGTTGGTCGAAGATCTTTCTCAAATTAGAGACTCTCCCGCTTTCGCTTCATTTCAAAATTCACTCTGGATACCGTTCTTTTGCCAGCCAAACGCACCGATCAGCGGAACGAACGAGCAAGGCCCACAATCTTCGCGGTCATAACCGCCTTCCGTTTTGGTCACTCTTACGAGGACCTGTGAGCGGGGGTTTGCACCAATAGGTATGACCAGGCGTCCCCCAACTACGAGCTGCTCCACCAGCGGTTCAGGAACCCTCGGGCCGCCGGCAGCGACTAGGATCGCATCGAATGGAGCGTAAACCGGCCATCCCGTGGTACCATCTGCTACCTTTATAGTGAAGTTATTTATGCCGATAGAACGGAGCTTCTCTCGAGCGGCCACGGCCAGCGATTCAATGCGCTCGATCGCATATACTTTACGAACCAGCATAGCAAGCAGAGCAGTTTGATAACCCGAACCGGCGCCGATCTCAAGCACGCGTTCCGTCCCATTCAATTCCAAAAGCTCTGTCATCCGCGCCACTATGAATGGCTGCGATATGGTTTGCCCGCCCGCAATCGGCAACGCATTGTCTTTGTAAGCCTGAGACCGCAGTGCTTCGGGTACGAATGCGTGTCTTGGCAAAGCAGCCATTGCCTCAAGAACCCGTTGGTCGGCGATGTTGTAATGATCTCGAAGCCGCTCGACCATCTTAATGCGCGGCAGCTCAAATTCGTCCATCGTCCTTTTGCCTGCTACTCCCAGTCAAAGTCCTCCCAGGTTCGCATCTTTTCAAGCGCAAGATGGTTCGTAAGGTCACTCCGCATCGGCGTTACTGAGACATATCCTTCCTCTATCGCCTCGAAATCGGTACCGCCCTCAGCACGAAACCCGGCACGTTCTTCTCCGATCCAATAATAAAGCTTCCCACGCGGATCGATGTGTTCCGATATCACCGGCCGTGCGGTCTTAAAACCCTGTTTCGTGATCTTTATTCCGTGCGGTTTTCCCTTTGGCACATTCACATTCAAAAGGGTTAGATCTGGGATTCCGTTTTCCAAAGCCTTTCTCGTTACCTCGCGGGCAACCTTCACTGATTCCGTAAAGTCATGGCCCCGATTCGCGACAAGGCTGAACGCAAGGCCCGGCACTCCAAGTATGGTCGCTTCCATTGCACCGGCGACCGTGCCGGAATAGGTAGCGTCGTCGCCAAGATTTGCACCGTGATTGATGCCGGAAACACAGATGGCGGGACGTTCGGCAGGAAGCAGGATCTGATTAAGGGCCAACGTCACGCAATCCGTTGGGGTTCCGTCAACCGTCCAGTGCCGCTCGTCGATCTGACGGATCCGCAGCGGACGGGCTAACGTCAGACTGTGAGATGCGCCGCTCTGTTCTGACTCGGGGGCAACGACAAAAACATCGCCCACATCATGCATTGCACGCTCAAGTGCCCGGATCCCTTCGGCATGAATGCCATCGTCGTTTGTTATAAGAATGCGCGGACGTCTGTAAGCCATGTCTGAAATACAATTTGCAGATAGCAGGTTACAGGCAGATCACAAAAAAGGCACGATCGGCCCCTTCTGCATCAGGCCCTGAAAACAAAAAAGCGAAAAGGCTGGTACGCTGTAAATGCGTGCGAACTGGCCTCTTCACTCTTTTTCCTTCTGAACTGAGATCCTTAGCGGGCGGCCGCCCCGGTTCCCGTTCCCGGCCGCTGAGCCGCAGCTCCCATGGGGCGCTGCTGACGGAAACGTCTGCGGTTACGCTTTCTTGCGTTCTGCGACTTCAGTTTTGCCTTCTGCCCCGGCGGAATGAAGTGAGCGTGTTTTTTAAGATCCTTTATGATCTCTTCGCTAATCACTTTGCGCTTGAATCGACGCAGAGCGCTCTCGATCGATTCGTTGCTGTTAACCGTTATAAATGCCATTTACTTTCTCACCTCCTTTCGGCGGGGATACGCCCTAGAGGGCAAACCATAATTAAACAATCTTTCGACCTGGAACGCAAGCCCTGGCCGCCTTACCGCTTGCGTTCCAGCCCGTACGACCAGCAGGCGTGTAAGATCGAAGCGGCTTTATCTGCCATTCATCGGCTTTGCGTCATGATCCCAACGCGGAAACGCGGATCTTCCGATTTCAATGGCTCTTCGCAAATAGATATTTACAAAGGTTTTGACTTACTTTATATTCATCTTTGCGGCTCATTGCACTGGGGTGAACACCTTCGCCGCATATGAATTCGATGTTAGGCAGATCCTACTTTATCGGCATGTTCTTTAGCGTGCGAGGCGCATGCGTGGGATGATGTCCGATTAGATTCCGTTGCGAATAGGCCGTCATCCGAAAAGGATTGACGGCCTTTGAGTTTTGCGGTGCCGCGGTGTACGCCTCGATGATGCATCGTTGAAGTATAAAAGAGGATCGGTCTTCGCCGGCTTTCGATCGTTCCAAGTCGTATTGAGAGGTTTCGAATGTGCGCAGGGGCGGGGGCTTGATTGAAATAAATGGCCACAACTGAAGACATCGATAAGAGCAAAGATCCGAACGATAAGGGTTTCAATGAGACGCGGGCCGCTATAGACCGTATCGATGGCGAGTTGCTGCGACTGCTCAACGAACGCGCGGCAGTGGCGTTGCGCGTCGGCGAGGCCAAATCCGTTACAAATGCCGCTCTCTGCGACCCTGCACGTGAGAGGCAAGTCCTCTCGCGCGTTTCTGCAGAGAATCCAGGTCCTTTTGACGATTCGAGCATCGAAAACATTTTCCAACGGATCATCGACGAATCCTTATATTTGCAGCAGCGTACCTACCACAAGCCCCTAGATCAAACATCGATGCCGTCCAGCGTCGGCCTGATGGCAAAACGGTCGCGGGTCGCCTATCTCGGCGAACGCGGCACATTCAGCCACGAAGCCGTATTGGCAATTCTCGGCGATGAATGCGAGCCGGTATCGTTCCCAACATTTGACGACCTGTTTGAGGCAATCCCTCGCGGTAATGCCGATTACATTCTGACGCCGCTTGAAAATACGCTCGTCGGTTCGGTCCACAGATGTTACGACCTGCTTCTCAAAAGCGATCTTAGCATCCTTGCCGAGGTGATCCTGCCGGTCGCCCACTTCCTTGTCGCATGCCCAGACGCGGCTTTTGAGACGATCGAGATCGTCGAATCCCACCCGGCAGCACTTGCTCAATGCGAGCGATTCTTTGCGGCCTATCCGCACCTGAAGCGGGTTGCGGGCAACGATACGGCCGGCAGCGTTAAGCGAGCGATCGAAAGCGGCGACCCGACGCGTGCGGGCATCGGTTCGCGCCGAACGGCTGAACTTTACGGCGGAAAGATCCTCCGTGAACACATCGAGGACCATTCAGAGAATTTCACGCGGTTCGTCCTACTCTCGCGGGAACAGGATCGCACAGCCATCGGAGACAAGATCTCGTTGGTGCTGAAGCTAAGGCATGAGCCGGGCTCGCTGCACAACGCGCTTCGTCCATTCGTTCGCAGAGGCATCGACCTGCTAAAAATTGAAAGCCGCCCGATCAAGGATTCTCCGGCCCAATATCACTTTTATCTGGATATTAGACCTCCCGCGAGCGAAAGCGAGCTTCGCGGGGCGCTGGACGAAGTAAATGAACAGGCGGCGGACGTTAGATATTTAGGGAGATATCCGACCGTTCACTTATGATCCTTATTCTCAAACCGAACATCAGCCCTGATTCGCGGCATTACCGCAGGCTGGAGCAGCACCTGCAGAATCTGACCAGTATCGAGTACCGTGTTCATCACGTAAAAGGCGCCGAACAAACGCTGACCGAGATCTACCTGATCGGCAGTACGTCGGCTCTTTCTCTTGAGGAAATGCGGTCGTTTCAAGCGGTCGATCACGTTGTCCGAATTTCCGAGCAGTATAAGGTGCTCGGACGGCACAAGGACGACACGCGACAGAACGGCTTCACTTATAACGGCGTCGAGTTTGGACAGAACAACCTGAACATCTTCGCCGGCCTGTGCGCGGTCGATTCGCCCGAGAGCGTCGAGGCGATGCTGAAGGCACTGCATTCCGAGGGACAGGTCTGCACCCGGATGGGAGCCTACAAGCCGCGGACTTCGGCCTATTCGTTTCAGGGCCACGGAAAGAATTGCCTGCCTTACGTTTTCGAACTAGCCGGAAAGTACGGCATCAAGGTGATCGCGATGGAGGTGACTCACGAATCGCACGTTGCTGAGATCAACGAAGCTCTCGACGCGACCGGCCGCCCGACCGGAATCATGCTCCAGATCGGCACGCGGAACACCCAGAATTTCGAACTATTGAAAAGCGTCGGCCGCCAGCAGGAGTTTCCCGTGCTGCTCAAACGCGGCTTCGGAATCACGCTTGACGAATCGCTCCACGCGGCCGAATATCTCGCCAGCGAAGGCAATCAAAAGGTGGTCTTCGGCCTTCGCGGGATGAAGACCAACATCGGCGACCCGCACCGCAATATGGTCGATTTTGCTCACGTACCGGTCGTCAAACGCCTCACGCGGATGCCGGTCTGCATCGATCCGTCGCATTCGGTCGGGGCGCGCTCTCGCTGTGCCGACAATATCCTCGACATAATGCACATTACCGCCCAGGGCGTAATAGCCGGGGCGAATATGGTGCTGGTCGATTTCCACCCCGACCCGTCCGTCGCCCTAGTGGACGGGCCCCAGGCCCTCCGGCTCGAGGAACTCGGCCCATTCCTCGAAGACGTCCGCATCGTCCGAGAGGCATACGAACGACGCCGGGAGTTATTCAAGTAGCTCGGCCTCAAATTAGTCGCCGGCCCGCGCTTCCGATCCAGGACCGCGCTAACCGAACTTAAATCCCTGTTGATCGGCTGTTTCCTTGTTCAGCTTGCCTGCTTGCTTGTAGGTTTGAAGGTTCGGGGGCAGGTCGGGCTGTTTGCCCGCGAGCACATCTTCGACAGTTAGGATCTGTATTCGAGGATAATCTTTGTTCCAGCCTTCGGAATGATAAAAGCCTTTGCCTATTGCTTCCTCGATCATCGGCTTCGTCGGCTTTTCGAGCGTTAAAAAGATGCCGATCGCCGCCTTTTCGCGTTCAACAACGTGTCCGAGGTCGCGTATTTGAGCTACATTCACGCCGCCGCCTTTGACCGAAACGATAACTTTCTTCGCCTTGCCCGAATTGTCGTCGGTAAAGACGATCATTCCGTCGATACCGCCGTCGGCTCCTTTCTTGCCTTCTTTCTTT